>Ga0209580_10000023_pt1 | contig 215526 bp, 205 predicted proteins | sample Coa_R1_5_FD_187153 | JGI IMG/M metagenome (GOLD analysis project Ga0209580, IMG submission 187153) | Surface soil microbial communities from Centralia Pennsylvania, which are recovering from an underground coalmine fire - Coalmine... | ecosystem: Environmental > Terrestrial > Soil >... | reverse complement strand
AAATCAATCTCAGCCAGGTCTTTGCGGGACAAGCCGTCGGCATTAAAGAAGTGCACGACGGCATCTGGCTGGTCAGTTTTATGGATTATGACTTGGGCTACTTTGATCTGGAGACGCGCGTCCTTGAACCGCTCGACAATCCGTTTGGGCCGAAAGTGTTACCCATGTCTTAGGTACAAAGTGTTACCTATGTCTCCGGGCTGGACCCATCTGCGACTGGCGGGCGCGCGGGGACTTGAACCTCGGACCTCTTTCATCTGACCGATAGGTGCGAAGCGGGACGAACTCGTCGGAATTGTTTTAGATATAGGCCTTCAGAGGCGTGTCATGGAGTTGCTGTCGTCCAGCACACCCTGATTTAGGAGGTGGTGCTCCTGAACCTCACCCAAAAGCGGGCACACTCCAGCTGTGATCGTTGGGGAAATCCACTCAGCCTCCCCGAATGACGAACCGCGGCCTTGAGGCGACGTGGGCTTATCACACCGGGACCAAACACTCCTCCACAAGCGTCCGCAGCGGCGGTCATTACTTGGACTGGAAAAACCAACCCCTTCCCTTCAAAATATACTCTACTCTGGAGCCGATCCCGCTGCCGCACGAGATCCCGCCATCGGCCGCCACAGCGCTGGACGCCATTTCGGCTACGAGCGTCCCCACGGACGGCGACCGCATCCCGGACCTCCGGACCCTGGCACGGCTCCTCTACTTCTCAGCCGGCATCACCAAACGCCGAAAGTACCCTGGTGGGGAACTCTTCTTTCGGGCGGCGGCCTGCACCGGCGCGCTCTACCATATCGAACTGTACCTTGTCTGTAGGGAGCTAGTAGACCTGAAGGCGGGCGTGTATCACTTCGCCGTCCACGACTTCGCCCTACGGAAGCTGCGGCAGGGTGACTTCCGACGCGAGGTGGTGCAGGCAGCGGCGGGCGAGCCCGCAGTAGCAGCGGCACCCGCGATCCTCGCCTGCACCAGCACGTACTGGCGAAACGCCTGGAAGTACGAAGCCCGGACCTACCGGCACTGCTTCTGGGACAGCGGCACCATTCTGGCCAACCTGCTCGGGGTCGCGGCCGCGAGCGACATGCCGGCGCGGGTGATCGGCGGTTTTGTGGACGGCGCTGTGAACCGCCTGCTGAGCCTCGATGCGGAGCGCGAGGTGACTCTCACCCTCGTGCCGCTGGGGCGTGGTGGTACGCTCGCAGGGCCGTCACCGAAGGTCCACCCGCTGGCACTTGACATTACGCCCCTGTCGAAGACGGAGGTAAATTATCCGGAGATCCGAACCATGCATGCGGCGTCGTCGCTCGGGAGCGAGAAGGAAGTGGCCGCCTGGCGCGGCCGTCCGCCGAGAGCTGCGCTGCCTGACCCCACGGGACGTCTGTTCCCCCTCGGGCCCTTCAGCGAGCAGGAGCTGCCCCGCGAGCCGATTGAACGGGTGATCCCGTCGCGGGGCTCAGCTCGACGGTTCGCCCGGGAGCCTATCACTTTTGCCCAACTCTCCACAATACTCCACCGAGCCACCCGCGGACTCCCTGCTGATTTCCTCGAGCCTGTCGGCACGACGCTCAACGACCTCTACCTCATTGTCCATGCCGTGAGCGACCTTCCCTGCGGTGCCTACGTGTTTCGACGGGATCTGACCGCGCTCGAGCTGCTGAAAGAAGGAGACTTTCGGGTCCGGGCCGGCTATCTCGGCCTCGAACAGGCGCTGCCGGCCGACGCCAGTGTGGACGTCTTCTTCCTGGCGGACCTCCGGCCCATCCTTGAGCGGTTTGGCAACCGCGGCTATCGCGCCACTCAACTGGAGGCCGGGATTGTTGGAGGTAAGCTCTACCTCTGCAGTTACGCCCTCGGGCTCGGGGCCAGCGGCCTCACCTTCTACGACGACGACGTGACCGCGTTCTTCTCCCCCCACGCCGAAGGAAGGAGCGCCATCTTTCTCGTGGCGTTGGGGGTACCGGCCAAGAGACACCGCCGGGTTAGCTCCGAAAGCCGGTGGGGGAAGGTGAATCCGTGAGAGCAGCCGTCGTGTCGCCCGATGACGTCACCGCCTGGTTCCTGTTTGCCGACCCCTTCACCCTGGACGCCGAAGGTCTGCTGGTCGCGTGGTGGGAGGCCTATCCCGGAACCCCGATGGTGGGCGGTATGGCGTCCGGCGACCTCCGCCTCCGTCGTACCCATGTGTTTCTCAACGATGAGGTGTACGACCGCGGCGCCGTCGCCATGGCCCTCGGGTGACCATATGGAGTGCGCACGATCGTCTCGCAGGGATGTACTCCAATCGGCGCGCCATGGACCATAACGGGCGCGACCGGAAACGTGATCGAAACGATCGCCCAACTGTTGACCTTGACGCTCCATAATAGCTGAATGCGCTACCGGAAGAAGAAGCCAGCGATCAGCTGGTAGATTTCGTCGTGATAGATGTCGGAATGGTGGCCCGAGAATAGGTAACCCGGGCCTGTAGCCGCGTGGAGTGGGCTGAGGTCGGCTGCTATGAGCCTCTCTGTGAGCGGTACGACTGCAGGGTAGGTGAAGCCCGGTCCCACGGCAATGGCTCCCGCGCCGCCGAACTCCGTCTGCGTCACTGCGCTCGGTCCAGCCGCACCGAGCGCCGATACGGAGCGGCCGGAGAAAAGGTTGACCAGTCTTTCAGCGATAGGGTACCACCTGCCGAGCGACGTATCGCCGTCCGACCGCGTCACCAGCAGCCGCAGATTCAGCTTCGAGGCGTTTCCGTACATCCCGTTCGGGTCGAGTTCGTCGCTGTTGAAGGCGGCTTGCAGGAGCACGACGTCCAGCGCGACGGCAGGGGGGACCTGGGTCCCATCCTTCGAGATCTGTTCGAGCGCCGAGCAGACGACCCGGCAGCCGAAGCTGTGCCCGAGCAGATGCAAGCGCAGCGATGGTGGAGCCGCCAGGGCGCTCAGCGCCTCGAAGATCATCCGCAGCAGCGCGTAAACGCCGTGCTGCCCCACGACGTCTGCCCGCTTCCCCATCGAGTAGAACGAGAGCGTCGACGGCCACTGCACCGCGGTAGCGAAGGACGACGCTGGCAGGTGTGGGAGCGTCGGGGACGTCGCGCCGATGAGCAGCAGCTGCTTGGTGAGCTCCATGGAGAACCGGTTATAATCCGCGACTGCGCCCGTCGCGTCCGTCCACCACCCATGCGAGTACACGAAGACGTCGGTGAACCGGAACGGCGGCGACATCGCGTCTTTCAGAATGCTTCCGATATCGGGATCGAGAATGATTCCGTTCTCATTGATGGGAGCGGTGATGAAATTTGACATGGGCGTCTCCTCCTCGCGTCGTCGAAACGCAGCTGCCCGTTGACTCAAGCGATGTCTCCAGATCGCCTGGGTAGGGCTGCCTAACCGCCGAGGAGAAGTTGCATCCTAACCTTGAAGCCTGGGTTTGAGCGCCGGCGGAATCGACTTCTCTGGACGTGAGGCCGAGGTTGCGACCCGCAACGCAAGCGACGGTGTCGATGAGGCCAGCGCCGGTATGGCCGGCGGCAGCAGCTGGCCGGCGATCAGCACGTCCAGCTCGTCGCCCTGGAGTGACTCCCGCTCGAGCAGCGTTTTGGCGATCCGCACGAGCGCCTCCTTGTGCTCGGTCAGCACCTGCCGGGCCCGACTGTAGCACTCGTCGATGATCCGCCGGACCTCCTTGTCAATCTCGTACGCGATCTCGTCCGAGTAGTTCTGGCTCTCGAAGAGATCCCGGCCTAGGAACACCGGCCTGTGCTCGGTGCCGAGCGTCAGCGGGCCGAGATTGGCGGACATTCCGAACTCGGTCACCATCTTCCGCGCCAGCTCGGTCGTCTTCTCGAAGTCGTTGGCGGCGCTCGTCGTAATCTCGCCGAAGACGATCTCCTCGGCCGTCCGCCCCCCTAGCATCACCGTGATGCTCGCCAGGATCTCGGCCCGCGTCAGCGTGTACTTCTCCTCCTGCGCCAGCTGGATCACATAGCCGAGCGCCATCCCCCGCGGCAGGATCGTCACCTTGTGCGGCGGGTTCGCCTGTGGTACCAGCTTGCCCAAGAGCGCATGCCCGCCTTCGTGGTACGCTGTGAGCTCGCGCTCCTTGGGCGAGAGGATGCGGCTCTTTCGCTGCGGCCCGGCGATCACCCGCTCGATCGCCTCGTCGAACTCCGGCATCCCGATCCGCGTCTTGCCCCGCCGCGCCGTCAGCAGCGCCGCCTCGTTCACCATGTTCGCGAGGTCCGCCCCGCTGAACCCCGGGGTGCGCCGCGCCAGCACGTCCAGGTTGACGTCCGCGCCGATCGGCTTGCCCCGCACGTGCACGTCCAGGATCGCCCGGCGCCCCTTCGTGTCCGGGTTGTCGACCACGATCCGGCGGTCGAACCGGCCCGGACGCAGCAGCGCCGCGTCGAGGGTATCGGGCCGGTTGGTCGCGGCGATCACGATGATTCCCGAGTTCGGATCGAACCCGTCCATCTCGACGAGTAACTGGTTCAGGGTCTGCTCCCGCTCGTCATTCCCGCCACCGAAGCCTGCGCCCCGCTGCCGGCCCGCGGCATCGACCTCATCGATGAACACCAGGCACGGAGCGCTCTTCTTCGCCTGATCGAACAGGTTGCGGACCCGGGCCGCGCCGACGCCGACGAACATCTCGACAAACTCGCTGCCGGAGATCGAGAAGAACGGCACCCCGGCCTCCCCCGCGATCGCCTTGGCGAGCAGCGTCTTGCCACCCCCCGGCGGGCCCACGAGGAGCACACCCCGGGGGATCTTGGCCCCGAGCGCCTGGTACTTCTTTGGGTGTCGGAGGAACTCGATGATCTCCTCCAGTTCCTCCTTGGCCTCGTCGATTCCGGCCACATCATCGAAGGTCACCCGGGTCTTCGCTTCGGTGTGGAGCCGGGCGCGGCTCTTTCCGAAGGACATCACCGGGTTCGACCCCGGCTGTGCCTGCCGGAGCATCAACATCCACAAGCCGACGAGCAACAGGAACGGCAACAGCATCTCCAGCAAGCTGGACCACGGCGACGATCGCGACGATGGCGCGACCGTGATCGTCACGCCCTTAGACTGCAGCAGGGCAATGTACGAGAGGTCGCGTGCAGGCACATACACACGAAACGAATGGCCGTCCTTGAGCTGGCCCGACACTCCCCCGTCGTCGACGGTGACCTGGATGATCTGCCCGCTGCGTGCCTTGTCGAGGAAGTCGCTGTACGAGATCTCCTGTGGACGGGTGTGCTGGTGGTAGCGCGGTAGCATGAGGTAGAGCACGGCCACCAGGATCAGCGCCCCAACGAGCAGGCTACGTAGGTACTTATTCACGATGCTCCATTCTTCCGCTTACAGCACCCGTTCCATTCATCCAATCTTTCCCGACACCTTCGCGATGGTCGACCAAAGGGCCACCCGATAGCTACGTTCAACGATCCCTTCCGATCGTTAGCACTCCGACCATGTCATGGGGTCCCAGGCCGGCTTACCTCTCGTGATCGTCCGTGGCCTTCTTGAGGAAGAGGGTCAGAAGGTCGATCGGAACGGGAAAGATCACCGTGGAGTTGTGCTCCGTCGCGATCTCGGTGAGCGCCTGCAGGAACCGCAGCTGCAGCGCCACCGGTTGGGTGGCCATCTTGGTGGCCGCCTCGACGAGACGCCCCGCCGCCTGGGACTCGCCCTCAGCATTGATGACCTTCGCCCGCCGCTCCCGCTCCGTCTCCGCCTGCCTCGCCATCGCCCGCTTCATCGTGTCCGGCAAGATGACGTCCCGCACCGCGACGAGGGTCACCTTGATCCCCCACGGCTCGGTGGTCTCGTCGAGGATCAGCTGGAGCTGGTGATTGATGCGGTCCCGCTGGATCAGGAGTTCGTCCAGCTCGTGCTGCCCGAGGACGCTCCGCAGCGTGGTCTGGGCGACGAGGTAGGTGGCCCTGGAGAAGTTCGCGACCTTGACGACCGCGTCTTCGGGATTCACGACCCGGAAGTAGACCACCGCGTCGACGGTCACCGGGACGTTGTCCTTGGTCATCATCTCCTGGCGCGGCACGTCGAGGGTCACGACTCGTAGGTCCATCTTGATCATCCGGTCCACGATCGGGATGAGGAGGATCACGCCCGGCCCTTTGGCGCGGAGCAGCCGGCCGAGCCGGAAGATGACCCCTCGCTCGTATTCGCGGGCGATCTTCACCACGAAGGACAACAAGGAGAAGACCACGATCGCCATGATAACGATGACCACGGGAATGAGTGTCATCATGCTGACGCCCCCTCCTTCACCCGTAGTTGAATCTAATGACGTGATCTCCTCCCACCCCTTGCATGCTTGATCGAGCAAGCGGTTGTGGATCCAGACTGTCAATGAGCCAGGCTGCCCCTTCGATGCCCGGAAGGCGGCGTCGAGCTCTTCGTTTGTTCGCGCCCTTGTGACAGAACCGGGCGTTCATTTGCGTTGAACACCCTAGACTCAGTGAACGCGGAACACCGATCGTGTGCTTTCGATATACTGCGTGTGATACATGTCCCAACGAGGTGGGCCAGATGAGGCGGTACGAACGAGAACCGCATGATCCCAATCAAGAACTTATTGAGGCCATCGAGAAGTTGCGCAAGGCCGTTGAGGCCTTAACGGAGCATGTAGACTATCTCGACAACGGCATTTCGGTGTTGGTGGATGAATTTCGGCTCACACAAAAAAAGGGCCAGTAAGGTTCTTTCATGGGGGAGATCCTTAAGGTGTCTGCCACCTCGAAGCCCAAGGGCGTTGCTGGTGCGCTGGCGGCCGTGCTGCGCGCAAAGGGCTCTGTGGAGCTTCAAGCCCTCGGTGCGGGCGCGGTAAACTAGGCGGTCAAAGCGATCGCGATCACCCGCGGATTCGTTGCCCCCAACGGGATCGATCTGGTAGCGATTCCCGCATTCACCAAGGTGGAAATCGAGGGTGAGGAGCGCACAGCCATCCGTTTTCTGGTCAAGGCCCGCTAGGCCTGGCCTTGAGCACGGCGTGGCCAGATCTTCCGACGGTCGCGCATTCGCGTTGAGATGAAGGTCTTTCCGCGCCGGAGCGCTGGTGGACTACTTCGCGAAGCTGGGTGACGCGAAGATCAACGTGACCGCGAACAGCGCTATCGCTGCCGGCGCCGGCAGGTTCGGAGCGATGCTCTGGGTCAAGCCGCGTGATGTGAAGCGGGCAGCGAAGGCGCTCGGCGTCGGCTAAGATGCTGGGACCGCTCATTGGGCTCCTGCACAAGCGCTGAGTTAACAAATCGCCTCTCTCGTCGGTGGCGGCGTCAAGCTCGGGAGCCGTGCGGACAACGCGGCGCTCGCCTGCGCCGGTACGCATGAACCAAACTGACTTCCGTTTCGTCCCGATACTGCACTTTCTCTAACTCCCAATCATCGAAGTCGATAAGATGTAGCTCTCTCGCAAGGGCTATGGCCCTGAAAACCGTTCCGCCATCGGTCGTCTCTAGAAACTCCATGGCGGACCGGAGAATGGTCTCCTGGTCTTCCGGTTCTCGTGCCTGCATGCGGGATCGGCGCTCACGGTGGCAGTTCGTGCGTTTTCGGATACCCCTTCAGAATGACAGACCAGGACCTCGTCGACGGGCACGCCGGGTCCGTAACTGTACCGCCGGCGAGCTAACGCAACCCCCGATTCTGCTGGTCAAGGCGTTGCGCGAAGTGCTTGACTGCAGGCTCGCCAGCGGCGTTCGGCATCATGATCAGGGACCTCTCGGCGTGAGGGCGCGGGTTCTCGCGGCGTTCGTCGGGGACCTGGGAGTCGGGTGTCATTGGACGTGCCGACTGCTCCGTCGTTTCCTCTAGCCCCCCGGGGATCTCGATTCCCACGTTGTTGTGGACGTGGGAGTCACCAGGGCCTCCGGGGTCCTGGAATGGGCGGGCTCTCGGTACGATCTTAGATGATGCGACGATAAGGCCGCTGGTAAGATTTCAGATGGCGCGATTCGCCTTGCCATTGCCCGTCACCCGTAGTACGTTGGGCATGAGAGCGGCCTCCTCACATGGTGTCTGAGTTGTCGTCAACGATTCCATGCACCATGCCGGAGCCGCTTCGTGCATTCTCCACGCACTATAGCACACCCCCCTTTGGGCGCCCGCAGGGGACACGGGGGGTTCCAGCCGGGGCCCTTTCAGCGTCAGCGGACGTCGAGGGCGTCGCGAAGGGCGTTGCCGATGAAGAAGACTGCCCCAACCGTGAGGGTGACGATGCACCCCGGAGCGGCGCCCAAGATCGGGTTGCTGACGATGTAATCTTCGGCCCCGGGTCATGAGATTGCTCCCGGTGGGGATCTCCGGCGGGAGGTCGAAGCCGAGCCACTATAGCGGGCCGGGAAGAAAGCGAGATATGACGGGCGCGCGATGCCGGGCGTGTGGTATCAAAGTCGGGGTTGGATTTCTTACACCGACTTTGAATCGGATCGGGCTTTGTGACGATTGCCAAAGGTCGGTTGAGCACGGCGTACTCCGGGAACATGATGGTCAGATTGAATGGTGGAACCCTGCACTCCGCATACAACGAGATGGACGCGGACGACGCGGCATCATGGCACACTGGACCGTGACGCAGGCCCCCAGGCAGAGAGGGGCTCACTCGCGAGATGCTTGAACGATTCACGGAGCGTGCCCACCGGGTGGTCATCCTCGCCCAGGAGGAGGCGAAGCGCCTCAACCACGGCGCGGTCGGCACGGAGCATTTCCTCCTCGGCCTGATCCGCGATGGCGAAGGGGTCGCCAGCAAGGTCCTCGAGTCCCTCAAGATTAGTCCGGAGCGGGTGCGGGCGGAGATCGAGAGCGCGATCGGGCGCGGGGAGCGCACACCGTCCGAGGAAGTCGCGTTCACACCCCGGGCCAAGAAGGTCCTCGAGCTCGCGCTGGACGAAGCCCGGCGGCTCGGGCACAATTACATCGGCACCGAACACCTCCTCCTTGGGCTGATCCGCGAGGGCGACGGCGTCGCCGCACGCGTGCTCGAGGCGATGGGGGCCGATCTGGAGCGCGTCCGCTCCCAGGTCGCCTTCCTCCTCGGGGAAGAGGGCACCGTCTCCTCCACCAAGCAGGCCAGCAAGACGCCGATCTTGGACGAGTTCGGCCGGGACCTGACCAAGCTGGCTCGGGAGACCAAGCTGGACCCGGTGATCGGCCGGGAGCGGGAGATCGAGCGTGTCATCCAAGTGCTGTCCCGCCGGACCAAGAACAACCCAGCCCTGATCGGCGAGCCGGGCGTGGGGAAGACCGCGATCACCGAGGGCCTGGCCCAGCGGATCGTCCGCGGGGGCGTCCCCGAGAGCCTCCGGAACAAGCGGGTGGTACAGCTCGACCTCGCCGCCCTCGTCGCCGGCACAAAGTACCGCGGCGAGTTCGAGGAGCGGATGAAGAAGGTTATGGAGGAGATCCGCAAGGCGCAGGGCGAGGTCATCCTCTTCGTGGACGAGCTCCACACCCTCGTCGGCGCCGGGGCGGCCGAGGGAGCGATCGACGCCAGCAACATCCTGAAGCCGTCGCTGGCCCGCGGCGAACTGCAGTGCATCGGCGCGACGACCCTCGACGAGTACCGCAAGTACGTCGAGCGCGACGCGGCGCTCGAGCGGCGCTTCGCGCCGATCCTCGTCTCCGAACCGACCGTCGAACAGACCGTAGAGATCCTCCGCGGGCTCCGCGACCGGTACGAGGCGCACCACGGCGTCAAGATCGGCGACGACGCGCTGGTGGCCGCGGCCCAACTCGCGGACAAGTACATCTCGGACCGGTTCCTGCCGGACAAGGCGATCGACCTGATGGACGAGGCGGCCAGCAAGGTCCGGCTGCAGGCGAGCTTCCTGCCGCAAGAGGTGCGCCAGGCGCTCGAGAAGGCCGAGCGGGCCCGCTGCGAAAAGGAAGAGGCGATCAAGAACCAGGGCTTCGAGAAGGCCGCGAGCCTGCGCGATAAAGAGAAAGTGCTCCGGCAGAAGCTCGAGGAACTGGAGAGCTCCTGGAAGACCGACACAGGGCGGGATATCACCACTGTCACCGCCGATGACATCGCGGACATCGTCTCCAGCTGGACCGGGATCCCGGTGATGCGCCTGGTCGAGGAGGAGACGGAGAAGCTCCTGCGCATGGCGGATGCGCTGCACACGCGCATCGTCGGTCAGGAAGAAGCCGTGCAGGCGATATCCCGTGCGGTACGCCGGGCGCGGGTGGGACTCAAGGACGCGCGCCGGCCGATCGGGTCGTTTATCTTCCTGGGGCCGACCGGGGTGGGCAAGACCGAGCTCACGCTCGTGCTGGCCGAGTTCATGTTCGGCGATGCGCAGGCCGTGGTCCGGATCGACATGTCAGAATATACCGAGCGGCACACGATCTCCCGGCTCGTCGGCGCCCCGCCGGGCTACGTGGGGTACGAGGAGGGCGGCCAGCTGACCGAGCAGGTGCGGCGGCGGCCATACTCGGTGGTCCTGCTCGACGAGATCGAGAAGGCGCATCCGGAGATCTTCAACGTCCTGCTGCAGATTCTGGAGGACGGGCGGCTTACTGACGCGCAGGGCCGGACCGTCGACTTCAAGAACTGCGTCGTCATCATGACGAGCAACGCCGGCGCCCCTCAGATCCAGCGGGAGGGCGGGCTCGGGTTCCGCGGCGTGGAGAACGAGCAGGGCGACGCGCAGCGCATATACGACCGGATGAAGACGCACGTGATGGAGGAGTTGCGCCGGACATTCCGGCCGGAGTTCCTCAACCGCGTAGACGAGATCATCGTGTTCCGGCCGTTGACCCGCGAGCAGATCAAGGCGATCGTGGACATCCTGATGGAGCGGGTGCGGCGCGAGATCCGGGGTCAGGGCATGCATCTCGTGATGACGGACGCAGCCCGCGCCCTCTTGGCGGAGGAGGGGTACGACCCCCAGTACGGGGCACGGCCGCTCCGGCGGGCGATCCAGCGCCTGGTAGAGGATCCGCTCTCCGACGACATGCTCCGGGGCAAGTTCAGCCAGGGCGACGAGATCACCCTGGACGCCCGGGACGGCCAGGTCGTCTTCGAGAAGAACCGCGAGCCGGTCTCCGCCGACAAGGGGTCGTAAGGAGGCCCGTGGTCCCGAGGAGCACCGCAGCGGCCCGGGCCAGGTGCCCGGGTCGATGCGTATGATCGGCCCGCCGGAGGCCCGCATCGGCGCTTCCGACCTCCAGCGACATCGGCTCCCCCTCTTCTTCGACGCCGCACTACTCGCTGTGGTTGGACACGCTCCGAATCCCATCTCAGCGCCGGATAAAGGCAGAAGGGAGCGCCTAATTCCCGCCGCAGGACGGGACGGACGAGCAAACTACGCGGGGTAAGCGCCAGCGACACCGCCCAAGATCGTTCGTATCGCAATTCTGGGTCATCGCCGCGCGACATCCGGAAAGTTCCCAGGGCTCGCCCGAGCGTCGAATAACATAGCACCCTCTAAGACGTCTTCCTCGCGATGCGCACCTTCTTCAGGATCTCGAGCTCCTCGAGCGCCCTTACGATCCCCAGCGCGACGGTGCCCAGCGGATCATCGGGGAGCGTTACCGGCATCCCGGTCTCCTCGGCGAGCAGCCGGTCGAGGCCGCGGAACGGCGACCCGCCGCCGGCCATGACGATCCCGCGGTCGACGATATCGGCCGCGAGCTCCGGCGGCGTCCGCTCGAGGGTCATCTTCGCGGTCTCCACGATCCCGGCAATTGGCTCGGCTGTCGCTTCACGGAGTTCCGTGCTGGTCGGTTCACAAACGGCTGGAGCAGCCGGGTAAACTTCATCGGGAACACGAACTTCGTGGCCGGGCTCGCTCCGAAGGCTTTCGCTACGGGGATGCCCCGGCGTGACGCCGGGTGGCGCGGGTATCGAAGAACGAGAGGAAGTCCTTGATCGCCCCCCGGATCGTCTCGAGGTCGACGAGGTTGGCGAACACGGAGCCCTCGCGCGTCGTGGCGGCCTCCTGGACGTACGCGCTGAACCCGCCGATCCCGCGGCCCCCGGGGTTCACGTGGCCGTAGCTCACGAGGTCGAACGCCGCCAGCGCCTCATCGTACCGCTTTTTGGCCAGGCCAAAGTCCCCGGAACTCGTGTCCCCGTCCGTGAACATGAAGAGGAACTTGTCATACTCCGTCACGCCCTCGAGCAGTTGCGCCGCCTTCTCGAACCCGGTGCTGATGTGCGTCCCGCCGCTGGACTCCATGCAGAAGAACTCGTCGCGGGGTTTCTCCTCCGCCACGTCCTGAAACACGACGTACCGGCGGAGGTTCGTGGGGTACCGGTGCTCGAGGTAGTGCCAGAGGATGAAAATCGTCTTGCGGACGAGGGAGAGGTATTCTCCCCCCATCGAGCCGGAGATGTCGAGAACGTAGATCTCCACCGACCGGGTGTTCTGGAGGGTCGCCGGATCCTCGATAAAATACCAGGCGTCCTGCTGCACATCGACATCGTAATCCAGGACCGACCGCTCGCGGGCATTGCGCAGGAGGCTCTGGACCATCGTCTCCTCCAGGTTCAGGTCCGAGTGCAGCCCGATCCGGTCGAGATCATCGAGCTCCGGGAGGTCCTGGCTCTCCACCTCCCCGCTGCAGGCGGGCTCATGACATGTTGGGAGGCGAAGTTCCTCGAGGAGCACCTCCTGAGCCAGCTTGACGAACTCGTCGAAATCCAGCTCGACGTGCAGTTCCTTCCCGTGGTGATCGCCCCCCACGAGCCCTCCCAGCGCCTGGATCTGGTCCGTTCCTCCGCCGGCCCCGCCCCCGCGGCCGGCCCCCTGGGCCAGAAACTGCGATTCCTCTCCGAACTTGAGCGTGGGAAGATCCAGGGTGACGATCTGTGTCTTCACCTTTCCGTCGATAATCAGCTCTTTCTGCCGGAAGATCTCGGTGAGGTTCTGCTTGAGATACTGCCGCAGAAGCTGATCGTGCCTGTATTGGGCGATGCGGCCTCGGTGAATCTTCATCCGGCGTCCCTTTCGACCCCGGGGCTCCTGCCCCGCGGTCCGTCCGAGCTAGAAACTCCGCCCGATAACCTTGAACAGCGCGCGAGCGCAGTGCGGGCAGTACCCGTGTTCCTCTATGCTACTGCGCCGACTACGGACTACCCAGCTGGACGCGAAAGAAGGACGGATCCGGACTCGCCATGATCACCGATCGCGGTCGAGTTACTCGACGCGGCAGGACTTATGGGACGACGAGCCGGTCGAACCGTCAACGGGGCGAGGGTCTTCGGCGAGAACAAAATAGGCACAGTTGCAGGACCGGCCCTGGTCGCCACGGAGAGCCGCGCAACGCGTCGCGATCACGCCGGCCCTGCCGATCAGTTTCGTGCGGCACTTGTCGCAGACGTAGGTACCGTTGACCGGCCACGGTAACCCTGCCTTTGCGCGAACGCCCGGCATAGAACACCGCCTATGACTGTAAGCCGATTCTATGGGGGCTGTGGTCCTAGCCAACAATTTGTTGCTTAGGGGTGCCGTCTCCTAAGGTGTTCCAGGAGGGCATCGATACCGAGTCCAGAGGATTCCGCGAGGCGACGTACCTCCTCGGACTCGCTCCCCACCGCCTCTACGGGGACGACACGAGAACGCTGCGCGCCGTGAGACCTGTCTCATTTGAGCCCAGGCACGGTCTCCTATTACATGAGCCCGACGTGTACCCCTCTCGTGCCCGATTCGCCACCCACGATCACACCCCCGGTCCGAACCCGTCTCGCCGGCACCCCGAATCAAAGTGTCATCTATTTACTGGAACCTTCCAAATGGAAAGTGGTCAAGTGTATCAAGTGTATACTGAGGGCAGTCGGGGGGGACCCAAATGGAAATCCCGGCGAATCCCCCCGTCCCGGTTTGTAAAGGTATGGCTCGTGGGCAGAAATGCATGATGTGGGAGGCATACGAAAGATCATGCAGGACGTCAACAACTTCAACGCGGTCAAAATCGCGCTGGCCTCGCCGGACCAGATCCGGCAGCGGTCGCGCGGTGAGGTGAAGAAGCCAGAGACGCTCAACTACCGGACGCTCAAGCCCGAGCGCGACGGCCTGTTCTGCGAGCGCATCTTTGGGCCGACCAAGGACTGGGAGTGCCACTGCGGCAAGTACAAGCGCATCCGGTTCAAGGGGATCACCTGCGACCGGTGCGGGGTGGAAGTCACCCGGACCAAGGTGCGCCGGGAGCGGATGGGCCATATCGAGCTCGCCGCGCCGGTGTGCCACATCTGGTACCTCAAGGGCGTCCCGAGCCGGATCGGTCTGCTGCTCGACATCTCCCCCCGCGCGCTCGAGCGGGTCGTGTACTTTGCGGCCTACGTCGTCACCGACCCCGGGACGATCAAAGGGCTCAGCCGGGGCCAGCTCCTCACCGAGGCCGACTTCCGCGAACTGCGGGACAAGCACGGCGCCGGGTTCCGCGTCGGTATCGGCGCCGAGGCGATCAAGGAACTGCTGCATAAGCTGAATCTCGACCAGACCGCCAAGAAGCTGCGCGCGGAACTCAAGACCGCTGGCGGCCAGAAGCGGCTGAAGATCCTCAAGCGGCTCGAAGTCGTGGAGGCCTTCCGGAAGAGCGGCAACAGCCCGAATTGGATGATCCTGGACGTGGTCCCCGTGATTCCGCCGGACCTCCGCCCGATGGTGCAGTTAGACGGCGGCCGGTTCGCAACGAGCGACCTCAACGACCTCTACCGGCGCGTCATCAACCGCAACAACCGCCTCAAGCGCCTCCTGGACCTCGGCGCGCCCGAGATCATCGTGCGCAACGAGAAGCGGATGCTGCAGGAGGCCGTGGACGCGCTGATCGACAACGGCCGGCGCGGCCGCCCGGTCACGGGGCCGAACAACCGGCCGCTCAAGTCGCTTTCCGACATGCTGAAGGGCAAGCAGGGGCGGTTCCGCCAGAACCTCCTCGGCAAGCGCGTCGACTACTCGGGCCGCTCGGTGATCGTGGTCGGGCCGAACCTCCGGCTGCACCAGTGCGGCCTGCCCAAGGAGATGGCGCTCGAGCTCTTCAAGCCGTTCGTCATGAAGAAGCTCGTCGACCGCGGGCTCAGCCAGAACATCAAGAGCGCGAAGCGGATGGTCGAGCGCGCGCGGCCGGAGGTGTGGGACGTGCTCGAGGAAGTCGTGCACGAGCACCCGGTGCTGCTCAATCGCGCCCCGACGCTCCACCGGCTCGGGATCCAGGCGTTCGAGCCGGTGCTGATCGAGGGCAAGGCGATCCAGGTGCACCCGCTCGTCTGCACGGCCTACAACGCCGACTTCGACGGTGACCAGATGGCGATACACGTGCCGCTCTCGGCGGCGTCGCAGGCGGAGGCGCGCGTCCTGATGCTCTCCGCCTACAACATCCTCTCGCCGGCGTACGGTCGCGCGATCACGTCGCCGACGCGCGACATCGTGTTCGGCTGCTACTACCTGACGCTCGAGCGGACGGGCGCCCCGGGCGAAGGGAAGATCTTCTCGCGGCCGGACGAGGTCATCCTCGCCTACGAGAGCGGCATCGTGGACCTCCACGCCAAGATCAAGGTCCGGCTCAGCCACGACGGCGAGCTGATCGAGACGACCGTCGGGCGGGTGATCTTCAACGAGGCGATTCCGGAGGAGCTGCGGTTCATCAACGAGGTCTGCGACCGGAAGATCCTCTCGCAGATCGTCTCGGAAGCCTACAACCGGCTCGGCTCGACGAAAACGGTGCAGCTCCTGGACAGCATCAAGGACCTGGGGTTCCACTTCGCGACGGTGAGCGGCAGCGGCATCGCGCTCTCCGACATCGTCATCCCCAAGGAGAAGGAAGAGATCCTCGCCAAGGCGGACAAGGAGGTCGATGCGGTCGACACCCAGTATCGCCGCGGCCTGATCACCAACGAGGAGCGCTACCTCAAGACGGTCGATGTCTGGACCGAGGCCACGGAGACGATCACCCGGAGGATGCTGAGCGGGTTCGATCCGTTCAATCCGCTGTACATGATGGCCCAGTCGGGCGCGCGGGGCAACATCCAGCAGATCCGCCAGCTCGCGGGGATGCGCGGCCTCATGACCGACCCCTCCGGGCGGATCATCGAGCTGCCGATCAAGGCCAACTTCCGCGAGGGGCTGACCGTGCTGGAATACTTCATCAGCACGCACGGGCAGCGCAAGGGGCTCGCCGACACGGCGATCCGGACCTCCGAGTCCGGCTACCTGACGCGGCGGCTCGTGGACGTCGCCCAGGACGTGATCGTCCGCGCGGACGACTGCCAGACGACCTCCGGCGTCGAGATGGCCCCGATCATGGACGGCAGCCAGGTCGTGGTGTCGCTGGCCGACCGGATCACCGGCCGGGTCGCGGCCGAGGACGTCCTGGCGCCGCGCGGCAAGAAGGTCCTGGTCGAGGCCGGCCAGGAGATCGAAGAGGCCGCGGCCGAGGAGATCGAGGCCGCCGGGATCACGGCCGTGTCCGTGCGCTCCGTGCTGTCCTGCAAGACCCGGTTCGGCATCTGCGCCCGGTGCTACGGCCGCAACCTGGCGAGCGGCAAGCTCGTCGAGATCGGCGAGGCGGTCGGCATCATCGCCGCGCAGTCGATCGGCGAGCCGGGTACGCAGCTGACGATGCGGACGTTCCACACTGGCGGCGTCGCCGGGTTCGACATCACCCAGGGTCTGCCCCGGGTGGAGGAACTGTTCGAGGCCCGCCGCCCCAAGGGCCAGGCCGTGATCAGCGAGATCGACGGCAAGGTCCACGTCTCCGAGAGCAAGAGCGCGCGGGTGCTCACCGTGAGCGGTCGCGACGACGAACGGGAGTATCCAGTGGCCTCCGGCGTCCGCCTGCGCGTCGCCGACGGGGACAAGGTCTCCGCCGGGGATCAGCTGACCGACGGCTCGGTCAACCCGCACGATATTCTCCGGATCAAGGGGCTGGCGGCCGTGCAGGGCTATCTCGTGCAGGAGATCCAGAGCGTCTACCGCTCCCAGGGCGTGGACATCAACGACAAGCACATCGAGATCATCGTCCGCCAGATGCTGCGGCGGGTGAAGGTCGAGGAGCCGGGCGACACCGAGTTCGCCCCCGGCGAGCTTGTGGACGTCTTCGCGCTCGATGGGGAGAACACGCGGGCGATGGCGTCGCGCAAGGAGCCGGCGACGGCGCGCCCGGTGCTGCTTGGGATCACCAAGGCCTCGCTCGCGACGGAGAGCTTCCTCTCGGCGGCGAGCTTCCAGGAAACGGCGCGGGTCCTGACCGACGCCGCGATCAAGGGTAAGGTAGACCCGCTCCTCGGACTCAAGGAAAACGTGATCATCGGCAAGCTGATCCCGGCCGGGACGGGGATGCCCTGCTACCGCTCGATCAAGATCTCGGTGGAAGGCCTGTCGTAGGCGCGCCGACCGGCCGCTGCAAGGCATCCGAGTAGTATCCCGATCCGGGGCGCTACCTATTATAGGGGGCATGCTGACGGCATCCGTGTCGTGGCTCAGTAGTCCTGTCACCTCAGCGGATGAATGAAAATGTCACCTTTCTGGGGCTGGCGCTGCTTGCGCCGAGCGCCCGTCAGCAGGAGTGGTCGCCAGGGATGATTCGCCGTAAGGATTGAGGGCTCCGAAGCAACCGGAGCCTAAAGGACCCCTCAAGAGCCGGGCGAACACGGGCTCAATAGAAGCGGATCGCGCAGCCTGTACCGGGGGAGAGGATATCGACACGAAAGACCACTAGGGAGGAGATACAGATGCCTGACACAATTCGTCTCGTTGACTACTTCTACATTGCGACCGCCGACAAGCCGGGGGAGGGCGCGCGCAGCCTACAGCACCTCGAGAATACCGGCGTGAGCCTGGTGGTCGTGCACGCGTTTCCGGCCGGCCGGAGGACGCAGGTGGACGTTGTGCCCGCGAGTAGCGAGGCGTTCAAGGCCGCGGCCAAGGCGGCCAAGTGGAAGGTGGTCGGGCCGAAGAAGGCGTTCGTGATCGACGGTGAAGACCGCACCGGGGCGCTGGTGGACTACTTCGCGAAGCTGGGTGACGCGAAGATCAACGTGACCGCGAACAGCGCGATCGCGGCCGGAGCCGGCAGGTTCGGAGCGATTCTGTGGGTCAAGCCGAGGGATGTGAAGCGGGCCGCGAAGGTGCTCGGCGTCGGCTAAGAGCGTGCCGTCGTTGCTTCGAGATCGTTGCCGCCAGACGAACGGCCGAGCGGCGTCTCTCTGACTTCCACAAGCGCCTCGGCTGCGAAGGGCCGCCGAGACCGATCGCCGGCAGCCCAACCGGTGTGCCGTCGAGCTCGCGCGGATCGCCTCCGTTGTTCGACTCCTACGCGATCTCCGCACCACGCCTCGACGACGGAAGGGGCGATGTTGGGGTGCCCCTGATGCCAGCCGTTAATTTCTCGGCAAGACCCATCGCTCCCAATCCAAGGAGCAGGTGCAATGCCTTGCCCCCCCTTGCCACCCCGGGCCGGCGGCCCCATCTACGGCCGCCCCGAGGGGGCCCCGGTCACTCCAGGCGGCACTCGGCGGGCTCGTGGGTATTCGGGTAGCCTCAGCTGTCCCGGCAATTGGGGAGAGCTATTCTCGGGCAACGACCTGTACAAGACGGTTGGGTCTTGTACACTCGAGCCGATAGAAGCGCTCTAGCTTTGGTCGCCGGCGGAATCTCGCTCCGGACGTGCCTAAGCCGTCAGGACGGCGGCCTCTTGGCGTTGGCCGGTCGCTGAAGATCGAAACCGCTTGATGCTCCGGGGAACGTCTCCTACCCGATCCTGGACGTACATTAAAGACGCGCCGACCGGGAACGGCATCGCGCCGCTGTTTACGAAGTGATTACGCGGCCAGCCGGGCGGCGCTGATGAGGCGCCAGCCGTGCGGGAAGGAGCGGTGCTCACGCCCCCCCCGACGGCATGGGCTATGCTACTTGACTTCTACCTTGACGGTCGTATCCTTGGCTCGGTCCGACTTTGGCAGTCTTACTTCGAGCATTCCATCGTTGTAGGATGCCGTTGCCTCAGTCCCCTTCACCTCTGTGGGGAGAGGCACGGTTCGGAGAAATGTTCCATATTGCAACTCGCGCCGATAATAGTTGCAGTCCTCCTGCGGTGCGTGCTTCGTCGACCCCTTAACCGTGACGGCATCATTGGTGATGGTAATGTCCACCTGTTTCGGATCGACGTTGGGCAGCGCCGCCTTGATCACCACCTCATGCGCATTTTCGAACACCTCAACCGGCGGCTGCCACTCCATGTCAGGCCCGACGCTCTCGCGCGTCCACGACGCTGGCACACCATTCAGGAGTCCACCAAGTTGGCGACGCATCTCTTGCAAGTCCTCATCAAAGATCGGCCTTCGCATAAGAATCATATTGTTACCTCCCACGTTCTATGGTTCACACCAGCCCCACCCCCATAGCGAGTGTGGGTGCCGGTGTCGATTTCATGACGCGATACGTTGAATAGGTTCAAGGCTACCGACATTGCGCGCCAAGTAGTCGCGGCCGCGCTCCGTGATCACCGCGTGCCCCAATCCGCTCCGAACTCGCCTCCACGTCGCCAACCCGTAGTCGGCGCAGTAGAGAAGATGGCGTTCCACGACCTCCCGCACAAGGCCAAGATGCTCACCCAGCACGGAGCTGTTCGCGCCGGCTGGCTGATCCCGTAACGCAGTCAATACCAGGTTCCGTTCGTTGTCGATCGCCATGGTCGCCCTCCTCAGGAGTTGCTCTGGTCGCATAGGTTGCGATCGGGTACCTTCTCCTCCGAGGAACCGACCGAGTGCGGGGACATGGCCGTGGACGTAAGGAAGGGGAAGCACTTTTAGTATACGCTTATTTGAGCAGAGAAGCGAAGCCGGCAAGGAGCCTCATCGGTCTAGATCTGGGCGCTTACCTCCGCTGGCGCATGCTTCCACCGCTCCAGCCCATGCCAGGGGGATGCGTCGACGCGCAGCGGGCCTGCACGAAGGTGGCGGGTGATTCTAGAGGCAAGCAAGGCATGCACGACCAGCACCGAGAGATGCCCGGTCTCAAAAGGGAGACGGTAGCATCCGCGGCAGAAGCGAAGGGCGCTGCGAGGAACAGGGGGCCGGTCCCGTGGAGGCGAAAGGGTGCGGGACCGGGGGGTCACCATGGGAACTGGGTTCGCGATCGCAGTTGTCATCGTCGCCTTGCTCCTGGCGTATAACGGGGTCAAGATTGTCCGCGACTACCAGCGCCTGGTGGTGTTCCGCCTCGGCCGCAGCTTCGCCCCAAAGGGTCCGGGGATCGTCTACCTGATCCCGATCATCGACAAGGCCGTCTGGGTGGACCTCCGGGAGGCGTTCCTCGAGATCCCCGCGCAAACGTGCATCACCAAGGACAACGCGCCGATCACCATTGATTTCCTGATTTACTGGAAGGTGTTCGACCCGCAGCTCACCGTCATCCAGGTAGGCAACTTCGCCGGCGCTGCACAGGGGATCGCCACGACCGGGCTGCGCGCAGTGATCGGCGACCTCAGCCTCGACGACGCCCTGACGAAGCGGGACCGGATCAACCAAGTCATGCGCGCCAAGCTCGACGAGGTCACGGAGCGGTGGGGGGTCAAGGTGACCACTGTGGAGATCCGCGAGATCACGCCCCCCAAGGACGTCCAGGATGCGATGACGCGGCAGATGTCCGCCGAACGGAGCCGGCGCGCGCTTGTGACCGAGGCCGACGGGAAGAAACAGGCCGCCATCACCATCGCCGAGGGAGAAAAACAATCGGCGATCTTGAAGGCCGAGGGCGACCGCCAGGCCGCGATCCTTCGGGCGGAAGGCTTCTCGCTCGCGTTGGGAACGATCTTCAACGTCGCCAAGACCGTGGACACCAATACGATGAGCCTCCAGTACCTGGAGGCACTGAAAGCTCTCGGAGCGGGACCCGCCACAAAGTTCGTGTTTCCGATGGAGTTCACCAAATTGCTCCGTCCGTTTGTGGATGGGGTGCGTGGGATTCTGCCGGAGAGTACGCCATAGCCGTTGAAAGTTACGCCAAGCACCGCCTCCGCGTGGGGTAGAAGAAAGGAGCCCACTCCTCGTGCGCCCTCGCAGGGCTTCGAGACCTGCGTCTAGCGGAGCATGGAAGCCCGAAGGTATCGGTAAGCGAAGATAAGCTCCAAGGCATGTATGAATGCAGCCACATTCTGACTTTGCTTTTCCGCGCGACTACGCGCACAATGAAGTTGCTTCCCTTCCTCACGTGTACGACCATCCCCGTCACTTGGTCGGTCCCTCGGAGGAGAAGGTATCGCACCGCGCTCGTGGTCAGCGCAATGATCACTACCCGGGGATGCGATTACCTCGTTCGGCAGGGGCTTTGATCGAGGCGCCGACCATGTACCATCGCACCACGGACCAGAGACACATCCCTACTGGGAGACGGAGGTAGGAACCATGTACATGAGCGTACGGCAGTACGATAAGGTATCGAATATGGAAGACTTGGGTCGGCAGTCCCGGGAGACTTTTGAGCCGCTGATCAGTACGGTCCCGGGCTTCGTTGGATACTACTTCACCGACGCCGGCGGTGGAACGGTATTTTCAACCAGCATCTTCGAGACCAAAGCGAACGCCGACGAATCGAATCGGATCGCGGCGGAGTGGGTGGGAAAGAACCCCAATGTGCTGCCGACCGCCACTCGGGTGGTAACCGGGGAAGTGATCGGACACAAAGTCAAGTAGATCAGGTAGGTCGTCGGGGTTGCGGGCACGAGAGGACCGGAAGGGGCGCTCCGGTCCTCTCGTTGTTTTCTATTGAAGACGGGTTCGAATCCCGTTTCCCGCTCCAGCTTGGCCTCTAGAATCACCCGCCGCCCTCGTGCGGCCTCGCGGGGCTTCGGGGCAGGCCTCTGGCGTAGGCTGGGGGGGCGGAAGCACGGTGCCAGCAAGGTGAAAGCCTAGATCTGGACCGATGAGGCTTCTTGCCGGCTTCGCTTGTCTGCTCAAACAAGCGTACACTAAGAGTGCTTCCCCTTCCTTACGCCCACGGCCATGTCCCGGTACTCGGTCGGCTCCTCGGAGGAGAAGGTACCCGATCGCCGCCTATGCGACCATAGCACCCGTGTTCACTATAGGTGCGTCAGTATAGGCGGGTCAGTCGAACCATAGAACGTCAGAGGTGACAACATGATCCTGATGCGAAGGCCGATCTTTGATGAGGACTTGCAACAGATGCGCCGCCAACTTGGCGGACTCCTTGGCGCTGTGCCGGCGTCGTGGATACACGAAGGCGTCGGGCCGGAAACGGAGTGGCAGCCGCCGGTTGAGGTGTTCGAAAATGAGCATGACGTGGTGATCAAGGCGGCGTTGCCCAACGTCGATCCGAAACAGGTCGACATCACGATCACCAACGACGCCGTCACGTTTAAAGGATCGACGAAGCACGAAGGGCAGAAGGACTGCAATTATTATCAGCGAGAGTTGCGATATGGAACATTTCTCCGGACCGTGCCTCTTCCCGCAGAGGTGAAGGGGACTCAGGCAACGGCAGCCTACACCGATGGAATGCTCGAAGTAAGACTGCCAAAGTCGGACCGAGCCAAGAATACGACCGTTAAGGTAGAAGTCAAGTAGCATAGACCGTGCCGTCGGGGAACGTAAGCACCGCTCCTTCCCGCACGGCCGGTGGTTGATCAGCGCCGCTCCTCCTGCGCCTCCCCGGCTGGCCGACGAGCGTGTCCGGGTCGGGTACGGTGCGATCCGGCCGCAGCCATGTAGCCCGCGGCAATCGCCTCCCCCGGGGAGGTGCAGTGTGCGGGCCAGGGACGAGACACTGACAAGGTGAGGTAATGCATCATGGTGGTGACGCAACCGCTCGGAATCGATCTCGACCAGTACAAGTATGGATTCCACGATCCGGAGCAGTACACGTTCAAGTCCCGCAAGGGCTTGGACCGTGAGATCGTCGAGATGATCTCCCACATGAAGAGCGAGCCCGACTGGATGCGGACGCTCCGGCTCCACTCGCTCGGGGTGTGGGAGAAGAAACCGCTTCCGACCTGGGGCGGCAACGTCGGCGAGATCGACTTCAACGACATCTACTACTACGTCAAGCCGATGGAGAATCAAGGGAAGACGTGGGATGATGTCCCGGCGAACATCAAGAATACCTTCGACCGGCTTGGGATCCCCGAGGCCGAGAAGAAGTACCTCGCCGGCGTGGGCGCCCAGTACGAGAGCGAGGTCGTCTACCACAGCCTGCGCGAGGAATGGACGAAGCAGGGCGTGGTCTTCCTGGACATGGACTCCGCGCTGCGCGAGCGCCCGGACATGGTCAAGGAATACTTCGGGACGGTCATCCCGCCCGAGGACAACAAGTTCGCGGCGCTTAACAGCGCCGTGTGGAGCGGCGGGTCGTTCGTCTACGTCCCCGAGGGCGTACACGTGACGATTCCACTCCAGGCGTACTTCAGGATCAACGCGCAGAACATGGGCCAGTTCGAGCGGACCCTGATCATCGCGGAACGAGGCTCCTACGTCCACTACGTGGAGGGCTGCACCGCCCCCACCTACACGACCGATTCGCTGCATAGCGCGGTCGTCGAGATTATCGTCAAGGAGGGCGCCCGGGTTCGGTACACGACGATTCAGAACTGGTCCAAGAACGTCTACAACCTCGTCACGAAGCGGGCGGTCGCGTACCGGGATGCGACGATGGAGTGGGTGGACGGCAACCTCGGGAGCAAGCTGACGATGAAATACCCGAGTGTCTATATGGTGGAGCCCGGGGCGAAGGCCGAGATTCTCTCCATTGCTTTCGCCGGCGCGGGACAGCACCAAGATCCCGGCGCGAAGGTGATCCATGCCGCGCCACACACGCAGTCGTCCATTGTCAGCAAGTCGATCAGCAAGTCCGGCGGGCGAGCAGGCTACCGAGGGCTCGTGAAGGTCTACCCAGGGGCCAAGGGCAGCAAGTGTGCGGTGCGCTGCGATGCGCTCATCCTGGATGACCAGTCTCGGTCGGATACCTATCCGACGATGGAGATCGACGAGACGGACGTCCAGGTGACCCACGAGGCGACGGTGTCCAAGGTCTCGGACGACCAGCTATTCTATCTCATGAGCCGCGGGATCGACCAGGACGAGGCGATGAGCTTGATCGTCCGCGGATTTATCGAGCCGATCTCACGCGAATTGCCGATGGAGTACAGCGTGGAGTTGAACCGGCTGATCCAGATGGAAATGGAGGGGTCGGTCGGTTAAACGGCCGCCCGCGGTGAAACGCGGGCGGGGAGCTATTGATTGAGGAGGTTGTCGCATGCCCGCCAAACTGTTGCTGTACCATGAGGATGCCCGGAAGGCTCTAGAGCGCGGCGTCGAAAAGGTCGCCAGCGCCGTCCGGGTGACGCTCGGCCCCAAGGGCCGTAACGTCGTCCTGGAGAAAAAGTGGGGCTCGCCGACGGTCACCAAGGACGGCGTAACGGTCGCCAAGGAGATCGAACTCGAAGATCCCTACGAGAACATGGGCGCGCAGCTCGTCAAAGAGGTGGCGAGCCGGACCAACGATGCCGCCGGGGACGGCACGACCACGGCCACCGTGCTCGCGCACGCGATCGTCAAGGAAGGCCTGAAGAACGTCGCGGCGGGCGCCAACCCCATGATCGTGAAGCACGGGATCGACAAAGCCGTCGAGGCCCTCGTGGACGCGCTCAAGAAGATCAGCGTGCCGCTCGAGGGCAAGGAGCATATCGCCCACGTCGCCGGCATCGCCGGGAACGACCCCGAGATCGGGCGGATCATCGCTGAGGCGATGGACAAGGTCGGCAAGGACGGCGTGATCACGATCGAGGAGTCGAAGGGCGTGGAGACCATGGTCGAGGTCGTCGAGGGCATGCAGTTCGACCGCGGCTATATCTCCCCGTACATGATCACCGACGCCGACAAGATGGAAGCGGTCATTGAGGATCCGTACATCCTCCTGACCGACAAGAAGATCAGCGCGGTCAAAGACATCGTCCCGGTCATGGAGAAGGTGATCCGGTTCGGCAAGCCACTCGTGCTCATCGCCGAGGATGTCGACGGCGAAGCCCTGGCCACGCTGGTGGTGAACAAGTTGCGCGGCATCATGCCGGGGGTGGCGATCAAGGCCCCCGGGTACGGAGACCGCCGCAAGGCGCTGCTCGAGGACATGGCGGTCCTCACCGGCGGCAAGGTGATCAGCGACGACATCGGCATCAAGCTCGAGAACGTCGAGGTCGAGATGCTGGGCCGGGCCGCAAAGATGCGTGTGGCCAAGGAAGACACCACGGTCATTGGGGGACGGGGAAGCAAGAAGGACATCCAAGGCCGGATCGCCCAGATCAAGAAGGAGATCGAAACGACCACTTCCGACTACGACAAGGAAAAATTGCAGGAGCGCCTCGCCAAGCTCGCCGGCGGGGTGGCCCAGATCAAAGTCGGCGCGGCCACCGAGACCGAGCTCAAGGAGAAGAAGCATCGGTTCGAGGACGCGCTGAACACCAGCAAGGCTGCCGTCGAGGAGGGGATCGTCCCCGGAGGCGGGGTGGCCCTGCTCAACATCGCGAAGGCCCTGGACAAGGTGGACGCCGATGATGCCGACGAGATGAGCGGCGTCAGCATCGTGCGCAGGGCCATCGAAGAGCCGGCCAAGTGGCTGGCGGCGAACGCCGGCTTGGAGGGTGCGGTCGTCGTCGAGCGGATTAAGCTGGAAAAGCAAGGCACCGGCTACGACGTCGCCAAGGACCGCTACACCGACATGCTGAAGGCAGGCATCATTGACGCGACGAAGGTCACGCGGCTCGCGCTGCAGAACGCCGCGAGCGTGGCGAGCCTGCTCCTCACGACCGAGGCACTTGTCGTGGAGAAGGGCAAGAAGAACGCGGCGGCGGCCACCCCAGGCGGCTACAACCCGGAGGACATGGACATGTAATGCCGGGCGAGGCTGTGCGCTCCTACCAAGTAGTGCAACGTACCACATATCGCCGCCTCAGGAGAGGAAGACAATGCATACACCACCGCTAGAGGAACTACTCGCCAAGGTTCCCGCACGGTACGCCCTCGTAAATGTGGTGGCCGTTCGGGCACGGCAGTTGATTGCGGGAGATTTGCCCGCCGTTGAGACAACCACGCGCAATCCTGTGCTCATCGCTATCGAAGAGCTGGCTTCAGGGAGGCTTCACCTGGAGTCACGAAGAACGCCGGTCGCTCCGAAGGATGATCCGGAGGTAGTAGAGGCCTCCGCGGTCTGATATTCTTCCCGGCTGGAATAGGCGCCCGCAATCTCGTGGCATGAATCTAGCGCACTAGTCTGTTACCGCGTGGCGGCTTTGCTAGAAAACTCAGGCGCCCCACCGGTCACCCAATCGTTCTTCGCCACGTCTTCAAAAACGACCTGACACGCCTCCCGAGTCGTTCCGCCGATCGTCACCAGCGCTTCCGTGATGGCCTCGGCGATCCTGCGTTTTTTCTCCGTGGAACGCCCTTCGTACAACGTCACTCGAACAAATGGCATGATGGACCTCCTCGAGTGCAGCGTCCGAGCGTCTATATTGCGAGGCACGCCCGCAACAACAGATACAACGCGTGCTGAGGGCACGCCTGCGATGGCAGGACCAGCGCGGAATTGCGCGGAAGCCGGGCCAACACGTCGAGCGTGGGGATGGCGATAATGCGACGAATCGTCCGGTTCTTGGCGCTGATCTGTGTTGGAAGCCTGCTCCCCGGAGGTCTTCCGTCAGTGCGCGCCGCGGCGGTCGCCTCGCTGCCCGTCACGGTGTCGGGTATCCGAAACGGCGCGCTGATCCCAGGAATTTTCACGCTGTGCGTGCCCGCCACACCACATATGCGGCCGGGGCCGAACAAGAACCCGGCCGTCAGTTGGGGGAAAGGTCCGGGTGGCACGGCCTCTTATGCGCTTATCACCTACGATACGGATGTGCCGGAATCGTTCACCAACGCCTACAAAGATGGCCCGATCCTCACCGCATCCGACAAACGGCGCGATTTTTGGTACCACTGGGTGCTGATCGACATTCCGCCCGATGTGACGCAGATCCCGGAAGGCGCTGAGCCCGCTGGTCCGGCGGGACCCGGCAAGTTCGGTCTTCGCGTCGTACATCAAGCGGGCGGCGGTGGCCATGCGGGCTACGACGGGCCTTGTCCGCCGTTCAATGACATGCTCGTGCATCACTATCACTTCACGGTGTACGCGCTGGATATCCCGACTCTCGGACTGTCCGGGACCTTTGGCGGCCCCGAAGTGACCCGTGCGGTGGAGGGCCACGTGCTGGCGAAGGGTGAGGTTGTGGGGCTCGATACGTTGAACCCTGAAGTCGCAAAGAGTCTCGGGGTGAAGTGGTGACGCCGCGGAGTTGCGGGGTGCGGTGCCGGCGGCCGTCGCGAGGCCCGCGTCCACTACCTGAATGTCGGCGGCGGCTGCATTGCAGTTGGGTTCGTGGTCCCTAACAGCACGGACCGCTGGAGTTCGCCCGACCCGTCGACGTCCATCGCGAACCACGCCTCCCCCAGGATCGCGCAGGCGTGGCAGCCATCTTGCAGTAGGACCGAGAACACGAACCGCTGCCCGCCCCTCGGCAGGAGCGTCATTGCCTTGAATCGAGGCACATCGCCCTGCCACCCCACATTCGGATGCACTTGGGCGATCGAGTTGAAGTGTGGGTCTCGCGAAAGTTTGAGGCCCGCAACAACGGTCATCACATCGACGAAGGATGGTCTGCCGTTCACGAGGGCCGGCACTTCGTTATCGTTCGCCCGAAACGGATAGACCACAATCGCCAAGTCCACACGGCCGAGCTTCCGGAAAGACCCGAGATAGCCTTGTCCATAAAGCGCCGCGGCAAATGTGACCGCCTGGGGCGACGCACCCAACCGCTGCATCACGGCGGGAAGGCATGTTGCACCGCGCCCCCCGCACTCCGCTCCGAGACTCAAGAAGACATTTTGGGGTGGAACCCACACGGCTTCGGGACCCACGCGCTGCGAGAGCGGCGGCGCCAGTTGCTGATTTTGCGCTTCTCCGAGCCCGGGCGCGGCGGCAGCCACCGCGGCTGCCAGAAATGCAACCAGAATTGCGTGCACCAGTTGGCTCAGCACTGGTGTCCGGGTCCCTCGCCTCTCAGGCTCGGGGCATTGGGGCTCCCCCGCGTAGGCGAAGCCTACTGCGGCCTCGAAGTTTCGGCGTCCTGCTTTCTCAACGATCGCAAAGCGCGGTCGACTTTAATTACAGCCGGGCCAGCGCCCGATTGACGAGGAGCTTCGTCGAATCGGGGATGAGCGCGTTTGGATCCGGCAAATCGTGGAAGTATCGCAGATCGAGAGTAAACGCGATGTCCCCCTTCTCGACCTGGATGGCGTTCACCAGGTTGACGATGGCCCGGTCGCCCAACCCGGGAACCGGTTGGAAGGGGGGCACCCAGCCCGTTGGTTTGCCTTTGATCAGGTCTTCGTAGATCGCGGCCCGTTGCTGCACGGCGGCCCGGCCGCCTGTCCAGAGTATCTCGACTCTCATCCACTCCCGGGGCGCATCCCCCTTGTACGTGCAACCCGTCGCGTCTTCCGTTGCATGCGTGAACGTGACGCCCAGCACCTGGCTGAGTTCGGCCTTCGTGAAGAGACCGCACTGGCCGTCCTTCGCTGTGACGTGTTTGACCTCAGCCGGCGCGGGCAAACCTTGGGGGGCGGGTGCCGCTCTAGGTTGGCCGGCCGGCGGCGATGGGAGAACCGGCGCCTGGACCGGCGGGAGAGCCGGCGCTTGGACCGGTCGCTGAGCGCCGTTCGGCGACGGGCTGAACAAGATGCCCGGAACCGGCGGGACCGAAAGGCTTCGATTCACTTGCTCGGCGGTTTGACCGGCCTGATGCCGCAGATAGAATACGACGCCGGCTGACAGCAGAACGGCAAGCGCCAACGCACCCCCTCCCAGCGTCTTGATTACTGAAAAACGCTTGCGTCTCGGGGAGGGTACCGCGGGTGCGGCGGGGCGGTCGGACCGGGCGGCCGTCGATGTGTTCGCGACGGGGCCGGCGGATGCGGTGATCCCCGTGCCGCACTCGCTGCAGAATTTCTGGCCGGGCTGCACCGGTGAACCGCATTCAGGGCAGAACTTCGCCATCGAGCGCTCCGCTCAATCGTCAGTCAAGTCCGGCCGCATGGCGCGTGTGCGTGGTCACTTCCCGACCAGCACGCCCTTAAACCACAGGGGAACCGGCCCCTTCGGACCAATCGCGTCCATGATGCCGACGCCGTTATCCGTCACGGCCGCCTGTATAGCCAAGCGACCTTCGGCCGAAAAGATGAAAAACGCGCCGTACCCGTGGGCGCCCTCTCCAAATTGGCCGACTTTTTTGTTTGCGGCATTTGAAATTCTCAGTGCCATAACGTTCTCGGCGCCGGGACCGAGTTGAGCCAAGGCAGTGCTGTCATGAACGATGTCCAAGGAGCCCCCTTTGCGGCCGTGCGGGAAATACATCGTGACGAAGCTGGTGCCGTTCACGTCGTTGACGCCAATTTGCCCGCCCCCGCCCGCGGCGGACAAGCCGGCGACCCACGGCGAGGCATTCGGTTTGCGGGGAGAGGCGCTGGCAATTCCCAGCCATCCTCCGTTTACGTCATGAACCTCCATGACCGGCTGACCGGACGCGCCGAGCACGGCAAACGCCACTCGGGGACGAGGTGCGGCCGCGAGGGCGGAGCCAAAACACAGCGCGAGCAATGCACTGATCACCGCCACCGGTACTCCGGAAGAATACTTCGTCCGCCGGCCCAAGAGACGATGGAGTTGCGCGCGCACCGCGTGCAACTCCCCCTCGAGCTCGGAGAGGTCCCGGTCAATGGATTCGAGCGAGTCCCGCCGCATCCGTCGCTCTCCCGGGGTCAAATGGCGTCTGGTGTCAATGGCCCGTCAGGACACCGCACTCGCCGGGATAACTTCCATTCGGTCCATACGCGCGCACCACGCCGATACCGGCCGGGACCCCGTGCGGGCCCCCAACGCCCCCTTCGAGTCTCCAGACCCCATTCGGATCGGCAAGGGCGAAAGCGCCGGAGCCATCGTCGCGAGACTCTCCGAACCATGCGATCCGCTTCTTCGCGGCATTGTAGATCGACAACGCCATCGCCTTATCGTCGGCATTTACTCCGAGCGTCGCCAGATCAAGTTGGTCCTTCCCGGTAATCGCGACGTATCCGATGCCGCTGTGCGACCCGATGCCTATTTGCACGGCCCCTTGTCCCGGACTGACGATGCCTACCGTTCCGGCGTGCCCCGCGGATATCATGGACGCTACAGGATCGCCGTGGGCATTGAAGATGCTCAAATAGCCGCCCTCGGCACGTTCGCCGACATACATGAGCGTGTTGCCGGATGCGCCGCGTACCTCGAAGGGCGCCCGAACCGTATTGGCGGGCGCCGCGGGAACCGGCGAGGCGAATACGCCCAAGAAGAGGACCGCCGCGGGAATCCCGAGCATGAGCGCTGCTGCGGACAGCTCTCTCATTCGCCGCCTTTGCAGGCTCCGGATTTGTTCACGAGTTGCCCGGAGCTCGGCCCGCAGTTTTGCAACGCGCTCTTCGAGCGACGCAATGTCGGGGTCAGACATGCCGTGCCTCCCTCGACTACAGTTGTCCCGCCACCCACGCGGCCAGTGTCTTCTCCTGCTGGTCTTCCTTCGACGTGTACGTGCCCATCGGGATGAAGTTGATGGAGTAGTGCGCCGTTCCTTTGAGCACGTGGAGGGCGTAGTTGGCGTCCCGATATGCGTCGTCTCCGAGCCCGGCCACCGGGGTGATGGGTCCGAAGCTCGCCGCGAAGGGCCGCGTACGGGCAAAGGCGTCCTTGGCCGCGGCCGGCGACGACTCCACATACATAATGAAGACAACCTTGAGCGGGACGCCCATGCCTGTCGGCTGTTGAGACAGGTAATCGCATTCCGTTCCCGCCGCGGTGTTGTGATATGCTCGCGGAGCCGGAAGTGTTCTCGGCGTGAGGAACGGCTGGCCTAAAGCCTTCCCGATCTGGCCGGGGGACAGGAGCGAGCAGAGATCAGAGGGGACGGCTTTCGCCGGAACCGCAAGCGCCCCCCAGGAGAGCGTGCAGACCAACGCCAGCACCCAGGCGCGCACGCGGGCAACTGATTCTCGCGAACGGCGCATCGGTGAGCCTCCTCCCCTACCGCAGCCGCGCGTAAGCGATCTTGCCAAGCGTCTGCGCAGCGCCGATGTTGGGCTCCCTGCCGGTCTCAACATCCAAGACCACTTCGCGGCTGCCCCTTCCGAAATGGAGTTGGAAGACGGGCGGCTTTTTCCCAGCGTCGAGAAGATAGAACGCACCCTCACCCAACCCGCTCACAGGCGTCACCGTCACCGTCCCGCCGCGCTGCTTGATGTTTGCTTGCTGCATCTTCAGCCAGGGTGTCGAATCAGAAGCGACCTGCGGGGGAATCGATGAGACCCCGATCACCACGTCCGTTTCGTGGTCCCCTTGCCCCCTGCTGTAGGCACACGTTGCCCCCGACACCGGGTGTGCCGTGAACCCGGCGCCGAGCACACCCTGCACGTCCGTGAGCGTCAGCAGGTCGCACGCGTTCACAGGAGACGCCTTTCCGGCCGCCGCGAAGGTGACGGTGAGCAGGGACAGCACTGCGAGGGAAGTGACTGTCAGCATCGCGCGATCATCCCGGGAATCGGTCGCACATGCGGCGCTCACAGTTGGGCAGTGTGATATGAAGTCTCGTGCCGTAGTCGTAATAGTCCATCGTCGTGGTTATCTCACGTGTCGCGCCCTGGCCGGCCATCGTGAGCGTGAACGTGCTTACGGTGCAGCGCGGAAGTCCGGTCTGCGCGCCAATGTACATGGTCATGGGAATCGGCCGGCCGCCACGGGGGCTCTCGATCGTGACTCCATACACGTGAGCCGGCGTGCCGTCGATCACGGTGTCCGGATTTCGCGAGATCGTATATATGAAGCTGTCTCGGGGGTCTTCGGGATCCCGCAGGAACGGCACGCGATTCGGATCTTGCCCCATCGCCATGCACCGGCCGTCCGGAAGTCTCTGGACGACCTTGTCGCCGGCGGAAAAGATCTCTGCTGTCCCTCGCGCCGTGTGCATGATCGCGTGGTAGGCGCGGCTCGGCGGGGCCACTTCGTAGACCATGGTTCCTCCACCGGCTCCGCCGCCCGTGATCACGCCTTTCATGCGATACCCTGGAAGCCCGTTCAGTTTTCGGTAGGCTGCCGCGATCTCGGTCCAGGCGGCCTTGTCTCCCTTCACAGTAGCCGCCGGCGCCGCCAGCGCCGCCCCAACTGCAACACCGATGATGGCGACCAAGGCAGGCGTGATCCGGTTGCTCCCGCTCAAGATTCCCTCCCTGCCCGTGGCCGCCACGACGGTTTCGTCCGCAACAGCGAGCGTCACGGGTCTGCGCGAACCCGGTGATGTTACGCTAACGTCTCCCGGCCCCCTCCTGCCTGGGCGGCCGTTCGTACTATCCGCCGGCACTCCGCAAGCATGTGGTGAGTTCCGTCAACGGGCAGCGCGCGCAGGCGGACGGATCCCGGGATGTCGACGGATAGAAACGCAACCATCGCAGAGGGGACGGGTAAGGGTACGGCCGTCCTCGATAGGGTCACGCCTCAACAATTGCTATCTGCGCAGAATATTCCTCTGTGGTGGTGTTCGGAACTACCGGCAGGGTTCGATCAGTGCGCCGTCGGCTTGGGCGCTGCCGAGCGCTGTCGAATCCGGCGAAGCGCTCCACGTCCACATACCGACCACCCGATCGTCATCGTCGAGCACCGGCGACCCGCTGTATCCGTGCGGCGGCCTGTTCTCCAGCGCGACACTGAAGATCTGCGTCCCGTCCTCGGTGCGCTGCCGGTGGGCCACCTGTCCGCTGAGCGTTTCCTTTTCCACAGGCGCCACACGTGGTCCATAGCCGGTCACGCGGACGTGCATCCCCGGAACGGCCGCGCCGGCGACCCGCAGGGCCGGGAACGATGGGAGCGGACCAACGTGGCTTCTGGCGATCGGCCAGCGGCGTCCCGTCGGCGAGAACTCAGTCCACGTCGTCACGGGCAAGGTCGACGGGACAATGTGGATGCGCGCCACGTCGCGCGCAGGCATCACGGCGGTCCCTCTGAACAGCTGCGCGGGGTCGTAGGACAGCGTGCTGGCGCAGTCGACCGCGACTCCGTAGAATTCCGCCGAATCCTCCGGCCCGACGATGGCGATCAGCTGGTAGTGCTGCGGATCGCGCACCACCGGGTACACCACATGACTGTTGGTGAGGGCCGTTCCGTCTGAGGCGACAAAGAACCCCGTGCCCTGCGCCACCGTCCAGTGGACACCCATTGGGAAGAACTGGACCACGCGAATTTGGAACACCGCATCCCCGGGACTGGACGGCTGCGCGGCGGACGGCTGCAACGGAATGAGCAATAAGACAGGTACGACGAGCAGCAGCATGCAGTGGGCGATGGATCGCACCGTGACCTCCGCGTGACGGATGTCGATGGAAGTGGTATGCCGGAAACGCAGCGAGAATAGGACCTATCGAACGAGTGCTCTTCTTCGCAACGCCGGCCCGGCATGTGGGCCCAACCCGTGTCGAAGGACACCACGCCGGCCTCCGGCAATCCCCAGCCTCAACGGAGGGTCTCACATCACTACCGTCCGCGGAACGGTGAATGCACATCAAAACCTTTGGGCGCGGCCTATGGGCCGTGCGCTACATCATTATCGTTCCGGTCGTCGCGGTCGCCGCGGCAGCGGTTGGCACCGTTATCGTGACGACGCTGGAAGCCGTGCAATTGCTCGGCGCGGTGCAGAGTTCTTTGGGGGCCGGCGGTGCGGGCCACGCCGATCGACTCGTCCCGCTTGGCACGGTGTTGCAGATGGTGGAAGGCTACTTATTAGCGGCGATCCTGATCATCTTCGCGCTGGGTCTGTATGAATTGTTTATCGCGAGGATCGGTGTGGCCGGCGCATCCGAGAGCGCGCCGCGGACGCTTGTGATCCACAGCGTGGATGATCTGAAAGAGCGGCTCGGACGCGTCGTGCTGCTCGCCCTCGTTATCTCGTGGAGTCCTTAGGACGCTGCCTTGCTCTTACTACCGATCTCGACGATATTGACGCTGATCTGGAACCTGCGGCCGTCCGTGCCCTGGACCTTGCCCTGGCCGTAGAAGCCGCGCGAGCCCGTTTTGAACGCCTTGGGCTCCGCCACAATAGTTCCGCTCCCCCCCGCCACTTCGATTGTGACCTTCGCGAACTCTGCCATCCGATCGCCTCCAGGAAACAATTGCGAGCGGGCGCCGTCGAACCACGCCACCGCGCGTCGGGTCGTCACACCATCGTTGGCGCCATCACGGCGAGCTGTCGTCGCGCATCCAACCCCCGGCCCTCCACCCGTGTGCATCGAGCAGCCTCAGGTGCGGCACGACAAGGCTGACCAGCGCCGCGACGATGGCCTCGCCTTCTTCGCGGGTCCCTGACGCGGCGGCGCCTGAATACCCGCGCGGGACGACGTCCGCGAAACTACCGACCACGTCAATCGCGAGTCCGGACGGTTCGTTGGCTTCCGCCGAGGCAAGGTCGAGCCGTACCGTCTCAGGCGCCGCGTGGAGAGTCAGCGAGGTTTCCGACTGGCCGGCGTGGTCGAGATCGATCGCGCGCGCTCCGGCCAAAGCCGCCCGGGATTTTCGCTGCCATCCACTAAAGACCGCGACGCTGATGTGATGGTCCTGCGACAGGGTCCGCGCCGCCACCTGCGCGACCGGCGCATTTCCATCGTGTGCCGACAGAAGGAGAAGCTTAGTGATGCCGTTTCCAAAGAGGGAGCCGGCGATATCCCGAATGACCAGCGAAAGCGTGTCCGGACGAAGCGACAGTGTCCACGGAAAAGCCAGATGGTGGTGGCTCACACCATAGGGCATGGGCGGCAGTACGAGCGTGTGCCCGAGTTCTCCGGCGAACGCCGCCGCCAGCGTCTCGGCGGCAATGGTGTCCGTGCCGTACGGCAGGTGCGGCCCGTGGTACTCAGTCGCACCAAGCGGCAGAATGGCCTTATCGTAGCGGCCCTCCTCGACGGCGTGCCCGGTGAGCCGGTCGAGCCGGACACCGCACATAATAGTGAGAACCTCCGATTTACGCTCGACGTGACCTACCGCGTTCGCAGCTCTTTCTCACCAGAGAGAGATGCTGTCCGGGAAGACAAGCGGGTCCTGCGGCGTGACTCGTCAGCAATTATAAATGGGGCGAACGCACCAGTACGAGTGAAGCGACACGCTGATGAAGGTTATGCTACGGCCTGTCCGCGGCGAGAGCCCGTGCCTGCAAGGACATCAGAACTTGTTCACGCTCACGCTCGCACCACCGCCGCCGACAGAGACCCCGCCACCGGCGCCCCCGGCAGACGCCCCGCCATTAACCGAAGCGCCGCCGCTCCCGACGGAGACCCCGCCCCCCACCGAAGCACCGCCCGTGTTGACAGAGGCCCCGCCGCCACCCGAAACGCCCCCGCCACCCACGGAGACCCCGCCCCCCGCCGAAACGGGCCCATTGCCGGCAACGCCCACAACCGTGATGTCGGTTGCCACCAGTGTTCCCAACGACGTGAGGTTGCCCGATACGCTCAGGAGATCGAGACGTCCGATCGCTCCAAACGCGGACCGGAGTCCGTTGACTTTCGTCTGCGGTGTGACGACTATGGGATTCACCCGGCCGTTTGAAACGAGCAGGGCAGCGTTGGAGGTCCTGGCGGCAACGACTCCCAGCAGGAAGACCGCGGGACGCGGGCTGCCATCGGGGTTTCCGCACGGAGGCGTCTGGCAAGCCACAGAGGTTGGCGCCCCCGGGCCTCGGGACACGCGGGGCTTGGAGGAAAGCCCTGAGGGTGCCGGAGGCGTCGCCGGAAGAATCGCCGGAGATGCCTGTGGCGGTGCGGCCGGATGCGTCGGAGCGCGTGTCACGGGCGCTACTGCAGGTTGCCCTAACCGGTCGATTGCGGAACGGCGCGGCAGACGGGCTGCGCGGAGGCCAGCCGTCCCGAGCGAGCTGACGGTCATGGATTGGGTTGAAATCTTGGCCGCCGCGGGGTGGCCGTTCCGATGCGATGCGCCGGCGGCGTCCGCTCCATATGTATTGGTCGGCTCTGAAGCCGGGAGACGCTGATGACGGCCACGCTGCTCAGCGGCCGGGTACCGTTCGTTTGGCGCAGCCGACTTTTCCGGACTCGGTGCAGACTGCTGGGAAGCCGGGAGTTCAGGTCGAGATGAAACCAACGGCCCAACGCGCGGCGGCGACTTCCAGAGGAAAGTGCCGATCCCGCACCCGATGATGAGACCGATGATGAGCGGGACCAGAACGCGGGCTCGCAGTCGTCGATGCAAACGGAGGTCTCCTGCTCCCGTCAGACTTCGCACCGCGTGCTAACAAACGCGAAGCTCGATATACCACTTACCTACCCCGTTTTGAAACCGGCCAAGCCGGTGACGCAGAGGATCGCCTCACGCAGGGCTCATGAACTCGAAGGAAACCCCGCCCGCTTGCGGCAATCGTTCATACATCCGCGTGCCGGCCGGACGCGGCAAAGGCAGCCGGAACGCGGGTGTGAGTCGGGGAGCGCGATGATCGAAGGGGGGCTGGCCTTGGGCGGTCCAGAGCGGTTGCAGCGGGTCGCCGTGATCGGGAACGGCATCATCGGCCACGGGGTCGCGCAGCTCTTCGCCGTCGCCGGAATCCCCGTCCGCATGATCGGACGGCGCGAAGCGAGCCTGGAGGCGGCACGCGACAAGATCAGGGACAGCCTCGCCCGCTTCCGATCGGAGGGTCTCATCACCGCGGACGCCGCCGCGGCGGCGCTGGACCGCATTTCGGTCTCCACGGAGCTTCAATCGGCGGCCGATGCCGAGCTGGTGATCGAAGCGGTGACGGAAGACCTGACGCTGAAACACGATCTCTTCGGGCGCCTGGACCGGATCTGCGCTCCGCCCGCGGTGCTCGGCTCGTCCAGCGGCCAGCCGGCGAGCCGGCTCGTCGCGCGCGTCGAGCACCGGGAGCGCGTGATCGCCGCGCACTTCTGGAATCCGCCGCAACTCATCCCGCTCGTCGAGGTGTGCGCCGGGCCCGAGACCGACCCCGCGATCGTGCCGTGGCTCACCGCGATCCTGCGGCGCATCGGCAAGCAGCCGGTCGTCGTCCAGCGCGAGATCGACGGGTTTCTCGGCAACCGCCTTCAGTTCGCCCTGCTGCGCGAGGCGCTCGCGCTGTGGGCGGACGGCGTGGCTTCGGCCGAAGCCATCGATTTGGCCGTCAAGACGAGTTTCGGACGCCGCCTCGCGGCGACGGGGCCCCTCGAATCGGCCGACCTCGGCGGCCTCGAGACCATGCGCGCCTTCGCCGCGTTCTTGTTCCCGAGTCTGGCGACGAACGCTGAGCCGCCGGCGGCCATGGACGAGGCGATTCGCAGCGCGGCGCGCGAAGGGCGCCCGCCGGCCATTTCCGACTGGGATCGGCGCGACCGCGCGGCGGTGGCCGCGGCCCGCACGGAACTCCTCCTCTATCACCTCCGCCGGGACGGCGCCGCGTCCGCGTCGGCCCGCAGGCCGTAACCGCCGCTACCGGCGCCTCTGCTGTGCCCGCAACGGCGGGGGAACCACGTCGTCCGGAATCGGGCAGCGGTAGCCCCCGCCGCCGACCCGCTCTCTGAGCTCGGCTTTCGCGCGCTCGAGCAGCGCCGGGTTGGAGAAGGCGTCCAGCGCGGTCGCGGCCATCACTTTCGCCGCGTGAACCATGCCTTTGTGGGCCGCGGGCGACGTGCCCTGCGCCACGAGCTGCCAGGAGTGGCCCGGCGTGCCGACCGCAAAGCACGCGCCCCACATCTGCACCGTCGGCACGATCCAACTCACGTCGCCCACATCCGTGGAGCCTCCGATGAGCCGCGGAGTCGGATCGAACGGCACCGGAGCGCCGTAGAGCACCGAGGACGACGCCTCCGGCGTCCCGTACATCTCGATGCTGTGGGCGATGTCGTCCGGCGTCAGCGTCTCCCGTATCCGCGCCGCGAACGCGACGTCCTGCGCGTCGAACGGCACCGGGCCGATTCCGCTGAGATTCTCGTGCATCGCTTCGGCGAGCGTCATGTTGGGCACGATGTTGGAACAGGCCTTGTCGATCTCAAACTCGGCCTGCGTCTCGGCCATCAGCGCGGCGCCCTCGGCGATCTTGCGGACGCGGGCGAAGAGCGCCCGCGCCTGGGCCACTTCCGGCGCCCGGATCAAATACAACACCTCGGCCCGCGGCTGCACCACGTTCGGTGACACGCCGCCCGCGTCGGTGATCGAATAGTGGACCCGTGCGCTCGCCGGCATGTGCTCCCGCAGGAAGTTCACGCCGATGTTCATCAGCTCGACCGCGTCGAGCGCGCTCCGCCCGAGGTGCGGCGCCCCGGCGGCGTGCGATGCGCGTCCGGTGAACCGCCAGTAGACCTGAAAGTTGGCGAGCGAGCTCCTCGACATGACCTCGGCGAAGCAGCCCGGATGCCAGGAGACCGCGGCATCGAGATCGTCGAAGGCGCCGGCCCGCGCCATGAATGACTTGCCGGACCCGCCCTCCTCGGCCGGACAGCCGTAGAAGCGAACCGTGCCCGTGAGACCGGTCGCCATCAAATAGTTGCGCAGGGCCACGGCGGCAAGCGCCGCCCCGGCGCCGAGCAGGTTGTGGCCGCAGCCGTGGCCGACCGCCCCGGGCGTCGACGTGCGCGGCTCCGCCACCCCGGCGTCCTGGCTGAGGCCGGCCAACCCGTCGTACTCCCCGAGAAACCCGATCACCGGACGGCCCGCGCCGGACTCCGCGACAAACGCCGTCTCGATGCCGGCCACGCGGCGCGTCACCTGAAACCCCTCTTCCTCTAAAAGGGCGACGTGGGCGGCGGCGGATTGATGTTCCTTGAATCGGATCTCGGCAAGTCGCCAGATATGGTCCGACAGCGCCACGAAGGCATCGCGCTTGGCATCGACGTACCGGACGATCTTCTCCACTTTGTCCACGGCGGCGTCTCCGAACAGGGCGTCATGTGACCGCCTCACCTGTTCGGCGGCGCGGCGGCACACCCCCTCGATCTCGCGGCCGCCGGCCGCGTGCGCCACGGGGGTTCTCGAAGATGATTTACGCTGCCGGTGTCTAATGTTGTGAGTCCCTAACCAATCGGAGGCGAATATGGGTACAGGCGTTCGAGCCCGACGAACCCTGACGGCCGAGGGTGCGGCGCGCCTCGGCGCACCGGGGTGGCCGCGTTGCTGATCTCGCCGGCCGCCTCTCCGGCGGGCGGCGTGGGGAGCGCCCGGATGCAGGCGGTGACCTTGCGCAAGCACGGCGGCCTCGACGTCCTGCACCTCGAGGAAGTCCCGATGCCGGTCCCGGGGCCCGATGAGATTCTAGTCAAGGTCCTCGCCTGCTCGGTCAACCAGGTGCCGGATCTGCTCGTGCGGGCGAGCCGGCGCGGCATGGGCGAACTGTCCTTTCCCCATATCCTCGGAGCCGATCCGGCCGGAGAAGTCGTCGCGGTTGGATCGCGGGTCGTGGGCTTCCCGCTGGGGCACCGGGTCGTGATTTATCCGCTCCTGCGCTGCGGTGAGTGCGACCTCTGCCGCAGCGGCAGCGGAGAAAACTACTGCCGCGGGTACCGCGTCATCGGTGTGCACCTCTGGGGCGGCTACGCGCAATACATCCGCGTTCCGGCCGAGAACGTGATCCCGATTCCGATGTCCGTGTCGGTGGAGGCCGCCTCGGCGCTCGCCTTGTCCTACACGGCGGCGTGGCACGGGCTGGTTACCAAATCCCCCGTCGCGGCCGGGGAGTTTGTGCTCGTGATGGCGGCCGGCAGCGACGTCGGTGTGGCGGCGTGCCAGATCGCCCGGCTGCACGGCGCGCGCGTAATCGCGGCCGCGGGCAGCGACGGCATGCTGGAACGCGCCCGCGCGGTCGGAGCGGAGGCCGTGGTCAACTACTCGCAGGACGGCTGGGCGGACCAGGTGGTTGCGCTGACCGGCGGCAAAGGGGTCGAGGTCGTCTTTGAGACGACGGGAAAGTTCGGGTGGCAGGACTGCCTGCGGGTCCTGAACCGGCGCGGCCGTCTTCTGAGCTGCGGCGCCGTCGGCGGACAGTCGGTGCGGATGAATCTCGCGGACCTGCATCGCAATCACAATACGCTGTTCTTTTACGACGGCGGCGCATCCCATGAGCTCCGCCACCTCGTGCGGCTCGTCGCGAGCGGGCGGCTGCAGCCCGTGATCGACAGCCGCTTCTCGTTGAAGGACGTGAAGACTGCTCAGCAGCGGCTCGTCGATCACGAAAATTTCGGCAAGATCATCCTCACCCCGCAGGCCCACTGACGATGTCCGTCGGCGCGGCGCACCTTCGCCGCGGGGGCGCCGGACGTGACAAGGGAGCGATGATGCCGTGATGCCGCTGTTGAGTCACTTCACGCGCGACGTGGGGGTCGATCTCGGAACGGCCAACACCCTCGTGTACGTCCAGGGCGAGGGCATCGTGGTTCGGGAACCGTCCGTGATCGCCTGCCGGGCCGGCCACAAGGAAATCCTGGCCGTCGGCAACGAGGCGAAGAAGATGATCGGCCGGACGCCGGCCGAGATCATCGCCACGCGTCCGATGCGCAGCGGCGTCATCGCCGATTTCGACACGACGGCCTCGATGCTCTCGTATTTCATCCGGAAGGGGACCCAGGCGCGGAGGCTCCCGCGTCCGCGGGTGATGGTGGGCATCCCGAGCGGCGCGACCGTCGTGGAGAAGCGCGCCGTGATCGGCGCCGGCGAGCAGGCGGGCGGGCGCACCACCTATCTGATCGAGCAGCCGCTCGCGGCCGCCGTGGGGGCCGGCCTCGAGATCTCGGAACCGATCGGCCGCATGATCGTGGACATCGGCGGCGGAACAACGGAAGTGGCCGTCATCGCGCTCGGCAACATCGTGACCGTACGCAGCCTTCGCGTCGGCGGCGACAACATGGACGAAGCCGTGATTCAGTATGCCCGCAAGGCGCACAATCTCCTGATCGGCGAGCGGATGGCCGAGGACGTCAAGATTCGTGTCGGTTCCGTGTACCCCCAGAAGGACGACGACACGATCCAGATGCGGGGACGCGACCTCGTCTCCGGCCTGCCGCGCTCGCTGCGGGTCAGTAGCGCCGAGATACGCACCGCGATCATGGACTCGGTGGCGGCCATCGTGAACACCGTCAAGATGACGCTTGAATTGACGCCGCCCGAACTCGCCTCCGACATCATGAAGGAAGGCATCTATCTCACGGGCGGCGGGTCGCTGCTGCGCGGCTTCGACGTGCTGCTCCAGGATGAAACCGGCGTCCCCGTGACCCGCGTGGCCGATCCGCTCAGCAGCGTGGCCCTGGGCACCGGGAAGGCGCTCGGCTCAATCGACACCCTGAAGCGAATCCTGATCACGCGCGACCTGGTGTAGACCGAGGGCGCGATCCCGCGGGCCCGGATCCGCGGTCGACATGGACAAACGGCACGACGAGGACCGCGAACTCGATGTCGTGGTCGTCGGCTCGGGCGCCGCCGGCCTCTCCGCGGCGCTCACCGCGGCGGCGGGCGGGGCGCGCGTCGCGGTGCTGGAGAAATCGGCCGTGCTCGGCGGGACCACGGCCATGTCCGGGGCCGGCACGTGGATCCCCGCCAACCGGCACATGCTCGACGCGGGGCTGCAGGACTCGGCGGATGAAGCGCTCGCGTATCTCCGCGCCGTCGCCCCGGACGGATGGGCCGAGGTCGAGGAACCGCTCTGGCGCGCGTTCGTCGAGCACGGGGCCGAGACGCTCGCCTTCATCGAGTCTCGCACGCCGCTCGAATTCGAACTCGTGTACCACCCCGACCCGTATGTCGAAGCCCCGGGTGGCAAGGTGCACGGCCGCATGCTGTCGCCGCGGCCGATCAGCCACAACATCCTGGGGCCGTGGCGGGATCGCATTCGCCCCTTTACCGTGCGTCATCTCTTCACGTATCGCGAGATCGTCGTCGGCCCCGTTCTGTCCCGGCCGCTCGCCACGCTGCTGCGGATGGCGCCCACGCTCGTTTACCGCTTGCTCACCCGGCGCGTCGGCATGGGCAACGCGCTGGTGACGGGGCTGGTCAGCGGATGCCTCGATCACGGCGTCGAGATCATGGCCGAGACGCCGGCGACACGGCTCCTCACGGAGGGACCGGCGGACCGCCCGGCGCGCGTGACCGGCGTCGAGGTGAACCGCCGCGGACGGGCGCTCGTCCTCCGAGCCGCCCGCGGCGTGGTCCTGGCGACGGGAGGCTTCGAGTGGGACCCCGCGCTGCGGGCTCAACACTTCCCCGGCGAGGTCGGGCTCATCGGCAGCCCGCGGACGAACACCGGCGACGGCCAGCGGATGGCCGCCGCGGTGGGGGCGCGCCTCGAGCGAATGGACCAGGCCCTCATCTACCCCGTCCTGCCGATCCGCTACGAGGGACACCGCCACGCGGTGCCCGTGGCCGACGTCTATGCGCCGCACTGCATTCTCGTGAACCGCACCGGCCGGCGCTTCCTGAACGAAGGCCGCCCCAATCTCGGCGTCGTCATCGACGAACGCGCTCCGGCAAGCGGGCTGCCGGTTCATCTGCCGGCCTGGCGCATCTTCGACGCGCAATTCGCGCGGAAGAATCCGGTGGTCATGTGGCTCGGCCGGCGGGATCGCGGGTGGCTCCGCCGCGCAGGCAGCGTGGCCGAATTGGCAGAGCAGATCGACATCGCCCCCGCGGTTCTTTCGGACACCGTCGCGCGTTTTAACGAGTTCGCCCGGCGGGGTACGGACGAAGATTTCCATCGCGGAGAGACCGTTTGGGAGAAGTTCAACACGCCCGATCCCGGACCGGAGCCAGGCGGGAACGGGGCGCTCGGCACCATCCGGGTGCCGCCCTTCTACGCGGCCCCCTACGACCGTGCCATCCTCGCGACGAAGGGCGGGCCGCGAACCAACGAGCGCGGACAGGTGCTGCATGAGGACGGAGGCGTGATCGCCGGGCTCTACTGCGCGGGAGTGGCCATGGCCAACCCCATCGGGTCGAAGGCCGCCGGGGCCGGGAGCACGATCGGGCCGTGTCTCACCTGGGGACGCATCTGCGGCCTGAGTCTTCTCGACGGAGAGGCGGCGCCGCCGCGGACCCTCTCCCGCACGGCCGCCGCGCGTCCCGGACCCGCGACGGAACGGGCGGGCTGAATGCCGAGGAGACGATCGTGCGCCCCGCTCGCCGCCTCACTCCTCCTGTGGTTCGGCGTGGGGCTGGTTGCGCCCGGTCCCGCGCAGTCCGATTCCAACGCGTTGTGGAACATCGTCCACAACATGTGCGTGCCGAACGAGGAAGAGCACGGCAGCCCGGCGCCCTGCCGGCTGGTCGACCTGCGCGATGGCGAATCGGCGGGCTACGCGCTGCTGAAGGACCTCGCCGGCCCCTCGCAGTTTCTTCTGATTCCGACCGCGCGGATTTCCGGCATCGAAAGCCCGGCGCTCCTCGCCCCCGAAGCGCCCAACTACTTCGCCGCGGCGTGGCGGGCGCATACGTACGTTGACCGTGCCCTGCGCAAGACGCTGCCGCGCGATGACATCGCGCTTGCGATCAACTCCGTCTCCGGCCGGTCGCAGAACCAGCTGCACATCCACATCGACTGCGTGCGGACCGACGTGCGGGCGGCGCTGCGCCAGTACGAGGGCTCCATCGCGGACCGCTGGGCGCCCCTCGGCGTTCCCTTGATCGGGCACGCGTACCTGGCGACGCGGGTGGATGGCGAAGACCTCGATGGCGTGAATCCGTTCCAATTGCTGGCCGACGGCGTGTCCGGCGCGCGGGAGGACATGGGGCATTACACGCTCGTGGTCGCCGGCGCGATGTTCTCCAACGGGCGGCCGGGCTTTGTCATGCTCGCCGACCATGCCAATCCCGCCGCGGGAGACCGCGCGAGCGGCGAGGAGCTTCAGGACCACGCCTGCGCGATTGCTAAGTAAATATCAGCTTCGGAGGCGCCGCCCCTTCGGATCGTACAGCGGCTCGTCGGCGACCATCGCAGAGTAGCGCTCGCCGAAGTACTCGATCTCCACCGCCGTGCCCCGCCCGGCGTGGGTGAGTGGCAAGTAGCCGTAGGCGATGCCGCAACCCACCGTGTAACCGTAGTTTGCGCTGGTCACATATCCGAGGACGCGGTCGCCGTCGAGAATGGGCTCCTTGCCGAGCACGACGCTGCCCGCAGTCCCGAGCACAAGACAGCACAATTTGCGCGCCGGCCCCTCGGCCTTTATGCGCAGCAGGGCGTCCCGTCCCACGAACGGTCCTTTGTCCGGTTTGACCGCGAACGCAAGGCCCGCTTCGAGTGGATTGTGGTCCGCGTCGATATCGGCGCCCCAGAGCCGGTACCCCTTCTCCAGGCGCAGGGAGTCGAAGGCCCCCACGCCGAGCGCGCAGAGGCCGTGGGACCGGCCGGCCTCCCACAGCGTGTCCCACAGCCGCGTTCCGTACTCGGTCGGCGCGTAGATTTCCCATCCGAGTTCGCCGGCGTACGACACCCGCAGGGCCAGGGCGGGCGTCGTGTCGATGGTGATGGACCGCGCGGAAAAGTAAGGAAACGCCTCGTTCGACACGGCGTCGCCGCACACGGCGCCGAGGATGGCCCGCGCGTGCGGTCCCCACAGCCCGAGCCCGCAATACGCCGACGTGACGTCGTCCACGCGGACGGCACCGTCGCCGGGCGCATGGCGGCGGATCCAGGCGAGATCGCGCGCGCCGGCGGCCCCGCCGGTGAGGACGAGGAAGCGGGCGGCCTCGAGCCGGGTGACCGTCAGATCGCACATGATGCCGCCCCGCTCGTTCAGCATCGACGTGTAGATGACTTTGCCCATGGGTTGATCGATCTGGTTGGCGCAGAGATGTTGCAGGAACGGAAGCGCGCCGGGCCCGGCGACCTCGATTTTCGTAAACGGCGTGAGGTCGAAGAGCGCCGCGGACTGCCGCGCCGCCCGGTGCTCCGCGCCCTGGATCGGCGACCATTCCCGCGCTTCCCACCCTGTGCGGTCCGGGAGCCGCTCCCCGGTCAGCAGGCGCTCGTTGGCCGAAAACCATTGGGGGCGCTCCCATCCGGCGGTCTCGAAGAAGACGGCGCCCTGCTCCTGCTGACGCCGGTAGAACGGCGTGAGGCGTACCCGGCGGGGATGGCCGGCCTGCTGAAGCGGGTGGACGATATCGTACACCTCGCGATACTGCTGCGCGGCGCGTGCCCGCACGTACGCCGGCGTGAGCGCGTGCCGAGGGAACCGGTTCACGTCGCACTCGTGCAGGTCGAGACCGGGGTCGCCCTCGGCCATCCACTCCGCGATCGCGTGACCGACGCCGCCGGCGTGGGTGATCCACACGGCCTCCGCGACCCACAGGCCCCCGACCGCCGCCGATTCACCGAGCAGCGGGAAGCCGTCGGCCGTGAACGAGAAGAGGCCGTTGATCCGGTACGGCAGCACGCTCGCACGCAGCGCGGGCAGCAGATCTCCCGCCGCCGCCTGCGCCTCTTCGAAATGCTCGGGCGTAAAGGGCATGACGGCAGGACTGGGGACAGCGTCGCAGTCGACCGGCAGCGGCTCGTGACGGTAGGAGCCGAAGCCGTAGCAATCGGCGTGCTGGCGGAAATACATGGACCGGTCCTGGTGCCGCAGAATAGGGTGCGCCACCTCCCGCGTTTCGCCGGCGAGCTCGGGCAGCGGCGCGGTCCGGGCGTACAGGTGCTGCATCGGGAGGAGCGGCAGCGCGATGCCGGCCAGGCGGCCGACGCGCGGGCCCCAGATGCCGGCGCAGATCAGCACCGTGTCGGCGGCGACGCGGCCGCGGGGCGTGGACACTCCCCGCACCCGGCCGGCCTCAACCTCGATCGCGACCGCCGGCGTGTGACCGGCAAATGTAACGCCCCGTGCCTCGACGTCGCGCGCCATCCGTTCGCACGCGCGTACGGCGTTCGCGATGCCGTCCGTCGGAACGTGATAGGCGCCGAGGATCTTCGACGCGTCCAGGAGCGGCAGTTTCGCCGCCGCCTCCACCGGCGTCAGCAGCGCGCCGTCGAGATGCCATGACTTGCCGAAGCCCCGGCGGCGCCGCAGCTCTGCGAGGCGCGCACGCGTCGTCGCGACCTCCAGGCTGCCGGCGGGATAGAAGCACGGCGCCGCACCGCCGCCCAGACGCGTGTACAACGCCACCGTCCGCTTGGCGAGCTCGGTCATCGCGCGGGCCGGATTGGTCTGGAAGACGAGCCCGGGCGCATGGCTTGTGGACCCGCCCGTGTCGAACAGCGGCCCCTGGTCCACGACCACGATGTCGCGCCATCCCTTCCCCGCGAGATGGTAGGCGGCGCTGCAGCCCACGATGCCGGCGCCGATAATCACGAGCCGCGCGTGGCCCTCGATCGCGTGCACCGCCGCTCACCTCCCGGTGCGCCTCAGGTGGCGTTCCGGCGCGTCCGCCGTCATCCCTTCGCGGTGCCCGCGGCGGCCGGCGGCCGGGGCACGGAAGGGGTTTGAGGCGCTCAATCCTGAACCTCAAATTCGTGCTCATCGTCGACAGCCATCTGGATCTGGCGCTCAACGCGCTGCAGGGCAATCGCGATCTCCTCGTCTCCGCGCATACCGTGCGCGTGCTCGAGCGCTCCATGCGCGGGCCGGGCCGCGGTCAGGGGACCGTCGGCTTCCCGGAAATGCGCCGCGGACGGATTGCCCTGTCGTTTGTCACGGTGCTGGCGCGGTCGACCGGACGGCCCGAGCCGCATATCGACTACGCGACCCCCGCGCAGGCCTACGGTATCGGGCAGGGCCATCTCGCCTACTACCGCGCGCTGGAGGACCAGGGGCATGTGCGCATCGTCCGCGACGCGGCGCAGCTCGACGCGCACATGGCCGAATGGAGCGGCTGGGACGCCCGCCATCCGGACGACGAGGACGGCGGCTCCGCGCCGCCGCTCGGCGTGGTCCTCACAATGGAAAGCGCGGATCCGATCCTCGACCCGTCGGCGCTGCGGGAGTGGTGGGACGGCGGTCTGCGTCTGCTCGGCCCGGCGCATTTTGGCCCGGGCCGGTACGCCGGCGGGACCGGTTGCGAGGACGGACTGACCGATCTCGGCCGCCCGCTCCTGTCCGAGATGGAGCGCCTCGGCGTCATTTTGGACCTCACTCACTGCTCGGATCGGGCGTTTTGGGAAGCGCTATCACGCTACAGCGGCCCCGTGCACGCGAGCCACAACAACTGCCGGGCGCTGAATCCGCATCAGCGGCAGCTGTCCGATGACCAGATCCGGGCGATCGTCGAGCGCGGCGGCGTCGTCGGCGTCGTGCCGGGCTGCTGGCAGCTCAGGCCGGGCTGGCGGAACGGTGACGGCAACGAGAGCGTGAGCCTCGCCGACGTCGTCCCGCACATCGATCATATCTGCGGTCTCGCGGGCAACAGCCGCCACGTGGGCATCGGCAGCGACCTCGACGGCGGCGTCGGCCGGGAAGGCTTTGCCCACGACCTGGATACGATCGCCGATCTGCAGAAGATCGCGGGGCTGCTGCTCGACCGCGGCTACGGCGCGCCCGACGTGGCGGCGATCATGCACGGCAACTGGTGCGGGTTCCTCCGGCGTGCCTGGACCGGCGCGCCGGCCGCGGCGCGACGCTAGCGCGATCGGGATGCCGGCGGTTGTGTACGTCGCCTGCGCGGACAGCCAGGAGATCTGCGTCGGGCACCTCGACGGCGCGACCGGCGCGCTGAACGTGATTCAACGGGCCCCGGTGCCCGGCGCGGTCATGCCGCTCGCGATCGGTCCCGGCCGGAAGTTCCTCTACGCGGGCCTCCGCTCCGAGCCGTTCTCCGTCGCGACGCTCGCGATCGACCAGACCGCCGGCACGCTGCGCCTTGATACGATGGCCCCGCTTCCGGACAACATGGCCTACCTGTCGACCGACAAGACGGGCCGGTTCTTGTTGAGCGCATCGTATCCGGGCAACAAGATGTCGATCAATCCGATCGGACGGAATGGGGCGGTGAAGGGCCGGCCGGTCCAGATTGTGCTAACGCCGCCGCACCCGCATTCGATCCTCACGGATCCTTCGAACCGGCACGTGTTCGTCCCGTGCCTCGGCGCGGACACGATTATGCAGTACCGCTTCAACTCGGACAACGGCCGTGTCACACCCAACACGCCGCCGGCCGTCGAGGCCGCGCGGAAGGCCGGACCGCGCCATCTCGTCTTCCATCCGTTTCGTCCCTTCGCGTACAGCACCAATGAACTCGACGCGACCGTCGGCGCGTACCGGTTCGATGCCGCGGCGGGGGCCCTCGCTCCGATCGGGACCTGGACGTTGCTGCCGCCCGGCCACGCGGGCGGAGCGCCCTTCGCGGCCGCGGACATTCACGTCGCGCCCGACGGCCGCTTTCTCTACGCCTCGGAACGCGCCTCGAACTCGCTCGCCGCCTTCACGGTCGACGCCGAGACCGGGATGTTGGCGCCGGCGGGGACCGTGCGCACCGAGGAAAAGCCGCGCGGCTTCAACATCGATCCGCGGGGGCGGTACCTGCTCTCGGTCGGCCAGGTGTCCCACCATCTCACGAGCTACGCGATCGACCCCCGGACCGGCGCGCTCGCGCCGCGGCATCGGTATGCCATGGGTGCCAACCCCAACTGGGTCGAGATCGTTCATCTGGGTTAAAGGACCGCGGACGCCAAAACGGAACTGTTGGCGTGCCGCGCACCGGCGCCCGTGCGCCGTGCGCGGCACGATCACCGGAAGGAGGATCTCTCGGAATGCCCACTCCCTCGTGGCTGAACGCTCCGACAAGCCGCCGGCGGCTGCTGCGCCGAACCGCGGCGGCGAGCCTCGCGCTGGCCGCCGTTCGCCACGCGCCGGCGCTGCCGGGTCCCACGTCCGCGTCGGCGGCGGCGCCGCTGACGCTGTCGTATCCGAGCTGGATGTTCAGTGAGCCGGCGACGGGGAAGTACTTCCGGGACCTCAGCGCCGCATACGACCAGGCGCATCCCACCGCGCGGGTCGACCTGGTGCAGCTGCCGGCCGGACAGTACGTCGAGAAGATCTTCACCGAGATCCAAAGCGGCCAGGTGCCGGACATCCTGCCGCTGTTCACCACGCAGATGCCGCAGTACATGCACCTCGATTTGCTGGAACCGCTCGATCCGTGGCTCGACAAGGCGCCGTTCAAGAACAAACTGGTGCTGCTGCAGAAGTTCGCGCAGAAGGACGGCAAGAACTACGGCGTCGCGCTCACGGCGTCGCCGCAGGGCCTGCTCTACAATCAGCTGTTGCTGGAGAAAGCCAAGGTCGACGCCCCGACCACCCTCGACGAGCTGTACAGCGCCGCGGACAAGATTTACAAGGCCACGGGCGTGTTCGGGTTCGGGGTCCACGTGGACACGTCCACGATGCTGCTGGCGTACGTCTCGTGCATGCAGTGGGTGCTCGGAAACGGCGGGAACTTCAGCCGGACGGACGGCGCGATCACATGCAACGCCCCGAAGACCGTCGAAGGCTTTCAACAGATGATGCGGTTCGTCACCGCGCCTTTCGCTCCCAAAGGGCTCGGCTGGTATCAGCTGCGCACCATGTTCGCCGAGGGCAAGCTCGCGATGCTGTTCGACGGTCCGTGGGACCTCGGCCAGGTCAAGGCGGTCAACGCCGGCCTCTATCCGCACATCGGGATGGCGCCCTGTCCTACGGCGACCCACGCCGCGATCACCGGCGGTGCGTTCTACACGATGCTCAGGAAGGAATCCAACAAGCAGCCCGTGTGGGACTACATCGCGCTCGCCACGAGCGACGAATGGCAGCGGCGGTGGATCGAGGTGGAGGTCCAGGTGCCCGGAACGACCATCGCACCCACCGCGGCGTTCCTCCGGCAAAATCCCGGCTACCGGTTCGTGACGGAAATGGCGGCGAAATACGCCACCGGGTTCGGCTACCTGCCGCCGGGGTACGAGCGCGTGGCGACGGCCCTCCAGACCAAGGTCATCGACCACGTCGGGGATATCTGGTCGGGGGCGAAGCCGCCGAAAACCGCGTTGGATGAATGTCAGAAAGAGCTCGAGGCGTGGTCCAAGACCCTCGCACCGGGTGAGCGCAGCTAGGCGCCGCGCGTGAGGCGGGAACGCCGGGTCTTCGCCGTCGGCCTGATGGCGCCCACGGCGGCGTGGATGCTGTTCGTTCTCGTCTATCCAGTGTACGTGACGGTTCGCAACAGCCTGCACAACGTCGGCGCCGGCTTCGATCCGCATCCGGCGTTTGTGGGGCTCCGCAACTACGCCGCGCTGCTTGCCGATCCCATCTTCTGGCATGCCGTGCGCGTCACCGCGCTGTTCACGCTCGGGAATATGCTCGGCTCGTTCGGGCTCGGGCTGCTGACCGCGCTGCTCCTGCACGAGCGGTTCCACGGGCGGCCGTTCGCACGGACCGTGCTGCTCCTGCCCTGGGCGCTGCCGCAGGTGGCCGCGGTGGTCGTGTGGCGGTGGCTGCTGCAGGTCCAGTACGGCGCCTTCAACTACGTGCTGTGGCGGCTGCACCTCGTCTCGACGCCGTCGGTGCAGTGGCTGGTGCGCCCCACCCTCGGCCTGTACGCGGTGCTGATGGCCGCGGTGTGGTGGCAGTATCCGATCGCGACGACGTTCCTGCAGGCCGGCATCGAGTCGGTTTCCGTCGACCTGTACGAAGCCGCCGGGATCGACGGCGCGAACGGCTGGCAGCGGTTCCGGCACGTCACCTGGCCGGGACTCGGCCACGTCCGGAACGTCTTGCTCCTCATGCTGCTTTTTTGGTCCCTCGGGCAGGTCATCATCATTTGGACCCTGACCGGCGGGGGACCGGCGCGCGCGACGCAGACCCTCGCCATCCTCGTCTACCAGCGCGCGTTCTCCGACTTCCAGTTCGGCAGCGCGGCCGCGCTTGCGACGATCGTGCTCGCCGTGGCCCTCACGATCGGCCTGCTGTACTACCGGTTGACGCTCCAACCGGCGCGCGAGGCCTAGCGTGGCGGTGTGGCGCCCGGCCCGCGCGGTCCGGCCCGCGCTCTTCTACGCCGGCACGACGCTGGTATGCGCCGTCGTCGGCTTCCCCATCTACTGGATGGTCGCGAGCGCGCTGGAACCCGGCAACCTCTTCAACTTCCCGCCGCGGTTCTTCCCGACGCATCCCGCGTGGGCCAACTTCACGCACATCTTCACGGTCAATCCGCTGGGGCGCTGGCTCGCGAACAGCCTGTTTGTCGCCGCGGGCACGATGATCTGCTCGCTGGGGCTCGGCGTGCACGCCGCGTACGGGCTGTCGCGCTTCCGCAGCCGGCCGGTCGACGCGCTCGGCTTTTTGATGCTGGTCGGGCAGATGATCCCGGTGACGGTGCTCACCATTCCGTTCTACATCATGTTCCGCAGCCTGCACCTGATCGACACGCTCACCGGGATCGTCATCGCCACAACGACGTTCAGCGTGCCGATGTGCCTGTGGATGCTGAAGGGCTTCTTCGACGGGGTGCCGCGCGAACTCGACGAAGCGGCGCTCACGGACGGCTGCACGCGCCTCGCCGCGCTGTACCGGGTGATTCTGCCGGCGGCGCTCCCGGGCGTCGTCGCCGCGGCGACCTTCGGCTTCATGCTCGGCTGGAACGAGTTCTTCTTCGCGAGCACATTTCTCGGGACGGAGACGAAGTGGGTCGCCACGGTGGGCCTGGTCACCTACATGGGCCAGTATTTCGTGGAATGGTCCGCGCTCATGGCGACGGCGTTTGTCATCACGATCGTGCCGGCGATCCTGTTCCTCGCGACTCAACGGTACATGATGGCCGGCATCACGCAGGGGGCGGTGAAAGCATGAGACCGGACGTGGACAGACACGACGCGGGCAAACGCAACGCGGCGGGCGGCCGCGCGCGGCGGCCGTGCTGACCGTCGCCGTCGTCGGCGCCGGGCTCCTGGGCGCCCGCCACGCGCGGGCGTACGCGGAGATGGCCGGATGCCGCCTCGCCGGTGTGTACGATGTGGATGCCGGCCGCGCCGGCGCCGTCGCCGCGCGGCACGGCGTCCGGGCCTTTCCGTCGCTCGAGGCCCTGCTCCGGGCGGGCGTGGACGCGGTGTCGGTGGCGACGCCGGATCACGCGCACCATGAGCCCGCGGCGGCGTGCCTCGCCGCCGCGGCCCACGTCCTCGTCGAGAAGCCGCTCACCATCGATCCGGCGGAGGCGGACGGCCTCATCCGCCTCGCCGCGGAGCGCGGGCGGGTGCTTATGGTGAACTACAGCCAGCGCTGGCTGCCCGAGTCGCGGCGCATCGAGCGGCTCATCGCATCCGGCGCCCTCGGCGAGATCGCCTTCATCGAGTCGCACCGCTGGGACGCCGCCTGGGTTCCCGGGCGCATGATCGCCGGATGGGCGGCGCGAACGACACCGATCCACTTCATGTCGAGCCACGACATCGACCTCATTCTCGCGTGGACGGGCCGGCGCGCCCGGCGGGTCTTCGCCGTGGCCCACCGCGGCGCGCGCGCCGGGGAGGGCGTCGTGGACGGCTACGACGCGTTGGTGACGCTGGACGGGGGCGCGCGCGTGAGTCTCCATTCGTCCTGGATCCTGCCGGACACGTTTCCGGCGGCCGCCGACAGCCGGCTCGAGATCCTCGGCGCCGAGGGCGCGGTGTTCCTTGACGGGAACCGCCGCGAACTCGCGATCTTCGCGCGGGACCACAGCGAACGGGTCGCATTCGCCGGTCCCCGGACGGCGGACGACGTGAACGGCCGGCTCGCCGGGGCGTTCGTCGAATCGCTGTCCGAGTTCGTCCGCGCGGCGGGCGTGGGTGATCTCGGCGCGCCGACCTCGGCGGCGCGCACGCGCCATGTCGTCGACGTCCAGGCCGCCGTCGTCGCGTCGGCGGCCCGCGGCATCGAGCTGGAGATCCCGCCGGACGGCGAACCGCGCCGGCCGGTGCGTCCCGCGGCCGGCGGGGACGTTACCGTGCCCGGAGGTGGGGCGGCATGAAGATCACCGACGTCGCGATCGATCTTGTGAACATCACGTACACCCACATGATGTCGTCCGCGACATCCAAGGCCAGCGGAACGAGCAAGTGTATCGTACGCCTGCACACCGACGACGGCATCATCGGGCTCGGTGAAGCGCCGGGCGGCGCCGAGACGCAGGAGGAGATTCTCCGCGCGCACGAGGCGCTGCGCGGTCAGGACCCCTTTCGGATCGAAGCGATCGTCGAACGGCTGCCCGGGCCGCACCGCGGCCTCTACGGCCCGACGCCCACCGCCGTGTCGGCGCTGGAAATGGCGGTGTGGGACATCATGGGCAAAGCCGTCGGCCGCCCCGTGTGTGACCTCCTCGGCGGGCGGTACCGCGACGCCGTGCCCGTGTGCGCGCCGCTGTTCACGCACGAGGACGCGGAGGGCGATTTCGCGTCGGCGACGGTGGCGGCCGCCGAGGAAGCGATCGCGCGGTGGGGGTTCGGGACGGTCAAGGTGAAGGCCGGCGTCTACCGCCCGGGCGCGGAGCTCGGCGCGCTGCGCGCGCTGCGGCGCAAGTTTGGCGATGACCTTGCGCTGCGCGTGGATCCCAACGGCGTGTGGTCCCCGGAGGACAGCATCCGGTTCGGACAGCGCGCGCTCGACCTGGACCTGGAATGGATGGAGGACCCGACGTGGGGCATCGAAGGCATGCGCCGCGTCCGCGCCGCCGTCCCCGTTCCGCTGGCGACCAACATGTGCGTCCGGAACTTCGACGAAGTCCCGGTAGCGTTCCGCACCGACGCCGTGGACGTGATCTTAGGCGACCACCGGATCTGGGGCGGGATCTGGCCGACCCGGAAGCTCGCGGCGCTGTGCGAAGGCATGAACCTGGGGTTTGGGCTGCATAGCTCGCACGAACTCGGGATCGCGACGGCGGCGCGGCTGCATCTCGCGGCGGCGACCGCGCATCTCAGCTACCCAATCGACGTGACCCACTGGTTCCACGCGGACGATGTGGTGGCCGGCGGACCGCCGCGGATCGCAGCGGGCAAGATCGCCGTTCCGACCGGGCCGGGCCTGGGGATCGAGCTCGATCCGGAGGCCGTGGAGCGCGGCGTGACGCGCTACCGGCGGGACGGGCCGTACGTCACCACCTTTACCAACCCGTCGCGCTATTGGTGGTGGGTCTGACGGTGAGGTGATTCAGGCCGTGCGCGGATCGGACGCGGCCGGCTTGGCGCGCGCGCGCCAGACCTGCTGGAACGCCGTCACGATAGCCGGATCGAACTGGGTGCCGGCGCAGCGGACGATCTCGGCCATCGCCTCGGCGGGGTCCTGCGCGGGCCGGTACGGCCGATGGCTCGTCAGGGCGCCGTACGCGTCGGCCACGGCAATGACGCGCGCGCCGATCGGGATCGCCTCACCGGCGAGTCCGTCGGGGTAGCCCTTGCCGTCCCATCGTTCATGGTGGTGACGGACCGCCACCTTGATGTCGTGGGCGATCGGCACGGGCAGCAGAATCTCGTACCCCATGACGGCGTGGCGCTGCATCGTCACCCGTTCCTGCTTGGTCAGCGGCCCGTGCTTCTCCAGAATGTCATCCTGGATGCCGATCTTGCCGACGTCGTGTAGAAAGGCTGCGATCCGGACATTGCGCACCTCTTTCGCGCCCAGTCCGGCGGTTCGCGAGATTTCCACCGCGAGGTCGGCGACGCGATCGGAGTGGTCGGCCGTCGCGGCATCCCGCGCGTTCACCGCCCGTGCGAGGGACTGTACGGCGCCGCCGAACGCCCGCCGGAGCAGCAGCTGCTGCGCGCGCAGTTCGCGCGACGCCCGGTGAACGATCGTGAACAGCACGATGTACAGCACCGAGATGCCGGCGACGACGCTGCCCCACACCCACCGCCGGAGCCGGTTCAGCGTGGCATCCAACTCCGTCATGTCGGACACGATATCGTACACTGCCACCGGGAGCCGCCCTCCGGGGAGGACCACGGGAACGAATACTTCCATGGCGCGGCCCGCTGCGTGGTCGTCGAAGCGGGAGAGAATTCGCGACGCGGTTTGTCCCCGCAGCGCGGCCATCAGCGGCGGCGACAATGGAACCGAGCGGCCGAGCAGCGCGCCGTCGTCGCTGTAGAGGACCTGGCCGCGCGCGTTCACCACGGAGAGACGCCGAATGCCCGCGTTGCCGATGAGCCCCCGCAGCGCGAACTCGAATTGGATTCTCCGAAGCGGCGGCCGCAGCAGGAAGTCCTCGGCCACCAGGCGCGGCGCCAGGAACTCCGACACGTACATCGCGGCGCTGTGCGCGTGCTCGCTGAACACATACTCTTCGACGAGGTGCACGGCGATCGCGCCGAACAGAACGCTGACGGCGACGGCGGTGAGGAGGCTGACGGCCGTAAATCGTTGGAGCAGCGTGATGCCGGAGGCCCGTGCGGAAGCATTCGCCCCGATCAGTCCGGGCGTGCGCGGCTGAGCGCGGATAGGCCACCTCCGTCCGGCAAAATCAAACGGCGGTCATACCATGCCCGCGGCTTCGCCGCACTAGACGTGACTACGCGGAGCGCTGCTGTTGCGGGGACCTCGCGCGGCCGTCACGCTGCGCGTGATGATACCACCCGGGCCTACGGTGTGGGGCCTCAAACCATTTGGTGATACGAACGGCGAGGCCGTGCCCGCCCGCGTTGACGGACCACTTCGCCTCATCCGAAAGGCGGGACACGAGGTAGAGGCCGCGGCCCGTGACGCGGGTCCGATCGGGCAACGCCCGCGCCAGGGCCGGCGCTACCACGGCGCACCCCATGTCGATCACGATCACCGTCACCGTCAGGCGCGTACGGAAGACTTCTATAAATATGGGGCCCGTATCCGCGGGGTAGGCGTGCCGGTGCACGTTCGACAACAGTTCGCCGGCCGCGATTTCCATCTCAGCGACCGCTTTCGCATTGAGGGGGGTTTGAGCGATGGCGCGGCGGATTTCTTGCCGGACCTCCGTGAGGCATTCCGGACGGCTGTCCGTACAGAGGCATAGTACTCGCTCGATGGAGACGGGCGTTCGGGGAACTGGTGTCGCCATAGCGCGGCCCTCGCGGGATCGAGCTAGCCTCAAGACCTTATGCCCGGCACCGGTCCGTAGCAAACGAGAAATTTCACAATTCATGACCTGCGCCGCACACGGTCCGTGCCACAGCGTCGAGGACCGTCACCCCGACGTAAGCCGGAGCCCGCGGGCCTGCGCGACCTCGCGCGCGCGCGCGTAGCCGGCGTCCGCGTGTCGCGCCACGCCGAGTCCGGGGTCCACGGTCAGCACGCGCTTAAGTTTCTCCGCGGCCAACGGCGTCCCGTCCGCAACGCTCACCTGGCCGGCGTGGATGGAGTAGCCGATCCCCACACCTCCGCCGTGGTGCACCGACACCCACGTCGCTCCCGCGGAGGTATTCAGCAGCGCGTTGAGGATGGGCCAGTCCGCGATCGCGTCCGACCCGTCCAGCATGCCCTCGGTCTCACGGTTCGGGGAAGCGACGGACCCCGAATCCATGTGGTCGCGGCCGATGACGATCGGCGCTCCGACGGCGCCCGCCGCCACCATGTCGTTGAACGCGAGCCCCGCGACATCGCGTTCGCCGTATCCGAGCCAGCAGATCCGCGCCGGCAGTCCTTGAAACGGCACGCGCTCCTGCGCGAGGCGAATCCAACGGCGCAGCGGCTCGTTGTGCGGGAACAGTTCCAGCACCCGGGCGTCCGTCCGCAAAATGTCCTGCGGATCGCCCGACAGCGCGACCCATCGGAACGGCCCCTTGCCTTCCGCGAACAACGGACGCACATAGGCCGGCACGAACCCCGGGTACGCGAAGGCGTCCTCGAATCCCGCGCCGGCGGCTTCGGCGCGCAGGTTGTTGCCGTAATCGAACGCCACCGCCCCGCCGCGCTGCAGCGCCACGATCGCGGCGCAGTGCCGCGCCATCGCCGCTCGAGCGCGCGCCACATACGCGGCCGGATCCTTGGCGCGGAGGTCCGGCGCCTCTTCCGGCGACACGCCGGCCGGAATGTAGCCGTCGAGCGGATCGTGGGCCGACGTCTGGTCGGTGACGACATCGACGCGCAGGCCGCGGCGCGCGAGTTCAGGAAACACGTCCGCGGCGTTGCCGAGGACGCCGACGGAGGCCGGCGCCCCCCGGCGCGCGGCGTCTTCCACCCGGCGCACGGCATCATCGAGGTCGTGCGTGATCGCGTCGATCCAGCGTGTGGCCAGCCGCCGCTGCAGGCGCGCCGGATCCACCTCGACCACAAGCGCGACCCCGTCGTTCATCGTCACGGCGAGCGGCTGCGCCCCGCCCATCCCGCCGAGCCCGGCCGTCAGCACGATCTTCCCGCGGAGGCTGCCGCCGAAATGCCGCTGCGCGACCGCCGCGAACGTTTCATAGGTGCCCTGCACGATCCCCTGCGTGCCGATGTAGATCCACGATCCCGCGGTCATCTGCCCGAACATCGTGAGGCCCATCGCCTCGAGGCGCCAAAACTCTTCCCACGTCGCCCACTTGGGCACGAGCATCGCGTTCGAGATGAGGACGCGCGGCGCCCACTCGTGGGTGCGGAACACCGCGATCGGCTTGCCGGACTGGACGACAAGCGTTTCGTCGGCGGCGAGTCCCTGCAGGGCCGCGACGATCGCGTCGAACGCCTGCCACGTCCGCGCGGCCTTGCCCTTGCCGCCGTACACGATGAGTTCGTCGGGCTTTTCCGCCACCTCCGGATCGAGGTTGTTCATCAGCATGCGCATCGCGGCTTCCTGCGGCCATCCCCGGCAGGAGAGACGCGTCCCGCGCGGCGCCCGGACGATCCGCCGCGCCTCAAACGGCCTGTGCGAAGCTCCGGTGCTCATCCGCGGGCCTCCTTCGGGATCGCCGTGCGTTCGCGCGTGTGGAGGGTTCGCGACGGAGTGTGCTAGACTTTTTTCGATGGGCTTCGCGCGGCGCGCCGGAACCGCCACTCTGCCGCTTCACGGTGGCCGCGCGCCGCGGTGGCTCTTCGAACGCACGCACTGACGCCCAGACACCGGTCGATTTCTGCCGCGCCGCACGACTACTCGATGACGCCACACCAAAACCTTGACGAGATGGAGGACGCGAGATGCAGGGGATCACTCCGTTTCTGTGGTTCGACCGGGAGGCCGAGGACGCGGCGCGCCTGTACGTGTCCATCTTCGAGCGCTCGAAAATTGTGACCGTGAGCCGCTATGGAGAGGCCGGCCCGGGGCCGAAGGGCGCGGCCATGGTTGTCGTGTTCGAGCTCGCCGGGCAGCGGTTCATGGCGCTGAACGGCGGGCCGCAGTTCAAATTCACGGAGGCCGTGTCGTTTCTCGTCAACTGCGAGACGCAAGGCGAAATCGATACGTTGTGGGAGCGGCTGACCGACGGCGGCGAGCCGGGCAGGTGCGGCTGGCTCAAGGATAAATTCGGCCTGTCCTGGCAGATCGTGCCGGCGGCGCTGGGCCGGCTGCTCCAGGACCCGGACCCCGTGAAGTCCGGACGGGTCATGCAGGCGATGCTCCAGATGGGCAAGATGGACATCAACCGGCTGCAGCAGGCGTACGACCGGGGCTGACGGGGCGGCGGTGGCCGGGGATATTATAGATGCACCGGCGAACCCGCACTCACCTGGCAGTTTCGACGGGGAGGTCACATTGCGATGAGCCCAAGCGCCCCGGCCACTCGACTCCGCATCACCGTCAACGGGACCGTCCGCGCCGTGCGCTCGGCGCCCGACACCCCGCTCTTGTACGTGCTTCGCGACGAACTCGGCCTGAGCGGCCCGCGGTTCGGTTGCGGCCTCGGTCAATGCGGCGCCTGCACGGTCCTCCTCGCCGGCGCCCCTGCGCGGTCGTGCACGCTGCCGCTCTCCGCGGTGTCCGACCGGCCCATCACGACGCTGGAAGGCCTCGGTGGAGACAAGGGCCTGCATCCCGTGCAGCAGGCCTTCATCGACGAGCAGGCGCTGCAGTGCGGCTACTGCGTCAACGGCTGGATCATGGCGGCCTCGGCGCTCCTCGCCAAGACGCCCAACCCGAGCGACGCGGAGATCCGCGCGGGTCTCCGCGGGCTCGTGTGCCGCTGCGGCGCGCACATGCGGATGCTGCGGGCGGTGCGCCGCGCCGCGCGGGCGCGAGGGTGACCGCGATGAACAGTACAAGCACCCACCGCACCTACCGTCTCTCGCGCCGCGAGCTGCTGCGCACCTCCGGTGCCATCGTTGTTGCATTCGGGATGCCGCCGCTACTCGGCGCCGCACAAGGCGCCCCGGCGCCGGGATCCGCGGCCGGCGGAGCGGCCGGCATCGATGCGTGGCTCGCGATCGCTCGGGACGGCACGGCGACCGTGTTTACGGACAAAGTGGAACTCGGCATGGGCGTCTCCACGGCGTTTGCGCAGATCGTGGCGGAGGAACTGGACCTGCCGGTGCGGTCGGTGTCGGTCGTGATGGGCGACACGGCGCGCACGCCGGACCAGCGCGGCGTCGGGGGCAGCACGTCCATCTCCGCCGGCGCCGTACCGGTGCGCCAGGCGGCCGCGGAAGGCCGCCGGATGCTCCTGGAACTCGCGTCGGCGCGTCTCGGTGCACCCGTCGACCGGCTCACCGTCCGGGACGGCGTCGTGCGCGTCGCGGACGACCCCGCGAGGCGTGCGTCGTACGGTGAGTTGATCGGCGGCCGGCGCTTCGACGTCACCCTGCGGGGGCTCGGCGGAACCGCCGCGGATGCGGTCGCCGCCGCCAAGCCGAAGGCGCCCGCCGACTACAAGATCGTCGGCACCTCTGTCCCGCGCATAGACATCCCGGCGAAAGCGGCGGGCCGGTTCGCGTACGTGGTCGACGTGCGGGTGCCGGGCATCCTGCACGGCCGCGTGCTGCGTCCCCCGGTCCCGGAGGCGAAGCTCGTCCGCGCCGGCGGCGTGCCGGAGGGCGCGGGCGGCGTGGTCAAGGTGGTCGCGAGGAACAACTTCGTCGGTGTGGTCGCCGAGACGGAGTGGCAGGCGATCCAGGCGGCGCGCAGTCTCGCCGTCACATGGTCGACGTCGGAGGCGCGGTGGCCGGCCATGGCGGACCTCTACGCCGCGATGTGGGCGATGACGCCGACGACGCGCCGGGTCGCGGAGGAAACGGGCGACGTCGAGACGGGACTGGCCTCGGCCGCCCGCACCATCGAGGCGCGCTACGAATGGCCGTTCCAGTCCCACGCGATGATGGGGCCGGCCTGCGCCGTGGCGGACGTGCGGCCCGGGGCCGCGACGATCTGGTCGAGCACGCAGCACCCGCACCAACTCCAGGCGGGCATCGCCGAATTGCTCGGCCTCCCGGTGGAGCGGGTCCACGTGATCTGGGTGCAGGGCTCGGGCTCATACGGCCGCGCGGGCGGCGACGACGCGGCGGGCGACGCGGCGATCCTCTCGCAGGCCGCCGGCCGCCCGGTGCGAGTGCAGTGGATGCGCGCCGACGAAACGGGCTGGGATCCCAAGGGACCGGCCGTCGTAATGGCGGTCCGCGCCGGCCTCGATGCGCACGGCGGGGTCACGGCGTGGGACTACACCGCGCGCGGTTTCTCCGGCAGCGGGACGCCCGCGAGCCCGAGCACGGCCGGGGATCTGCTGGCCGGGCAGTTGATGGGCCGGGCCGCCGGAGGCGTCGATGTGCCGCCGCCGCTTCAGGAAAACTACGCCTTCCCCGCCAAACGCCGGGTCGGCGAAGTCATCCCCTGGCCACAAGAGGGCTCACCGCTTCGCACCTCCAACCTGCGCGCGCCGAGTCAGCCGGCCACCACATTCGGGAGCGAGTCGTTCGTGGACGAAGTCGCCGCCGCGGCGGGCGTGGACCCGGTCGAGTTCCGGCTGCGGTATCTTCGCGAGGCCCGGCACGTTGCCGTGATTCGCGCGGCCGCGGAGAAGGCGGGCTGGACGAGCCGCCCCTCGCCGCGGCGCGATGCGCCGCGCGCGGGACTCGCCACGGGGCGCGGGATCGCCCACACGCCGCGCAACAACACCGTGCTCGCGACCGTCGCCGAGGTGGAGGTGAACCAGTCGACCGGGGACGTCCGGGTGACCCGGCTCGTGATCGCCCACGATTGCGGCCTGATCATCAACCCGGACGGCCTGCGCGGGACCATCGAAGCGAATCTGATTCAGTCGATGAGCCGCGCCCTGAAGGAAGAGGTGCGTTTCGATCGCTCCGGTGTCACGAGCGTGGACTGGCATTCCTATCCGGTGCTGATGGCGCCGGACGCGCCCGACACGATCGAGATCGTTCTGCTCAACCATCCCGAGCTGCCGCCGTACGGCGCCGGGGAACCCGCCTCGGTCGCCACCGCGCCCGCGATCGCGAACGCGATTTTCGACGCGACCGGCGCGCGGGTGCGCACGGTGCCTTTCACGCCGGAACGGGTCAAGGCGGCGCTGGCGCGCCGGACGTCATAAGCGCACAGGGCGGACAAGGGGCCTCCCGGCCCGCGGGCGCGCGCGGCGCACACGTGGTGCTGCGCTGCCTCAAACTGGAGGGGGTTCGGAAGCTCTTCACGATCGTCGGCGACACGATCCTGCCGATCTGCGACGCGGCCGTCGATGAAGGCTTCGACCTCGTGGACGCACGGCACGAGGCCGCGGCGCTGCACATGGCCGACGCGTGGACCCGCGTCACCGGGGAAGCGGCGGTCGCCCTCGTGACCGGCGGCCCCGGCTTCGCGAACGCGATCTCGGCGTTGCCGCCGATTCACGCGAGCGAGAATCCCGTGATCCTGATCGCGGGATGCGCCGAACTCGCCGAGCGCGGCATGTACGCGTTTCAAGAGATCGATCAAGTCGGGCTCGCGGCGCCGGCGACCAAAGGCTCGTGGATGGTCCTCGACCGCCGCCGCATCCCGGACATGGTGGCGACGGCGTTCCGCACCGCCCTCGAAGGACGGCGCGGGCCCGTCCACCTCACCATCCCCATCGATATTCAGGAGGAGGCCGCGGGCGACGACGTCCCGGTGTACTCGCCGCGCGAGTACCGGCCCGCGGGCCGCACCCGCGGCGATCCCGCGCTCGTCGAGCAGGCCGTCGCGATACTGCGCGGCGCCGAGCGGCCCGTCGTCATCGCCGCCAATGCCGCGCGGCACTCGCTTTCCACCGCCGCGCTGCGCGAGTTTGTCGAGGCGACGAACCTGCCGTGCTTCACGGTGGAGCAGGCGCGGGGCCTGCTCTCCGACGACCATCCCTTGTGCTTCGGATACGCCGATCCGGCGCTCAACGGGACCGCCAGACACTTCGGCGAAGCGGACGCCGTGCTGCTGCTCGGCAAACGGCTCGACCACCGCTACCGGTACGGGCGGCCGCCGTTCTTCTCCCCCGGCGCGAAATTGATTCAGGTCGATCCCTCGCCCGCGGAGATCGGACGCAACCGGGGGGTGGCCGTGGGCATCGCCGGCGATGCGGGCGCCGTCGTCGGTCAACTCACGGCCGCGGCGCGCGGCGGGGCGTGGACGCGCACGTCGTCGTGGGCGCAGCAGCTCGCGCGGACGCGGGACGCCCAGCGCCGGCAGTGGGAAGCGCTCGCCGCGGACGCCATGCCGCTCCATCCGATGCGCGTGCTGCGCGAGATCGACCGGTACACCGACGACGAGACGGTCCTCGTCGTCGACGGCGGTGATTTTGCCGGGTGGGCCCGGAGTTATCTCAAAGCGCGGAACGCCGGCGGGTGGCTGCGTCTCGGGCCGCTGGGCCAGCTGGGCTGCGGCGTGCCGTACGCGGTCGCGGCCAAACTCGCGCGGCCCGAAGCCGACGTGTTGCTGCTCATCGGAGACGGGTCTTTCGGCTTCTACGGCATCGAGTACGATACGGCCGTCCGGCACGGCGCGGCCTTCACCGGCATCATGGGGAACGACGCGCTCTGGGGCATCGACCGCAACTTCCAGCTGGCCTATTACGGCCGGGCGGTCGGCACCGAGCTGCGGCCGGTTCGCTACGACCGCATGGTAGAGGCATTGGGCGGACACGGCGAGTACGTCGAAGAGGCGGCGGGGCTCGCGCCCGCGATAGAGCGGGCCCGGGCGTCCGGCAGGCCGTCGCTCGTCAACGTGGCCGTCCGCAACGTTCCGTGTCCGCTGGCGGAAGCGATGATGGCCCGAAGGACCGGCAAAGCCTAGCGGTTCATACGACCCGCGTCACGAACCAGCGTTCCGCCTTTGCGATGTGCTGCGCGGGGTCCGGGTCGACCGCCGCGCGCGCCGCCGAGCCGTAGTACGCCGTTTCGAGCGCATCCCAATCATCGCCGTCGTGGCTCAGCACCCAGACAAATTCATTGCGCTCCTTGATCACCCACGCCCCGTCGATACGGTAGCCGTGCTTGAGGCGCAGCGGGTACACGCCCGCCTTCCACGCCCGCACGAAATCGTCCATCCGGCCCTTGTTGATGGTGAAGATGCGCAATTGGGTCGTCATGGCCCGTATGGTAGCATGTGCCCGATGTCACCTCATCCCGCCGCGTCCGCCGCCGGCACGTTCGTGCTCGGCGGCGACCTGCCTGTGACACGGCTCGGGTTCGGCGCGCTGCGCATTCTCGGACCCAACGGCCGCGGCGCGCCGCGCGACCGCGCGCAGGCGCTCGGCGTCCTGCGCCGCGCGGTGGACCTCGGGATCACGTTGATCGACACGGCGGATTCCTACGGTCCCGGAATCTCCGAAGAGTTGATCGCCGAAGCCCTGCATCCGTATCCCGCCGGGCTCGTGATCGCGACCAAGGGGGGATTCATCCGCCCGCGGGGCAGCTGGACCGCCAACGGCCGCCCCGCGCATCTCCGGGAGGCGCTCGAGGGCAGTCTCCGCCGGCTGAAGGTCGACCGGATCGATCTCTATCAATTGCACACGGTGGACCCGCGCGTGCCGCTCGAAGAGTCCGTGGGTGTGCTCGCGGAGACGCAGCGGCAGGGCAAAATCCGGCACATCGGCGTCTCGAACGTGAGCGCGGACGAGCTGCGGCGCGCCCGCGCCGTCGCCCGCATTGTCTCGGTGCAGAACGCGTACAACGTCGCCGATCGCCGGTGCGACGATGTCCTGGACGCCTGCACGCGCGACGGGCTCGGCTTCCTGCCGTGGCGCCCGCTCGGCACGCGCGGGGCCGGGCACGGGCTCACCGACCGGCTGCGCGCCGTCGCATCACGGCACGAGGCGACGCCCGCGCAGGTTGCGCTGGCGTGGCTGCTGCGCCGGTCGCCCGCGGTACTCCCTATTCCCGGCACGTCGTCGCCCGCTCACCTCGAGGAGAACGTAGCCGCCGCGGGATTGCGCCTCGACGACGAGGGGTACCGGAGCCTCACCGACACCTAAGCGCAGGGGCCGGTCGTGGCCGTCACGTCCGCGGCCTTCGCCGGAGCGCAGATCGCCCCCTTTTGGGACGCGATCGAGGCTTCCTACGCTCCGTGGTCTTCAGCGGATGCGCGTGGGCGTCTTCCCTCAGCGGACGCCGGCGGTCCGGCGCACCGTGTAGGTGATCCAAAAGACGGCCCACGCCGCGACGAGCATGCCGGTGAGCGCCAGCCTCGTCGCGTCGACGATGGGGCGGACCTTTGTCTCGGCGGCGCTGATCTCGAGCACCGCTACGGGGCGCACGGAGACTCCCGCGCCGCCACCCCCGCCCCGGCGCGGCTCGGCCGAAGTGTCGCGTCCACCGGCTGTACGACGTCCCGGCGCGCGCCGCCCGCCCTCCGCCGCCGTCTCGTCGTCGGCCGGCTCCTCCCCTTTGGCGTCGGCGCCGCCGAACCCGAATCCATAACAGACCCGCGCGACAGGAATGATCGTGCGGCCGTTCACCTGATAGGGCTCGCCAAACACGGTTTTGACGCTCGCTCGCTGGTGGACTTCGCCGATCCGGTTCAGCATTGCGTCCAACATGCCGGCCTCCCCTGACGCGACTCGTACCTGTTTCATCATACGGCACGGCCTGGCGTGCCGGCGCATACGCGGCGCCGCGAACCTCTTGACGTTTCGGGCGCTTGCGGATCCGACGCGCCGCAGGATTCTCGGGCTGCTGCGCGGCGGCCGGCGCACGGTGGGGGAAATCGCCGGCAATTTCCGGACGAGCCGGCCGGCGATCTCACGGCATCTCCGGGTGCTGCGCGCCGCGGGCCTGATCGTGGCGCACCGGGACGGCACCGCGCGCATCCGCCGGTTGAACGCCAAACCGCTGCGCACGGTCGATGAGTGGCTGCAAGAGTATCACGTGTTTTGGAGCGAGCGGTTGCGCAATCTCAAGGGGTACGCGGAGGAGACACGATGAGCCCGACACGGGCCGAGGACAGTATCGTCGAGGAAATCAAAATCAAGGCGCCGGCGGACCGGATTTTCGATGCGCTGACCGACCCGGCGCAGTGCATGAAATGGTGGGGGTCGGCCGGGCGATTCGAGACGACCCACATGGAATCCGACCTGCGCCCCGGCGGCAGGCGCGTGATGCGCGGCACCGGCATGGGCGGAAGGCCCTTCAGCGTAACGGGAGTCTACCGTCAAATCGAGCGGCCGCGCCTGCTTGTCTTCACGTGGCTTCCCGACTGGCAGGGCGACACAACCGAAAGCGTGGTGCGCTGGGATCTAGAAGAAAGCGGCGGGGTCACGACGGTACGCGTGACACACTTGGGTCTCGCCACCGAAGGTGCGCGCGCCGGCCATCGGGGCTGGCCGGACATCTTGGCGTGGCTGCGATCGTACGTCGAACGCGAAACGTGACCGGGCCGGTCCGAAACCTGGCGGGCGAGAGCGCGCGCCCGTTAGGGCGCGAGGGAGGGCGTCGCGGCCGGCCAGAGCACGAGCGCATTCGCGACCGCCCGGCCCGGGCGCACCAGATACGTGCCGCCGCAGATAAGACTGCTGGAGGCGTTGTCGTCCAGGTTCATCGCGTCCCACGCCCCAAGCCGGCGCGCGGCCTGCGCGGCCTCCGGGATCGTGGCGCCGCTCACGACGGCGAGCAGCACTTCCCGCGCCTCCGTGAGCCCGATGATGGAACGGGTGCCGTGATACTCGGTGATCTTGGGGTCGTGGAAACCCTCCGCCGTGGCGTCGGGCGCAACGGCACCTTGGGCGACCAGGCGCGGCCCCGCGCCCAGGCTGAAGCGGGTGCGGAGTGTCTGCCCGTCCTGCACCGCGCGATAGCCGATCTGGCGCCCGATGCGGAACTTCCAGCCGAGCACGTCGACTTCCCGACCCATGAGGGCGAGTACGAACCCGCCGTCCGGGATCGGCGCATCCCGATGTTGCTCGATTGAAACCACCCAGCCGCGGTTCGCCGTGACTGCGAGATCGGCCCGAAAGCCCAACCGCGGTCCCCGCTCGCGTGTATAGATGAAGGCGCCGGTGGACCCGGTGGGCGTCCGGTTGAGATTATAAGCGTACCAGTTATTCGGATAAGTTTCGCGGCCGTCGAGCGCGCCGCGGATCTGAAGACGCTCGCGGACCATCTCCATTCGGCCGCCGTCGTAGATGTCGAGCCGTGTGCCGAAATCACCGAGGTGAAGCCGCCGCCCGTCGACGACGAGCGTGCCGTAGGGCTCGCGCGACTCCCCCGTGTACGCCGCAAAGAACGTTCCGTTGATGGCGCACGCGGCACGGGAGGACTGCGCAATCGAATCGAGCCAGGCGTTGTCACCCACGCGGCTGCCGGCGAGCACGACGCCGACGCGGTAGCGGGAAAGAGGCGCGCGGACGACGATCGCGGGGAGGGCCCGGCCGCCGACGTTCACCGTCGTGCGGCCGTACGGCAGCGAGAAGGCGCCGGCGGTGGCCGGCGGCACCGCCAGCAGCGAAACGCATCCGAGAACGCAGGCGATGCCCCGTGCGCGCGCCGCGCGCACCGACGTGGCGCTCTGATGCCCTGACGGTCGTCCCCCCGTGATGGTCGCTCCCCCCGACCTCTCTTATGCCCGGCCGATTACACGGCTCGGACCACTCCCCCGCGCGACCGTTCAGCGCCTTTCGAGATCACGCCTCCCTTACCCGTGCCGCGGTAACCGCATCCGCCGGGCAGCCCTTTCGCCGCGACCGGTTGTGACGGCGAGGAACCGCCTTCGCGGGCGACGAACCCAGGCCTGCCGGACGCGGCTGTGATTGGCGGCGCCGGCTGTTCCTTCATTCCGGCACAGGAGGCAGATAGCCGTGCGCATGATTCGCGTAATGGCCGCCGCGGCGGCCGTGATCGGCCTCGTCTTCGGTGTGACCTCCGTCAGCCCGATCGGCGCGGCCGGGTTCAAGTCGGTCATCAACTTCGGCGTCAACCGCGCAGCCGACGACCTCGACCCCATCACTCAGGACGCCAACCCGAACCTGTGGGCATTCATGCAGATCTACCAGCAGTTAATACGGGTGAATGCGGCGGGCGACGGCTTCGTTCCCGATCTCGCCACGAGCTGGAAGGTTTCCGCCGACGGAAAGACCTGGACCTTCACGCTGCGTCCGGACGCCGTGTTTTCGAACGGCGATCCCGTGACGGCGGCAGACGTCGTGTGGACGTTACAGCGCGCGCACGACTTCAACGGGCCGTGGCAGTGGGCGCTCGAGGCCATGCAAGCCATCACCGCGGTCGACGCCCATACGGTCGCCATCACTCTGAAGGAGCCGTTTGCGCCGTTCCTCTCCGACGTCTCGCTGTTCTCCAACAGTATCGGCTCGGCCAAGGCGTTCAAGTCGGCGTCACACGAAGAGATTTCGAACCATCCGATCGGATCCGGCCCCTACATGCTGGTTGATTGGAAGAAGGGCGAGCAACTCACCATGCGGGCGAACCCGCACTACTACGGGCGGGGACTTCCGAAGACGCCGGAACTGCGCCTCATCTACATCCCCGACGACAACACGCGGGTCATCGCGCTGCAATCGGGGCGCGTCGATGGGATCGATTACCCGCCCTTCTCGCTGCTCGCCGCGCTGCGCGGAGACCCGCGGATTGACGTGCTCCTCAACCCCTCGACGGCGGTCCAGCACATCGAAATCAATGTCACCCAGTCGCCGCTCAACAACGTCAAGCTCCGGCAGGCGCTGTCATACGCAACCGACCGCGCGGCCATCGTGAAGGCAGTCTGCTACGGCAACTGCACTCCGGCGACGTCCTTCCTGCCGATCACGACGCCGTTCTTCCACAAGCAGCTCAAAGCCTACACATATGACGCCTCGAAGGCTCAACAGTTGCTCAAGGAGTCTGGCGTGCCAACGCCCATGAGCCTCAAGGTCATGATCCGGTCCGGCGACGCCGACCAACAGACAACCGCTACGCTCTTGAAGGCCGAGTGGGCGAAAATCGGCATAAACATGGACATCGAACCGATCGACCGGGCGGCGCAAACCCAACGGCTGCACAGCCTGGGCTACCAAATGAACATCGGCGGGTGGACGAACGACGTGCCGGATCCGTCCGAGCTTGCTTCCTACGAATTCGACTACGTCACTGCCAAGTCGTACTGGACCGGCTACCAGTCCAACGCGATCATCGCGCTGCTCAAACAAGGCGAACGGGAAATAGACACGGCGAAGCGCCGCCAGATCTACTACCGAATGCAAGAAATGGCGATTGCTGACGCGCCGCTGATTTGGCTCTACTACGCTCCGTACACCGATGCCCTCAACAAGAATGTGAAGGGCTTCGTCCAGCTGACGACCGGGCCCTGGATCTTCACGAACGTGACCGTAGCCCAATAGCGAAGGAGCGATCCCCCGGCCGGCGGGCCCTACTGCCGGCCGGGGCGCGGCTACCATGTTGCGCTATGCAATGGGCCGGATCGGCCAAATGGTACCGATCGCGCTTTGTGTCACCGTGCTCATCTTTTTGCTTATCAAACTTGTGCCCGGCGACCCGGCCTCCGCCATCCTGGGTGACCACGCCACAGAAGCGTCCGTTCGGGCCCTGCGCCATCAATGGGGGCTCGATCGCCCGATCTGGCAACAATACGCGCTCTACATGCGCAACTTGGCGACAGGCAATCTCGGGCAGTCGCTGCGCTATCAAACGCCGGTGTCGTCGATGCTGCCCCGTCGCATCGGTGTGACGTTTTTCCTGATCATCTACAGCCTGGTCTTGTCCGTCCTCATCGCCGTGCCGATGGCGCTCGTCGCCGCGCTCTGCCGGAACCGCTGGCCGGATTATGCAATCCGGGCCTTCCTGGCTCTGCCCCTCGCTTCCCCGCCCTTTTGGATCGGCATCCTGCTGCTGATCGTCTTCTCTTTGAAGCTGCGGCTGCTGCCGGCGGAGGGGTACGGCGACGGATTCGGCGACCATCTGCAACATCTGTTTCTCCCGGCTCTCACGCTATCGTACGCGTTCGCGTCCGTGTTGAGCCGCAACCTCCGCTCGTCGCTCATCGACGTGCTCACGACAACGTACGTGGACTTCGCGCGGGCAAAAGGACTGCGCGGCCGCGCCGTGCTGTTCGGCCACGTGCTGCGCGCCGCGATGCTGCCGATCGTCACCCTCGTCGGCGTACGCCTCTCCTACGCGATCGGTGGCTCTGTGGTGATCGAGACGGTCTTCGCCGTTCCCGGTCTCGGCTCGTGGATGGTCGATTCGATACTCTCGCGCGATTACGCCGTTGTGCAGACGCTCACGCTCATGTTCGCCCTCGGGACCATGCTGATTAACCTGACGACGGACCTGATCTACCCGTTGTTCGACCCTCGGGTGCGCGTGGGATGAGGGTCGCCGCGTGAGCGCGCAAGCACAGGCGGCGCCGCAGCCGGGCGGCCTCGTCGCGGCGCGCCGGGCCCGGCTTGCGCTGCCCATCGGGATCGTCGTCGGGGGCATCATGCTGCTCGTGCTGACCGGCGCCACCCTTCTCGCACCGGTGCTGCTTCCGGCCGATCCAAACGCCCAGGACCTGAACGCGATGTTGCAGCGGCCCTCGCTCGCGCATCCATTCGGAACGGACAACTACGGCCGCGACGTCCTGACCCGGGTGTTGTACGGGGCGGGGATCGATCTGCGCATCGGCGTGCTGGCCATCATCTTCCCTTTCGTGTTCGGGTCGGTCACCGGCGCATTTGCCGGGTACGCTGGCGGCTGGGCCGACGCGTTGATCATGCGTGCCGTCGACGTTGTCACCGCGATCCCGTTCACGGTGCTCGTGATCGCGATCGTGGCCTTCCTGGGGCCGGGGGAGACAAACGTCCTCATCGCGATCGGCGCCGTCGATTGGATCATCTTCGCACGCCTCGTCCGCGGAGAAGTGTTGCGGGAAAAGAACCTCGAGTACGTCGCGGCGCTTCGCGCGTTTGGGTTCAGCCGGTGGCGCATCATCCTCCGGCACATCCTGCCCAACGCGATTGCACCGGCGGTGACCTTTCTCGCGTCCGACATCGTGCTCGTGATTCTCACAGCCGCGGCTCTCGGCTACCTCGGCCTCGGCGTCCGGCCCCCCGCGCCCGAATGGGGCCTCATGATCGCCGAGGGACGGACCTTTCTGTACACGGCGTGGTGGGTGGCGACGGTGCCGGGCTTCGCCTGCATGTTCGCCGGCATCGCCTTCATCCTCGTGGGCGACGGCCTCGCCGATCTCCTCCGCGTGCGCGGTCAGTGACCGCCTCCTTCGGTCCCGCCCCCGTATGACCACCCCTGCGCTCCAGGTTACCGACCTGCGGGTGGACATTCCGACCCGCCGCGGCATCGTCGAGGCGGTGCGCGACGTCAGCTTCAGCGTGCTGCCGGGCGAAACGTTCGCGCTCGTCGGGGAGTCGGGGTCCGGCAAAACGACCGTGTGCCGCGCGCTGCTGCGGCTCCTCCACCCGCCCGCCCGCATCACCGGCGGAGCCGTCCGATTCCAAGGCCGGGACCTGCTCCGCCTCCGCGAACGCGACCTCGAGGCCGTTCGCGGACGCGGCATCGCGATGGTCTTCCAAGATCCGATGACGGCGCTCAATCCCGTGCTGACGATCGAGCGCCAGATCGGAGAAGCCCTCACGGACGCGCCGCGTGACCGCGGCGAACGGCGGCGCCGGCTCGTCGGGCTGCTGCGTCAAGTCGGCATTCCCGACGCCGAGCACCGGCTGCGGGCGTATCCGCATCAGCTGTCGGGCGGGCAGCGCCAGCGCGTCATGCTCGCCGTCATCCTCGCGCGGCGGCCCGCCGTATTGCTCGCCGACGAACCGACGACGGCGCTTGATGTGACGATCCAGGCGCAGATCCTGCGGCTGCTGGCGTCGCTGCAGCAGCAGCTCGGCATGGCGCTCGTCCTCGTCACCCACGACCTCGGGATCGTGCGCCAGGTGGTGCACCGCGTCGCCGTGATGTACGCGGGGCGCATTGTCGAGATGGCGCCCGCGGCGGAACTGTTCGCGCGTCCGCGTCATCCGTACACGGTCGGACTGATCGCGTCCGTCCCCAGCATGGACCGTGACCGGCCGCTGGTGCCGATTCCCGGAACGCCGCCGGATCTCGTGGGACTCGGCGAGGGCTGCGCGTTCGCGCCGCGATGCCCGCTCGCCGCCGCGGAATGCCGGCGGGGTGAGATCCCGCTGCGCGACGTCGGCCCCGAGCGCCTGAGCCGCTGCCTCAAAGCCGAGCTGGTTGGAGCGCCCGTTGCCGTCTGAACCGCTGCTGCGCGTCCGCGATCTCGTCAAGCACTTTCCGCTGCCCCGGACGATCCTCGACGTCGTGGGCCGGCGGCCGCCCGAGGCGGTGCGCGCCGTCGACGGGGTGTCGTTCGACCTGACCCGCGGCACGACGCTCGGCCTCGTCGGCGAGTCCGGCTGCGGCAAGAGCACGCTCGGCCGGTGTATCCTGCGCTTGTATCAACCGGACAGCGGGGCGGTCTGGTACGGCGACGTCGATCTCGCCGCGCTGGACGAGCGGGCGCTCGCGCCGTTCCGGCGCCGGATGCAGGTCGTGCTCCAGGATCCTTACTCGTCGCTGGATCCGCGGCAAAGCGTCGGCAGCGCGCTGATGGAAGTGCTGTCCGTGCACGGCATCGGCACGCCCGCGGACCGGCCCGGCCGCGTCGCGACCCTGCTGGGCCTGGTCGGGCTCAACGCCGCCGACGCCCACAAGTATCCGGGCGAGTTTTCCGGCGGCCAGCGGCAGCGCATCAGCATCGCGCGGGCGCTCGCGGTCGGCCCCGAACTGCTGGTGGCCGACGAACCGGTCTCCGCCCTCGACGTCTCGATCCAAGCTCAGATCCTCCGTCTGCTGCTCGATCTGCGCGGGTCGCTCGGCCTGACGATGATGTTCATCTCGCACGACCTGCGCGTGGTGCGCTATCTCAGCGACGAGGTCGCGGTGATGTACCTCGGCAAGATCGTGGAACAGGCGCCCGCGGCGGCGCTGTTCTCCCGGCCGCTCCATCCGTACACGCTGGCGCTCTTGTCGGCGATTCCGGAGGTCGAAGCGGCGCCCCGGCAGTTGATCGAGATCGAAGGCGAGCCGCCGAGCGCGGTCCGCGTGCCGCGCGGCTGCCGGTTCCATCCCCGGTGTCCGTGGCGGACGCCGCGCTGCCTGGAGGAGGCGCCCGCGCTTCGGTCCCTCGCGTCCGGGCATTTCGTAGCCTGCCACGAGGCGGAGCGGCACGCGGGCTGACGGGCTCGCGCTTGACGGCGCGTGCTACAATCGTCGGTGCGATGGCAATGCCTCTCCAGCCCGCGGACGGAACAACGCGCCACTGCGACACGTGCGGCGCGGCCCGCGAACCGTTCTTCGACAGCCCGTGTCAGGACCCGGTCGCGTGGCTCTGCCAAGCCTGCCGGACGGTCGAAATGGAAGTGGCCCGCGCCGCCCTGTCCCCGGAGGCGCGGCGGGAACTCGCTACGCTGGAAGCGTTCATGCAGGCCGGTGCCCCGGCCGCCGCCACGTCGCGTACGATGCCGGGCGTGACGCGGGCCCGAGGCCGGGCGCGCGCTGCGCTCGCCGGCATCCGTGAAGTGCCGGTGGACATCCGCCGCGTGGCCGAACAATTGGGATATCCGGTCCACGACCGTCCGCTGCCGCCGGGGCAGCGGGGCACCATCGGCCGCGACCGCGACCGGGTCGTGATCGCGGTGTCCTCGCACGCGGGGTATACGGACGCCGAGCGCCGGTGGGTGATCGCCGAAGAACTCGGCCACGCCATGCTCGGGCACACGGCGCTTGTCGCGAGCAGCGCCCCCGGCGCCGCGCCGCCCGTCGCGGAACCGCGCCGGCGCGAGGAGGAACGGGAAGCGAGGGCCTTCGCCGCGGAGATCCTCATGCCCGAAGAGAAGATCCGGTCCCGGTTCGCCGAATTGGCGCCGCGCATCGATCAGACTCTGGGCCTGCGCCAGCGCGAAGCGGAAACCGATGACGTGGTCCGCGTGATGGCGAGGATGTTCGGCGTAACGCCCACCGCGATGCGCCTGCGGCTCGACGAACTCGAGTTGGTGCGATAGCGGCCGGGAACGGCGCCTTGGCACCGCGGCGCGATGGGCCGCGGACCCTAAGTGAAACGGGCCGGGAGAACCCGGCCCGTCGACCTTTGTGCGGTTCTAGATCAGGAGATCAGACTGGTCCTCGGCGCCTCACGCCGCGTGCAGCAACCACTCCCACGCCACGTGGAGCGCGTGGAGGGCCGCCTGCAACTGCGTATCTTCACCACGCTCCATGTCGGCCACGGTGAGCGTCACGGCGACTTCCGGCGTGATGCCGACGGCTTCCACCGCGGTCTTATTGGGCGTCTGGATGCGCTCCACCGTCACCGACATCCCGCCTTCGGGCAGCGGGACCGTCACCGAACCGCCCAGCGCGCCCGCGGTCTTCTCGCCGATGATGGTAGCGCGGTGGTAGTCCTTGAACGCGCCGGCGAGGATCTCGGACGCGGAGGCCGACTGCCCGTCGACGAGCACGACGAGCGGCGTCTTGGCGAGCGGCGAGGTGCCGCTGGCGCGGAGCACGCTCGGCTGCTGTCCGCGCTCGGTGATCCGGGCCAGGACCGTCCGCGACGGCAGGAAGATGCCCCCGACGCTCGCCGCTTCCACGATCAGGCCGCCGGGGTTGCCGCGCAGGTCGAGAATCACAGACTTGATTTCGCCTTCGTGCATCAGGTTGGCGATGTCCTGCCGGAGGCTGCGGCCGGCGCCCTGCGAGAAGCCAAACACTTTGAGATAGGCGACGCCCTGGGACGCGAACCGTGCTTCCACCGGCGGCACGCGAATCTCCGCGCGGACGACGGAGATCGGGATCATGCGCCCGGCGCGCTGGACCACGAGCGACGCCGTCGATCCGGCTGGGCCGCGGATCGTCTGGCTGGCGTCCACCACATTGACGTCCTTCAACGGTTTCCCGTCAACTTCGACGATGCGGTCGAACCGGTGCACCCCCGCCCCCGCCGCCGGGGATCCCGGAAACACGTCCTCCACGAAGATCCAGGCGGTGCCTGCGGCGTCCTTGCGGGAGACGATCGTCACCCCGATGCCCGTGAAGCCTGGGTTCCCCTCGATCTGCCGGCGCGCCTCCCGCAGGGACGCGGGATCGAGGAAGAACGTGTGGCTGTCGTGCAGCGAGGCCAGCATCCCCGCGGTGGCGGTATAGGCCAGCTCGGTCTCGGGCATCGCGCCGGTCTGCGCCGCGCGTGAAAACTCGGCCGAGAACTGCCCCGCGGCGTCGGACGCGGTCGCGCCCGCGCCGATGTCCGGCAGGACCGCGGGGCCGGAGTTGGTCGCCTTCCGGAGCACCGCGATCGCGGCATTGAGCAGCGGCACCGGCCGCACCGGATCGACGTAGTCTTCCTGAAGGACGCGGATGGCCGCGATCACAAGCGAGGCATCCGCGGCGGCGGCATGCTGCACCCGGGTAAAGGGCGCGAGAAGCAAGACCGCCACGAGGAGGCCGGCGAGGACCGGCCGCAGCGGCGAACCGTGGGACGGCATCATTGCATTACTCCTTCCATATGTGGCGCACGGGGCGCACGTGAGAAGACATCATGTACAGCCTTGCCCATGTTCCTATAGCGATAAACTGCGGCAGAAGTTCCACGATTCCGCCCGCGCACCGCCGGCCGCGCGCATGCACCGCTTCCATTTCGGGCAAGCGGCGACGGTTCCTACGACGCGGACGAGCCGCGCCCTACTCTTTCGGGGGTTCTTACCGCGCCGGGTAGTCGGACGGAACGAGCGCAGCGTACACCATGCGCATCAGGCCCACAATGTCGAAGACCGGCAGCGCCGTCGCCTGACGGACGGCCGCCGCGTACGGCGGCATGTTGGTGCACTCGAGCACCAGGGCGCCCACCTCGGGATGGCGCTCCACCAGGTCGCGCGCCGCCTCGACGTGCTCGCGGCGCGCGGCGTCAACGTCGAGCTCGAGTTCGTTGTCGAGCAGGACCGGGCTGAACGCGTGACCCTTCTCCAGTCCTGCGACAACGACCGCCACGTCCTCGGTGATCCCCATCTCCGCGAGGTGGCGCGGCCCGAGGGAGCCGCTGTCTACGGTCAGCACGCCGACGGCCCGATCGGGTCCGAGCATGCGCGCCACCATCGGCACCATGAGCAGCGCCGACGTGAAGACCGGAATGCGCACGGCTTCGGCGAGCTGGCGCTGGAACATCGAGAGAAACCCGCAGCCCGTCGTCACGGCCAGCACGCCCGCCGCTTCGAGCGCGCGGGCGCCCTCGATGAACCCGTCGAGCAGCGCCGGATCCGCTTCGCGGACGACGCGCGCCGGAAATGCCTGACGCACGCGATGGTACAGGACGGGAAACGGAAACGTGCCGGCGTGTCCGATGTCGCCGGGGATGCGCGGAAACACGGTGTCGAGCATGAGCACGCCGATCGGATAACCGTACACATTGCGCCCGCCGCGCACCATGGCGGCTATTTCGAAGATCCGGCGATGATTCCCTCCGGACGCGGCGCGCGGCGCACACGCGACGCTCGCCCGGCGCGATTCGGGGCCCCGCCGCGCGCGAGCATCACCATCGCGAACACGGCCCGCGGCCCCGCCCGGTCCGCGGCGTCCGCGGGATCACGCACGGCGGCGAACCGCACGAACCACCACGCGGCGCCGGCCGCGAGACGCACTTCCTCCACGCCGTGATGCGCGCGGCCGGTGCGGTGTGTGGCGAACAATCGCGAGTCCGGCGCCCACACCGCGGCCGCGTCGGCGCCGAGCGGAATCGGCGCCGCCTGCTCCGGCGATGCGGCGCGCCACCACAGGCGCAGCGCGCCCGCCTCTTCGTGCCACAGGAGCGCGAAGCCGTGCCACAACCCGGAGGCCAGCCACTGGCGCGCCGTCAGCCGCAGCGGCGCTCCGAATCGGGCCGCAAGGTCCCGCAGGCCGTCCATGGTGAGGTCGGTATGGACGGCGGCCGGGCGGAAGACGGTCATGGGAAGCAGCAACTCGGCGGCGGCCGCTTCGGCCAGGCTGCGCCGGCGCTCGCCGGCTGCGCCCGGCGGCACCAAGGTTTCGCCGAGGCCGCGCGCCACGGCGCCGTTCCACTGCGGGGTGTGCGGCGGAAGCCGCCGGTCGACGAGGAGCATCGTGCGCGCGGCGCGGCGGGCTTCGTCCGAACGATGCTCCAATCGCACGGCGTCTCCATCCAAGGGCACGGAGAGAATGGCGGTCACGCCGCAGCGCGCGGCGTACCGCTCGGGAAAGAACGGGGGCCGCCGCATCCCGGACGCGCGCACGATGGCCGCCGCGCGCCGCCTGACCGCCTCGGCGTCGTCGCGTCCGCCCCTTGAGGACGCCGCGCCCGGAATCGACATGGCCGAACTTTCGCGCGCGGCCGGCGTCCTCCCTCGGGGGTGAGCCCGCGGACACGGTGAAGTTCTCGAGGGACGGCATCGGCCGGGAGGCGTTCATGCGCAGTGCGGTCGGCGGCTTCTGGTTGGGCGCGTTTCTCACCGCCGCGGTGTTCGCGGCCACGGGTGGTACGACGCTCGACCTGCGCATCACCGCCACCGAGACGGGCCGGGCGCAACTCGAACAGGGCGTGGACCAAGGCGCGCTGGCGGGCCTCCTCGCCCCGGCGGCGCCGCCGATCGGCGCCCTTCACATCCGCAAGCGAACGTGGGGCATTGTTACCACGTATTCGGACACGCTCGCCGCGCCGGGTGCGACGGCGGCCGGCGCTCCGGAGATCCGCGTGCTCTTGACCGCCCCCGGCGCCGTCACGATCACGAACGCGACCGGCCGCGAGGGCCGGGCGCTAGTCTGGAGCGGACTGCCGGGCCCCGAGCCGGCGTGGGCGGAGACGCGCGCGATCAATTGGCCGGTCGCGGTGTTCGCGGCGCTCGCCGCGGCGGCATCGCTCTGGCTCAGACGGTCCGGTGCCTGAGAGGGGGCCGGCGCCGCGAGGAACGACCGGCGGGGGCCCGCGAACGTATAGCCCGATGCAATTCCTTATCCGCCTGAGCGACCTCGTCTACGACACGTTTGTCCTTATCCGCAATGTGCTCGTCTCGCTTTTCGGACCGCGGCGCGCGTACGTGCTTCTCGAGTTGGCGGGACCGTATCCGGACCACCGCACCCGCGACCCCTGGTGGGTGCGGCAGCCGCAGACCGTCGAGGACGTACGGCGCCAACTCGCGGCGATCCGGGCCGACCCGCGCGCCGCCGGCGTCGTCATCACCATTGGGGACCTGCCGGCGGGCCTGGCATCGGTGCAGAGCCTGCGCGGCGTGCTGGCCGACTACCGCGCGCGCGGCGGGCGCATCGTCGCCTACCTGCCGCAGGCCACCACGCGGCATTACTACCTCGCCAGCGTGGCGGATGCGGTGGTGATGCCCGAGAGCGGGACGCTCGACATCGGCGGCGCCGCGCTCGAAGTCACCTTCCTCGGCGATGCGCTCGAACGCGCCGGCGTGGAAGGCGAGTTCGAGCAGATCGCCGAGTACAAATCCGCGGTGGAGCCGTTCACCCGCCGGGCGATGTCGGAGCCGATGCGCGAGCAATTGAACGCGATCCTCGACTCCGTCTTCGACGACCTCACGGGGGAGATCGCCGCGGCGCGCGGGCTGGATCCCGCGGCGGTGCGTGAGGTGATCAACCGCGCGCCGCTCTCGGCCGCGGACGCGCGCGGGGCGGGGCTCGTGGACGCGCTGCTGTACGAAGACGAGCTGCCCGCGTATCTGGCCGCGGGCGGGCGGCCGCCCGCGATCGTCTCGTGGCGTGTGGCCCGGCGCCGGCTGCGCGCGCCGTTCCGGTGGCGCATGCCGGGACGCGCGGTCGGGGTCGTGACCGTGCGGGGACCCATTCAGATGGGGGAAAGCCGGCCGCGGCCGCCCGTGCCGCTGCCGGGCCGCGGCGAGACCAGCGGCCACGCGTCGCTGATCCGCGCGATCCGCTCCGTCGAACGCAATCCGCTGTTCGGCGCGATCGTCCTGTCGATCGACTCTCCGGGCGGCTCCGCGCTCGCGTCAGATTTGATCTGGCGCGCCGTCGTGCAGGCCGCGCGGCAGAAACCGGTCGTCGCGTATTTCGGCAACGTGGCGGCCTCCGGGGGATACTACATCGCGGCGGGCGCCCACCGGATCGTCGCCCAGGCGGGCACGCTCACCGGGTCCATCGGGGTGATCTCGGGCAAGTTCACGGTGCACCGGCTCGCGGCGCGCGCCGGCGTGCATCAGGAAATTCTGACCCGCGGCGAGGCCGCCGCGATGGCCTCGCCGTTTCGCACGTTTTCCGGGGAACAGCGCCGGCGGCTGCGCGCGCAGGCCGAAGAAATCTACGCGCGCTTCGTCGACCGGGTCGCGGAGGGGCGCCGGCTGCCGCGCGAGCACGTGCAGACGGTGGCCCGCGGGCGGGTGTGGACCGGCCGGCAGGCGATGCAGCATCGTCTGGTCGACCGGCTGGGCGATTTCTACACGGCCCTGGACACGGCGAAGGAACTCATGGGCCTCTCGCCGGCACGGGTCGTGCCGGTCCTGATCATCCGTCCCCCGCGCGCGGTGACGATCGGCCGGCGGGCGGCGCTCGGCATGCTGAACGCCCCGGGCCCGCCGGCCGCTGGAGTCCACGGCGGCGCCGTGGGGCTGGCGTCGGTCCTCGCCGGCACGGCGGGAGGATGGATGTCGTCGCTGTGGGAATGCGCCGACGCGCTGCTCCGCGAAAGCGTGCTCGCGCTCATGCCCTGGGACATCCGGCTTCGGTGAACACGCCGCCCACGGTGACCGTGCTGGCCAGCGGCAGCGCCGGCAACGCGCTGCTGCTCGAATGCGGCGCGGACCGCCTGCTCGTGGACGCCGGCCTTTCGCTCGACGCCCTCGAGCGCGCCCTCGCCCGCTCGGGCCTCGCGCCGCGGGACCTCCGCGCCGTCGTGCTGACCCACGAGCACGAGGATCACGCGCGCGGCGCGGGACCGCTCAGCCGGACCGCGGGCGTGCGCGTCTATGCCACGGCGGCGACCCTGACCGCCGCGGGGGCCGCGCTTGCGGGTGCGGACGCGGCGGCGGTCATCCTTGGAACCCCCTTCGCGATCGGTGTGTTCGAGGTGACGGCGTTCCCCGTCCCGCACGACGCCGCCGAGCCAGCCGGGCTGGACGTCGCGGCCGGCGGCCGGCGCGTTGTCGTCGCCACCGACCTGGGCTGCGCGGATCCCGTCCTCGACGCGCGTCTCGCGCAGGCGGATCTCGCGATCATCGAAAGCAACTACGATCTCGGCCTGCTGCACGTAAGCGCCTATCCCTGGTTTCTCAAGAACCGCATTCTGGGCGGGCGCGGACACCTCAGCAACGACGAGGCGGCGCGTGCGCTGGCCCGCACGGCGCCCGCGGCGCGCGGTGCGGGCCGCCGGCGCGGCGTGTACCTCGTCCATCTGAGCGACACGAATAACCTTGCCCCGCTCGCGCGCGACACGGTGCGCGCCGCCCTCGACGGAGCGGGCGGCGGCCATGAAGCTCCGCTGCTGGCCGTGCGGCCGAACGGCGCCAGCGCGCCGCTGGTGATCGATTGGTAGCGGGGCTCGGAACCGGGGGCACTGCCGGAGGAAGAGGTGCGGCCGCGCGAACGATCCGGATCACCGCGGGCAAGGTCACGGCGACCGCCACGCTCGGGGCGGGTCGGACCGCGGACGCCATTTGGAACGCCCTGCCGCTCGAGGCGCGCGCCAGCACGTGGGGCGACGAGATCTACTTCTCTATCCCGGTCGAGTGCGCGCCCGAGTCGCCGCGCGAGGTCGTCGAACTGGGAGACCTCGGCTACTGGCCGCCGGGGAGCGCGTTCTGCATCTTCTTCGGTCCCACCCCGGCGAGCCGGGGTTCAGAGATCCGGCCGGCGAGTCCCGTCAACGTTTTCGGCCGCGTCTCCGGCGATCCCACGGTCTTCAAACCCGTGCGATCCGGCGCCACAGTGAAAATCGAGCGCGCGGCGTGACGCCGCCCCGGATCGGCGGGACGTGGCTCCGCGCTGCGGAGACCGCCGCGCTGCGCCGCGCCGCCGCCCAGATGCTGGCGCGGGCCCTCGACGCGGTTGACGCCTACGCGGCGACGGCCCGCGCGATGGCCCGGTCGGCAACCGGGGTCGACATTGGGGGAAGCCGCTATCCGCTGCGCCGGACGGCCCGGGTGATTGTGGTCGGCGGCGGCAAGGCGTCCGCCGCGATGGCCCGCGCGGCCGAGGACGTACTCGGCGACCGCATCACGGCGGGACTCGTCACGACCGCGCGCAGTTCAAGCGCGCCGACCGGGGGCGCCGCGGGTTCCCGGGGAATCCCGTCCCGCATCACCGTCTGCGAGGCCGCCCACCCGGTGCCGGACGCCGCGGGCGAACGCGCGGCGCGTGACATGCTGGCAATGGTGCGCGGCCTCGGCGCCCGCGACCTCGTGCTGTGCCTGCTGTCGGGGGGCGGATCGGCGCTGCTGCCGCTGCCGCGGGACGGCCTGTCGCTCGACGACATGGCGGCGACCACCGGCCTGCTGCTGCGGTCCGGTGCGACGATCGTCGAGATGAACACGGTGCGGCGGCACCTCTCCGCGATCGCGGGCGGGCAACTCGCGCGGGCGGCGGCGCCGGCGCGCGTGGCGACGCTTGCGATCTCGGACGTTGTGGGATCTCCGGTGGATGCGATCGCCTCGGGCCCGACCGTGCCCGATCCCTCGACCTTCGCGGATGCGCTCGCGGTCCTGGAACGGTACGGCATCGCGGACATGGTTCCGGCGACCGCGCGCCGCCTCTTGGAGCGCGGCCGGGACGGCGCGATCCGGGAAACGCCCAAACCCGGCGATCCCGTCTTTCGGAAGGCCGCGTTCACGATCGTCGCGGACAATCTGGCCGCGGCCCGCGCCGCCGCGGAGGCGGCGCGGGCCGCGCGCTTTCACACCGTGCTGCTGTCGACCTACCTCGAAGGCGAGGCCCGCCATGCCGGCCGCGTGCTGGCCGCGGTCGCGCGGCAGATTGCCGCCACGGGCGACCCGGTCCCGCGCCCCGCCTGCGTGGTGTGCGGCGGCGAGACGACCGTCACCGTCACGGGCCGCGGGCACGGCGGCCGCAATCAGGAACTGCCGCTGGCCGGGGCCGCGGGGCTCGCGGGGCTGCGCAATGTCCTGCTGGTGGGCTTCGCCACCGACGGCCGCGACGGTCCGACCGACGCGGCCGGCGCCGCCGTGGACGGCACGACCCTCTCACGCGCGCGCGCGGCCGGGTTCGATCCGGCGCGCCATCTCCGCGAGAATGACGCGTATCCGCTGCTGGACGGGATCGGCGACCTCATCCGCACGGGACCGACCGGCACCAACGTGGCCGATCTCGCACTGGTACTGTGCGGCGCGGACGCGCGGAGCGCGGGCGCGGACGCGCGGAGCGCGGGCGCGGACGCGCGGCACGTCGCCGCGGGCCGCGGATCCGCCGGCCCGGCACGGCCCGCGCGTGGCCGTGGAGCGCGCACGCAGAGGGAACCGCGGCGGCGCTCCTGAATCCGGCCCTCCGATGGCGAGCCCTTCCGACCGGGCCCACGCGCTCCGCGCCAGTCCCAATGCCGTCTACGATCGGGCGCGCGCCGCGGGCGTCCGCCTCATCCGCGTGGTGTACTGCGACAACGCCAACCTGATCCGGGCGAAGGCCGCCCCGCTCGAAGGACTCGACGTCATCCTCAAGTACGGCGTGGGCTTCAGCGTCGCCCAACAGGCCCTGCCGATGCTCGGCGACACCCCGCTCCCCGCGAGCGGCCTCAGCCCGATCGGCGAGGTCTGGCTGGTGCCCGATCCCGGAACGTTCACGGTCCTTCCATATAATCCTGGCGCCGCGATGACGCTCGGCGACTTCCGGACCGCGGCGGGCGACCCGTGGGCCCACGATCCGCGGGCGTGTCTCAGGCGCGCCGTCGAGGCCGCCTCCGCCGACGGCTACGAGGTGCAGGCGGCGTTCGAGCCCGAGTTCTACCTCCTGCGGCCGCATGCGAACGCCGCCGCGGACGGCGCGGACTACGAACCGTTCGATCGGACCAACTTCGCGATGACGATCGCGCACGACGCGGCGCACGAGATCCTCCGCGACCTCGTCGACGTGCTGAATGAAATGGAACTCGACGTCGCCCTGGTCTACCCGGAGTCGGGGCCCGGACAGTTCGAGGTCTCGATCAGACACGCGGCGGCGCTGGCGGCGGCGGACCGGCACATCATCCTGCGCGAAGGCATCCGTGGCGTCGCCCGGCGCCACGGCCTGTCGGCGTCGTTCGCGCCCGAGCCCTTCGCCGACAGCGCCGGCAGCGGCTGCCACCTGCACATGAGCGTGTGGCGCGACGGCCAGAACCTGTTCTACGACGACCGCGACCGGCTGCATCTCTCGCCGCTGGCTTATGCCTGGATCGCCGGCGTGCTCGCGCACCTGCCCGGGCTGTGCGCGCTGGTCGCGCCGAGCGTGAACTCGTACGGCCGGCTGCGCCCGTACTCATGGGCGGGGGCCTTCGCCTGCTACGGTCCGGAGAACCGCGAGGCCGCCGTACGGGTCATCACCCCGCGGCGCGGCCCCGGCTCGTGCAACGTCGAACTCAAAACGTGCGACGGCAGCGCCAACCCCTACCTCGCGCTCGCGGGCGTGATCGCGGCCGGTCTCGACGGCGTGCGGCGCAAACTCGCGCCCGGCGACCCGGTCGAGACCGATCCCGGCTTCCTCCCGGAGGAGGCGCGCCGCGCGGGCGGCATCGCGCCGCTGCCCGCGACGCTCGACGCGGCGATTCAAGCGCTGGAGGGCGATTCCGTCATCCAGGAGATGCTGGGCGCGCCGCTCACGCAGTCCTTCATCGCGGTCCGCCGGGGCGAGTGGGAGGCCTTGCGCGGCATGGAGCCCGCTGCCGTCGCGCGCCGCCACCTCTTCATTTACTGATGCGCCCGCCGCCGTTCGCCGGCATCCCGCTGTTCGATCACCACGCCCACTCGCTGCGGCGCCTCCAGCCCGACACGCCGGACGCGTTTCGCGCGCACTTTACCGAGAGCGACGCGCCCGAAACGGCCGCCCGCGACGTGGCCTGGAGCCTCTTCTACCGCCGCGCGCTCGTCGATCTCGGGGCGTTCTTTGGCTGCCCGGCGTCCGAGGAAGCCGTCCTCTCCGCTCGGGTCCGGCGTCCGTTTGCCGATCTCACGCGGGAGATGTTTGCGGACGCCGGCATCGGGGCGCTCCTGGTCGATCCGGGCTTTCGGACGGCCGAGCATTACGATCTGCCGGCGCTTCGCGGCCTCGTCACGGCGCCGGTTGGAGAACTCCTGCGGCTCGAAGTGCTGGCGGAGCGGCTGATTCCGGCCGCCGACGGATGGGCGGACCTCCGGGAGCGGTTCGCGGGGGAAGTCCGGACGGCGATCCGCGGAGGACTCCGCGGGCTCAAGACCATCATCGCCTACCGCAGCGGGCTTGATGTGGGCCGCTGGGACCCGGCGGCCCTCGAGGCGGCCTTCCGCGAGACGCGGGATGCCGCCGGCCGCGGCCGCACGCGCCTCGCCTCCAAACCGCTTCTCGACGCCCTATTGTGGACGGCGCTCGAAAGCGCCGCGGAGCACCGGCTGCCGGTCCAGGTCCACACCGGGTTCGGCGACCGCGACCTGGATCTCCGCCTCGCCAACCCGCTGTGGCTGCGGCCGGTGTTCGAGCACCCGCCGTTCCGCACGATCACGTTTGTGCTGCTGCACTCGTATCCGTACGTCCGCGAGGCGGCCTGGCTCGCGCACGTTTACCCGCACGTGGCGATGGACCTGTCCTTGACGGTGCCCTTCGCCGCGCACGGCGCGGCCGATGCGATCGTCGAGGCGCTGGCGCTGGCGCCGGCGTCGAAGGTCCTGCTCGCAACCGACGCCTTCTCGATCCCCGATCTGTTCTGGCTCGCGGCGCGGCACGCGCGCGAGGCGCTCGATGAGGCGCTCACGACGATCGGGCGGCGGGGGTACGCCGGCCGTGAAGACCGCGAGCCGATCGCGCGCCGCCTGTTGTGGGAAAATGCCGTCTCGATATACGGAGATCCCGGCGCAAAGCGCGGGTCAGGGTGACGGCCTCAAAAGCAGGTCTGCCCGAGCTGCGATCCACCGGCGCGCTTCGACGCCGTGGCTGCGGAGCCAGGCCCGCGCGGCATCCTACCGGCCCAAGTACGCGCGCTTGATCTCCGGATCTTGCAGCAGATCCGCGGCCGAGCCCGATCGGGTGATGCGCCCCGTCTCGAGCACGTACCCGCGCGAGGCGAGTTCGAGCGCCTGGTGCACGTTCTGCTCGACGAGCAGAATCGTGACGCCCTCGGCGTTGATCTGCCGCACGATCCGGAAGACTTCTTTGACGAGGATCGGCGCGAGGCCGAGCGAGGGCTCGTCCAGCATCAACAGGCGCGGGCGCCCCATGAGGCCGCGCCCGATCGCCAGCATCTGCTGTTCGCCGCCCGACAGCGTGCCCGCCAGCTGCGTACGGCGCTCCGCGAGCCGCGGGAACAGCGAGACGACCCACTCGAGCGTCTCGCCCCTGCGGGCCCGGCTCTCCGGCAGATAGGCGCCGAGCTCCAGGTTCTCCAGGACCGTCATCCGCGGCCAGAGCCGGCGTCCTTCGGGAATCTGGATGACGCCGGCGGCCACGATCGAGGGCGCGCGGAGGCGCTGAATCGGCCGGCCGCCGAGCCGCACCTCGCCGGCCACGGGCCGCATGAGCCCGGAGATCACCCGCATCGTCGTCGTTTTGCCCGCGCCGTTTGCGCCGAGCAAGGTCACGATCTCGCCCTCGCGCACCGCGAACGACACGTCCCACAGCGCGCGCACCTGGCCGTAGGCGGCGGCCACGCCGGTGACCTCCAGCAGCGGGGCGCGCTCAGTCATGCGCGCCACCGGCCTCCGCGCCCGCGCCGAGATACGCCTCGATCACCTGGGGGTCCCGCGTGACCTCGTCCGGCGTGCCGTCGGCGATCAGACGCCCGTAGTTCAGGACCAGCACGCGGTGCGAGAGGTTCATTACCGCGTGCATGACATGCTCGATCATGACCACAGTCGTGCCGCGCGCGCAGATCGCCCGCACCAGCGCGACGGCCTGGGCGACTTCGGTGGGCGTGAGGCCCGCGAGGACTTCGTCGAGCAGCAGCACAGACGGCCGCGTCGCGAGCGCCCGCGCGATCTCCAGCCGCTTGCGCTGCGCCAACGTGAGCACCGAGGCCGGCTGTCCGGCGCGCGGCGCCAAGCCCGCGAACTCGAGGACCGCCATTCCTTCGGCCCTCGCCGCGCGGGCATCGACCCGCCCGCCGCCGCCGAACGCGGCGCCGACCATCACGTTCTCGAGGACAGAGAGGTCGGCGAACGGCCGCACGATCTGATGGGTCACGCACACCCCGAGCCGGCAGATGGCGTGGGGCGACCATCCGGTGACGTCGCGGCCGAACGCGGCGACGCGGCCGTCCGTCGGCGCGAGACGCCCGCTGATGACGCCGAACAGCGTGGTTTTGCCGGCGCCGTTGGGGCCGATCAGGCCGGTGATCTGCCCCGGCTCAATCGAGACCGTCACGTCGTCCACGGCGACCAATCCGCCGAAGCGCTTGGTCACGTGCGCCAGCCTGAGGGGCGGCGTGGTCATGCTGTACTCCCCGGCACCGGCCCGGGCCCGTCGGGTGCCGGCACGTGGCTCCCCGTTTCACCGGGCACCGGGACCGCCGGCGGCCCAAACGCACCGGGTGCGGCCGGCGCCGCGGCGATCGGCGGCGCCCCCGGCCGGTAGTGTCCCCAGATGCGCGCGGCGAGACCGGCGAGGCCGCGGGGTTCGAACAGCAGGATCACGATCAGCAGGATGCCGTACGCGAGCAAATGGAACGTCGGGTACGAGGTCTGCAGGTAGTCCTGTACCGCGTAGAAGACCGCGGCGCCCAGGATCGGGCCCCAGATCGTCCCCAGTCCGCCGATCAGCGCGATCAGCACGAGGCTGATGCTCTCGGTAAAGCTGAACACCGTGTCGGGATGCAGGTACTGGAAGTACGTCGCAAAGAGTCCGCCGCAGACACCGACGAGAAACGCGCTGATCATGTGCGCCACGTTCTTGAACAGCGCCGTCCGCACCCCGAGGGTCTCCGCGGCCTCGAGGTCCATCCGCAGCGCCGCGAGCCCGAGCCCGAAGCGGGACCCGCGGATCCAGGTCGCCGCGGCGTACGCAACGGCCGCCATCAACAGCGCCGCGGTGTAGAACCACGCCTTCGAGGGCACCGCCGTCGGCAGGTTGAGGCCGGACGCGCCGCCGGTGATCCGGTCGAGGTTGAGCATCAGGATCCGCATCGCCTCGCCCACGCCGATCGTGGCAATGGAGAAGTAGGGACCCACCAGGCGCAGCGTCGGCACTCCCACGATCAGCGAAAACACGGCGGCCACGAGCCCGCCCACCGGAAAAGTGAGGACGGGCGTCCATCCGCCGAGCCACAGGAGCGCCGTCGTGTACGCGCCGAGGCCGAAGAAGGCGGCGTAGCCGAACGAGACGTAGCCCGCGAAGCCGCCGAGGATATTCCAGGCGAGGCCCTGCGCGACGTACAGAAACGTAAAGAAGCCCAGGTTGAGCACCGTGATGTTGCCGGGCGCCGCCACCGGCACCAGCGCAAGCGCCACGCCGAGCGCCGGCGCGAGCAGCGGCGCGGCGGGGAGGCGAGGACGCGCCGGGCGGACGACGGCCGGCGCGCCGGGGGCGGAACCGATCACGAGCGCCGCCCGAACAGCGACGTGACGCCGCCCGGCATGACGATCAGGGCGACGACCAGGAGCGCGTAGGCGATGACGTTCTGCAGGCTCGCCCGCATGAACAGGACGGCGAAGGACTCGGCAAACGCGAGGATCGCGGCGCCCACCGTGACGCCGGCCAGGTTCTCCAGGCCGCCGAGCACGATGATCGTGAAGCTCTTCAGCTGAAACGGGCCGCCGAAATCCGGCGTGAAGCTGAACAAGAGCGTCATGAGTCCGCCCGCAAACCCCGCAAACGCCGTCCCGAGGCCGAAGGCGTATCCGCTGATCCGCTCGGTGTCGATGCCGGCCAGCAGCGCCGCCTGAGGGTCCTGCACCGTCGCGCGCAGCGCCTTGCCGATGTACGTGTGGTTCAAGAGGATCTGGAGCACGGCCATCACCGCGACCGCGACCGCGAACACGATGAGCCGCGTGAGCGCGATCCGGTAGTCGAAGAGCGGCAGCGCCTTGTACGTGTAGCGGGTGATGATCGACTGGTCATCGCTGCCCCAGACGGTCAGCGCGAGGTTTTGCAACACGAGCCACAGGCCGAACAACATCAGCAGCGACGCGATCGGCAGCGCCTGACGTACGCGCCGCACCAGCGTCACATACACGAGCCAGCCGGCGGCAAAGAACAGCGGCATGTTGAGAAACGCGCCGGCAACCGGATCGAGGTGCAGCACCTGCGAGTACACCATGGTCATGAAGGCGCCGAGCATGAGGAAGCCGGCGTTGCTGAGGTTCACGACCTTCATGACGCCGTAAATGATCGCGAGGCCGTACGACATGACAGCGTACAGCCCCGCCGTCAGGATCGACGTGATGCAGAGCGAGATCAGGTTCTGAGCGGTAAACACCTCGCGGCCGGCCGAAGGGCCCGCGCTAGAGGAGCCGCCGTCTCACCGGCGCCGGCGCCTACCCTACGGCCGCGGCATCGGGACCGTCGCCGCGCGCGTCTCCGGGAGGTTCGCGGGCCAGATGATCCGGACCGTGTTGCCCGGGGTCGTCTGCACCATCACGTAGGGCGCCGAGATCTGGCCGTTCGGCTGGAACTTGATCACACCGCCCGGCAGCATCGACCGGAGCGTCAGATGCGCCAGCGCCTCGCGGACCTTCGGCCCGTCCACGACCCCGGCGCTGGTAACGCCGGCCAGCAGCGCGCGCGCTGTCTCGAACGCGAGCGCCTGGAACCAGTCGGGGATCGCCTTGTACTCCCGCGTGTACCGCTCCGCGAACAACTGTGAGGCGGGATCCTTGAGCGCCGGCGTCCACCACAACCCCGCGACGAGATAGTCCGCACCCGGACCCAGCGCCTGCCGGCCCTTCTGGTCGGGCCCGCGGGCGCCGTACGAGACGAACTGATGGTACAGGCCCGCCTGCAGATACTGCCGGTGCATGGTGATGAAATCGGGGAGGTGCGCGTCGGAGAGGAACGCTTGGGCGTTCGACGCCTTCACCTGCTGGAGCAGCGGCGAGAAGTCGCTGCCGTTCAGCTGGAACGATTGATTCAGCACGATCCGGAACAGATCGGGATGGGCCTTGGCCCGATCGGTGAGGGCATCGATGTAGTCCTTGCCGTGGTCGGTGTTCTCCCATACCGCGGCGATCGTGAGCGGCTTCGGCAGATGGCCGGCGCCGATCTGGTTGGCCAGAAAGTCCATCGTGATCTTGCCGAGATCGTAGATCGTCGCGAGCGTCCCGAAGATGTACTTGTACCCGCGCTTGAAGATCTCCGAGGCGGCGCCGCCGCCCTCGACGTACGGGATCTTGTACTGATCGGGCACCACTTCTTGGGCCTCGACGAGCGACGTGTCGTAGCCGCCGAGCAGGAAGTTGACGTGCTGGTCCGTGACGAGTTTCTCGACGAGGCTCCGCGACCGGGTGCCGTCGCTGCCGTCGTCGAGCACGATGAGGGTCACGTGGTACTTCTGCGAACCCACCTGCAGGCCGCCGGCGGCGTTTGCGTCGTCGATCGCCATCGTGTAGCCCTGCTTGAAGTAGTTGCCGGACGAGCCGAAGGCGCCGGTCAGCGGCAGGACGGTGCCGATTTTGATCTCCGCCATCGCCGCCGGCCGGCCCGGTGTGACGAGCGCAAGCAGGAGCACGGGCACGACCGCCGCTCCCACGGCCGCGCGCAGATACGATCGCATCGTGGTCCCCCCAAAGGCGGCGTCGGGCGTCTTCTTCGCGGCCCGCGCGGCCGGACAGTGAACGTACCGTTCGTTCGGTGCGTGGAACCTCCTTCCGCGCGATGGTCGCGGGAAAGGAAGGCCCCGCGCGGCGACGAAGCCGAAAGGAGTGGGTAGTACGCGTCACGCATCGGGCCCGGCCCCACGGCGTGAGCCGAACCTGCCGCGGCGGCCGGGCGCGCCTGTTCTCCGCAGCGTGCTCGCCGCCGTGATTTGCGCCGGCATCGTGTGGCTCGGAACGCTTGCCGCCGGACGCGGACTCTGGAAACCGTCGGCGCGCGGCGAGGAGCCGCAGCAGATCGACGTCGTCCTCCGCGCGGACGTCGTTGATCCCGCCGTCATGCTGCTCCTGCCGGGCCGAGTGCGCTTTGTGGTCCACAACGCATCGGGCGCGCCGCGGGTCTTCCGCGTCACCGGCCCCGGGGTGACCGCGGCCACGGCGGAGCTGCCGAACGGACAGACGGCCGAACTCGACGTCACGTTCGCGCTTCCCGGCACGTATGTGGCCGGCGACGGCCGCGATCGCGCCGCGGAAGGCTCGGTTCGGGTGCGGCGGCCGTGACCCGGCCCTCGCGGGGGACCCCGGCCGAGATGCCGCGGATCTACTTCTGCACCTCCGAGGCCGTCCCGTTCGCGAAGACGGGCGGCCTGGCGGATGTTGCCGGCGCCCTACCCGCCGCCCTGGCCGAGGCGGGCTGCGATGTTCGGATTGCGCTGCCGGGCTACCGCGCGGTCGATCGGGGCAAATTCAACTTTCGGACCATCGGTACGGCAGAGGTTCCCCTCGGCAGCGGCCGTGTCACCGTGGAGTTCCTCGAGAGCCGGCTCCCTCATTCGGACGCGCGGCCGGTGCCGGTATACCTTGTGGCGCACGAGCCGTCGTTCGGCCGCGCCGGCCTCTACGGAGAAGGCGGCAAAGACTATGACGACAACCTCGAACGGTTCACCGTGTTCGGCCGCGGTGTGCTCGCGCTGCCGGAACACCTCCGGTGGGCGCCGGACGTGATGCACTGCCAGGACTGGCAAACGGGGCTACTCCCCGTATGGCTGCGCGAAGAGCCGCGCTCTTCGGCGCTGGACCGCACGGCCACGCTGTTCACGATTCACAACCTGGCGTACCAGGGGCTCTTTTCGCCCGAGCAACTCCCGGTCACCGGGCTCGGCCCGCGGGTCTTCACTCCGCGGGGCATCGAGTTTTACGGCAAAGTGAATCTCTTGAAAGGCGGGCTCGTGTACGCCGACCGGCTCAGTACGGTGAGCGAGCAGTACGCCCGCGAAATTCAGACGCCTGAGTTCGGGTGCGGGCTCGAAGGGGTGCTGCGGGAACGCGCGGCCGATCTCGTCGGCATCCTGAACGGCGTCGATTACGGCGCCTGGGACCCGTCGGCCGACCCGCATATCGCCGCCCGCTACACGCCGGACGACCTCTCCGGGAAGGCCGCCTGCAAACGCGATCTCCAGCGCAGCCAGCGCCTCGTCGACGCGCCCAAGACGCCGCTCGTCGGCATGATCGGCCGGCTCGCCGATCAGAAGGGCTTCGACCTGGTCGCCGCGGTCCTCGAGCGGCTCGTGGCGGCGGGCGCGCAGTTCGTGCTGCTCGGCACCGGCGAACCCAAATACCACGAGCTCTTTCAGGCCTTCCACGAGCGGTACGCCGGCCGCGTCGCGGTCACGCTCGGCTTCGATGACGCGCTGGCGCACCGCATCGAAGCGGGGTCCGATATCTTCCTCATGCCGTCGCGCTACGAGCCGTCGGGGCTCAACCAATTGTACAGTCTCCGGTACGGCACGGTCCCCGTGGTGCGGCGGACGGGCGGCCTCGCGGACACGATCGTGGACGCAGCGCCCGACGCCCTCGCCCGCGGAACCGCGAACGGCTTCGTGTTCGACGCGTACGAACCGGCGGCGCTCTGGGACGCGCTCGAACGGGCCATGCGGACCTTCGGCAACCTGCGTGTCTGGAGGCAGCTCCAGCAGACCGGAATGCGACAGGACTTCTCGTGGCGGCGCGCGGCCGCCCGGTACGTCGAGGCGTACCGCCGCGCGATCGACGCGAGACGCGCCGGCGCCCGTGCCTGACCCCGCGCCGTCCGCGATGCCGCTCCAACGGAGGGACATCGTGCCCGAGCTGCGCAAGGACCCCATCATCCGCCGCTGGGTCATCATCGCCAACGAACGCGCCGCCCGTCCGAGCGACTTCGCCAAAAGCGAGCCCGAGGCGGCGCCCTCCGCCACGTGTCCGTTCTGCGAGGGCCGCGAGACCACGACCCCGCCCGAGATCACCGCGATCCGGCGCCCGGGCACCGCCCCCGATACGCCGGGATGGCAGGTGCGGGTCGTGCCGAACAAATACCCGGCGCTGCGCATCGAGGGGACCACGGACGTCACGATCGACGGGATGTACGAGCGGATGGGCGGCGTCGGCGCGCACGAGGTGATCATCGAAACAACCGAGCACGCCGCGCACCCGGGCGTGATGCGGCCGGACCAGCTCGCGTCGGTGTTGTGGATGTACCGGGAGCGGTACCGGGACCTTGACGGCGACCCCCGATTCAAGTACCTGCTGCTGTTTCGCAACCACGGCCGGCAGGCGGGGGCGTCGCTGGCGCACCCGCACTCGCAGCTGATCGCGCTGCCGATCGTGCCAAAGCGCGCGGAGGAGGAACTGGCCGGCGCGCAGGCGTACTTCGCCCGCGAGGGCCGCTGCATCTTCTGCGACATCCTCCGCCAGGAAGCGGGTCCCGCGGAAGGCGCGGACGGCGCCGGCGCCTTCGGGCGGCACCGGGTGGTCTGGAAGAACGACGAGTTCGTCGCGTTCGCGCCGTTCGCGTCGTGGTGCCCCTTCGAACTCTGGATTCTGCCGCGGCGCCACACGGCGAGCTTCGGCGCGCTCCGGGACGAGCAGATCACGCCGCTCGCGGAGACCCTGCAGTCGGTCCTGGGGCGGCTGCACGCGTGCCTCTCGAATCCGCCGTACAACTACATTATCCATACGGCGCCGTACGACGCGAAGGTGGACCACTTCTACCACTGGCACATCGAGGTGCTGCCGCGGCTCTCGCAGGTCGCGGGGTTCGAGTGGGGATCCGGATTCTACATCAATACGGTGCCGCCGGAAGACGCCGCGCGATACCTGCGCGAGACTAAGATCGCCGTACCGAGCCCGTCCGGGGCGCAGGGAGGTGGACCGTGACAGGACTGCAGGCTGCCGGCCGGCTCGCGGCGCTGTGTCTCACGGCGATCGCGCTGGCCGGCGCCGGAGCCGGGGGACCCGTCCTCGGCGCCGCGCCCAGCACGCTGACCGTCGGTCTCGACCAGGAACCGCCCACGCTCGACCCGCACGCCTCGCCGTCCGCCGTCACGTTCCAGATGATCACCGACGTCACGGAGAACCTGCTGTACGAAGACCTGAGCGGCCGGCTGCTGCCGTGGCTGGCCACGGCCTACAAGGCCTCGCCCGACGGCAAGTCGTTTACGTTCACGCTGCGCCGCGACGCGAAATTCTCAGACGGCGCCCCGGTCGACGCCGAGGCGGTCAAGTGGAACTTCGACCGGATCGTCAACCCCAACTTCAAGGCGGGCGGCGCCCTGCTCGCCATCAAAGGCTACGCGGGCTCGACGGTCGTCGATCCGTATACGGTGCAGGTGACGTTCAAAGCGCCCTACGCGCCGTTTCTCGCCTACGCCGCCGGCGGCACGCTGTCGCTCGTCTCGCCCAAGACGACGCCCACGCAGGGCGACGCCGTCAACCAGAAACCCGTCGGCAGCGGCCGGTTCGTCGTCGCGGAGTACGTCGCCAAAGATCACGTCACGCTGACGCGTAACGCCGGGTACAACCGCCAGCCCCCGTACAGCCGCCACGCCGGCCCCGCATCCGTCGAGCGCATCGTGTGGAAGTTCATTCCGGAGTCCGGCACGCGCGTCACGACGGTGGAGACCGGCGAGACGCAGATGATCAACTTTCAAAGCGTCCCGGCCGCCGTGCTGACGCGCCTCGAAGCGAACAAGGCCCTGCGCGTGGAGAAAAATCCCTACCCGGGCGCGCCGCGGATCTGGGTGTTGAACGTGCGCAAGGCGCCGACGAACGATCCCAAAGTGCGGCAGGCGCTGCTCTACGGCGTCAACCGCGCCGCGGTCGCGGGCTCCGTCTTCCGGGGCATCGGCACCACGGCCTGCGCGCCGCTCACGCAGCACATGCTGGCCACGCCGGCGCTGTGCGGCAAGTACAGCTACGACCCGAAGAAGGCGGCGCAGCTGTTGGAGGAAGCCGGATGGAAGATGCCTTCGGCCAACAACATCCGGATGAAGAACGGCCAGCCGCTGACGGTGGAGATCAATTCGATCAACTACGGCAGTGGCAACCTTCCCGAAGTCGAACTGCTGCAGGGCCAGCTGATCCAGTTGGGCGTCGACGCGAGGATCAAGAGCCAGGCCCGCCCGCCGTGGTACGAGGACAATTACCACTGCGCGACCAACGGGCCGATCCTGTTCCTCCGCGATCCCGACTGGAACGCGCTCTCCGCCTTGTTCGACTCCACGAACATCGGCGGCAACTTCAACTGGTCGTGCTACGCGAACCCGGAGGCCGACCGCCTGCTGGCGGAAGGCCGGACGCAGTTCGATCCGGCGAAACGCCGCGCCATCTATCAGCGCCTCGAGACCCTGCTCATGGACGACGCCGTCGCCGTCCCGCTCGTGGACGAACTGTCGGTGTGGGTGGTGCGCAACTCCGTGCGGGGCACGACGTACAATTTCTCCACCTACCCGGTGCTGGGCGACGTGACGGTCGGCCGGTAGCGGCGGACTCGATCGCGAAGGAAGCACCGTGGCCCCCGCCGCGCCCGAGTGGCTCATCGTCCGCGCGTCGCGCCTCCTCGACGGGACCGGACGCCCGCCGCTTTCGGACTCCACCGTCGTGGTGCACCGCGGCTGCATCCATCACATCTTTGCCGGCCCGGCGCCGCGCGGCGACTGGCCGCCCGGCACGCCCGTGCTGGATTTCCCCGGCCACACGCTGCTGCCCGGTCTCATCGACGCGCACGTCCACCTGGTGCTGCCCGGGGACGGCACGCCGTTCGAAGAGTCGGTGCGCGAGACGGACGGCGTGCTGCTGGCGTCCGCGATGCACAACGCCCGGACGGCGCTCCGCGCCGGCATCACGACCCTGCGCGACTGCGGCGGCATGCGGGACACGACGCTCGACCTCCGGCGGGCGCAGCGGCTCGGTTACGCGGTGATCCCGCGCCTGCATCTCTGCCGCTGCCCCGTCACGATCACCGGCGGCCACTGCTGGTATTTCGGCGGCGAAGCGGACGGGCCCGAAGGGATGCGGCAGATGGTGCGCCGCCTCGTCAAAGCCGGCGTCGACTACATCAAGATCATGGCAAGCGGCGGCGGCACACTCGGCACGTACTCCTCCCGGCCTTCGTACACGGTGGAGGAGCTTCGCGCCGCGGTGGACGAAGCGCACCGCCTGCACCGGCGCGTGGGCATCCACTGCACGTGCGCCGAGGCCACCCGGAACGCGGTCGCGGCCGGGACCGACCACATCGAGCACGCGCTGTTCCTCACCGACGAGGGCGGGCGTCAGGAGTTTGACGCCGGCGTGGCCGACGCGGTGGCGCAGCGGGACGTGGCGGTGACGTCGACGTTGTGCGTCGGGCGCTTTCTGGTCGACGCGCTGTCGGCGCGGGAACGCACGACGCCGGAGGAGCGGTCCGCCGTTGAGCGCTGGCGGCGGATGAACGAGGCCAACCTGGACAACGCCCGCCGAATGCGGCGGGCGGGCGTCCGCTATGTCGCCGGCACCGACGCCGGCTGGCGCTTCACGCCGTTCGACGGCCTCGCGACCGAGCTCGAGCTGCTGCGCGAGGCCGGTGCCACGCCGGCCGAGGCGATCCTCGCGGCTACCTCCGCCGCCGCCGCGGCGATGGGCGTCGCCGGCGAAGTCGGCGCGCTGCGGGAAGGGCTCCACGCCGACATGATCGCCGTGGCGGGCGATCCGCTCGAAAACCTCGCGGTGCTGCGCCGCCCGGCCATGGTCATGCTCGGCGGCGCGCCGGTCATCCGCAACGGCGGGGAGGACGCGCGCGCCTGATGCTGCTCAAAAACGCGGCGATCATCTCGATGGCCGGCCCCGTGTCCGCCGGCCCGCCCCCGCGCGGCGACGTGCTGATCGAGGACGGCCGCATTGCGCGGGTGGCCCCGCAGATCGCCGGCACGGCCGGCGGCGGCGCGGTCGACCTGCGCGGCCGGTATCTGGTGCCGGGTTTGATCGACGCGCACTGCCACATCACGATCAGCGGCGGCCTCGTGGAAGAGGAATTGGCCCACGACCCTCGCGTGCGAATCCTCCGCGCCGCCTGCAATGCGCGGGAGACGCTGCGCGCGGGAATCACGACGATCCGGGACACCTGCGGGCTCGACGACAGCGACATCCTGCTGCGCGACGCCGTCCGCGCGGGCCACGCACCGGGGCCGCGCATCGTCGCCTGCGGGCGGATGATCACGATGACCGGCGGGCACGGCTGGTTCTACGGCCAGGAAGTCGACGGCCCCGACGCGGTTCGCCGCGCCGTGCGCGAGCGGGTCAAGGCGCGGGCGGACTGGGTCAAGTTCATGGCGAGCGGCGGCTTCGCCGAAGAAGGCGAGCAGCCCGCCGCAACTCAATTGGACGCCGACGAACTCGCGGCGGGCGTGCGGGAAGCCAACAAGGCCGGGCGCAAGACCTGCGCCCACGCGCACGGCGCCGCGGCGATCAAAAACGCGCTGCGCGCGGGGATCGACTCCATCGAACACGCCTCGTTCCTCGATCAGGAAGCCATCGACCTGCTGCTGGGCCGCGGCGCCTTTATCGTGCCCACGTTTTCCATCTACTACAAGATGAAGGAGACGGGCGGCCGCCACCGTCTCCCGCCGTACGTCGTGGACCTCGCGGCCCGCGCGTGGGATCTCAAGGTCGCCCGCTTTCTCGAGGCCCGCCGCGCCGGGGTGCGGTTTGCGGCCGGCTCCGACAACGGCTCGCCCGCGGCGGCGCACCCGGACATCGCCACGGAGCTCGAGATCTTCGTGCGCCTGGGATTGAGCCCGTACGAAGCGCTCAAAGCCGCGACCGTCGACGCGGCCCGGCTGCTCGGCCTGGACGGCGAGGTCGGCACCGTCGAAGAGGGGAAGCGCGCCGATCTCGTCATCTTCGGGAGCGACCCGCTGGCCGACATTTCGGCGGTCCGCCGGGTCGACGGCGTCGTCAAAGACGGGCGGCTGTACGGCGGCCCCGGCGACGGCCGCGCGGCCCCGCCGGAATCGGCCGCGCTCGAAGCCGCGAGCCCCCTCGCGCCCGCGCCGCCCTAACCGCACGCGCGTCGCCGCACCATGTTCCGCTACATCTCAGGACGGCTCCTCGCGACGGTCCCCGTCCTCTTCGGCGTCACGCTCGCGGTGTTCTCGATGCTCTATCTCATTCCCGGCGATCCGGTCAAGATGATGCTGAGCGAGTTCGTGACGAGCCCGGAGCAGATCGCGCGGATGCGCGCGCAGCTGCATCTCAACGAGCCCTTCGCGCAGCAGTACGGGCGGTTCGTCTGGAACGCCGCGCACGGCGATCTGGGCCGGTCGATTCGCGACCGCCGGCCGGTCTCGACGGAAATTCTGGAGCTGGTTCCGTCCACGGTTCAGCTCGCCTTCACGGCGCTCGCGCTGTCCGGCGCGCTCGGCATCTCGCTCGGCGTGATCGCCGCGATCCGCCAGAACTCCTGGGCGGACATCGGCGCGATGATGCTCGCGCGGCTCGGCGTTTCGATGCCGTCCTTCTGGCTCGGGCTCCTGCTGATCTTCGTGTTCTCGCTGCACCTGGAACTGCTGCCGGCGACCGGCGGCGGGGGGCTCGACCACCTCATCATGCCGACGCTTGCGCTCGGCGCGGCCGCCGCCGCGATCACCGCGGCGCTCACGCGATCGAGCATGCTCGAAGTGCTGCGCATGGACTACATGGTCACGGCGCGCGCGAAGGGGCTCGGCGCCGCCTCGGTGATTCTCCGCCACGGGCTCGCCAACGCCCTCATCCCGATCGTCACGATCTTCGGCCTGCAGGCCGGGCAGCTGTTGGCCGGGACCGTCATCATCGAGACGGTCTTCGGCCGCCCCGGGATCGGGCGGCTCCTGGTGAACGCCATCTTGAACAAGGACTTCCCGCTGGTCCAGGGGATCGTGCTGTTCGTCGCGACCGCCTACGTGTTCATCAACCTGCTCGTGGACGTCGTCTACGCGGCCGTCGACCCACGGATCCGGTATGCGTAGCGCGGCCGCCCCGCCGGACGCGGCCGCGGACCGTCCCCGGTCCCGAGGCCCGCGCCCGCGCTGGCAGTCCGCGGCGCGGCGGGCGCGCCGGCACCGTGGCGCGATCGCCGGGCTCGTGGTCAGCGGCGCGCTCGTGCTGGTCGCGGTGTTCCAAAACGCGCTGGCCCCGGTCAGTCCGGTCCGCATCGACATCGGGGACGCGCTCGCCGCCCCAAGCGCCCGCCACCTCATGGGCACCGACCAGTACGGCCGCGACACCTACAGCCGCGTCGTCCACGGATCCGGCATCTCACTGACGGTCGGGCTCATCTCCGTCGGCATCGCGGCGACCGCCGGCACCGCGGTGGGCCTGCTGGCCGGCTACCACGGCGGGCCGCTGGACGCGTTCCTGATGCGCGCCGTCGACGTGATGCTGGCGTTCCCCGGGATTCTGCTGGCGCTCGGAATCGTGAGCGTGCTCGGCCCGAACCTCCGCAACCTCATGATCGCCGTCGGGATTTCCGGAATCCCGGTGTACGCGCGCCTCGTGCGCGGGTCGGTGCTGGTGTCGAAGGAACAGCTCTACGTCGACGCGGCCCGCGTCACCGGCGTTCCGGTGCCGGTGATCCTCGTCCGCCACATCCTGCCGAACGTGGTGGCGCCGGTGATCGTGGCCGGTACGCTCGGCATGGGCACCGCGATCCTAGCGGCCGCGGCCCTATCGTTCATCGGATTGGGCAGTCAGCCGCCGACTCCGGAATGGGGCCGCATGCTGAGCGAGGGGCGGGACTACCTGCGGGACGCGTGGTGGATCTCGACTTTTCCGGGACTGGCGATCATGGTGACGGTCCTCGGCGTCAACATGCTGGGAGACGGGTTGCGCGACGTGCTCGACCCCCGCCTCAAGATTTGACGCGGTAGCCCCGGGTGGGGGCGGTCAGCGGGACGCGGCCTCCAGGCCGTACAGATCGCCGTACTTTTGCGACAGATACCGCAGATACGGCTCCGGCGTGAGCGGACCGCCCGTGGCGCGCGCGAGCAGTTCCGCCGGAAGGAACTTGCGGCCGTGTGCGTAGACATGCTCGCGCATCCACCCGTACAGCGTCGCAAAGCGGCCCGCCCGGATGTCGTCCGCAAGATGCGGATGCGCGCGCCGTGCCGCCTCGAACAACTGCACCGATACCACGTTGCCGAGAGTGTACGACGAGAACGAACCCACGAGGCCTATCGACCAGTGGATGTCCTGCAGGAGCCGTCCGTGTCGGAGGGCGGCGTAACGCCGAGGTACCGCTGCATCCGGCCGCGCCACGCCTCGGGCAGGTCGCGCGCCGAAAGGTCCCCCGTGAGGAGCGATTTCTCCAGCTCGAAGCGCAGCACGATATGCAAATTGTACGTGACCTCGTCGGCGCTGACGCGAATGAGGCCCGGCTCGACGCGATTCACGGCACGATAGACATCCTCCGGCCCCGCGTCCCGCAGCTGTTCCGGGAACGCGCGGCGCAGCCGTGGGAGGGCGTACTCCCAGAACGGGCGGCTGCGGCCGACGAGGTTCTCCCACATCCTCGACTGGGATTCGTGAATGCCGTTGCCGGCGCCGTCCGACAGCGGCGAGCGCTCCAGCGCGGGGTCGGTGCCCTGACTGTACATCGCGTGTCCCGATTCATGGAACGTGCCGAACACCGCCGACAGCCGCCGGCCGTGCCTCGTCGTAATGCGCACGTCGTCGCGGTGGAATTTCGTGGAGAAGGGGTGGGCGGAGAGGTCGAGGCGGCCGCGCCGCGTCTCGTACCCGAACGCCTGCACCATCTCGAGCGCAAACGCCCGCTGTGCGCCCTCGTCGAAGTCCGCGTCGAGAATGTCTTCGGGTACCGCCGCCGCCCGCGGAGCGACGGCCCGCACGAGCGGAACGATCACGGCGAGCAGGCGGCCGAACAACCCCTCCAACTCCCGCGCCGTGATACCCGGATCGTAGCGGTCCACCAGGGCGTCGTACGGATGCTCCGAGTAGCCGATGTAGCCGGCCTCACGCCGCGCCAGTTCAAACATCCGCTCGAGGTACGGCCGGAACGCGGCGAAATCGTCGGTCCGCCGCGCCTCCTGCCAGACGTGGGTCGCGACCGCGGCCGCACGGCGCTGCTCGGCCACGAAGTCCGCCGGGAGCTTTTCGGCGCGTTCCAGGTCGCGGCGCGTCATGCGGACGAGCGCGGCCCCGTCCGACGACGGGTCCGTCCCTCTCGCGGCGCCGTCGGCCGCGTCGAGGAGCCGGCGCGTCGCATCGGAGGTCAGCATCTCGTGCGCAACCCGCGCGAGCGTCGCCAGCTGCAGCGCCCGGCCTTCCGCGCCCCCGGCCGGCATCTGAGTCTCCTGATCCCAGCGCAGCACGGCCGCCGCGGACTCGAGGTCGGCGATGGTCGCGAGATGTGACCGCAGCTCAGCGAGGGCCTGACCGCCGCCCCCGGGCGAGGTGGGATTCGGAACAACACTACCGCTCACGGCGTCCTCCGATCCCCGCGCGCAGGGCGGATAACGTCACGCGTCCCTGCGCGCTTCGATCACACAGTGCAGGGGGATCTCTGCAATCCACGGGCCGGATGAAGACGCGGCCAGGAACTCCCCGGTCGGCTCGGGTTCTTCGAGCGCTGTGAGAACAAACTCGGCCGCGCGCAGCGCCCGCACGTACCAGGAGAGGGGCCGGTGGTAGGCGGGCGTATGGCCGACATGATCCGCTCCGTCATGCCACGGGACCCGGCCCGCAAAACACTCCCGATACCGGCTCACTTTCCGCCACACGGTCGTGGTGAAATCTATACGTTCGATTACCCATGCCGAGGCGTTTACGACGTCGAAACATGGATGGCTCAGGCTCGCCACGAAGCGTCCGCCGGGGCGCAACACGCGCGCGACCTGTCCGATCGTCCCCGCGGCATCGTCGATGTCCATCAATGCCATGTTGCAGACCGCGATGTCCATACCGGCGTCGTCCAGTGCGTCGAGCCGCGCGGTGTCGGCGACGTGGTAGACGATGCCGAGCGGACTCTCGCGCTCGCGCAGACGCGCCCGCTCGATCATGGCCGCGCTGGCGTCTACAGCGGTCACGCGCGCACCCATGCGGGCGAAGCACCGCGCAAGGTACCCGTTGCCGCACGCGAGGTCGAGCAGGCGCTGTCCCTGGACCGGGCCGACGACCCGCAGCAGCGCCGGGTCGATGAGCGTCCGGTGCCAGAGGTCACCCTCGTCGCCCTGCTTCGCGTCGTACCACGCCGCCATCGCCTCCCAGGCGCTCACATCCATCTCGGCCTCCGTTTATCGCCGGCTGAACGCGCCGCGCGTGCTGGAGTAATTCGACACCGGCGCCCAACTCCGCCGCTTCGTCGGGCGCCGGTTCTCCTTGAGAGCGGGCGACGGCCGTGATGTGAGGCGCGGCAGGAAGGCGGGGCCGCAGCCGAGCACAAATATGAGGTTCTGACGATCCGGTGGCGGAGAGGGGTGAGCGGTGCATGGCATGGCACCTCAAGGGGACCTATCTCGAGAACTGCAATTGCGATGTGGTCTGCCCGTGCAGCGCCTCGAGTCTCACCCTCCCCGCCGACAACGACCGGTGCCGGGTGGTGCTTGCCTTTCACGTCGATTCCGGCAGCATCGACGGCGTCGACGTCGGCAATCTCAGCGTGGCGGTCCTCGCCGATACGCCGCGCATGATGCATGACGGCAACTGGCGCGTCGGTCTGTTTATGGACGCCGGCGCCTCCAAGCCGCAGGCGGAGAAACTGGGCGCCGTGTTCTCGGGGCAGATGGGCGGGCCGATGGGAGCGCTCAAGGGACTGATCGGCCAGGTACTGGGCATGGAGACCGCGCCGATTCAGTATCGCGACGACGGCCGCCGGCACTCGGTCAAGATCGGCAGCGCCGTCGACATCGAGGTCGAGGATCTGGCTCCGCCCCAAGGCAAGTCCGGCGAAGTGACGAAGATCACGGGGATCTTCCATCCCGCAAACTCGACGTTGACGGTCGCGAAAGCCACGCGGTCCCGCGTGAAGGCGTTCGGCCTCGATTTTTCCAGCACCGGCAAGAACGGCCACTCGGCGCCGTTCTCCTGGGCGGGCTGAGCCATCGGCCAGGGCACCGCGGTTCTGCCGCGCGACCTTGCGGTCACGGTCGCCGGCATCGCCGGAGCAACCGCGCTCGCGTGGTTCGATCTGTGGCACCGGGCCGGGGCGATGGCGCGGACCGGCGGCGGGGGGATGAATATGGCAATGCCGCCGTCGGCTCCGTGGAGCGCGCCGGACCTCCTCGCGGCGGGCGCGATGTGGAGCATCATGATGATCGCGATGATGCTGCCGTCGGCGGCGCCGATGCTGATGCTCGTCTCCGCCACACAACGGTCGCGCGCCGCCGCGGCACCGCCGGCCGCACTCTTCGCGGCCGGCTTCCTCGTGCTGTGGATCGCGTGGAGCTGGCTCGCGGCCGCGGTCCAGTGGGCCCTGCAGGCGTCCGTCGTCCTCTCGCCGCAACTGACGGTGGCACGGGCGCCGCTGGCGGCCGCCATCCTCGCCGCGGCGGGATTCTACCAGTTCACGCCGCTGAAGAATGCGTGCCTCGCGCGATGCCGGTCGCCGCTCGGCTTCCTTCTCTCGGAGTGGCGCGACGGGCCGTGGGGCGCCGCCCGGATGGGGCTTCGCTACGGCGCCGTCTGCGCGGGATGCTGCTGGGCGCTGATGGGCCTGCTGTTCGTGGTCGGCGTGATGAATCTGCTGTGGATTGCCGTGCTCTCCAGCTTCGTCCTCATCGAAAAGACGGTGTTCCGCGGGCCATGGCCAGGCCGTGTGACCGGCGCCGTCCTCATCGTGTGGGCTCTGTATCTGCTGCGCGTCCCGGCAATGTAGCCTTCCCGGGTCGCGGAGGCGGGCCCGGGTAACTCACGCGCCTCCGGTCGACGCGCGCCCACGGCGCGAGCGTATGCGGCCGGCTTTTGCCCGGACCCATAATGTCCACCACCTCGTCGCCCTGGGCGGTGAGTGCGTCGGCGACGAGCGAGCGGTGGCAGCGCCAGGGGACCGCTTCCGCGCACATGATCGCCGCCGGGCCGGCCTCGCGCGAGAGCGCGCGAAGTGCCTCGAGGGCCTGGGCAAACTCGCCGGTCTCCATATAATCCGCAAAGCCCCGAAAGCCGGTATTCCGCCATGCCGTGTTCGTCGAGTCGCGGCGGGGCTTCCGCAGGCCCCCGAGGGCCTTCATGTGCCGGTAGCGGATCCGCCGGTTCGGCAGCGTCCGGCGGAGGTTCTCGGCGTTGAACTGGGGCACGTGGCGGGACCGCGGGACCGTACGGATATCGACAAGCGTGCGCACGCCGAAACTGCGGAGCGCCTCCACCAGTTCCTCCAACGACCGCGTCGAGTGCCCGATCGTGTAGATCCGCATCGACGCACCATTCCGATCGCGCACGGCGCGGCCCTCCTGGGCCGCGGCCGGTCCGTCGCGCAGGGCCGCGGGGACCGCGCTGCGAACCGAGAGGAAATTCGCGGGCGTCGAGGGCCCATGATCACGTTCGAGGACGTCGGCAAGACCTATCACGATGGGCGTCGCGCCGTCGACGGCATCAGCATGACCGTCGGCGCGGGCGAGTGCGTCGTGCTGGTTGGACCGTCGGGCTGCGGCAAGACGACGACGCTCAAGCTGACCAACCGTCTCATCGAACCGACTTCCGGCCGCGTGCTCGTAAACGGCCGGGACACGCGCACCACCGACGCGATCAGCCTGCGGCGGGGCATCGGGTACGTAATCCAGGACGTCGGGCTGCTGCCTCACATGACCGTCATCGAGAACGTCGGCCTCGTCCCGCGCCTGCTCGGCTGGCCGCGGGCGCGCGTCGCGGAACGCGCCCACGAATTGCTGGAGACGGTGGGGCTGCCGGCGCGGATCTACGCGCACCGGCGGCCGTTCGAACTCAGCGGGGGCCAGCGGCAGCGGATCGGCGTCGCGCGCGCGCTCGCCGCCGATCCACCCGTGATCCTGATGGACGAGCCGTTCGGAGCACTGGATCCGATTACGCGGGCGCAGCTCCAGGAGGAGTTTCTCCGGCTGCGCCGGCGTCTGCGCAAGACCATCCTCTTTGTGACGCACGACATCGACGAGGCGGTGCGGCTCGGAGATCGCGTCGCGGTGATGCGCGACGGACGGATCGCCCAACTGGCGCCCCCGGCGGAATTACTTCGCAGCCCGGCGGACGAATTCGTCCGCCGGTTCGTCGGCGCGGACCGCGCGATGAAACTGTTGAAGCTGGCCGCGGTGCGGGACCTCATAGACCGCCGCGTCGGCGCGGCGCGCGAAGACACGACCGTCGAGGACGCCCGCCGCATGATGTCGGCCGCGGGCGCCGACACGCTCATCGTAACGGGCACGGACGGCGCGTTCTCCGGCATCGTGCACGCCGGCGACCTCGAGGGCCGCGGCGGCACCGTGGGCGCGATCCCGCCGCGGGCCCGTCCCGCCATCGCCGCGGATCAGAACCTCCACGACGCGATGTCGCGCATGCTGATGGAAGGCGTGCCGTGGCTGCCGGTCGTCGACGGAGCACAGCGGTTCGACGGGGTCATTACGATGACCGCGTTTACCCGCCTGATGGACGCCGAGCCCGGCGGCGCGGCCGCGTCGCGCTGACGGCGGCGGCGTGGAAGTCCTGACCTACATCGCCGGACATCGGCGCGAGATCCTCGCGCTGACGGAACAGCACATCTGGCTCTCGTTCCTCGCGGTGGCCATCTCGACGGGCATCGGCGTCACCGTCGGCGTCGTGCTCAGCCGCGTCCCGCTGCTGGCCGCGCCCGTCATCGGCCTGGCGGGAATTCTCTACACCATCCCGAGCCTCGCCCTTTTCGGGCTGCTCATTCCGCTGCTGGGGATCGGTGTACGGCCGGCCGTCCTTGCGCTGGTCCTGTACGCGCAGCTCGTGCTGATCCGCAACACGCTTGTGGGGATCCGGTCCGTCGATCCTTCCGCGCTGGAGGCGGCGCGCGGCATGGGCATGCGGGGCGGACAGCTGCTGCTCATGGTGGAGCTGCCCCTCGCGTTGCCGGTCGTCATGGCGGGCATCCGGACGACGGCCGTCATGAACATCGGCATCGCGGCCATCGCCGCTTACATCGGCGCGGGCGGGCTCGGGACACTCATCTTTCAGGGCATCTCCCGCGCCGACAGCGTGTTGATTCTTGCCGGCGCCCTACCGGTCTCGGCGCTGGCCCTCGCCACGGACGCGGCGCTCGCCACCGTGGAGCGGGCCCTCAGCCCCGGACGGCGGCCCCGCGCGGTGGCGGGCTGATGGCGACGCTTCGCGGCATCGCCGGCCTGCGTGACACGATCGTGCGGCTCGGGATCCGCCACGTCGAGATCGTGCTCGTCGCCGTGGCGATCTCCGCCGTACTCGGCGTGACGTTCGGCATCGTCGTGAGCCGGTACCGCGGCGCCGGACGCGCCGTCGTTGCGCTGGCGAACCTGGGCCAGGCCGTGCCGAGCCTCGCGATCCTTGGTCTGGTCATCCCGCTGCTCGGCATCGGGCCGGTCCCGACCGTCTTCGCCCTGGTCCTGCGCGGCATGCTGCCGATCCTCAACAACACCTTCGCCGGCCTCGTCACGGTCGACCGCGCGGCGATCGAGGCCGGCCGCGGCATGGGCATGCGCCGGTGGCAGGTGCTGGCATTGGTCGAGTTTCCGCTCGCGTTTCCCGTGATCATGGCGGGCATCCGCAGCGCCACCGTCGTGAGTATCAGCCTGGCCACGATCGCGGCGCTCATCGGCGCCGGCGGGCTCGGCGACCTAATCTACCAAGGGCTCGCGATGGTGGATGTCACGCGTCTGCTGGCGGGGTCCATCCCGGTGGCGCTGCTGGCCGTTGCGGCCGACGGCCTGCTCGGATGGGCGGAACGGGCCTCGGCGGCCCGCACGGGAGCGAGGGCCCGCCGCGCGGCCGCCTAGAATGTCCCCTCCAATCCATGAGTGAGACCGCGCTGCGACCCGTCGACCGCGTCGACGTCACGATCGTCATGGACAATTTCGTGGATGTGCTCATGGCCGGCTCGGAAGGCGTCCGGCGATACGCCGCCCGGGATTTCTCCGATCGCGATCAGCTCATCGCCGAGCACGGCTTCTCCGCGCTCATTACCGTGCACGCCGGCCCGGATCGGCAGTCCCTCCTCTACGACGGCGGGCTCACGCCGAGCGGCCTGGGGCGCAACCTCGATGTCCTCGGCGTCCGGGTCAAGGACCTGCGGGCCATCGTCGTCTCGCACGGGCACGCGGACCACCACGGCGGGCTCGAAGGCCTGTTCAGACGATACGGCCGGTGCCGCCTGCCGCTCGTGATCCACCCGGAGGCGTGGCGTGAACGCAAAATCGTCTTCCCGACGGGGATGGAACTGCGTCTGCCGCCGCCGAACCGCCGCGATCTCGAAGCGGAAGGCCTCGAGTTACTCGAAGCGCGCGGCCGGACGCTCCTGCTCGACGACACCGTGCTCGTCTCGGGGCAGGTCGCCCGGACCAGCGAGTTCGAAACGGGCTTTCCCATCCACTATGCGCGGACGCCCGGAGGGTGGGAGCCCGATCCGCTCATCGTCGACGACCAAAACGTGGTGCTGAATGTGAGGGACAAGGGCCTCGTCATCGTCTCCGGCTGCTCGCACGCCGGCGCCGTCAACGTGCTTCGGAACGCGCAGCGCCTTACCGGAGTCACGCGCATCGCCGGCTTCATCGGCGGTTTCCATCTCACGGGCGGGATCTTCGAGCCGATCATCGAGCCGACGGTAAAGGCGTTTCTCGAGGCCGGGGTGGACCGGCTGCTGCCGGCGCACTGCACGGGATGGAGGGCCGTGCATGCGCTCGCGCGCGCCATGCCGTCCGCCTTCGTGCAGCCGGCCGTCGGCACGACCATCACCTTCTGACAGCGGCCTCCGCCACGGCCCGGCGGCGCGGGCCGCCGGACTCAACTCCAGGGGAACGGGCTCCTGGACACCGGATGCAGCCGGCCTTCCGCGTAGCGCGAAAACCGGAACGGCTCCAGGATGGCGCTCCGCTCGCCGCAGATCTCGCCGGCGACCAGTTCTCCGACGCCGATCATCTTGTAGCCGTGGTTGGAATCGGCGATCACGTACGCGTTCTGATGAAAGACGTCGAACACCGGGAAGTTGTCCGGCGTAAAGGCGCCGAGGCCGCCGGACGGCTCGCGCCGGTAGAGAGGGGCCTTGCCCTCGAACCGTTTCTGGCAGAACGCCAGGGCGGCGCACCACATGCGGATGAAGTCCTCGCCGACGAGGAATTCGGGGGAGTCCGGCCCGTACGGATCAATCCGGACGTCGTCCTTGTCCACGAGGTATGGGGCCGCGCCTCCCTGGACGCCGTTGAACAGGAAGTCCGGTTTATAGTAGATGCCCCACAGTTGATCCGTGATCAGTGCGCCGTCGAGATCCGAGTGGAGCGGAGCGTCGGTGTCGACGTGAATCACGGGCGGCATCCGGCCGTCGTTGGTCGTCTGGAAGCTGGGATCGACGCCCAACGTGCCCTCCTGCAGGCACATGTACCGCCACATCTTCACTCCCGTGTGCACCGTCCCGCCGCCGTCCCGCACGCTGATCGCCGCGGGGAGATCCAGCATCGCCCAGAGCGCGCCGATCCATGGACCGGCGCCGATCACGACGTGCTCGACCTCGACCGCGCCGCGGGTCGTCTCCACCGCGGCGACCGCGCCGCCGGACAGCCGGAAGCTGGTCACCCGCGCGCCCGCCGCGATCCGCACGCCTTCCGCCCGCGCTTTGCCGGCGAGACCGCGCATCGCGGTCTTGTTGTTGGCGTAGCCGCCTTTCTTCTCGTGCAGGACCGAGGTGATTCCCCGCGCCCGCCAGTCGTGGAAGATCGTCTTCATGTACCGGGTGCTGTCCGCGGCGCCCTCGACGAACTCCGAGGGGTAGCCGATCGCCCGCTGCTGCTCGTAGATGGACGCGACGCCCTCATGCATGACTTCGGGGCTGATCTGCATGTAGCCGACCGGGTGGTAGCTGTAGGCCTCGGGGTCCCGCTCCCATACCGACACGCTGTGGGCCATGAGCGCGCGCATGGCGGGCTGAAAATAGTTGTTGCGGATGACCCCGCAGGCGATGCCGGACGCGCCGGCGGCGATCCCGGTCTTGTCGACGATGAGGATGTCCCCCCCGCCGCCGCGCCCGCGGGCGCGAAACTCCCGGGCCAGGTGGTACGCGGTGCTGAGGCCGTGCACACCCGCGCCCACGATGAGCACTTTCGCGTGCGCCGGCAGCGCCGGGCCCTGCGCGGCGCTCACAGTTTGCTGGTGTACGCGCGATTGTGCTGCCTGAGGCGCGGGTCCGTGCCGAAGGCGTAGTGCTTCGACATGTCGGGCGAGTAGCGGCTGGCCTCCGGCCGGCGGCCCAGCGCCTCGGCCATGGCCCGCACGTGGTGCGGCGCGCCGCCGCAGCAGACGCCGAGGTACCGCACGCCGAGATCGTGCGCCTGCCTCGCGAACGCCGCCATCTCGAAGCGGCTGCAGGTGAACGGATCGAGGGCGATCGGGAAGGGCCGTCCGTCCGGCAGGCCGGGACCGGCCGGGTCCCGCAGCGACTGGAACGTTGGATACTCCGCGGTGGTGCGGTACGGCACCGGCAGCGCCGCGACCGGACAGGACACGGCGGCGCGGATGTCTTGCAGCAGCGGCAGCATGGTGGCCGGCCCCCGCGCGCAGTTCATCCCGACGACCGACGCGCCTGCCTGCTCGAGCCGGCGCATGCTCTCCGCGAGCGCCACTTCGTCTCGCAGGCCTTCGAGGTGCACGGCCAGGGTGACCACGGCCGGGAGTCCCGCGCGGGCGATGGATTCCAGCGCCAGCATCGCTTCGCCGTGATACGAAAAGGTCTCGGCGATGACAAGGTCCACGCCGGCATCGGCCGCCCAGGCGACCTGCTCGTCACACATGGCGCGGACCTCCCGCGCCACCGCGGCGTCGCCGGGCGCATAGATGGTCGTGTTGGAGATGTTGCCGGCGACCAGCGGCGGTTCGCCGGATGCGTCGGCCGCCGCCTGCTTGGCGAGGGCGAGCGCGTTGCGCTGGAGGGCCTCGAGTTTCTCTTCCTTGCCGATGAGCCGGAGTTTCTCCCGGTGGCCGTAGTACGTGAAAGCCTCCACGATGTCGCTCCCGGCGCGGACGAACTCCCGGTGCAGTTGGGCGACGGCCTCGGGATGGTCGAGCACGACCTCGGGGACATAGGCGCCGGCCTGGAGATATCCGCGCCGCTCGAGCTCGAACAGATAGCCCTCGGCGCACACGACGGTCCCGCCGTTCGCGAGCCGTTCCCCCAGCGCGCGCTTCGCCGGCCGGCGATCGATCATGCGGTCGCCTTCGCGCATCCGCGCACGCTTCCCTCCGGCCGCCCGCCGCGGCGGTGTCCCGCGGGCGACCAAGGAAAGCCGCACGATGTCCAGAACACAAGGCGGCACTGATCGCGGCACCGACGCGGCGGGGAGGCGACGATGCGACGAGCGAGTGTGCTGGCGGTACTGACCATCCTTGCGCTTGCCCTGGCGGCACCCGCGGGCCTGCCGCAGGCGTACGGGCAGAACGGCGGGAAGCCGCCGGTCGCGGTCGGCTCGAAGGCGTTCACCGAGCAACTGATCGTCGGCAACATGGTGGCCCTGCTGCTCGAGTCCAAAGGCTATCCGGTCACCCGCAAACTGGGCCTCGGCAGCACCGCGCTGGCGCATGCGGCGCTGGTGAAGGGTGACATCGACATCTATGTCGAGTACACGGGAACGGGCCTCGTGACCATCCTCAAGCAGCCGGCATCCCCGGATCCCCAGGCCACCTACGACACGGTGAAGCGGCTCTACGCGGAGCAATTTCACCTGGTCTGGGCGAAGCCGTGGGGCTTCAACAACACCTACGCTCTGATGATGCGCAGGGCGGATGCCGAGCGCCTGAAGATCGCCAAGATCTCCGACCTCAAGGACCGCGGGCGGGACCTGACCCTCGGCGCGACGCAGGAGTTCCTTGTGCGGCCCGACGGCATCGCCGGCCTCACCAAGGCCTACGGGCTTTCCTTCAAGGACATGCGCGGCATGGACGCCGGCCTGATGTACCAGGCCGTGGCCTCGAGGCAGGTCGACGTGATCTCCGGATTCTCGACCGACGGCCGGATCCCGCAATTGAACCTCGTCGTCCTCCAGGACGATCAGAAGTTCTTCCCACCGTACTACGCGGCGCCCGTGCTGCGCGCGGAGCTGGTGCAGAAGTCGCCGATCGTCCTGGAAGTGCTGAACCGTCTCGCCGGGAAGATCAACGACAGCACCATGGCGCGGCTCAACCTCGAGGTGGACGGCAAGCGCCGGGCGCCCGACGAGGTGGCGGCAGAGTACCTGCGCAGTCTGGCGTTGATCAAGTAACGGGACCCGTGCCGCGTCAGGCGCGCGCGACCGCGCGCGCCGCCGCCTTCGCGCTCGGGCTCGACTGGAACGGCCTGCCGGAGCCGGTGCGCCGCCAGGCGCGTCTCGCGCTGCGAGACGCGCTCGGCGCGACGATCGCCGGCAGCCGGGCGCCGGTGGCCCGCATCGCCGCCCGGGCGGCGCGCGACGTGTGGGGCGGCGGCGCCGCGAGTATTCTGCTGTCGGGCGTCCGGACGACCGCGCCCGGCGCCGCCTTCGCCAACGGATGTCTCGCCAACGCCTTCGACATCGACGACGGGTACCGGCCGGTCAAGGGACATCCCGGCGCCGCGGTGATCCCCGCCGCGCTCGCCGCGGCGGAGGTCCGAGGATCGTCGGGCTCCGCGTTTCTGGCGGCAGCCGTCGCCGGCTACGAAGTGGCCATGCGCGCCGGACCCGCGCTCCACCAGGCCTACGGATATTACCACGGCTCGGGATCGTGGGCCGCGCTCGGCGCGGCGGCCGCGGCCGGCAAGCTCCTCGGCCTCACCGAGGAGCAGCTGACCGACGCGGCCGGCATCGCCGAGTATCACGGGCCGCTCGCGCCGATCATGCGTTGTGTCGAGCACCCCGGCATGGTCAAGGACGGCATCGGCTGGGGAGCGGCGGCCGGTGTGAGTGCGGCGCAGCTCGCGGCGTGCGGGTTCACCGGTCTGCCCTCGGTGTTCGACGTGCACCCCGAGGCCGCCGACTTTGGCGGCGGATACAAAATTCTCGAGTTGTACTTCAAGCCGCACGCGTGCTGCCGGTGGGCACAGCCCGCCGTCGATGCGATCGGCCGGATCCGCGAGCGGCATCCGTTCGATCCGGGCGCCGTCGCCGGGGTGCGGCTCGCCACGTTCGAGGCGGCCACGCGGCTCGGGCCGGTCCTGCCCGCCACAACGGAAGAGGCCCAGTACAGTCTCGCGTGGCCGATCGCGGCCGCCTTGGTGGACGGCTGCGTCGGCCCGGAACAAGTCTCCGAAGCACGGCTCGGCGACCCCCGGATTCGCGATCTCGCCCAGCGTGTCGACGCGACGGTCTCGCCCGAACTGGAGCGGCGATTCCCCGCGGAAACGCTCTGCGCGATCGAGATCCAGATGCAGGATGGGACGGTCTTTCGGTCCGGCGTGTGCGGCGCCCGGGGTGACCCGGCGGACCCGCTGTCGCCGGGCGAGCTGCGGGACAAATTCCGGCGCCTCGCGGAACCGGTCATCGGCGCCGAACGCACGGCGCGCGTCGAGGCCGCGCTCGAGACCCTGGAGTCGGGGAGCGTCGAAGATCTGCTGGCGCCGCTCCGGACGCCGGAGCCGGCCCGCATGGAGGCGGGAACCGCAACGTAGGGCGCACGTCGGATGTTATACTGAAATGACCGTGAGCCTCGCCGAACTCCGCTGCCATATTGCCGATCGCGGAGCCTTGACCGCCGCCCTCGAGGAGGCGCTAGGGCGGGACCGTGTCTTCGCACAGCCGGTCGACCTCCTCGCCTACGAGTACGACGGCTCGGTGCTGGCGGCGGTGCCGGATGTCGTGGTGGTTCCGGCGTCGAGGGACGAGGTCGCGGCGATCGTGCGCGCCGCAGGGCGGTTCGGGGTGCCGCTCATCGCACGCGGCTCCGGCACGGGACTGTCGGGCGGGGCCATCACGCCGATCGGCGGGATTGTCGTCGCGATGAGCAACATGAAGCGCATCTTCTCAATCGATCTGGACAACCGCACCGCGGTCGTCCAGCCGGGCGTGATCAACCTCGACGTCACGCGCGCGGTCGAGGACGACGGCTACTTCTACGCGCCCGACCCGAGCAGCCAGTCCGCGTGCAGCATCGGCGGCAACGTCGCCAACAACAGCGGCGGCGTGCATACGCTCGCGTTCGGCGTGACGACGAACCACGTCCTGGGACTCGAACTCGTGATGGCCGACGGCTCGGTCGCGCGCCTCGGCGGCCGCGGCCCCGATGAGCCGGGCCTCGATCTCACCGGCCTCGCGGTCGGGTCGGAGGGAACGATCGGCATCGTCACCGCGGTGACCATCCGGCTGATGCGGCGGCGCGAGGCCGTCCGCACCATGCTCGGCATCTTCGAGACGATCGAGGAGGCGAGCCAGGCCGTCGCCGACATCATCGCCTCGGGCATCGGGCCCACCTCCCTCGAGATGATCGACCAGTTGACGGCGCAGGCCGTCGAGCCCGCCGTGCACGCGGGCCTGCCGCTCGACGCGGGCGCGGTGCTCTTAATTGAAGTAGAGGGTGTGCGCGAGGGACTCGCGCGGTCGGCGCGCACCGTCGAGGACCTGTGCCGGGCCAACCGCGCGCGCGAGATCCGGACCGCGCGGACGGAGGAGGAGCGCCATCTCTACTGGGCCGCGCGCAAGGGCGCCTTCGGCGCGATGGGCCGGCTCGCTCCCAACTACTATCTGCACGACGCGGTCGTGCCGCGGAGCCAGCTGCCGGCGATCATGCTCCGGATCGGCGAGATCGCGCGCCGCTACGGCATCCGCGTCGCCAACGTGTTCCACGCCGGCGACGGCAACGTGCACCCGCTCATCCCATACGATGCGGCGGCGCCTGGCGAGACGGATCGCGTGATGCGCGCCAGCGAAGAGATGCTGTCCGCGTGCGTCGCCGCCGGCGGCACGCTCAGCGGGGAGCATGGGATCGGGTTTGAAAAGAACAACTACATGCCCTGGATCTTCAACGACGCCGATCTCCACGCGCAGCGCCGGCTCAAGGCCGCGTTTGACCCGGACGACCGCATGAATCCGTTCAAGGTCTTTCCGACGCCGGTCTCGTGCGGCGAACTCCTGACGCGCCGGCCGCCGCGCTTGGCCGCGTCCGGTCTGTGGATTTGACGGCCGTGGCCGCGACCGAATCCGTGGTCCGCGAGGGCAACGGGGGCGCGCATCCCGCCGGACCCGCGGCGCGGCCGATCCCCCGCCTCCTGATCCCGGAACTCGATAAGTGCATCCAGTGCGGGTTCTGTCTGCCGGCCTGCCCCACGTACCGTATGCTCGGCGTCGAGACCGAATCGCCGCGCGGCCGGATCCATCTGATCGAGGCCGCGGCGCAGGGCCGGATTCCCATGGATGCGCGGCTGGAAGAGCACATGTACGTCTGCCTCGGCTGCCGCGCGTGCGAGACCGCGTGCCCGGCGGGCGTGCGCTTCGGAACGATCATCGAGGCGGGGCGGGCGGAAACGGGTCCGACCGGATCGCCGCTCGCGCGGCGGACGACGCTCGCCGCGCTACGCCATTTGATGCCCTATCCTGAACGCCTGCGCGCGGCCGCCGGCCTGCTGCGCCTCTACCAGCGCAGCGGCCTCGGACCGCTCCTGCGGCGCCTGCATCTCATGCCGGCACGGTTCGGCGAGATGGAAGCGCTGCTGCCGGCCGTCCCCGACGGCTCGTTCGCTCCGGCGCAGGAAGTGTGGCCGGCGATCGGGCCGCGGCGCGCCCGCGTGGGGTTCCTCAGCGGCTGCGCGATGAGCGTGCTCTTCCCCGGCTCCAACGAGGCGACGGTGAGGGTGCTCCGGCGCAACGGGTGCGAGGTCGTGATCCCGCGCCGGCAGACCTGCTGCGGCGCCCTGAACGTGCACAACGGCGAGCGGGCCGCCGCGCAGCAGATGGCCCGGCGCAACATCGAGGCGTTTCTGGACGCCGGCGTCGATGCCGTGATCATCAACGCCGCCGGCTGCGGCGTCGCGAGCAAGGAATACGGGGTGCTGTTCCGCGCCGACGACCCTACGTCCGCCGCGCGGGCCGAGGCGTACAGCCGGCTGTGCCGCGACGCGACGGAGTTCCTCACGGAACTCGGCCTCACCGGAACCCTCGGCGAGATCCGGGCGCGCGCGACGTACCAGGATCCGTGCCACCTCGCGCACGGCCAGGGCATCCGCCGCGAGCCGCGCGACCTGCTGCGGCGCATCCCGGGCCTCGAACTCGTCGAGATGGAGGGCGCGGACCGCTGCTGCGGCAGCGCCGGCATCTACAATCTGGTTCAGCCCGAGTACTCGCGGCGGATCCTCGACGAAAAGATGCAGGCGGTCGTGCGCACCGGCGCCGACCTGCTGGTCGCGCCGAACCCGGGGTGTCTGCTTCAGCTCGCGGCCGGCATTCGCGCGCGCGGTGTGCCGATCGAGGCGTGCCACGTTGTGGATCTGCTCGACCGGGCGTACGCCGCCGCCGAGATGCCTGCGGAGAGCCGGCGGGTGTGAGCAGCGTTCCGCGAGCGCCGGACATGGTCGAGAGCGCGCTGGGCCCGCGCGTCCGCGGCATCGTCGGTGACGCCCACGTCGCCGGCGACCCGGACCGCCTCGACGCGTGGCGCGTCGACGGCGTGCGTCCGGGGCTCGGGGCGTCCCCCGCGGATGCCGAGCAGACGGCCGCGCTGCTGACGGCCGCTGCGGACACCGGGGCCGGGGTGCTGCCGCGTGGCGGCGGCGTCCACCAGCACCTGGGACTGCCCCCCGCGAGGGCCGATCTTGCCGTCGACACGACCCGCCTCGCCGGCGTCACCGACTACACCCCGGCCGACTACGTCGTGGCCGTCCGGGCCGGCACCCGCCTGCGCGACTTGCAGCAGACGCTCGCCGCGAACGGCCAGTGGCTTCCGCTCGATCCGCCCGGCGCCGCGGAGGCGACGATCGGCGGCCTCGTCGCGGCCAACCGCAACGGACCCCGGCGCCTCCTGTGGGGCGCGATCCGCGATCTCGTGATCGGGATCCGCGTCGCCCTGCCCACCGGCGAGGTGATCAAGGCCGGCGGCAAAGTGGTGAAGAACGTCGCCGGCTACGACCTGGCGAAGTTGTTCATCGGCTCGTTCGGCGCGTGCGGCATCATCACCGACGTTACGTTCAAGATCCTGCCGCTCCCGGGGGAAGGGGTCACCGTCCTCGTGACGGTGCCGGACGCCGCCGCGGCGCACGCGCTTACCACCGCGGTGATGCGGTCGTACCTGCTGCCGTCGGCGCTCGAGGCGGCGAGCCCCGATGCGCTGGCGATGCTGGCGCGGGCGGCGGGCCTTTCGCTGCCCGGTGGGGACGGCGCGCCGGCCGGGCGCTGGGGGGTGCTGCTGCTGGCCGAGGGCCTGGAAGAAAGCCGGACGCGCCACATCGACGAGATGCGGACCCTGACGGCATCGGCCGGAGGGACCGGCGCCGCGCTCGAGGTGTATGCGGGCGCGGCGCACGAGGCATTGTGGCGCGCGGTCGCGGAGTTCCCGTCGCCGGAGTCGCACCCGGGCGGCGTCGTCTTCCGCGCCGGAACGCCGATCTCGCGGTGGCTCGGCGTCGCGGACGCGGCCGGTCCGGGTTCCGCGGTGCTGGCGCACGCCGGGATCGGATTGACGTACGTGGCGGCGGCGCCAACGAGTGCGCGGGCCCTTGCGGACGCGCTCGCACGCGCCGTCGCGCCGGCGGATGCGGCGGACGGCTTCGGCGGCTACGTGGTCGTGGAAGCCGCGCCCACGGACCTCAAAGCGAGCCTGCCGGTGTGGGGCCAGGCGCCCTCTGCCGTGGATCTCATGCGCCGCCTGCGCGCACAGTACGACCCGAAGGGCATCATGGTGCCGGGACGGCTGGGATGGCTGTCGTAACCGCGGGCCCGCGGCCTGCGCCCGCCGGCGACGCGCGTCCGGCGACGCCGAGCCGCCGGGTCATCATCACCGTCGCCGCGATGCTCGGCATGTTTCTCGCCGCGATGGACTCCACCGCCGTCGGCACCGCGATGCCGACGATCGTCGCCGCGTTCGGCGGGCTCGCCCTGTACTCGTGGGTCTTCGCCGCCTACCAGATCGCGTTCGTCGTCACGACACCGATCTTCGGCCGCCTCGCGGACCTGCACGGCCGCAAGCGCATCTACCTGATCGGGATCCTGAGCTTCATCGGCGCTTCCGCGTTGTGCGGATTCTCCCGATCGATGGCTCAGCTCGTGTTCTTCCGGCTGCTGCAGGGCATCGGCGGCGGCGCGGTCCTGCCGATCGCGCTGACCATCATCGCGGATCTCTTTCCGGTCGAACAGCGCCTCCGCATTCAGGGGCTGTTCAGCGGCGTGTGGGGGCTCGCCGCCATCGTCGGGCCGCTGATCGGCGGCGCCCTGGCCGACCACGGCGCCTGGCGGTGGATCTTCTTCGTCAACATCCCGGCGGGCCTCGTCGCGACGCTCATCCTGACGTTCGCGTTTCGGGAGTCGCGATCCGCGGCCGCCGGCGGGCCGATCGACTACGCTGGCATCGGCCTGCTGTCCGGCGCGTCGATCGTGCTGCTCCTGCTGATGTTCTGGGGCGGCCACGAATTCGCGTGGCTCTCCGCCCCGTCGTTTGGCCTCGCCGCCCTCTGCGCGGCGCTCTTGCTGTTGTTCGCGCACGTGGAAACGCACGCCGAGCAGCCGTTTCTCCCATTCAGCCTGTTCGGCAACCGCATCATCTCCGTCGCCTGCGTCGGCGGGTTCTTGTTGGGGGTAAGTATCTTCGGGACCACGGCGTATGTGCCGCTCTTCGTCCAGGGCGTGATCGGCCGCAGCGCCACGACCGCCGGGGAAGCGCTGATGCCGTACATGGTCATGTGGACCGTCTCGAGCATCGTGGGCGGCCGCGTGGCCCTGCGGTGGGGGTACCGTCCGGTCACGGTCACGGGGATGACGCTGCTCGCGACGGGATCGCTGCTGCTTACGCAGCTCGACGTGCACGCCACGGCGCCCGTGGTCTTCGTGGACATGGTCGTGCTCGGGAGCGGGATGGGACTGACCGCCACGATGTTCATCATCGCGATGCAGAACGCGGTCGCGCGGCCCCTTCGGGGCATCGTCACGTCGATCAACATCTTCACCCGCAACCTCGGCAGCGCGATCGGGGTGAGCGCGCAGGGCGCGGTCCTGGTCGCGATCCTGGACGCGCGGCTGCAGCATCTGCCGGCCGCCGTACGCCTCCGGCTGCCGGCCGCCGGCGACCCGCAGGCGATGCTGGATCCGGCGGCGCGGCTCGGTCCCGAAGGCCACGAAGCGCTGCGCCAGGCGCTGTCGCAGGGGATCCACGGCGCCTTCGTGCTGGGGCTCGGACTTGTCGCCCTGGGGCTCGCGGCCGTCATCCTCTACATGCCGTCCGGCAGCGTCGCCGACCATTCGCCCGAGGTGGCGCTCGCGCGCCGCGGCGCCGCCGGGGACGGCGACGCGTGAGGAACGCAACCGGGCGGCCCTGACGATCGTCGATGCACCGGCTCGCGCTGTCCCTCGCCTTCCACAATCACCAGCCCGTCGGCAACTTCGATCACGTCCTCGCGGATGCGACGGAACGGTCGTACGCGCCGATGATCGCGGCCCTCGAGCGCCATCCCCCGATCCGCGTGGCGCTGCACTATTCCGGACCGCTCCTCGATTGGCTGCGCGGACACCGGCCGGATCTCATCGCACGCCTGCGCGCCCTCGCCGCGCGCGGGCAGATCGAACTGCTCACCGGCGCCTACTACGAAGCGATCCTGCCGATCGTGCCGGACGCCGACAAGCGCGGCCAAATCCTCAAGATGACCCGCGCCATCAAGGACGAATTCGGCTACGCCGCGGAGGGGCTTTGGCTCGCCGAGCGCGTCTGGGAACCCCACCTCGCGCGGCCGCTCGGGGAGGCCGGTGTACGGTACACGATCGTCGACGACACGCATTTCCACGCCGTCGGGCTCGAAGACCGCCAGCTGCTCGGCTACTACGTCACGGAAGAAGAAGGCGTCTCGGTCGCGCTGTTCCCGAGCCTGCGGCGTCTACGATATCTCATCCCATGGGTGTCACCGGAGGAAGTGATCGCCTACCTCGGCACGCTGGCCGACACGGACGTTCGCCCCGAGGGGCGCGAGGCGCCCCTCGATTTGGCCCTGATGGGGGACGACGGCGAGAAGTTCGGGATGTGGCCCACGACCTATGAGCACTGCTGGGAACGCGGATGGGTGGACCGCTTCTTCGAGGCGCTGCAGGCTACGCCGTGGCTCGACGTGGTTCCCCCGGGCGAATACCGGCGCTCCCACGCGCCGGCCGGCGCCATCTACCTCCCGACCGCGACCTACGACGAGATGGCGGAATGGGCGCTGCCCCCAACGCGGGCCGAAGCGCGCGCCAGCCTGCGCCACGACCTGGAGACCGGCGGCCGCGGGGACCTGGCGAGTTTGGTGCGCGGGGGGTTTTGGCGGCACTTCCTCGTCCGGTATCCCGAGGCCAACACGCTGCACCACCTCGCGCTGCGCGCCGGCCGCAAGGTGCACGCGATGCCGCCCGGGCCGGACCGCGAGCGGGCGCTCGACGAGTTGTGGAGCGGCGAGTGCAACTGCACGTACTGGCACGGCGTCTTCGGCGGCATCTACCTGCCGCACATTCGAAGCGCGGCGTTTGCGAACCTCATTGCCGCCGAGGCGGAGGCCGACCGGGCGCGCCATCCGGACCCGTACACCGAAGCGTCGGCGGGCGACCTCAACGGCGACGGCGAGCCGGAACTGTACCTGGCGACGCACCTCGACGTCTGCACCGTCGACCCGGCGCGCGGCGGCAGCCTGGTGGAGTGGGACGACCGGCCGGCGCGCCGGCATCTCGGCAATGTCTTGACGCGGAGGACGGAGGCCTACCACGCGCGGATCCGGCACGAGGCGCCGCCCGTGGAGGGCGCGGTCTCGATTCACGAGGCGGGCGGCCGGGCCAAAGAGCCCGGGCTCGAGCGGCTGCTGGTGTATGACCGCGCGCGGCGCGCGACGCTGCGGACGTGGCTCTGGCCGGCGGACGTGACGCGCGACGACGTGTGGCGCGACTCGGCCGAAGACCTCGGCGGATTCGGGACGGGCCGGTACGCGTGGCGTCTCGAGGACGTCCCCGGAGGGGACGCGGCCGCCGTGCTGACCCGCCGCGCCCAGGTGGGTGACGGGGAGGTGACGCTCGAGCGCCGCATCGCGGTCGAGATGCGGCGGCGCGGGCCGACGCACGCCATCCGTCTTACGTGGCAGGGCCCGGGCGCGCTGCGGGCGGTGCTCGCGGAACAATGGAGCCTCGGGCTGTTCGGCGCACCGGAGCAGGTGTGGGCGGCGCGCGACGGCGCGTCACACGTGACGCTGTGGGAACCGGCCGACCTCGGGGAGACCCGGACGGTACGCGCGGGCGAATCCTACTCCGGCCTCGTGCTGGCCTTCGAAGTGACGCGGCCCGCGGAGGTGTGGAGCCTGCCGATTTTCACCATTTCGAACTCGGAATCGGGGTTCGAGCGGAATCACCAGGGCGCGATGCTGGTGCTCCGCTGGACCATCACCGTACCCGCGGGCGGAGTGTGGGAGCAGACCACGCGGGCCACCGTCGAGCGCGGCCCGGCGGGAGACGGCTCCTCTTAAGCGCTCCGCTTCACTCAACCCGGCGGGTGGCCGGCGGCTGCGGCTGGTCGACGGCACGAGACGCGCCCAGCCGGCAGGCGAGCGCGAACGCGCGGCTCATGGCCTCGACGTTGGCCTTGTTCTGCCCGGCGATGTCGAACGCGGTACCGTGCGCCGGCGTGGTAATCGGCACCGGCAGTCCGCCCTGCACCGTGACCCCGCGCTCGAAGCCCATCAACTTCATCGCGATCTGCCCTTGGTCGTGGTACATCGTGAGGATGCCGTCGTAGAGTCCGGCGAGCGCTCGGCGGAAAATTGTATCGGCGGGGAACGGCCCGTCCATCGGCACGCCTTCGGCCCGGGCCTCGCGAATCGCCGGCTCGATGATCTCAATCTCTTCCCGCCCGCACGTCCCGCCCTCCCCGGCGTGCGGATTGAGGCCGGCCACGGCCAGGCGGGGCCGCTCGACGCCGGCCGCCCGCAGCGCGCGGTAGAGCAGCCGGGCGGCCTCTTTGATCCGCGGCGGGCTGAGGGCCGGCGGCACATCCTTCAACGGGATATGCGACGTGACGCGGGTGGTCCACAGGCCGTCGAGGACGTTCAGTTCGCAGACGAAGCCGCGCACGCCGAGATACTCGGCGAAGAAATGCAATTCGTCCGGAAACGCGAGCCCGGCCTGCTTCATGGCGAATTTGTTGAGCGGCGCAAAGCAGACGGCGTCGATGTGCCCGGCGCGGGCCGCGTCCAGGCAGAATCGGAGCGCGCGCAGCACCGAGGCCCCGCCCGCCGGGCCGGCGACGCCCCGCTGCACTTGGTCCGGCCGGACCGTGTCGACCGCGAACAAGCAGGGCGACTCCGGCCCACCGGTGCGCACACGATCCCACGAGGCGATTTCGCGCAGCGCCGCGCGCGTACCGGCGACGCGCTGGCCGTCTTCCCACACCCAGCGGTCGCCGACCACCACGACCTGTGCGCGCTCCGCCACATCGGCCCCCGCGACAAGTTTCGCGATGAGTTCCGGGCCGATGCCGGCCGGATCCCCCAGCGTCACCGCAACTGCCGGGACGGATCCTCCGTCACTCATTGGGCGCGTTCCCGAGCAGAACGAACGACCACGGAGCCAGCGTGAGCTGAACCGTTCCGCCGTGGGATTCCAGGTGGTCCGGCGCGGCGCGCCCGGGTCCCGCCCACCGGGTGTCCGCCGAATCGATGAGGACAGTCCACCGGCCGGCCGGAATGGGGGCCCGCACCGACGCCTCCGACGCGGAGAAATTGAACACCGCCGCCACGGCGCTTCGCTCGAACCAGCGGCGCGCCATCAGGACCCGGACATCGTCCCAGCCACGGACCTGCAGCGACTCCTTGTCAAGGTTGGCGAGCGCGGGCACCGTCTTACGGAGCCGGATCAGCGCCGTGTACAGATCGAGGAGCGCGCGGTGCCGCGGCTCGCGCGCGAGCCCGCGGTTGAGCCGCGACCGCGCGAACGTCTCCGGCGACTGCGGATCGGGCGGCTCGTCTTCCGGATGCTCGGCCCGCCGGCCTGTGCGCACCGCCTCGGCCAGGCCGGCAGCGCCGTGGTCGGTGAAGTATAAGAACGGCGCCTGCTCGCCGTACTCTTCACCCATGAACAACAGCGGGAGAAACGGCGCCAGGAGCAGCGTCCCCGCGGCGAGTTTCACCGCCTCGAACCCGGCGAGAGCCGTGAGCCGCTCCCCGCGGGCGCGGTTGCCGATCTGGTCGTGGTTCTGCGTGCACACGACGAAGCGCTCGGCGGGGACATCCCCGGAGGGCGCGCCGTGGCGCCGCCGGCGGTACGGCGAATAGCGGCCGGCGACGACGAACCCATCGGTCCACGCGCGCGCAAGATCGCCGACGCCTTGGAAGTCTTCGTAGTAGCGGATCCGCTCCCCGGTCAGCAGGGTGTGCACGGCGTGATGGAAATCGTCGCTCCAGACGGCATCGAGCCCGTAGCCGCCCCGGTCGATCGGACGCGTGAGCCGCGGATCGTTGAGGTTGCTCTCCGCGATCACCCACGCTCGGCGGCCGAGCCCGCGGCCCCGCGCGTGGACCGCCGCGCCCAGTTCCTCGAGAATGTGGCGCGCGGATTCGTCGAAGATCGCGTGCACGGCGTCCAGACGCAGCGCGTCGATGTGGAAATCGGTGATCCACCGGCAGGCGTTGTCGATCACAAACCGGCGCACCTGGTCGCTGTCCGGGCCGTCGAAGTTGACGGCATCCCCCCACGGGGTGTGATAGCTTGCGGTGAAGTACGGCCCGTACTTGGCCAGGTAATTGCCCTCCGGACCGAAGTGGTTGTACACGACGTCGAGAATGACGGCCACGCCCCGGCGGTGACAGGCGTCCACGAGGCGCTTGAGGCCGTCCGGACCGCCGTACGCGGTGTGCACGGCGTAGAGGTACACGCCGTCGTACCCCCAGTTGCGCGTCCCGGGGAAATGTGCCACCGGCATCAGTTCGATCGCCGTCACCCCGAGGGCGACGAGCGCATCGAGCATACCGACCACGCCGTCGAAGGTGCCTTCCGGGGAAAACGTCCCGACGTGCAGCTCGTAGATGACATATTCCGCGAGCGCGCGGCCGCGCCAGCCGTGGTCGGTCCACGGAAAGGCCTCGTCGATCACCTGCGAGGGCCCGTGCACCCCCTCGGGCTGGAGCCGGGAGGCGGGATCGGGATATTCGGCGCCGCCGTCAAGGACGTAGCGGTATCGCGCGCCCGCGCCGATCTCCGGCACGATGGCTTCGTGGTAGCCGCGCCCGCGCGGCTCCAGCGCCACCCGGCGGTCCTCGGGACTCACGAGGTGCACCTGAACGGCGCGCGCATTCGGCGCCCAGACGCAAAAGCGACACCGTCTGCCGCCGAGCAGCGACGCACCCGCGGCCGGCACCTCCGCCCCCGCGGCGTCCGGGGCGCCGGGTGCGGCCCCCGCGCGGGACGGCTGGCCGGCCGTCACCGGCGGCTCCCTCAGTCCGGCGGCCGCCCGAGCAGCGTCAAGATCCCGCTCAGCGGGATCCACACCCACGCCGGCCGGTTGTTGAGTTCGTAGGAAAGTTCGTAGGCGACCTTCTCGATGAGAAACGTCTCCAGCAGCAGCTGCGCCGCCGCGGGATCGGACGGCACGATGGGCACGCCCGGCCGGGGTGGAGACCCTTCGGGTCCGCGCGTGGTGCGGGCGGGCCCCCCGCCCCATCCGGCCGCCTGCAGGTAGTCGCCGAGAAACGCCGCCGAGACCCAGTACGTCCACAGGCGCGCGGCGGCGCGAAGCCGGGCGTTCACTTCCGGGGCCGGCGCGAGCCCACGGGCGGTTTGATCGGCGAGGCTCGTCAGCGCGGCGTATTCAAAGGAGCGCACCATGCCCGCGACGTCGCGCAGCGCCGGGCGCTTGTGCCGTCGTTCCGAGAGCGGCCGGGCGGGTTCTCCCTCGAAGTCGATGATGAGGAAATCCTTGCCGGTCGACAGCACCTGGCCGAGATGATAATCGCCGTGGCAGCGGATGCGCACGGCTTCGATCCGGTCCTTGAGCAGCGGCCGGAGACGCCCGAGCACCTCGTCCTCCGCTCCCGCCACCTGCTCGGCCAGCGGGCGGGCGGCGTCGGCGATCCCGCCCACGTTCCGGCGCAGCGCCTGAAGCCCGGCGCGCACGGTGGACCGCACGGACTGATAGATCGACCGCTGATACATCGCGGTGAACGGCTCCGGCGCGAAATTCGGATCGTCGCCGCCCTCCGCCAGCGCGACGTGCATCTCCGCGGTCCGGCGGCCCAGAAGCCGCGCGGCGTCGAGGTACGGTCCGATCCACGACGCCACCTCGGCCGGCACGCCGGATACCGCCGGTCCGATGAGGCCGCCGGTGGGGAGCGCGGGGATCGGCGCGCTCGTCGCGGCGCGCTCATAGTAGTCGTCGAGCGCGTCGAGCGTGTACCGCCAGGCGTCGCCTTCGTTCGGCACAAAGTCGGACAGGATCGCCGCCGTACGGGTTTCGGCGCCGAACCGGTACTCGATTGCACCGGCAATACGCGGCGTGTGCGCAAACGCCGCGCGCTCGGTCAAGAAGCGGCCGATCTCGAACTCCGGATGCTGTCCGGGTTCGAGCCGGCGGAACAATTTCAGAATGCACCGGTCGCCGTACACCACCGACGTGTTGCTCTGCTCGCCGCGGAGCACGCTGGGCTCCGGCGGCGTTCCGGGCTCCGCCGCGCTCCCGTCGCGCGGACCGCCTCGCGGCGCCAGCCACGAGACGACGTCGCGGAAGGCCTGGGTCTGCACGCCCGCGAGGTCGGCGCGGCCCGCGCGGGGGCGACGCCGGCGGGCGATCACGTCGAGGAGCGCCTGGGTCGTGCCGCGGTCGTAGATGCCCTCGTACAGCACGCCGCCGCCGGACGCCCCATCCGCCGTCTCGCGTAGATCCGCGATGAGCGCGCCGGACAGGTCGCGGCGGACCGCGTCCGCGGCCGGGCCGGGCGACGCATGCGCGATGGGCAGCGCGTACACCTCGGGTTCGCCTTCGACGTAGTCGACGCGCAGCAGCACCACGTACGCGGCGGCCTCGGTGCCGACCGCGAGGCGCACCGCGTTCTGGATCTCGGCCCCGCGGACGGAACGGCCCTTACCGCTGAACCATCGGCGGCCGCGGAGGTAGGCCGAGAGCGCGTCCGTCAGCGCGCGGTCGCCCGAGGCGAGGAGGGCCTCCCATCCCGCCGGCGCCGCGAGCACCGGACGCTGCTCTGCGTCGGGCTCGGCGGCCGCCCGCGCCTGCGGCCGCTCCAGCGCAAACCAGTAGAAAGTATGGGGCCCGAGCGTCAAGAGGTACGGCAGCTCGCCGATCGGCGGGAAGCGGGTCCGGCCGAAGAGCTCGACGGGAACCATCCCGTTCCAGGCTTGGAGCGGCAGTTCGACGTACTGCACGAACCGCGAGAGATTCGCGACGACAAGAAGCTGCTCGGCCTCGTACCGGCGGAGAAAGGCCAGCACTTTGCGGTTCTCCGGCTGCAGAAATTCGAGGGTGCCGCGGCCGAACGCCCGGTAGCGCTGCCGCATCGCGATGAGCCGGCGCATCCACCAGAGCAGCGAGTGCGGGTTGTCGTGCTGCGCCTCAACGTTCACGGTCTCGAAGTGGTACTCGGGATCGATGATCGCCGGCAGAAAGAGCCGCTGCGGGTTCGCGCGCGAGAAGCCGGCGTTCCGGTCGGCGCTCCACTGCATCGGCGTGCGCACGCTGTTGCGGTCCCCGAGGTAGATGTTGTCCCCCATCCCGATTTCGTCCCCGTAATAGATCACCGGGGTGCCCGGGATCGAAAACAGCAGCCCGTTCATGAGCTCGATCCGCCGGCGATGGTTCCCGAGCAGCGGCGCGAGCCGGCGGCGGATGCCGAGGTTGACGCGGGCGGCGGGATCGTGCGCGTACACCCGGTACATGTAGTCGCGGTCCTCGTCGGTCACCATCTCGAGCGTCAGCTCGTCGTGATTGCGCAGAAACATCGCCCACTGGCAGTTCGCGGGAATAGGCGGCGTCTGCGACAGGATCTCGAGGATCGGAAACCGGTCTTCCATCCAAATCGCCATGAAGAGCCGCGGCATCACCGGGAAATGAAAGGCCATGTGACACTCGTCGCCCTCGCCGAAGTAGGCGATCGCATCCTCGGGCCACTGATTGGCCTCCGCCAGCAGGACCCGCGCGGCCCGGCCGTCGCCGGACGGGAACCGCTCGTCGATGCGGCGGCGCAGCGTCTTGAGGAACGCGTGGGTCTCCGGCAGGTTCTCGCAGATCGTGCCCTCGCGTTCGTACAGATAGGGCACGGCGTCGAGCCGCATCCCGTCGACCCCCATGCCCAGCCAGAAGTCGACCACTTCGAGCATCGCGGCGCGCACCGCCGGCGAATCGAAGTTGAGGTCCGGCTGGTGCGCGTAGAAGCGGTGCCAGTAGTACGCGCGGGCGACCGGATCCAGCGTCCAGTTCGAGGGTTCGAAGTCGCGGAAGATGATGCGCGCGTCCCGGTACCGGTCGGGGGTATCGCTCCAGACGTAGAAGTCGCGGGCCTGCGTGCCCGGCGACGCGCGGCGCGCCCGTTGAAACCAGGGATGCCGGTCGGAGGTATGGTTGAGCACCAGTTCCGTAATGACGCGCAGGCCCCGGGCGTGCGCCTCGGCGAGGAACGCCCGGAAGTCCCGCATCGTGCCGTAGGACGGGTGGATGCCGGTGTAGTCGGCGATGTCGTAGCCGTCGTCCTTGAGCGGCGACGGATAGAACGGCAGGATCCACAGCGCCGTCACGCCGAGACTCTGGATGTAGTCGAGCCGCGACGTGAGGCCTTTGAAATCGCCGACCCCGTCGCCGTCGCTGTCCGCGAACGCCCGGACGTGGACCTCGTAGATGACCCCGTCCTTGTACCACAGCGCATCGCCGCCGGAGACGGGCACGCCGGCCCGCGCGCGCACCCCGGCCGCGCGGCGGGCGGGAGCGGCGCCGCCCCCCGGCTGCGCGGGGCCCCGCGGCCGCGACGCCGAGGTCCGGGACGGCGGAGTCACGGCCGGTGGCCCCGTTCGACGCGGAAGATGTGCGCCGGCTGCTCGGACGGCCGCAGCGCCACGTAGTTGCGGCCGCCGCGCCAGGAGTACCGTCCGCCGGTCAGCAGATCGGTCACGGTGTAGGGCTCGGCCGGCCCGAGGGCGAGGGCGGGCAGCGAGAGCGCGGTCCAGCCGGACTGCGCATTGGCGGGGTCGAGGTTCACGACAACAAGCACCGGCGGGCTCCCGCCCGGGTCGGATTTGCTGTAGCAGAGCATCTGGTCGTTCTCCACCGCGTGAAAGACGAGCGTGTCGTCCCGGCCCAGCGCCGGATGCCCGCGGCGGATCGCGTTCACCCGCGCGACGAGACCGCGCAGGCTGTCCGCACGGTCGATGTCCCAGTGCTTGACCTCATACTTCTCGGCGTTGAGGTACTCCTCGCTCGCCGGCGGCAGGCTGTCCGGCGCGGCGGACCGATGTTCGAAGAGCTCGAACGCCGGGCCGTAGATGCCGTAGTTCGCCCCGAGGGTCGCCGCGAGCGTCAGGCGCACGGCGAAGGCGGGGCGCCCGCCGTCCTGGAGATATTTGTGGAGGATGTCCGGCGTGTTCGGCCACAGATTCGCCCGGAAGAATTCGCTCACCGGTGGACGCGTCAGCTCCGTGAAGTACTCGGTCAGCTCGGCCTTCGTGGTGCGCCACGTAAAGTAGGTGTAGGACTGCGTGAACCCCACCTTGGCGAGCCGGTACATCACCTTCGGGCGGGTGAACGCCTCCGCGAGAAAAATGACGTCCGGGTCGGTGCGGTGGATGTCCTCGATCAGCCACTCCCAGAACGGAAACGGTTTGGTGTGCGGATTGTCCACGCGGAAAATGCGCACCCCCTCGCGCACCCAAAATCGCACGATGCCGAGCAGTTCTGTCCACAAGCCCTGCCAGTCGGCGGAGTCGAAGTCGAACGGGTAGATGTCCTGGTACTTCTTCGGCGGGTTCTCGGCGTACTGGACGGTGCCGTCAGGCCGCCGGCGAAACCACTCGGGGTGCTCGCGGACGTACGGATGGTCGGGCGCGCACTGGTAGGCCAGGTCGAGCGCGACCTCGAGCCCCTGCTCGCGGGCGCGCGCCACGAGGCGGCGAAAATCCCCGATCGTGCCGAGCTCCGGATGAACGGCAGTGTGGCCGCCTTCCGCCGCGCCGATCGCCCACGGGCTGCCGGGATCGCCCGGCGCCGCCGCCTCTGCGTTGTTGCGGCCCTTGCGGTGGTCGCGCCCGATGGGATGGATCGGCGGGAGGTATAAGACGTCGAACCCCATGCCGGCGACGTACGGCAGGCGCGCCTCGCAGTCCGCAAAGGTGCCGGGCCGGGCCGGCGCGGAGGATGTCGAACGCGGAAACATTTCATACCACGCGCCGGCCCGCGCGCGCTCCCGATCCACGGCGACCGTCAGTTCAGGCGTGTAGCGCGCGGCGGCGTCACGCGGCGGATGCCGGCGCATGGTCTCGGCGAGTTCCGCCGACAGCGCGGTCCCCACCCCGTCGTCGCCGCCCGCGTCCAGGCGGTCCGCCCAGGAGGCGAGCCGGTGGGTATCCTGCCCCCGCGCCCGTCCGGCCGCGTCCCGGACGAGGGCGGCGCCGATCCGGAGATCGACCCGCACGTCTTGGCCGGCGTCCACGCGTTTGGCGAGATCCCCGGCCCACGTCGAGAAGTGATCGATCCAGACCTCCACCGTGTAGCGATAGCGGCCGATGCGCGCCGCGGGAAAGGTTCCACGCCACCGGTCGTTGTCCAGCGCGACCAGCGGGGTTTCGGTCCAGCGGCGCTCCCCCTCCCACCGGTGCCGTAGCACCCCCGCCAGCCGGTCGTGCCCGTCGGCGAAAGCGTCGCATTCGACGACGACCGTATCGCCGACGGTCCGCTTGACGGGGAACCGCCCGCCGTCGACCGCGGGCGTGAGGGCCTCGATGGCGACGCGGGGCTGGGCCTCCATGGTCACTCGGGCCGGGGCGTGCACACTCGGGGCTCGCACAGTTTGGACCGGCCTACCGTGGCGCGACGATGTCCTCCAGCCGGGCGCCGTCGCTCCGCGTTGTCGCCACCGTGATGCGGTCGCCTCCCTGCAGCACGGTGTCGCCCCGCGGCACGAGCATCCGGGTGCCGCGGCGCAGGGCGATGACGAGGCTGTCGGGCGATACGGCCAGCGCGCTCAACCGCCGTCCGGCCACCGGGGACTCGGCCGGAATGGCGAAGTGCACGAGCCGCGTCCCGAGGTACACCCGTTCCGCCGCCGTGCCCCGGTCGACCTGGTCGAGGATCTCGGGGAAGCGCGGCGGATACAGGTCGTAGAGGTACCGGTACATCGCGTCGATCAGGAAGTCGACTTCGCCGGCCGCCATCCACGTCCGCTGGAGATGGTCCAGCGACAAGAAGACGTTCCGGCAGTGCTCGCGCGCCTCGAGGAGCACGCGGCGCCAGCGGGCGGCGTTCCGAAAGTCCTCGTCGAGCGCGCGGTAGGCGTCGAGCAGATGTTCCGCGCCGCGGCCCGCCTTGTCGCGAAAATCGGTCGCATAATCCAACTGCCGGAACGGCTCGCTCGGATCGTAATCGTGCCGCTCCTCGCGGAGCCGTTCCAGCCCGAACCGCAGATAGGCGATCCGGGTATCGAGCAGGCCCTCCGGCAGCCGCCCGAGCCCGACGAGAAGGCGCGGGTCGAGACGGTCTTCCGTCGCCGGGAAGCGCTCCGGGTAGAACTGCAGCATCATCATGAGCGCGTCGGCGAGCATCAGGCCGTACAGGTACGGCCGTTTGTTGAGCGCCTCGCTGGGCTGCCAGCCCCAGTTGTCGGCCTGCTTCAACAGACGGAAGCCGACGGCAATCCGCTTCTCGATGGGGAACCGGTAGAGCTGGTAGCCTTCGTCGCACAGCACCGACGCGTGGACGCCAACCGGCGCGAGCAGGCCGAAGGCGCGCAGCAGCCACCCGAACAGGCCCACCACGTACTTGCCCGGCTCCCAGTAGATGAAGGGGTGGGGACGGAAGATCGCCGGCACGGCGTCGACGCCGCCGGTCTCGCCCGCGTACAGCGGCGGATACTGACCGTCTGACCGGAGCAGCACGCGAGTTTCGGGCGCCCAGCCCATGCCCTGGTGGTCCGCGCGCGCCTCCGGGGGGCCCGGCAGCGTGTCGAGATAGTCGTCGGGTGTCGCGAACTTGACCGTCACGTCCGGCGACGCCAGCACCTGGCGCCACGATGCCTGCAGCACGTCGAGGGCGACGTCACCGAAGTCCATCAACTCGAGGTCCTGGATGTACAGGATCAGCCCGCCGTCCGGCGCGGCGGCCAGCGCCTCGCGCACGATCGCCGCGTACTCCTCGACGCCGCGCGCCCGGTCGATCGGAAAGTCGAGGTACCGGTGCTCCTTGTACTCGGTATCGAAGACGTAGTACGCGCCCATCATGTACCCCTGGGACCGCACTTCCTGCGGGTACATCCGGGTCACCGGACGCCAGATCTCCTGCGACACCCGGAAGTGCCGCGGCAGCGCAACGAGGCGCCGGCCGATCAGGAACGGCCGGTGCACGTAGTCGTACGACGGGTCCGAGAGCGTGAGCATCCCCTTGCGGTCGCTCAGGTGGGGGTGGACGATCGCGTCGACGCCGGCGTCTTCGAGCGCCGGCGCAAACCGCGGATGCACCGAGCATTCGGTGAAAAAGAACACCCGGCGCTTCGGCCGCGGCGCGCCGACCAGATCGTGCAGCGCTTCCTGGTTCAGCCGCAGTTCTTCCACGAGCTCGCCCGGCTCCAGCAGCGCCGCGTGCGTATGATGCGCCGTCGTGTACAGCGGGTAGATCGTGTGGTCCTGGTACGCCCGCCGGAGTTCCTCAAAGGTGCGCGGCAGAATCGTGCGGATCTGGTAGAGCAGGTCGTTCGAGATGTCGACCGTGACGTGCACGCCCATGGTCTTTGCGAACGCGACGAGGTCGCGGTAGATGTTGCGGCCCTCTTTCGCGCGCCGGCGCAGGTAATTTTCCGGCGGCACCGCCTGGGCGATGCGCATGTCGGGAATGGGGGCCTGCAGGTGCGCCGGCAGATCCCAGAGCGGCTCGTGGGCGTGGAACGCCAAAATCACGTGAACCGTCTTGGGCACGCTTACATCTTACCCCGCCGCCCGGCGCCCTTCCACTGGGTACGCGTCCGGGAGTCTCGCCGCGCGGCGGTGGTCGCCGCCGTGTCTACGCGCCGTCGTCGACCCAGCGGCGCGTCAGGTACAGCCAGAACGCGAGCCCGGCGTACGATCCGTAGGGACGGAACCGCCGCGTGATCGTCCGATCGGCCACCGCGCGCCGGCGGCCGGAGAGCCGCGCAAACGCCGGACGCGTCGACGAGTCGAAGACAAGACGGGAGTACCGCCCCAGAAGCATCATGATGTGGGCCGCGGCATAGGGTCCGACGCCCGGGAGAGCCAGAAGCCGCTCCGCCACGTCATCGTCTGACAGCGCCCCCGGCAGGCCCGGGGCGCGGCCAAGCGGCTCCAGATCGACCTCCCCGCGGGCCACGTGCCGCGCAAGCGTGAGCAAGTACGGCCCGCGGTAGCCGGCGCGCACGACGCGTTTATAAAAGGAAGGACGCGCGCCGGCCATGGCGGCCGCCGTCGGAAACGCCCGTCCAGTCCAGCCCGCGGCGGGCGCGCCCGGCGCGGGCTCCCCCAGGTGCTCCACGAGGGCGGTGATCATCCGCCGCGTGAGCGCCCACGAGCAGTTCGTCGTGCAGACGGTCTTCACGACATCCTCGAAGACCGTGGGACTGCGAATGAGCCGCCCCGCTCCCGCGCACGCCCAGGCGAGGTCGGTGTCGCCGGCGGCCAGCGCGTAAAACGCCGCGAGCGATTCGTCGAGGCGCAGCACGTGGCGCGCGGTCGCCACGACCCGTTCGACGACGCGCGGGCTCGGCGCCGGGCCGAGGATGCGGATGATGCCGACGCCGGATCGCGCTTCGCTGACGCGGACGACGCGCGGCCGCGCGCCTGTGACCGGCAGGGTGATTTCGAGCGCGCGCGCCGCCGGGTCGAGCCGCATCGGCGGCAATTCGGTGAGCCCGTGGGACATGCACGTCCGCCAGAGGTCGATCGGCTCGCCTTCGGGTCCGGCAAGCGGGAACTCGAACACCGCGTCACGAGTTGCAACCGGAGAACGCACGGCGCTACCGAGGTTCAAAGGCGTGAATTTCGCTGTGCTCTGACTTAGGCGCGGACGACGGTGCGCCCCTTCACCCCGCCGGGGCCGCGCGCGTCCGGGCGCCCGGACGCGCGGGCCGTTTCCCGCGGTCTACCGATTGGCGGCGACGCGGCGCCGGCGCAGCGCGCCCATTGAGGCGAACCCGATAAACGCGGCGGCAAGCGACCGCCGCGTCGCGGTGGATCCCTGAGGTGCGGTGGATCCCCGGCGTTCGGAGGCGCGACCCCGTTCGTGCCGGACGGTCTTTTGTGCCTTGAGTAGCGCGATCCGCCGATCCTGTTCGGCCTCGACCCGATAGCGCGTCGCGCGCTCCTCCGCCATCAACTCGTACATCAAAATGGATCCCATGACTAGACTCCTTTCTTTACGAACCGATCAAGTATGCGGGCTCTTGAGTGTGCGGTCTACGGCAGCACCGCGTTCCAGGGCAGTAGCCCGACAAGCCGGCCGCCGTCCACAACCGGAAGCACCGGATGCCGTCCCGCCCGCATGAGCGCCGCCGCGTCTTCCAGCGAGGCCCCGGCCGCGATCGAAGGCGTCCGCTCTATGATGCGCGACACCGTGAGGCCGTCGAGCACGTCGCGCAGTTCGTACACGTCCAACGTCGTGACATCCGAGGGCGTCAGCCGAAGGAGTCCGGTCTCACCGACCAGACCGAGGAACCGGTCCCCGTCACACACCGGGAGCGCCGGGATGTCGTGCTCATGAAGCAGCCGCAGGGCCGTGGCGACCGTGGTGCGGGGCGTGATGATCGGCGAAGACACCATTCGGTCCCGGACGCCGGCGGTACGCAGATCGATCATGTTCATTCCTCCCTTCGTGGCCGTTCCGGATGCCAATCCTACGTTGATCAGAACTTTGAATCTATCCGCTCTTGCCGGGCAAACTCAGTGGACACCCGCACGCGGAGAAGAAACGAGCCGCTCGAATTCCCAGCGCGTGAGGTCACCCTCCTCGAACCGGTGCCAGATCGTTTGGAGAGAGTCATCGGCGGAGGTGCCGTGGCGGCCGGCACGCCGCGCTCCGCGGACCAGCACCGGGATCACCGCGATCACGCCCGCCGCCAACGCGGCCGACAGCACCGCATTCCAAACCCAGCCTGCGCCAAACAGAGAGGGCCACATTGCCTTTCCTCCGTTCTTGGAACCGCGGCCCTTGCGCGGTTCCTTGTAACCTGCTATATTCAGTTCACAGGTTACAGGTTATCAGACACGCTCTAACTTGTCAATAGCGAATAGGTGGTTATATGGCGGCGGACGAGCTGGAGGCTCAACTAGCGGCGCCGGAGTACGTGTTCGACTTCTCGGGTGGGCGGCTGTGCTTGGACTTCATCAATACGGTGGGATCTCGGGCGCACCCGAAGGAACGCCTCAACAGCTATTCAGACCTGCTCTCTTGGGCCCGTCAGGCGGGTGTGCTGAGCGAGCGGGACGCGCAGCGGCTCGCTCGGGCGGCCAAGCGCCGGCCGGATGAGGCGGCGCAGACGGTCGCGGACGCGGTACGGCTTCGCGAGGCGATGTTCCGGATTCTCACCGGCGCCGCCGCGCGGAGGCCCCAGCGGCCCGACGACATGAACATGTTGAACACGGCGTTGGCCCGCGCCCTCGCGCAGGTCCGGCTGGACGCGAGCGCGCAGGGTTGCGTGCACGTGTGGGCGGGCGACGGCGACCAGCTGGACCGCATGCTGTGGCCGGTACTCCGTTCTGCGATGGACGTGCTCACCTCCGACGAGGAACGAGAACGCATCCACAAGTGCGAGAGCCCCACGTGTGATTGGCTGTTTCTCGACACGAGCCGCAACCGCAGCCGGCGCTGGTGCGACATGAAGAGCTGCGGCAACCGCGCGAAGGCGCGGCGGTACTACGAACGCCACAAGGGCCACGCCTGACGGCGGGACCGGCCATGCTATAGTGGGGGCGTGACGTCCGGCCGTCCCGGGACGCTCTATCTCGTCGCGACCCCTATCGGCAACCTCGAGGACATCTCCCTTCGCGCGCTGCGGATTCTCCGTGAGGCGACGGTCATCGCCGCGGAGGACACCCGGCATACCCGGAAGTTGCTGGCGCGCCACCGCATCACGGCGCGCCTCGTCAGCCTGCACGAAGGCAACGAACAGGCGCGGACCCCGGTGTTCGTCCGGCGCATCCTCGGCGGCGACTCGGTCGCGCTGGTCTCCGACGCCGGCACCCCGGGCCTCAGCGATCCCGGGGTGATGCTGGTCCGGGCCGCGGCGGAGGCGGGCATTTCCGTGGTCCCGGTCCCGGGACCGAGTGCGGTGCTCGCCGCGCTCGTGGCGTCCGGCCTGCCGGCCGAACCCGTGACGTTTCTCGGATTCCTTCCTCCGCGGGGCGCAGACCGCCGGCGTGCGCTCGAGCCGGTTCGCGATCTGCCCCACACGCTCGTCGTGTTTGAGGCGCCGCACCGGCTGCGCGAAACGCTCGACGACCTGCTGGTATCGCTCGGGGACCGCCGCATCGCCGTCGCGCGGGAGCTCACCAAAGTGCATGAAGAGGTGTATCGGGCGACGCTCAGCGAAACCGTCCGGCGCTTTTCCGCAGAGACGCCGCGCGGCGAATTCACGCTCGTGATCGAGGGAGCCGGAGGGCGGCCCGGACCTGGCGCCGCATCCGGGAGTGCGTCTGCCGCCGCGGCCGACGCGGCGGCCGCGGCGCGCGAGACCGCCCGTGAAACCTTGACTCGAGCCTCGGCCGAAGGCTGCTCGACTCGAGAGTCCGTGCGGCGCGCGGCGGAGGCAAGCGGCCTGCGGCGCAACGAGGTCTATCGCCTGCTGCTCGCGATCAAACAGGAGGCAGGGCAATGACGAAAGTCCACACGGCCGGCGACGAGGTCGAGGCGCTGATGCTGCAGGGCCTGCTCGAGCAGGCCGGCATTCCCGTCGTGCTGCGCTCGCGGCAGGTGCCCGGATACGCGGACGTCGTCGAGAAGGCCACGGGCGTGTGGGGCGACCTGCTCGTCCCGGACGAACGCGCGGGCGACGCCCGGACGCTCATCCGGGACTATCTCGCGACCCAGCCGCGCACGGGCCCGGCCCGGGGCGCCGGCGCGGCCAAACCCGTCGCGGGGATCGTCGTGCCGATCCCGACGCTCTTCGACGAGCGCGGCCGTCTCGACGAATCCGCCAACGCGCGGCACGTGGAGTGGCTGATCGCCCACGGCGTCCACGGCCTGTTTGCCCTCGGCACGACCGGCGAATTCACGTCGCTCACGCGGGACGAGCGGCGGATGATGGCCGAACTGGTGGTGCGAACGGCGGGGGGCCGCGTGCCGGTGCTCGTGGGATGCGGCAGCCCGTGGACCGACGAGGCGGTCGCCTATGCCGAGCACGCGGAGGAGATCGGCGCGGCCGGGGTCGCCGCGGTTCTTCCATATTACTGGATCCCGTCCGATCGCTCGATTTACGAGCACTACCGCCTGCTCGCGATCGGGACACGGCTGCCGGTCTACATTTATAATTTTCCGGCGCTGACCGGCCGCAACATTCCGCCGGACCTCGTCCGGCGGCTGGCCGAGCAGCATCCCACGATCGCCGGCATCAAGGACACCATCGACAGCGTGGCACACATCCAGCAACTTCTCGTGGCCGTGCGGCCGGCCCGCCCCGACTTCGCCGTCCTGTGCGGCATGGACTACCACCTCCTCAACACGATGCTGCTCGGCGGCGACGGCGCGGTGCCGGGAACCGCCAATTTTGCTCCGGATCCGCTCGTGGAGATCTACCGCGCCGTCACCCAAGGACGCGCGGCGGATGCGGCGGAGCGCGCGCGGACCCACCTGAACGCGATCCCGGCGCTGTTTGCCGCCGATGCGCCGGCGTTCGTCGTGGTCAAGGAAGCCATGGTGATCGCCGGGCTCATCCCGCACGCGACGACGCGGCCGCCGGCCCTGCCGTTGACCGAGGACGAGCGCCGGGTTCTCCGGCGCGGGCTCGAGGCGCTCGGGATCGGCGCCGCCCGGTCTCGGGTCCCTGGGCCTCCGGCGTGAACCAGAGCGGTCAGATGGGGGGGCCGGGGTGAGGGCGCGGTGGTGAAGGGGGCGGCGGCCGACGGGCCCGTCAGAATCGGGATGCTTGGCTGTGGCACTGTCGGGACCGCGGTCCTGCGCCTGCTGCGCGCCAACGGCGATGAGATCGCCCGGCGCACCGGCGCCGCGCTCACCGTCGTCCGGGTCGCGGTAGGACATCCGGGCCGGCCGCGCGACGTCGAACTCGGTCCGGGCGTGCTCACGGGCGACGCGGCCGGCGTGGTCGCGGATCCGCAGATCGACGTTGTCGTCGAGGTCATCGGCGGGCTCGAGCCGGCCCGCACCCTGCTCCTCGACGCGATGGAATACGGCAAGCACGTCGTCACCGCGAACAAGCAGCTGATCGCGCGGCACGGCCCCGAACTCTTCAGCGCCGCGGCGCGCGCCGGAGTGGATCTACGGCTCGAAGCGAGCGTCGGGGCGGGCGTACCGGTCATCCAGATGCTCAAGGAGTCGCTGGCCGCCAACCGCATCTCCGAAGTCACCGGTATCCTCAACGGCACCACCAATTACATCCTCACCCGCATGGCCGAAGACGGCGTCGAGTTCGGCGACGCGCTCGCCGAGGCCCAGCGCCGCGGTTTCGCCGAGGCCGACCCGACCGACGACGTGGAAGGCCACGACGCCGCGGCGAAACTCGCGATCCTGGCGATGATCGCGTTTCACACACCGGTCCAGGCCGAACTGGTCTACCGCGAAGGCATCGCGCGGGTGTCGGCGCAGGACATTCGGTACGCCGCCGAACTCGGGTACGTCCTGAAACTGCTGGCTATCGCGCGCGAACACGGGGGACGGGTGGAGGCCCGGGTCCATCCGGCCTTCCTGCCGCGCGCGCACCCCCTGGCATCGGTCCGCAACGAACTCAACGCGGTCTTCGTGCGCGGGGACGCCGCGGGCGAAGTGATGATCGTCGGCCGCGGGGCAGGCGGCGGCACGACGGCGAGCGCCGTGGTGGCCGACGTCGTCGATGTGGCCCGGAACCGGCGGCGCGGAGCCCACGGCCGCGTCGGCTGGGAGGCGCTCGAGCCGCGGCCGCTGCGGCCCATGGAAGAAGTGGAGACACCGTTCTACCTGCTCATGCAGGTGACGGACCGCCCCGGCGTCTTCGCGCGCATCGCGGCCATCTTCGGCGAGGAAGGCGTCAGCATCTCGGCAATCTCGCAGAAGAGCCGCGGGGCCGACGCCGACATCGTGATGATCACGCACACCGCCCAGGAAGGGCGGATGCGCCGCGTGCTGTCGCGGCTGGAAGCGCTCGACGTGGTCGGCACCGTCCGGAACGTCATCCGGGTGGTCGACGGTGACTAAGGGCACCTGGCGCGGCGTGATCGAGGAGTACCGGCGGTTCCTGCCGGTCACGAACGCCACGCCGGTCGTGACCCTGCGGGAAGGCGACACGCCGCTGCTCCGGGCGGAGCGCCTCGAGCGGCACGTACCGGGCGCGACGCTCTACCTGAAGAACGAGGGCGTCAACCCGACCGGCTCGTTCAAGGACCGCGGGATGACGCTCGCGATCTCGAAGGCGGTCGAGGAAGGCAGCCGCGGGGTGATCTGCGCGAGCACCGGCAACACGTCGGCGTCGGCGGCGGCGTACGCGTCCCGCGCCGGCATCACGTGCTACGTCGTCGTGCCGGCCGGGGGCATCGCGCTCGGCAAGGTCGTGCAGGCGCTCGCGCACGGGGCGCGGCTCGTGTCGATCGAAGGCTCTTTCGACGAGGCGCTCCGCCTGGTCCGGGAGGGCGCGCCTCGGCTCCGGCTCACGCTGGTCAACTCGGTCAACCCGTATCGGATCGAAGGTCAGAAGACGGGCGCCTTCGAAATCTGCGACGCGCTCGGGCGCGCCCCCGACGTGCTGGCCATTCCCGTCGGCAATGCCGGCAACATCACCGCGTACTGGCGCGGGTTTGTCCAGTACCACGGGCGCGACATCGTCACGGCGCGCCCAAAGATGTGGGGGTTTCAGGCCTCGGGCGCGGCCCCGCTCGTGCTGGGCCATCCGGTCGACCGGCCCGAGACCGTGGCGTCGGCCATCAGGATCGGACGGCCGGCGTCCTGGGAGGGCGCGGTCGCCGCGGTCAAAGAGTCCGGCGGCGCGTTCGAAGCCGTAACCGACGAGGAACTCCTCGCGGCCCGCACGCTGCTCGCCCACGAGGAAGGCGTCTTCGTCGAACCGGCGTCGGCGGCGCCCATCGCAGGCGTGCTCCGGCGGGCCCGCGAAGGCCGCATCCCCAACGGAGCCGTGATCGCGTGCGTGCTCACAGGTCACGGTCTCAAAGACCCGGAGTCGGTGCTGAGAACGGAACACCGGCCCGAGTCCGTGCCGGCCACGTTCGAGGCGATCGAACGTGTCATCGGCGAGCCGCTGGTGGCGGGGCGAACGGCAGGGAGACGGTGATCCGCGTCCGCGTCCCCGCCACCACGTCGAACCTGGGGCCCGGGTTCGACGCGCTCGGGCTCGCCCTCCGCGTGTACAACACCCTCGACTTGGACGCCGCGGAGACACCACGGATCGAGATCGAGGGGGAAGGGGCGGGCTCCCTGCCGCGCGACGCCTCCCACCTCGCGTACCGGGCGGCCCTCGCGGTGGTGGAATCGGTCGCCGCACACGGGGCCGGCGGGCACGGCCGGAGACACGAGCCCTGGAGAGGACAGGCCGCGCGCGGACCGCACGGCGGCACCCTGCCCCGCGCCTTCCACCTGCGCCAGCACAACCGGATCCCGCTCGCGCGCGGACTCGGCAGCAGTGCGGCCGCGATCGTCGGCGGCGCCGCCGCGGCCAACGCCCTCCTCGGCGGGCCGCTGGACCGCGCGGCCCTCATCGACCTCGCCGCCGGCATGGAAGGCCATCCCGACAACGTCGCCCCGGCGGTCCTCGGCGGTCTCGTCGCGTGCGCGGCGGGCGAGACGGGAACAATTCGAACAGTACGTCTCATGCCGCGACAGTTGCACGTGATTATCGCGATCCCGGAGTTCGCGGTCTCGACGGCGGAAGCGCGGCGGCTGCTGCCTCAGGCGGTGCCGTTCGGCGATGCCGTCTTCAACGTGGCGCGCACGGCGCTGCTCGTCGCCGCGCTCATCGACGGCCGTATGGACCTGCTCGACGAGGCGACCCGCGACCGGCTGCACCAGCCCTACCGCGCCAAGCTGGTACCGGGCCTGGAGGCGGTCTTCGCCGCGGCGCGCCACGCCGGGGCCCACGGGGTCGCACTCAGCGGCTCCGGCCCCACGGTGGTCGCGTTCGGCGAGGCCCCCGGCATCGCCGAGGCCATGCGCCAGGCGTTTGAGCACGCGGGCGCCCGCTGCCGCGCGATCGAGGCCGAGATCGACACGGACGGCGCCGCCGTGGAGCCCGTGTCGTGAGCCTGGTCGTCCAGAAGTTCGGGGGAAGTTCCGTCGCGACGCCCGACCTCATCAAGCACGTGGCCGGCCGCGTCGCGGCCACGCGCGACGGCGGCCGGCAGGTGGTCGTCGCCGTCTCCGCGCCGGGCGACACGACCGACGACCTCATCGCGATGTCGCAGCGGATCACCGCGAACCCGGCGGACCGCGAAATGGACATGCTGCTGGCCACGGGCGAGCAGGTCTCCATCGCGCTGCTCGCCATGGCGCTCCACGCGCGGGGGTGCCCCGCCGTCTCGCTCACCGGCGCCCAGGCGCGGATCCGCACCGAACCGGTGCACCTGCGGGCGCGCATCGTAAGCGTGGACCGCGCGCGGATCGACCGGGAACTGGCCGCCGGCCGCGTCGTCATCGTCGCCGGGTTTCAAGGGATTACCGACGAGGACGAGATCACGACGCTCGGCCGCGGCGGCTCGGATACGACGGCCGTCGCGCTCGCCTCCGCGCTCGGCGCAGAGATCTGCCAGATCTACACGGATGTGGAAGGCGTCTTTACGGCGGACCCGCGCGTCGTGCCGGAAGCCCGGAAACTGACCGCCATCTCCTACGATGAGATGCTGGAGATGGCGAGTTCGGGCGCGCTGGTGCTGCAGACGCGCGCCGCCGAACTCGCCAAGCAGTACCATGTGCGGCTCGAGGTGCGGAGCACGTTCGTCGACCGGGGGGGAACGGTGGTGACGGATCAGGCGATCGAACGGCGGCGGCTCGTCACGGCCGTAACGCACGACGGCAACGTGGCGAAGATCGCGGCCACGGGGCTTCAGGATCGGCCCGGCATCGCCCACACGCTGTTCCGCGCGATCGCCGCCCGTCACATCAACGTCAACCTGATCATTCAGAGCGTGCCCCAAGCCCAGGGCGCCGACATCTCCTTCACGGTGGCGCGGTCCGACATGGCCGCGGCCGTGGAGGCCGCGCGGGGGGTCGCGCGGGAGATCGGCGCGCGCGACATCCTGTCGGACGAGGGCGTCGCGATGGTCAGCATCGTAGGCGCCGGGATGATCACCAACGCCGGCGTGGCGGCGAAGATGTTTGGAGCACTGGCGCGCGCCGGCATCAACATCGAGCTCATCGCGACATCGGAAATCAAGATCTCGTGCGTGGTCCGCTCGGAGGACGTCCAAAAGGCCGTCCGGGTGCTGCACGCCGAGTTCAAAATGGACGAGGAGTAACGGCCCGGGCCGGACGGCACGCGCCCTCTCAGGGAACCGCCCGGCGCACGGCGTCCTGCAGCCGCGTGACCGCCGCCGCGGGGTCCTCAACCTCCACAACAAGGCGGTCGTAACGGTCGTCGCTCAGGTCGACCACGATGGCGCGCGCCGGACGCGTGACGTCCCAAAACACCTTCCGGCCTCCTTCATAGTAGGTCCCGGCCTTGATGCGGCCGGGCACATGCGTGCCCGGCAGCCGGACCCCGCGGCCCCAGCCGATCGAGACGTCCGGATCCGCGCGGACGGCCGTGATGTGGCGAACCGGCACTTCGACCCGGCCGCGAAGCGCCCACAGTTTGTGCCAGCCCATCACCTCGACGCTGACCGTGCCGCCCGCGATGCGGATCTCGACCATGCTCCGGTGGTGCGCCGCTCGCCCCGGGAAGACCTGCCCGATCGCGGGCCGCAGGAAAGGCACCGTCTCGCCGGAAACACCCGTGTCGCCCGATCGCCCGGCTGATCACCAAGCTCAAGACGTCGCGGAACTGGGAGGCAGGAGCATCAACAAGACGCTGCGCTTTCTCGCGCCGAACGGCCACCTCGGGTTCGCACCGCTCAAGCCGGGCAGTTTCGAACTGGGCGTCGCGGCGAGGCCCGATTTCATCGTCTCGGACTCCGGCAGCGACGACATCGGGCCGGGACCGCTCGGCTCGGACACGTGCACGAGCCCGAAAGAGTGGCAGCGGCACGACCTCGAGCACATCCTGCTGGCGTCCCGGAAGCTTGGGGTGCCGATGCTGATCGGTTCCGCGGGCGACACCGGCTCCAACAGCCGCGTGGACATGTACGTCGAGATGATCCGCGAGATCGCCGCGCGCCACAATCTCGGGTCCTTTCGCCTCGGCTGCTTCTACTCCGAAGTCCCCAACGCGCTGGTGCGGAAGCGGATCGCCGGCGGCGAGGCGGTCGCCGGGTTGAACGGGCGGTCCGACCTGACGATGGAGGACCTCGAAGCGACCGACCGGATCGTGGCGATGGCGGGGATCCATCCGTACAACGCGCTTCTGGACATGGGCGCGGATGTCATCATCGGCGGCCGCAGCAGCGACCTCGCGATCTGCGCCGGACCCGCCATTCGTGCGGGCTTTCCCGAGGCGCTCGCCTACTATCTCGGTAAGGTCCTCGAGTGCGCCTCCTTCTGCGCCGAGCCGTACGGCGCCAAGGAAAGCGTGATCGGCGAGATTTCGATGGACGACGTGAAGGTCACCGCGATGCACCCCGAGCAGCGGTGCACCATCGCCTCCGTCGCCGGCCACGCGATGTACGAACGTTCCAACCCGTTCTTCGAGTACGCGCTCGGCGGGGAACTGGACATGCGCGGGTGCCGCTACGAGCAGTACGATGCGCGCACGACCCGGATCACCGGTCCGGTGTGGAACCCGGCGCGCGAACTGCGGGTCAAGCTCGAGGGCGCCGGCAAGGTCGGGGAGCGCTATGTCGGCATCGCGGGGATCCGCGATCCCTACACGATCGCCAACATCGACCGCGTCATCGGATGGGCCCGGCGCGCGGTGGAGGAGAAGTTCGGCACGGCCGGCTACGAACTGCACTACCAGGTCTTCGGCCGGAACGGCGTCATGGGCGATCTCGAGCCCGTGAAGACGCCGGCGCACGAACTCGGCATCGTCGTCTACGGCGTCGCGCCCAGCCGGGCGATGGCGGAGGAAGTGTGCATGATCGGCACGCGGCAGTTGTTCTACGCGCGGCTGCCGGAAGTCAAGGGCACGGCCGGCGGCGTGGCGTTCCCGCTCGACGAGGTGCTCCGCGCCAGCGCCGCCTACCGGTGGACCGTGAACCACACGCTGCGGGTGGACGATCCGCTGGAACTCTTCCCGCTGCACCTCATCGACGTCGGGCGGACGGCCGCGGCGGCCGCCGGAGGCCCCGGTGAGCGGGGCGCCGCCGAGCGGGGCGCGGGCCGATGAGGACGGCGAAACTGTCGAACCTCGCGAAGGTCGTGCGCAGCAAGAACGCCGGCGTCGATAAGATCACCTTCGACATCATCTTCGCCGACCGCGCCGTCTACGAACGGACGCTGCGGAGCGGCGCGATCACGAAGGCGTCCGTGGCGCGTCTGTACGATATTCCGGAGACGCGCATCTCGGACTTCGTCGCGTTCGACCCGGGGTGCGCGATCAAGTTCACCGTCTACCGCACCCGGCCGAGCGGCAGCCCCGGCGATCCGGATATCTTTGGGGCGCAGCAGTACGCGCCGCTCCTCGATATGGAGATCCCGCTCGAATGACACGCCGCGGCCCGGGCGCCGGCGCGGACACCGGGTAATGGCCCAACGGGCGCTCGTCGCCGCCGTCGCCGCCGTGCTGGGCGTGGCGCTGCTCGGCGGGACGCGCGGACACGCCGCCCGGGCGCTCTCGTTCGTGCTGGACACGACGCCGAACCGCGCCACCGAAGCCCAGGCGATCGCGGCGCAGCTCGGCGGCGCCGGGATCAACGCGCAGGTCCGGGTGTGGCAGCTCTCCGTGCTCATCCCGCAGATCCAGGCCGGCCAGCGGGCCGTGTACACGACCGACTGGGGCAGCGCGTATTTCGACCCGTACGATCTCGCCGTGCCGAAGTTTGTGACCAAAGCCCGCGGCAACTTCTCATTTTACTCGAACGCGGCCGTGGATCACGACATGGCGGTGGCCTCCGGGACGCCGAACGAGGCGCAGCGGCGGGCGGCCTACCTCGACGCGCAGCGCAAGATCTACGGCGACGCGCCGTGGGTGTTCGGATACGTGCTGCGCAACATCGAAGCGGAGTCCTCCGCGGTCTCGGGCTGGGTGCCGGCCGCCGACAACAGCGAGACGATGTACCCCGCGGCCGTGCGGGGCGCCGATACGATCACCATGGGGATGCGCAACGACGCGATCGCCCCGCTCGATCCGGGCCTCCCGCCCAACGACCGGGAGGCCGTACTGCGCAATATCTTCGACGCCCTGGTCGGCCACACACCGGACGGGAAGGTCGTCCCGCAGCTCGCCACGTCGTGGCGCCGGGTCGGCCCCGCGGCCTACGATTTCGCGCTGCGGCCCGGGGTCAAATTCCAAAACGGGGATCCGGTCACCGCCGACGATGTCGTCTTCACCTTCCAGCGCGTGCTGACGCCGGGGGCGATCAGCGGGTACTCGAGCACGCGGAAAGATCTGCTCGGGCCGATCCTGCGCGTGCAGAAGCTGGACGACTCGCACGTGCGCTTCGTGTACAGCGCCACGTTTCCGGAGGCGCTGGTCCTCCAGTCGCTCGTGCACTTCCAGATCGTTCCGCAAAAGTACGTGCAGCAGGCCGGCGAAGGCGGCTTCATCGCCAAGCCCGTCGGCGCCGGTCCGTTCCGGTTCGTCCGGGGCGCCCTCAACTCCGAAATTGTGTTGGAGCGCTACGACGGCTACTGGGGCGGCCCCGCCAAAGTCCGGCAGGTCATCTTCCGGATGCTGCCCGAGCCGTCGGGGCGGATCGCCGCGCTGCTGTCCGGCGAAGTCCACGTCATCCAAGAGGTTCCCCCGGATCTCGTGGACCGCTTGAAGACAAATCCGAACGTCCAGGTGAGGACGGCGGAGGGTACGCGGTCCTACGAGATCGAGTTCAACACCAAAGCGGAGCCGTTCAACGATCCACGGGTGCGGCAGGCGCTGAACTACGCCGTCAACTGGGACCCGATTCTCCGCGACATCTACCACGGGTACGGGACGCGGTTGAGCACGGCGTTTCTGCCGAACGGCTTCGGGTACGATCCCGCGTTGAAGCCGTATCCGTACGATCCGGCGAAGGCGCGGGAGCTGCTGCGGCAGGCGGGCTACTAGGAGCCGGGCCGGCCTTTCGCCGTGCACGCCCCCGATGCGCTGGCTGAGAATCGTCCATCGGATGCTGCTGGCCGTGCCCGTTGCGGCCGGCGTCGCGGTGCTGGCGTTCTTTTCACTCCACCTCCTGCCGGGCGACCCGGTCCAGATCATGCTCGGCGACACCAACACGAGCGGCGCGACGATCAAGACGCTGCGGCACGAGCTCCACCTGGACCGGCCGCTGCACGTGCAGTTGACGCTGTTCTTCGCGCAACTCGCGCACGGAGACCTCGGCACGTCGATCGTCCAGCACCGGCCGGTCGCGGCGCTGATCGCGGAAGCGCTCCCGGCGACCATCGAGCTCACCGTCGCGACCGTCGCCGTCGCCGTGCTCATCGCGGTGCCGATGGGCCTCCTGAGCGCGCTGCGGCCCCGCTCGTGGGTGGACCGCGCGGTGCTCTCCACATCGCTCCTCGGGGCCAGCATGCCGGCGTTCTGGTTCGGCCTGCTGCTGATTCTCTTCTTCGCCGTGAACGCGCGGCTGCTGCCGACGTCGGGACAGATCGACCCGGCGATCGCCGTGCCTCCGGTGACCGGGTTCCTGCTGATCGACGGCGTGCTCGCCCGTAGCGGCGCCGCGGTCGCGAGCACGCTGCGCCACCTGGTGCTGCCGTCGCTGACGCTCGGCGTGGTGTTCGCGGCGGTGCTCGCGCGCACGGTGCGGTCGTCCATGATGGACGTGCTGCACCGGCGGTACGTGACGACCGCCCGTGCCAAGGGCCTCCCCGAGACGGCCGTCGTGATCAAACACGCGCTCCGAAACGCCCTGATCCCGGCGCTCACCGTCGCGGGGCTGCAGATCGGCGAACTCCTCGGCGGGAACATGATCGTCGAGACGGTGTTCGCGTGGCCGGGACTCGGGCGGCTCGTCGTCGGCTCCATCTTCGCGCGCGACTACCTCGTCGTGCAGGCGGCCGTCATGCTCTACGCCATCACGTACGTGGCGGCCAACCTCGCCGTCGACGTCGCGTACACCGTGCTCGACCCCCGGATGGAGGGCGCATGATCCCGGCGGGCGCGGGGCCCGTCCGCGCGGGCGCGATGCCTTTCCTCTATCCGGTGCGGCGCCATGGCGGGCGCGCGCTGTCGTCGCTCGGGCGCCTCGCGGCCGGGGTCGCTCGAGAGCCGGTGGGCGGCGCCGCGGCCGTGGTGGTCCTGGCGTACATCGCCGGTGCGGCGCTCGCCCCGGTGATCGCACCGTACAGCCCCACTGCCGCGGACCTCGCGGCGCGCCTGGCGCCCCCTTCGCCCGCGCACTGGTTCGGCACCGACGCCTTGGGGCGGGACGTGTTCTCGCGAACGATCTACGGGGCGCGGGTGAGCCTGCTCGTGGGGCTCTTGACCGTCGGTCTGTGCGTGGCGATCGGGACAGTCCTCGGGATGGCCGGCGCCTACGTCCGCGGCTGGCCCGACGCGGCGGCGGCGCGCACGGTCGAGCTGCTGCAGGCGTTCCCGTATCTCATCTTCGCCGTCGCGATGATGGCGTTTCTCGGCCCGGGATTTTGGAACGTGATCTGGGCGCTCGCGCTCAAGGGTTGGATAGAATTTTACCGGCTCGCCCGGGGGGAAACGCTCGCGCAGGCCGGACGCGAATACGTCGAAGCGGCCCGGGCGATGGGCTACCCGGCCTCGTGGATCCTCGTCAGCGAGATCCTGCCGAACATCGCGAACACGGTGACCGTCGTGGCGCTGCTGCGCCTCGGCTATTTCATGGTGCTCGAGGCGTCGCTGTCGTTTCTCGGCATCGGCATTCCGCCGGGCATCCCCGCGTGGGGCTCAATGATCAGCGAGGGACGCAACGTGCTCTTCATCGCCTGGTGGGTGAGCACGATCCCGGGGCTCGCGCTCCTGGTCCTGGTGCTCGGCGTCAATTTGCTCGGCGAGCGGATTCGCGAGATCCTCGACCCGCACACGGCCTCCGAGTAGCCCGGCGCGCCCGCCGCCTCGTGCCCGCCGGCGGCCCGCTGGTGGCGACGCGCCCTGCCGCTTCGCGCGCGGTGCTGGCTATTCGGCGTGGGAATGGCGGTGACGGCGCCGCGCCGCGGACGGGGGCGCCGTTTCGCGGTACACCCGCCCCCCGCGCACGACGGTCTTCGGCACGAGGCGGTGGCGGCCGGTGCGGACCTCACCGTGCGAATCCTCGAGCGCAAACGCGCCTTCGCGAAGTTCAAAAGCGACCGCGTCTCCCCACGCGCCGGCACGAAGCGTCCCGATGCGATCCGCCATGCCCAGGGACGCGGCCGGCGCCGCCGTCACCTTGCGCAGCGCCTCGTCGAGCGGCAGTCCGAGGTGCAGGAACTTGCTGACGGTCGTGGCGAGATCGAACGCGGGGCCGTTGACGTTGTAGGCGTGCAGATCGCTCGAGATCGTCTGGGGCTGGACCCCCTGCCGCATCGCGCGCTCGGCGACCTGCCAGCTGAAACTGCCGCGCCCGTGGCCCACGTCGAAGATCACGCCGCGCTCCATCGCCTCGTGAACGGAGCGGCGGACCCGGCCGTCCCCGTCCAGGATGCCGTGCGACAGCCCGTGGAAGCAGTGCGTCAAGATGTCGCCGCGCCGCATCACGGCGAGGATGTCGTCGAGCGATTCGCACCACGCCTCCTGCGGGTGCACCATGATCGGCAGACGGACCGCGTCGGCGGCCTCCCGGGCGAGGTAGAGCGGCCGCATCCCGGCCTCGCGGCTCACGATCTGGGTCCGCGTCAGCCGGACCTTGACGCCGAGCACGACGTCGCGGTGCTGCTCGATCATGGCGATCGCCTTGGGCACGCTCGCGTAGCGGAGATCTTCGAGCTCGCCGACCGCGGCGCTGAGCATGCCCTGCGACGAGATGTTGAGCCGGGCAAACAGCCGGGTCGCCGCGACGTCGATGACGTACTTGCGGAATCCCGGAAACGTGTCGGCCCCGGCGGAGCCGGCGTCGACCGCGGTCGTCACGCCCTTCGCGACGCAGTGCGGATCGGGCTCGATCCCGTAATGGCTCACGCCGGAGAAGACATGCACGTGGAGGTCGATCATCCCCGGCGCGACGATGAGGCCCGCGCAGTCGACCGTTTCGGCCGCCTGCGCCGGCGTGATCTCCGGCCCGACCGCGGCGACGTCGCCCCCGGCGAAGGCGACGTTGGCGCGGGCCCGCGTGCCCTGCGCCGGATCGACGACCGTGCCGCCGGCGAGCAGGAGATCGTAGCGCGCCGTCATGCCGCCTTGTTCACCGCGCCCGCGGCGCCGCTCCTGCGGGAGCGCGATCTTGCCGCCTAAGTCACCCTTCCTGTTGGTGAACCGCGCGGTTGGGGGTAACCTTCGTATGACACGGAGGTGAACGATGGAAACGATCTTGCTCATCGTGCTGGTCTTGCTCTTGATCGGCGCGTTCCCCTCGTGGCCGTACAGCCGCGGGTGGGGCTACTATCCGAGCGGCGGGTTGGGACTCATCCTGCTGATCGTGATCATCCTGGCCTTGACCGGAACGCGTTTCTAGGCGCGCGAGCGCGACCGGCGTCGCAGCCGCTTCGGCGCTGTGACGCCGGTTCCTCACCCCACGCCCGCGCCATTGACAAGCCGGGACAGTTCCCCGTAGAGTAAGCACAAAAGCGATGACGGAGCGGGAGTAGGTCCGCCCGCCGACCCGGGCCCGCAGGCAGGCGGGCTGAGCGAGCCGGCCGCAGTGGGTGCAAGGCGGCGGGGGCGGCGGACCGAACATGGCTCCGGAGCTGCCGGCCGAACCGCCGGCCGGGTTCGCGTGCGGACCCGGGGCCGGCCTAGTAGGCGCGGACGCGGCGCCCGCGTGATGAGGCGGCGTTCTTCAGGCAGGCCGAGCGACACTGCGGGCGCTGCCGCGGAACGGCAGAGGCCCGTCATAGACGGGCGAACGTGGGTGGTATCACGGAGGCGTGCGCCTCTCGTCCCGGAGACGAGAGGCATTTTGTTTTGGTTCGGGTTATGCGGACGCGCGGGCGGCTCGGGCGGCCGGCAACCCGGCCCTGGAGGCAGGACCATGGCGAGCTACTACATCACGACCCCGATCTACTACGTGAACGACGTGCCGCACATCGGCCACGCGTACACGACGATCGCGGCCGACGTCGCGGCGCGGTTCAAGCGCCTCGCGGGCTACGATGTCTTCTTCCTCACCGGCACCGACGAGCACGGCGTCAACATCGCACGCGTGGCCGAGCGCCACCATGTGTCGCCGCAGGCCTGGACCGACCGGATCGCCGGCGAGTTCCAGGCGTTGTGGCGTCGCCTCCACATCTCGAACGACGACTTCATCCGCACGACGGAGCCGCGCCACGCGAAGGTGGTGCAGGAGATCTTCACGCGCCTGTATGAGCGGGGCGACATCTACAAGGGCACCTACGAAGGCTGGTACTGCGCGTCGTGCGAAAGCTACTACGCGGAGACTGAACTCGGGCCCGGCCGGACCTGCCCTGTCCACACCAACCGGCCGGTGGAGTGGACGTCGGAGGAATCGTACCTCTTCCGCCTCTCCAAGTACCGCGACTGGCTGCTCGAGTACATCGAGGCGCATCCCGCCGTCCTGCAGCCGGAAGGGCCGCGCAGCGAGGTGCTGTCGCTGCTCCGGTCGGGGCTCAAAGACATCGCCGTCAGCCGCACGACGTTCACGTGGGGCATCCCGGTGCCCTTCGATCCGAAGCACGTGATCTACGTCTGGATCGACGCGCTGACCAACTACATCACCGCGGCGGGCTATCTTGCGGAGCCGGAGCGGTTCGCGCGCTACTGGCCGGCCGACGTGCACCTCGTGGGGAAAGAAATCGTGCGGTTCCACGCCGTGATCTGGCCGATCCTGCTTCACGCCGCGGGAATCGCCGTGCCGAAGCAGACGTTCGCGCACGGTTGGCTCACGTTCGGCGGTCAAAAATTCAGCAAGTCCCTGGGCACCGTCCTCGATCCGTATGCGCTCGCGCAGGAAATCGCGGCCGAATCGGGAGCGGATGTCGCCGTGGCGGTGGACGCGATCCGCTACTTCCTGCTGCGTGAGATTCCGTTCGGCGCCGACGGCGACTTCAGCAAAGCGGCGTTGATCCACCGCTTCAACGCGGACCTCGCGAACGACTACGGCAACCTGCTCAACCGGACGCTCCCCCTTGTGGAACGCCACTTCGACGGCCGTCTGCCCGCGCCGGGCGCCGCCACGGGGCCCGACGCGGCGCTGCGCGCCGCCGCCGAGGGCGCGGCCGCGCGGCTCGACGGCCTGATCGACAGCCTGGACTTTCGCGCCGCCCTCGAGGCGATCTGGGAGATTCTCGGTGCGGCGAACACGTACCTCGACCGCGAGGCGCCGTGGCGGGAGATCGGCACCGGCGGCACCGCGCGGGGCGGCGCGATCCTGTACAACACCCTCGAGGCCGCGCGCATCGCGACGCTCCTTCTGTCGCCGTGGCTGCCGGCGGCGGCGCAGCGCGCGTGGGAACAGTTGGGTCTCGACGGCGCCCCCGGGGCCGCGCGCCTGGCGGACGCGGCGCGGTGGGGGGGCCTGCAGCCCGGCGCGCGCGTCAGGCCGGGCCGGCCGATCTTTCCGAGGATCGATACCAAGGCGGCGGCGAAACCGGAACCGGCGACAGCGCCGCCACGCGCGGGTGCGGCGGCGGCCGACGGAGATCCGGCGAAAAGGGGGAACGCGGTGGGCCAGATCACGATCGACGAGTTTAAGAAGGTGGAACTGCGGATCGCGGAGATTCTGGAGGCCAAACCGGTCGCCGGCGCCGACAAACTGTTGGAGCTGCGGATAAAGATCGGCGACGAGACGCGCACGCTCGCCGCCGGCATCGCCCAGTACTACCGCCCGGCCGACCTCGTCGGGCGGAAGATCGTTGTGGTAGCGAATCTGCAGCCCCGGAAAGTCCGCGGCGTCGAGTCGCAGGGCATGCTGCTCGCGGCGAGCCACGGCGATCGCGTCATTCTTTTGACGCCCGAGCAGGATATTCCGAGTGGTGCGCCCGTCTCGTAAGGCGTCCGGGCGCCAAACGGGCGGCAGAAGTGGGTAAGAAAGCCCTACAATAGGGGGGGAGCCGTTCAAACGGGGAGGAGCCATCGATGCTGCATCGCCGTGCATTGCTCTTCGCAGGCTTGCTGCTCGGAACCGCCGTCGCGGCCGTCGCCGCGCGGCCGGCGTTTGCCGATCAGGGCGACATTTCGGTCGGCGGAGTCTGGATTACCAGGATCACGCATAGTTGGGCCGGGGTCAGCGCCGCGGACCGCGCCACCGAAGTGACACGGCGCATCACGGAGGTCCTCAGCACGCCGGAGTTCCGGCAGGGCGCTGTGGTGAGCGTGCGGCCGGAAGGCGCGGACGCGCTCGTCATGGTGGGCAACATGCTGGTCTTTACGGTCACGGCCGCGGATGCCACCGGCACCTCGAACAAGCCGCTGCAGGTCGCGAAATACTGGGCGTCGCTGCTGGGCCAGGGACTGACGAGAGCGCTGCCCGGGTCGACCTTTTACTTCTAACCATTCGAGCACCCTGGCCACCATGAACACGCCGCTCTCAGCGCGGGGCGGCGCACCGGCGAGGGACCGGACCCGGAGGTTGCGCCCCGGGCCACCGGCGGGGGCGTAGCCGGCCGCCCCGCGCTGAATCTACTGCATATACATACGCCTACATACATCGACATAACTATCCGCCGTCGACATAACTATCCGCTTGGCGCGGCGGCGGCAATGCCGAACATGCGTCCAGCAAAGGGAAGCCTTCGAGTGGAATCGAACGACAGGGTCCGGTGCGCCCGGAGACGCTGACACTTGCGCTCCTCGCGGCCGCGGCCGCCGCCGCGGTGGCTCTCATCGTCGTCCTCGCCGGAGGGCGGTCGAAGACGCCGGCCGGCGGCGGGCCGTCCGCCGACGCGATGCAGGAGTTGGCGGCGCTTCGCCGCCGCCTGGACGCGCTCGAGCAGGGCGCCGCGCACGTCGGGGCGGCGCTGCCGGCCACCGTGCGCGTCGGCGTCGTGCGGTACAACCCGTTTCCCGACATGGGCGGTAACATGAGTTTCAGCGTGGCGCTGTTGGATGCGCGGTCGAACGGCGTCGTCATCACCGTGCTGAACGACCGCCAGGGCTCGCGCGTCTACGGTAAGTCGGTCGAGGCCGGCGGCTCGCCCCAGAAACTCTCGGACGAGGAACAGGAGGCCATCGGCCTGGCGCGCGCACGAGCGGTGTGAGCATCCGGGACGAGGATGCGCTTTCGTGACCGGCGGGACGCGGGCGAACAACTCGCGCGGGAACTGCAGGCGCCTCCGGCCCTCGGCCGGGCCATCGTGCTGGCGATTCCACGCGGCGGCGTGCTCGTCGCCGACGCCATCGTCCGCGCGCGCGGCTGGCCCCTCGACGTGGCCATTCCACGCAAGCTGCGGGCACCGCAGAATCCGGAGCTGGCCTTCGGCGCCGTAACCGGCGACGGCACCGTGTACATCGACGGCCCGCTGGCGAAGGCGCTGCGTGTCGGCGACGCATATCTGCGCGACGAGATCGGGGCGCAAATCGGCGAGATCGAGCGCAGGCGCGCCGCCTACCGCGGGCAGCGGCCGGAACCGGATGTCCGCGGCCGCACCGCGATCGTCGTCGACGACGGCGCCGCGACCGGCGCGACCGTGATCGTCACCACGCGCATGCTGCGGCACGCGCTCGCCCGCGAGGTCGTCGTCGCCGTCCCCGTCGCGGCGCCCGACGCCGTCCGCCGGCTGGAGCGCGAAGCCGACCGGGTGGTATGCATGCTCCGTCCGCCGTCGTTCTCCGCCGTGGGAGAGTTTTACGAAGATTTCCGGCAGACGTCGGACGAGGAGGTCGTCGAGGCCCTCCGTGGGGCCTGGGCGAGACCGCAGGTGTCCTGATGACGGGCGAATCGTTGAAACAGACACCGCTGCACCGGGTCCACGTCGACGCCGGCGCCCGCTTGGTGCCGTTCGGCGGCTGGGACATGCCGGTGCAGTACGCGGGCATTATCGAGGAACACCGGGCGGTGCGCACGCGCGCGGGACTCTTCGACGTGTCACACATGGGCGAGGCGGAAGTCACAGGATCCGGCGCCGTGGCGTTCGTCCAGCGGCTCGTCACCAACGATCTGGGCCGCATCGCGGTCGGCCAGGCCATGTACACGCCCCTGTGCACGCCGGAGGGCGGCATCATCGACGACCTGCTGGTCTACCGGCTCGGGGAGGCGCGGCTCATGCTGGTCGTCAACGCGGCCAACACCGACGCCGACCTGGCCTGGCTGCGGTCGCACCTCGGCTCCGGCGCGGCCCTCGCGGACATCTCCGCGGAGACCGCGCTGCTCGCGCTCCAGGGCCCGCGCGCGCCCGCGATCCTGGCCCGCCTTACGCGCGAGCCCGTGGACCTCATCAAGTATTACTGGTTCCGGGACGGCGTCGAAGTCGCCGGGCGGCGTGCGATCGTGTCGCGCACCGGGTACACCGGCGAGGACGGCTTCGAACTCTACATCGCCGCCGAAGACGCCCCGCATCTTTGGGGGGCCCTCTTGGAGGCCGGAAAGGCCGACGGCGTTGTGCCGGCCGGCCTCGGCGCCCGCGATACGCTGCGGCTCGAAGCCGGCCTCCTGCTCCACGGCAACGACATGGACCGGACGACCACGCCCCTGGAAGTGGGCCTGGGCTGGACGGTGAAGCTCCAGAAAGGCGACTTCATCGGCGCGGACGTGCTCCGCCGGCAGAAGGCCGAAGGCACGGCGCGGCGCCTGGCCGGATTCGTGGTCGACGATCGCGCGATCGCGCGGCACGGCTTCCCAATCCTGCTCGACGGCCGGCACGCCGGGCACGTGACGAGCGGGACCTTCGGTCCCACGGTGCAGAAGAATATCGGGTTGGGGTTCGTCCCGCCGGCGCACGCCTCGCCGGGCACCCGCATCGCCGTCGAGATTCGAGGCCGTCCGGTCCCCGCAACGGTCGTGAAGACGCCGTTTTACACGCGCCCGAAGGCCGGGGCCGCATGAGGCCGGCCTGAGGGCTGAGGAGGCGCGCGTGTATCCGAAAGAACTGCGGTATTCAAAGGAACACGAGTGGGCGAAAGTGGAGGGCCGGCGGGTCCGTGTGGGCATCACCAAGTTCGCGGCCGACAAGCTGTCGGATGTGGTCTATGTCGAGCTGCCGCAGGTCGGTGCCGCGGTCGCGTTCATGCAACCCTTCGGCGTCGTGGAATCGGTCAAGGCCGTGAGCGACCTCTACGCGCCGGTCTCGGGCCGGGTCGTGGAGATCAACCAGGGTCTCGCGGACAAGCCCGAAGTCATCAACACCGACCCGTACGGGCAGGCCTGGATGATCATCGTCGAACCGAAGGATCTCAAGGAGTTGGAGCAGCTGATGGATTCGGCCGCCTACGCCGCCATGGTCGGGGAAGCCACGTCGTGAAATACATCCCCGCCACCCCCGCCGAGCGGGAACGCATGCTCCGCAGTGTGGGCGCGCGGGCCGTCGACGACCTCTTTGCCGACATTCCGGCCGACCTGCGCCTGACCCGTCCCCTCGATCTCCCGCCCGCGATGCCCGATCCCGACCTGCTCGCGCACATGCGGACGCTGGCCGACCGCAACGTGGACTGCGACCGGCTCGCGTGCTTCCTCGGCGCCGGCGCCTATGATCACTTCGTCCCGAGCACCGTTCCGCATCTCGCGCTCAAGCCCGAATTTCTGACCGCCTACACGCCGTACCAGGCGGAATTGATGCAGGGCGAACTGCAGGCGATCTACGAGTACCAGACGATGATGTGCGAACTGCTCGCGATGGACGTCGCGAACGCCTCGATGTACGACGGCGCCAGCGCGACCGGCGAGGCCGCCGCGATGGCCGCGGATATCACGAAGCGCAGCGAGGTGCTGGTCAGCACGGCCCTGCATCCCGAGTACCGGCAGGTACTGCGCACCTACACGAGCCACCTGCCGATCACCGTGCGGGACCTTCCGGCGGAAGGGGGCGTCACGCCGCCGGCCGCCGTGCGCGACGCCGCGGGCGGCGAGACCGCGGCCGTCATCGTGCAGTCGCCCAATTTCTTCGGGTGCGTCGAGGACGGCGCGGCCCTCGCGCAGGCGGCCCACGAGCGCGGCGCCCTGCTCGTCGTCGCGATCGCGGAGCCGCTCAGCCTCGGACTGCTCAAGCCGCCGGGCGAGTACGGCGCGGACATCGTGACTGGCGAAGGCCAGCCGCTCGGCAACGCGCTCAACTACGGCGGCCCGTACCTGGGGATCATGGCGACACGGCAGGCCTTCGTGCGGCGCATGCCCGGCCGCCTCGTGGGACGCACCGTGGACACGGCCGGCCGGCCGGGATATGTGCTCACGCTCCAAACACGGGAACAGCACATCCGCCGCGGCAAGGCCACGAGCAACATTTGCACGAACGAGGCCCTCAATGCCCTGGTCGCCGCGGTGTACCTCGCGACGCTCGGCCGCCGCGGCATCCGGGACGTCGCCGAGCTCAACGCGCGAAAGGCGCACTACGCGCGGGAGCGGATCGCGGGCGTGCCGGGCTACAGCCTCCGGTTTCAGGCGCCCGTGTTCAACGAGTTCGTCGTCCGGTGCCCGGTTCCGCCGACCGAGGTTAACAAACGGCTGCTCGAGCACGGCATCCTGGGCGGCCTGCCGCTCGGCCGCTTCTATCCGGAACTGTCCGACTGCTGGCTGCTCTGCGTGACCGAGCGGCGGTCGCGCGAGGAGATCGACCGGCTCGTGGGCCACTTGGCCACCGTCCAATGAGCGCGCGCGACCGGCGGGACGACCGCCAGACCGCGACCGTGACGCCCCGGCCGGACCTTCGGCGCCGGCCGGTGCCCGTGATCTTCGAACGCGGAGCCCCCGGGCGGATCGGCTACAGCCTGCCCGCGAGCGACGTCCCCGACGCCCCGCTCGACGCCATCCTGCCCGCCGCGGCCCGCCGCGCCGGCGAGCCCGCGCTGCCGGAAGTGAGCGAACTGGACGTGGTGCGCCACTACACCGCGCTCAGCCATCGCAACTTCTCGATCGACGAGGGGTTTTACCCACTCGGGTCGTGCACGATGAAGTACAACCCGAAGATCAACGAAGACGCCGCGCGGCAGGCGGGCTTTGCGCGCCTGCACCCCTACGCGCCGGAGGAATTGGCGCAGGGAGCACTCGCGCTGCTGTGGGAGCTTGAGCACATGACCGCCGAGGTCACCGGGATGGACCGGGTGACGTTCCAGCCGGCGGCCGGCGCCCACGGCGAGTTGACGAGCCTGCTCATGATCAGCCGGTACTTCGAGGAGAAGGGCGAGCGGCGCACCACCGTGGTGGTCCCGGACTCCTCACACGGCACGAATCCGGCGTCGGCGGCGCAGTGCGGCTACCAGGTCGTCGAGGTCAAGAGCGACGCCCGCGGCAACATCGATCTCGCGGCGCTCAAGGCGGCGCTGTCGACGGACGTCGCCGCGCTCATGTTCACGAACCCGAATACGCTCGGCCTCTTCGAAGAACAGATCCAGGACGTCGCCCGCGCCGTCCACAGCGTCGGCGCGCAGCTGTATCTCGACGGCGCCAACTTCAACGCGATTCTCGGCGTCACGCGGCCCGGCGATCAGGGCTTCGACGTGATGCACCTCAATCTGCACAAGACGTTCACTACCCCCCACGGCGGCGGCGGCCCGGGCGCGGGCGCGGTCGGCGTGCGGGCGCATCTCGCGCCCTACCTGCCGGTGCCGACCGTCGAGCGCGACGGCGCGCGGTTCCTGCTGGACTACAATCGCCCCAAGACGATCGGAAAGATGCGCGCATTCTACGGCAACTTCGGCAACCTCGTGCGGGCCTACACCTACATGCGGACCATGGGCGCGCCGGGCCTCCGCGAGGCGGCGGAGACGGCGGTGCTGAACGCCAATTACCTGTTGAGCCGCCTTCGCGGCGCCTTCGATGTCCCGTACGACCGCGTGTGCAAGCACGAGTTCGTGCTGTCCGGCCGACGCCAGCGCGACCGCTTCCACGTGACCACGAAAGACATGGCCAAGCGGCTGCTCGACTACGGGTTTCACGCGCCCACGATCTACTTCCCGCTGATTGTCGAGGAAGCGATTATGATCGAGCCCACGGAGACCGAGAGCCTGCAGACCTTGGACTCGTTCGTCGACGCCATGCTCGCGATCGCCCGCGAAGCCGAGACCGACCCCGAGCTCGTCCGGACGGCGCCGCACGAAACCCCGGTGACGCGGCTCGACGAGGTGACCGCCGCCCGCCACCCCGATCTCCGGTGGAAGCACACCTCCGCCGGCGGACCGGGAAGCGCTTCTCCCGCGGGCGCGTAGCCGGGCGCCGGCCCGAGCGGACTCCCGCCCCGCGCAGCACCGGACCTTGGCATCGCCCCTCGCCGCCGGCGCCTTTGGCCTCGCTTCCGCCACGTCGTGGGGCGCGGGCGATTTCAGCGGAGGTCTCGCCACCAAGCGGGCGCCGGTTTTCACGGTCGCCGCGGTATCGAAGCTCGCCTCGCTCGCCACGATGCTGATCTTGGCGTGGCTGCGGACGGAGCACGCCCCGCCGCCGCACGCGCTGGTGTGGGCAGGCGCCGCGGGAGTGGCCGGCGCGGTTGGACTCGTCTCGCTGTATCAGGCCCTGGCCGTCGGCGTGATGGGAATCGCGGCGCCGATCTCCGCGGTCATTGCCGCCGCCATGCCGGTCGCCTTCGCCGCCGCGTCGGAGGGATTGCCGACCGGCTGGCAGTTCGCCGGGTTCGGGCTCGCGATGCTCGCCGTGTGGCTGATCTCCCGGCCACCCGCGGCGGCGTCCTCGCAGGGGGACGGACGGCCCCGCGGGCTCGGGCTCGCAACGCTGGCCGGCATCGGCTTCGGCGGCTTTTACATCTTTATCAGCCGGGCGCGGACCGACGCGGTCTTCTGGCCGCTCGCCGCGTCGCAGTTCGTCACGCTGGTCACGGTCCTGGCGTTCGCCTGCGCCGCCGCGCTGGCGCGCCGCGACACCGGCGGCCGCGTCTCCATCCACGTGGTGCCCCTCATGCTGCTCGCCGGGCTGCTCGACGCCGGCGGCAACGCGTTCTTCCTGCTGGCCGAGCATGCCGGCCGGCTCGACGTGGCCGCGGTGCTCGCCTCGCTGTATCCGGCCTCGACGGTGCTGCTCGCGCGCGTGATGCTGAAGGAACAGGTCTCGCGGGAACAGGCCGCCGGGATCATCGCCGCGCTCGCGTCCATTCCTCTGATCGCGGGGTGAGCGATGTCCACGCCGCTGCTTGAAGTCGACAATCTCGTGAAAGACTTCGGCGGATTCCGGGCGGTCGACCGCGTGTCGTTTGCGATCCCCAAGGGCCGCATCATCGGGCTCCTCGGGCCGAACGGCGCCGGCAAGACGACGACGATCCACATGCTGCTCGGCATCACCACGCCGACGGCGGGCCGGATCGTCTATTTCGGCCAGGAGTTCACGGCGCACCGGCAGGCCTGCCTGCAGCGGATCAACTTCGCATCCTCGTACAACACGCTTCAGGGCCGCATTACCGTGTGGCAGAACCTGAGCGTCTTCGGCCATCTCTACGGCATCCGGCGGCCGGACGCGAAGATCCGCAGGTGGGCCGACTATTTCCAGGTCACGCCGCTGCTGCAGAAGCGATACTGGGATCTGTCCACCGGCCAGCGCACGCGCGTGAACTTAATCAAGGCGCTGCTCAACGATCCGGAACTGATCCTGATGGACGAGCCGACCGCCGCCCTCGACCCGGACATCGCCGACAAGACGCTGTCGTTGATCGAGGAGATCCGGCGCGACGCCGGCGTGTCGATCCTCTACACCAGCCACCGCATGAACGAGGTGACGCGGATCTGCGACGAGGTCGTCTTTCTCGACCGGGGACGGATCTTCGCGCAGGACACGCCGCTCGGGCTCACCAAGCGCATTCGCTCCGCGCAACTGCGGCTCACGGTGGAGGGAGATCACGCGACCATCGCGGCGTTCCTCCGGGAGCGGGCGCAGAACTTCCGGTTCACCCAGGACCACACGGTGGTGATCGACACGACGGAACAGCGCATCCCCGAGCTCATCTTCGGGCTCAGCGAGCGGGACGTCTGGATCACCGACATCGAGGTGGAGAAGCCGACCCTCGAAGACGTCTTTTTGAAGATCGCGCGGGGGGACACGGATGTCTGAACGCATCAAGGCGGTGCTCTTACAGGAATTGTACATCACGCGCGGCTCACTCGAGATCATCGTCGACCTGTTCTACACGTCGCTCATCACGGTGGTCGTCTTCGGCTTCGTTTCGGGATTCCTGACGGGCGTGCTGAACCCAAACACGGGCTCCTACCTCATCCTCGGGATGCTGCTGTGGGACGTCATCCGCGTGAACCAGTACTCGATCACGGTCGGGAGCCTATGGAACATCTGGTCGCACAATCTCAGCAACATGTTCGTGGCGCCGCTGTCGCTCTTCGAGTACGTCGCCGCGCACATGCTGTCCGGACTCCTCAAGACGCTCGTGATCTTCGGCATGATTTCGGCGATCGCGGCGGCGTGGTTTCACTTCGAGATCTGGCGGGTCGGCGCCGTCAACCTCGCACTCTTCTTTGCGAACCTGACGATCTTCGCCTGGGCGATCGGGCTCGTGCTGCTCGGCATCGTCTTCATGATCGGCACGCGCATCCAGGCGCTGGCGTGGGGCGCGATATTTCTGTTCCAGCCCCTGACCGCGGCGTTCTTCCCGCTTCGGATTCTGCCGGCGGGTGTGCGCGCCGTGGCCTACGGCATTCCGCCGACGTGGGTCTTCGAAGCGGCACGCCGGGCGCTCGCGGACCCGGCCGTCGACTGGCGGGCCGCCGGCATCGCGTTCGGCGAGAACCTGGTGTATCTTGGGATCGGAGTGTGGGCCTTTTATCTGATGTGGGCGCGGTCGCGCAGTACAGGACAGTTCGCCCGCAACGACGGCTAGCCTATTACCTTGGTCTGGGGCTAGTCCCGCGCAAGCGGGGCTAGGCGAGCGGAGGGACCGGAATGACGTGGATCTTCCTGGTGCTGGCGACGTTTCTCGCCTCGGCCGTCGAAGCCGTCGAGGCTCTGACGATCGTGCTGGCGCTCGGCGTCACGCGGGGCTGGCCGTCCGTACGGCTCGGCACCGCGGCGGCGGGGGGCGCGCTTGCGCTGCTGGTCGCCGTGCTTGGCCCGGGCCTTCGGATGATTCCGATCGACGCGCTGCGCCTGGTGGTCGGGGCCTTCCTGCTCGTCTTCGGGATGCAGTGGCTCCGGAAGGCGATTCTCCGGGCGGCCGGCTACAAGGCGCTGCACGATGAGGACGCGGCCTATCGCCGGCAGGTGCACGAAGCCATGGCCGCCGGCCAGGCGCCGCGTACGGGCGTCGACTGGTACTCGTTCACCGTGTCGTTTAAAGGGGTGTTCCTGGAGGGCGTCGAGGTGGTGTTCATCGTGTTGACCTTCGGGAGCGCGCACGGCAGCCTGCCGCTTGCGATCGGCGGGGCCGCCGCCGCGGTCGCCCTGGTGTCCGCGGCGGGGTTCCTCGTGCACCGGCCGCTCAGCCGGGTCCCCGAGAACGCGATGAAGTTCGCGGTCGGCCTCATGCTGACCACGTTCGGGATCTTTTGGGCCGGCGAGGGCCTCGGCATCGACTGGCCGGGCTCTGACGGCGCCATCTTGGCGATTCTCGCGTACCTCACCCTCTACAGCCTGACACAGGTGCGTTGGCTCGGGGCCCGGCGCGTCCGGCGCCTCGTGACCGCGGGCAACGCGGGAGGGGCATCCCAATGAACTATGTCGCGTCCTTCCTGGCGTTTTGGAAGGACCTGCTGATCGGCGACGACTGGACCATCGCCGCCGGAGTGATCGTGGCTCTCGCCCTCTCCGCGCTGCTCGTCCACGCGGCGATTGTCCCGTGGCTGTGGCTGCCGCTCGCCGTCGCCGCCGTGTTGACGGCGTCGCTGCGGCGCGCCTGAACCGCCCGACGTGATGCCGGTCCGCCGCGCCGGGCGCCCGCCCGCGGAGATCCTGGCGCTTTTCGATGCCGAAAGGCGCGAGGACCGGCTGCCCGAACCCGGGGTCCGGTACGAGCGCGCCGGACCCGTCATCCGCGCGATCGGCGCATGGAATGCCGTCGTAAGCGCCGACCTCGCCGCCGAAAACGCGGATGCCTTCATCGCCGAGCAGGTGGCATTCTTTCGCTCGCAGTCACCGGGGCGCGGCGACGCCGGCGCGGCCGATCATCCGTCGGTGGCCCGGCAGACCGGCGTCATCGAATGGAAAGTTTACGGCTACGATCTGCCACCCGACCTCGGATCACGGCTCGCGGCGGCCGGCTTTGAGCCCGATGAAACTGAGACGCTGGTGATTTTTGATCTCGCGGACGATCTGCGCGAGGACCCGCATCCCGCCGCGGCCGGCGCGACGGCGGTCGAAGTCCGGCGGGTGACAGACATGGCCGGGGTCGCTGAGGCCGCGGAGACCGCTCGAATTGCCTTCCGCCGCGACGAGCACTGGCAGGCGGCGCGCACGCAACAATATCAGCAGCGTCTGACAGACCCGACGCTCGGCCTCTACGTCGCGTATGTGGACGGACGCCCGGTCGCGAGCGCGCGCGCGGAATTTCCGGCGCAGCGGTCGTTCGTGGGACTTTGGGGCGGGGGCACGATCCCGGAGTATCGCGGCCGCGGCATCTATCGCGCGCTCGTCCGGGCCCGCGCCGACGACGCCCGGCGGCGCGGTTACCCGTACCTGCGTGTGGACGCGCGCGAGACGAGCCGCCCGATCCTCGAACGGCTGGGGTTCTTGCCGCTCACGAGCATCGTGGAGTGGAGATTTCTACTGCCCGCCGGACCGCGGGTCGCGAACGCCTGCCGATAGCGAGGAGCACGTGACGGAGCCGAGCGCCGCAAGACATGCCGGGACGGTCCTGGACACGTTCGAGTACGACGGGGTCCGTCTGCTGCCCGGGCGTGTGCACGACCAGGTTGTCCGGGCCCGCGACGTCTACTTTTCGCTGTCCAACGACGACATTTTGAAAGGCTTTCGGCAGGCGGCCGGCATGCCCGCGCCCGGCGCCGGCATGCGGGGATGGTGCACCGAGACGAGCGCGTGTATCTTTGGTCAATTGCTGAGCGGCATTGCGCGACTGAGCCGGGCGACGGGCGACGGGCCGCTCCGTGAGAAGGCGCTTGCGCTGTTTGACGGCTGGCGGCAGACGATCGGTCCCGAGGGCAATGCCCGTATGCGCCTGTACGATTGGGAGAAACTGGTGTGCGGGCTTGTCGACCTGGAGGCCTACGCCGGCTCCCGCGAGGCGCTGCCGGTTCTCGAGCGGACGATGTCATGGGCGGAGAGGACGTTCGACCGCTCGCGGCCCGCGGCGGACAATTTCGATTTTCAGGGCGGCGGACCGACGCAGACGATCGAGTGGTACACGCTGCCCGAAAACCTCTACCGCGCCTATCTCCGGAGCGGCAATACGGCCTACAGAGATTTCGCCGGCCTCTGGCTCTACGAGCATTACTGGTCGCAATTCGCGGACGCCGCGGAGCCGCGCGAGGTCATCGCCGTGCATGCCTACAGCCACGTCAACTCGCTCAGCAGCGCCGCGATGGCGTACGCCGTCACAGGCGATCGCCGCTATCTACGGATCTGCGCGAACGCGTACGATTTCCTCGGGCGGACCCAGTGCTACGCGACGGGCGGGTTCGGCCCCGACGAGCGGTTGATGCCGCCGGACGGGGCGCTCGGCCGGTCACTCGAGCTCTACGCCGGCCATGCGGAAATCCCGTGCGGGTCATGGGCGGCGTTCAAACTGTGCCGCTACCTCATGACGTTCACCGGCGAAGCCCGGTTCGGCGACTGGATTGAAACGCTGCTGTACAACGGCATCGGCGCCGCGCTGCCGACGGAACCGGACGGCCGCACCTTTTACTACGGGGACTATCGCCTTTCGAGCGGCATCAAGCAGTATTACTGGCACGCGTGGCCGTGCTGTTCCGGCACCTACCTGCAGACGGTCGCCGACTACCACAACGTCATCTACTTCAAGGCGCCGGAGGGACTCCGCGTCAATCTGTTTGTGCCGTCCGAGGTGGCGTGGCGGCAGGGCGGCGAGCGGGTCCTCCTTCGCCAGGAGACAGACTATCCGGAGGCCGACACGACGGCGCTCACGCTGTCCATGGAGCGGCCGGTGCGGATGGAACTGGCCGTCCGCGTCCCGTCCTGGTCGAGGGACGTCCGGCTCGAGCTGAACGGCACGCGCCTCGATCCGGCCCCGCGGCCGGGCGAGTGGGCGCGCATCGAACGGGAGTGGCAGCCGAGGGACCGGCTCACGGTCACGATTCCCCGGCGCCTGCGCACCGTGCCCGTAGATCCGCAGCATCCCAGGCGCGCGGCACTGCTGTGGGGTCCCGTCGTACTGGCCCAGGACGAAGCGTGCTGCCGCCGGCCGCTGGCATTGGACCCCGGAGTGGAACCGGAACAGCGCCTTGTTCGAGAGGGACCGGCGCGCTTCCGTATTCGGGACACGGCCCCCGAACGCCACACGCGATTTCTGGAGCCGTTCTACGCGTTTCCGGCGTTTTGGCCGTATTGGGTCTACTTCGACCTGGACGCGACCCCGCTGTACTGACTTGGCGCCCGGGCGCCGGGGTCGCCCGCCGGCCCCCCGTTCTTACACCGGCGTGATTCGTACCGGCAGTCCGTCGCCCCAGCCGTACTTCGCGCGCGCGAGGTCCTGCACGGTCCGCCACTCTGCGGCGTCGCGTGCCTTCTCGAGCGCCTCCGCGTCGGCATCCCGCACGTGATCGCCGATGCGTACGCGAACGCGGCGATTGCGCGCGATGTTCTTGACCCACTGCGCGCGGTGGAACCCCTCGGCGAACACGTAGAAACTGCCGCAGTGGACCACGAACCAGATCTCGATTTCGCGCGGCAGTCCGGTCTTCCGGCCGGTCGTCGTCAGATACAGGAACGGAAGAGCGGCGACCTCGTCGAACGCGACCACGCCTGGTCCACCCCCAACACGTAGATCGAGTTTTCCGGGGGGCTCTCGGTAACATCTGGTAGTTCTTTCCTCGTCCCTGAATCCAGGGCTAATATGCGTCTTCGTCCCGCCAGCATCGATCTCGGCTTTGATACTGTCCCCAAGGTGCAGACACGCGTCCAGCGGACGGCCCGAGTGCGCCCTGTCGCCAGCGGGGCGGCTGAAAACGCCGGCCTCGCCATCTGCGAGGTTGCAAGCGAGTCTAAGCCGGATCAATGGTACACGGTCTACGAGCACCCGGACAGAACGCTCTTCTGTGGCTGTCCGGATTACATCTATCGGCGCCGCCCGCACGGTGAGGAGTGTAAGCATTTGCGTGGGCTTCGGCTTCAAGGGCTGCTGGAGGTTATCGAACCGGCCCGCCAACGTGCCATGAGCGAACTTACCCTGCCCAGATTCCTGATCTTTGGATATTCAGGAGGTGTTCGATGCGACGCGAAGCGATCAGAGTCACCATTACACGCGACGGCCGCGCGACGGTCGCCGTCGAGGGCGTAAGCGGCCCGTCGTGTGAAGCACTTACTGAAGAGCTCGAGCGGGCGCTCGGCGTGGCCCGCAAGAAACGGCGGACGACAGAGTACTATCAGATATCGCCGGCAGCCGAGTTGATGGTCCGAAGGATCCCCGGCGACTAAAACGCCCTCGCCGGGGACGGACAGCGCTAGTGCCTGGTTGACAGGGTTGCGCCAGGCTTCAGGGCGCTGGGCGACGTGGCGATCAGTGATCGCTTTCATTTGAAAGTCCTTGCTCGAACTTTGTGATCAATGTCGCCAAGGCTTCCGGCTGCTCGTGGGTGGTGAGGTGACCGCCGGGCAAGCGCTCGATCTGGGGGCCGAGCTTCCCGAGGCGTTCTTGCGCAAGGTCGACCTGCCGATGCTCAAAGGGATCGTCGTCGCTGCCGCCCACAAGAAACGGGAATTGACCGCGATACGCCGTGAAGAGACGGCCGAAGTCGAGCCGGTCGCCTTGCGCTTTGTGATCGGCGGCGAAGCCCGCCGCTCGCGCGAGGTAGAACAGGCCATCGTGGCGGTTCATGGCGTTGTAGAGCTCCCGCACCTCGGCGTCGGTAACCCGGTAGCCCTTTGACCACATCACCCCTGCCAGCCTCTTGAACATCGCAAAGGAGCGGCCGATCCATGGTTCCATCCCGCCTCCAAGTCGGCGCAACATCGGCGTGGTGTACCATGGGTGGGAGTGTCCGTCGGTGAAGAGTCCGCCGTTGAAGATGAAAACTCCGCGTATTTCCGGGCCGCCTGCGGGTTCGCCACGCTCGGAGCGCTCAAGCCTGCGCCGCAGGTGCTCCAAGACGACAAGTGAGCTAAAGTCAAAGGCAACTAACGTCGTCGATTGAACACCAAAGTCGCGCCATATCGCCTCAACGAGATCGGTCCGTTCGGCGGTGGAGTACGCATAGTTTTTGGGCTTGTCGCTGTCGCCCATCCCGACATACTCCACAAAGAGCTTCGGCATCCCGGCCGCGTTCGGCAAATGGGGGAGAACTTTGGCCCACCCGAACGAGCCGTCCGGATATCCTGGCAGGAAGGACACGGCGCGAGTAAGATCTCCTTCTCGCCTCACGAACACGCGAAGGGGCGCGCCTTGGGCAGTAACCATGGCGCGCGCTTTGGGGTCGTAGCCGACGCGCTCGCCACCTGCGAACCAGGCTTGAGCAGACGGCATACCGCTGACTTTTTCGGCGGCTGCCGTGTACATCGTCTCGGAACGGATCATTTCTCAGCCTCCTGATGCAGGCCACCGGCGGTGCGGCGGCCATTGTCGAGGTGCGTGAGCGCTCCCAGGCTTGCTAATACGCCCGTTGCCACCGCTCGCCTGAGCATAAGAGCGTGAATGGCGGGGTGGGATTGGGACCCACGGCCAAAGCCGATCCGCCGCATTCAGCGAGCCGCCGCACGATAACGTTCACGCCGCGGAGCGCGCCGGCAGCACGGCCCCTCGCGCCTGGTCCTCGAATCTGATCTTTGCGGCGATCGTAAAGTGGATCAGGAAATAGAGCGGGACGAGCATTGTCGGGATCATGATCCACGGAAGGGCGCCCATCGCCCCGGTGCCCGGCCCTTCTGTGAAAACTCGAAACGGTGTGCCGGGTGCTGAGAGCGCGCCGAGCGTCACCGCGTCGATGAGATCAGCGGCACCAAGAAGATTCCAGGCGAAGACCCAGCCCCAGTTCTTTGGCCTTGTTGCAGCGATCGCCGCTACTGGAATCGCCAGGGCACCCGTCAACGCGTCACCCCATCCCGCGGCCGGACCGAAGGGTGCGGAAATCCGCCCCTGCGCTGCCGAGATCGCCATCAAGATGCCCGCTACCCGGCCGACGTTCAGAGCAACGAGCGCCGGAAGTGGCACGGAGAGCAGCGCGTCCCGAAATTGCCGGCGTGCAGCCCACGCGCCAAACAGCAGCGCGGAAAATACCGCGAACGCCACCACGGGAATTGGAACCCCCCCGGCGGCGCCGGGGGCACCGAGGCCGAAGCCCGCAATCGTGACGACGATCACGCCCCATAGCGCCGCGGCTGCGGCGACGGCGAGCTTCGTGGATCGGCGCGCCGGTGAAAACCCCACAAGTACGCCGACAAGCGCCGCATACAGCGCCGAATAGGCAGTTGCGCCAATGACCTCGAACATGGATCGCCTCCTTGTTGCTGAGTTTCTATGAAGCCCCTTGCGAATCTCGCACCAGCGTCTGGACCGCCGACAGTTCCTGCAGGATCTCGCGCCACCGGGATCCCCCAACGCGCCGTACGACTTGACGCTGCGCCTGCTCCCACAGCGGCAGCGCGGCAGTCAGGCGGTCGCGGCCGAGCGGGGTCACCGTGACAAAGCGCGTGCGCCGGTCCTTGCCGCCCGCAGTTTTGACCATGCCGGCCCGCTCGAGTAGCCGCAGGTCCCGCGTCAGGGTCGACGGATCCATCACCAAGGCGCGCGCGATTCGGGTCATGGTCGGCGGGTCGGCGAGGGCGACGGCGACCAGCACCGTAAACTGCGTGGCTCTCAGTCCGCTCGGCCCCAGCACCTCATCGAAGAACTGCGTGACCGCGCGGGCGGTCTTTCGCAGGTTGACAGCCGCGCACTCTGCCGCGACGCGTTTCCACTGTCGCCGATCCGTCGCACGCCCGCTCGGGATGTCCACGGAGATTCGCCTCAGTGCTCCTTTAGTCATTTGTATATGCAATAATCTTACTTGTATATACAATATCATTGGAGCCCATGTCAAGGCCGGAACAGCCGTTTGACGGTAACAAGGATTTCGGTTTCTCGATTTTGGGGGTCTGAAGGGACAGCCCGGAGATTGAACGATTGTGTCAGAAGATCGCGAGACGATCGCTAGGAGGCCGGCACAGTATGGTAAGCAGACGCAGAAAGCATGCGTACGCGACGCCGCCGGCGACGGTCACGAGTACCGCAGGGCTGGGATGTCTTGACGGCCCGTCGCGTTTATGCCGTAGGTCTTGCTCCTATTCTTCGATCGCGCCGCCGATCCGGCGAAGGTGGTCGCGAAACGCGACCGCTGGGTTTTCGGCACGGCGCGCGAGAAAATTCGCAAACCGCAACTGCGCGCGCAGCGAGGTGCCGCGGCGCATCTTCTCCGCCTGGACGCGCTCGGTGTCACGGATTGAGCGGGCGAGCGCCGCGATCTCCTCCGCGCGGGCCTCCGGCACGAAGAGCACGCCGTTCGCGTCCCCCATCACGACGTCGCCTGCGCCGACGGTCCAGGTGCCGACGCGGGCCGACGCCAGGGCTTCGACCTCCCGCGGATCGAGCCTGAGCGGCCCGGTCGGACAGCCACCGAGGCTAAACACCGGCAGCCCGATCTCGAGGAGTTCCTGTGTGTCGCGATGCAGCCCCCAGATGACGATCCCCGCCAGCCCGGCCAGTTTCGTCTCCAAGACGATCAGATCTCCCACGCACGCTTCATCCCGGCGGCCGGCGTTGTCGATCACCATGACCTCGCTCGACGACGCTCGCTCCAACGCTTCGAGAAAGATATCGACGCTGCCGTAGTGCCGGACGGGCCGAACTCTGCCCGCCACCCGGCCCGACGGGCCGAGCGCGCGAACGTCGGACGGCGCACAGCGGACGTCCACGCCGCTGCGGAGGCAGGCGTCGGCGACGTGCGGTGTTGTCAGGCCCTCAAAAAGCGCGGCGGTTCCGGATGCGTCCATCGTTTCCCTCCCTGGGTTTCCGCCATCACGTTCACCGAATGATCAATACGATGGAGAGCGCCAGGAGCGCGCCCATCGTGATATTGAACGTGCGCAGGCGGCGCGGGGTCCGCAGCAGACGCTGCACGCCGGCGCCGAAGGCCAGCCAGAGAAAGCAGCTCGGCAGAGCGACCAAGAAGAACAGCACGCCCAGCGACGCCGCCTGCACGACCGGGCTTCCCGCGCCGGCCGTGAGGAAGGTCCCGGCGGCGCTCGCGGCAACCAGCCAGGCCTTGGGATTCACCCACTGGAAGATGGCCGCGTCCAGGTAGCCGATGGCCCTGCGGCCGGACGCCGCATTGATGGTGCGCGAGGCGGTCGCGATCTTCCACGAAAGCCAGAGCAGCACGACGGCGCCGCTCCAGTGCAGGGCCCGGAGTACAGGCGGGTGTCCCAGGACCAGGCTCCCGAGGCCCGAGAGCACGAAGAACAGCATGAGGCCCATGCCAGTGGTCTGGCCGAAAAGGCACGGAAGCCCCCGGAGGACGCCGACCTGCGCGCCGGTCGCCGTCAGCATGACGTTGCTCGGGCCGGGCGTGCCGGCGGCGGCCACGGCGAAGAGCAGGAACGCCGCGGCCTGCTCGGTAGTCATTGTGTACTCGAGGAACCCGTTTGACGGTCCCGGAGCGTCGGAGTCATGCGGCTCAAGCAAACCAGATCGGCGGGCGAGGGTCTTGAACAATCGTGCCGGAAGCCCGGCCGGGAGTGGATCGCCAGCGCCGGGCCGGTGGACGGCGTAGAGCTGTTCCGCGCGTGGTTCGCCGGCGCGGCGTACCGGAAGCACCGCCACGACACCTACGCCGTCTGCGTGACCGACTCCGGCGTGCAGGTTTTCGACTACCGCGGCGCCGTCCACGCGAGCACGCCCGGTCAGGTGACCGTGCTCTATCCGGACGAAGTCCACGACGGCCGCGCGGGCACCCCCGACGGGTTCGGTTACCGGATCGTCTACGTCGAACCCCTCCGGCTGGCCGAAGCGGTCCGGGCCGTCTGCGGGCGGCCGTATCGGCTGCCTTTCTTGCGCGAGGCGGTGTCGACGAACGCGCGGCTGGCGCGCGCCGTGCGCGAAGTCTTCCGCACGCCTCTGGAACCGCTGGCCGTAGATAGCCTCGTGGTGGAGTTGGCGGAAGGCCTGCTGGCCGGTGAACGCGCGGGCGGTGCGCCCGCGGTCTCGCGGCACGTTGACACCGTCGCCGTCGAGCGCGCGCGGCAGATCCTCGCCGCGGAGCGGACCCGCACGGTGCGCTCAGCCGAGTTGGAGGCGGTTAGCGGCCTCACACGCTACGACCTCGCCCGCCAGTTCCGTATCGCGCTCGGGACCACCCCGCACCGCTACCAACTCATGCGCCGGCTGGAACGCGCGCGAGAGGCGATCCACCAAGCCCGCCCTCTTGCCGAGGTCGCGTGCGACGCGGGCTTTGCCGACCAGGCCCACTTCACACGCGCGTTCACCTCCGCGTTCGGGCTCACGCCAGGACGCTACCGGGCGCTGCGGCGGGACCTACCGCGGGCCGGCTAAGCCGGGATCGCGCCGGCCGGATTCCGGCTTAGGCGATTCTGGCAAAATCGACCGTGGCCACGTAGCAGAGCCATTTAGGATCGCGACAAACTGAGAAGGAGCCGCTTCCTGAAGATGCGGTACATCACCCACCAATACGGTCCATTGTCTTACGAGGGAGCTGAACAGGCTCATGCCCGACTCCTGCAGCTCTGAGCAGGAAGCACTGGATGCTATCGTCGGTGCAGCTAAGCGGGGCGTGCGCCGCCAGTTACTGGTACTCTCCACCGGCTCCGGCAAAACCGTCATCGCAGCAAGACTTCCCGAAAGTTTGGGCGACCCACCGCTTCTGTACTGCGCCCACCGTCACGAATTGCTCGACCAGACATTCGGCGTATTCAGAACCGAACGCCCAGATCGACCCACTGCGATTGAACGTGGTGCCAGCACGCCGCCTCGGGCGCCGTGACTGTCGTTGCCAGTATCCAGTCATTATCCCGACCTGCTCGGCTCGGCAGTTACCGGCCCGAGGATTCGCCGGTCATGATCGTTGACGAGGCCCACCGGAGCGCCGCTTCTTCCTACCTCGATGTCTTCAGGCACTTCCGCCACCTTCCGGGCGATGGGGTCCTGGCTCGTACCGATGGCCTGCTGCTCGCCGCGGCCGGCACCGCGGCGGGAATCGCCGCCGCACGCTGCGAACAGCACGGCATGAAAATCGGCGTCGTCTTCCCGCAGATCGAAATCGGCAGCGATCCCGCGGTCGTCCGGGACTACGCGCAGGCCGCGGAATCGCTCGGCTACGATCATCTCCTCATCTACGATCACGTGCTCGGCGCGAATACCGCGAGCCGGCCCAAGTGGACGGGTCCGTACACGAGCGCCCACAGCTTCCACGAGCCATTCGTGGTCTTCGGGTACATCGCCGGCTGCACCCGGCGCCTGGAACTCGTCACCGGGGTGATCATCCTGCCGCAGCGTCAGACGGCGCTCGTGGCCAAGCAGGCGGCGGAGGTCGACGTGCTGAGCGGCGGGCGGCTCCGTCTCGGAATCGGAGTCGGCTGGAACGACGTGGAGTACCAGGCGCTGGGCATGGATTTCCACAACCGCGGCGCCCGCTGCGTCGAACAGATCAAAGTGCTCCGCGCGTTATGGACGCAGGAAACCGTCACCTTTGAAGGACGGTGGCACAATATTCCGGACGCCGGCGTCAACCCGCTGCCGGTGCAGCGGCCGATTCCGCTCTGGATCGGCGGGGAGTCCGAAGTCGCCCTGCGCCGGGCGGCGCGCATCGCGGACGGCTGGATGTCGAGCCGGACGATTCAACCGCCCGCCCAACTGCCCGCCAACGAGGCCGCCCGCGAGCACCAGGTGGAACGGCTTCGGGCGCATCTCGCGGCCGCGCGCCGCGATCTGAACGGCTTCGGCATCGAGGGACGCGCCGCGGTCCGGCAGGGCGGGCCCGAGGAATGGCGGGACCAGGTCGAACAGTGGCGGAAGCTCGGTGCCACGCACCTCAGCGTGGATACGACGCGCGCCGGGCTGCCGAATCCGCGCGCACACATCGACGCGATCCGGCGGTTTCAGGAAGCCGTGAACGGCTAAGCGGCACGCCGCCGCGGGTTCAGCTTCGACCGTTCCCTCATTCGCCGTTCTGTACTCGTTCGAGCAACGGTCTCCCCACGGCGTTCGAGACACAACACGGAGTCCGCCGGCACCTCTCAATGAGGACGCCCTGAACAACCCTGGAGCAATTCACGCGAAGGAGCTTTTCACATGAACCGCACCACAGCCCGCCGGCCGCTGAACGTGGTGTTGCGCCACGGTTCGTCCGCCGAGAAAGTGTTTCTCGCCCAGGCCGGGTTACCTATGCCGGAAGCCCTCGTGCCCGGACTCCCGCCGACACCGCAGCACGACCTCATCAACCATGGGGGCAGGACGATTTCAGCGCTGCGCTTCGTCAGCTATTACGTCGGGGCGGTAGCGTGGGCCGCGAGCGACATCGGCAACATCGATCGCGCCCTGGCGGCGGCGATGAGGGACGCCGGGCTTAACGGCATCATGCAACAGTATTTTACGGCCCCGATTACCACGGCATTCGACGGGTCGGAGCCACTGCCGGGACCGGCGCCGGCGATTGTCAGCCAGGGCGACATCGAAGCGCGGGTCGCGGATCTCGACGCGCAGGGAAAGTTCGGCAATCGCGATCTGGCGTCGACGGTGTTCGTATTCTTGCTGCCTCCCGGCACGGTGCTGAACACGAATGCCGCGACCACCGGCGCGCTGACCCGTCGGGCCGGTGTCCGAACAGCCCGCCGCCGTTCGATGCCTGCCGACGATAAAGACGACTCGCTGCACGGCCTGGGCGGCTTTCACGGATCCGTGCATACCGCGGCCGGCCGGACCGTGTACTACGCGGTGGGCGTCTATTCGGAGACGCGTCCGGACGGCACGGTCAACGGGATCCCCGTCTTCGACCAAGCGTGGAAGAACGTGGTCGCCACGTTCTACCACGAGCTGAACGAGGCGCGGACCGATCCCGACGTAGAGGACGCCATTCGCGACGGTTCCAACGCGCATCTGGGCTGGGTTTCACGCCAGGGCGAGGAGTGCGGGGACTTCCCGGTGTTCGAGGCCGGTGCCGACCTCACAAAGGTCTTCAAAGAGATCGCCCTCGCCGACGGCAGCGGCACCGTGCCCGTCCAGTGCCAATACTCCAACAGAGTCCACGGGCCGGAGTGTCCTTGAATGCCGCGCGTCGTCATCCTGATGCAGGAGAACAAGACAACGGATTACTACTTCCCGACGCTCGCCGCCTGGGGCGCCGAGGTCCAGAACAGCGGCAACCTGCTCGCGGCGCCGCCCATTCCGGATCCCCCGCACGACCGCAATGCGTGGCTGCACTACAAGATGGGCGACTATCCCGCCGCGGCCGTCCAGATCGACAATGACCGTGTGCTCCCGTACTACAGCTGGCTGGCGAAGCAATTCACGTTCTGCGACCATCACTTCGGTCTGGGCACCAATTCGACGCCGGGGCACATGCTCGCCGTCGGCGGGCAGACTCCGACCTTGCGGAACCCTCCCGCCGGGACCAGCCCGGTGTGGGACCTTCCCACCATCTTCAAGCACGTGGAGCGCGCCGGGATCAGTTGGGGCGCGTTCACCGGAGCCGACCGCTACCCGGTCCTGTTCTACGCGGAACTCGGCGACGCGGCCGGTCGGGCCCGTGTCTACACGTCGCGCGATCCCACGTCCGACACGTTCACGCGGATGGCGCGCTCCGGGGCCCTGCCGCAATTCTGTTTTGTCTGGAGTCCGAGCGGTTACGATGAACACCCGCCGGACCGGACGCCGGACCCGGCCTACGTGACGAAGGGACACGACCTGACCTGGCAGCGCGTGGACGCCGTCGTCCAGGCCGGCGGCTGGCAGGATACCGTCTTCATTCTGACCTGGGACGACTGGGGCGGCTATGCCGACCACGTCGCCACGCCGGACGCGGAGACGGCCGTCGATCCGCAGCATCCGAACGGGTTTCAGGTAATCGGCGGCTCACGGATCCCGCTCCTCATGTTCGGCGGCCGGATCAAGCAGGGAATCGAGTCAACCTGGCACTCGCATGCCTGCATTCCGAAGACCGTCATCGACGTGTTTCAGCTGCCGCCCTTCGGGGTTCCGCGAGTGGACACCGCCCGGTCACTGGCGGACCGCGTGGATCCCGCGCTCGCCCGCCCCCAACCGCCCGGGTTCGGCGGTACGATCGCTCAGCCGCCCGCTCCCACGCCCAAGCCGCGGCCGGTGCCGCCGGCGCCGTGGGAAGGACCCAATGCGCAGCCAATGCCGAAGTTGGTCGCCAACGGGGGAAAGTCCATCCCGGCGCCCAGTGATGCCGTCGTGCGGACCAAACCCCCGAGTTTACCGGCAGGGCTCAGCGGCGGCGGGACGGCGGGGACGCGCGCTCCTCGTGCGAAGCCTCGGCGGACACGCACCGCGAAGGCCGCGCGGCGCAGGTAGACTACTTCCGAACGGCGACGACCTCGAGGTACTCCGACGGGATGCTCACTGTGCCGTCCTCCGCGCGGTTGTGCCGCCGCACGAGCGCGAGAAGATCGCGTTCGTACGCCACCCGCTGCGCATGGTCCAGGACCGTGAAGATCTGACGGCTGGGGCCGAAGTACTTGCGGCGGCCATCCATCCAGGCCTCTTCGGAGGCCCCCCGAACGGTCGCGTGCCGGCGCTGTGCGCTGAGCGAGGCGACGCCCGCTCCTAGTAACTCCCGAAGCCGCTCTTCGGTCCCCCACGACACGGCAGGCCGGAGCCCAGGCGGCGGCGGGACGTAGCGGGCATTGACCGCAAACATCTGCCCGGAGAAGCCGCCGGGCGTCCAGTTCGCAAGCCCGATTTTCCCGCCGGGCCGGCACACCCGGAGGAGTTCCCGCGCCGCCGATTCCTGATCCGGCGCGAACATCACCCCGAACGTCGACAGCACGACATCGAAGGCCCCGCCATCAAACGGCAGATGCTCGGCATCGCCCTCGCAGAACGTGACGGACAGGCGCTCGGCCCGGACGCGCTCCTCGCCGCGCGCCAGAAGCGCAGGCACGAAGTCGATCCCCGTCACGCGGCCGCCGCGCCGGGCCGCCGACAGCGCGGCGTTGCCGCTCCCGGTCGCGACGTCGAGCACCGCCTGCCCGGGATGAATGTCCACCGCCTCGCAGAGCAATTCGGCCACGAGGATTTGCCGTGACGCGATGACGGAGAAATCGCCGTCCGCCCACGCCTGCTGCTGCCTCCGCTTGATGGCGTCGAGGCCGCTCACGGAGGCGTCACCGTCCGCGGTGTCCGTCATCGCTCGTAGAACGCCCGCACCATCCGAATCCATCCCGCCTGCTCGTCGAGCGTGAAGGGCCAGTACGAGGCGACGCGGTCGGCAAGGCCGGCGTAGCGCTCCCGCAGTTGATGCCCGATCTCGTCGTACGTGCCCTGGATGACAATGGCGTCGAGCAGGCCGTCGGGCACCTGCCCGGCGATCTCGCTCATGCGCCCCTGGCTGACCATCTGCCTCAGGCGATCGGCCACGTCGGCATAACCCACGATCTGCAGCAGCACGCGGTACGTGGGCGTCGAGCCGTAGAACGCGATCCGGGCCCGCGCCCGCGCGAGCGCCGCGGCCTGTTCGTCCGGCGTCTCACCGGGGGCGATGATCACGGGCGCATATAATTGAAGGTCGGTGCGCCGGCGCCCCGCCTTCGCGAGCCCCTCCGCGAGGTGCGGCCGGACGAACCCGCGCAGATACGTGACGGAATGGATCGGATGGGCGATGAATCCGTCGGCCAGCTCACCCGCCAGCCGGCAGAGCACTTCGTTGACCCCGGCGATCAGAATCGGGACCGTGGGCTGGGCGTTGGGTCCCGGGCTGAAGAACGGGCCCATGAGGTTGAGGTTGTAGTACCTGCCCCGAACGCGGAGCGGCGCCCCCTCCTGCCACGTCCGCCAGATCGCGCGCACGGCCTGCACGTACTCGCGGAGTTTGGGCGCCGGGGGATCCCACGGCATGCCGAACCGCCGCTCGATGTGCGCGCGGACCTGCGTGCCGAGACCCAAGAGAAACCGGCCGCCCGAGAGACGCGCCAAGTCCCAGGCCGTCTGCGCGGTGACCATCGGGCTGCGGGAGAAGGCCACCGCGATCCCGGTGCCGAGTTCGAGCCGCGACGTGTGCAGCGCGGCGCTCGTCAGCGTCACAAAAGGGTTGTGCTTGGTGTCGTTCGCCCAGATTCCGGCAAAGCCGGCGCCCTCGGCCGCGCGCGCCACGGCCGGGATCTCCGTGAGCGCGTCCATCGCGAGCGCGCAGTCGAGCTTCACCGCCCCGCCGCCGGATGCGCTACTTCCAGCTCATCACCCACACTTCACGTGTTCTCGGAAGGTTGTCGCGGCTCACCGTGACCGTATGCCCGGCGTTCTTCGTAGCCCCGATCACGCCGAGGAAGTTGTCGAGAGCCGCAATCGGCCACCCCGCGTTGACCTCGGTCTTGTAGTGCATCGGGATCGTGACCATCGGCTGCAATTGATCCAGGGCCTTTTTGGCCTGCGCGGCGTCGATCGTGTAGTGTCCGCCGACGGGAATCATCACCACGTCGGGATGGCCGATCGCGGTCGTCTGGGCATGGTCGAGCGCGTGCCCGAGGTCTCCCAGGTGCACAACGCGGAGCCCTTCACTCTCGAGGATGAAGATCGTGTTGCGCCCGCGCTGCGAGCCTTCGGTGTCGTCGTGGTAGGTCGGCACGGACGAGACGGTGATCTTCCCGACCGGCTGCTTGACCATCGTGCGCCAGTTGCCGTCGGACAGTCCCCGGACGATTTGGGGCTTGCCCTTGGCCATGGCCACGTTGTTGTGGTCGCCGTGCTCGTGGCTCACCAGCACGGCGTCGGCGTCCACGGACGGGATCGGGTAGCCGACTTTCTCTTCGTAAGGGTCGATCAAAACCTTCGTGCCGCCAGCGTTGATGAGGAACGTCGCATGGCCGAGATAGGTAATCTCCATCGTGGTCCTCCTTCCGCGTGCACCGAGCAGGACGAGCGGGACTACGGGAGCGGGATGCCGGAGCACGGCGCGGGTTCATGCGGCCTTCGATGCGGCGGGCGGCTTCTCCCGCATTGCGCCGTGCCGGCGCCGCATCGCCGCGCCTTGTCCGATCGAGTCCGGCGTTGAAATCCGGCGATAGTGCGAGATATATCGGGTTGTGGTTAGTTCACTTATGAATATCGTACATATGTTCGTAATAGGCCGGATTGCATACCGTACATTAGTTCGATATTCTTCGACCATAAAGCGGCGGAATTTCCGGAGGTGCTGAATGAAGCGCCACGGTGGGTTAACCCCGAGGCAGCAGCAGATTCTGGACTACCTTATTAAAGCTATCCAAGACAAGGGGTATTCCCCGTCCGTCCGCGAGATCGGAGATGCGATCGGTCTCAGTTCCCCGTCGACCGTCCACCAACACCTGACCGCATTGGAGGAAAAGGGGTTCGTGCGCCGTCACGGCGATCGGATGCGGGCCCTCGAGGTTGTCGACAAAACCCTGATCCACGACGGTGACGCCGTCCGGCTCCCGCTGGTGGGCCGCGTGTCCGCCGGAACGCCCGTGCTTGCGGACGAACAGGTGGAGGATCGGATCGAGGTGCCGCGACGGCTTGTCGGCGATATCCGGGACTGCTTCTTGCTCCGGGTCCGCGGCGACAGCATGATCGGCGCCGGCATCATGCCGGGCGACGTCGTCATCGTGCGCCGGCAGCGCACGGCATCGGCCGGCGACATCGTCGTCGCGCTGCTCGGCGAGGACGCGACGGTGAAGCGGCTGGCCACGCTCGACGGCGCCCCGGTACTCCGGCCGGAGAACGCGGCCTATCAGCCGATCCGGAGCGAATTCGAGATCGCGGGCCGCGTCATCGGACTGATGCGCGCGTACCAGGGGGTCCGCGGATGATGCTGCAACGGGCCCGGCGTCGCGCCTGGAATCGGGCGTACATTGGTGGGCGTGGCCGTCTCCGGTCGGCCGCGGCGTACCGCGGCCTCCGCTCACCCTTTCAGCCCTCGCGTCCGCCGGCCCACGCCGCCGCGGAGCGTACGTGGTGGGACCGCATGCTGGACGACCGCGATCTCCTCGGTGTGAAACTGCTTCTCTTGGCGGCGATCCTTGGACTCACCGCGCTTCTGGAGCGGATCGGGTAGGCGTATGGCCATGCTGCAGCTCACCGAACCGCGCGCGTCGGCCAAACTCAAGGTCGTCCATGCCTACGTCGCGGCCGCGGACCCGGTGGACGGACGGAGCGGCATGGGGGTGGTGTTCGTCGACTCCCAGGGGCACGTCGTCAAGCGCATCGGCCGCGCGCTACCCGGCGTTCACGCCCACGAACTCGCGGTGTTCCGAGGGATTCTTTACGCGTTGTGGAACTCACGCCGGTTCGGCGTCCGCCACGTCGTCGTCCACAGCGATGCGCCGGCCGTCGTCCAGCAGGTGAACGGCGAACGCGACGTCGCCGGTCCCCTCGTCGGCCCGTACCTCGAGGTCCGGGCGCTCCTCCACGCCTACCGCGAGGCGCGTGTCCTCGCCGACGAATCGGCGTGGGGCCGCGAGGCGGCGGCGATCGCCGCCGTCGCCCTGCAGCACAACACCGACGATGTCGTGGAGGACGACCTGCCGCTCTGGTCCGACGAATCCGCGGAACCGTCTCCGTTGTAGTCTGCCGGACACCGCAACCGCACTACTTCGGCACACCCCGCCGCTACCGCATTTCGCTCCAGGAACGTATGTTATGATCGTAATCTGGAGGAAGGTGTATGGCGATCGGTGATCTCGAAATTCGGATGGCACATCTGGAAGGCGCCTACGAACAGCTCAATGAGCGCGTGGGCGCGCTCGACGCGGACATACGCGGACTGCGGGACGACGTCGCCGGGATTCGGGCCGGCGTGGTCGGCGTTCAGGCCGCAGTCGCCGCGGTACGGGCCGACCTGGTCCGCGTTCCGACAGACGGTGTGACGCGCACGAACGCAAGGAACTCCTGTCGCGCATGGACCGGCAGTTCTTCTGGCTGCTCGGACTGCTGGTCGTCTCGATCTTCCTACCGATCGCGCGGACGCTGAGCCGGTAGCCCCGCAGGGGCATGAGCGTCAAGGACCCGTCTCCCCACATCGCGCTGGGCGAAGAACGCCGGGCCGCGGGCAACCTCGACGGCGCGCTGGAGGCTTTCACGCAGGCCGTGGCCGCCGCGCCGTCGTCGGCGCTGGCCCACAACAAACTCGGCACGGTCTACGTCGACCTGCAGCGATGGGACGACGCGTTCAGCGAGTTTTCGAAAGCGGTGCAGCTGGATCCGCGACACGCGCCCGCGCACAGCAATCTCGGCAACGTCTATCGCGAGCGCGGCCGGCTCGACGAGGCGGTCGTGTGTTACCAGCGCGCCATCTCCACGGATCCGGACTACTGGGTCGCCCACCAAAACCTCGGCGTCGTGCTCAAGCAGCAGGGCCGGATCGGCGACGCGGTGCGCGAGTTCAAGACCGCGACGCGGTTGTCGCTGCGGGCGCCGGCGCGGCGCGAGCCATGGGCGGCGTCCCAGAAGCCGCGGGCACGGGGCTTCGGCTGCCTGGCGCCCGGCGGGGCGATGCTGGGGGCCGTCGCCGCGGCGCTCCTCGCGCTGACGCGCCGCTAATCGGGAATAATTTGCATTTGAGTAGGGTTCTACTCACGGGTATGTTTTTGGCGGTACATTTCGGTGTTGCAGATGAGAGGAGCCGGGTAATGGCGGGCAAGACTGAGGCGGTCACGGAACGGAACTTCGATACGGATGTGCTCAAGTCGCCGGTCCCGGTTCTGGTCGACTTCTGGGCGACGTGGTGCGGCCCGTGCAAGATGATCGCGCCGATCGTCGAGGAACTGGCCGGTGAATACGAAGGCAAGCTGAGCGTCCGCAAGCTGGACGTCGACGAGAACGGGGCCATCGCGGCGCGCTACAGCATCATGAGCATCCCGACGCTGGCGATCTTCCGCGCCGGCGAACTGATCGAGCGGATCGTCGGCTACATGCCGAAGGAGCAGTTGAAGCGCAGGATCGACGCCGCGCTGTCGTCGTCCCGAGTCTAGGCGGCCCGCGCGGCGCCCCCGACCAGATTCGGGATGGCGCCGGACCAAGCGGCGCACCGGTTGCAGGCGGCCGGGTCCCAGCGGGCCCGGCCGTTCGTGTTTCTCCCGGTCAGCCTGAGCCCCGGACAGACCAGCCCCCTAATCCGGTTCAAGAAACCTGACAATACTATTGTCAATACTATTGACATCGAGTGGGCCTCGCGCTATGCTGGCCGTGGAGTCATCGGCAAAGCGTCATGCAGGCCATGGACACGCAGGCGATGGACCAAAAGGACCGGGCGCCGCGCCCGCGGCGGACCAACGAAGAGAGGAGCGCACCGGGTGTGAAGGCACGGCGACCGGACATGCCGGTGTATGTCATCAGCATCGCGGCCGACCTACTCGGCTGCCATCCTCGCACCTTGCGGATCTACGAAGAGCACGGACTTCTCTCGCCGTTTCGCCGACACCGTATCCGCCTCTACTCCGAGCGCGATATCCAGCGGGGCCGGCTCATCCGCTACCTGATCGAAGAGCGGGGCCTCAACCTTGCCGGCGTCCAGCTCGTGCTTGAGATCCAGGAACACTACCACGAGGAGATGACGTGGGTCTTCGATGGCTTCGAGGCGCCGTCCGAAACGGACGAGGCGCCACAACCTGCGGCCGACAAGGCGCGCGGAAAGGGAGGGCGATCGCGATGAGCAGCATTATCCGCTGGGATCCGTTTGAGGAAGTGGGCACGCTGCGCCGGGCGGTAGACCGGCTGTTCGACGACGTGATGCTGTCGGGCCGGCATTCCGGCCGGACGTCGCCGGACGGACTACCCGCCGCGGCGTGGGAACCGGCGGTCGAGATGTATGAAGCGGGCGATGAGGTTGTCGTACGCGCGGAGATGCCGAACGTCGATCCCGCGAACGTGGACGTCACCGTCACCGCCGAGGCGATTACGATCAAGGGCACGGTGCGTCAGCAAGAGGAGAAGAAGGACCGCTCGTACTACCGGCGCGAGCTGCGGTACGGTTCCTACGTCCGCACGCTGCCGCTGCCGGCCGAGGTCAAGGGCGGCGACGCCAAGGCCACGTATAAGGACGGGGTCCTGGAAGTAAAGATCCCGAAGGCGGAGCGGGCCAAGCCGAGCTCCGTCAAGGTGCAGGTGACGTTGTAAGAGCGCGACACCGGGACGGGGCGCCGCCCCGTCCCGCGCGCTGCACCACGCGCGGCGCGCGGCCGGAGGGCTGCGCGATTCCATAGCGGGCACGGAAGGAGCAATCCAATGGCAAAGGTAGTGGGGATCGATCTGGGCACCACGAACTCCGTCATCGCGGCGATCATCGGCGGCGAGCCGACGGTCATCGCGAACGCGGAGGGCAGCCGGCTCACGCCCTCGGTGGTCGCCTTCACCAAGACCGGGGAACGGCTGGTCGGCCAGATGGCGCGCCGGCAGGCGATCCTCAACCCGGAGAACACGGTATCCTCGATCAAGCGCTTCATGGGCCGGCGGTACAACGAGGTCGAGTCCGAGCGCCGGATCGTGCCGTACAAGGTCGAGGAGGGCAAGAACGGCGCCGCGGTCGTCAACATCCCCGCCGCCGGCAAGACGTTCACGCCCGAAGAGATCTCGGCCATGATTTTGCAGAAGCTCAAGACCGACGCGGAGGCCTACCTCGGCGAGAAGATCGAAAGCGCCGTCGTCACGGTCCCCGCGTACTTCAACGACGCGCAGCGCACGGCCACGCGCAACGCCGGCGAGATCGCCGGCCTCAAGGTCCTGCGCATCATCAACGAGCCGACGGCCTCCGCGCTGGCGTACGGCCGGCAGCTCGAGCAGAAGCACGCCAAGACGATCCTCGTCTTCGACCTCGGGGGCGGGACCTTCGACGTCTCGATCCTGGAGATCGGGGAAGGCGTCTACGAGGTCAAGGCGACGAACGGCGACACGCACCTCGGCGGCGACGACTTCGACGAGCGAATCGTGAACTGGCTGGCCGACGAGTTCAAGAAGCAGCAGGGGATCGACCTACGGCAGGACCGCCAGGCCCTCCAGCGGCTGCGCGAGGCGGCCGAGCGCGCGAAGATCGAGCTCAGCACGGTCGTGCAGACGTCGATCAACCTGCCGTTCATCACCGCGGACGCGACCGGGCCCAAGCACCTCGACATGACGCTCACCCGCGCGAAGTTCGACGAGCTGACCGCGGATCTCGTGGAGCGGTGCATCGGCCCCTTTAAGCAGGCGCTCTCGGACGCGAAGCTGACGGAAAAGGACCTCAACGAGGTCATCCTCGTCGGCGGCGCGACCCGCATGCCGAGCGTGCAGGAACTGGTGCGCCGGCTCACCGGCAGGGAGCCCAACAAGGAAGTCCATCCGGACGAGGTCGTCGCCGTCGGCGCCGCGATCCAGGCCGGCGTGCTGGCCGGCGACGTGCGCGAAGTCGTGCTGCTCGACGTCACGCCGCTCTCGCTCGGCATCGAGACGCTCGGTAGCGTCAACACGGTCCTCATCCCGCGCAACACGACCATCCCGACGCGGAAGACCGAGACGTTCAGCACCGCGGAGGACGGCCAGACGGCCGTGGACGTGCACGTCGTGCAGGGCGAGCGCCCGATGGCGCGGGACAACCGCACGCTCGGCAAGTTCCAGCTCGACGGGATCGCGCCCGCGCCGCGCGGCATGCCGCAGATCGAGGTGACGTTCGACATCGATGCCAACGGCATCCTGAACGTCTCCGCGAAGGACAAGGCAACCAGCCGGGAGCAGTCCATCAAGATCACGGGCACCGGCACGCTCGACAAAACCGAGGTCGACCGGCTCGTCAAGGACGCCGAGGCGCACGCCTCGGAGGACCAGCGCCGGCGCGAGGAGGCCGAGGTCAAGAACCGGGGCGACTCGCTCGCGTACCAGACCGAACGGATGCTGCGGGAGGTCGGCGACAAAGTACCGGCGGAGGAGCGGGCCAAGGTGGAGCAGGCGCTCAGCGAGCTCAAGGACGCGGTCAAGGACGGCAACCTCGACCGGATCAAGCGGGCCACGGACGCGCTCCAGCAGGCGAGCTACAAGATGGGCGAAGAGATGTACAAGCGCACGACGGCCGGCGCGGGCGCCGGCGCCGGAACGGGCGGCGGAGCGGCGGGCGGCGGAGCGGCGGGCAGCGGAGGGCAGGGCGGCGACGACGTGATCGACGCGGAGTTCAAGCCGTCCGACAAATCGTAAGCGGCGCCGTATCCGGCCCTGAGGTGTGAGATGACCATGGAACACGAGGCGCGGCGCGAGGAGCCGGCCGCCGGCACGGGGGAAGCGCGGCCGGCCGACGCCTCGCGTCGGGACGAACCGGACGAACTCGAAGGGCTGTCGGTCGAGGACCTGCGGGTCCGCGCCCGGCGGGCAAGCGACGAAGCGCGCCGGAACTGGCAGCAATTTCTGCATTCCGCCGCGGACTTGGAAAACTACAAGAAGCAGGCGGCGCGGGACCGGCACGACGCCATCGAACGGACGCGCCGGCAGATGCTGAGCCTCGTCCTCGGGGTGCTCGACAACCTCGAGCGCGCGATGACCTACGGCGGGACGGTCGACGGGCCCGTCGCGTCGCTGCTCGACGGCCTGCGCATGACGCACCGGCAGATTCTCGACCAGCTGAAGGCGATCGGCGTCCGCCCCATTGAAGCGGCGGGAACGTCGTTCGACCCCAGGCTCCACGAGGCGGTGGCGGTGGTCCCGCCGGAACAGGCGCATCAGCCGGCGGGCACCGTTGCCGGCGAGATACTGAAGGGGTACCTACTGAACGACGACGTGCTGCGGCCGGCGAAGGTCGCGGTGGTCGGCGGGCCGGCGTCCGAGGCGCGGGACTCGGGGCGGTAGCCCGAACGCGGAGCGGCGGCGATGGAATTCAAAGATTACTATAAGATCCTCGGTGTGCCGAGGAACGCCGACGAGAAGGCGATCCGTCAGGCGTTCCGGAAGCTCGCGCGCCAGCATCACCCGGACGTCAACCCCAACGACAAGAAGGCCGAGCAGCGCTTCAAGGAGATCAACGAAGCCTACCAGGTCCTCAACGACGCGGAGCGCCGCGCCAAGTACGACCAGGTGCTGGAACTGCGCGAACGCGGCGGGGGCTGGGAAGAGATTCTGGGCGGCACGGGCGCCCGCGGCGGCCCCGGCATGGCGGACGGCGGGACGTTCCGCGTGTACACGAGCGGGGACCCGGGCCAGTTTAGCGAGTTCTTCGAGCAGCTCTTTGGAGGCCTCGGGGGCGGCGCATTCGGCGAGGGTGTCTTCGGCGGGGGCGCGCGCCGCGGCCGCGGGCGGGCCGGGGGGCGCACCGCGGGCGGCGGCGGGGCGGGCCGGGGCGGCATCAACCTCGAGGACGTGATGCGGGCGCAGCAGGCCGCGCCGCCGGCGGCGGATGTCGAGGGCACCGTCGCGATCACACTGGAGGAAGCGTTTCGCGGCACCCACCGGACCGTCGTTGTGCCGGCGGAAGGCGGCCGCGCGGAACGCTCGCTCGACATCACCATCCCGCCCGGCGTACGAAGCGGACAGCGCATCCGCGCGGCGGGCGGCGGCCACGACGGCGACCTGTACCTCCGCGTCGACGTGCTGCCCCACCCCGTGTTCACGCGGGACGGCGACGACGTCACCGCCGCGGTCGACGTGCCGGTGTGGACGGCCGCGCTCGGCGGCACCATCGAGGCGCCGACGCTCGGCGGGCCGGTGACGCTGACGGTTCCGTCCGGGACCCGCGACGGACAGGTGTTCCGGCTCCGCGGACGCGGCATGCCGCACGTGCGGGGCGGCGGCGCCGGCGACGAACTCGCGCGTGTGCGGCTCACCCTTCCGCAGCCGCTCACGGACGCGGACCGGCGGTTGTTCGAAGAGATGCGGCGGCTGCACGAAGCGGCCGCGCCAAAGGCTTAGCGAGGCGACGTCATCATGGCGATGCGGTTTGACCGGTTCACCGAGAAGGCGCAGGAGGCGCTGGCGGGCGCGCAGGCGCTCGCGCGCGAACACCACCACAGCCAGGTCGAGGCCGAGCACCTGCTGCTCGCCCTGCTGCAGCAGACCGACGGCGTGCCCGTCGCCATTCTGACGCGGCTCGGCGCGAACGCGGTATCGCTGCGGGCGGCGGTCGAGCAGGCGCTCGCGCAGACGCCCAAGGTCTTCGGCCCAGGGGAGGAGTTGGCCGCCGGCGCGTCCCTGCGCCGCGCGCTCGAGACCGCCCAACAGGAAGCGCAGCGGCTCACCGACGAGTACGTGAGCACGGAGCATCTGCTGCTCGGCGTGGCGGCGGACCGCGGGTCCGCGGCCGGCCGGCTGCTCACGCAGTCCGGGGTCGAGCGCGAGAAGATCTATGCGGCCCTCCAGGCGATTCGCGGCGGACAGCGCGTGACAGACGCGACGCCGGAGTCCAAGTACCAGGCGCTCGAGCGCTACGGGCGCGACCTGACCAAGATGGCGCGGGACGGCAAGCTGGATCCGGTCATCGGCCGCGACGAAGAGATCCGGCGGGTCATTCAGGTGCTGGCCCGCCGCACCAAGAACAACCCCGTCCTGATCGGCGACCCCGGCGTCGGCAAGACGGCGATCGTGGAAGGCCTCGCGCAGCGCATCGTCCGCGGCGACGTGCCGGACACGCTGAAGCGTAAACGCGTCGTCCAGCTCGACCTCGGCGCGATGATCGCCGGCGCCAAGTACCGCGGCGAGTTCGAAGACCGGCTCAAGGCAGTGCTCCGCGAGGTGACCGAGGCCGCGGGGGAGATCATCCCCTTCATCGACGAGCTCCATACGGTAGTCGGCGCGGGGGCGGCGGAAGGCGCGATGGACGCCAGCAACATGCTGAAGCCGATGCTGGCCCGGGGCGAGCTGCACGCGATCGGCGCCACCACGCTCGACGAATACCGCAAGCACATCGAGAAAGATCCCGCGCTCGAGCGGCGGTTCCAGCCCGTGTTCGTCGACGAACCGAGCGTCGAGGATACGATTTCCATCCTCCGCGGCCTGAAGGAAAAGTATGAGGTCCACCACGGCGTGCGGATCACGGACGCCGCCGTCATCGCCGCGGCGACCCTGTCCAAGCGCTACATCACCGAGCGGTTCCTGCCGGACAAGGCGATCGACCTGATCGACGAAGCGGCCAGCCGGCTGAAGATGCAGATCGACAGCAAGCCGGCCGCCCTCGACGAGGCCGACCGGCGCATCATGCAGCTCGAGATCGAGCGGGAGGCGCTGCGCAAGGAGAGCGACCCCGCCTCGCGGGAGCGCCTGGCCGGCATCGACCGCGAGATCGCCGCGCTGGGCGAACAGAGCCACGCGCTGCGGGCGCGGTGGGATCAAGAGAAGACCGTGATCGCCGAGCTGCGGGCGACCAAACAGAAGATCGACGAGGCCCGCGTGCAGATCGAACAGGCCGAGCGAGCCGCGGACCTCGAGCGCGCCGCGCGCCTGCGCTACGGAACGATGCGCGAACTCGAGGCGAAGCTCAAAACCCAGGAAGCGGCGCTCGCCGCGCTTGGCGAAGGCCGCCTGCTGAAGGAAGAAGTCGACGCGGAAGACATCGCCGAGGTCGTGAGCCGCTGGACCGGCGTCCCCGTGACGCGCCTGCTCGAAGGCGAGATGCAGAAGCTGGTCCACCTCGAGGACCGGCTCCACGAACGGCTGGTGGATCAAGAGGAAGCCGTGCGCGCCGTCGCCGACGCGATCCGCCGGTCCCGCGCCGGGCTCGCGGACCCCCGCCGGCCGATGGGCTCGTTTCTGTTCCTCGGACCAACCGGCGTCGGCAAGACCGAACTCGCGCGGGCGCTCGCGGCGCTCCTCTTCGACAGCGAGGACGCCATGGTGCGGATCGACATGTCGGAGTACATGGAGAAGCACACCGTCAGCCGCCTCGTCGGCGCGCCACCGGGCTACATCGGGTACGAGGAGGGCGGGCAGCTCACCGAGGCGGTCCGGCGCCGGCCGTACCGCGTGATCCTCTTCGACGAAATCGAAAAGGCGCACCCGGATGTGTTCAACGTGCTGCTGCAGCTGCTCGACGACGGCCGGCTGACCGACGGGCACGGCCGGACCGTGGACTTCCGGCAGTCGATCGTCATCATGACGAGCAACCTCGGCGGCCAGTACCTGCGCAACCTGGATCCGGACGACCAGGCCGCCTTCGAATTGGTGCGCGTGCAGATCCAGGAGGAGCTCCGGCGGACGTTCCGGCCCGAGTTCCTGAACCGGATCGACGAGACGATCGTGTTCCGCCCGCTGAGCCGGCGCGATCTCGAGCAGATCGTGACGCTGCAGGCTGCGACCCTGGTCGGGCGGCTGGCGGGGCTGCGCATTACACTGGAGATCACGCCGGCGGCGCGCGCCCTGCTCGCGAAGGAAGGATACAATCCCGATTTCGGCGCGCGTCCGCTCAAGCGGCTCATTCAGCGCACGATCGAGAACCCGCTCAGCCGGCGGCTCCTCGCCGGTGAGTTCCGCGAGGGCGACACGGTGGTCGCCGACGCGCAGGGGGCGGAGATCGTGCTGCGGAAGGCCACTCCCGTGCCGGCCCGCTCAGGGCCGGCCGCCATGTAGGTGACGCCGGCCAAGCGGTAACCGTTCCTCCGGACCGGCCCGCTAATCGCACCGGGGCCGGCTCCCGTCGATTCGCGCCGCCCCGGCGTCTTCTCGCCGGGGCGGACCGGCGACTCCCCGGGGAACGCAGGAGGGCCGCGCCATCCTTGAACTCATCGTCTTTATGAGCGGCGGCGTGCTGCTCGCGCTCGAGATCGTCGCGAGCCGCGTCGTCGCCCCGTACTTCGGCAATTCGGTGTACGTGTGGGGCAGCCTGATCGGCGTCTTCCTCGCGGCGCTGAGCCTGGGCTACTACCTCGGCGGCCGCGTCGCCACGCGGTGGCCGCAGCCGGGCCCGTTTCTTGCTCTCGTTCTCGCGGGCGGCGCCGCGACGTACCCGATCCCGCACGTCGCCGGCGCGGTGTTGAGCGACATCGCGGGACGCGATCTCGGGCCGCGGTGGGGGCCGCTCCTCGGCAGCACGGCGCTGTTCTTCGTCCCGGCGGTGCTCATGGCCACCGTCTCGCCGTACGCCGTGCGCCTCAAGGCCCGCACCGTCGAGGGCGTCGGCAACGTCGCCGGGATCCTCTACGCGCTCAGTACGCTCGGCAGCATCGCGGGCACGCTGCTCGCCGCGTTCGTCCTGATCTCGTGGCTCGGCGTCCGCTCGATCATCCAACTGCTCGGCGCCGTAGAAATGGCGCTCGCGGTGCTCGGCTTCGTGTGGGCGCGGCGGGCCGTGCCGGCCACCGTCGCGGCCGGCACGATCGCGGTGGTCGTCGCGATCGCCTGGTCCGTTCCCCCGGACGGTCCCGACGTCGTGTACGCCCGCGACACGGTCTACCATCGGATCACGGTCAGCGACGAGGGGTCGATCCGGTATCTGCGGCTCGATCGGTACTGGCAGAGCGCCCGGGACCGCGCCGCGCCGCTTCGAACCGTCTTCTCGTACACGGACTACCTGCATCTGCCGCTCGCCCTGATCCAGCATCCGCACCGCGTGCTCTTCGTCGGTATGGGCGGCGGCACGGCGCCGGCGCGTTTCTTCCACGACTACCCCGAGCTCCGGATCGACATCGTCGAGATCGATCCGGCCGTCGCCGAGACCGCCCTCCGGTTCTTCGGCCTGCCGCGCGGACCGCGCCTCGCGGTGCACATCTCGGACGGGCGCCTCTGGCTGCGGCGCACGCCGGACCGCTACGACCTGATCGTCCTCGACGCGTATCTCATCGACACCATTCCGTTTCACCTGGCGACGCGCGAGTTCTACGCGGAAGCCGCCGCGCATCTCACGCCCGGCGGCGCGGTCGCGGCCAACGTGATCGGCGCGACGCGCGGACCGGCCAGCCGCCTTTTCCGCGCGATCGACAAGACGTTCGCCACGGTGTTCCCCGCGGTCTACGTGTTTCCCGTAGACGGCGACGCCGGTGACGCGGCGCAGAACATCATCATCGCCGGCACCATGGGCCCGCGGCTCGACGGCGGCCAGGTGCGGGCGCGGGCGGCGGCGCTCGCGGCCTCGGGCCGCGTGACGATCCCGACGTTCGTGCAGGACGCGGCGACGCTGCTGGAGCGGCCGGTCGGAACGGCGGACGTTCCTGTGCTGACGGACGACTTCGCTCCGACCGACGTGCTCGCGGAACCACGGCGATAGCGTCCGCCATGGCCGCACGGGAAGCGCAGGACGCCGCCCGGGAGCGCGACGGGCGGGTATGAGCCCGGCGCCGGTCGTCAAACTGCTCCTCGGCGACGTCGTCCGCACGCGCAAGGCGCATCCGTGCGGCGGCGACCAGTGGGAAATCGTCAGGCTCGGCGCCGACATCGGCCTGCGGTGCCTCCGGTGCGACCGCAAGGTGCTGATGCCGCGCTCCAAGCTGGAGCGCCGTATCCGGGAATTTGTCCGCCGCGGTCCCGCTCCGGCGCCGGACGGCGCGCCGCCGCCGGGCTAGCGCCGCGGCCGCGGTCGGTTCACGATGGCGCTGGCCTGCGGGCTCGTCGGCCTGCCAAACGCCGGTAAGTCGACGCTGTTTCGGGCGCTCACCGCCGCGCCGGCCGCAATCGCCCCGTATCCGTTCACGACCGTCGAACCGAACGTGGGCGTGGTGGCGATTCCGGATGCGCGCCTCGAACGGGTCGCGCGGGTCACCAAGCCGGACCGGGTCGTTCCGGCGACCCTCGAGGTCGTCGACATCGCCGGCCTCGTCCGGAACGCGCACCGCGGGGAGGGACTCGGCAACCGATTTCTCGCACGCATCCGGGAGGTCGACGCGATCGTGCACGTGGTCCGGTGCTTCGGCGGAGCGGCCGCTCATGTGGAGGGCGGCGTCGATCCCCTGCGCGACATCGGCATCGTGGACACGGAGCTCCTGCTGGCGGACCTCGAGACGGTCCAGCGCGCGCGGACTGAGATCGCCCCGCGCGCCCGTACGGGGGACCGCGCCGCGCGCGACCATCTTGCCGTGCTTGAGCCGCTCGAGGCGCACCTGGCGGCAGGCCGGCCCGCGCGGACGAGCCCCGGGCCAGCCGGCGCGGACGCGGCCGGAACGATCGGGCGGCTCCACCTGCTATCCGCCCGGCCGGTGCTGTACGTCGCCAACACCGACGAAACGGACGCCGGCGGAGGCGCCTGTCTGGATGCGGTCGCGCGCCGGGCGGGCGAGGACGGGGACGCGGCGCTGGGGCTATGCGCGCGCCTGGAACTCGAGTTGGCGGACCTCGATCCCGCGCAGGCCGCCGAGTTCCTGACGGCCCTCGGTCTCACGGAACGGGGATTGCCGCGCCTTGCCCGGGCGCTGCTCGAGCTGCTGCGGCTCCGGACGTTCTTCTCGATCGCGTCCCGCGAAGTGCGCGCGTGGACGGTCCCCGCCGGGACCCGGGCGCCGGAGGCGGCGGGCCGCATCCACACGGACATGGAACGCGGGTTCGTGCGCGCGGAGGTCATTTCCGCGGCCGACCTCGTCGCGAGCGGGTCGCTCGCGGCCGCCCGCGAGCACGGTCTGGTCCGGCTCGAAGGCCGCGCCTACGAGATCCGGGACGGAGATGTGATCACGTTCCGGTTCGCCGCGTGAGCCGAGGCTGTGCTATAATACCCGCGTTGCCCGAGGCACACTGTGCCTTCCTGCCCTGTCCCGCGCCGCCCGGCGCGTCGAGGCAGGGCCGCCGGCGCGGTCGATCCGGCAGTCCATCAGGAAGGATGTGAACCGATTTGGCCGACTACGAGATTGTCGCCGTGCTGCGTCCCGACCTCGAGGAGGACGCCATCGAAGCGGCGCTGTCCCGCATCCACCAGCGCGTGACCGAGCACGGCGGAACGGTCAAGACCACCGACCGCTGGGGCAAGCGGCGGCTCGCCTACGCGATCCGGAAGTATCGGGACGGTTACTACATTCTCTCCGTCCTCTCACTCGACGCGGGCCAGGTGGCGCGGCTTCGCCAAACGCTCGGTCTGCAGGAAGATCTCCTTCGCTTCGTCGTCGCCGAACATCATCCGGCCCCCCCGCGGCCGGTCCCCGCGGCGCCTGCGGCCGCCACCGCGCAGGCTGCCGCGCCGCCGTCCGCGCCTTCGGGAGCCGGCGCACCGGCGCCCGCGGCCGCGACGCCCACGGCGTCGCCGGCCGGCAGCCGGACGCCGTCTTCGTCCGGAGGGGAGGGCGCCGATGTATAACCGGATCATTCTGATCGGACGGCTGACGCGCGATCCGGAGCTGCGGTACGTGCCGAGCGGCGCGCCCGTCGCGAGCTTCACGCTTGCCGTGGACCGGCCGTTTGCGAATCAGCAGGGCAATCGCGAGACGGATTTTATCGACGTCGTTGCGTGGCGGAAACTCGCCGAGCAGGTCAGCCAGTACATGACCAAGGGCCGCATGGTGGCGGTCGAAGGCCGGCTGCAGATCCGGTCGTACGAAACCCAGGACGGACAAAAGCGCAAGGTGGCCGAGGTCGTCGCGGACGGCGTCCGCTTCCTCGACCGCGCGCGCCCGGCCGCCGGTCCGGCCGAACAGGCCGCCCCCGCGCATGCCGGCGTCGGCGACGAACCCGCGCAGGGCGGTCCCGACGAGGACGTGCCGTTCTAGACCGGCCGGAGGAGGATCGGAATGCCCGACACCAGGGACAGAGAGACGCGGCCGCGCCGCGATTACCGGCGGCGGCCCAAGCGCAAGGTCTGCTCGTTCTGCGCCGAGAAGGCGACGTACATCGACTACAAGGAGATCAACCGGCTTCGCCGGTTCGTGACCGAGCGCGGTAAGATTCTCCCGCGCCGCGTCTCCGGCAACTGCGCCAGGCACCAGCGGGCGCTCGCGGTCGCGATCAAGCGGGCGCGCGAGCTCGCGCTCCTGCCCTACACGGGGGAGTAGCGGCCGGGCCGCCCGCCGAACGGCGCCATGCCGATCGGCCGACACACGATGGCATCGTCAACGCACTCCGCACAGGCCGCGCGCCGCCACCCCACGCGCGGGTTGACCGAGGGCGCGATCCTCGCCGCCCTCACCGCGATCATCGCCGCGGTCGGGCTGCTCGCCCCGCCGGTGGCCGTGCTGCTGTCTCCGCTGCCCATCATGCTGCTCGTGATCCGGTGGGGGATGCGTATCGCGGTGCTGGCCTCGGTCATCGCCGCGTTGGCGCTGCTGCAGTTCGCGGGACCGCTCAACGCGGCGTCGGCGGTCGCGATGTTCGCGCCCCTCGGGCTGGCGCTCGGCTGGGGCGTCCGGCGCGGGCTCGCCGCCCAGTGGACGATCCTCGGCGGCTCGATCGCATTCCTGATCGCGACGATGGCCATGCTGGCCGCCGCGAGCGGGCTCATGCATCAGGACGTCATGGGCGACTTCATCGCCGGCCAGATCAAGGCCATGCAGATGGCGATGGGCCTGCAGCAGCGAATGGGCGCGCCGGCGGAACAGGTCAGGCAAATGCGGCAGGCCGTGGAGATGCTGCCGCGGTTTCTGCGTTCGGCGCTGCCGGTGGCGCTCGCCCTCGGCGCGCTGCTGTGGTCGTACCTGTGCTATACGGTCGCGCGCGCCGTGCTCCGCCGCGTCGGCCATCCGCTGCCGGCCGTGCCGCCTATCCTGACGTGGCGGCTGTCGGCGGGCATCGCGTCCATCATGCTGTGGGCCGGCGCGATCGCGTCACTCGCCGCCATGCGCGCGCCGGTTTTGGGCGGCGTCGCCCTGGACGCGATGCTGGTCAACCTCTTCGTGTTTGGGTTCCAGGGCACGCTCGTCGGCGTGACATGGGCGAACCGGCGCGGGTATCCGGCGTTCGTACAAGCGCTCTTCGGGTTCATGCTGTTGGGCGCGGGGATCCTGCCGCTGTTCGGTCTGGCGATCCTCGGCATGCTGGACACCTGGTGGGATTTCCGGCGGCTCAGGCCGCGCGGCGGCGGGACACCGGCCGGGACCGATGCGGGACCGGGGTCAGGCGATGCCGGCGGGTCGAGCGACGCGGGCCGTTCGACCGTCGCCGGCCGGCTGGGACGGCCGGCCGCCGGCGCCGCCACGAAGGTGGTGCATCAGCGATGAAAGTCATTCTTCTAAAAGATGTCGAGTCGCTGGGCCGCGCGGGCGACATCCGTGAAGTCAAAGACGGCCATGCGAGAAATTATCTGCTGCCGCGGGGGCTTGCCGCCCTCGCCACCACGTCGAGCCTGCAGGCGCTCGAGCGGACGAAGGCCGCCGCGGGGCGGCGCGAGGCCCGCGTCAACGAGGAACTGGTGGTGCTCAAAGGCCGGCTGGAGGCGCTCGTCGTGGAAGTGCGCGCGCGGGCCGGCGACGACGGGCGGCTGTTCGGTTCAGTGACCGCCCAGGACGTCGCCGACGCGATTCAGCGTCATGGCGTTGAGGTATCGAAGAAGCAGATCGAACTCCAGGAACCGCTCAAGGCCACGGGCTTCTTCAAGGTGCCCGTCCGCCTGCATCCCCGGCACACCGCGATGGTCGAAGTCAACGTCGTCGCGGCCGGATAGGCCGCCGCAAGGAATTTTCACCGCGCCTTTCAACGCTGAAATTTCGACACCACAGTCGGGGGAGTGGAACGCATGATCCGCGGATCCATCCTTGTCCTTCTCGCCGCAGCTCTCGTACTGACCCCGGCGGCGCGGCCGGCCGACGCAGCCCCGTCCGATCGTTTTCTCGTCGTCCCAGGATACAGCGCGGGCCCCGTCGACATCGGCATGAAGCTCGATGCCGTTCAACGCATCTTCGGCCGCCCCTCAACCACGGATCTTACCGGCACCACGCACTGGTATCAGTGGCAGGCGCCGGACAATCAGATGGCGTCGATCGCCGTCGAGACGCTGCAGGACACCGTGGTGCTCATCAGCCTGGCCCACGACCCGCGGTATCGCACGAGCGAAGGCATCGGCGACGGCAACACCCTGGACGAGGTGCGGCACGTGTTTGGACGGCCGTCATCGGTGATGCGCCTGAGCGGGTACGCCATTGTGCAATTCCGGACGAAGGGCATCGGGTTCGTGACCGACGGCTCGGACCACGTCACCGGAATCGTGATCGCGCCCGCCGTGGTGTCGCCGCCGGGACCAAACACCCGGCTTCACGGCGGCCGGCCGGGATTGTGAGCGGCCCACGCTGCGGTCCATCCCCAACTTATCCCGAGCCTGTGCACGAAATATGAAGCGATAATCACAGGAATTTCAGCGATTTCCCTCAACAGGCAAACAAGGATAGGATTGCCTCAGTAAAGCATCTATAGGCTCGTCCATACGCTTCCGCTCGCGCGTTTCCTGATTGGACGAAACACGAACGTATGTTCTATAATCTGGACCAGGCCCGTACCGGAGACTTGAGTGAGCATCGTCCAGCAACTGGAACGGGTTCCGCCGCAAAATCTCGAGGCCGAGCAGGGCGTGCTCGGTTCCATGCTCCTCGATCGCGACGCGATCGCACGCGCGCTCGAAGGGCTTCGCGCAGAGGATTTCTACCGCGACGCCCATCGGGTCATTTTCCAGGCGATGGTCGAGTTGTTCGAACGGGGCGAGCCGGTAGACCTCATCACCGTCACGAACCGCCTCGCGGCCACCGGCAAACTGGAGGATATCGGCGGGGCGACCTACCTCGCCGCGCTCCCGAATCTCGTCCCCACCGCCGCCAACGTCGACTTCTACGCCAATATCGTCCTCGAGAAATCGATGCTGCGCGCGTTGATCAGCGCGGGCACGCACATCGCCGCGATGGGCTACGACGGCGCGGACGACGTCGCCGCGATGATCGACCATGCCGAGAAACTCGTCTTCGGCATCGCCTCGCGCCGCAACGTCCAGGATTTCGAGGCGATCAAGGAGATCCTCAAGCAGAGCTTCGAGAAGATCGACCGCCGCTACCAGGAAAAGGGGACAATCACCGGCGTGGCCACCGGCTTCTCCGACTTCGACATGCTGACTTCGGGACTCCAGGCCGCCGACATGGTGGTTGTGGCGGCCCGGCCGTCGGTCGGCAAGTGCGTGAGCGCGGACAGCGAGATCCTGCTCGACGACGGGAGCGTCGCGACGATCGAGGAGGTCTACCGCCGGCGGCGGGCGCGCCTTATGACGCTCGACGCCGGCCGGCGCCTTGGGTTCACCGCGCCGTCCGCGTTTGTCGATGACGGACACAAGCCGGTGTTCCGCGTGACGACGCGGCTCGGCCGGAGTGTCGAGACCACCGGGTGCCACCCGTTTCTCACGCGCGAGGGGTGGCTTCCGCTGGCCGCGCTGCGCGCCGGAGACCGCGTCGCCGTCCCGCGCCGGCTGCCCGTGTTCGGCGCCGCAGCGATGTCCGACTGCGAGCTCAACCGGCTCGCGAAGTCAGTCGTCGGCGCGGAGTCTGTGCGTGATGAGATCCCCGTGGCGGCGTTCACGTTGCGCCGTTCGCAGCTTGCGTTGCTGCTCACTCGGCTTTTCGCCGCCACGGGAGCTGCCAGCACCGACGCCGCGGGCGTCCTCGTCTACGCCGGGTACGCGGTGGCGCGGGAACGCCCGGCCCACCAGGTCCAGCACCTGCTCCTGCGGTTCGGCATTGTGGCGTCGCTCGGCCGGTCGAGAGATCCGCGCGGCTACGCTTGGAGCGGCGGCTGGCAGGTTGAGATCACGGACCCCGCGTCGCTCCGGACGTTCGCATCGGAGATCGTGACGTTCACCACGGAAACGGCGGCGGAACCGGTCGTTGCCGGGGCACCCGGGCGCGCCAAGGTGTCGAGCGCGTATCCGACCCGGCACGCGGCTTCGGCCGGAACCCGCGCGCTCGCACGCCGGCGCCCGCCGGCCGGGACGGCGACGCTTGCCGCGGAACTTCCGGCGGCCCCCGATGTGGACCACGACGTCTGCTGGGACGAGATCGTCTCGATCGAGCCGCTCGGGCTCAAACACGTGTACGACCTCACGATTCCGGTGACGCACAACTTCGTCGCGAACGACGTGTGCGTCCACAACACGACGCTGTCCCTCAATATCGCGCAGCACGCGGCGCTGGCCAACAAGATCCCGGTGGCGATCTTCAGCCTCGAAACCAGCAAGGAGCAGCTCGTCCAGCGCATTCTCTGTTCGGAGGCGCAGGTCGACAACAGCAAACTCCGGACCGGCTTCCTCGCCGACGAAGACTGGCGGAAACTGGCGCGCGCCATGGGCGGTCTCAGCGAGGCCCCCATCTTTATCGACGACTCCGCCACACTGTCAATCATCGAGATGCGCGCCAAGGCGCGCAAGTTGAAAGCCGAGCACGGCCTCGGCCTGATCGTGGTCGACTACATTCAGATGATTCAGTCGTACAAGCGCTCCGAGAACCGGACGCAGGAACTCAGCGAGATCGCCCGCGGGATCAAGTCGCTGGCCAAGGAGCTCGACGTTCCGATCATCGCGGTCTCGCAGTTGAGCCGCGCGGTGGAAGCCTTAGGGCAAAAGCGGCCGATGCTCAGTCACCTGAGAGAATGCGTTACCGGCGACACGGTGGTGTGGGATGCGGACAGTGGACGGCGTCACACCATAGCGGAGTTGGCAGCACTCAGCGAATGGCCCAGACTGCTGTCTTTGGACAAAAGGGGACGGCTCGTCCCGGTGCGGCCGGCCGCCGTGTTCGAAAAGGGCGAGAATGAAGTGTTCGAGATCCGAACGAGCACCGGGCGCCGGCTGTCCGCGACCGCAAATCATCCTATCCTCACACCTGAGGGCTGGAAGCCTCTTGGCCAGCTCAACGAGGGATCGCTAGTGGCGGCGGCGCGGTCTTTGCCGGTGTTCTCGCCGAAGCCGCCGAGTCTCACGCCCGAGCGTCTACGCTTGATTGGTTACATGATTGGCGACGGAAGTTATCAGTGCAGAAGGACCTTAACGTTCATTAGCAAGGACGCCCACACATTTGAGGACTGCATTTCTATAGCCCAACGCGAGTTCAACGTAATTGGACGACGGGGCCGGATTCGTGGTGTTCCATACGTGAAGTTGGTTTCACTGTATCCCAAACCGAACGGAAACGGTCAACTTTCCGGAAGACGTGGCGGAAACGGCCTGCGAAATTGGCTGCGAGAGATTGGTATTGAAGGACAAAGATACAATACCAAGCGCGTTCCCCAACGGGTCTTCTGTGAAGCCGACCGCAACGGTCTTCGCAATCTCCTCAGGGCACTGTACTCCACTGACGGCTGCCTCACACGCCGGCGATACACGCGAACGGGCGGCACACTTTGGTCCCTGCATTACGACACCAGCTCTCTCGGACTCGCAGAAGACGTACGAGATCTACTGTTGCGGTTTGACATCGTGTCGCAGATAAGCGCCGGTTACAAGAGTAAGGTGGCGACTGTACCCCTTTACCGGGTCACCATTGAAGATGTCCGACATCTCTACGCCTTTTGTGAACAGGTCGGAATTGAAGGCAGGAAAGACGAGTTGATAGCGAGATGTCGAGCCGAACTCGCGTATCATCCTCGCATCAAGCCCTGGGTCGATAGACTACCCTACGCGGTGACAGCGAGGCTCTGGGCGCTCAAGAAAGAAGCCGGCGTTAGTTGGCGGCAACTTGGCTTCCGGCTGCAAACCGGCAAGACACTCGATCGTTCTACCGCTCTTGCACTCGCCGAGCGTCTTGGTGCACCAGATGTTAAAGAGATGGCAACCAGCGACATACTGTGGGATCGAGTCGTGAGCATCGCACCGAGGGGCATTTCTCTCGTGTACGATCTTGTGATGCCGGCAACTCACAACTTCATCGCCCACGGTTTAGCCGCGCATAATTCGGGCGAGATTGAGCAAGTATCCGACCTTGTTGTCTTTCTTTACCGTGAAGACTACTACGATCAGGAAAGAGCTCAGAAAGAGAACAAAGAAAATATCTGCGAGCTCATCATCGCCAAGCATCGCAACGGACCCATTGGCACCGTAGAACTGTACTTTCACAAAGAATACAGCCGCTTCGCCAACTTAGAGAAACGGCGCCAATAGACGTTGGAGGATTCAATTTCGCCCTAGCAATTTCCAGATAAGCAACCGACGTTTGCGGCGCCGTTAGCCTGGATTTTTGCCCCTCCACGAGATTGATTCCGTCGGTCATTATCGCGAAGGAACCCTTGTCTTCATACCAAGCAGCAGGGGAAAATCGAGCGTAAATCGAACGGCACGGACAATTAGGGTTCCCATGACACTCTCAATTAGGTCGAATTATCCCCTTCACCATCCGATTGACCCTGAGGTGACCTCGAAATGATGCACATGCGTGCCCGCAGGACCGTAGCGGTCGTCGCAATCTGCGTGTTGTGGCTCGGCAGCTTGGCTGCGCCGAGCGTCTCACAGGCCAAGACGGCCGCCGAAATCAACGCCGGTGTCGATGCCGCGATCGCGCGTTTCGACGAGACCGTCAAGGGCGGCGCCAAGTTCCTTGCGTCGTCGAAAGGCGTGCTCGTGTTCCCGGGTGTCGTCAAGGTCGCATTCGTCATCGGGGGACAGTACGGCGAGGGAGCCCTGAGGGAGGGCGGTCAGCCGCACGGCTACTATAGCATCGCGGGCGGATCTTGGGGCGCGTCGTTCGGCATCCAGTCGAAGGACCTTCTTCTTGTGTTCCGGGACAGGGCGGCGCTCAGGAGCTTCGAGCAGGCGTCGGGCTGGCAGGTCGGCGTCAACGGCGCCGTCACGCTGGTGAACGTGGGGGTCGGCGCCGATCTCAGCACGATGCAGATCAACCAGCCCGTTGTGGCTTTCGTGGTGGGCCAGAAGGGCCTGATGTTCGACGTCTCGCTACAGGGAGCCAAGATTACGCGCATTACGCGGTAGTCGCCCATCGAGGTTCGTTCGTAAGCGATGTCGAGGATGCCGCGCGTGGCGACTATCCCGACGTTTCTTTCGACGAGTACGTGCGGGCCAGAGCCAGGCCGATCGTACGGCAAACTGCGCAGCGGTGCCGCGCCGCATGATCTGCGCCAGGTTCGTGTGATCGGTCCCACGCACCGCCACGAGAGCGCCAGGCCCCGACCTCGGACAATATGGTGAGACTCGGCTGGTCAAGCTGACCCTCTGAAGGGACCGCCCATGACGATTCGCGAGATTTTGATCAGGCTTGCGGTCCCCCGCGCTACTCCTCGTCGCAATCGGTGGCGTGGGAAACATTAAGACGAACCAAGGCTTGCTACCGTAGCCGAACCCACCACGTTTCCAGCAGCTGCCGCGTTTCCGAATCGACTGGCTGCGTCATCAATGGGTGTGCTTCTGCGCCCCGTTCCCATCGGAGATCTGTGCCTAGACTTATGTCAGCGCCAATACCAGCACCCCGCGGCGATCATCTCACCGGGCAGTCGCGTCGACTCTTCCCGAATCCGAGCCGCACGCCGTCCCGCTGGGCACCACTTCATAATGACCGGACAGAGACCGTGGCGGACCATTCATGATGGTGACGGCAGATGTCGCGCGGACCGTCCCGTCGGCACCCTTCGCCGTGAGAAGATACTCGTGATCACGATAGTAACTTCCCGACACGCGCAGTAGGCCGGCGCACGGCATTCCGCCAAACCTCAGGGTTCCGACGATCTCCACGTCTCCCCACCATGCCGGTTTGAGCGAGAGAGCAGCCGAGAAACTTCCTTTGGCCGGCGACTGGGTGCTCTTCCACGTTCCTCGCCAACTCCCGGCAATACCGTCGGGGGCCGGCGTCGCAGGCGCGGCCGACGCGCGCCCGAAAGAGACGACCAGTATAAGAACTGCCCCCAAGAGCCACCGATAGCGCAGTCGCGCGCAGCGAGCATTGCGTTTCATTGCGGTGTTCACACAGGCTGCGTCGAACCCATCGCCGTACTCATGAGGCGCCCGTCCCGCAGCGCGATGGCACCGGCAGACAACAACTCGTCGAGCAGGCGGCCGGCAACGGCCTCCTGTGATTCGCCATCGAAGTAGCGGACACAGAACTCAGGAAACCACAGCGTCTGCCGGAGATGTTGAACGACCTCGCGTTCCGCGATTCCGCCGCCGATCATCAGCGCAAAAACAAACACCCGCTTCATTCCATGAAGGGCCATCCGCCGGGGCTCTGCGATGAACGATTCGATCCGCCGGAGCGCCGCCTGTGCGCTCGCGGCCGCATCCCCGATCGCTGGGCCGTGCCCGCTGTAAGCGCGTTGGATCGGCAGACGCGCAAGCCGTTCGATCGACTGCCTGGCGTTGTGGACGGCGATCGCGCCCTCGATCGGCGCGTTGATCCAGCCGACGTCGTCGGCGTGGAACACGTCGCCAACGATCAGCGTCTCCCGCGAGCGTTCGTAAAACGCGATGCTTCCCGACGAGTGCCCTGGGACGTGGATCACTTCAAGGCAAACGCCGCCGAACCGCAGTTCCTGTCCCTCCTCAAGGTACCGCGCCACGCGAAACGGCGACGCCTCCTGGTTCAGATAACGAAGGCCCGCGCTCCACCAGTCCCCTTGATTGATCGGGCGGCCCTCATATGGGTGCATGGCGATCGGCGCGCCCGACCGGGCCTGTACGGCGCTGTTCCCGCCGATATGGTCGCTGTGGGAATGGGTGTTGACGATGAGACCAATGTCCTGAAGCGCGACCCCGCAGGCGGCGAGGGCGGCTTCGAGCCGGGGCACCTCGGTGCAATAACCGGTATCAATCAGGACGGGCGGATCACTCGTGACGAGATACGAGTTGGCGCTCGGCCACCGCGCTTGCAGAAACACAATTTCGTTCCGGCCACGTCTCACAGCGGCGGCGATCTTCCCGTCCCGTGGCTCGTCGACCTGCGGCCTCCATCACCTTGCCGGCCGGCAAGATGCGCGAATGGTCGATCCAGCTATCACAACGAACCGAGGGGGGAATTTCGACACTCTGCGAGCAGGAGGTGCCGGTCAGCCCCCAGGCCCGGCCGAGATGGCGAAGATCGCTCCCAAGAGCAGCGCCGCGGCGGCCGCCATCGACGGCAGCAGAAAGCTTCCGGTCGCATCGTGAAGCACACCGGCGAACGCGGGGCCGACCATTTGGCCGACGCCGAAGCACGCCGTCATCACGGCCAGCGTCGCCCGCGGATCACCTGCCGAGAGCCGCTGGCCGGCGATGAGGCCGAGCGCGGTGAGTCCCATGATCGTCCCGCCGAGCAGCAGCGCCGCGAAGAACACCCCGGCGGGCGCGATCCACAGCACGCTTGCGGCGACACCGGCCGCCTGAGTGACGCTGGCGAGAGCGAATGCGCGGCCGATGCCGGTCCGCTCGCCGATCGCGGTCCAGAGGGCGACCGATGGGATCGCGGCGAGACCGACCACGGCCCACACCAACGGTTCCAGCGAACGCACCTCAGGCGAACCACGGACGATGGCCACGAGAAACGTCGCCGTGATGACGTAGCCAAAGCCGAAAAGACCGTACGCCGCGGCAAACGCGGTCAACCGCCGGCCTGCCCGCGCCGCGGGTGCCTGGGCGGCGGGCGCCTTGTCCGTCCGGTCGGGGATGAGGCCGGCCGCGGCGGCGAGGGCGAGCGCGGACACGGCCCCGCTTGCGAGCCAAAGCATGCGCCAGCCGGCGCCCCGCGCGGCGAGAGCGGAGACAAGAATCGCCGAAAACGCGATGCCGGTCCCGACACCGGCAAAGTGGACGGCGGCCAGGTCGCCGCGCCCGGCGGCTTTGAGCCGGTCGAGAACGAGCGCGGACGCGAAGACGAGCACGAAGGCGCTTCCGACGCCGCCTGCAAAGCGCAGCACGACGAACGCGGGAATCGACGAGACGAACGCCATGGCACCGGTGGTCGCCGCGCTGACCGCCAGCCCCATCAGCAGCCATCGCCGCCGGGAGCCCCGCAGGACCGGTGTGGCGGCGGCCACGGCGCCGGCCAGATACCCCGCGAAATTTGCCGACGCGATGAGGCCCGCGGCGCTCTTCGTCATCCCGAGATCTTCGGTCATGCGGGGCAGGATCGGAGTGTACACGAAGCGCCCGATGCCCATCGCGGCCGCCATGGCGACCAGGCCGCCTAGGGCGAGCGCGACCGCGCGAGACCGCGGCCGATCGCGGACGGGCGACGGTTCGGCGATCAGCTCTATCCCAGAGGTGCGCGCGCAGCACCGGCCGCCGCCTTGCGCGCACGCTTGAGGACGCGCACATCGCCGAGACGCTCCGCCCACGACTCAAAGGTCGCGGTGGGGCCGTGCCACCGCAACGCGTCGGCGCCGCCGAAGAGCGGCGCGCCGGTCCGAAGCGTCGCGAGATCCTTGAAGAGCAGCGCCCGCTCGCGAGCCTCACCTTGGAGGATCGCGGGCGGAAAGTCTTCGATGATGCCGTAGCGATTGACGAGGCGCGCCGCCTTCACCGGGCCGATGCCGGGAATACCGGGATATCCGTCGGCCGCGTCGCCAACGAGCGCGAGAAAATCAGGAATCACCACGGGATCCACGCCGAACTTCGCCCGTACGCCATCCTCATCGAGCGTCTTTCGCGCCCGGCGGTCCACCTGGACGATCCGGCGGGCGCGGACGCACTGCGCGAGATCTTTGTCGGGCGTGCAGATGCGGATTTGCTTGACCTGCGTGTCTTCGGCGGCGATGCGCGCCGCGGAGGCGAGTCCGTCATCGGCCTCGAGGTCGGTCATTGGCCAGACGGCCACGCCCATGGCCGTGAGCGCCTCTTCGAGCGGATGAAACTGCGCGAGCAACACGGGCTCAACGCCGTCTGCTGTCTTATAGCCCGGCCACACTGTGTTGCGGAACGACTCGATGACGTGATCAGTGGCGACGCCGAGGTGGGTGGTTCCGCTCTCGATCATCTGCAGCACGGTATGCAGGACGGCGGCCACCGCGCCGAGTGGCTCGTCGGCGCCGTCGTTGAAGCGGCGGAGTCCGTAAAAGTGCCGGAAGAGTTCATAGGTGCCGTCGAGGAGGTCCACGATCATCGGAACGGCGCGCCGCTTGCGGACCCAGACGACGCGGGACTCGAGCTCAGTGCCTGGGCGCCGGAGCGGTCCCGAATCGCACGGCGGCCCGCGCCTTCGCCTTGGCAGCCTCCTCTTCGCGACGCTTCGGCCGCGCGCTGGTTTCAAGCGAGCGCAGCAAACGGGCGGAGATGCCCGCAATGTCATCCACCGCCGCGAAGAAGGCGGCTTCGTTCGCCTTCGACGGCTTCGCGAACCCGCTGATCTTCCGCACGAATTGGAGCGACGCGCCGCGCACCTCCTCGGCTGTGGCCGGCGGCGCGTAATTGAACAGGATCTTGATGTTCCTGCACATGCGGAGGGTCCTCTGTTGTCCGAGATGCGCGAGCCCGCTCATGAATCCGGCTCGGCTCGTTGAAGTGTTCTCAAACGTCCGGGCGCCGTTCCTGCCCCGCGGCTAAGTTTGTCTGCACGAATCGGATAGTCCTCGCACCGGGTTCCGGCTACGCTTCCTGTATCGCGGCCCGGCGTCCCCGTCAAGCCCGGCGGCACCCACCCCAACACCGAGAGGCCAGCCGATGGACCTACCAACGCCACACAAGACGGATGCGCACATCAAGGCCGAGCTCGTCGCGCTGCTCGTGGTCTCGATTTGGGGAATGAGTTTCGCCTTCCAGAAGGTCGCGCTGGAGCAGTTCGGCGCGACGGTGTTTATGGCTCTGCGCTATCTCGGCATGCTCGCGCTGAGTTGGGGCGTGCTGCTGCACCACAGCCGGCGGACCGGCGAGCCGCTCGGCGCCCGCCGAGGCGATCTGCCCGCGCTGGCGCTCGCCGGCGTGGCGGGATACACGCTGTATATCCCGCTCAGCACCTTCGGCCTGAGTTACACAACGCCGTTCTCGAACGCCCTGTTGATCGGCCTCGCGCCGCTGTTTGCGGCGGCGCTCCTGCGGATCCTGCGGCTCGAGACGATCACGGGCGGCCAATACGCCGGCATGCTCGTCGCCCTTATCGGTGTGGCGGTCTTTGTGCTGCCGGCACTCCGGCGGAGTGCCGGCTCGGCCGGCGTGGGCGACCTGTTGAGTCTCGCGGGCGCCGCGTTCTTCGCCGGCTACACCGTGGCGAGCAAGCCGCTCCTCGCCCGCTACTCGCTCCCTGCGATGATGGCCTATACACTGACGGTGGGCACCGTGCCCGTGGTACTCGCGCTGCTCCCATCGCTCGCGGCGCCGTGGCGGTATCACGTTACGGTGGAAGGGTGGGCCGCGTTCGCGTGGACGGTCATCGTGCCGGTCTACGTCGCGTGGTCGTTATGGAATTGGACGATCGGCCGCCTCGGCGTCGCGCGGGCCTCCGTGTTCATGTACCTGGTTCCCGTCGCCGGGGGCATCACGTCGTGGATCGTCTTCGGGGAAGCCTTCGGCCTTCTTAAGGTCACCGGCGCGGCGCTGGTGCTGGCAGGGCTCGCACTGGCAAGACGGTCCCAGGCCGAAGGCCCCCGCGAGGGGAGAGCGCCGCGGCCCGTAGAACTGGCCCCGCGCATCGTCTCCCGGTATGCGGGGCGTTGAGCGAACTATGCCGCGGCGCCCTCGGTTGAGTCCGGCGTCTTCCGCCGCGGGAACCACTGTTCCGCCAGCACGTACAACACCGGGATCAGCAGCAGCGTCAGCGCGGTCGAGACCACGAGCCCCCGATGACGGCGCGGGCCAACGGCATGTTCGCTTCGCTGCCGTCGCCGAGTCCCATCGCCATCGGGATCAATGAGATGCGCGGGAAATTCAGCGGAAATTCACCGGTTCTCCACGGGCGAAATCACACAGCCTTCATCGCATGGCTCCGCCGGAGACGCGCGGGCCGCCCCAGCCGGCTCAGCGGCTCGGCGTGCGGCGGCCGGTCCACGCGACGGCTTTCGGACTGACCGCGCGGCTGCGGGTGCAGCACTCGGCATAGAGGAAGCCGAGCAGGTCGCGAAGCGCGTCCGCGTTCGCAGCGTACCGGAGGAACGTGCCCTCCCGCTGCACCGTCACGAGGCCTTCATGGCGCAGCTTTTCGAGATGATGCGACAGGGTCGACGCGGGCATGTCCAGCTCCGCCTGCACCTCGCCGGCCACAAGCCCGTGCGGGTGCGCCGCCAGCAGCAGACGCACGATGCGGAGCCGCGCCTCCGTACCGATTGCGGCGAACATGTCGGCGTAGCGGGCAACGTCCTCTACATCGGCGCGCGTTTTCGACGGCATCACCGTACCGGGCCCTCCCGGAATGTTTCCATTATTTTCGAATTACAACGAGCCCCGCGTCAAGGCCGGCGGCCGCTTCACAACAATCGCATAATTGAGGGGTTTTCCATCGGGTGGTCCCGTGATAAAAACGTACATAGGAGGCCGTAAGGAGGTGAACTCCATGGTGGCTCGTCTTCGTCACTACCGACACATCGTCGCACGCGTGGCGGTGCTAACGCTGGCCGCCGACGCGCTCGTCGCGTTGAGCGGCTTGCCCGCCCAGGCGCAGGGATACTACATGTACCCGTACTCGCCCTATTACGGGTCGGCCTGCCAGACATACTCGATCGGCGGGATCGTCTATAACAATTGCCCCGCCCAGCCGTATACGTACTACAACAGCCCCTATTCCACGCCGTACACTTACTATTACGGTCCGCCGTTTCCATCTCGATCGGCGGGGCAGCGTGAGCGGTAGGCCATAGAGACCGCCGCTCGTTTCTTCAGTACTATCGTGAGGGTGCGGCCGCGGCCGCACCCTTACGCGTTTGCATCCGACGCCGACCACAGGAGGAGACGCCGGTGTCGATGGACCCGCTTGAGGCGTTTCAGACGCTGGACCTCAGGGTCGGCCGCGTGACGGCGGCCGAGCCCCTCGCCGGCGCGCAGAAGCCGGCCTACAAGCTCACCGTCGACTTCGGACCGCTGGGTCTCCGCGGTTCGAGCGCGCAACTTACCGGCCTGTACCGGCCCGAGGATCTCGTCGGCCGCTTGGTCATCGCCGCGGTCAACCTCGGCGTCCGGCGCATTGCCGGATTCGCTTCAGAGGTGCTGGTCCTCGGCGTGCCGGACGAACGCGGCCGCGTCGTGCTGCTGTCGGCCGAGCGCACCGTCCCGCCCGGCGGGCGGGTGTTCTGAGCGGCATGCGGCCCATCGGCGCCCGGCCTCAGGACCGGCCATGACCGATCTCTATCCCGAAATCGAACCATACGACCGCGGCATGCTGGAGCCCGGTGACGGCAACAAGGTGCATTGGGAAGTCTGCGGAGCGCCGCGCGGCAGAGCGGCCGTCGTCCTGCACGGGGGCCCCGGGTCCGGATGCACACCCTGGCATCGCCGGCTCTTCAATCCGCGCGCCTATCGCGCCGTCCTGTTTGACCAACGAGGCTGCGGACGGAGCACCCCGCATGCGGGCGATATCCGTACGGACCTCACGACCAACACGACGCCGGCCTTGATCGCGGACATCGAGCGGCTCCGGCGGCGCCTCGAGATCGACCGCTGGCTGGTGCTCGGGGGCTCGTGGGGCAGCACGCTGGCGCTCGCGTACGCGGAGCGCCATCCGGACCACGTCAGCGCAATCATCTTGTTCGGTGTCACGACGGGCCGGCGCAAGGAATTCGATTGGTGGTTTCGGGGCGGCGCCGCGGTGCTCTTCCCGGCCCAGTGGGCACGGCTGCGCGCGGCGCTGCCGCCGCCGGACCGCGACGGGGACATCGTCGAAGCGTATCACCGGCTGCTGCACGATCACGATCCCGCGGTGCGGCGGCGGGCCGCGGCGGAATGGTGTACGTGGGAATCCGCTTCCCTCGCCTGGCCGCCCGAGCCGCGGCTGTCCCCGCGGTTCAGCGATCCGGCGTACGCGATGGCCTTCGCAAGGCTCGTGACGCACTACGTCCGGCACAACGCCTGGCTGGAGGACGGCGTCCTCCTGCGCGGCGCGGCCGCGCTCGCCGGCATCCCCGGAATCCTGGTGCAGGGACGCCTCGACCTTGGGGCGCCCATCGCGTGGACCTGGGATCTCAAAGAGGCCTGGCCGCGCGCCGAGCTGGTGGTCGTGGACGATGCCGGGCACGCCGGCGATCACCCCGGCATTGCACGGGAATTGGTCCGCGCCACCGATCGATTCGCGCTCCACCAATAGGGCTCCAACGGGGGGCCTCATGAGCATCCGGATCGACCGGATCGATCATATCGTCCTGACCGCGCGCGACATCGCGAAAACGTGCGACTTCTACGAGCGCGCGCTCGGGATGCGCGCGGTGCGGTTCGGCGCCGGCGGCCGGACCGCCCTGCACTTCGGCCAGACCAAGATCAACCTGCACCACGCGGGCCGGGAATTCGAGCCAAAAGCGGCCGTGCCCGCACCCGGATCCGCCGATTTCTGCCTCATTACCTCTACGCCGATGGAGGCGGTCGCCGCGCATCTGCGCTCGTGCGGCGTTCAAGTCATCCTGGGGCCGGTGCCCAAAGGAGGCGCGGCCGGTATGTTGACGTCCGTTTACTGCCGCGCCCCCGACGGTAACCTCGTCGAAGTGTCCAGTTATTGAGATGCCGGAGCCGCGCATCTGTGTGGTCGGGGCGGCGAACATCGACCTGATCGCCAACGTACGCCGCCTCCCGGTGCTGGGCGAGACGGTGTATGCGGACTCTTTTCAAACCGACTGCGGGGGGAAGGGCTCCAACCAGGCGATGATGGCCCGCACGCTCGGGGGCCGCGTCACGATGGTGGCGAAGCTCGGACGCGACATCTTCGGCGAACGGGTGTTTACGAACTACGGGCAGCACGGAATCGACACGTCGTGCGTCTCCTGGGACGAGGAACGGTCGTCGGGCGTCGCGTCCATCCTGGTCGACGCGGAAGGCCGCAACGCGATCGTCTACAGCCCCGGCGCGAACTTCGGTCTCACACCCGCCGACATTCGCGCCGCGCGGAGTGCGATCGAGACGGCCGACGTCGTTGTCTGCCAACTTGAGGTCCCGCTCGATGCCACGGCCGAAGCGCTCCGCACCGCGAAATCGGGCGGGCGAGCGGTGACCATCCTTAATCCGGCGCCCGCGGCCGTGGTAACGTTGGGCGCCCGCGGCACATTGCTAGTGGATCGGGATGGGACGGCGCACGTCGCCGGCGTCCCGGTAACGGCGGCCGACTCGGCGGGCGCCGGTGACGCCTTCATCGGAACGCTCGCCTACTTTCTCGGACGCGGAGAGCCTCTGCTCCGCGCGGCGCGCCGCGCCAATGTCGCGGCGGCATTGTCGGTCACGAAAGCCGGCACGCGATCGTCGTTCCCAACGCGCGCGGACGTTGATGAACTGGCCCGGCGCCTCGGCGTGGACGTCTGAGACACAACTGTGAGGGCACGCGCCGGAGGGTGTTCCGCGCGCTGGATGGAAGCAGGACCCGCGCCAGCCGTCATCCGCGCGACCACGGGGGTGGAACGCATGGCACCGAAGCGGCACCGAGGCTCCGAGGATCCGGTCATCACCCGGCGGGAAGCGCTGCGGCTCGGCGCCGGAGCCGCTGCCGGCGCTGCGATGGCCCCGCTCACGACGGAGCCGGCCCTCGCCGAGAGCGTCAACTGGCAGAAGTACAAGGGCACGACGCTCTCGCTCTTGTTCTACAAGCACCCATGGGTCGACGAAATCCAAAAGTATTTCCCGGAGTTCGAATCGCTCACGGGTATGCGTCTGCAGGCCGAAGTCATTCCGGAGGTTCAGGGCCGCGAAAAGCTCGTCGTGCAGATGACCGCCGGTTCGGGCGACATCGACGCGTGGCACGCGAGCATGCACGTCGAGAAGCGGCGGTTCTGGAAGGCAGGCTGGTTCCAGCCGGTCAACGGCTACCTTACCGACAAAAGCCTGACCGCCGAGGACTACGCGTGGAACGACGTCACCAAGGGCGCGGTCGAGGCCGTCACCCAGCCCGACAAGACCCTCAGCGCGCTACCGACGTTCCCGGATCCGTTTGTCCTGTTCTACCGTAAGGACCTCTTCGATCAGAGGGGCTGGGGCCCGCCCAAGACCCTCGATGAGCTGGAGGCCCGGGCAAAGGCGCTGCACAACCCGCCCAACATGTACGGGTTTGTGATGCGCGGACTCAAGAACGCGAACGCCACTCCGTGGGCGTTCGTCCTTTTCGCCATGGGCGGCACGTACCTGACCCCGGACCGGAAGTCGGCCATGAATTCGCCCGAGTGGATCAAAACGATGGACTGGTACGCCGGGATGCTGCGGAAGTACGCCCCTCCCGGGGTCGTGAACTTCAACTGGTACGAATGCAGCGCCGCGTTCATTCAAGGGCAGGTCGGCCTCTACGTCGACGGCGTCAACTTCGCGAATCAATTCGAGGATCCGGCCAAGTCCAAAATTGTCGGCAGGGTGGGCTACGCGCCGCTGCCGGCCGGGCCCGCGGGGCGGTTCGCGCCGACCTTCACCAACGCGATGGCCGTCAGCGGACAGAGCCGGCACAAAGAGGCGGCCTACCTGTTCAATCAATGGGCGACCAGCAAGCGCAGCTGCGTCCGGGAACTGCTGGGCGGGGTGGGCGTCGCCCGTGCATCGACCTGGGGGCTGCCGGATATCAAGGCGAAGCCCAAGATGCCGCTCGCGTGGTACCAGGCCTATCAGGAGAGCCTAAAGATCAGCCGCCCGGGGCTTCCCGAAATCGTCGACGTGACCCAATACCGAGACATCATTGGCGTGGCCATCCAGAAGGCCATCGAAGGCGCCCGGTCGGCGGACGTCATCGCCGAAGCGCACAAGCAGTTTCAGGAGATGCTCAACGAAACGGAGCGATAGGCGCGGCTAGGAACCCCGCCGTCATCGCGGCGGCCGCGCCGGCCGGGACACGCGGCTTTCGGGGGCGCTGCGCGCGGCTGGCGCACCGGCACGCGCCGCTGATCTTTCCCGCGCCGGCCGTCGCGATCGTGGCGCTGATCATCGTGTATCCCGTGGTGTATACGGGCTGGATGAGCCTGCACGGCTGGTTCGCGTCCACGCTCAGTCCGCCGAAGTTCGTCGGCCTGGCCAATTATCAGCGGCTCCTGACCGGCGACGTCCGGTTCCACGAGGCCTTCTTCCGGACGCTCTACTTCGCGGCGCTCGTCGTGGCCGCCGAAACAGCGCTCGGACTGGCGATGGCCCTGCTCTTCAACCGCGAATTTTGGGGCCGCGGCCTCGTGCGGACGCTCTCAATCCTCCCGATGGTGGCGACGCCGACGGCGATTGCCTTGATTTTCGTCATGATGTTCCATCCGACACTCGGGGTGATGAACTACCTCGTTACCCACGCCGGCTTCGGCCCGCTCACATGGACGTACAGTAGCCGGACCGCGCTCTACGCGCTCGCGCTCGTCGACGTGTGGGAGTGGACCCCGCTCGTGATGCTGATCGCCCTCGCCGGCCTCGCCGCGCTGCCGCGCGAGCCCTACGAGGCCGCCCTCATCGACGGGGCCACGGGAGTGCGCACGCTCTGGCACATCACGCTGCCGCTCCTGCGACCGGTCCTGATCGTGGCCGTGCTGTTCCGCGCGATCGACGCCATAAAGACGTTCGACATCATATTCGTCATGACGCAGGGCGGGCCGTCGAACGCGTCCGAGACCATCAACCTCCTCTTGTTCAACCAGGCCTTCGCATACTTCAACATCGGGTACGCGTCGTCGATGGCGGTCGCGCTGTTTGCCATCGTCATGGGCGTATCGCTGATCTTGATCAAAGTGCGCCGCACGGCGTGGTAACTGCGGCGGCGGCCGGAGCGGTGGGGCGGGAGGCGTTCGCGCGGCGCCGGAGACCCCGCGCCCTCGGCGCCCTCCGGACGGCCGGGTACTACGCTGTCGTCGGCATCGTCATGCTGCCGACGGTGTTTGTCTTTTATTGGATGATCACGCTGTCCCTGAAGACACAGGTGGAGGCCGCGGGGTACCCGCCACACTTCTTCCATTTCGCGGTGACGCTCACCAACTACGCCGAAGTGTTCCGGAAGAACCCCTTTCCCCAGTACGTCTGGAACAGCTTTGTCGTCGCGGCCGGCAGTACGCTCCTCGGTCTGGCAGCCGGCCTCCCCGCGGCGTTCAGCATTGCCCGTTGGCGCCAACACGGACTCGCCCTCACCGTCCTGGTGGCGCGCATCATCCCCGGCATCAGCTATCTGATCCCATGGTACGTGTTGTTCCGGCGCGCCCATCTCGTCGACACCTACGAGGCCCTCATCCTGACCCATCTCGTCGTCGGGCTCCCTCTGATCATCTGGGTCATGGCCGGCTTTTTCGAAGACGTTCCGCCCGACCTGACGGAGGCCGCGTTGATCGACGGGTGCTCGCACTACGGCGCGTTCTGGCGGGTCGCGCTGCCGCTCGTACGGCCGGGGATCGTGGCGGCGGCCATTCTCAGCTTTATCTTCTCGTGGAACAACTTCTTGTTCTCGGTGATCCTCGCGGGGCGGCACACGCGCACGCTGCCGATCGCCGTCTTCAACATGATCAACTACGAAGAAATCAGTTGGGGGCCGCTGGCGGCGGCCGCCACGATGATCACAATCCCGGTCATCGTCCTGACCCTCATTGTCCAGCGGCATATCGTCTCCGGTCTCACGCTCGGGGCGGTGAAACACTAGTACGCCAAACAAATTGTGATCGTAGTCTATCGATTCGGTGAATAGTCTTTCATATGGCCGCCGCGCCGGAACCGGCGGGCGCGTCCGCGGCGTTTGCACAATGGGTGACACCCCGCCGTGCCGCCGCTGTGCCCCGCCCGCCCCGGGCCCGGCGGCGCGGCGGGAGGCACGCCCGACCAAGGAGGTTCTGGAATGAAGAAACGCCTGGCCCTCATGACCGCCGGTCTGCTGGCGATCGCCGCGGCATCGGCGACGGTCTGGCAGGTCGTGCCCGGCGGCGACGCGGTGGCGCGGACGGCGACCGCCGCCGCCGCTCCTGCGAACGCCCCCGCGGGCACGCAGCGGTTTGCGATCGACCCGCAGGCATCCGAAGCAGCGTATCACGTCGGCGAGACGTTCTTTGAGAACAACGAATTCAAGGTGGCGGTCGGCGTGACGCACGGTATTCAGGGCGACGTGTATGTCAACCGCGTGCATCCGGATCTCAGCCGCGTGGGACCGATCACGGTCAACGTGAACCAGTTCACCTCGGACAGCCGGCGGCGGGACAACGCAATCCGGCAGCGGTGGCTGGAATCGAATCGGTACCCGATGGCCGTGTTCACGCCGTCCTCAATCGAAGGACTGCCGAAGACTTATGCCGCCGGCCAAACCGTCCCGGTCAAGATCGGCGGAGCCCTCAGGGTGCACGACGTCACGAAGCCGGTCGTGTTCAGCGGCACGCTGCGGCTCAGCGGCGACACACTCACCGGGAACGTGGAAACCACGGTGCTGATGACGGACTTCGGATTTGATCCGCCGAGCATCATGATGCTCAAAACGGAGAACAAAGCTACGCTGGATTTTCAGTTCACCGCGCGGCCGGCCACCGAGTAGCGGATAGCCGGGCAGGGCGCCCGGACCGATCCCGTTGAACGTATCCTCATCTCCCCGGGCCGGCTCTGTGCCGGCCCGGGAGAGGAGGGTACCGTGGCGTCATCCGTCCGTCCCGCAGTCGGGGTCCGCCGACCGATGGCCGTCGAGGACCTGTTGCGCTGGAAGATCGCCGGTTCGCCCGTTATCTCGCCGGACGGCACGCGCATCGTCTGTGCGGTCACGATCGTCGACGAACAGGCCAACGGCTATCAGACGCACCTGTGGATCGTGCCGGTGCCGCCGGCCCCCGGTCTGACCGCCGACGGCGGGCCGCAGCCCCTCACCACCGCGCGCGCCCGCGACACCGGTCCGCGCTGGTCGCCGGACGGACGGCGCATCGCGTTTGTCTCGGATCGCGGCGGAACGAAACAGGTGTGGGTCATCCCCGCGGACGGCGGCGAGGCACGCCTGCTCACGGCGGGATCGCATGCGCCGGCGGACCTCGCCTGGTCGCCCGACGGCAAATGGATCGCGTTCACCGGCAAACTCGACGTGACCGCGCCGGCGGCCGGCCGGCTCGAGGCGCGGGAGCAAAGCGACGTACGCGTGATCTCGCGCCTGTACTACAAGCAGGACGGCGAAGGCTTCTGGGACGGCCGGTGGAAGCAGATCCTCGTCGTGCCGGCGGCCGGCGGCGATGTCCGGCGGGTGACCGACGGCGACTACGATCATACCGCGCCGGCGTGGTCGCCCGACGGCGCCCGGCTTGCGTACTGCGCGAACGCCTCGCCGGATGCGGATCTCGACGATGCCGCGGACCTGTGGGTCATCCGCGCGGATGGAACCGGCGCGGCGCGCCGGCTGACGCGCACGATCGGCCGCGTGGAGACGCCGGCCTGGTCGCCCGACGGCGCCCGGATCGCCTACGTGGGCCACGACAACGAGCATGCCGGAGAAGCTACGCTGCCGCGCGTGTGGGTCGCGCCGGTCGAGGGCGGTGAACCGGTCTGTCTCACGCGCGGCTACGACGGCAGCGTCGGCCACCACATCGGGACCGACGCCCGGCCACAGTCCGGATCATCCGGCGTCGCCTGGGCGCCGGACGGCGGCCGGATCTACTTCCTCACTACGGACCGGGGCCGCTGTCAGGTCGCCTCCGCGGCGCTTGCGGAGGGCGCCGTTCGCCTGGAAACACGCGGCGACCACGATTTGATCGGCTGTTCGTTGGACGCGGCGGCGCGGCGCGTGGTGTGCGTGGAGAGCGATCCGCTCACGCCGGGTGAGGTCGCGGTGGCCGAACTCCGCGAGGGCGGGGAGCCGGTCACGTTGCGGCGGCTGTCGGCGTGGAACAGCACACTGGCCGAGGCGCTCGCGCTCGCTCGTCCGGAGCCGTTTGAGTACACCACGCCCGACGGACGCTTCGCCGTCGACGGCTGGGTCATGAAGCCGCCGGGTGCCGGGCCGGGTGGTGCGCGTGTGCCCGGGGTGCTCGAGATCCACGGCGGCCCGCACGGCGCGTACGGCTACGCGTTCTCGAATCAGTTTCAGCTGCTGTGCGCGGCGGGCTACGGCGTCGTGTACACGAACCCGCGGGGCAGTCACGGCGGCGGCCAGGCCTTGCTGGCCGCGACCCGCCATGATTGGGGCGGCGGCGACTACGCGGACCTGATGGGCGCCCTCGACCGCGCGCTCGCGATCCACGCGTGGATCGACCCCGGCCGGCTCGGCGTGTGCGGTGGCAGTTACGGCGGCTACATGACCAACTGGATCGTCGGCCACACGCAGCGGTTCCGCGCCGCGGTCACGCTGCGCAGCACCTGCAATCGCTACAGTCACTGGGGAACGGGGGACATCGCACACCGCCAGGCGCGGTGGGAGTGGCCGGGCGCGCCGTGGGAATCGCCAGAGTTCTATCTCGAGAGGTCGCCCATTACCTACGTCCGCGGCATGCGGACGCCGCTTCTGATCATGCACGGCGAAAATGACCTGCGGTGTTCGATCGAGCAGGCGGAGCAGTTGTTCGTCGCCCTGAAGCGCCAGGGCACGCCGACGCTGTTTGTGCGATTCCCGGGAGAAAGCCACAGCATGTCGTCATCCGGTCAACCGCGCCACCGCACGGAAGAAATGCGCCACATGCTCGGCTGGTTCAAGACATATCTCGGCGCGGCCGGAACGCGTGTGCCTCCGGCGGCCGGCTCACCGGCGCCGTCGACGGACGGCACCGCACCCGGGATACCGAGGTGAGCGGCATGAACTATGCGGCGGCCGATGCGTATCTCGCGAAACATCGGGAGCGACACCTCGCCGAACTCCAGGATTTCCTGCGGATTCCGAGCGTCAGCGCGCTTCCGGCGCACCGCCCGGACGTGGCGCGCGCCGCGGAGTGGCTCGCGGAGCGGCTGCGCACCACCGGAGCGCCCGAGGTCCGCATCATGCCCACCGACGGCAACCCAGTGGTCTACGGGGCGTGGCCGGCCGAAGGTCCCCGGCAGGGGGGGCGGCCGGGCGCCCCGACGATTCTACTCTACGGCCACTACGACGTGCAGCCGGTCGACCCGATGGCGCTGTGGCAGACGCCGCCGTTTGAGCCGGCGGTGCGCGACGGCCGGCTCGTGGCGCGCGGCGCCAGCGACGATAAAGGCAGCCTGTTCATCCCGCTTGTCGCGCTCGAAGCGCTCCGCAGCATCGCCGGCGGTCCGCCGCTCAATCTGAAGTTTCTCTTCGAAGGCGAAGAAGAAACCGGCAGCCCGAATCTCGCGCCGTTCCTGGACAAGAACCGCGACCTCTTGAAGGCCGATGTGACGGTCAGCGCGGACGGCGGACAGTGGGACGCCGACACGCCGTCGCTTGCGCTCGGCAACCGCGGCTTGACGGGGCTGCAGATCGACCTTCGCGGCGCCGCCACGGACCTGCATTCGGGCACCTACGGCGGCGCGGTCGCCAATCCGATCCACGCGCTCGCCGCGCTGGTGGCGGGCATGCACGATGCGGAAGGACGGGTGACGATCGACGGATTCTACGACGCGGTCCGGACGCCGACCCCGGCGGAACGGCAGGAGCTCGCCCGCGTGCCGTTCGACGAGGCGGCATTCCGGCGCAGCGTCGGCGTTGCCGAACTCGTGGGTGAACGAGAGTACACGCCGCTCGAGCGGACGTGGATCCGGCCCACCCTCGAGGTCAACGGGGTGTGGGGAGGCTTCCAGGGAGACGGCACCAAGACCGTGCTGCCCAATGAGGCGCACGCGAAGATCACGTGCCGGCTGGTGCCGGATCAAGATCCAGACCGCATCGCCGACGCGGTCGAGCGGCACCTGCGCCGGCACGCGCCGGCGGGCGTCACGCTCACGGTCACTCGATCCAAAGGCAAGTCGCGACCCTACCTCATGCCGGGGCAGCATCCGGCGCTCGCGGCCGCCGCGGCGGCGCTCCGCGCCGCGTACGGGAGAGAGCCGGTGCGGGTGCGCGTCGGCGGCACGCTGCCCGTCGCCGATCTTGTCAAGCGCACGCTTGGGACGTGGCTTGTGTTCTTCGCCTTCGGAGAGCCGGACAATCTCGTGCACGCGCCCAACGAATTTCTCCGGCTGCAGACGTTCGATCGTGGCACGCGCGCCTACGTGCGGTTCTTCGACGCGCTCGGCGGCGCCGACCCCGCGGCTCTCAGGGCCTGACGAAACCCTACAGAGGCCCGCTGCTGCATCGCCGGGTGCGGCCCCGCGGGGGCGGTTCTCGGCTATCTCCTCGCGCGCGCGAGTGTGGACGTGCTGGTCTTGGAGAAGCACGGCGACTTTCTCCGTGACTTCCGGGGCGACACGATCCATCCGTCCACCCTCGAGATCCTTCACGACGTAGGGCTCGCGGAGCGCTTCCTGGCGCTACCGCACAGCCGGTCCGCCGACTTCAGCCTCCGCACCAGCGTCGGCGAGACGATCCGCCTGAGCTTCGAAGGCGTGCCGACCCGCTACCCGTTCATCGCGTTCGTGCCGCAGTGGGACTTTCTGGACTTCATCACGACGGAGGCCAAGCGGTACCCGACGTTCCACCTGGTGATGAACGCGGAAGTCACCGACCTCGTCCGCGCCGGGGGCGGCGTCCACGGCGTGCGCTGCCGCGTGGGCGGCGGCGAGCACGAAATCGCCGCCATGCTCACCGTGGGCGCGGACGGCCGCAACTCACGCACCCGCGACGCCCTGGCCTTGCCGCGGGTTAGTGCGTCTCCCCCGATGGACGTCTTCTGGTTTCGGCTGGCGCGGCGGCCGGAGGAGCCCGCGGGCGCGCAGGCTCTGATCGGCCCTGGGCATTTCATCGCCATGCTCGACAGGGGCGCCTATTGGCAGGTCGGCTACACGATCGGCAAGGGGAAAGCCGACGCGGTGCGTGCGCGCGGCCTCGGGTCGTTTCGGCAGTCCTTGGCGTCGCTTGTGCCGCGGTTCGCGGATCGGGTCGACGCTCTGCGCAGCTGGGACCAAATCAAGCTCCTCAGCGTCCGGGCCGATCGGTTGACCCGCTGGTACGCACCCGGCTTCCTCGCCATCGGCGACGCGGCCCACGCGATGTCCCCGGTCGCGGGCGTCGGCATCAACGTGGCGATTCAGGATGCGGTGGAAGCGGCAAATGTGCTGTGGCGGCCGCTGCGCGACGGCCGCGTGGCGATCAACGATCTCGCCGCGGTGCAGCGCCGTCGCGAGCCGGCGGTGCGGGTGACGCAGGCGATGCAGGACTTTGTGCAGCGGCAGTTGGTTCGCCGCAACCTCTCGGTCTCGGGAGACCGGCCCGTGATCCCGCCCGCGTTCCGGCTGTTGATGCGGACCCCGGGCGTGCGTACATTGATCCCGCGGCTGGTGGCCCTCGGCATCCGCCGCCCGCGGGTGCAGAGCCCCGAGGCCGCACCGCCTGCCGGCTGAGTCGCGTTCCCGCGGATGACGAGACGATGGCCGCGGCCCGGGGGGCCGCGGCCATCGTCGTGGTGCGTCTTACTCGCTTACCGATGCGTCAGCGGTTGGAGCAGGAATCGCCGCGCGAATTGCACGTGCGCCGGGTGTCCTGACCCCGGCCGCCGCTGTAGCTGCCTCCGCGATTGTATCCGTTCCCCTGATTGTAGTTGTAGCTCGGCCGCTGTGGCTGCTGGTACTGCGCCGGTCCGCGATTGTAGTTGTAGTTGTTGTTGTAGCTCGGCCGCTGTGGCTGCTGGTACTGTTGCGGCCCCCGATTGTAATTGTTGTTGTAGCTTGGCCGCTGCGGCTGCTGGTACTGTTGCGGCCCCCGATTGTAATTGTTGTTGTAGCTTGGCCGCTGCGGCTGCTGGTACTGTTGCGGCCCCCGATTGTAATTGTTGTTGTAGCTCGGCCGCTGCG
>Ga0209580_10000021_pt1 | contig 225910 bp, 201 predicted proteins | sample Coa_R1_5_FD_187153 | JGI IMG/M metagenome (GOLD analysis project Ga0209580, IMG submission 187153) | Surface soil microbial communities from Centralia Pennsylvania, which are recovering from an underground coalmine fire - Coalmine... | ecosystem: Environmental > Terrestrial > Soil >... | reverse complement strand
AGCGATGCCTTGTGGCGCCGATCTTATGGGGCTGATCCTGGCGTCCTCGGCCGCAGCCTCCGCCTCGATAACGATCTATACACCATTGTAGGTGTACTTTCTCCCGGATTTCGCCACCCCGGACCGAGCATTCCAGCCGTAGAGGTGTGGATTACCTGCGGATTCAGTGGCGATCCGTTCCCAGCGCCGGCACGTGGCCTGCGCATACTACCAGGGGCAATCGGCCGTCTCAAACCGGGCCTCACCCTAGCGCAAGCCCAGGGGCGGCTTGATGCCCTGACTGCTAATTTGCGTCGCGAATTTGCGAATGATTATCCTCCGCAAGCCAAATGGACGATTGAGATTCTGCCGTTGCAGCAATCGTTGGTGGGTAAGGTTCGGCCCATGCTGGTCGTGTTGATGGCTGCCGTAATCTTAATCGTTTTCGTCGCGTCTCTAAACATTGGCAGCCTGCTTCTGGCGCGCGCCTCTGGACGACAGCAAGAGATGGCAGTGCGCGCGGCGATGGGAGCGAGCGGCGGCAGAATGACTCGGCAGATGCTCACCGAATCGCTGTTGCTGGCTTTCATCGGGGGAATCGCAGGGCTCACGACGGCGGCGATTACGCTGAAAGTCGTCTTGCGATTTGTTCCTGCGAATCTTCCGCGGCTGGGCGACGTAAACATTGATTGGCGGGTGCTGGGATTTGCATTACTGATTTCGCTCGTGACCGGGTTACTGTTTGGGCTGGTTCCCGCGATTCATTGCTCGAAGGCGGGACTTGCAAGCACGATGCGCGAGGGCTCGCGCGGCTCGGGCCACAGTGCGAAGGCGGGACGCATGCGCGATGCGCTGATGTTGTCGCAGCTGGCTTTTGTGGTAGTGCTGATGGTCGGCGCGGGACTCCTTTTGGAAACCCTGCGCGATTTGTTGCGGCAGGATCCGGGCTTCAATCCATCGCAAGTGGTGACGGCAAATATCTATCTGCCACACCCGAATAATCCGGAGCTCGATCCATATCTCACCTTTTCGCAGCAGATTCCGTTTAATCGCGACCTGCTGCGGCGCACGAACGCGATTCCCGGCGTGGAGTTGGCGGCGATTACGTCCAATTTGCCGGCCGCCGACACAATTAACAGCGATTCGGCGGCCTACGGCGCCACGAATCACAATTCGCTGGCCATCGAAGACCGGCCCGTGGAATCCTCGGGAGATTTGAGCGCCGAAATTATCCGCATCAGCCCGGATTATTTTCGGGTGATACAAACACCGCTGGTGGAAGGCCGCTTTTTCACCGAAGCCGATGAGAACGGCAAACTGCCGGTTGTAATCATCGATGAGGCGACGGCAAAGCGGTACTGGTGGCCGGATCATGATCCGGTGGGCCGGCGACTGCGTATCCGGTTGCGTTTTGGACAGAATTCTGAGAATCCATGGAGTACCGTGGTGGGCGTGGTGAAAAATATCAAGCACGACGGACTCGATGTCGATGGCGTGCCGCACGTCTATGTTCCGTTAAATCAATCTCTCGGGCGGTCGTTGAGCCTGGCGCTGCGAACTTCGTTGCCCACGAGCGCGCTCGAGGCGCAAATTCGCGGCGCGATCCAGAGCGTAGATCCGGGGCTGCCGGTATTCAACGTTACCTCGATGGATGAGGTACTGGATGCATCGCTCGCATCGCGCAGATTTTCGGCGAAGTTGGTGGCGGGATTTGCGGGTGGGGCGCTCTTGCTGGCCTCCATCGGAATTTACGGCTTGTTGGCTTACATGGTCGGCCAAAGATCGCGCGAGATTGGGATTCGCATGGCCCTGGGTGCGCGGCGGGACGACATTTTGAGGATGTTCTTACGCAAAGGGGTCGCGCTTGCTGGCCTGGGCATTGTTGCCGGAGTAGTCTTTTCTGCATTCACTGCGTCCATGATGGCAAGTTTGCTCTATGGTGTTCGCCCCCATGATCCGGCTGTGTTTCTGATCGTGCCTCTGGTTTTACTTGCAGTGGCCGCGCTGGCTAGCTATCTGCCAGCACGCCGCGCGACGAAAGTGAACCCGATGATTGCCCTTCGCGAGGCATGAACTCACCGGTTGGCCTACTTGGTCGGTCAGCGTACGAGATTGGGGTCCGCATGGCGCCGGCAGCCATGCCCTCAACCATTGAAAAAATGATTATGAGCCGGGGCGCGGTCTGGCCGGCATCGGACGGCAATCCGGTTCTTTGCCTTTAAATTCGCTCAGACGAAGCAAGCTGGAAATTTATGCAGGAAAGACAAGGTAGAGCACATCAGGCGATGCAGCACCCAAAACTGGTGTCACAGTGGTGACACAGGATGTAGAGAAAAACAGTGACATTGACGAAAGGTGCATGGATATTGGCTGCCCCCCAGGGATTCGAACCCCGATATGCTGATCCAGAGTCAGCTGTCCTGCCGTTGAACGAGGGGGCAGCAACGCGGTTGGCGTGAAGCGCGGATTCAGAACCGCCTTTTGATTCTATTGGCCTTCTCGGTTGCCGGTCAATGAGCCCAAACGGCGGACTATTCACCTGGTTCTGTCAACGATGCCAGGTGAAGATGACGGCGAGAAGAAAGACAATCAGCAGGACAAACAGCAGCAGCAGTGACAACCGTTGCCGCCGAACTGCCCGCCGCTGTATGTCGATCGATTCCTGCTGGTTCTGGAGCGCATTCTTGTAGTTTTCAATATGCTGCTTCTGCAGGTCCCTGATTTCCTGCAGCAATGCGATCACTTGCTCATCGGCCACGGAACCCTCCCCTTAAATCCGAGGTGCATTTTCAGTTTACGCTGGCTGATGGAAGGCCCGTAACTCCGTGCTATCCTCCAGCTATTGCGCTTCTAGATGCGGATACTCACTCGCTACATCCTCGGCGAAGTCACGTCGCACGCGCTGATCGGCACGGGCATATTCACGTTTGTGATTTTCACACGTGAGCTCGGGCAGGTATTGGAGCTGGTGGTCCGCAACAGCGCGCCGCTTCCCAGTGCGATTTCGCTTTTTTTCCTGATCATTCCCGAAGCGCTGACCATCACTTTGCCCGCCGGCGTGCTGATCGGAATTCTGATCGGGCTTAGCCGCCTCGCCGCCGATAGCGAAATAACCGCCATGAAGGCCAGCGGGGTGGGAGTCTGGAGCTTCCTCCGAATCCTTTCGATCTTTTTCTTCGCCGCATGGCTGCTCGCGCTGGGTAACAGCGTGTATCTGGCGCCGCGGGCGCAGGCGGCTCTGACCCATCTCCAAGACAAGCTCAAGGGTTCCCAGGTTTCTTTCGAGATTCAGCCGCGCGTCTTTTACGAAGGTTTCCCCAAGATGGTGCTCTACGTTCACGACGTGAAGAGCGCTCAGGGCGCGGCGATCTGGAAGGGCGTGTTTATAGCGGACACATCGAATCCAGCCGCGCCTAAGGTTACGCTCGCCGAGCGCGGAATTCTGGTGAGCGAAGGCAAAAACACTCTGCACCTTCACCTGATCAATGGATCGTCTCACGACACAGATCCCGCGGCGCCGGACAAGTATCAGATATCGACCTTCCAGGAAACTGATCTGCCCATCACCTTGCCCGAGAGCGCTGCCACAAAAGACCAGCCGCCCAGCGCGCTTTCGGAAATTCCGACCTTTGATTTGCCGCTACAGGCGCGGCTCCGACATAATCCAACCCTTGCACGATGGTATTGGATTGAGTTTCACCGGCGTTTCGCGCTGCCCACCGCGTGCATTGTTCTTGCTCTGGTCGGATTTCCCCTGGGCCTGTCGGCAAAAAAGGGGGGCAAGTCCGCAGGCTTTGTCCTGACCATCATCCTCGTTTTCGCCTACTACTTTGCCTCGCTGCTGGGAGTATCTCTGGCCCGGCAAGGCAAGGTCTCTCCCGCCTTAGGGGTGTGGCTTGCTGATTTGGTGTGCCTGGCGGTGGGCGCGTTCCTGCTTTGGAAATCGGAGCGGCGGCCATTCGAAGTGGCTGCTCTCAAAGGGAACTGGGCCAGCCTGAAGGCCGCAATTCAAGGTGGCACCTTATTGATGCCCACTCCGGCCGAGAACGTCTTTCAGCGCGTGGCGAAGCGAAAACGCGTGTTCAGCGCCAGTTTCCCGATGATCCTGGACGATTACGTGCTGCGCGACTTTATGTTCAATTTCTGTCTGGTCGTCGGCACGCTGGTAGTTCTCTCACTGATCTTCACGGCCTTTGAACTGATCGGCGACGTCCTGCGGAATCACATTTCTTTGTGGATCGTGGGCGAGTACCTGCTGAACGTCACGCCGTACTTCCTTTACAACATCGCCCAGTATGGCGTGCTGTTGGCCGTGCTGATCACGCTTGGACTCATGCAGCGCTCAAACGAAGTCACGGCAATGAAGGCGACCGGGATCAGCATTTATCGCGTGATCGTGCCAGTGCTGCTGGCGGCGGTGCTCATCGCGGTCGGTCTTTTTCTTTCCGACCAGTTTTATCTGCCGCACACGAATAAGCGCCAGGACGCGCTGCTGAACACGATCAAAGGCAAACCGGCGCAGACCTACCTGAACCCATATCGCAAATGGATCTTCGGACAGCACTCGACCATTTACTACTACCAGGTCTTCGATTCGGACCGTAACCAATTTGGCGATCTGTCGGTTTTCCAGTTCAATCCGCAGACTTTTCAGCTGGTGAGCCGGATTTATACCGACCGGGCGAACTGGGATGATCGGCTGAATCGCTGGGTGTGTGCTCAGGGTTGGCAGCGTTCGTTCACTGGCGCGGCCATTCAGAACTATCGCACCTTCGATGTTGCGACCTTTGCTGCGGTCTCCGAGCCCCCTTACTATTTTAAGAAAGAAGTGAAGCAGTCGCTGGAAATGAACTACGAGCAGCTGCGCCGTTATATTCGCGATCTTCAGCAGAGTGGCTTTGAAGTGGTCAAGTTAAGGGTCCAGCTGCAAAAGAAAATTGCCTTCCCCGTGATCACCTTTGTGATGGGCGTATTGGCAATTCCTTTCGCCTTGTCAGCAGGGAAGCGAGGCGCAACCGCCGGGGTCGCGACCGCGATCGGCATTGCCGTTGTCTACACCGTCATTTCAGGCTTATTCGAAGCCATGGGCAACATCAGTCAACTGCCACCGGTGCTGGCCGCCTGGTCGCCTGACGTGATTTTCGCGCTGGTTGGCGGATATCTGATCCTGAAAGTGCCCACGTAATTGTTTTTCCCCCCAGGGATTCCCTTTCCCGGCGGCTCTCGCGCGTCCTTTGCGATCTTTGCGGTTAAAGCTTTACTACGAGCCCATGGAGCGGCAGGCTGAACTTGGCCATCGGCCTGTAACCGATCATCGCTCTGCTTCCTCTATATGATTAAGGACACCATGGAAGCGATCGCGACCGACAAGCTGATTACCACGGAGCCGCTCTCCGACGAAGAAGTGGTTCGCAGAGTTTTGGACGGCGAGATCGCGCTTTTCGAAATCATCATGCTCCGCGCTGGAACTCACCGAAGAGAACGTCAAGGTACGCCTGCATCGCGCTCGCGCCCTGGTTCGCAAAGAGTTGTTTGCTCGCGCCGGGGCTGAAGCCGTTTCCGCGTTCGGGTTCATGGGGGAACGCTGCGATCGCGTTGTCGCTGCAGTGCTGGAGAGAATCGGCTCCTCATCTTAGGCTTACCCTCGATTACAATACGCCGCGTGGATGATTGCAGGACCTTGAGTCTCCTGAGGAGAGGTCCCCATGCCTTTTCGAACCGTCTTTCTCGCGGTCACGATTGCCTTCGCGCTGATCGTCGCCGCCTTTCTAATTAATCGCGCGCGGCCCAAAGTTGAAACTGCGCAGCCCAGCGCCGAATTGGTCCGTGCGACCGGGAAATGCGCCGAGTGTCATGCGCGCACGCAGTATTCGATCATTCACGAATACGAAATGAGCCTGCACGCGGCCAAAGGCGTGAACTGCCTTGACTGCCATCAGCCGGCCACCGGGCAGGAGAAAAAGAACCACCACGGGTTTCTGATTTCCGCCAAGCTGACAGCAGGGAACTGCCGCAGTTGCCATGAGGACATCTATCAGCAATGTCTGCGCAGCCGGCATGGTGCGCCAGCATGGGCCGCGATCTACGGTGAGAAGGGACTCACGCCCGACCAGGTGAATTTTTCAGAACAGTATCAGCCAGGCGGAACGCGCCGGCCGCCACATCCTTTTGTTCAACTCGAGGGCGGGTCTGCGATCACCAGCGGATGCGAGCAGTGCCACCGCGTGGGCAAGCCGAACAGCGATGGCACCGTTGGCACCTGCACTGTGTGTCACACCCGGCACACCAGTTCGGTTCGAATCGCGCGTATGCCTAGCACGTGTGCGCAGTGCCACATGGGACCAGATCACTCGCAGATTGAGATCTATGAAGAATCCAGGCACGGCGTATTGTTCCAAGCGCAGGAGCGGCTGCTTAATCTGGATGCTCCCCCGAAGACTCTGACCACGCGCGATATGTTCGTCCCTACTTGCGCTACGTGCCACATGAGCGGCATTAACGGTCTCGGCCTCACGCACGATCCGTCAGAGCGTTTGTCTTACTATCTGGCGAGCGCGATCAGTGAAAAGCGCCAGAACTATGCGGCGGCGCAGGCCAAGATGAAACAGGTTTGCTCGCAGTGTCACACGCCGGCGGTAATCGATCGCGTTTACAGTCAGGCCGAGCAAGTCGTGCAGACCACAAATGATCGAGTTCGCTCGGCCCAGAATCTAGTCGCTGGATTGCGCAGCGAAGGAGTGCTCACCGGTCCGCCCTTCTCGCAGCCGATCGATTTTGTATATTTCGATTTGTGGCATTATGACGGGCGTACCAGCAAACATGGCGCATTCATGGGCGGTGCGGATTTCGTGCAATGGCACGGCAACTACCCGATGCTGCAGAAGACCGTGGAACTGCAGGCCATGGCTGCGGAGTTGAGGCGAGGACATGGCCGTCGATAACAAGAGGTGGTGGGCGAGTCCGCCGTTGTGGATCGAACTGTTCGTCACCGCAAACCTGGGCTTTCTCACCTTTGACATTTATCTCGCGCACTCAGTGAACCAGTTTCGCAATCGAGCTGAATACATCCCGCTGACGTTTTCAGCAATTGCGCCGATCCTGCTGCTGATCGGTTTGTCGGTTCAGAAACGGCTCGTACTCTGGAAAATGCTGGGCTATATCGTCGGCTGGTCGTCGGTGCTGGTTGGATTCGCCGGAGTTCTTTTCCATCTCGAAAGCCACTTTTTCTACGAGCGTACGCTGCGCAGCCTGACCTATTCCGCGCCCTTTGCTGCGCCCCTGGCATACGCCGGTCTTGGTTTTTTGCTGATCATGAACCGCATGGTTTCCGCCGACAAAGATGAGTGGGCCCAATGGGTTCTATTTCTCGCGCTCGGGGGATTTGTCGGAAACTTTGTCTTCAGCGTGACCGATCACGCTCAAAACGGCTTCTTCAATCGCCTGGAATGGATTCCGGTGGTTGCAAGTGCGCTCGCCATCGGCTTCCTCGTCGTCCCGCTTATGACGCCGGTGACGCGCCGCTATATCGGGCTATGTGTCGCGATCATGGTCCTGGAAGCCGCGGTTGGAGTATGGGGATTTGTGCTGCACACGGCGGGAAATCTGCGAGGCCCGTCCATGCACGCGTTTGATAACTTCATTTACGGCGCTCCCCCGTTTGCGCCATTGCTATTTCCTAACCTCACACTCCTGGGAATAATCGGGTTGTGGAAGATTTCCAGCCCGCTTCTTCGCTTTGAGGAGTGAAACAGTCGTCGGACTGAACGGCTATGCTTTCGCCCCGGGATGCCTGTCGACCGTGCTCCACGTCTTGTCTTCCGCGTGGCAGAGATTCTCGAGCGGGCAATCGGAGCATTTCGGAGAGCGCGCGAAACACAGCTTGCGTCCGTGCCAGACGACCTGGTGAGAAAACAGAATCCACTTATCGCGAGGAATCACGCGCATCAGGTCTTCTTCGATTTTTTTCGGATCCTCGTTCTTCGTAAGCTCCAGGCGCCGGGATATGCGGTGCACGTGCGTGTCTACCACCACGCCCTCAGCTTTCTTGAACCACGTGCCCAGAACGACATTGGCAGTTTTACGTGCCACGCCGGGAAGCGTGAGCAGATCATCCATGTTTTCCGGGACCTTGCCGCTGAATTCATTAACGATCCTCTTTGCGGCTCCTACCACGGATTTCGACTTATTACGGAAGAACCCTGTCGAGCGAATATCGGGCTCGAGCTGTCCCGGTTCCAGCTTCGCGAAATCCTGCACAGTTGGGTATTTCTTGAAGATTTCCGGCGTGACCATGTTCACGCGGACGTCGGTCGACTGCGCGGAAAGAATTGTTGCCACTAGAAGTTCCCACTGGTCTTGGTGGGTTAGAGCGCAGGTCACATCGGGGTAAAGCTGATCAAGCCGCTTCAGAATTTCGGTAATTCGCTCTGGAGACGTCGGGTTGTAGCCCTCCACGGACCTTACCGCCGAGGGCGGCCTAGGAGACTTCAGAGACTTGCCAACAGGCGCAGCAGGTTTCTTCGCCTCGAGCACGCGCTTCGCCGCGCCAGTGGCCCGCTTTGCTCCCTCTTGTCTTCCGGTTTTTGTTGGCCGCCGCGGCATGACTCCTCGAACCATGATTCTCTCCGAATGGGGGCCATCTTAGCAGAAGCAGGCACTCAAGGCTGCGCGTAATTGACGCCCACTGTTGCTGCCATTACTCTGGATGCGAGGCTATTCAATGGCGGTGAAATCGATTCAAATGGGCCAGGTCTGGCGCAAGGACGACAACGGCCAGGACTACCTTGTCACCAAGGTATACAACGAGGTCTTCTCGCAATTTGCAGTCTTGCGCCCGGCCGAAGTGACAGCACCCGATGCGCCAACAGTTAAGGTGAAAATCACGAAGAGCGCGAGCGGCGTCGGATTGCCCGGCTTCACGTTTACGCAGGAAGGATCGTTCTGAAGTTCAGCAATTTGCATTTGGCACTTGGACTCTCGCGAGCATCAGGTCCAGCCAAATGCCAATTGCGGACTGCCAATTGCTCTCCTAATGACTGAAAGAATCCTCGCCGCTCTCTTTATCTTCATTAAATCTTTAATTGCTTTCATGGGCTACGGCGGGATTGTGCTTCTGATGGCGATTGAATCGGCCTGCATTCCTTTACCTTCCGAGCTGATCATGCCGTTCGCTGGATATCTTGTCTTTGAAGGCACGATGAAGCTGTTGCTGGTCGCCACCGCAGGCGCAATTGGCTGCAATTTAGGCTCTTTGGTTGCGTACGAGATTGGCTATTACGGGGGGCGGCCTCTGGTCGTGCGCTATGGGCGATGGATTCTCCTGGGCAATCCCGAACTTGATTGGGCGGACCGGTTCTTTGCGCGTTGGGGATATCTGGCAGTTTTCTTCGCGCGCCTTCTGCCTGTGATTCGTACCTTCATTGCTCTTCCCGCCGGAATTGCGCGCATGCCGCGGGGGCGATTTCACATCTACACGTTTCTCGGATCATGGCCCTGGTGTTTCGCCCTGGCGTGGTTTGGAATGAAGCTCGGCCAGAACTGGCGCACGCTCGGCAAATACTTCCACCAATTCGACGCCGTGATCATGGTCGTGCTCCTCGGCGGGTTGGTGTGGTTCGTGTGGGCGCATTGGCGGAACCGGATCAGGATAGCCCGCTAGCCGATCTTCCGGGCGTATACTCTCTGCCATTCTGTTCGAGAGGTTTCCCCGTGCGGTCGAAAAGTATCTCTACCCTGTTGGTTACCGTTCTTGCTGTTGCGGCAGCGGCTCACAACGCAGCCGCTCAAAAATCTCAAGTCGCCCTGACTTATTTTGGTACGGCAGGATGGGAGATCAGCGATGGCAAAACCGTTATCGTGGTCGACCCATATTTCTCTCGAATTCTAGTACCCATCCCGGGCGGAGGTTCCGCGGCGAGCGGCCGTGTGCCGGGGGACGCTCGCCCAGTGTACGGATGGAAGGATATCGCCACTCCCGACGAGACTGCTATTGACTCCCACCTGAAGCGTGCAGACTTTGTTCTAGTCACTCACACGCATATTGATCACGTTATGGATGTTCCCCACATCGCATTAAAGACCCACGCCACGGTGATCGGAACCGAGAGCACAGAAAACGTGATGCGCGCCTACGGAGTTTCCGAAGAGCAACTGATCACGGTGCGCGGGGGTGAGGACTACGATTTCGGCAGTTTTTCCCTGCTGGTAATCCCTAGTATTCACAGTGCACTTGAGCACAAGCACTATTTCAGTTCGGCGACTCTGCCGGCGGGCTTGAAGGGCCCCCTGAGCCTCGAGCAGATGCATCCCGAGGGTGGCACGCTGGCGTACCTCGTACGCTTCGGCGGTCATCAGATTTTGGCGTTTGGCGGGAACAACTACATCGAGCGCGAACTTCAAGGCCTTAAGCCAGATGTTGTATTGGTCGGTGCGGGTCCTTCTCGCAAGGAAATCTACGACTACACTGGTCGCCTGCTACGGGTTCTTAATTTTCCGAAGCTCGTGCTCCCAACCCACTGGGACAATTTCACCGCCCCCTATGACGCATCAGAGCAGCGCGAGATCGAAGCGTTGCACTCGTTTGTGGACGAAGTGAAAGCTGCGTCTCCAGATACCAACGTAGTAGTGCCGAAGTACTTTGAGCCGATTGTATTACCTTGAGGCCCCGTATTCCTGGTTGCTTACGACACATTTTCGGAGTAGATTCTCCCCACTCATGTCACAGAAGCCGAGCAACGACGCCGTGCACCTGCTCCGCTGGCGCGACATCTACCGCGAGGCCGAACTCTACAAGGCTGCCGTTCGTGTTTACACCAAGCCCCTATTCCTGTGGCGGAAAGCACTCAATACCTCTACTGATGGCAGGACGCTGTATGATTTTGCGGCTCGCGGTTTGAACGGTTTGGCCACCATTCATGAGCAGCTAAACGCTGAACGGTTTCACTTTCGGCCGTCCGTAGGGCTCAAATATAACTTCAACGGCAAGCGTCGGACGCTTTACATTCCTCCATGGGAAGAGCGGATTGTGGATCTGCTGATCTATCGTCTGCTGAACCGGCGGTTGCATTATTGGTTCTCGCCTTCCTCTTACGCATATAGAGATCACACACTCGGCCTGGATCGTTGCCAGTCGCGAATCAGGGCAGTTCTCGGTTCGGCGCGATCTCCAGTCTACATCGTCAAACGTGATATCTCGGACTACTTCGGATCTGTGGATCACGAGATTCTGTTGAAGCAACTGGAGAGCCATGTTGATGCGAACGACTTTTTATTCGAGCTCATTTCCGAGCGCATCCGTTTTGATTATCAGGACGAGAGTGGTGCACACCGGGCCGCAAAGGGCATCCCATTTGGGTGTGCGAGTGCGTGCGTCCTCGCCAACGTCTACCTGACAAGCCTGGATCGGGAAGTCGAAAGCGTTCCCGAGGTCCACTACTTCCGCTACGCCGACGACATGCTCGTCGTATCGACAGGTTCGCGTGATGACTTGCCTTGGTTGTGAGTTGAAGTTTACAGAGAGCTTCGTGCAGTCGTTCTGTTGCAAGCATCGCTGCGCTGCTTGTCGCGCGACAACGACACCGTTCCGCCGCAGTGGAACTGCAAGCCAAGGTGCCGGAACCCTATGGCTTGCTGAAAATGCGAATCCCCGCTCGCGGGCGAATTCGCCACCATCACGCTTTGCAATTCGCCGCAGCCGCCGGCGTTGGATGAAGATTGGAGATCCTCACGAGCGCGCGCGCACGTTGACTGCGATTGCCTGCCAGGTTGTCGAGCAAGGCGTCCGCAATGTCGCGATTGTGGACTACTATTTGAAACATGTGACCGACGCTGCGCAGCTGCGAAGGCTGGATCGCTGGCTCGCCGAAGAAATTCTGAGCCGGGTCTTCGGAGGCCATAAGAAAGGGAACTTCGCAAAGATCAGTTATGAGCAACTTCGCCGATATGGACTGCCCTCTTTGGTGCATAGACAGCGGTTGATTCTGCACGGGAAAATCGAGAGTCCATTTTTTATTTGGCAGCAACAAAAAGCAGACAGAGCATTCAAGGGGACGGTTGCCAGTCGGAAGCGCGCCATGAGCGCGGCTTCTGACTTCTCTCCGTGCCCAGAAGCAGCGGCCCACGAAAAAGCCTGTGAGAGAGGGCGGCCGCCTGTACATGGGTGTGATGGAATAACTTGCCGCTAAAGCGGAAGTTCGTTTGCGAAACCGTCCCCTTGAGCGCTCTGATTCACGGATCAACTTTATGGGATTGCTGGACTCATTAATCAGCATGTTTGGTGGCGGCAAAAAGATCGACTGCCCCAGTTGTGGTTCTGCTGGCGCGAGAAAGAAACGGGACGGGACTATCCAGTGCAAGAATCAGGCATGCGCAAACTTTGACCCCAGCTTCGCATTGGGGCGAAGAATCGCTCCGGTTCCAACTGCTGGAAACTTCAGTCCGCAGCATCCTGTTTCGATTCGCTACGTTAACTTCGCTGGGCAGAGCAGAGATTTTTCAGCGGAGCGCGATTCGCTTGTTCGCAAGAAGAACCACATCACCGCGCAGGTTGCACCAACCGGAAGAAAGATCGCACTATCGCGCGACCGAATTCAGAACCTCAGCGATGTTGAGGGACAGATGCCCAAGCGAGTCGAACCGGGACAGAGCTGGCCGACAGCTCGCGAACGGCAAATTCTCGGATATCACAAAAAGAATCGCACGACCTCGCCGCGATATCAGCAGGTCAGGGCGAAGTATCCGAACTGGTAAGGCATGTCACGCTTCGTTGATCGGTTGATCTTCGGCGGTGTTCTCTTGGCTGTTGCTCGACTCGCGGACTACTTACTGCGCCGACACAGCTCGTTGGCCATGCCATCGAGATTTGTTATTAGCATCTTGATTGCGGTGTTTGCCGCCGTCCCGTGTTCGCTGGTCCTCGATTGGCTGAACCGATCGCGTGCCCGATCGTGAAGACAACGCGGGCGAGGGCGCCCGCGCCAGAGAGCCTTAGTCGTAGTACTCCAACCCCAAGTGCGTGATCAGTTCTTCACCCTTCAGGTGCCGCAAGGTGTTCTTCAGCTTCATCAGCTGAATGAACAAGTCGTGCTCCGGATAAAGTCCCGGCACCGTCATCGGCGATTTGAAATAGAAACTCAGCCACTCCTGGATTCCGAGTCCGCGAAGGCCAGAAGTCCGTTTGGCGAGATCTAGGAAAAGGATCAGATCGAGTACGATTGGCGCCGCCAGAATCGAATCGCGGCACAGAAAATCCACCTTGATCTGCATGGGATAGCCGAGCCAGCCGAAGATGTCGATGTTGTCCCAGCCTTCCTTGTTGTCACCGCGTGGCGGGTAGTAATTGATGCGGACCACGTGGCTCATCTTCCCGTACAAATCGGGGTACAACTCCGGCTGCAGAATGTGCTCCAGCACCGAGAGCTTCGATTCCTCCTTGGTTTTGAACGAGCCCGGATCGTCGAGCACTTCGCCATCACGGTTCCCAAGAATATTTGTCGAAAACCATCCATTGAGCCCAAGCAGACGAGCCTTGAAACCCGGCGCCAGGATCGTCTTCATCAAGGTCTGTCCAGTCTTGAAGTCTTTGCCGCAAATTGGAGCTTCATTTTGCCGCGATAGCTCCAGCATCACTGGCAAATCCACAGTCAAATTGGGCGCGCCATTCGCGAACGGGACCCCTTCCATCAGGGACGCGTAGGCGTAGATCATCGAAGGCGCGATGGCTTCGTCATTCGCCTGAAGCGCCCTTTCGAATGACTTCAACGACTGGTGCGCCGCCGTGGGCTGCAGAAAAATTTCCGTCGATCCGCACCAGATCGTGATCAGCCGCGCCGCGCCGGAGCTTTTCTTGAAGTCGCGGATATCGGCGCGTACCTGTTCGGCCAAATCCATCTTGTTCTTGCCCTTCTTCACATGATGGGCATCGAGCTTCTTGACGTAATTGCGGTCAAAGACCGCGGGCCGCGGTTTGACGGAATTGAGAAACGGCTTGATCTGGTCGAGTAGATCGTGCTCCAGCACGCCGGCCTTGCGCGCCGCGGTGTACATGTCGTCTTCAAACGGGTCCCAGCCGGTGAAAACCAGGTCATCGAGCGCTGCCAGCGGCACAAATTCCTTGATTTTCGGGGAACGGCCTTCGGTGCGCTTGCCCAGTCGAATCGTTCCCATCTGGGTAAGAGATCCGAATGGGCTGGCCAGCTTCTTACGCACGGCCTCCACTCCGGCCACAAACGTTGTCGCGACCGCGCCCATCCCGGGAATCATTACGCCCAGCTTACCTTTTGCGGGTTCGATCCTGGCCACTTCCACACTGTTTTGGACAGACTTCCGGCTTTTAGCCATTTTCAGGACGCTTCCTTGCAAGAAAATGAGTTGTCAGGCAAACGGGTATGTTCTCGTATTGACAAAGGTTTTGCAACTCGTTGCAGCCGAACGGGGAATCCGGGGTATCGATTGGATCATCTTATGAGGTAGGTAATTAGAAGACGGCTAACTCCGCGCAGAAAAGCTGCGTCCAACTTACTAGAGATATCCAGGCAGTGCTCCGCCCATGAGAGCATATAATCAGGGCAGCGGGTTCCACTCTGGATTGACCGGGAGAAATCTATGAAATTCCGAGCAATAGCTTTGACAGCGGCCTTGCTGGCCTTCGCGTATCTGCCCGTGACCTCCTTCGCCGCAGACGAAAGCGACAAGAACCAATCCAGCACGCAGAATGCTCCGGTTCCAAACGAACCTTCAGCGACCAAGACCCCGCACGATGGCGGCATCGACGACGTAAACGCCATCGGCAATCGCAATGTAGGTTGCGCAAAAGGCATGGGTAACTGGTATGGCCTGGAGAAGCAGATTGCCATGGGGAAACAGATTTCCATGCAGGTGGAAACGCAATCCAAGGTGATCAATGACCCGGTAGTATCGGAGTACATCAATCGCTTGGGACAGAACATTGTTCGCAACTCCGATTCCCAAGTGCCTTTCACGATCAAGGTCATCGACTCGGATGACATCAATGCGTTCGCCCTGCCGGGTGGTTTCTTTTACGTGAATTCCGGGTTGATTCTGGCTGCTGACGAAGAGGCTGAACTGGCCGGCGTTATGGCTCACGAGATCGGCCACGTGGCTGCCTGCCATGCCGCCCGCGAGAATACCCGCGCCAATCTCATGCAGATGATGACCATCCCGCTGATCTTTATGGGCGGTCCGATTGGCTATGCCGCCTATGAAGGCGCTGGACTGGCCGTTCCACTGACCTTCCTGAAGTTCTCGCGCGGGTTCGAAGCGCAAGCTGATTATCTTGGAATTCAGTACATGTACAAGGCGGGATACGATCCGGCCGCGTACATCGCCTTCTTCGAAAAAGTCGAGGCGCAGGAAAAGAAGAAGCCGGGCACAATTTCAAAAGCGTTCTCAACTCACCCACAGACGCCGGACCGCATAGGGAAGTCCCAGGAAGAAATTGCCAAGATTCTTCCGCCCAAGCAGGAGTACATGGTAAGCACATCGGAATTTGACGATGTGAAAACGCGCCTGGCCGCAATTGAAAACAAGCACAAGCTGAATGATGAGAAGGATGGGAAGAAGCCGAGCCTGCGCCGGTCTTCATCGACCGACAAAAACGGCACCGATGATAAGGGCAATACGGATGACGGGCGTCCAACATTGAAGCGCCGCCCGGACGACAACAACCAATAATTTCGCAGTAGCTCCTCAGACAAATGGCGGGACGTTATGTCCCGCCATTTTTTTTCACTATGTCATTCCGAGCGCGGAATGGGGATTCGCTAGCCGAATTTCTAATGAAGGAGGAGTTACGCCGCTTCTTTTGTGGCCAACGAGGGCACTGCAACCGGTTCGCCGCCGGCACTGACGATTTTCATCTGTTTCCAGTCGTAGGGGAATTCCTTGCCGCAGTCGAGACACACGACATAGGTGCCGGTGACACAAGCCGCTGGACTGCGCCGGCCTTTCTTCACCGTAATAGGGAAGCTGTAGCGTTTGTGAGCGCAACCGAAAAGTGTGTCCAGAATCCGGGAAACCATCCCACTACCTCCACAGGAATGCCGCGCCAGAACTGGGATTCCGGCCAGCATCTACTTACTTAGATTCAGGTTCTCTGGAAAGGGTTCGTTGGAAATGGAACAACCACTACATGCCGCTGCAAACAATGGTCTTAATGCGTTGTGCCTTCCGGACCAGATTTCTTTCTCGACTGGCATTTGGTGACGATTGCGGATCTGAGGCGGGTTCTAAGGTCTTCGGGAAGTTCGTAAAGTTGGGAGTCGCGGTAGATTTCGATGGTCTTCTTGGTGGTGTCGCAAACCACATAGCAGTTGTGGCACCAAGCCAGGTGCTCTTCGAGTTCGGCCTTTGTTGGGGCGTCGATGACGCCGTCGAGGTAGTCGGTTAATTCGTGGAGAAATTCAGAGCACTTCACTTGTTGCCATCTCCACTGGTTGGTTTTGCGGATCCATTGGATTTCTCACGCCTCTGAAAGAATTTGTTCAAGCGCTCGCGCAACTGCAATCGGGCACGCAACAGCCTCGACTTAACTGCCGGAATGCTCAAGTCTAGAGCCTCCGCGGTTTCTTCGGTCGAAAGTCCCTCAACGTCCCTCAAAACGAACACGGTGCGAAAAGTCGCGGGCAGACCGTGTATGGTCTTGTCCAGGATCTCCCGCAATTCCGCCTGAGTATACTGCTGCTCAGGATTGGGGCTCCAATCGGCAACCTCGCGAGGAACGCTATCGTCTTCGGTCTTTACTTCCTCGTCGAGCGAAACCGTGCGTTCCGGACGGCGGCGCCGCAACTTCATCAGCGCTTCATTCACCGCGATCCTCACCAGCCAGGTATAAAACTTGGACTGACCCTGAAACTGGTTCAGATTGCTGTATGCCTTAAAGAACGCGTCCTGGACAACGTCTTCCGCATCCTCGCGGTTCTGCGTAATGTGCTGCGCGATGCGAAACACGTTGCGGTCGTAGCGGCGAATCAATTCTTCAAACGCGCGGACATCCCCGCCTTTTGCGGCTGCGACCAGAGCCAGTTCGTCGGAAACCGGCTCGCCTACTTTTGGTTGGATTGCTCCCATGGGACATTCGATGCAGGATTTTTCACATTAAATGGAACCATTAAATGGGAAAGAAAACCCGGATCGCACGGCTATTTTAATAGGTACTGAAGTTTTGCGCCAACGCGCCCGAAAATGTCTCTGGTAGGGACATCGCGTTTTGCGTCCAGCACCACGCCAGGCGCGCCTTCGGCGGCTCCGACGGCGGTCGAAGGTTCTGGCTTTGATACCAGCTTTGCCACAACAATCAACCTTTGCGGCGCGGGGCCGATGGCGTGCGTTGGATAGCAGGTGATTAGAGTTAATTCGCCGTCTTTGGTGGGACGCAGTACCGAGAGGTTTGTGGGATCGACCACCTTGCGCGATCTGACCACATAATGAAATAGCCGGCCTTTACGCAGGACGTAGATGTCATCCCCATAGCGCAGGCTATGGATATGGCGGAAGAACGTGTCCCGGTGACCGGCAATGGCAGCATTCCCCAGCGTCCCGGGCATTGCCGTGTCGGAAAGATGCGCCGGCCCGAGCAGCAGCGAACCGCTTGACGCTCCCTCCAAGACGATGTTCTCCAAATGGATTCGAGGTATGGAGAGCTTGGTTGATGTCGGGTCCAGCTGCGCGTGTTTCCACTCGTGAAGGAGTACCTTTTGTTGGGCGTACATCCAGGCGTAAGTGCCGCAGACATAGGTGCACAGAACGGTGCCAACGAGAATTAGCACGTAAGAAGCGATTTGCTTCGATCCATGGCGTGATTCGATCCGCGGCAGGTGCTCTGATTTAGTCGGATTTGAGAGAGGACGCCACAGCTCAGGTTTAAGCATGAACTGCGAGCGATTCAGACGATAGCGGCGCGATCTCGGGACAACGCTGGTCCTTCGGACCTGCATAACAAAATTAACGGCGCGCGAACAGACCAGCAACCAGCGAGCCTAGCCCGAGCAAACCTAGAAGGGGAAGGATCGTAGACGTTTGTGGCAATTCTGCGCGACTCTGATCGGTGCGTGGTTCTTGACCCTGCGCCGATTCTTGGATGCCGTTGGTCGCAGGGGCGGTTGCCGTTCCTTGGCGAGCATCTGCAGGGCTTCCTGCCGATGGAGCAGATTGCGCGCTGCTCGGCACCGCGGCTGTGGCCTGTACAGACGCATTTTGCCCTCCGCTTGGACTTGAGTTGTTTTGAGCAACTGCCCCAAGCGAGGCAAGAAGCAGCGTAGCTGTCAGGAACACCACTGCTCTGGTCATGCACGCCTCCAAACTGCGGTTATTTCAAACCTAAGCCGCTGATTGAAGCTTATCTATCCGGTAGTTGGGGTAACCAGAGCAGAACATTAGGGTAAGGGAACTAAGGAAGCTAAGGCACTCACTAGAGTGTCGCTACTACTTCAACTTCTCCCTGTTTTTCTAGGACTTGCACGCGCACCGTATCAATCTGACGCTCAAAAAGGAGGTCGACCGAGGCCTCTCCCACCCTTAGCCCGCGAATCGATAGCTGAGGAATTCCCTCAGGCAGAGCCGGGCGGTTAAAGACGACACGGTTATGGACTCCATGAACGGTCAGCCCCAGGCAGGATTGAATCAACAGAAACGGTGAGGCAGCGGCCCAGGCCTGCGGCGCGCACGCCACGGGATAGAGCGTCGGGCCTTCGCCGTGTCGGCGCTCCAGCCCGCAAAAAAGTTCCGGAAGGCGGTGAAGCTCGAGCATGCTGCTCACGTCCATCAATGCCAGCAGAATCTTGCCCGCCGAATTCTTGAACCCGTACTGCGCCAGACCACTGGCGATCAGCGCGTTGTCGTGCGGCCACACCGAGCCATTGTGATATGAGAGCGGGTTGTAGCGCGCCTCGCCAGTTGCCAAAGTCCTGATTCCCCAGCCGCTATAGAAATCGGACTGAAAGAGCGAATGCGCGAGCGCCCGGCCACGGTCTGCACCTGCAATACCTGTGAACAAGGCATGTCCGGCGTTGGAAGTTCGCACACGGCAAGGGTGCTTCCTGCCATCCAGCGCCAGCGCATAAACATGGAGGTCTCTGCACCAAAACGCTTCCTCGAACTTGTTGCGCAAATTCTCAGCCTGGCTTTGCAGAGATGAGCTGCTGCGTTCGTCACCAAGCATGCTGCTTAACCGGGCGGCCGCTATCTTCGCCGCGTACACGTAACCCTGAACTTCGCAAAGGGCGATTGGCGGTTCCGCTAACGAACCGTCCGCGTGGAAAATAGAATCGTTCGAGTCTTTCCATCCCTGCTGAATCAGTCCACGGTCGCTGTGTGCGGCATATTCGACGAAGCCATCGCCATCCATGTCGCCATACTTATCAATCCAGTCCAGCGCCGCTCGAATGTTCGGCCAAATGTGCTTGATGAGCGCTTGATCCCCGGTGCGCTCGTAGTAAGCGCCTGCGAGCATTACGAAGAGCGGGGTCGCATCCACGGTGCCGTAGTAGCGGGCGAAGGGGATTTCATTCAGATTCGCCATTTCGCCGTGGCGCATTTCGTGCAGAATCTTTCCTGGCTGTGCCTCGCGCTCGGGATCAACCTCGATCGCCTGTGTGTTGGCGAGATATTCAAGCACTCCTTTAGCGATCGCCGGTTCGACCCAAAGCATTTCCATGGCTGTGATGATCCCGTCGCGTCCAAAGACCGTGCTGAACCAGGGCACACCGCCATACGGATAATTGGTTTCCGGATTACCGATCGTCATCATCTGGACATCGGCATTTGAACGCTTGATCCAATCGTTGAATCGTGAATTGGAACTGGCAATGTGCGGCAAAGAGCGCGAGAGCCCCTTGATTTCATTTTCCGCGCGGCCCACTGCTTGAGCATAGGTAACCGGCCGCTCGCCTTTGGTGGATTCGTTTTCGCAGGCAATGCTCAGCGACAAGGTCGTCTCCGCCTTAGGTTCCAAGTCCAGATGGAACTGCATCATTTTGTCCGAAACTTGCTCCGGAGGCGGCTGGCAACGAATGCGCGTGCGGCGGGTTATTCCATCCAGACCTGTACATCCCAGGATGATGTGATCTCGCCCGGTTTCCGGCGCCAGCATGTGCCCGGTTTTTTCCCGGCTCATGCCGCGCACCTGGAAAATATCGGCATAATCCGCGGCAAAGGAAATGTTCACGGGTACCGAAAGTGGCTGCATCCCATAGTTGACGAACTTCAACTCTTCGTACACCACTCCCCGCCAAAGAAATTTTGATCGCAAGAGATGGAGGGTGCCGCGATGAATGGCCACTATGTTTTCGCGGGAGACGTCCAGGTTTGCGAGATCGGCGGTAAACAAAAAATTATTTGGCTCGATGGTGGAGCTCAGAAGGAGCGGGCGCTCCTTCCACAGCTGTAGCAGCATTTCCGAGAGATGACGCGTGCCCTCAAAGAAGACCCCTTGTTCCCCTAATCCGTAGTGACGGATGTCGCCGAGACGGTCGAAAACCGCGAACATAGTGCCGTACTTCAGCACCCGCACGGTATCGCCCGTCGGCGATGATTTGGTCGCTATGTAGTACTGCTGGGAGACGTTAACTTCATCCAATTCAGAACTCCATCGTTCACCGCTCGCGACGCCTTCTTTCGCGACAGCAGGCGTTCATAGATGCGCAAATAATCTTCGGCCATTCGGCGGGAAGGAAAGGTACGCTCAAAATATTTTCGTACTTTTTTTCGGTCGAGCAGGTGCACTTTCTTCACCGCATCAACTGCCGCCTGGAGATCCGGCACAACGTAACCGGAAATACCATCCTTCATCACCTCCGGTACCGAGCCAAAGGGATAAGCAATGACCGGTGTCCCACAGGCCATGGCTTCAATCATTACGATGCCAAATGGCTCCGGCCAGGCTATTGGAAAAAGCAACGCCGCCGCTTCGCCGAGAAACTCATTTTTCTCCGGATAGCCAATCTCGCCGAGAAATTCGATATCGGGCGAATCAAGCAGCGGACGGATGCAGCTGTCGAAGTACTCCTGATCAGCCTTGTCGATTTTCGCTGCGATCTTCAGCGGCATTCCCGCGCGCTGCGCAATCTCAATGGCGCGATCCAGGCCTTTTTCCGGAGATGTGCGGCCAAGGAATGCCAGGTATTTTCCCGGTTTCGTGTAGCAGGAATAACTCTCGGGGGGAAACCCGTGGTGTACCGTGCCCTGCCAGTTCAGGTACGGCAGTGGCTCCCGCTGGGCGTCAGAAATCGAAACGACTGGCATGTCGGAATAAATGTCGTATAAAGGCACCAGGTCCGGAATATCGAGTCTGCCGTGCAACGTGGTCACGTGCAAGTAGCGATCCCGAGAGCTAATCGGAAAATGCAAGTAATCTGTATGAAAATGAATGAGGTCGAACTCGTCTTTTTCCTGCAGGACTTTTTCCAGCATCACCAGATGATGAGCTAACTGGTCGATGCAATCGGGAGCGGTGCGCAAAGATTCGCGGCAGCAGGGAACCAGGCGGGCGGTGGTCATGGAGTCGCCACTGGCGAACAATGTCACTTCATGTCCGAGGCTCACCAACTCTTCGGTGAGCCAGGAAACAACCCTTTCGGTGCCCCCGTATGCCTTCGGGGGAACGCTTTCATACAGGGGTGCAACTTGTGCGATTCGCATTCGCGCGTCTCTCCTGATCAATTAGGCGTGCTTCAAGGACAAACCGATCGTCTGCCCGGAACTTAGGCCCGTCTTGCTTAATTGGATCTCTGAAAAGGCGCGAGTTCAGCCCGAGGAACTTCCGACGATGGTGGCGGCAAATCTCACTGCATCAATAGTTTACAAATTTGCGCACGGTACTGCTATCCGGTGAATTCTGTAGGGCGATGTAGGTGTGATTTGGGCCGCGCGCGCCTTTTTCGTTTCCCACAACTTGTCACAAAGGCCTTTCGAGACTTGTCTGAGTTGTTGAAGTCCAGAACCGCCAAAACACAGAATGCGCGGTAATTTCTTTTAGGAGCTTGTAATGCAAACGAATTCAGGCAAGGGTGGCGCGATCGCAGGCAGTTCCATGGTTTACATCGTCGGGTTTCTGTTAGCCGGAAGTTCCATGGCAAAATTTGCCGGCCTACCAAAAGTTATCGAGCACCTGGCGGCCCTGGGTTTCGATGGACCGAAGCTGACGCTAATTGCCACGCTGGAGATTTTGAGCGCGGTGCTGGTCCTGGTGCCTCGCACGCGTGTGGTCGGACTTTTGCTGGCTTCAGCGTATTTGGGAGGCGCAATCGCCACTCACATTCAGCACGGGCAGCCGCCGTCGCAACCGGCTTTTGTTCTCGCTCTGATGTGGCTGGGAATTTGGCTGCGCTACCCGGGATTTTTATCGTGCTTTTCAACGGTTACTGCTTCTACGCCATCGCCAGTTGCTGCAACACACCGAGAGAGCCTGGCAGCGAGCCGCTAAGCTGTGTGAACGCAAAAAACGAATCATCGCTGTGAGGAGAAATCAGAAATGAGTACAACGATGCAAAGGTATTCACTGGAGTCAACACCTACGCTACTGACGCGCATCGCGCCGATCGTCAGCCGCGTTCCGCTCGTCATGCTGACGGCAATCTTTATGCTGATAAGCGTTCGCTATTTATTGAGGCCGGTGCAGGAAGCTGCGGCGGTCGGCATTACCTTCAGTTCACCCGGCGGAATCACGGTGGCGAGAGTCGGTTTTGCCGGCTTTCCCCTTGCCTTCGCGATTCTCGCGCTTGCCTGCCTCATCTCGTCACGGCGGCTGCTTGCCGGCCTCTACATGGCCCTCACGCTTGACAGCGTGATCATAGCGGTCAGGGTTTTTGGAATTTTGCGCGATCATTCGACCCAGAGCGCGCACCTATTGTTTCCCGAAGCGGTGTTGCTGGTTCTTTCGTTGATCGCGATTCGTTTGGAAGCGGCCCGGCGGCACCGAGAAGCGATATCCCGATAGGTAGCGTTCGTAATACCTGAAACATTGAAACCTGAAACTTTATGTTGAGCCCCGCATCAGAAAGCAATGCAGAGCGAGCGAGAGCAGGGGCCTCAGACCAGCGTTTCGGACGTCGACAATTTCGCGGCAGGGGACAGTGTTTCAACCCAAAGATTAGAGCTTTTCAGCGCACATCGGCAGCGCTTGTTCTCGATCGCTTACCGAATGCTCGGCAGCGCCGCCGATGCCGAGGACATTCTGCAAGAAAGCGTCATTCGTTGGCTTCAAAGCCCGACGGATGTTCTCTCGCCCGAGGCTTTTCTGGTGACGATTGTCAGCCGGCTATGCCTTAATCATTTGCAGTCGGCTCGCATAAAACGCGAAGAATATTTTGGCCAGTGGCTACCCGAGCCGATTTTGACCGCCGAGATAGCCACGCCCTCCCCCGTGGATGAAATGGACGACTCGCTTTCCATGGCATTTCTGGTTTTGCTCGAAAGGCTGACGCCGATTGAGCGTGCGGTTTTCCTCCTGCGCGAAATTTTCGAATACGAATATGCGGAAATTGCCCGAATTGTTGAAGAGACTCCGACGAACTGCCGGCAGATTCTGCGGCGCGCTCGCCAGCACCTCAAGAGAGAGCGTGCTCGTTTCGATCCATCGCGAAAAAAACATGAGGAATTGCTGGAGCAATTTCGCCAGGCAAGCTCCGACGGGAACCTGGACGGCCTGCTGGCGATCATGTCGGAAGATATAGTTTTGTACGCCGATGGCGGCGGCAAGGCGAATGCCGTTCCGAATCCTATCTTTGGTTCATGGAATGTTGGTCGCTTCCTGGTGGGCGCGCGTCAAAAACTAGTGCCGGCCGAGTTGGTCTCGCAAATGGTGCAGATCAACGGCCGGCCGGGTCTTCTTGGCTATGTTCATGGGAACCCGTTCGGTGTGATCACGATTGAGGTGATCGAGGGCAAGATCTCTCGCATGTTCGTTGTGACCAATCCAGACAAACTTGCTCGCCTGCCAATGCTATCGACAAACGCGTGCTGAGCCCTTGTCATTCCGACGACTGAGCGCGATTGAGCCTGGCAGAGGGCACCAAAACTACCAAACGCCCTTGTCGCTCCCTGTAAGCCGAAAGGCCACCAACGCCGAAACCGCGAGTGGCGGAAGCAATGGCAGCCGCGAGATAGCGCGGAAATCTCCGTGCCGGCCCGCGCTCAGCAGTTGCGAGCCATAAAGGCCAGCCGCGGGCTTCATTGGCACGCGCAGGAAATTTCCGCGGAACTGTACGCTGAGATTCGGCGAACTTGCCGCTTCAACGACCTCGTCGGGCAGCAGAAGTGATCGGCCATACGGTTCTACGTAGCGGGAGACAATCACGAGGAAACTAGCCACTCCCGGCCAGATTCCACCCATCTCTGCGCCGCGGCGCAGCTCAGAAAAATCCAGGGCCCCGACGAACGGCGCGATGTCCGCAATGTCGCAAAGCCGAAAATAAAAGTGCCGATACATCCTTTGCAAGGTTGAAATCAAAATCCGTTCTTCTGGAGCGGGTACGCGGAAGGTGCGTCCGCTGACGGTTTTTGTAACTCCGCGTTCGAGGACCCGCGCTGCCATTAATTTTTGTTCGCCGGTTTGCCCGAGATAGCGAACGTGAATTTCCACCAGTTCGTTAAGGCCGGGAATCTGAAAATTCCACTTGTTCGCCAAGCGGTCGCCCCAGCTTCGGGGTTCCAGATGGGCTCTCACTTTTTCCTGCATCACACGCAGAACATTTTCCGGCTTGCCACTGGTGTACAAATCGAGATCGGAGCCCAAGTCCGGCCAGTGGTCCAGCGATTTGATGACGCACACGGGGCAGCCGTGCAGCTCGAGCGCCTGTACGATCGCGTATAGCCACTCGACCGCTTTCCATATACGCGCTTTTTCCGACTTCAGCGCCGTTTCGCACCAGTCGAGCACGCGCGACTGGTTCTTCTGGACTGCCGACTGCTGCAGCACGCGTAGAGCCCGCACCGTCACGTGATGCTTGTCGGCCAGCTGCAGCAGTTCGAGGAAATTGTCCTCGCCCAGAGCTGCGATCCTATCCACGTCAGCTTCGAGGTGCTGCAGATCACTCGCGGGATTGGAAAAATCTCCCTCATATCCCTGAATCAGCAAGCGAGAGAGTATGGATATGTGGGATTCACCAGTGGAAAGCGCAGTATTCATAAGCCCGAATCGCCGGCGCGCGAGGCGAACAACACACTTCGATGTGATCTGCTGGAATCAGGTTGGTTGGAGCTGAGTCTCGCGTCGCGCAGGGATAATAATCAGCGATGTTCGGCGATTGAAAGGCTAGCGCAGTTCTTCCATCACCTGCTCCAGCACTTCGGGGCCCGGTCGTACTACCGATGCCGGCAGCGTCGCCAGTGATTCCTCAGTGATGTTGAGCATTTCCAGGAATGTTGGGGCCTGCGTATTCACGTAGAGAACGCCAGTCAGCATCTCGCCGGCTTTCTTGGCTTCATTAAGGCGGGTGATGGCGTGAATTTTGTCCGTAGGATCGTAATCTTCCTCCAGCTTCCGCAGCCGCAGGCGCGAGCCGTCGTGCATCGCGACTTCCATAGTCGTGCCGGAATCGTATTCCACGTCAATGTCTTCGAACGCAGGAATGAAGTTGATCTCCTGCAGGGGCTCATCGTGGTCTTTCATGTACTTGTAGGACTTGGTAGAGCCCTCGTGGTCGTTGAAAGTCACGCAAGGAGAAACCACGTCGAGCATGACTGTCCCTCGATGCGCAATCGCAGCTTTCAACATGGCGTGCAGTTGCCGCTTGTCGCCGGAGAATGACCGGCCCACGAATGTTGCTCCCATCGAGATAGCGAGCTCGCAGGTATCGATCGCAGGCAGTTCGTTGATGACCCCGGTTTTCAGCTTCGATCCCACGTCCGCAGTGGCGGAGAACTGACCTTTGGTGAGACCATACACACCGTTGTCTTCAATGATGTAAATAATCGGCAGGTTGCGGCGCATCAGGTGGGCAAATTGTCCGATTCCGATTGAGGCAGTGTCCCCGTCGCCGCTGACTCCGAGCGCCATCAGCCCACGGTTCGCAAGCACAGCGCCAGTCGCGACCGAAGGCATTCGGCCGTGAACCGCGTTGATCGCATGCGCACGGTTCAAAAAATATGCCGGAGTTTTCGACGAGCAGCCGATTCCGCTCAGCTTCGCGACGCGTTCCGGCTGGACTCCCATCTCATACAGCGCGTCAATGATCCGCTCGGAGATGGCATTGTGGCCGCAGCCCGCGCATAGCGTGCTCTTGCCGCCGCGGTAGTCGAGAACCGAAAGTCCCAGGCGATTGCTTTTTGGCGCGGCAGGTGTCGTGGCCATTATCTTCCCTCCATGGAAGCGATTTCGTCAGTTACCGTCCGTGCATCGAGCGGCAATCCATCGAGGCGCGCCACGCTCCGGAGTTTCGGCACCAATTCGCCGTCGAGATCAATCTTCAGCAGGCTGAACATTTGCCCGTCGCGATTTTGTTCGACAACATACACCCGCTTATGCGCCCGCACGAAATCGGCGATCTCGTGCGCGAACGGATAGGCGCGAATTCGCAAATAGTCGGTCGCCAGCTTATGTTCGTCGCGCAATTGATCGCGCGTTTCGGTGATTGCCCAGTGTGAACTGCCGAAAGCGATGATGCCGATCTCGGCATTCGACGTCGTCTCCACTACTGGCGCAGGCACCACTGAGCGCGCGTTTTCGAATTTCTTGCGCAGCCGGAGCATGTTTCCTTCGTAATCTTCGGGACGCTCGCTGTATTGCGATTCGCTATTGTGGCCGCTGCCCCGCGTGAAGTACGCCGCCATGGGATGATCTGTACCGGGCAGAGTCCGATAGGGAACACTGTCGCCATCGACGTCCTTATAGCGTGAAAAGCGGCCAAGCCGGTCCAAATCTTTCTTCGCCAGTACTTTTCCGCGCTCAATCGGCTTCTCGGGATAGTGGAACGGCTCTGACATCCAGTTATTCATGCCGAGATCGAGGTCCGACATCATGAATACCAGCGTTTGAAATTTCTCCGCGAGATTAAACGCATCCATCGCCATTTCGAAACACTCGTGGGGCGAGGAAGGAAAGAGCATGATGTGCTGCGTGTCGCCGTGCGACAGAAACGCAGTCGAAAGAATATCGCCTTGAGAGGTGCGGGTTGGCAAGCCGGTAGACGGACCTACGCGCTGAATGTCCCAAATTACTCCGGGAATCTCCGCGTAATATGAAAATCCGGCAAACTCCCCCATGAGCGAAATTCCGGGCCCGGAAGTGGTCGTCATGGCGCGTGCCCCAGCCCATCCAGCGCCGAGCACCATGCCAACTGCAGCGAGCTCGTCTTCCGCCTGGACAACGGCAAATGTGGCCTTGCCGTCCGGCCCGATGCGAAAACGCTTCAGGTAGTCGATCATGGCTTCGGCCAGCGACGATGACGGCGTGATCGGGTACCAGCTCAGCACCGTGCATCCGGCGAAAACGCAGCCCAGAGCCGAAGCTGTGTTTCCATCGATGATGATTTTGCCGAGGTTCTTGTCCATCCGCTGGACGCGATAAGGATCGCTCTTGGTTAAACTTGCGGCGGCGTAATCAAATCCGGCCTGCGCCGCGGCCAAGTTCAAATTTGCTGCTTTCACCTTTCTCGCGAATTGCTTGCGCAGCGCCTTCTCCACTTCAGCCATATCGATGTCGAGCAGCTTGGCCACGACGCCGACGTAAATCATGTTCTTGACCAGCTTGCGCAGCTTGGCTTCCGGGCAAACCGGGGCTACCAGCTTGTCGAACGGCACCGAGTAAAAAATCAAGTCATTCCGCAACGAGCGCAGATTCAGCGGCTCGTCATAAAGGACCACTGTTCCCGGCGCCAGCGACATAACATCTGCGTGCGCGGTCTCCGGATTCATCGCGACCAGGAAATCGATCTCCTTCTTGCGCGCGATGTAGCCATCTTTATTGGCGCGGATGGTGTACCACGTGGGCAGTCCGGCTATGTTTGAAGGAAACAGGTTTTTGCCCGAGACCGGCACGCCCATCTGGAAAATGCTGCGAAGAAGTACGGTATTAGAGCTTTGCGAACCACTGCCGTTGACCGTCGCGACCTGGATGCTCATGTCATTGACAACCGGCACCCTGCCGGCCCGACCGGCGGTCTCGTGCAGCCCAACATCAGTTGTAGCCATTAACTCGGAGGTCCTTCCTGCCGTGACACGCTTGCTTTATCAGAGGCTGTTCCCGCTTAGTGTTCTGGATGTGACGGGATACTTAGATTATACGGCAGTGTTTCATGGTAAGTAATCAGGGCGAAAGCCGCATGTTCCTAATTCAGCACGCGGCTATCGTAGGCCTCACTTTGGACAGACTGGAAGAAATTCTCATGCCGGAGCAAAATCTCAATTGCCCGAACCACTTCGCTCCCGGTGTTCTTCGAAACCGCGCCTTTGAACCCGGCATGCGCTGCTTCGCGGGTGAGTTCGTTCGAGACTTGCTGCACGGTCAGCAAAAGCAGGGGCACATCCGGCAGATGGCGCGAAATCTCGCGCGCCGCCTGCAACCCGTTCATTTGGGGCATGGCTAAGTCGAGGACGATGACATCCGGATTCAGTTCTGCCGCCTTGCCAACCGCATCCTGCCCGTCGGTTGCATCCCCACAGACGCTCCAATCCGCATGGTTTTCTATAAGCCGCCGTAGCAACCGCCGGATGGCAGCATCGTCGTCGGCGATGAGGATTCGAATAGCCATAGCCGGAACCCGCGGGTGAGCAGCGTTTTCCGGCCAGTCGTTCTCAGGGGCGAGAACAGCGCCTACAGACCCGAGTGAATCGATTATCGGGTCTAGCACGGCCCTAATAGCAATACTGTTAATACCCGATTACTCTGGAAGTTACCAACAAGTGCTCAACCATTTCAGAGCAAATCTCCAGGCCCATCTTCCCCCCACGGCATTCCCCGTTCCGAGAACCAAAGTTGCTGGCGGTTTCCTGAACCCTTGCTCCGAAATCTGAATCGAATGTAGCTTTAGCCATCGCCAGAGGCTGAATGAGCTCCGCGCCGCAATCTCACCCAGAAATCAATCCGTGGCTGATTGCAATCGCTGTCATGTCGAGCACCTTCATGGAAGTGCTGGACACGACGGTGGTAAACGTGTCTCTGCCACATATCGCTGGGAGTCTCTCGGCCAGCACCGACGAAGCCACCTGGACGCTTACTTCCTATCTGGTCGCCAACGCGATCATCTTGCCGATGACCGGCTGGCTCGCCGGGCGCATAGGGCGAAAGCGGCTGTTGATGATGGCTGTGTCGGGATTCACTCTGGCTTCCTTCTTCTGCGGATTTGCTCCGTCGTTAGCTTTCCTCATCATCTTTCGCATTATTCAGGGGGCTTGTGGCGGTGGGCTGCAACCGCTCTCGCAGGCCATTCTTCTCGAATCATTCCCGGCTGAAAAACGCGGGCAGGCGATGGCGTTTTGGGCGCTCGGAATCGTAGTCGCGCCGATGCTTGGCCCGGTGGCGGGCGGGTGGCTAACTGACAACTACAGTTGGCGTTGGGTGTTTTACATCAACATTCCCATTGGAGTTCTGGCGCTTCTTCTGACACAGGCGTTCGTCTTCGATCCCCCATATCTTCGTCGCGAGCGCACCGGCATCGATTATTGGGGGATTGGCCTGCTGACGGTCGGCATAGGATCGCTTCAGATATTGCTCGACAAGGGGCAGGAGGAGGACTGGTTTGGCTCGCACTTCATTCTGGTGCTTGCAGTGCTCGCGGTCCTTGGGCTTGGCGGATTAATCATCCGCGAGCTAAAAACTCCACACCCGGTGATCGATCTGAGCGTCTTTAAATATCGTTCCTATGCGGTCGGCACCTTTCTCATGACGATTGTCGGTTTCGTGCTTTACGGAAGCACGGTGTTGTTGCCGCTGCTCATGCAAGTACTGCTGGGTTATACGGCGACTCACGCCGGCATTACTAACCTGCCGCGCGGATTGGCGTCGTTTTTATTCATGCCAGTCGTGGGCATCCTCACCGGAAAGGTGGATTCCCGCAAATTGCTCGCTGTCGGACTGACCGCAACGGCGGGTGCGATGTTTCTAGTCTCTACGTTCAGTCTCGATGTCGGCTTCTGGAACTTCTGGTGGCCGCTGATGCTGCAGGGCGCCGGCCTCGGGCTGATTTTCGTTCCGCTGACCACCGTCACCAACGATCCCGTACCCCGGGAGCGAATGGGGAATGCCACCAGTATTTTCAACCTGATGCGCAACATTGGAGCCAGCGTGGGGATCTCCTGCGTTGAGACGCTTCAGTTCCGCGACATGCAAGCCCATATCAATGTTCTGGGACGCCATGTAAGCGAGACGAACCCAAGCACCCAAGCGGCACTGGCGGGACTTCGTGAAACCTTCATGGCGCGGGGCGCGGACCCCGTTAGCGCCACTCACCAGGCGCAGGGAGCGCTTTGGGGCATGTTGCAGCGGCAAGCCTCCATGCTCTCCTACAACGACGTGTTTCGTTTCTTAGGTGGAATGTTCCTGCTGATGCTTCCCCTGTTGTTCTTAATGGAGAAGCCCAAAGGAAAAGGCCCAACTATGGCGCACTGATCCGGGCGCGCTTTTACACCGGCACAACTTTGTCGTTACTTTTCCCGAAAAATAAGCGCCGTCCCCGGAGGATGGCGACAGATTCGGGCACTGTCGCGAGATCCGGGGACGGTTCCACCGCACCTAGTGCAGACTTAGATGGCAGGGCTAGGGGGCAGGTTGGTGAGAAGTCCCGCTTAAGGAATAGAATTTGGCGTCAACCCAACGTCGGAACGGACATAACCCTCCCCACCTGAGATATTTGCAGGTTACCGTTTCTTGGCTTTTACGGCCTTTCATGGATTGGTAGGTCTCAACACAGTGCCTAAACTCAGTTCAAGAGAGACGACTGTTTAAGGAGGTCGAAATGCCGGAGAAAGAGACTCTGGAACGTGCGCACGAGGATGCACGGGAAGGCAAGTCACCGAGCACCCAGGCGGGTGAGTTTGTGCGGGAAGAGATCCATCACGTGCGGGAAGGGAAGCACGGAGTTCGAAGTCCCAAGCAGGCAATTGCTATCGGCCTTTCGAAGGCAAGAAAAGCTGGCGTGAAGCTGCCTCGCCCGCCGAAAGGGACGGCTTCCGCCAAGAAAGAAAGCAGAACCAGCCGCCGGAACCGTCCGTCTCGTAACAGGTCGCGAGCGAATGAACGGGCTTTGAAACGTGAAGGTCGTTCCGGAGCCTCGCATCGGGCGCTTTCGCGACAGGCGAAATCGGCCGCGCGCAATCGGTCCCGCTCCAGCCGCTCACGAGCTGCTCGGAAAGCAGCACGCACTCGGCGTTCTTCGCGAGCGCGTAGATAACCGTGCTTGTCGCATTCGATGCGACCTTGGTTGACGACTGATGGCTGATAGCTGACGGCTATGTTTCACATCGGCACATCCGGATGGCATTACAAGCACTGGGTCGGGGATTTCTATCCCGAACGTTATCCCCCGGACAAAATGTTCTCCTGGTACGCCCGCGAATTTCATACGGTCGAAATCAACAACAGTTTTTACCGTTTGCCGGAGCAGAAGATCTTTCAACACTGGAAGGACCTCGCTCCTCCCGGCTTTGTTTTCGCGGTGAAGGCGAGCCGCTTCATCACTCATATCAAGCGGCTCAAAGATGCTCAAGATGCGGTTGATCTCCTGTTCTCGCGCGCAAGACCACTGGGCTCGACTCTCGGGCCGGTCTTATTTCAGCTGCCACCGAGATGGAAGGCCAACTTCGAACGACTGGCTGAATTCCTAAGCGTACTGCCGAAACGCCACAGATTTGCGATTGAGTTTCGCGACGAGAGCTGGTTCACGCCTCAGGTTTATGAATTGCTTCGCGACAGCAATGTCGCGCTGTGCCTTCATGATTGGCGCGAGATGCCCTGGCCGCTGGAATTGACCGCCGATTTTTCCTATATCCGATTTCATGGCAGCGGAAGCCGCTATGGCGGAAATTATCCAGAGTCGCATTTGCGCGCATGGGCCGAGAGGATTGAAGGCTGGAAGGCGCGGCTGCAACAGGTTTTTGTTTATTTCAACAACGATATCGGCGGACATGCGATCCGCAACGCACGTTCGCTTCGCGCCATGCTCCTTCCTGCAACTCGCAACCAGCGGTCCGAGGCAGCATGAAAACTTGCGGAAGGTATTCCCGAATACATAGAGCCCATAAATATCTGAAAACGCGGGCCCATAGCGTTTCTCCCCTACAGCAATTCGGATTTTGAAGTACAGAGTCGGCCTGATCGTCAGTTGCAGCAGCATTTGGCTATGCTTGCTCATGCTTGCTATTCAAGCAGGCTACGAGGAGGCAGCATGCTTTATTGGGCGCTGGTATTTCTGATTGTCGCGATTATCGCTGCAATTTTCGGCTTTGGCGGAGTCGCTGTCGCGGCAGCCGGAATCGCGAAGCTCCTGTTCTTCATCTTCCTGGTGGTGTTTATCATCACCTTGATCACAGGACTCACGCGCCGCGGCCGGACCGGGATCTAACCGGACTGAACGCGACTAGGTGATTTTTTAAGGACCGGGCCGGGCTGGTTTCTTCGCGCGAAAACGAAACCAACTTCGGTCCGGAACGCTTTTTGCGAACTCCACGAGCCCGTTCTCTGCTCTCGAAAAAGCTCGCTCCATCTTCAACCTGTCTCCGATACCCCGCGTCTAAGCTACGTTCGATCATTCCACCGCTGGAAGCCAATTCTCATTTCGGAGACATGCTCATGAAAGCGGTAGTGTTTCACGGTATCGGCGATATTCGACTGGAAGAAGTCAAAGATCCAACCATTCAGAAAGATTTCGACGCGATTGTACAGCTCACAGCCAGCGCGATCTGCGGAACTGACCTGCACTTTGTGCGTGGCACGGTTCCTGGCATGCAGCCCGGGACGATTCTTGGGCACGAAGGAGTCGGAATTGTCGAAGAGATTGGCCGTGAGGTCCGCAATTTAGCGCCGGGCGATCGCGTGGTAATTCCTTCTACCATCGGCTGCGGAAATTGTTCTTATTGCCGAGTTGGGTATTACTCGCAGTGCAACCATGCAAATCCAAACGGCCCATCTGCCGGCACCGCCTTTTTCGGCGGACCGAAAGAGAGCGGCCCATTCCAGGGATTACAGGCGGAGCGGGCACGAGTACCATTTGCCAATGTGGGCTTGGTGAAGCTTTTCCCGGAGATCGATGACGATGACGCGATCCTGCTCTCAGATATCTTCCCCACCGGCTACATGGCGGCGGAAAATGCCGAGATCAAGCCAGGAAATACTGTTGCTGTGTTCGGCTGCGGACCGGTCGGCCTGTTCAGCATCGCTTCGGCAAAATTGTTCGACGCGGGGCGGATCTTCGCAATCGACAATATCGAGTCGCGGCTGGAGATGGCGCGAGATCAAGGCGCGGAGGTGATCAATTTCGAAAAAGACGATCCCATCGAAGCGCTGAAAGAACTTACCGGCGGAATCGGAGCCGACCGCGTCATCGACGCAGTTGGAATCGACGCCAACCGGCCGCATTCCGGGCCTGCGGAGAAAAAGTCAAAACGAGAACATAGGGGTGAAACCAAGCAGGTCGCGCCAGAGATGAATCCTCAGCATGGAAATTGGGAGCCCGGTGACGCGCCCTCCTTGGCCGTGTCGTGGGCGGTTGAAAGCATCGCCAAGGCGGGAACGCTTTCTATCATTGGCGTCTACGGAAGCCTGCGCACATTCCCAATTGGCGAGGCGATGGAAAAGAATCTCACGATCAAGGCAGGGAACTGCAACCATCGCCGCTATCTCCCGAACCTGATCGAATTGGTTCGCAGTGGGACGGTGGTTCCGTCCGAAATCCTCACTCAGCGAGAGCCGATGACATCGGTGATCGAAGCTTACAAGTCTTTCGATAGACGGGAGCCGGGGTGGGTGAAGGTAATGCTTGAACCAGCTGAACAGCGGGAATTGGCAGCATAATCGACAGGCAAAAATCCAGGGCCCATGCCAGGGCCCTTTTTTTATAAATCAAAAGCGCTGCTTATCGTATTCAAGGGCATAAGCCGATCCTCGGCCAGGGTTGCACAGGGTGCATGCCCCCGCCGGTCGCCAATAAGGCGCAGTTACCTTTTGGCGACGTCCGTCTGAGATGAGCCGCTGCCGATGGTCAGAGCATATTTCTTGCCGTTAAACATGATGCCGGTAAGAACCTTGCCGTGCTCGTTGTCATTGCGGGTTGCGACCATGTTTGCGAGCGCTGGTTTTTGCAATTGCTCCAAAGTTGCCGGAGTGGTGGTCAGCACTTGTTTGCCGCGAAGGATCTTCAGCTGCACATTGTTGCCGGTGCCCTCCCACTGCAGTCCGTAATCACCGGGCGAGAGCTGCATTCCGTTCACCGTGATCGGATCGTATACTTTCATGTTTCCTTTGTCGGCGGCAAATGCGGTGGTCGCGCACACGATCGCAACTCCCGCCAACACGCCTGCGAATCTGAGGTTTTTCATGAGGTCCTTTTCTTTCCCGAATCACGTCGGGAAACGGTTGCGGCGGCCCCAGGAATGTTCCTTTCGGAAACAAGTTGCGTTTATTTGCGAAGGGGCTAAAATGCTGCCTCGGGGTTAGACACAAAGAGCCCAGGCTGCAAAAGCCGCGAACTCTCTGACCGGGGACTGTCTCACCTGGCCGCCAAGCGAAAGTGAAGCAGTTCCCGCACCCCTGATTTCTACAACGTCTTACTTATTCTTGTATTACCCTGCCGTGCCGCAAAATGTTCCGGAAAATTCTACGACGGTTGTTTGCGTATCGAACGCTGCATTCCAGACAAACCTCCGCCAGCAAAAAACTTCTATTTTACGGTCGCTTGAAAGAGCCAACGCTGCTTGAATAGACGTTCACCGGGAAGTAAGGATAGCGCGCAGGGAAAATGGTTCGCACCTTGAAAACCTACACTCGGGCGCGCCGAAGGCTAGAACAAATCCAATCAAAAAAAACAAAGGCCCCGCCGTTTTTGGGGCCTTTACAATGAACGAAGGCTCAGACTTACTGCGGAGGCTGCGTTCCGGTACCGCTGGAACCAGTCGAGCCAGTGCCGGTTCCGGACGGATTCGTCCCGTTAGCTCCGGTACCCATTCCAGATGACGATTTTTCCTTGCTCTTGCCACTGCAGGTGTCGGAAATCATGTCAACGCTAGTTACGTTGAAGGTCTTTTCGTGACTAGAAGCTGTACCAGTTGAAGACTGTGACATGCTGCCGCCTTTTTCCCATGAGCCATGGACCGCAACCTCATGGCCAGCATGAGCGGAAACATCCTGACCGGTCAAAGCGATCTCCTTGCCCTTCTTGGTCTCAAGCACGTATTGTCCGCCTTGGGATTGTACACAGCCCTTCAGCTTCTTTTCGCTCTTGGCCATCTGGCCGGAAGTGTTGCCGGTCTGATCGGTTGCGCCGGGCGTGGTCTGGTCTGTTGGCTGCCCCATGGTTCCGGGTTGTTGTTGGCCGCGAGGGCCGCTCATGCTCGGTGACGATTGCTGGGTGCCCTGTCCGCTCCCGCCCGGAGCCATTTGAGCGACGGCCGTCGCAGCGCACAACGCACACGCCATTACGACTGAAAACGTAAATCCCTTCATGGATCACTCTCCTTGCTTTTGAATGAAATTGAACGATCGAGTGGTCGCGGACTAGGCGACCGTCCTTTGTCCGTCATCAGACGCGTCGGCCACAGGCGGGGGTTGTAGGGTCCGAGTACGTTTTCTCTGCAGTAATCGATGTATGGCGGCTAAGAGGTGGTCGCGGGATCTCGCCTTATCGCAAAACCCGTCGACGATCCGGCGAGCCCGCGCGGGAACTAATGAGCTACCTGAAAACAAGAGAACCGGGGTACGGGGATTTAAGGCTTTTATGGATTTGGCGACTGCCAATCCGTCCATGGCCGGCATTTCATAGTCGGTGACAACAATGTCCACTCGGTTCAAGGCCGCAAGCTGAACACCAGCTTCGCCGCTGCTGGCGGTCAAGACCTTAAATCCGCGGTCTTCGAACATTTTTTTGTAAAGCGCTAAACAGGGCTCAAAGTCGTCGATCCACAAGAGTGTCGGACGCACAGTACTGCTGATGACTGGTACTCCGATTTTTGAGCTTTCTGGCATGGAATCGCCACTCCAAATCACAGCTGACACGGCCGACGAACCAGGCAACACTTTTTCCAGTCGCGGCATGCTGACACACTAGCGATGCCGGCCAGTGGCAAACAATGCGTGGAACGCTGTAACTGGACTTAGGGTAATCCTGTAGATCGCTGGCTCGTGAGTAGAACGATTTTGTGCTTGTATGTTCATGAAACAAGATGAAAAGCGGGCGCAGTACTACCCTAAGCGACCTGCCTTAGAAACCAGTTTCAAGTTCCAGCTTCTAGCGAGTACCTCGAAGCTTTGAAAGTGAAACTTTGAAACCTGCCTTCAAAAACGCAAATTAAGCGAGCCAAGGTGCGGTGGAAAAGCTACAACCTGCCCATGAGCAAGAGGATGATCAGGATTAGCAGAATCAATCCCAATCCTCCGCTCGGGTAGTAGCCCCAGCCCGTGCTGTAAGGCCAGGTGGGGAGCGCTCCAACTACCAGCAGGAGCACAATAATCAAAATAATCAGTCCCATATCTTCCTCTCTCGGCGAACAGGTTGTGCGCCTCTGCCATTTTCTGCGCACGTGGGCGAGTTTCCTTGCCCACCCGCACACCTTAGGCGATTCGAGAGCACGCGTTAATCGGGTTTACGCTGTAAGCAGTTCCGAACGATTCCGTACCGGATTGGGCCCACGCTCGCAGACGCGCGTGCATCCTAAGGGTGCAATTATTCCTAGCAATGGAGAAGCAGCATGACGGCGGGCGAGGTTCTGATCGACAGATTGGTGGATTGGGGTGTGAAAGTTATTTTTGGACTTCCAGGAGACGGAATCAACGGGATCATGGAGGCGCTGCGGACGCGCCAGGACAAGATTCGTTTCGTGCAGGTGCGCCACGAAGAGTCGGCGGCCTTCATGGCTTGCGCGTACGCGAAATTCACAGGCAGGCTTGGGGTTTGCCTAGCGACTTCGGGACCTGGAGGAATTCATCTCCTGAACGGACTGTATGACGCCAAACTCGATCACCAGCCCGTGCTGGCAATTACCGGGTTGCAATTTCATGACCTGATCGGTACGCATACGCAGCAGGATGTCGCGCTCGACAAGCTGTACATGGACGCGTGTGTTTATAACGAGCGGATTATGGGCCCGAACCACGTGGAGAACGTAGTCGACCTTGCCTGCCGCACCGCGCTGGCATTTCGCAGCGTCTCGCACATCACCATGCCGGTCGATTTTCAGGAACAGGAAGTCAAGAAGAGCAAGCGTTCGAAGCGCAACATTCCTCATCACACATCCGACCGCTATGCGCCGCCGGCGCCCGTGCCGCGCGAAGAAGAAATCCGAGCGGCGGCGGAAATTTTGAACGACGGCAAAAAAGTAGCCATCCTCGCCGGCCAAGGTGCGCTGCACGCCGGAAATGAATTGGAGCAGATCGCCTAGCTGCTGGGTGCGCCCATTATCAAAGCGCTTCTGGGCAAGGCCGCTGTTCCCGACGATAGTCCTTACACCACCGGAAGCATTGGATTGCTGGGCACACGTCCGTCGCAGGAAGCGATGGAAAATTGTGACACCCTGCTGATCGTAGGTAGCGCATTTCCCTATATCGAATTCATGCCCAAACCGGATCAGGCGCGCGGCGTGCAGATCGATCGCAATCCGCAGCAGATTGGGCTGCGTTATCCGATTGAAGTGGGCTTAGTGGGGGATAGCCGCGACACGCTACGCGCGCTGATTCCTTTTCTGAAACGCAACGCCAATCGGAAGTTCCTCGAGAAAGCGCAAGAGGGAATGAAGGATTGGTGGAAAGTGATGGAAGACCGGTCCACCCGCCGCGACAAGCCGATGAAGCCGCAGGTGGTCGCCTGGGAGCTGGGCAAACGGCTACCCAATAATGCCATCACCACCTGCGACAGCGGGACGATTACAACCTGGTGGGCGCGGCACATTCTGTCTAAACGCGGTCAAATGCACTCGCTTTCAGGAAACCTTGCGACCATGGCTTGTGGCCTGCCATACGCGCTGGCGGCACAGGTCGCGTACCCCGATCGGCCAGTGATCGCATTCGTCGGTGATGGCGGATTTTCCATGCTGATGGCCGATTTCGTTACCGCCGTGAAGTATCAACTCCCGATTAAAGTCGTTGTCATCAAGAACAACGTTCTCGGCCAGATCAAATGGGAGCAGATGGTATTTCTCGGCAATCCTGAATTCGGAGTGCAGCTGCACCCGATCGATTTTGCCGCGTTTGCTCATGCCTGCGGAGGTGTGGGATTTACCGTGGAGGATCCGGCTGAATGCGGGCATGTGATCGAACAATTCCTGGCCGCTCCCGGACCAGCCGTGCTGCAGGCGGTGGTGGACCAGCTTGAGCCGCCGTTGCCGGGCAAGATCACCGCAGATCAGGCTCTACATTTTGCTGAGTCACTCGCACGCGGCGAGCCGAACCGCGGGAAGATCGCGCTTACGGTGGTCTCGGAAAAAGTCAGAGAGATGGTATAGCGACCAGCCGAGGCGAAACCTTAAGCCGTGTCATCCTGAGCGAAGTAGAACGATTCACCTGCGAATCGTTCTGCGAGGTCGAAGGACCTATGTACTTCACACATCAAACACCCGGTACACAGCCGATGGATCCTGCCTCTGCAAGAGCGTGATCGCAACGTTGTGGACCGGAACGCCACCTGGGGTCTTTCCGTTGCACTTGCCATTGTGGGCATGGCCATGAAGCACCAGGTCCGCCCCGTGCCGGTCAACCACTTCGGCCAATCGGGATGTCCCAAGAAAAGGGAAAATCTCCACAGCTTCACCCTCGACGGTCGCCGCGACTGGCGAGTAATGCAGCACGATCACGCGTTTTTGTGTCCTTAACTGCGACATTGCCCGCTCGAGTTTCAGCGCCTCATCAATGCCGGCGCGCACAAAAGTCTTGATTTCCTGTTCGCCGAAAGCGGTCAGCACGCCGCGGCCAAACCCGCCGACGAAGCCTTTTGTACCCGCGAATCCCACGCCATCGCGCTCATAAGCGCTTCCATCCAGCACCTTGATTCCTTCTTGCGACATCATGCGCATGAGTTCGGCTTGCTTGTCGCTTTCGTAGTCGTGATTTCCAAGCACGACAATTGTGGGCACTCGCAGGCGGACAAGTACGTTCAGCAGTGGCTCCATTTCTTCCGGGCGGCCAAAGTTCGTCAGGTCGCCGGCAACTACGAACACATCCGCCTCGTCTCGCACGCGATTGAGCTGATCGTGCAGCGCGCTGAACCGCGCGGGCGTGAAATGCAGATCGGCGGTGGCGGCTATTCTCATTCCTGACTTCCTGTTTTTAGGGTTGAGCTTATATCGGGCGTTACCTGTGGATGTTTCTTAAGCTGCCGGGCGCGATATTCGCTTTCAATGTCCTCCAGTCCCCAATCTTTCATGTCGATTGAGAAGATGTTGTCATCAACAAGGCTGCCCCGAAACGGAGCTTTAGGATCCAGATGCCGCACAAGCTCAGTGTAGCGGGCCAGGAGCTCTTGCCAGAGTGCCGGCGGCACGTAATCGGTGTGCGCCGGATAAACATATCGAAACAGAATCAACGCCCAAAACACAATTTCCCAGTGTTCTCCCGCGAGTTGGAGAATGCGTTCCCACTGCAGCATTCCCCGGGTCCTATAGATAATGTGCGCGATGTCGGCGCCATCGAATCGCTCCCGCCGAATAACGAACAGCTTAGACGCCAGCAGGTCCTCAACAGAAATGATTCTCGATTCCACTCCCGCAATTACCGCGGGTTGAGCGCGTTGCATCCACGTATCGTCCACTACGATGACCGCATTGCTCATACCGGAGATGAGGTCGACGAAATATTCGCCGCGATGTGCTTTGGCCAGCCAGACCGGATCCGGAACCTCACAGCGGAAGCCGTGTTCGTCGAGGTATCCCAGTGCAACCGAAACGTCTGCAGCTTTGACGAAAAGATCGAGGTCTTTCGTGATGCGCCAAATCCCGGTGTACTTCTGCAAGGCAAAAGCGCCAGCCACGGCATATGGAACACCATGTTCGTTCATGGCCAACAGGACTTCGCGGTATAGGCTCGCCGCCTCGGGTGGCAACGGGCCGGGTGTCGCCGAGGTCAGCGATGAGTTTTCGGCGTGATTGGGTTGCGCCTCCGGCATGAGCAGCTTCGATGTTCTTATCTCCGAGGCGGTTGCAGAGCTTCACGGCCGGATTACAGCTGCCTGGGTCCGGCAGCGGTCCTCGGCTTTCGCTAAACGCAACGCTACTCTGGAAATACGCATCTTTGAGCTGAACCCGGTCGGCGAAGAAAATGTCCTCTCTGCCAGATTCAATTTCAGATCAAATGTCCCCGCATGCCGCGCCAGAAAGCGCTCAACTGGCGCAGCAGATTTCCGCACTAGGCGAGTGGTTCCACAATTTGAATTTGCACGGTGTGCCCACGGCCCCGCACCACTTTCTTGGAGATTTTCCCAATATCAAGTGGAGCCAGATTGAGCACGCAATCCCGTCCGATCTGACCGGCGCCAGCGTTCTGGATGTGGGCTGCAACGGCGGTTTCTACTCAATAGAAATGAAAAAGCGCGGGGCCAAGTACGTGCTCGGCATCGATGTTGACGACCGCTACCTGAGTCAGGCTCGTTTTGCGGCTGAGACTCTGGGATTTGATATCGATTTGCGCAAATGCTCGATCTATTCAGCTGACGAGTTGCCCGGGCAATTCGATTACGTCTTATTCATGGGAGTCTTCTACCACCTGCGATATCCACTTTACGCACTCGACAAGCTGATCAAAAAGGTTGCGGGCAAGCTGGTTTTTCAGACCATGGTACGGGGATCAGACCAGGTCCAGGAATGGGCGCACGACTACCCATTCTGGAACACCCAGATTTTTTCGGAACGAGATTTCCCGGCGATGTACTTTATTGAGAAAAGCTATTCGAATGATCCCACCAACTGGTGGATTCCGAATCGCGCGGCTTGCGAAGCCATGCTGCGGAGTTCGGGGCTGGAAATCGAAGCTCACCCGGAGCCGGAGACCTGGATCTGCTCGCCCGCGGCTGTAAAACGCGAGGGGCGGTACATTCTGGATTACGAGCTCGAAGGCACGCTGTGATCGAGCACTAGGCCACACAGGACAGAGACAAATTATGGTCGAAGCCGTAATGCTGTGGAACGAACCCAACAACCTTTCTCATTGGGATTTCAAGGTTGATCCTGACTGGAAGATTTTTGGCCGGATGATCACGTTGGCGGCACGAGAAATTCGTAAGATCAATCCCGAGCTGACGATTGCTCTAGGCGGCCTGTCGCCGATCGATCCAAAATTCGTAAAGCTGCTCGGGAGCTACGGAGTGCTGGATGCCGTGGACGTTGTCGCTATTCACGGTTTTCCGCTGGATTGGAACCACTGGAGCATTCACGACTGGCCGCGCAAAATAGAAGAGATTCGCGAAGTCACGAGCAAGCCGGTCTGGGTTTCTGAAGCTGGGGTTTCGTCGTTCGGCGCGGAGGAAGTGCAAGTATTTGGAATCCGGCGCACCGCCGAATTGTTGTTGCCTTTGGTGGACCGTGTTCACTGGTACAGCCTGTACGACCTTCCCGCGACATGGACGGCGACCACGCGTCACAAAGAGGCAGAAGGCAGCGCCTACTACCGTCACTACTACATGGGCATTTTGCGAGAAGATGGAACACCCAAGCTCGCCCGTTCACATTTTCCGAATGGACTTGGCATCTGCCAGTGGTTTCACTTCGAAGATCACCGGCTGGACGACACCGTGGAATGGTTGCGCCGCCTCAATGTAAATTACTTGAGAACGGGACTGAGCTGGGCAGATTCTTTCCGTCCCAACGCGGACGCATGGTTTGACCGCCAAATGCAAGCTATCGACGAGTTCAGTACAACTCTGACACTGTGTTTTACGCCCGAGCATCTGGGCATGGTTCCGCATTACACCAGCCCGCCAAAAAATTGCGAGGACTTTGCCGAATTTACGGCGCGAATGGTGTCCAGATACGCTCCGCGGCAAGCGAACAGGCCTGAAGCCCAGGTCCTCTCTGAAATTGACCAACGATACGCTCAATTTCGATGACTGTCTGCTCGTGATAATTTTTTGCACCTCCGCGAGGGCAGGCCAGTACCCGATTCTGCCTTCTTAACTTCGCTGGGAAGACATCTCACCTCAGTTGATATACATCCAAAGTTTGCCGGGAATGTTCCACTGCTGCATTTCGGTGCATATCACAAACCTCATTCAGTCAAGTGGTTGCAGGCCGGACTGAATGCGGATTTATAGGAGCCAGTGGTAAGTGAAAGCTAGTCGGGTTCTTATCACAGGAGGCGCAGGCTTCGTCGGTTCTCATACTGCAGACGCGCTACTCAAAGCGGGACACGAAGTCCGCATTTTCGACAACCTCACGTCGCAAGTCCACCAAGGCGGAGTGAACTCCTACGTGCCCAAAGAAGCCGAGTTCGTCCTGGGTGACGTCCGCAATTTAAGCCAGTTGAGCAAAGCGGTCCGTGGCGTAGACGCGATCTTCCATTTCGCTGCCGCAGTCGGCGTTGGGCAATCGATGTATCAGATTGCCGACTACACCGCAACAAATAATCTCGGCACCGCGAATTTACTTCAGGCCATTCTCGACACCCGCTCGACTCCGGAAAAGATAGTGGTGGCATCGTCGATGTCGATTTATGGAGAAGGGAACTACGCCTGTCAAAGTTGTGGCGAAGTGGCCCCGCCTGCGCGATCTCTCGAGCAATTGAAAACAAAGCAGTGGGAAACGAACTGCCCCAGTTGTGGAGAGACTTTGGTCCCCGTGCCGACGAGAGAAGATAAGCCGCTGCAGTGCACTTCGATTTACGCGCTCTCGAAAAAAGACCAGGAAGAGATGACGCTGCTGTTTGGCAAGACCTACGGCATCCCGGTGGTTGCGTTGCGCTACTTCAATATCTACGGGCCGAGGCAGGCGCTCTCGAACCCTTATACCGGAGTTGCGGCAATTTTCGCGTCACGTCTACTCAACAAGAAGGCACCGGTCATTTTCGAGGACGGCGAGCAGATGCGGGATTTCGTGAGTGTTCACGACATCGCGCAGGCGAACCTGCTTGCCATGGAAAATTCGGGTGCGAATGGCAAGGCTGTAAACATTGGCTCGGGCAACCCGGTCACCATCCGTGAAGTCGCTGTCGAACTCGGACGAGCACTCGGCACGCTGATTCCGGCGGAGATCACCGGGAAGTACCGTGCCGGCGATGTGCGCCATTGCTTCGCAGATATCACCGCCGCTACGCAGATGCTTGGATATTCTCCCCGCACCAGCATGCAAAAGGGTATGGACGAACTGGCCAGGTGGCTGGGATCACAGGAAGCAGAGGACAAGGTGGACCAGGCACTTGAGCAACTGAACGTTCATGGCTTGGTTGCATGATGGAGACAGGGTACTGAATTTTGGCGTCGCAGGTTCGCGACGCTTTTGGCGAGGTAGAAATGAAGAAGTTGGTATCGTTCCGTTCTGTCCTGATTTTCGGCGGGGCGGGATTTATAGGGTCGAATTGGGCGAGCCACTTGCTCAAAACCACCGATGCGCGCGTTCACATCTTCGATAATCTTTCGCGCCAAGGAGTTGAGCGCAACCTGGAGTTGCTGCAGCGAGAGACTAGGGATTCAGAGCGCCTGAAGATCACCGTCGGCGATGTTCGCGACGCTGCGGCCGTTCAGAAAGCGGTGCAGGGCGCGACTGAGATCTACCACTTTGCCGCCCAGGTGGCGGTGACATCTTCGGTGGTTGATCCGCGCCATGATTTCGATGTGAATGCAATAGGCACGTTCAACATCCTTGAGGCTGCCCGTAAAAGCGGACGCCAGCCGTTCATTCTTTTTACTTCCACCAACAAGGTTTACGGAAATCTCGCCGACAAACCGCTGGTTCTAACTGGCAAGCGCTATTGCGCGCTCGACAACAAGGGCGTGAACGAATCGCAGCCGCTGGATCTGTACTCACCTTACGGATGCTCTAAAGGCACGGCTGATCAATATGTGCACGATTACAGCCGCATGTTCGCGATCCCGACTGTGGTATTTCGCATGTCGTGCATCGCCGGACCCAGGCAGTTCGGAAATGAAGACCAGGGCTGGGTAGCGCACTTCCTTTACTCCGCGCTCGAAGAAAAGCCGGTCACGATTTATGGAGACGGCAGGCAGGTACGCGATGTCCTGTGCGTCCATGATCTGGTGCGGGCATTCGAGAAAGTCCGTGCGCAGATCGAGAAAACCGCGGGCCAGATCTATAACGTTGGCGGGGGAGTGGAGAATTCGGTGTCGTTGCGCGAGGTGGTCGAAGAAATCCAGAAGCTCACCGGCAAACGGCTGCGGTTCGAAATGCAGCGGCCCCGCCCCGGAGACCAGCTTTTCTACGTTACCGATTTCGAAAAACTGCGCAAGCATACCGGCTGGAAGCCGCAGCACAACGTGCGCGAAACCATCGAAGCTATTCACAGCTGGTGGAAGGAGCAGCGCAGGCTTCCGAAAACTGTGCCCCTGGGTCCGCTCACGCAACCCGTGCTGGTCCATATGCCCGAGGCCGCGTCATGAAGTTTGCGTTAGTCAATCCGGCATGGACCTACGAAGGCTCGACCTATTTCGGGTGCCAGGATCCGCACTATCCGCTTGAGCTGCTGTTTGCGTTTGATCAGATCAAAGCCGCCGGGCACGAGCCTGTGCTGGTTGACGCTCACATTGAAAGGTTGAGCACGCAACAGGTCAAGGCGAAGCTCGACGACTTTCGTCCCGATTTCCTCGTGATTCCGACTGCGCCTTCGTATCTGTTCTGGCGCTGCCCGCCGCCGGAGCTGCGGGTCCCGCAAAAATGGTTTGCGGAACTGCGAAGCAGCGCAGTGAAGGTTGCGATCGGGCCACATCCTTCAGCCACGCCCGGCACAGCTCTGCGCAAGCTGAATTGCGACATCGCGATGCGGGGCGAGCCCGACCAGGCATTGCCGCAATTAGCGTCACGTCCGTGGTCGGAGATCGAAGGTTGTTGCTGGCGCGACGATTCGGGAACTCATCTGAGCCCCGGGCTTGGCGTCACCGATATGAAGAAACTCGGGGCGCTTAGCTTCGACAACTACAACGTTGAAGCGCACACACACCGGCACCACGTCTTCCACGGCTCCGGTCGAGGTGCGGAATTGGAGTTTGCGCGCGGTTGTCCCTGGGCATGCAGCTTTTGCAATAAGACATTGTTCCGCAATAAATTTCGCGAGCGCGATGTAAACGCCGTACTGCAGGAAGTCGACACGCTGAGTTCTCGCGGCGTTGATTACATCTACTGGATCGATGAGATTTTCGGCGTCGGCAAGGCCGTTCGCGAGCTGTTGAGACAATTGATCGCGCGAAAAATCACGATCGGCCTGCAAACACGGATCGATCTATGGGACGAAGAGTCGCTCGATCTTCTCGGGGCCGCCCATTGCATCTCTATGGAATGTGGCATCGAGTCCATCACCGATGCCGGACGCGATGAGCTTAACAAGAACTGCCGGATTTCGACCGAGCGCATTTCCGACCTCCTCATCTATGCGCGCAAGCGTGTGCCGTGGGTGCAAGCAAACCTGATTCTCACCGAGCACGATGAGCGTGGGCAAGTCCGCGAGTTTCAGGAGAACCTGCGCAAGCACGGCGTCTGGGTCAGCGAGCCGGTGCCCATGTTCGCTTTCCCCGGAACGCCGGACTATCTGCAGCGCTTCGGACCTCCCGACGACTACGCCTGGGAACGCGCCCACCAACACTATTTGAACGCATTTCGCGAGAAGGGCTTCAGCGATATTCAGGACCAACGGCCTGCGCCCATCGAGGACCTCGAATGCACGTATTGATCACCTCCGACACTGTCGGCGGGGTCTGGACCTACACACAAGAACTTGTTGCCGGCCTCGTCCGCGGCGGCCATCGAGTCACCCTGGTGAGCTTCGGCAAGCTTCCCGCCCCGCATCAGACTGCATGGATGCAAACGCTGCCCGGCCTGGACTACCGCCCCACGGAATATCGCCTGGAGTGGATGGAGATCGCCGAGCGCGACATTGAGGAGTCTCGTCGCTATCTCGAACTGCTGGTCGAAGAAGTTCAGCCTGACGTCCTGCATCTAAGCCAATACTGTTACGGCGCCATTTCCGTCGAGGTCCCCAAAATCGTGGTGGCGCACAGCGACGTAGTGAGTTGGTGGGTCGGGGTCCATGGCACCGAACCGGACGACACGCCGTGGATCCGCAGATATCGCGAGCATGTGGCCGATGGCTTGCGCGGCGCGCAAATCGTGGTTGCGCCATCGAAATGGATGTTGGACCAGGTCGCGACGCATTACCTTCTGCCGCAGCAAACGCGCGTCATTCACAACGGCAGGACGCCCGCTTTGTTTGATCCGGATGGCGCCAAAGAAGACTTCGTGCTCAGCGTCGGTAGGATTTGGGACCCTGCGAAACAAATCCAGCTCTTAATCCAACGGCCACAGACTATGCCCGTCTACATTGTTGGCTGGGAGCAGGAGCCCGGCAAAGAGGGTAAAGAATCTTTGCTATGTGGACGTGAAAAGATCGAACTACTCGGCCCCAAGTCGCAGGCGGAGTTGCGTGTCCTTTATTCGAAGGCTGCAGTTTATGGGGCGACATCGCGATATGAGCCATTCGGCCTCTCACCTCTTGAGGCCGCGCTTTCGCGTTGTGCTCTGGTGATGAATGACAATCCCGTGTTTCATGAACTCTGGGGCAAATCCGCGATTTATTTTGCAAAAGACGATCCCGATGATCTGGCGCGGGCCTTGCGGAATTTGCAAAGAGATTCGGAGTTTCGGCAGGAGTATGCGGCTCGCGCTTATGAAAATGCTTTAGCACGATTCACTGCTGCACGAATGGTTCAAGAATACGAAAAGATTTACCAGGATGTGGTTTCACTGGCGAGGGTGGCATGACAGGCAAGATCAGATTTCGCATTTTTGCGCATTCCTGGATTTCCGATTGGAACCATGGCAATGCGCATTTTCTGCGCGGACTTGCCAGCGAACTGGTCAAGGCCGGCCACGAGGTGCGCTGCTACGAAGAGCGCGAAGGCTGGTCGATGAAAAACCTTGCCCAGGAGGACGGGAATTGCGCTACCGATGCGCTGGCCGATTTCCGAAAAGCGTTTCCAGAGTTGGAGGTGCGATTTTATTCGCAGGGTCCCAATTTGCCGGAACTCCTTGCTTCAGAGCTCGCCGATGCGGAGATTGTTCTTGTTCACGAGTGGAATTCCCCTGAGGTCGTGGCGGGAATTTTGTCGCTTCGTTCTGCGTTGAAATTTCGTGCCCTGTTTCACGACACTCACCATCGCGCTTATACCAATCCGCAGGAAATCCTGCGAATGCCTCTTAATGAATTCGATGGAGTGCTCGCATTTGGTGAGGCAATCCGTCGGATTTACATGGAGGGCTTCGGCGTTAAGCGTGCATGGACCTTTCATGAGGCTGCCGATACGGCCCACTTCTTCCCCATGCGGGCGCCGAAAGACACAGACGTCGTCTGGATCGGGAACTGGGGCGATGAGGAGCGCACGCGGGAATTGGAAGAATTCCTGATCGCACCGGCGGCAAACCTGCGGGATTGCAGGTTCGCGGTCCACGGCGTCAGGTATCCCGAAGGCGCCCTGCAGCAACTGGCTCGTGCGAGGATCGAATTTCGCGGCTATCTGCCGAACCTGAGAGCGCCCGAGATGTACGCTCGCAGCAAAATCAGTCTGCATGTGCCGCGCAGGTTTTACGCAAACGGCTTGAGCGGAGTGCCGACGATTCGTGTATTTGAAGCGTTGGCTGCCGGGTCTCCCCTGGTGTGCGCGCCCTGGAACGACAGCGAGGGATTGTTCCGGTCAGGCGAAGATTACCTCTGCGTTCCCGATTCAGAAGCAATGATTGCAGAACTCAGGTATTTGTTGCGGGACGATCAGGCGCGGCAGCAGCTTGGCGCAAATGGGTTGGAGACAATCCGGCGCCGGCATACATGCGCACATCGTGCGGAGCAGTTGGTCGGGATTTTTGATGAGTTGGACAAGTCGCACGTCGTCCGTCGCACATCGCTTGCAAATGCGGCGGCCCACGCGCAACCCACGCGTGATCAAGCGGCGAACGACGCACGACGGACGACTGACGACGACGGAGCTGGCGCATGAAAACCTACGTTTTTGGCTCCAGCCTGACGTCCTGTTACTGGAACGGAGCAGCGACTTACTATCGCGGAATTTATAAGAATCTGCATCGGCTTGGGCATGAGATCACCTTTGCTGAGCCCGACATCTACAACCGGCAGCAAAATCGCGACTGCGCCACCATCGAATACGCGAACGTTCGTGTTTACCAAACACCCCGCGATCTGAAAACAGTTCTTGCTGAAGCATGTCATGCTGACTTGATCATTAAACATAGCGGTGTAGGCGCCGATGACGAACTGCTGGAGGCCGAAATTCTTAATTGTGGTTCAGCAAAAACTCGAACTGCTTTCTGGGATGTCGATGCCCCGGCGACGCTATCGCGGGTTGAAAAAGATCTGCATGATCCGTTCCGCGAGCTAATCCCGCAGTACGATTTCATCTTTACTTATGGCGGAGGAGTGCCGGTTGTTCAGCACTACCTGAGTTTGGGTGCGAAGAACTGCATTCCTGTCTACAACGCGCTTGACCCTGACACGCACCATCCGGTGGTTCCTGATCCGGCGTTGCAATGTGATCTGGTCTTCGTTGGAAACCGCCTTCCAGACCGCGAAGCGCGGGTGGAGCAATTTTTTCTGCGTGCAGCAGAAATGGCACCCGACCTTTGCTTCATTCTTGGCGGCGAAGGCTGGGGCAGCAAGCACCTTCCCAAGAATGTTGCTTACATCGGTCACGTGGGTACTGCGGATCACAATGTGATCAATTGCTCCGCGCGAATGGTTCTCAACATCAATCGTGAATCCATGGCGAAAGTCGGTTTTTCGCCACCCACGCGAGTTTTTGAAGCAGCCGGAGCCGCTGCTTGCCTCATCACGGATGCCTGGCTTGGAGTGCAGCAGTTCTTTGAGCCTGGAGCAGAGATTCTGGTGGCCTCATGCGCCGAGGAGATTGTCGGTCACCTGCGGCAAACTACGCCAGAAACTGCACGGTCCATCGGTTCAGCCATGCGTGCGCGCGCCTTGCGCGAGCACACATACGAACTGAGGGCGCGGCTGGTAGATCGCGTGCTCGGGAATCGGCAAACACCGGATGCAAGCACGGATAAGGACGGCGACGAGGCATTGGTACTCGAGGGAAGACAGTGAAAATTGTCATCTGCGGTCTTGCCATCACCTCCTCTTGGGGGAATGGACACGCGACCACTTACCGGGCATTGGCGCGAGCTCTGAACGCTCGTGGTCACAAGGTCATTTTCTTTGAACGCGACCTCGAGTGGTATGCGTCAAATCGCGATATGCCTGAGCCGCCGTTCTGCCGCGTACACATTTATGAACAATGGGGGGACATTTCCGGTTTGCTGCGACGCGAGCTCTCTGATGCCGACGTAGCGATTGTCGGCTCGTATTTTCCTGATGGGGTCGCGGCTGCAAACGAAGTCCTGAATTCACCGGCGGCGGTCAAGGCTTTTTACGACATCGACACGCCCATCACGTTTTCAAAATTACAGGCCGGCGACGAAGAGTACTTGAGACGCGATCAGGTGGCTGCCTTTGATATTTATTTCAGTTTTACCGGTGGTCCGATGCTGCGCGAAATCGAGAGTAACTTCGGCGTCCGCAGCGCCGTTCCTTTGTACTGTTCTTTCGACCCAAGCCGTTATCGTTTGTGTGAGATGGATCCGAAATACCGCAGCGATCTTGGTTACATGGGAACTTACGCCGCAGACCGGCAAGAAAAACTGGAGGAGTTGCTCTGCCAGCCTGCGCGATTGCTGCGCGATGGGGAGTTCATCGTTGCCGGCCCACAGTACCCGGCCACGATTCAGTGGCCGAGCAACGTCAAACGCATCATTCACCTGGAGCCGAAATTCCATCCTCCGTTTTATTGTTCTTCGCGTTTTACTTTAAATCTCACCCGCAAGCAGATGGTACAAGTAGGGTATTCGCCATCGGTCCGTCTGTTTGAGGCTGCTGGTTGCGGCGCCGCGATTATCTCCGATCGCTGGGCAGGTCTAGAGACGTTCTTCACCCCTGAATACGAAGTCCTTCTGGCCGGTTCGCGTGCAGACGTGATCAGCTACCTGCAAAACATCAGCGACACGGCAGCGCGAGCAATCGGCCGTCGAGCGCAGGAGCGCGTGCTCGCGGAGCATAGCGCGGAAAAACGGGCCATTCAGTTCGAAGGGTTTGTTAGCGCCAAGGCTCCAGCCCGCCAGTACGCGTAGACTTGTTCACCCACGTTCGCAGGGGAAAGCCCGACACGGAGCACAAAAACATAAGGCCAAGCTCTTCAGCTTGGCCTTATTTTGCAAAAGAGTCATTTTAATGTGCGTCACCAGGATTCGCGGGCGGATTCAGGCTGCCCTGTTCATTGGCCTGGCTAGCGTACCTGCGGACCGCCGACAGGAACTTCTCGCTGCCGGTCGGCGGATTCACTTTTCCATTCAGAATGGTGGCAAACGGAACCATCTTCCCATAAAGAATGCGTGTCTCGTCCTGATCTTGCGAAATTTTCGCGCCGTTGAGATCGACTCCAGCGAATACCCCACGGGCGCGAGAGTAGGTCAACATTTCCGCCTTCATCTTCCAATCAGTGTCACCGCTGGCCTCACGGCCAACCGGGCCCGCCGCAGCGGAAGCGGCTGCACCAATCTTGAACTTGCTGGAAAGGAAATCATCCATGCCCTTTTGGTTCATGACCAACATAACCAGATCAATGGCCTGGCCGCCAATCTGCAAGCCCCAGCTACCGCCGGTTATCGAAAATGGCGCGGGAGCGCTCCATCCGTTCTCGGTACGGCACGTTGCGACGCCTTTACCATGATTGCCGCCGAAACCGATTGCAATCTTCACCATGGACGGAACCACGGCCACGCACTTGGCGTCTTTCATAATCTTATCTGGGATAGCTTTGTCTTTCACGCCCATAATCTCGTTCAATACGGTTGCCGCGTTGTCGATCCGTTTCTGAACGTCGGACTCGTTTTTCGTGGCAGCGTCGCTGCTGCTCTGAGCAGCCGCCCAACTTACGCTGGCTACCAGCCATAGCGCCGCGCTCACCATCAACAGGAACGTTCTAATTGCCCCATTGTTGTGCGTCATGATTTTGATTCTCCTCTGCCCGCAAGGGGCACACTCGTAGTCTTTCGCCATGTAAATCTTAAGAATCGTGAAGCTGTGTTCCTATCAGTTCAATGCTGTAGATGTGCGGGAAACGAGCTTTATGCAGAGGGACCTACGGGCTGACTGCGCTACTCCCGGCAGTAATCAATGAGCGCGAAATGCGTCAGGCGAGTCCACATGGCTCATTCTCCTGCTTCCTTGGTCGGGTACTTTCGTTATCTATTACTCATTCCGGCTCCAGGGTGACAATCGCATTGAAATGCGCCGAAACGTAAAGATCCTCGCATGTGCAGCCATGTTCGTCGTGTCTTCCTGCCTGCTTGAGGCCAAGCAATTAGCGGTGGTTACGGACACGGCCAATTCGACAACGAACCTGACCAGCGCCGACCTGGTGAAGATCTTCAATTTGCACACGCGCGCCTGGCCGGATGGCAAGCCGGTAATTGTGGTGGTCCGGGATCCTTCCGCGAGCGAGATGCAACTGCTCTTGCGCAAGGTTTTGAATATGTCCGGGGATCAAGCCCGCGCCTTTATCCAGGCTCATAAAGGCTCGATCGTGGTCGCAGACAGTGACGACGCGGTTATACATTTTGTCGCCAGCAATAGAGGAGCGGTGGGAGTCATCGATCTTTACTCGCTTACCAAAGATGTAAATGTCCTGAAAATCGACAACAAATTACCGGTGGAACAGGGCTACCTTCTGAGAGGCAATGAACCATGAACTCAAAGTTGCTTTCACATGTATTAGTGGTATCGCTGTTCTTGGCTGCAGGGCTTGCTCAAGTCAGCTCTCAGCCTGACGTTCTGCCGCTTAGCACCAAGTCGGCGAAGGCCCGGCAGCTGATGGAGAAGGTTTGGGACCTCGAAGCCGACCAGGTCGAACAGGCCAAGGCTTGCGTAGTGCTCAGGAAGATCGTGCACATCGATCCCAATTTCGCGGTCGCCCACGAAATCCTGGCGCAGTTCAGCCTCAATCCGGCCGAGCAGGTCAGCGAGCAGAAGAAAGCTTTTGCTACCAAGAAATACGCTACTCCCGCCGAGCAGAATATGGTGGATTGGTTCCAGGGCGCAGCCGATCACGACTGGATTCTGGCTATTACCAGCATGAATCAGCTGCTGAAAGAATATCCGCATGACCGCTGGGTTGTGCTTTTGGCGAATTATTGGCTTGGGCTCGAGAACCAATACGACCGCGCGGCGGAAGTTTACGAGCGCTCGGGCATTCTGAATTCTCCCGGCCTCGACAATAACGCCGCCTACACCTATGCGCACATGCGGCAATTCGATAAAGCTTTCGCTTTGATGGATAAATATGTAGCTGCGCTTCCCCACGACGCCAACCCGCAGGATTCCTATGCCGAAATCCTGCGTATGGCGGGTCACTACAATCAGTCCATCGAGCACTATCGCGCCGCTTTGGCCATCAATTCCAATTTCTACTCATCGCAGTTTGGGATTGCCGACACTTATATGTTGAAGGGCGAAGAGGAGCGCGCGCGCGAGGAATATACAATCGGATTTCGCAAGTTTGCAATTCCGGCGTTGCACTGGGTTCAGTGGAAGAACCGCGAAGCATTTACCTACATCCGCGATGGCGATCTGGAGGGGGCCAATAAGGCATTTCAGATTCTTGCGGATTACGCTCAGGTAAATAAGATGGGACAGGTTGAAGCTGATACTTATCGGCAGATGGCGATCTATCAGCCGGATCCGAAACAGACTCTTACGTTCCTGAATAAGGCTGAAGCTGTTATTCGCGAAGGTCGGAACACAATGGCCATCGCGGTTCAGCAGGAACTCGCGCAAATCACGCGGGCGCGCGTGGAATTGGCTGTGAAGGAAGGCGATACGTCAGCTGTCGAGTCAAGCTTGGCGAAGCTGGCGGCGTTATCGGATGGCTCAGACGACAAGGTGATCGAGGCTGCTTACCACGGCGCAGCCGGAGCGGCTCTGTTTTCCCAGCGCAAGTACAAAGAGGCAATTGCTCATCTGGAAGAAGACACGGACAATCCGTTGTCTTTGAGGTTGCTTGCGGCTGCTTATCGCAGGTCCGGCGATGCACAGAGCGCAAAACATGCAAGCGAGGTCCTGGCCAGCGTCAACGATCCAAGCCTGGAGCAAGCGCTGGTGGTGCCTCCGTTCCGGGAGTGCCTGCAGAATCCTAACTGCGATGCCGGCATGAAAAACGCTTCGCTGCTCCAGTAGCGCAGCGTCCAAGTCGGGTTTGTTATTCTTCGTTCATCGAATGCTCCGGCTCGCGGGGAGGCAGGTCGAGCCGGATTTCTTGTGTCCCGGCTGATCGCAGCTGCCCGTTTAGTTTGGACAGCTGATCTTTTTTTAACTGCTCCCAACGATTGAGATCTTCGGACAACTTGTTGTGCAAGGCAGCAAAAGAATCCATTTGTGCCGTAGTCGGCTCAGCGTCCGATTTCTCCACCTCCTTGTAAAGCGCGATCACGTCTGTGTTGGCGCTGCTCAATGCCGGTTTCGATTCAGACGAGGCGTCATCATCCTTAGCGTCCTCCAGCAAGTTCGAGACTTGTTTGTCGAGCGCCTCGACCTGTTCTTTCAGGGACGGTGGCGCCGATTTAGCGAGATCCTGCAACTGCTCATGAACCGATCGAGCCTGGTTTGCTGCTTGCGAGCTTTCCGTTACCGCGCTGTACAACTTCATCGAGAGATCAAATTTCTTTTGCAGACCGGCCTGAGACACCTTTACGCGAGGATCAATTTTGACCGTGAGGGGGACAGCGGAAGTTCCGCCATTGGCAGTCAACCGCACCGTATAGGTGCCTGGCACAACCAGCGGCCCCAGCGGATACCGCGGGGTTCGGTGCGGCACCGCTGCGATCGGGTATTCGTGCGACGTGGAGACTGGCGGAGGATAGCGCAGGTCCCAAACCCAGCGATGCAATCCTGCATCGGCCGGCAGCGCCTTCCAGGGCTTCAGCCAGTAGGGCGGAATCATTTCTTTTTGCAGTTCCTCGGCGGAACGCTCCGGCTGATCGGCGTTCGAATAGCGGCGAACCAGCTTGCCTTGTGAATCGAAGATTTCGAGAGTAAGCGAGCCGGAAACAGCCTGCCGGATCCAGTAGTCGATGATGGCGCCGTCGGCTGGATTCTCGCCGGCGGATTCGTCGACGGGAACCGGTGTGTCGGTATACGTATCGCGCCGAATTCGGTACGCGGCCGCCGGAGCAAATAGGTGCGCTTGCTCCTGAGAGGCAGGCGCGGCAACCATCTGCCGCAACGGCGAAATGTCGTGCAAAATCCAGAAAGAACGGCCGTGGGTCCCCACAATCAGGTCGTTCTCATGAATCCATAGATCGCGCATTGAGGTATGCGGCAAATTCAGCTGCAGCGACTGCCATCGGCCGCCATCATCGAACGAGAGCCATACGGAAGTTTCCGTTCCAGCAAACAGCAAATTCTTCTGAATCGGATCTTCGCGAACGGTATTTACAGGCGCATTCTCCGGCAGCCCATTCACGATTTCCTGCCAGCTCTTACCCCCGTCGTGCGTGCGGAAGATCAACGGGTGAAGGTCATCGATACGAAATCGGCTGACACAGACATACGCTGTGTCCTCGTCAAAATGCGAGGCGCTGATCTGCGTGACTTTGCTCCAGGCCGTAAGAGACGGCGGCGTGATGTCCTTCCAATTCTTGCCGGCGTCACGGGTGATCCAGACTTTCCCGTCGTCGGTTCCGGCCCAGATCGTTCCCGCGTGATGGAACGAAGGCGCAAGCGAATAAATTGCGCCGCGTAGTTTGTCCCCATTCGGATTTAACCCGGCCTGATCGCCAACGCTGGGCGGATTGCCGGGATGTTCACGGGTAAGATCGGGGCTGATGGTTTGCCACGTGTGCCCGCCGTCGCGCGTTTCAAACAACACGTTGGCGGCGTAGTAGAGCACGTGCGGATCGGCGGGCGAGAACACAATCGGCTCGGTGCGGTCGGCGCGGTACTTGTCGCTAGCTTTGACTGTGTAATCGGCCGTCGATGTGCCCAGTGGAATGGGAGTTACGTTTTCCACTTGCCCTGTGCTCCAGTGAAAACGCGAAACCTCGCTTCGGCCGGCGCCATAAACGATATCTGCATCCAACGGGTCGGGCGCGACATAACCGTATTCAATGACTCCCACCGGATGCCATTCGCGAAACGTGATTTCGCCGTCGTTGCCGCGGCTTTCGATGCATACCGAACCGCTTTCCTGCTGTCCGCCGCAGACGCGGTAAGGAAATGAATTGTCGGTAATGACGTGGAAAAGTTGCGCCGTAGGCTGGTTGTACCAGGAACTCCAGGTTTCTCCATGGTTGACCGACACCAGCGCGCCTTGATCAGAGGCGAGCAGAATGATGTTGGGGTTATTGGGATTGATCCACATGTTCTGGTAGTCGTCGCCGCCGGGCGCGCCGCGAATGCTCTCCCAGGTCTTTCCTCCATCCTCGGAGCGCACGGTCACAATGCTGGTGCTGTAAACGACGTCCGCATTTTTGGGATCGACTCTGACGACCGGCAGATCGCCGCCACCGATCTTCATCGCCGGACGCGGATCGTTGGTGATGCGAGTCCAGCTCTCTCCGCCATCATCGGAGCGAAAGAAGCCCATGCCTTGATCGGTCTGGTAAGAAGTGGGGTGCGTGGTTGAAGCGACGGCGTAAATGCGGCTCGCCTGGCTGGCTGCGACCGCAACATTGATCTGCACCAGATCGTCGGGCAATCCCTTGCTCAACTTGCGCCAGGTGTTCCCGCCGTCCACCGACTTGAACAGCCCGCCATTCGTGCCGGCGAATTCATTCTTGTCTTCGGAAGGGCCCAGCCGTGACTGCCACAGGCATGCGTAAATGACGTCGGAGTTGGTTGGATCAATTTCCACGTCCGAACCGCCGGTGTTTTCGTCTTTGTACAATACTTTCTGCCAAGTGGCACCGCCATCAGTTGAGCGAAAGATTCCGCGTTCGGGATTGGGCCCGTAAGGATGTCCCAGAACCGCGGCGAACAGCCGATCGGGGTTATGCGGATCCACAGCCAGCGCAGGAATTTGCTGGCTATCCGGCAGGGCCAAATGCGTCCACGTTTTGCCCGCATCGGTCGATTTGTAAACGCCATCGCCGACTGACAGATCGGGCCGGTGCAATCCCTCGCCGCTTGCGACGTAAATGACATTCGGATCCGACGGAGCCACCGCGATGGCGCCGATTGATTGCGTTAGCTGCCCATCAAAGATGGGTCTCCAGGTGCGGCCATAGTCATCGCTCTTCCAGACCCCGCCATCCACCGCGCCCATGTAGAACACATTGGGCTGGCTGGACACTCCGGAAACAGCACGCGTGCGACCGCCGCGGAACGGACCGATCATGCGCCAGCGCAGATCCGTGTTTTCCGGAAGCTGTTGCGCGTAGGCCGGCTGGAAAAGGCCGATCAGGCCGCAGGCAATCGTGGTGAATACTAGCGAGCGTATTCGCATTGAAGGGAGGGCTCCTTGTCGCCGGCTCCTTAACAACAACATCGTGGCTACCGGCCCGCAGCATTATAGAACTCTATCTTGGCCTGCCGGCCTAGTTGGGGGAGACAAAAGTGGCTAACTTACCGTTGTGCTTCCACGTGGGAGGGCACTAGACTGGTGCGCATCCAAACCAAGAAGGATGGTCCGCGGCACGAGCCTTAAACAGTTTGACCTCTCACTCTGGCACCGAGACTACGAATGCAGTCTGTTTTGCCGTCCCCTGGAGCTAATTCGCCCGCCATTTTGAGAAACACACGTAAACACGCGGGTTTCCCGACGTGACCAAAGTCATCTGCAGTTAGTACGGGGGTTCGTCCTATAATCGCCACAAGCCAGTTTGTCGCTGGTTTGCCGCCAATATGCCCGAAAAACGCGTCGAAGAAACCGTCCGCAGCGCGGTCGAACAAGCGCTGCAGCGCCAGCTCGCCTCCTTCCGCGAAAGCCTAGTGCAGGAGGTGCTGCGTGAGGTCGCCCCGGCGCTCGGGGGCAAGTCCGGGCAGGCTGGCGGCGGCACCGCAGCCTTGCAGAAGGCGGTTTCAGCCATCCAGGCGGGAAGCAATCAGAAGGAAATCCTGCGCGCGTTGCTCGAAAGCACGGTGCATTACAGCGGACGCGCCGCACTGTTCGTGGTCAAGAATGGCTCTGCAACCGGCTGGCAGGGAGTGGGGTTCGCGCGCAATGATTCCATCAAAGATTTTTCCCCGGACCTGGGCTCCAGTTTGGCTGCGGCGGTGATGCAGTCCCGCGCGCCGGCGAGCGGAGGCGCCTCCGATTTCGACCAGGAATTCATCGGAAACTTCGGCGCTCCACGCGATGGGCGTGCCGTGGTTTTGCCGTTACTCCTCAAAGACAAGATTTCCGCGCTGGTTTACGCCGATGCCGGCGAAACAGGCAGCCTGGATGCGGATGCCCTGGATGTGCTTGTGCGCGCCACCAGTTCCTGGCTCGAGGTGATTTCGCAGCGCAAGCTGGCGCAGAAGGAAGGCGTCGCAGAAACCACCGAAGTTGCGCACGCCGCTCCCAGTAGCAATGATCCTTTTGCGGCACACGCTCCCATTCACTCTGGCAAGGCGCAGCATACGAATGAAGTCGTGATGGGGGCTGCTGCCGGAGTTGGCGGTACAACGACCGCGATGTCAGGTGAAGACGCCGAGCTTCATCGCAAGGCGCAACGTTTCGCGCGCCTCCTCATCGATGAAATCAAGCTTTACAATCAGGCCAAGGTTGCCGAAGGTCGCAAGCACAAAGACTTGTACGACCGCTTGAAAGAGGACATCGAAAAGAGCCGCGTGACGTACCACAAACGTTATGGCAATACCGTCGCGGGCAGCGCAGACTATTTCAATCAGGAACTGATACGCAGCCTGGCGGAAGACGATGTTTCCCTCATGGGCAATAATTTTCGGCGATAATTAGAAGGACGTGGTGGGGTTTCGCAAGTTGCTTTTATTCGCGCTGGTGTTGGGCACACTTGTGTCCGCCAACATCGTTGTGGCGCAAACTTCCGATTCATCCGCTAATTCGAGTTCCGCTTCCAAGCCAGCCAGTTCCAAAATCAAGAAGAAGAAAACATCTAGGCAGAGCAGCGCGAAAAGGAAGCCCTCACGTGCTCCTTCCCGGCGCAGCTCCTTGCGCTATCGCCGGATGCACCAGGCTTTCATCGCTTCGACGACGCTGAAGCCGATGGCGCAACAGTTGCTGCAGAACCGGATTCCCGCGGGTTATGCCGGGGTCGAAGCATTCGCCCGTAAGCACAGCGCCGACGATGCCGGATCCTTGGCATGGCTGGCAGTCGGCTACGCCCGTTTTCTCGACCACGAATACGCGAAAGCCATCGATCCGCTAAGTCGTGCCAGGCCGCACGCCGGCGAAATAGGCGACTACGTGGCCTATTATCTTGCCGCCAGCTATCTTCAGGCCGGAAGGATGGCGGAGGGGATTGCGGCCATCGGCAGCTTCGATCTGAGCTACCCCGGCTCTCTGCTGATACGTGATGCGCATGTGCTGTATGCTAACGCGCTTCTTAACGATCACCGCCCAAAGGAAGCGGTCGCGCTGATTGCAAACGATCGCGAGCCGATCAGGGCCGACCTCGAGCTTGCCCTGGGCCGCGCCTACGAGGCCGCTGGCGAACCCGCCAAGGCAGTCGCCGTCTTCAGGCACCTGTATTTCACATTGCCGCTCAGCTTTGAGGCGGATGCCGCCGATATCGAATTGCAGAAGCTGGATGCGACTCCCGGGATCTCTCCGCCCAGCTTTGGCGACCGCAGAAACCGCGCCGAGATGCTTGCTCATGCGAAGCAGTATTCAGAGGCTGTCGAAGCCTACCGTGGGCTTCTGAACGAAGCCAGCCCGACCGACAAGCCTTCTATCCAGCTTTCTTTGGCGAGCGCCTTGCGTCTCTTCGGGCAAGACCGCGAAGCGAAGCGGATCCTTGATTCAGTTCCGGTCTCCAGCCCTGAAGTCGCCGCGCAGCGATTGTTTGATATCGGCGAGATGCAGCGTGCCGCCAATCACGATGATGATTATCTGAAGACGGTTGCTGATATTCGCTCTGCCGCTCCTACCAGCCCCTGGCTCGAACAAGCACTGCTGAATGCGGCCAACATTTATTTGCTGCGGCGCGACTATGACAAGACCATCGACACGTTCCGCGAACTCGAGCAGCGTTTCCCAGGGGGCCCGCGCGCTCCCTATGCGCATTGGAAAGTCGCGTGGCTGAGCCTTCGCCAGGGTCGCACCGCGGAAGCGAAGCAGGGCTTCGAGCAGCAAATTGCGTTGTATCCCGATTCCACCGAGGTGCCTGCCGCGCTTTACTGGCGCGCACGCCTGGCTGAGGAGGACGGCGACAACGCCATGGCCACGGCTTACTACCAGAAGATTTCGGAACGCTTCCGCAATTACTATTACGGTCCATTGGCGCGGGAAAGGCTGGGCAAATTAGCGGCCAGCAGCACCGGAAAACCGGGTGATGGCGGCTCCGCTCCAAGCGAGCAGGCAGGCTTGCCGCATTACGCGATTCTCGACCACATACCACCGATCAGTTCGCTTCCGGCGATCAAAGACACCGTTCCTGACGACAATCTTCGCGTCGCCAAAGCGCGCTTGCTCGAAAACGGTGGCCTGCTTGATTTTTCACTGCGAGAGCTGAGGGCGGCTGCCGAAGAGACCAAGGGCGACTGGCTGCCGGCCGAGACCGCGCGTATGTACGAAGACGCGGGACGCTACGACCTCGCCGTCGAAACCCTGAAACGCGCGATCCCCAATTACTTCGCGCTTGATTTTCAGTCGTTGCCCCGCGCCTACTGGGAAGGCTTGTTCCCGCGGCCTTACTGGAATGACCTGAAGAAGTTCGCCTCCGCCAACGCGCTTGATCCCTACATGGTGGCATCGCTGATTCGCCAGGAATCAGAGTTCAACCCCAACGCGGTTTCGAACCGGAATGCTTTGGGCCTGATGCAGTTGCTGCCGAACGTAGGAAAAGGTGTAGCCAAGCAGCAAAAGATCAAGCATTTCTCAGTTCCGCAACTTTTCACGCCGGCAATGAACCTTCAGCTCGGGACCAAGTATTTTCGTTCCATGGTCGATGAATTCGGCGGATTCGAGTACGCGCTTGCCGCCTACAATGCCGGAGATGACCGGGTGCACGACTGGCAGTCAGACGGCAAATATCGCGACGTGCAGGAATTTGTAGAGTCCATACCGTTCACCCAGACTCGCGAGTACGTGCAAGCCATCATGCGCAACGCGAACGTCTATCGCCAGCTGTACGGCACGCCCTAGGCAGCTTGGGCACGTTCACAATCTCTCCGCCACGCTGCGGTTAGCTTTTCACCGGGAATCTAATTCCAGTTGCGTTCACCTGATCAACGCTGATAGTTTCATCTGTCTCACGTTTCCGAGACCCTATGAGCAGGCTCTCGCCATCCCGCGTTGTGAACATCGCTGACCTTAGGAAAATCGCGGAACGGCGCGTTCCCCGAGTTGTATTCGACTACCTTGACGGCGGCGCCGAGGGGGAGTGCACCCTCCGCGAAAATTGCCGCGCATTTGAGTCGATCCTGTTTCGGCCGCGGCAGGCGGTGCGAGTCCCCGAATGTGAACTGCGGACTTCCGTGCTGGGGAGCGAAATTTCTTTTCCCCTGATGCTTGCCCCAGTTGGCTACAGCCGGATGATGCACACCGGCGGCGAAGTCGTAGCCGCACGCGCTGCCGGCGAGGCGGGCACTGGATATATCCTGTCGACGATTTCCGGTCACAAGATGGAGCACGTCAGGGCTGCGACTTCGAAATTCGCGTGGTACCAGCTCTACTTGGTCGGGGGCAGGGAAGCGGCTGAAGGCGCGATCGAGCGTGCGCGCAATGCCGGATTTTCCGCGCTCGTTATAACCATCGATACCGCGGTCGCAGGCCAGCGCGAACGCGATCCGCGCAACGGAATGTCGGAACTTCTTTCTGGCAGCATTTTCGCGAAGCTTCCTTTTCTTCCGAACATACTTTCACGGCCAGGGTGGTTGTTGGATTTCCTGCGCGACGGCGGCCTGCCGAAACTTGAAAACATCGTGATCCCGGGAAAAGGGCCGATGCCGCTAGTTGATGTCGGCTACTCGCTCTCACGCTCAGCTGTCAGTTGGGATGACCTGCGCTGGATTCGCCAAAGCTGGCCCGGACCAATCGTCATCAAGGGTGTCCTTATTGGAGACGACGCGCGTCGCGCCGTGGACGAGGGAGCCGCCGCTGTTGTCGTCTCTAATCATGGTGGACGGCAACTCGATTGCGTTTTTCCCACAATCCGAGCGTTGCCGGAAATTGTGGCAGCGGTGAATGGCCAGGCTGAGATTCTCCTGGATGGCGGCGTGCGCCGCGGCGGCGATGTCGTGAAGGCTCTTTGCCTGGGCGCTCGTGCCGTGCTGGTCGGGCGAGCTTACGCCTACGGTCTGGCGGCGGCCGGATACGCGGGAGTCAAGCGGGCTCTCGAAATCTTGCGTGCCGACGTTGAGCGCACAATGCGGCTGCTCGGCTGCGCCTCCGTTCATGAACTGAATTCGTCTTACCTGGAATTGCCGCGCGACTGGGCGGGGCGACACTCCGAGTTGGTTTCGCGCGCGCATCAGTGAGCCGGTCCAGGTTTGCGCTCTCGTTTCGAGGGGTCATCCAGAGCAAAGCGGAAGAATTCGTTCGCTGAATCCTTCCACACAGTCGAGGGATGATCTGCAACTACATAGAATCCCTTGTCCAACTGCCCTGAGGAGGCGTATGTCCAAATCACGCAGGCGATTTTTAGCGACGGCATCTCTGAGTTTGCTGGGAGCCGCCGCGGCAACCAGCGGCCGAGCGCAAAATCCAAATGAAGAACCAGCCGGAGAACCGCCCGCGTTTGGCACAGGGGCCGGTGTCGGGCCTGAGGTTTCGGCTCAGACTTTTGCCGAAGCCGAGAAGCTGGTCCAGTTCCCGCTCAACCAGCGCGACCGCGCTCAGGCCGCCTCTAGTTGGCGAAAAAATCTGGCTTCGCTTTACGAGCGCCGCGTCGGTCCACGCAAGGTGCAGCTGGAACCAACGCTCGCTCCCGCCACACGTTGGAATCCGGTCCTGCCCGGCGAGAATTCTGGTCCTGATCGCAATCGGTTCATTCGCAGCAATGCTGACCCTGGGCTTTTGCCGGCGAAAGACGAGGACATTGCCTTTGCTTCGGTGACTCAACTCAGCCGCTGGATCGAGCAGCGCAAGCTCACTTCTGAGCGCCTGACCGACATTTATCTGCAGCGCCTTGAGCGATTCAATCCCAAGCTGCGTTGCGTTATCACGCTTACGCGCGATCTCGCTCTGACTCAGGCAAAGCAAGCCGACGCCGAAATTGCCTCGGGAAAATATCGTGGCCCTCTCCACGGCATTCCATGGGGTGGAAAAGACTTGCTAGATACGGCGGGCATTCCGACAACTTATGGCGCAGAACCTTTTCGCAATCGCGTGCCTAAGGACGATGCCGCCGTCGTTAAACGCCTGCACGATGCGGGCGCAGTGTTGGTCGCGAAATTAAGCCTTGGTGCGCTCGCGCTGAATGACATCTGGTTCGGCGGCCAGACCATGAATCCCTGGCTGCTGGAAGAGGGTTCCTCAGGATCGAGCGCCGGCCCCGGCGCAGCCACTGCGGCGGGCCTCGTCGGATTTTCCATCGGAAGCGAGACCGGCGGCAGTATCGTCGGCCCCAGCATGCGCTGTGGCATAACCGGCCTGCGTCCAACCTACGGGCGCGTGGCCCGGACCGGCGCAATGACTCTCTGCTGGTCGCTCGACAAACTCGGCCCAATGACGCGCTCCGTCGAAGACGCAGTGCTTGTGCTGAATGCGATTTCAGGGCCGGATCCGGGCGACCCGGCCAGCGTGCCCAGCCATCTGGACTTTGACGCCGGAGCCAGCGTTAAGGGATTGCGGGTTGGATATTTTCCTGGATGGATGGCTATGGCGACAAGGATCGACCGTGCCGCCGTCGACGCCGTGCGGAACGTTGGAATGATTCCCGTCGAGGTGAAAATTCCTGACTGGCCTTATGACTGCCTCGATCTCATTTTGTTTTCTGAAGGCGCTGCTGCGTTCGAAGAGCTCACGCTCAATGGCGGCTTGAATCAACTCACCGTTCAGACCTCAGATGCCTGGCCCAACATCTTTCGCCAGGCGCGTTTTCTGTCCGCCGTAGATTTCGTTCAAGCCGACCGCTTCCGGCGAAAAGTCGCAGAAGAAATGAAGAGGGTCTTTTCAGAAGTCGATCTTCTGCTCGTGCCCTCGCTGCGCGATGAAATGCTCACCATCACCAATTTCACGGGACACCCATCGCTTACGCTGCGCGCCGGATTTATTGAGGTCTCGAAGGCCCGCACCGATTGGGCGCCCGATCCCAGCCGTCCATTGCCGACATTCTCCCCGCCCCGCCGCGTTCCCCACGGCGTCACGCTGATCGGCAATCTCTTCGACGAAGGAAAACTGTGCCAGGCCGGCCTTGCGCTCGAGCGTGCCTTCGGTGTGGTCGCCGAGCGTCCGCCCGGGTTCTGATGGGTTGCACGACGGACTGCGAGCGAAAGGTATTTTTACCCAAAAGCCGCCCTTTGCCGTTCGTGGGTCGCCCGTGTGTGCAGGTCACAGATGGCGATGGCCAGTGCGTCGGCGGCGTCGGCGGGTTCTGGGATTTCTTCTAAGCGAAGCAGGCGTGCGACCATGAGCTGAACTTGCCCTTTCTCTGCTTTGCCGTATCCTACGACCGCGGACTTTATAGTCAACGGGGCGTACTCCGCAACTTCGAGTTGATGCGATGAAGCCGCCAGCATGGCCACTCCACGAACTTGCCCGAGCTTTAACGCCGACTTCACGTTGACGGCGTAGAAAACATCTTCGATGGCCACGCGATCAGGATGGTGCTCCAGAATCACCCGGCAGAGTTGATCAAAAATGGTCGAAAGCCGCTCGGGAAGCGGGATCTGGCGCGATAACCTGATTGCACTGAAATTGATGCAATTCAACTGGCCGTGACCATTCAGTTCCACCAGGCCGTAGCCGGTGCACTCGGTCCCGCAATCGATTCCCAGCACGCGCATCTCAGCCGAGTTTACAGGAATATTTCTTACACGCGAGCAGTCCAGGTGTTTACGGAATGAATGCTGGAGATCGTTTCGATTCGAAATTCCGATAGGGCATTACCTTTAACCCGTGGCGGCAGGGTGATAATCTAGGCATTCCAGTAATTTCGTGGCGACACGGTACGTGTATCTATTGCGGGCATTGCCTTTCCGTGGCGCGCAGAACTCATAAGGAGACGCAATGAAGATCGGAATCCTGACCGGCGGCGGCGATTGTCCGGGGCTGAATGCGGTCATCCGAGCGGTGGTTCGCAAGGGCACCTTTCACTACAACGACAAGTTTGTAGGCTTTCTTGAGGGCTGGCGCGGGCTGATGGAGAACATGACTACGCCGCTCGACCTCGGCGCGGTTGCGGGAATTTTGCCACGCGGCGGAACCATTCTGCGAACATCACGCACCAATCCGGCAAAGAAGCCAGATGGGTTGGACACCTGCATCGCGACGCTGAAGAAAAATGGGGTCGATGCGCTGGTTGCGATTGGCGGTGATGACACGCTGTCAGTTGCTACCAAACTGTTCGGCAAAGGCGTAAAGGTCGTCGGCGTGCCGAAGACGATTGACAACGATCTTTCCGGCACGGATTTCACATTTGGATTTGACACAGCCGTCAACATAGTCACCGAAGCCATTGATCGCGTGCACACGACGGCGGAAGCGCACAATCGCGTGATGGTAGTCGAGGTGATGGGGCGCGATGCAGGCTGGATCGCGATGTACAGCGGCATCGCTGGCGGCGCTGATGTAATTCTGATTCCTGAGCAGCCGTTTGACGTCGATAAGGTTGCCGCAAAGATTCGTATGCGCCACGCCCGCGGCAGATACTTCAGCATTGTGGTGGTCGCCGAAGGAGCCAAGTTTGCCGCCAAAAACGGTCCGAGTACGGTAAACGGAGAAAAAGACGAGTTTGGTCATGCCCGGCTGGGCGGCATCGGCAACGCACTGGCGCAGGAACTGGAACGGCGCACGGGGTTCGAGACACGCACGGTTGTATTGGGACACGTACAGCGCGGTGGAACGCCGACGGCTTTCGATCGCGTGCTCGCCACGCGTTACGGGCTGGGCGCGATCGATATGGTGCATCGCGGCGAGTTCGGCAAGATGGCGGCATTGCGCGGCAACAAAATTGTCTCTGTCTCGCTGGCGGAAGCAACCGGCCAGAATCGCAAAGTCGATCAGGAAATGCTCGACGCGGCCTTTGGCATCCTTGAAGACGAAGAAAAGGAAGCGGTCGCGGGCTAACCGACACGCTCTGTCCTCTTGCTCTTAACGTAGGAGGAACAAGTGCATAGGTCCTTCGACTCATAGATCTGATTCGCAAGCGAATCAGATCTCTCTGCTCAGGATGATAGCTCGATTGGAGGATGCGATGCGTTTGCTCTGCATTCTGCTGCTGTGCGCGGTTTCGGCAATTCCTCTCTCCGCCCAGGGCGCGCCGCCGCAAGGCGCCGCCGACCAACCCTACACCATGGAGTTTTATTACAAGGTGCAGTGGGGGCATCAGCAGGAGTTTCTGCAGCTATTTCTCAAGAACCACTACCCGCTATTGCAGGAGTTGGTGCAGCGCGGACGCATGTTGTCAGTGAAGATTGAGACACCCGCCAATCATATGACCGAAGACGCGCGCTGGGACTATCGAGTCACGATTGTTTTCAAAAACTCAACCCTGGCAACGACCGCGAATCCGGAAGAAGAATCGTTAATCCGGCAGCTATGGCCAGACCGCGACAAATACAAGCGCGAGGAGCAGCGCCGGTTTGAGATTCTGCTGGCGCATTGGGACCTTCCGGTTACGGATATTACGCCCTCAGGAAAATAGCGTTTACCGGGATGATTCGTTATACGGTGGCGTGCGCCGGGCGGCACTCGCAACCGAGCACCGCCAGGGCATGATCAAACGAGGAAATATCGAAGACGCAATCCAGGTGAGTGCGCGTCAGCATTTCGTGAACGAACGGCCGCGGGTTCACGAGTTTGAGATGAATGTTGTTGTTCCCCGCCCAGCGATGGAGAGAAACAAGCAGAGTTAATCCGCCGGCATCGAGCGCTTCGACGTCGGTCAGGTCGAGCACGATCATGCGCGAGCACTTCTGTGCCAGCACTGCACCGTTCAGCGTGCTTTCCTGGCCGCGCACGATTCGCCCGGTGGCCTTCACGATCGCCACGTCTCCGGCACGTTCGCTTTTCACGGTTAACATAACCCACTCCTGTCGAGGTTACGTATATAGACGCCGTGAAGTTCCCAATGTCATCAAAAGTTTCATAAATATCCTGTAAATAGCCGGGTGCGTGGGCAGCATGTGCTGCTAAGGTATAGCAAGCATGGGGTTTGGGCGCGGCAGAAAATTCGATAACGAAAGTGAGTTGTACGACTATGCAGTGGGCGCGCTCGCGCGGCGGATGCGCACGGTCGCTGAGTTGAAGCGACTACTACGCCAGCGAGTGGACATAGAAACCGAGATCGGAAAGACGCTGGTGGAGCTGGTCACGCGGCGATTGAAGGATCAAGGTTACCTGAATGATGCGAAGTACGCGGCGGCGTATTCTGCGTTTCGTCGCGACAATGAAAAATTCGGGAGACGCCGCGTGATTACGGACCTGAAAGCGAAGGGCGTTGTGGGCGATGTGCTCGAGCAAGCCGTTGATGCGAGCTTTCGGGAGATCGACGATGAAAAGCAGGCACGGGAATACTTGCGGCGAAAACGGCTAGTGAAGCCTCGCGACCAGAAGCAGGCGGCACGGATTTTTCGTCAGTTGATGCGGGCCGGCTTTGCGTCGAAAAGTATTTTCAAGATTTTGCGGAAATGGGACGTGGATGAAGAGATGTTGGGCACTCTGGAGAATGAAGCTGAACAATAACTGCCGGGACTCTGCAAAAAAGCAAGAACTGCGGTCTATTAGGTGCGTGTCGGAACCAACAAAAATTGGTGTAATACATTAGATATTGTGTAATGCAATGGTTCTCATGGGCTCAACCATTCAAGCACGAATTGACCGAAGCGCACAAAAGGCTCTGGCAAAGCTGGTTAAGCAGCTGGGTTGGAGTCCGTCGAAGGCGGTTCGCGAAGGACTAAAACTACTCGCAGCATGCCATCTCCATAAGGGCAGCCGCAAGATTATCGGGCAAGGAAAATTTGCCTCGAAAATTCCAGACCTCGGGTCCAATAAGGAATACTTGAGAGGTTTTGGCAGATGAGCGCGGTGCTTCTTGACACCGGCGTAACTGTGGCCTGCCTCGACCGCAGCGAGCAATATCATGAAGTATGCGCGTCAGCACTGAGCCACACGACCTTACCCTTGGTAACTTGTGAGGCGGTTATTGCGGAGAGTTGTTGTTATCTACTCCGAAAGTTGCACGGTGCAGCTGAGGCGGTTCTTGCGAATGTTGCGAGCGGAATGTTTCAGATTCCGGTGTCATTGACGCAGTCGGCTGAACGTGTCCGGGAAATTCTGCGGAAGTATCGCGACATGGATGCTGATTTAGCCGACGCCTGCCTAATTCATCTCGCAACGGAGCTCGGGGTTGCAGATATCCTGACCCTGGACAGAGATTTCGAGCACTACCGCTGGGGAAAAAACAATCCCTTCACGATGATCGTTCCTTTGCGCGGAAAGTAACTCTTAGGCGCAGAGGTCTACAGCCTGCAGATCAGCAACTCGCGCTCATAGATCATCTCGGGTGGAAGATGAGCGTGCAGCAGGATAAACAATTCCTCGTGATCGATGACTTCGCGCTTCCACGAAGGGCGGTCTACTTTTTGTAGTTCGTCGAATTTCTCTACCGAAAAATTCAACCCCCTCCAGTCCATATCTTTGTAGAACGGCGTCCAGCCGATGGGAGTTTCTTTTCCGCGAGTGCGTCCATGCACGCGGTCGACGATCCATTTCAGGACACGAAAATTATCGCGGAAGCCGGGCCACAAGAACTCTCCATCGGAACCTTTGCGGAACCAGTTCACGTGGAAGATTCGCGGCGTGACGGAGAGGGAACGCTGCATCTTGATCCAGTGACGGAAATAATCACCCATGTGATATCCGCAGAAGGGGAGCATGGCCATGGGATCGCGGCGGACCTTGCCGACTTCTCCGGCCGCGGCGGCCGTAGTTTCTGAGCCCATGGTGGCTCCGGCATAGACGCCCGAGCTCCAGTTGAAAGCCTGATAGATGAGCGGAATGGTATGCGCGCGGCGGCCACCGAAAATAATGGCGCTAATGGGCACGCCATCCGGCGCCTCCCAGTTCGGATCAATGGTGGGACATTGTTTTGCGGGAGCGGTGAATCGAGCATTGGGGTGGGCCGCCTTCGCGCCGGTATTCTTGGCAATTTCCGGAGTCCACAGGTTTCCCTGCCAATCGACGCACTCGGCCGGAGGCTGGTCGGTCATGCCTTCCCACCACACGCCGCCATCCGGAGTAAGCGCGACATTGGTGAAGATAGAATTCTTCGACAACGCGGCCATCGCGTTGGGATTCGTCTTAACCGAGGTTCCCGGGGCGACGCCGAAGAACCCCGCTTCCGGATTGATCGCGCGCAGCTGGCCGTTGGCATCGGGCGTGATCCAGGCGATATCGTCGCCAACAGTGGTGACTTTCCACCCCTTGAATCCTTCAGGAGGAACCATCATGGCGAAGTTGGTTTTCCCGCAGGCGCTGGGAAACGCGGCGGCGACGTAGGTCTTCTGCCCCTGCGGATCTTCCACGCCAACGATGAGCATGTGCTCGGCCATCCAACCCTCGTCGCGCGCCATATTCGAGGCGATGCGCAAAGCAAAGCATTTCTTTCCTACCAGGGCGTTGCCACCATATCCCGAGCCGTAGGACCAAATCTCGCGGCTTTCCGGGAAATGCACGATATATTTTTCGCGGTTGCAGGGCCAGGGAACGTCTTTCTGTCCTGGCGCGAGCGGCATTCCCACGCTGTGCAGGCAGGGAACAACACGCTTATAGTCCTTATCGATTTCGCGGAAGACATCCAATCCAATGCGAGCCATGATGCGCATGTTGACGACCACATAAGGTGAGTCGGTCAGTTGCACGCCAATCTGTGACATCGGGGACGCAATCGGCCCCATGCTGAACGCCAGAACGTACATGGTGCGTCCATTCATTGAATTGCGGAACAAGCCGCGCAGCTTGCGGCGCATTTCATATGGGTTTTCCCAGTTATTGGTGGGACCGGCGCTGTCTTTCGACAAAGAACAAATAAAAGTGCGGTCTTCTACGCGGGCAACGTCGCTTTTGTCGGAGCGGGCAAGGAAGCATCCCGGCCAAAGGTCCTGGTTGAGCCGGATCAGCGTGCCACTTGCAACCATTTCTTCGCAGAGCTGATCGTTTTCCTCTTGCGAGCCGTCGACCCAATGGATGCGCGCCGGCTTGGTAAGCTCCGCCATCTTTTCCACCCAGCGGAGCAGGTGCTCGTTCTTGGTAAGCGGAATAGTGGGATTAGCTTGAGTAATAGTCGCCATATGAATGCGCCTCCTAACGCGAAATGAGCGCCGTTCGGGTGAGAGCTGGAGCGGCGGCGAAAGGGTCAACCTTCAATCTTAACGCAGCGACGGGTGTCTTTGCGTGACAGCCCGATGCCGCTCCTGGCGGACGCAGGACGAACAGGCCTCATCATGAAGCAACCCGGCGGCGGGAAATCGCCCGGAAGGCGTTTCCCTATTAAACCTCCTCGCCTAAGTCTTGGTAATACTTAAGTACGTCTTCTTTTGAAATCGCCCCTTCCAGCTTCGCAAGGTCAGCGCGGCTGACCACAGGCAAAACTGGGTAGCGATATACGTATCGCATAGCAACATCCAACGCTTGATCGGGATGTAGATACGGAACCTGTTTTATCCGCAAAAGAGACCTGAGAGTCATTTCTCCTTTGCCTTCGTTGAACATCGTCTTCAGCTCGCGCAACCCGACCGTATTCCATCCCGCAGGGTACATCCTCACCAGCAAGTTCTCTGACTTGACAGCGTCCACCTGCGGGATCAACCTCTTAAGCGGTTGCTCCGCATCCAGCACGGGATCAGCGACCTTGTGCATTGCGTCTTCCACCCGCAAGACGCTCTGCTCCCTCTGCTCCTCCATTGAAGGCAGATCCAGCCCGTCCTGGCGAGTCAGGAGATCGAAAATCGGCGTCGGCACGAGTGCGCGCGAAATTACATATGCGAACGTATTGGCGACGATCACGGGTAGAATGATGCTGTAATTCCCGCTCACCTCCAGCACCATGAACACAGAGGTCATTGGCGCGCGCAAGAAGCCTGCGAACAGCACGCCCATGCCGACCATCGCGTAGGTTCCTGTCGAGAGTGCCAGATGCGGAAAGACCAAATGCTCCACGCCCGCGACAAACGAACCCAGCATGGCCCCAACAAATAACGTTGGAGCAAACATGCCTCCCGGCGTGCCACTGACGAAGGAAACGGTGGTGGCCAGAATCTTCAGACCAACCAGCGCTCCCAGAAATTGCCAGGTGAACTGGTTGTGAATGGCCTGGTCGATAAAATCGTAGCCGGCGCCCATCACCTGCGGCACGCCCAGAACCGCGATTCCGCCGATGATCAACCCCGCGATTGCCGGTTGAAAGTATTGCGTCCAGCGCGGCATGCTCTTCAGATATGGGCGCAGAACGCCAATTCCACCTGAGAAAACAACCGAAGCGAGTCCACCCGCGACCCCGAGCAGGGCATAAGCGATCAGTTCCACGGGGCGAATCATTTCCATGGGAGGAATGCGAAACAACGGCTGCGAGCCCAGAAACCAGCGCATCACCACCACGCTGGACACGGCAGAAAGCACCACCGATCCCAGTATTCCTGCGCTCCAGCGCCCGATTACTTCTTCGATCACGAACAGCACCGCAGAGATCGGGGCGTTGAACGCGGCAGCCAATCCAGCAGCAGCTCCAACTGGAGCGATCAGCCGCATGCGGTCGCGCGATAGATGCAACCTGCGCCCCAGCGCCGACGCCAACCCAGCGCCAATCTGCAACGATGGATCCTCAGGGCCCAGCGAATGACCGGATCCAATGGAAAGCGCTGCGGTGATGAATTTCCCAATCGCCGTGCGAAATGGAATGTACCCGTTATAGATATAAAGTGCCGCTTTGGTCTGATTGACCCCACTCCCTCGGGCGAGCGGAAACACGTGCAGCACTAAAGCGCCAATGGCCAATCCCGCGAGCGTGGGCGCCAGAACCAAGCGCAAATGGCTGGTCCCCGTTTCGGAGCCAAGAAAATATATGCGGCTAAGATCAATCGCGTAGCGAAAACACACGACCGCGAGGCCGGCAAAAATCCCGATAAATACCGACAGCGCGAGAAAAAATCTTTCCTCGCGAAATACAAATCGCAGCAGGAAATGCGGCGCATTACTTCGCCGGGCCTGCAACTCGCTTTCTAGTTCCCCGTTTTCAATTTGCGGTTCGGGCATTTTGTCAGGCGAGAGACTTTCCGGGACTAGCTGCCCTCATGGTTTTTTGCGATCAGCAACAATAGCAAATCATCTCCGGTCGGATTGCCGCACACGCTGCTGGTCTCGCGTTCAATATTAAAAACCAGGTCCATCGCTGCATCCGTCAATTCCGGATGTTGTCGCAAACTGCGCTCATTGAGCCGCGTCTTGAGGTCCATCCACTGTGCGTACAGGCTTTGCAACGGGGAGGTGCTCACATTCTTGCTACCGCTATTCTTGCTACCGCTATTGACGCAGGCATTAATTCGCGCCCCGGCAGTATCAAAATCGCTGAGGAGCACATGATCGCGCTTCGGTGCCGTAAAGAAATTGTAAGGATCCATCGCGGGAATCATCTTGCACTCTTTTAATAGTTCTGCGTTTTCGACGTCATTCGGCTTCGCTGCCAGCGCCGATGTGAGATACCGCTCCGCCACCTGGTACTGTCCCAGCTCAAACGCGGCCCTTCCGGCCTTTGCCAGGGCGTCCGGATTGTGTCGTTCCGACTTGAGGGCTTGCCGATACATCGCGAGCGCCCGATCATAATCCGGCACTCTCATAAACAAATTGCCTATTTGTATTTGCAGTGCGAAATCTTCGGGCACGTTTCTTCCAACAGCAATCAGCTCAGATTCGGCCATGTTGAATGCTTTATGGTCGAGCAGAAAATTGACCAGCTCAAGTCGCACGCCACGCTGCTGCGCCTCGGCATTCTCATTCCACACGGCGTAAATGGCATTGTGATAATAGCGCAGAGCCTGCGTAACGTCGTCCTTTTCTGCGTATATGCGGGCCAGTTCCAGATTGACTGAGCCATTCTCCGGTTCTCGCTGCCAAAGGCTAATGAGATACGCGCGCGCTTCTTCGGTTCTCTTCAGCGCGACCAGCGCTTGCGCCAGGCTAAGCTCATACCCGTAGTTGTCGCGGGAATAGGTGAGAGCAGTTTGAAAATCAGCTACCGCTTGTGCAAAGCGGCCCGTCTGCAAATCGCTTTGCCCGCGGCTCGACCACAGCATTCCGCGGTTCGCTAATTCGCGTTGATAGAGCCCAGACAAGCCGGTGACAATGAAGAAGAACACAATGGCGATCGCCGAGAGGACCACAATCACAAGCGGTTCTCGGGCCGAATACCAGGTAAGAGTTTGATCGTTGCCGTTTATTGGGGTTTCGCCCGGCTCTGACATCAATTCGCGCTTCACCACATTTGCACGGGCGTCTGAGGAAGCCGCTGTTTCACGGCTCATGTGTGGACCCCTGGTTTTGGATCTGGTCGACGAATGGACACCGGTTTGTTTTCAGTCTTGCGCGTACCAGCGACGATGTCAAATTCCGCAAAAATGTGACGCAGACAGTTCTGTCCGTGTGCGAGTAATGAAGCACCGCTTCAGCGCTGCAGATATGCCGTATGCAGAGCCCAGCGTCCGCATCTGACGGCAATATCCTTGAAATCGAACACCACCTGCTATTAACCAAAAAGTTTCTTCCGGGTAAGCTTTCGCGATTGAGCAGTGGCAAATCTAACGTGTTTATTCAATTTTTTTGCACAGCTTTTGTACATGAACTTTTGTGACCTGATTTGCACATCAATTTAAGGTGTTCGTCCGATTGTTGATGTTCTCTGGCGTTTGTAGCTTGTCGTTGGGGCCCCTCTTGTATTCCTAAGATTTCGACTCGGCACGAAGTCGCGTTCGTGCACACGCAGTGGTGTGGAATTAGGGGGCTAAATGAAGTACTTCGCGTTGGGGCTGCTCCTACTGAGCGGCTTGGTTTGGGCGCCACAGGTGTTCTTCAATCAGGGGTGGGCATCAATCGCATCGACTGATCCCGACTTCAGCATCGTGCTGTTCCCTGACACGCAGTACTACCACGGGCAGAACGATTACGTGTTTAAAGACCAGGCAAACTGGGTGGTCAGCCATCGGTCTTCACTTAATATCCAGATGGTGATTGGGCTGGGCGACATCGTGGATGGCGGTGGGTATCCGATCAACAGTGCCGGAGCCATTGATGGCAGCTGCGCAAACATCCCGGAGTCGAGCTGGCAGACGCAGTGGCAGGAATCGAAAGCGGCGGTTGCTATTCTGAACAGCGCCGGAATCTATTACCAGCCCACAATCGGCAACCACGATTACGACTGCGAAACGGACCGGCCGCAGCCGCGAGGCACAACCAACTATTTCCATTACCTCGGAAACTTGTCATTGAGTCCGACTGCGTATTTTCTGGATTCGAGCGGAAACCGCACACCGAATTTTTACAAGACCATGAAGATTGGATCTACGAATTACATGATCTTGTCGCTGGAACTGTTTCCCCAGAGCTGGGTGGTGGCAAAAGCCAACAGCTTGGTGTCGAGCTTCAACGGGCCGGTGATTGTGGTAACGCATGCTTACCTCGCCAACGACGGAGCCGGACCGAGTTTTGGCACAACGTTTCCCGCAGGATCGGCGTATCCCTTGTGCTCGGGTTTTCCAAGCAGCATTTATTCATGTCTGAATGATTCGCTGGCTTCGTACAAGCCGGTGGGGGGAGGTACGGATGGTATTGGGCTCTGGTATCAGTTGATCGGCGCGCACCCGAATGTCTTCATGGCGCTGAGCGGTCATGTGCGGAATCCGAGCCCGGGGAATTATCCGTTTGTGCCGAATTACAACGGCGCCGGACACGTGGACTGCAATGTCCAATCGTGGACGACGCTGTGCTCAAGTCCGTACCGCCCGATCCAGATTCTTTCCGATTTTCAGGGGCAGGGAAATAGCGGGTACTTCGGGTATGGGTATTTGCGAATCCTGACTGTGAGCCCGTCGAAAAAGATGGTTTCTGTGTTCACATACTCGCCCGCCATTGCGAGCACGCCGGGGAATTTTCCAACAGGAATTCCGGCTTACAAAACTGATGCTTACAACCAATACACGCTCAATTTTCCGAACACGTTTGGCGGGCCGGACAAGGAGATTACCTACATCGCAACACCGCATGACGGCAGCCATGTTCCGCTGACGTTTGGAATTTCGGCGACGGCGCACGGGCCGGACAGCGCCAGTCATATGCAGATTTACGTGGATGGAATCAAGCAGCGGGACTATTCGGGGGTGAACGCGTTGCCGACTGGAACGACGGTCACGTTGCCCGGATCAGGCGTGCATCGGGTTGCGGTGCAGACTTACGACAACACGAAAGCAACTTGGGTGAAGTCGGTGGTCTATGTGATGAACCCTTGAGGGACCGTCTGCTCCAGTGATGAGAGGTTCCTTCGTGGTCCTTCGTGCCCTTCGCGTTTTAGTATGTTTTTTCCCCTTTCCGGGTTTTTGCGATGAGAAGCTTGTAACCGCAGAGAACGCAAAGAGCGTAGAGAAAGAACTAAGCCTCGACTTCGAATTCGGGTTTGGCCGCGTAGTGAGAGTCCACATAGTCGTCGAGGATGCGAGTGAATTCCTCGACGATTTTGTCGCCGCGCAGGGTGGTGAGCAGGCGACCATCGACGTAAACAGGGGCTTTCGGCTCTTCGAACGTGCCGGGAAGGGAAATGCCAAGGTTGGCGTGCTTGGATTCGCCCGGGCCGTTCACCACGCAGCCCATCACTGCTACTTTCATGTCCTCAACGCCGGCGTATTGCCCCTTCCAGACCGGCATCTGCTCGCGCAGGTAGGACTGAATTTGCTGGGCCATTTCCTGGAAAAAAGTGCTGGTCGTCCGGCCGCATCCGGGGCAGGCGGTGACTTGCGGCGTAAAACTGCGGATTCCGAGCGATTGCAAAATCTGTTGGGCGACTCGAACTTCTTCGGCGCGATCGCCGCCGGGCGCGGGGGTCAGAGAGACGCGGATGGTATCGCCGATTCCTTCCTGCAAAAGAATTGACATGCCAGCGCTCGAGGCAACGATGCCTTTTGCTCCCATGCCGGCCTCGGTGAGTCCGAGATGGAGCGGGTAATCGCAGCGCGCCGCCAGCGAGCGGTACACATCGACGAGATCCTGCACGCCGCTGACCTTGGCGCTCAGGATGATCTGATCAGCGCGAAGGCCATATTTCTCGGCCAGCTTTGCTGAATTGAGCGCGCTGACGACCATCGCCTCCATCGTAACTTCGCGCGCGTCTTTCGGGTCGGAGGAGCGCGAGTTCTCGTCCATCATGCGGGTGAGCAGCGATTGATCGAGCGATCCCCAATTGACGCCGATGCGCACGGGCTTTTGATTTTCGACAGCGACTTCGACCATGGTCCGGAAGTTAGAGTCGTCTTTGCGGCCCACACTGACGTTGCCGGGGTTAATCCGATACTTGGCCAGGGCCTTCGCGCAGGCGGGATATTTCTTGAGCAGGATGTGGCCGTTGTAGTGAAAGTCGCCAATGATCGGCGCGCGGACGCCCTGCTGGTCGAGCTTCTCGACAATGTGAGGCAGGGCCGCGGCAGCATCTTCGTTGTTCACGGTCACGCGAACCAGTTCTGAGCCAGCCCGGGCGAGGGAGGCTACCTGCTCGACGGTTGAGGCCACGTCGGCGGTATCGGTGTTGGTCATCGATTGCACCACAACCGGTGCATCCGACCCGACCCGTACGCTGCCGATCGTGCAAGTTACAGTCTTTCGCCGCTGAATTGAGGCCATGTGGAAACTTCAGTTTAACAGGTACGCGGACGGACCTCAGCCGAATCTCTCTCACGTTGACCCGTGGTCAACCAGCACATAAAATTGTGCTGCACATATTTACGTGCTATTGGACTGAAGGCTTATGAAGACAAATGTCACTTTGAAGCTTGAACGCGACCTATTGCGAAAAGTGCGTGTGCTGGCTGCACAAAGAGACACATCTATGAACGCGCTCATGGTCGAGCAGTTGGAAAAAGCTGTGCGGGAACACGATGATTACGAAGAGGCCAAGCGCCGGGCGCTTGCAAGAATGAAGCGAGCTTCTCACCTCGGCTATACGCCCCCTGCATCTCGCGAAGAGTTCTATGAGCGATAAATACTTTGTAGACACGAACATCCTTATTTACACAGTAGATCTTTCGGCTGGGATCAAGTGCGCGCGAGCACAGACATTGGTTCGCGGACTTTGGGAAACGCGTAAGGGCGTGATCAGCACACAAGTTCTTCAGGAACTTTACGCGGCTCTACGGCGTAAGTTGAAGGCCCCAATGTCTCCGTCAGAAGCGGAAGAAGTTCTGCTCAGCTATTTTGCCTGGGAGGTTGTGATCAATAATCGGGCATCCATCGTCCGGGCCATAGAGTTTGAACAACGTTACCGCATTTCCTTTTGGGGTGCTTTGATGCTGCAGGCGGCTGAGAAGGCGGGCGCCCGCACCGTTTATTCCGAAGACCTCACCGATGGCGGGAGTTATGAGGGGATCGTTGTCGTCAACCCGTTTCATACCCAGGGCTAATTTTCTATGGCAGACGCTGCGCGATCGTCTTCGCGATGTCGTTATAAATGACGACGGCCGCGAAGAGCACCAGGAACACGAACGCCGCCTGGTAAATACGTTCCTTGATCGGCATGGAGATATCGCGTCCCATCAGGGTTTCGATGAAGAGCAGCAGGATCACGCCGCCATCCATGATCGGGATCGGCAATAGATTAAAAATCCCAAGATTCAGGCTGATAGCCGCGGTGAGAGCAAGCAGCGGCGTCCAGCCTTTTTCCTGCGCAGCTTCGCCAGCCTGCTGAGCAATTCCAATCGGGCCAGAAACCGTCTTCAGAGAAACCTTGCGCTGCACCAGCTTGCCAACAAGTTCCAGCAGAATCACAGAAAATCGCTCATTGTCTTTCAGCGAATGACTGAAGGCTTCTGGGAGCGGCAGATGGCTGACTTTGACGTCGGGTGAGTTTCTGAATCCGAGGCGATAATGGTTTTCACCGTTAGTCGGGGCCAGCACCGGAGTGGTATTGAAATTGAGGGTTTGTCCGTCCCGCTGAACGGTCAGTTCAACGGGCTTGTTCTTGATCTGCTGCAGGCGTTCGATCATGACCTGAATCGAGCCGACAGGTTGGCCGTCGAGGGCAACGATTCGATCTCCGGGTTTGATTCCAACTTTCGCAGCCGGAAGGCCGGGCTCGACGTCACCCACGATCACCGGTTCGTCCGGATGCCAACCTGCAGAGCCCACTTCAGAACTGGTGACGGGCACTGGCACTACCGAACCGGGAATTATCTGATTGCCGCGCCGAATGGTAAAGCTCAGCGGTTGGTTCGGGCTGAGCAGTTCCTTGATCTCCACCTGCTGCCATGTTGGGTTATGGACCCCGTCAATCTGGATGATGCGGTCTCCGCGCTGCGCGCCGACCTTGGCGGCAGGCGAATTCGGTTCGACGTAGCCGACAACAGCCTGCTCATCCATGTAGGCCGCGTATTCGTAATGGACCATGTAGACGCCAGTTAGCAGCACGACCGCGAGCAGAATGTTCATGAAAGGGCCGGCGATGGCAATAAGAAAACGGTGCCAGCGGGGATGTGACAAGAACTCGCGCGGATCGCCGGTGCGCTCATCCATCGGATTTTCGCCGCTCATCTTCACGTAGCCGCCGAGCGGGATGGCGTTGATGCGGTAATCCGTGTCGCCTTTGCGGAAGCCGAAAAGCCGTTTGCCGAAGCCGATCGCAAACTGCTCAACACGCACACCCAGCAGCTTGGCGATGGCGTAGTGGCCAAACTCGTGGATCAAAATCATGAATCCGAGGATGACAACAACCGAAACGAGTGATATGAGGACTGAATTCATTGTGAGTTAGTTTTCCCGTAAGGCAACCGAGGAATTGGCACGGCGGCCGGTGTTGCGGTTCAAGCTGGCTACCCTTTCGCGAGCGCTGGCCCGGGCTTTTTGATCCACGGCTAGCACTTCTCTAATAGATTCCATTTTGCCCACCCGCGTTTCAGAAACGATATGTTCAATCAATACAGGGATTTCCTGAAAACCTATGCTGCCGTCCAGAAACGCCGAAACCGCAACCTCGTCAGCGGCATTCAAGGCAACGGTCTTGCTGCCCCCCGCCTTGGCAGCCTCGCAGGCCAGCCGCAGACAAGGAAATTTTTCCATGTCCGGAGGACTGAAATCGAGGTGCCTTAAGTCTCGCAGACTAAAGTTCAGATCGGACGGAATGCGGTCTGGAAACATGAGCGCATAAAGGATCGGCAGGCGCATATCGGTTACCGAAAGCTGAGCAAGAATGCTGCCATCCACGAATTCGACAAGGGAATGGATCGTGGACTGGGGATGTACGATCACGCCAATCTGGTCGGGTGGCAAGTCGAACAAACGGCAAGCTTCGATGACCTCGAAACCTTTGTTCATCAGCGTGGCGGAGTCGATGGTGATGCGGTTGCCCATCTTCCAGGTGGGGTGGTTCAGCGCCTGCTCGACGGTAATTTCGGCGAATTTGGATTTGGGAGTGTGCAGAAACGGGCCGCCCGAGGCGGTCAGCCATATCCGGCGGACCTCTTCCATGCGGCCGCCACGCAGGCATTGATGAACGGCGTTGTGCTCGCTGTCGATCGGGAGGAGTGCCTTGTTCTGGCGGCGCGCTTCGGCAGTGATGAGTTCTCCCGCCGCGACGAGGCATTCTTTGTTGGCAAGGCCCACGGTTTTGCCGGCGCGCACGGCTTCGTAAGTGGCTTCGAGCCCGGCGACACCGACGATCGCGCTGACCACAAAATCGACATCAGGATGGGTGGCAACGCGCACGGCTCCGGCGGAGCCGTGGAGGATTTCGATCCCGCTCACTCCCGCCGACTTCAGCCGGTTCTTGAGATTCTCGGCGTGCGACTCCAGAGCGACGGAAATGATCCGTGGGCGCCAGCGCTGCGCCTGCTCGAAGGCGAGATCGAGATTGCGACCCGCGGCGAGAGTTACAACTTGAAATCGATCCGGAAAGGATTCGACCACACTGAGGGTGCTGCGGCCGATGCTGCCGGTTGATCCCAGGATCGCGATGCGCTTCATGGATAGGGATATGGTACTAGAAAGCTCTTAGCCTTTAGCTATCAGCTCTTAGCTTGCCCCGCGTTACTTGCAGTTTGACGCATTTCCACTCGGGCTAGAATCGGGGCTTCGGAATCAGGGACCCGGTTGATTGTCTGTACTCGACATACTGTTGCCCGAATGCTTTGAACATGAATCGTTCTTCCATTCGGCTCTTGACCCAAAATCCCAGCCAGAAGAAGGCAAATGCGGGCAGGGCACTGAACTTGTCGCGTGCCAGGCCGGTTCCGGCGAGCGCTACCAGCAGGCCGGAGTAAATCGGATGGCGAACCCACGCGTAAGGGCCGGTGCGAATCAGTTCGTGCCCGACCTTAATGGTTACTGCGCTGCTCCAGTTTTTCCCAATGTAAAACCTGGCCCAGACGGCGAAGGAAATTCCAGCTGCGGTCAGGAAGAGTGCGACGGCATCAAGCGCGGTGGTCCTTGGCAACAAGTGTATCCGCGTCCATGCGAAAGGGAGATGATTTGTAAACATCAAATAGGATGCAACTGCGACAGGAGTTCCGTAGAGCAAACGAGAGCCGAAAGGCTTCGTTTCCTGAGTGCGCTTTGTCTGGAGCATGGCTATCAACCAGACAGCAGCGAAAACCAGCCACAAAGCTGAGCAGATGTTAGCCGTGGTCATGAGATCAGCCCCCATCTTCTATACCAGATTGTGGCCGCGCCCGTTCCGGAATGCAAGGCTGTGCAGGAGGCCCTTCCAAAGGCCAACAGTTGGCTCGAGATCTCCGCGATCTCTGTGTTAGACGGTTCAGCCTAAAGCCTAAAGCCTGAAGCTTGAAGCTTGAAGCCTGGGATCCTCACTGCATCATCACGCGCCATGCGGCCCAGCACCAGAGCACAGGCGCGGCGAACAGCAACGCGTCAATACGGTCCAGCATGCCGCCGTGTCCAGGGAGGATTGCGCCCGAATCTTTTGCGCCAGCACCGCGCTTGATGAGCGATTCGACGAGGTCCCCCAGCTGCGACGCGATGTTCAACACGATGGAAAGCACGATGAAAGGAAACAAAGACCGGGGTTCGCTGAAGATGCCATCCTGCAGGTCTATGAGGTGTGCCTGCAGCAAGGCGCGGCTGATCGGCGGAGCGTAGTGAAACATCAGAATGCCGACGCCGACACTTGCGATCACCGAAGCGGCTGCACCTTCCCAGGTCTTGTTGGGGCTGACACGCGGAGACATGCGATGGCGGCCAAGTGGTTTGCCGATGAAGTAAGCGAATATGTCTCCAGCCCAAACAACGAGCAACAAGTAAAGAAGCAGAAATGCACCCCGCCATTGCTCGCGTAGTTGCACAAGAGACGCCATCGGCAGCGCAATGTAAACAAAAGCGAAAGCCGAAACCACAGCAGCGGGAAATCCAGTGGAAAGCTCGTTCCGGGACATTGCGATGGACAGAAAAATGAAAGGAGCGAAAGCGGCGGCGCACAAGCCCAAATAGGCGAAGCTGGCGGTCGCAAGCAGATCGGTCGCCCCAGGATGCACAGCGATCAAAAGAAAAAACAATCCGCAGAAAATATATGTGGGCAGGCGCTGGGGGCGAATTCCATATGCCTCAGAAAGCTTGAGCAATTCGCGAATCGCGAGCAGGGAAACAACTGCGGCCACGAATGCCAGCACAGGTACGGGCGCCCGCAGTACGATCAGCAGAACGATCGGGATGAGTACCACGGCGGTGAGTACTCGCTTGAGCAGTTCCAATTGGAATCAGCTCCGCAGCGCCCGCGAGGATGAAGATTCGTTCAAGCCGCCATAACGGCGGTCGCGACCCTGGTATTCGGCGATGGCTTCGAGCAGGTGAGTGCCGCGAAATTCCGGCCACAGCGTGGGAGTGACGTAAATTTCCGCGTAAGCGAGCTGCCATAGAAGGAAGTTGCTCAGGCGCATCTCGCCGCTGGTGCGGATCACGAGGTCGGGATCGGGCAGGTGCGAGGTGTAAAGGTGACGCGAGACCAAGTCTTCGTCAATTTTCAGGTGGTCGATTCCGCCATTGTTGGCAGCGGCACGAACCACGGACTGGAATGCATCAACTAGTTCCGAACGTGCGCTGTAGTTGAGCGCCAGGGTTAGCAGCATGCCGTTGTTGCGCGATGTTTCTTCGCGCGCCCAGTCCATTTTTTCCTGAACGGATCCAGGAAGCTCATGCAAGCGGCCGATGTATTGCAGGCGCACGTTGTTCTTGTGCAATGTCGGGACTTCCTGCTTCAAATAGCGAGAGAGCAGGTTCATCAGAAAGTCGACTTCGGTTTTGGGGCGGCGTTTCCAGTTTTCCTCCGAAAAAGCGTAAAGCGTGAGCGAAGGAATCCCGATGCGCGAAGCACACTCGACCACATAGCGAACGGAAGTGACCCCGGCGCGGTGTCCGGCGACGCGTGGCAGGTGGCGCTTGCGCGCCCAGCGGCCGTTGCCGTCCATGATGATGGCGATGTGTTTTGGGAGCCGGTCAGGATCGAGCCGCAGGTAAATCTCGGCTTCTTTTCGGTCCAGTCCGGCAGGAACTGTCGCCTGCAAGGAAATCCCTTCCGTTTCAGAAACTAACATAGGGGAAAGGGAGTTGCAACGAAGGGGAGGTAGGCATGGGGCGGCAGACGGCAGCGCCACCCTTTAAGTGATAGCTCCTTTTTGAACCGCATGTGTTGACACGGGCTTCACTTAAAAACTCCTGTCATCCTCCACGCGCGAATTGACTCGCAATGCGAGTCAGTTCACTTGGTCGGGATGACAGTACTCGCATCTACTGTTTTGATTCTTGCGGAACGATTGCGAGTTCCAGGCGCTCAGTTCGGCGCAGCACCGTAATCGTGTTCCTCACTCCAACCTGCGTATCGGTAAGCAGGCGATGCAGATCATCGACTCCGGCGACAGCCTGGCCACCAAAGGCGATGATGACGTCGCCTTCGCAGAGGCCTGCCTTCTGCGCGGGACTGCCGTCGGCGGGAGCGAGCACGATCACGCCAGTTTCTTTCGGCAGATCGTAAAAGCGGACGATGCGCCGATGCAGCGGCACGGTCTGGGCTTCGACTCCGATGTAGGCGCGGCGAATGCGGCCTTGCTGCAGCAGGCGGCTGGCGACAAACTTTGCGGTGTTAATGCCGATCGCGAAGCAGAGGCCCTGCGCGCCCATGATGGTCGCGGTGTTGACGCCGATGACATGGCCATCGGAGGAGACCAGCGGGCCGCCAGAGTTGCCGGGATTGAGCGAGGCGTCGGTCTGAATGACGTCGTCGATCATGCGGCCAGAATATGACCGCAGAGAGCGGCCCAGCGCGCTGACCACGCCGGCGGTGACGGTGTATTGAAACCCATAAGGATTGCCGATCGCGATTGCAAGCTGGCCGACGCGCAGTTTCTGAGAATCGCCCAGTTGTGCGGCGGTGAGGTTGGGCGCGTCGATGCGGACGACGGCAAGATCGGTTGCCGGATCTTCGCCGATCAAGTGAGCGGGGAAGCGGTGGCCGTCGGGTAGCGACAGCTCGATGCGCGAAGCGTTGTGGACGACATGGCTGTTGGTGAGCACCAGTCCGTCGGGCGTGAAGACGAAGCCCGATCCCCCGCCTTGCCGTTCGCGAGGCTCGCCGTTGCGGGCACGGCCGGCAGTTTGCGTGACCTCGATTTTTGCGACCGAAGGGCTGATTTTCTCAGCGGCAGAGACTACAGCCTGCGAGTATGCGTCATGAAGGGCCGAGTCGGGATGAGGCGCTGTTAACGAGGTGGTTTCAAAAGATTCCGATGAAAGAAACTGCATGCTGTGAGTAGATGAGAGAGGAAGCGGGCGGGATTCAGCAGCGATCTAAAGCAGTGTCAATGAGTGATATGGCGGTTTTTTGCCAACTATCCGGGCGAGCTGGACTGATCTTCCGGTTGTTCTGAGAATCGCTTGTCGTAGACATGCCAGAGAGAACGACCGACGAAATATCCACCCGAGGGCCTAGTCGTCGGCGTGATGCTGAGTTACCCAGTCACCAAGGCCGCGAGACGATCCCATACGGTGGTGTGCGCGACAAATACTTGTATGACGCAAACGCAGGCTATCGCCGCCCAGCCCCGGGCGAAATAGCGGTCCCACGTCCCGCTCATTAGCCACTTCACTAACCCCAGCAACAAGCCTAAGGTCAGCATTGGAATCCAGGGGGCAAGAACCACAAAGTAGGAACCATGCAGCGCCGCCCCGACGGGGCCTCTGATGAAGGGGATGCGAAAGAGTGCCGCGGTCATCGCAAACACTGTCGCGAGGCACATCATGGGTCGATGAATCTCCGGGCGACGGCGGTTGGTGAAGCCGATTGCGACGAGCACTCCGAATCCCACAATGTCAGTAACGGGAATAATTAGGAAGTGCCGGGCCCCACCGAAAAAACCAAAGGTCTGCGGTCGGTAATGAACTGAGCCAAGCGCGGTGAGCAGTCCTACGACGACGAGAAAAGCGGCCAAAACCGCGCCGCCGATGCCCATGGACATGTGGAGCTTCCGGTTACCGCTCACGATCAAACTGGATTGCACAATCAAGAAAATGACCCAAGCGGACATCCCGATGCCGTGGACGACAACCAACGGGGCAATCTGCGGGGTGAGCGGCCGCCCGGCGAAGGCTTGTCCGTGAAGATAAAACTGTTTGAACCCGAGAGCGACGGCAATAAGGAAGATGCAGCCCGCCAGGAGATAAAACCGCCGCTCCATTTGCTCTCGGCCCAGTCTGACGCTGGGCGCGACTGCTACTGCTGCAGAAGTACTCATTCGACCGCCTCCCTGAAACGTGCTCGGGCGCGACAACTTCGTCGACAAAGAAAAAATCTACTCCGCGTTGAAAATGAGGTCAATAACAATATAGGTAGGCGCACAGCATCGCTTTATGCCTAACTTGAGAGGTTTCGCCTGTTCAGGTTACTTTGAGCGCTATGGGGATTTATCAATAGTCTTGCGAGGTCTCTCTGCAAATCATTGGACTATCTTAGCCAGTGAAGATAGCTAGCCCCGCAAAACCCCAGCCCGACAAGAATGCATATATCCACGCTCGCCGATCCTTGCGTCTGAATAACGCGAGGCAAACAAAGATAACAAAAATGCCCAGCTGTACATAATAGTTTCCAAGCAAATTCGACAGACTGAACTGCCAACCGACAATTCCTGGTGCGTTCTCCGGACCGGGGGCAAGGACTGAGCGGGGATGGGGCTTGGGCCAAACAAACCACATCACAGCGTAGAGCACCACCTCTGCCACACCCACAACAAACTGGGTAAGGATGTCTCGATTCTCCCACGCGCTGTGTTTCTCGTTGCTCATGCTGGGCGGAAGTATAAATCCTCAACTTCCGAAATCAGGCGTTATCAGTCATTGACCACCTCACCCCGGTCTTTGGGCACAGTTCAGACACAGCGAAAACTGGGAGATGCGCCCAGCTACTTCACGCCCGCGGTTTCGGTGGTTTCTACGGCAACTTGCCTTAGCGTCAGCCAATCGGTCCGCACGCGGTCCCATTCCTGGATCATGATTCCGTAGGATTCGAAAAACTGCCGAATGCGCGGGCGGCCCCAGCCTGCGATGTCTTCGAGAATTGGCGCCAAAACTGCAAGCGCGCTGGTGCTTAACACGGTGCGCTTGGCGACCTGAGAAACGTGCTTGGCTTCGGAGACGGCGATGGTGTAGCCGTCGCGGACATTGGTGTTCAGCATGACGTGAACGTCGGAGCTGCCATCGCCCACATACACGATATGGTCGGGACCAATCTGCGCGCGAGTCTGCAGCTGATCGAGGACGAAAACTTTGCCGTATCCGGCCGTCGCGCGCGTGATGGTCTCAATTTCGCCGTTCTCTTTGTATTCGAAGTCGGTGCCGTAAATGTGATCTTTGGGGACGATGCCTTCGAGCGCGGACTGAACAATCTCGACGGGCGCAGCCGACAAGACATAAAAATCGAAATGGTAGCCGGGAATTCCGCTGTCGAGAATCTGGTAGAGCAGCGCGATATTTTCTTTCAGCCGGATGCGCTTGCCCACTTCGGCGAGATGTTCTCTTCGAACCTTGGCCTTGAACTCCGGATCATGCAAAAGCAAGTAGGCTAGCTCGGCTCCTTGCTGCACGAGATTCAGCCGCGCCATGCCGGTGGACTTGCGTTCAAACTCGGTAGTACCAATGCCGACAAGCTCCGCGAGCACATAGCCCGAATCGTTGAAGGTCAGTGTCTGGTCGAAGTCGCTGGCGAAAATGTATTCCTTGCGTGCGATGTCGTTCATAAAGTCATTAGATTACCGCTTGCGTGAAATGTCGGCGAAAAAAGAATCAATAGCAGAGATTGCGATTATTTATGCTGCCTTTACTTAATGCGCGCGGCAGTTGAAAATAAAGAGCTTGCCCGAAGGCGACGCGAGCGCTGGAATGAGCCTGTGCCTGGCTTGTGGAAGGCGCTTCGCTTGGGGCACGAGGAGAACGTTTAATCATGGCTGCTACCGGAGAACTCATACGGCTCATCAATTACGTCGACGACATAAACACAACTTTGCGCCGGATCCAAGCGTCCCTTTATGGCATGGAGGTTGACGAGCGGAAGAAGCTTGCCGAAGCCCTGCGCAATGCCGATAGCAAACTGCGCGAATTGTTGGAGCAGGTAGAGAAGTAGTGCGCAGCGTGACGAATGACGTCAAGACTATTGCCGTCATTGGCGCCGGCGAAATGGGCCGTGGGATCGCGCACGTGGCTGCGGTTGGCGGCTATCGCACCATACTCGAGGACATTCTTCCCGCGGCTCTCCGCAGGGCGGAAACAGAGATTCACGCCAATCTCGAAAAAGCAGTAGAGCTCAAGAATCTGTCGCCAGACGATGCCGGCGCTGCGCTGGATCGACTGTTGTTCGCGGGCAGCGTGGACGAGGCGGCCCGTGAAGCCGATCTGGTGATCGAGGCGTTGCCGGAAGAACTGGAATCGAAGATCGAGATCTTTACCTTGCTCGACAAGATTTGCCGCCCGGGAACGATTCTGGTGTCGAATACCTTATCGATGAGCATCACGGAAATCGCCAGCGTGACATATCGCGACAACAAATGCGTCGGAATGCGCTTCTTCAATCCGGTTCACGAGATGAAGCTTCTCGAGGTGGTGCGCGCTTTGGGAACGGACGATCAGACGATTGCGGCTGCGGTTGAGGTCGGGCGGCGGATGGGAAAAGAAGTCGTCGTAATCAAAGAGCCGCGCAATTCATCACCAGCCGCATGAATGCCATGTGATGGCAGGTTTCAGATTTTACATTTAAGACTCTCATGCTCAACGGTGGCGTTCATTCTGAAATCGCAATCTGAAATTCTGCATCGCCGGGCCAAGCGGGAACTTGGCTGATTGTAATTCCGTATCAACTACTGAGACCGGGAGGGAATGTTGAGACCTCCCACCGGAATCGACCCCCTGTTGTCCTCCCCGGCGGCAGGGGGACTATTTCGATTTGATCTCCTCGCGTTTCTTGGCGGCATCCAGTGGCCGAACCGGTTCGGTCATGCGTACCGGATCGAGAATCTCGTTGATTTCTTTTTCACTTAGCAGCTTCTTCTCGCGGGCGATTTCGATGATAGAACGGCCAGTGGCTACGGCTTCTTTGGCGATTTCGGCAGCTTTTGCGTATCCAATATAGGGATTCAGCGCCGTCGCTAGCGAGACCGTGGCCTGAACGTAGAAATTGCAGCGGTTCTCGTTGGCGGTGATGCCGGCAACGCATTTGTCGGTAAGCTGGCGAAGCATGTTGGTAAGGATCGTGATCGATTGCAGCACGCTGTAGGCCATGGTCGGCATCATGACGTTGAGTTCAAGTTGCCCCGCCTGCACGGCCATCGCCACAGCGACATCATTGCCGACTACCTGGAATGAGACCATCGCGGCTAGCTCGGGAATTACCGGATTAATTTTGCCCGGCATGATCGAGGAGCCGGGCTGCAGCGCCGGAAGATTGATTTCCGCCATTCCGGTATTAGGGCCCGACGAGAGCAGGCGCAGATCGTTCGAGACGCGAATTACCTCCAGAGCCAGATTACGCAGCCCAGAAGAAACTGCAGCCATGGCAATATTCGATTGCATGGCATAGCGCATGTCGTCGGCGGGGATGAGCTTTTGCCCGGAGATGCGCGACAAGTTCTTGATCGCTTTCTCCCGGTAATCGGGATGGGTGTTGATGCCGGTGCCGACAGCTGATCCTCCCAGGCCCAGCTCGCGCAAAAGCTCTGCAGATGAGCGGATCGCATCTTTGGCTCGGCGAATCGCGCCTGCATAGGCGGCAAACTCTTGCCCGAGGCGCATGGGAACTGCGTCTTGCATGTGGGTGCGGCCTGACTTCAGGATTTCGTGGAACTCTTTGCCTTTTTTCTCCAAGGCCGCGCTCAGCGAATCCAGGACCGGATAAAGCTTCTCCAGCTCCAGCAACGCGGCCAGCCGCATTCCGGTAGGGAAAACGTCGTTCGTGCTCTGGCCGTAGTTGACGTGATCGTTGGGATGAACCTTGGAGTAGTCGCCGAGATTGCCGCCGAGAAGCTCGACCGCCCGATTGGCGATCACTTCATTCGTGTTCATGTGGAAGCTGACGCCGGCGCCCGCCTGGAAAACGTCGACAACGAATTCGTTGTTCCACTTGCCCTGCTGGACTTCTTTGGAAGCTTGGATAATGGCTTTGGCGAGCTTCTCGTCTACCAGTCCCAGATCGCGATTTGCCTCGGCGGCGGCTTCCTTAACCATCCCAAAAGCGCGGATGAGCGTGGAATGGGCGCGCATGCCGGATATGGGGTAATTCTCAACCGCGCGGGCGGTCTGAATCCCGTAATAAACGGCAGAGGGAATTTCCTTGGTGCCGAGTGAATCTTTTTCCGTGCGCGTTGCGCTTTGCGTCAGCGTGGCCATGGGTGCTCCTGGAACACAAAATTATAGCTAACAACGCGCTCTCGGTTCTTGGCTCTCGGCCCTCGGTTGAAAGCGTACGCCGGAATCTCAAGCGGTACTTACAACAGGAGGAAAGCATTTAACCGCAGAGTTCGCAGACAGCAAGAAACGCGGAACCAGCAATTGCTCAACATTTTGAAGCTTTGGACACCAACAAGCAAACCCAAGACCCAAGACCCAAGAACCCAAGACCCAAGAACCCAGAGCCAAGAGCCAAGAGCCCAAAGTCGACGCAAAAGCAAGGCGCAGAGCCTGACGCCTGATCCCCCATGCTAGAATCAACATCTCTCAGCGGCACTTCGCCTCGGGAATCATCCTTGTCCACCAGGCATATTCCAGACACGCTACCCAAGCCCCAGTTGGAAGCGCGGGCTGAAATGCGTGCCGACGTGATTGTGATCGGCGCGGGCCCGACAGGGTTAGCTTGCGCCATTGAGGCACAACGAGCAGGCTTTAAGGTCATCAGCATCGATAAAGGCTGCCTGGTCAATTCCCTCTTCAACTATCCGGCGAACATGATCTTCTTCACCACGCCGGAGCTGCTGGAGATCGGCGACATACCCTTCAGCACTGCGAATCCGAAACCTAACCGCCTGGAAGCGCTCGAGTACTATCGCAAAGTCGCCGAGCATTACCAGCTGGACGTGCGGCAATACCAGCGCGTGGAGACGGTTACGGGCGACGACAACGACTTTCATATCACGACGTGCGACCGGCTCGGCCGTGTATACGACTACACCTGCCGCAAGTTGATTATCGCAACCGGGTACTACGATCGCGCGAACCTGATACACGTGCCCGGGGAAGATCTACCCAAGGTTTTTCATTATTATCGCGAGCCGCATCCGTACTTCGACAACGATGTTCTGGTGATTGGAGGCAAGAATTCGGCAGCGATTTCCGCGTTGGATCTGTGGCGGCACGGAGCGCGGGTGACACTTGTCCATCGTGGACCGAAGATGCACTCGCACGTGAAGTACTGGATCTTGCCGGATATCGAGAACCGGATCAAGAACGGCGAGATTGCGGCATACTTCAACAGCACCGTGCAGGAAATTGCAGCCAGCCATGTCATTCTTGATACGCCCGAGGGCGAGGTCATGATCAAGAATGATTTCGTGTTCGCGCTCACCGGCTACCATCCGGATTACGAATTCCTGCGGTCCGTGGGGATTGAGCTTTCGTCGGAGCAGTGCCGGCCGGTGTGCGACCCGGTAACGCTGGAGAGCAATGTGCCCGGGGTCTACGTGGCGGGCGTGATCGTGGCGGGATCGCGAACGAACGAGATTTTCATCGAGAATGGGCGCTTCCACGGTCAGCAGATTGCGGCACACTTGCGGGCGGCGCTAGGGAAGTAAGGAGTACGTTACGGGCCGTCCGTCGCCGCCAAGGTTCTACGAAGCCTATGGCTGCGGATTTCCTGAGTAATCGAAAGGCAGATTCCTCGCTGCTAAAGCAAGTCGGAATATATAGGGATTAATAACCCTGGGAAACAAAGCACGCAAAAGTTAAAACCCCGGGATGGATGTCCCGGGGTTTCCCTAAAGGGGGTTGAAAACCGAAATTACTTATTGAAGCGGCGACGAACCAGACCAGCGATGCCGACCAAGCCGGTTCCGAGCAGCCCAAGAGTGCCGGGCTCAGGAACCACGCTAGGAGTTCCGCCAGATGCAAAGCAGGTCGGGAAGTCGGTGATGTCGGTGCCGCCAGTTGGTGCGCCGCACGCAGGGCCAATAATGTGAACGCCAACTAGGCCTGTAATGGTTCCGTCAATGACCAAGTTCAACGTCCCTGAATTGAGGCCGCCGTTGGAAGGCGAAGCGAAACAAAGGGAATTGGTCTTGCTGCGGAGATTCGCGTTACATGGATGGCTCGCAATGCTCAGTGTGCTGGAACTGTCGAAGTCGATTCCAACATCACTGCCGGTCGCCAGAGTTCCTACCAAGCCAAGGGTATCTCCACCAAACCGGATTTCATTGCCTCCAGTCATGGTTATGCTGACGCAAGTGTCGCCAGCTGCGAGGGTGAATGTACCGCACATATCGCCGACGGTGGTGTCAAGGGTGGCGGTTCCTACGGTGGTGCCACCAAAAGTTATGGGTATGGATGTGGCTGAGGCAGCTGGAACGATCGCCAAACTTGCTGCGATTACCAGGGCCAGAATTGAAATTTTTAAGCTGGTGTTTCGCACGACTTTTCCCCCTTCTGGGACGTGAAGTACTCAGGTAACACGTTACTAATGGCACGATAAGGGCCAATCACCCGTGGAAATCGATGATAAGTCAAGTAGATGAAGAACAAACACTTAAATATCATTCCGATGATACTTTCCCAGCTACTCTCCCCTGAAGTTGCAAATTCCTGCACATTTTATGCTCCGTGTTTGACATTGAAAATTTCCTACAACTTCTGTGTTATCAGGTGAGTAGGTGGTCTATTTTGGCCGCCATGATGAAGTCGCTTTCAGTCAAACCGTCGATTTTGTGGGTCCAAATCGTAATCTCGACCTTACCCCAGGTGAGCAGGATATCGGGGTGATGGCCCTGCTCTTCGGCAAGCGCACCGACCCGGTTTACAAAATCCAGGGCCTGCCTGAAGTCAGGGAAGGTGAACGTGCGGGTGATGTGGTGCTCGTTGATGACCTTCCAGTGGGCCCAATCGGGAAGCTGCTTGTGGATTTGAGCTAGTTCTTTCCCTTTTAGCGGGGGGATTCCGCCACGGCAGGGAACGCAGGTTTTGGACGCGAGATCAGGCATAGGAAGATCAGCAACTAGCAATTGGCATTTAGCTTAGCCGCACATCTTCGCTAACGGCCAATTGCCAAGTGTTAAGAGCCGATAGCCAAGAACCAAGAACCGAAGCCTACTAGAACGGAATATCTTCATCGCTGATTGGCGATGACGATACCGCAGCCGGTTCGTGCTCAGGCGTGCGCTGGTCGAAGTTATTGCCGCCAGCCGTTGCACCTCGAGAATATCCGCCTCCGTCACCAGCGCCTTCGCCACGTCCACTGAGCAGCACAAGCTCATTCGCAACGACTTCGGTCATATAGCGCTTCTGATTGGTCTGCTTGTCTTCCCAGGAACGGGTCTGCAGCTTGCCTTCGATGTAGACCTTGCTGCCTTTTTTCAGGTACTCTCCGGCAATTTCCGCCAGGCGTTGCCAGAGAACGATGTTGTGCCACTCGGTGCGGTCCTGCCATTGGCCGTCTTTGTCCTTGTATCGTTCGTTGGTGGCAAGCGACAGTTTAGCGACCGGGGTTCCGCTGGGAGTGTATTTGACTTCGGGGTCCTTGCCCAGGTTCCCGAGAAGAATGACTTTGTTGACGCTTTTTCCGGCCATGGAAACTCCTTAACTGCGATGATCAGAGATGAATTGTTCGAGTGCCACAACTATAGCAGTTTTGCTGTGGTTGAAACGAGGATTTGACGCGAATAAGTTTCGGTTCGGGAATGTTGAAAGCTTAAAGCGCAGGTTGCGAAGATCGCAAAAGAAGACTCACTGAGGAGGCGTGTTGCCGATTGCGATGAAGGTCATCTCTTGCGCCGGGCTTCCTGTGCGGCGCTTCCAGTCAAAAAATAGTCCGGCATAAGTATCGGTGATGTAGTCGGCCTCGACAATGCCAAGATCACGGGCTACGGAATCGATCCAATCGCCCGGTCCCTCGATCTCCGCGAAATTGCCGATGGGAGTTTCGTCGATGACTACGTGGCCGTGCTCGCCCTGCCATTCGGCACGAAATTTTTCGTAACGGAACGTAGGCTCGAACTGCAGAGCACGCAGAATGGCCTCCATTCTGATGCCATCCTCGACCTCGGTTTCAGTTTCGATTCTCACTTTGTGCGGTCCGGCAGAATCGGCGGACTTAGCTTTGTGAGTGAGAACCCAGGTCTCGCCATACTTGCGCAACCGGAGAAGGTCGCCGCGATTTCTGAGCGGATGGCCGGGCAGATCGAACAGCGTGTTCATCTCATGCGTGCTCGGCGTGATCTGCTTGAAGCCGAGTTGGTGAAGGCGCGAAGTGAGGTCTTTGGCATCAGCAACTCGGAACTTGATTTCGGTTTCGTTCGACGAGGACATCGGTTTGACTTTGAGGACCGTTTAATCAGCAAAGGTTGGCAGCTTGACCAGATCACTCTCGGGGACAGATTCGAGCGGCTGCCCAGCTTTGCGCCACGCCGTGAGTCCGCCGGCGATCACGAATGCGCGAAATCCTTGTTGCCTGAGCATCAGCGCCACCCGGGCGCTGGTCGCCTCGCGCGCTCAAGTGCAGTACAGGTATATATCCTTGTCGTGCGGGAGGTCTTTAAGTTCGTCGGCCAGGCGATTTGGCTCCAGTCGGATGGACCCCGCGATACGTGATGCCCCGGAATCGTAGTACCCATGGCTGCGCACGTCGACGACGAGTACATTCGCCCGCTTCTCGGAGGCAATGCGATTGGCCAGTTCCGGCACCGCAATGCGTGGAACGACGTCCGTCACTCTATAGCGCCAGTACTGCACGATGCGATAAACGATGTATACAAAAATGGCGACCAGCACGATCTCGGCGAACACATGCCCTGCACTTTGAATGCGCCGAGTTATGCGGGCAACAAAATCACGCGATGCATAGCCGAGGCCGCCGTAAGCGAGCACGTACAAGCAAGCTCCCATGACGTCAAAACGCAGAAACTGGAGCGGTCTCATCTTCATGCTGCCGGCGAGCGGCGGGGCCATGGTATTGATGCCGGGAATAAACTTGGCGAACACTAGCGTCATGCGGCCGCGCTTATAGAAAGATTCGGCCGAGCGGAGGATGCAGTTCTCCGGATTCAGCGACAAACGGCAGAGTCCGGCAAGCAAAGCCCAACCGGTATAGCGTCCGAGGAAAAAGAGCAAGGTGTCGCCGATCATGATCGCGACAATCGCACACGAGAAGGCGATGGTAGCGCTGAGGACGTGAGCAGCAGCTGCGGCGCCCACTGCAATCACAGCGAGCGCGGCAGGAACCGGCAAGCCGAGAGACTCGCCCAGCGCAGCCAGAAAAATCAGCAGATATCCGTGCTGGGAAACCGAGTTGAGCAGACTATTCATTCAAAATACAGAGTACATGAAAAAAGGCGGCCGAAGCCGCCCGTCTTAGCAGGAATAAAGGCCCGACTACATTGACTTTTCTTTCTCGGCTCCCAGCATCTTCACGGTCATCACATGAATGCTGTTCTTGTCGGCATAGACATGGGCCTTGAGCTGCACGTGATGGCCTTCGTGACCTTTAAGCTTTTCGGGATTCATCACGTCCCAGCTCTTCTGGTCGGCATCGTCGACGAAAGTGACCTTATCGCCTTCAGCCTTGACGGTTCCTTTAAGAGTTTTCAGGGGCGCTTTCGCGGCCATCTTGCTGCTGGTTTTACCCATATCGCAGCTCTTGCCCGTTTCTTGTGCGAGAGCGGCAGTGCTGAATGCTAAACACACGGCTACTGCGAGCATCAACAGCTTTTTCATAGACACCATCTCCTTTGCGAATTGCACCGTGAATTAGACTCCAGTTTCAGGTTACGAATCAAGTTCAGCTGTGGATTGGCAGCGTCTGAACTGATCAACCACAAAGGGGACCAAGGCTCACGAACTCTACAAAAGCTTTACTTCGTATTCTTTAGGGTGAACTTAGAACGGCTTGTGGAAGCCTTCTATTTTTCGCGGGCAACTACAAATTCTGGCGCCCAGAGCAGAGCGCGTTTGATTTCTGAGTCAGGGAATGTGCAAATGGCTTTGCGGGCGGAATCGGCATATTGCATCGCCCGCGCGGTTGCAGATTCCAAGGCGCCGTAACGCTCGAGCATGGAAAGGATTTCGGGATGGGTGACTCCGTTGAACGCCCTTTGCTCTACGACGGTCGCGATGCGGTCGCGTTCTTCGTGAGTGCAGCGCTCGAGCGTATGGATGACAGCCATGGTGACTTTTCCTTCACGCAAGTCGCTGGCGACGGGTTTGCCTAGCACATTCTCGGAGGCAGTGAGATCGAGAACATCGTCGACGATCTGAAATGCCATGCCGAGGTCCCGGCCATACTTTGCGACTTGCTCCTCCTGTTCGGGAGTAGCGCTGCCGAGGATGGCGCCCAAGCGCATGCACACCGAGAACAGGCAAGCGGTTTTGCGGTAGATGAGATCAAAGTGCTCCTCGAGGGAGATGAGCTTGCCGAGCTTCTCCATTTGCAGCAGTTCGCCTTCGACCATTTGCTGGGTGAGTTCGATAAGGGCGTCGAGGATGCGGAAATTGCGCTCCTGAACCGCAACTTTAAAGGCCTGCATGTAAAGCCAGTCGCCGGCGAGCACGCACTTGGAATTCCCCCACTGTGTGTTCGCCGCAGGCCGGCCGCGGCGGGTTTTGGCTTCATCGATAATGTCGTCATGGACCAACGTTGCAGTGTGGATGATTTCGACGACCGCGCCCAGCTTGATAGCGCCGCGGCCCTGGTAATTGAAAAGCTTTGAAGAGAGCAGGAGCAGCGCAGGTCGAATGCGTTTGCCGCCCCCGCCGCGAAGATATTCGCCGATCTCGGTGATCGCGGTGACGTTCGAAACCGTGTCGCGACCAAATTCGCGCTCGATGGCGGCCAGGTCGTCGCGCAGAAGCTCGAAGACTTCAGAACCGTTGATTACGCCGTTCGTGATGACAGAGGTGCTCATTCTCAAATGCGGTTCTGGGCTTTAGGCTCTCGGCTCTCGGGTAATACGTTAAATGAGAATTTCACAGTTAGGTAATCAGCGGCCTCAAATCTGAAACCTAGAGGCCGAAACGCCACAGCCTAAAGCCTAATTCAATTTGTCCTGTAATTCGTAAACTGCATATCAATGCCGAAATCCTGTTGCCGCAATAAACCGATAATTTCCTGAAGCGTGTCGCGGTCTTTGCCGCTGACGCGCACCAGGTCGCCTTGAATTGAGGCTTGCACTTTTTTCTTGGAATTCTTAATTAGCTTGACGATGTCGCGGGCCTTCTCGATCGGAATGCCTTGTTGCATGGTGATTTTCTGCTTTGCGGTTGCGCCGGCGGCTGCCTCAACCGGACCATAGGTCAAACCTTTCAGTGGGACTCCGCGCTTGACCAGTTTCTGCTGAAAGATGTCGTTCACGGCCTTGAGTTTGAATTCGTCAATTGAATGCAAAATGATCGCGTCCTTACCTTCGAGCGCAATGTTGGATTTCGAATCCTTCAAATCAAAACGGGTTTGAATTTCTTTCATAGCCTGCTGGATCGCATTCGACACTTCCTGCAGGTCGATTTTGCTGACGATATCGAAAGTGTTCTCGGGCATGACTTAATAGATTAACTTGGGACGCGCAAAACTGCACTTTTTCGCTAAGCCGAGCTGCTGCCTGGCGGAAGGGAAAAGAAACGGTAGAAGTTTTGGGATGTGCGCTCACCGGCGTCTTCCGTTGAGATGCCGCGCAGTTCGCCGATCTGGCGGGCGACTTCTTTCACGTATGCCGGCTCATTGCGTTTTCCACGATAGGGAATCGGCGCCAGATACGGACAATCGGTTTCGATCAGCATGCGGTCGAGCGGAACCTGAAGCGCCACGTCGCGAATTTGCCGGGCTTTAGGAAACGTGATATTTCCGGCGAAGGAAATCATGAAGCCGATGTCGAGAGCACGCTTGGCATGCTGCCATTTGCCGGTGAAGCAATGCAGGATTCCACCGAGGCCGGATGGTTTCCAGTGCTGCTCGATCAATGCGAGGCAGTCATCCCAGGCATTGTCGCTGTTGTCGGAAGGACGGCAGTGGATGACGATGGGCAACTTGGCGGCGGTGGAAATTTCCATCTGGCGCGTGAAGACGTTCTTCTGAGTTTCGCGAGGAGAGTGGTCATAGTAATAGTCGAGGCCGATTTCTCCCCAGGCGATGACTTTCCGGCTGCGTGAGAGCTGTTCAAGGTGGGCAAAATCGGCGTCAGTGGCGAGTTTCGCCTCGTGAGGATGAATGCCGATCGTAGCGTAAATGAAATCGTGTTGTTGCGCGATTTTGACAGCGCAGTCGAGCGTTCCGGGACCGTCGCCAGTACCCACGGCGAGCATGTTCACGATGCCGGCTTCGCGGGCGTGAGCGATGACCTGGTCGCGATCAGAGTTGAAGCGCGGGCCATCGAGATGGCAATGGGAGTCGACAAACATGGATGTTAGTTAAGAGGCGAGCCGAGCGTCGCTCGACCGGACGGGCGAGGGCGCACGTCCCGATACGATTACTTTAGTCTCGCGCCCAGTGGCACATCCTCCAGAAACCCGGCCAGCACCGGCCTTCCGCCTTCGAGCGACGCGGCCAAGAGCATGCCATTCGACTCCAGTCCTCGCAGCTTGCGAGGTGCGAGGTTGGCGACGATCACGATTTTGCGTCCCACGAGCGTTTCCGGCGCATAAGCTTCGGCGATGCCAGCGACGATCTGGCGAACTTCGGTTCCAAGGTCCACCTCGAGTCGCAGCAGTTTGTCCGCACCCTTCACTCTTTCGGCAACTTTGACCTGCGCGACCCGAAGTTCGACCTTGGCGAAATCGTCGATACTAATTTTTCCGCCAGAGATTCCACCCGCAACAGTAACCACAGGTTGAGCCACAGGCATTGAGCCCTGCGTGGCTCCTTGGGAAGACGCAGCCTGAGCTTTTCCAGGCACGGCTTCAGCTTCGGTCGCGCCCGCTGCCTGAAGGCGATTCTTTTCCTCCATCTGCTGCATTCTTTCGATCGCACTCTTGTCGGCGCGGGGGAACACAGGCTCAACTTTCCCGAGTTTCGTCCCTAATTTCAGTTGTCCCCACTTCAAATCAGATAACGAAAACTTTGAAATGTCTCCCAGCCCGAGCTGCGCCCAAATTTTCGCTGTAGCTTGCGGCATCACCGGATGGGCGAGCGCGGTAACAATTCGCAGAGCCTCGGCCGAGGTGTATAGAACGGTTGCCAGGCGCGCGCGGCTCTCCTCGTCTGTCTTCTCCCCGAGCGCCCATGGCTCATTCTCGACAATGTATTTGTCTACAGCCGCAATCAGTGCCCAGGCTAATTCCAGGGCGCGAGAGAACTGGAACTGCTCAAACAACTCGTGAAACTCTGTGACGGTGTGGTGCGCAAGCGCCGCAACCATATCTTCTTCGGCGGTGTGCGCAGCTGCGTGCGAGGGATATGGCACCTCGCCGCGAAAATAGCGCGTGATCATGGCCAGCGTGCGGCTGGCGAGATTTCCCAGCCCATTGGCGAGATCCGAGTTGTAGCGATGGACCAGCGCGTCGAAGGAAAACGAACCATCTTGTCCGAAAACGACTTCACGCAGCAGAAAGTATCGCAGCGCATCTCCGCCAAGCACATCGAGAATAGTTTCCGCGCGAACAATATTTCCCCGCGACTTCGACATCTTGCTTTCTTCGAACAGCAGCCAGCCGTGAGCGAAGATCGACTTGGGCAGCGGCAGGCGCGCGGCCATCAGAAATGCAGGCCAGTAGACGCAATGAAATCGAACAATTTCTTTGCCGATCATGTGCACGTCGGCCGGCCAGTAGTTCCTGAATTTCGAATCGTCCTCGCTGCCGTAGCCGAGCGCCGTGATGTAATTCGCTAGGGCGTCGAGCCAGACATAAATCACATGCTTCGGATCGTCAGGAACTGGAATGCCCCAGGAGAACGTGGATCGGCTGATGGAGAGGTCGCGCAGCCCAGAGCGCACGAAGGCGATGACTTCGTTGCGGCGAGTATCGGGACGAACGAAATCAGGTTGCGAGGTGTAGTGCTCCAACAATGGTTGGGTAAATGCCGACAGTTTGAAGAAGTAGTTCTCTTCTGTCACTGTTTCGGTCGGGCGGCCACACGTGGGGCAAGGGGCCCCTGGTTCGGCCGAGTCCACATACAGTTCGCATGAGACACAGTACTGCCCAGTGTAGGTTCCTTTATAAATGTATCCGTTGTCGCGAATTCGCCTCCACAGCTCCTGCACACCTTTCTTGTGGCGTTCGGAGGTAGTGCGGATGAAATCGTTGTAGGTGAGGCCCATCCGGTCCCACAACGCGCGAAATTCCCGGGCCACTTCATCAGTCAGTTGCTGGGGCGATTTGCCGGCGGCTTCCGCCGCACGCTGAACTTTCTGCCCGTGCTCATCGGTGCCCGTCAGAAAGAACGTGTCAATGCCCATCATGCGCTGGCGCCGGGCGATCGTGTCGCAGGCAATGGTGGTATAAGCGCTACCGATGTGCGGGCGCGCGTTTACGTAATAGATCGGAGTCGTAATGTAGAACTTGTTCGCCATAGGGTAATGAACCACGAAGGACACGAAATGCCACGAAGGGTTCTACGTGGTGTTCCTTAGTCGCCCCTTCGTGGTTACTTTGTCCTGAGATATTCCTGGACCGCTTCCTGCATGATGATCTTCAATGGTACACGGTGCTGGGCGGCAATGCGGCGACAGTCTTCGTATTCTGGGGCATAGCTGGTTACGGTGCCGTTCAGGCTAGCGAGTTTTATGCGGACCTCGCCGAAGCGCGTAGAAACCGTCTGCCATTTTCGCGCCAGGATTTGTCTTTGCTCCTCGCGGCGGCGCACGCCGAGCGTCGTGGTTTCCGCAAAAATCATTCGCATCAGCTCGTCAGCTGTTTCCGGTTTGGCCAGCACGGTCAGGAGTGTTCCAGGACGATTTTTTTTCATTTGTACGGGCGTGGTGAAGACGTCGAGCGCGCCGCTTTCGAGCAGGCGGTCTAACAAATAACCGAAGACTTGCGGGTTCAGGTCGTCGAGGTTGGCTTCGAGCACGGAGATGGTTTCGCGCGAAATGTGAGCGCCTTCGGCTGCATGCTTGGCGATCAGATCTTCGCCAACTGTGATGCGCAGAACGTTGGCATGTCCGGGGATGTCGCGGGTTCCAGCGCCGTATCCAATTTGCTCAATTTTCATTTGCGGGAACTGCGCGAAGCGCTTAGCCAGCGTCGCGACAATCGCCGCGCCGGTGGGCGTAACCAGTTCGGTTTGAATTCCGGATGAGTAGACGGGCGCGCCTTTGAGCAGTTCGACAGTCGCCGGTGCGGGAACAGGAAACGTCCCATGTGCGCACGTCACGGTACCGCCGCCGACGTTCAGCGGCGAGCAAACGAATGCATCGACGGCGAGAGCCTCGGCGCCCGCTGCGGCGCAAACAATATCGACGAGCGCGTCCACCGCGCCGACCTCATGAAAGTGAATTTGATCGATTGGAACGTTGTGAATGTTGGCTTCCGCAGAGCCGAGCTTTTCGAAAATCGTGATCGCAGTCTGCTTAGTGGACTCGCGCAAGGGGGCGTTGCGAATGATCTCGCGGATTTTCGATAACGAGCGTCCATGATGATGGTGATGTTCAGCATGTTCGTGCTGATGCGCCTGAACATTCGTGTGGGAATGATGCGAGGCGGAGTTCAGGCGTGGCTGATTTTTTTCGCCGTCGATGATGACGTCGGCCTTGCTTGCGCTGATGCCGCTGCGGTTCACGCGCGAGAATTCCAGGCGTGCACCGAGGTTCAGAGCAGCGACTGCCTGCTCAAAAACCGACTGTGGAACTCCAGCATCCATCAAAGCGCCAAGAAACATGTCGCCGCTGATGCCGGAAAAGCAATCGAGGTAGGCAATTCGCATAATCGTTGTTGAAAACCTTGAAGCGCAGAGTTCACAGAGAAAACATCGAGCTCCAAAGATAATTCTAAAGGGTTCCTTGAATTGGATGAAATGCGAGGTTCTGCGAAAGACGTGTTTGCGAAACGGCGTACGACGCTTTGCTAGAATCAGTTTTCTTAAAGAAAATCAGGAGAACTCTTGTACCGGCATCTGGAACGACGGCTGGCCCAACGTGTACGCCAATTCCTACGCGACAAGTATGGACTGGAGCTTGAAAAATTAGTTATCGCGGAACCGCCTGACGTCAAGCTTGGCGAGTACGCGCTGCCGCTAGCTTTTGAACTGGCCAAGAAACTTCGGAAGCCACCGCGCAAGATTGCGGAGGAAATTGCTGCTGAGATTGGCCCCCTTGAGGGGTTTGAGAACTTTTACGTTGCAGGTAACGGGTATATAAATGCCCGCCTGGATCGCGGGGCTCTCGCTGCGGCAGTGGCGAAGGGAGAAGAACCGCCGGCGGAACATCCGTCGGGCAAGATCCTTGTCGAGCACTCGAGTATCAATCCCAACAAAGCCGCGCATATTGGGCATTTGCGCAACGCGATCCTGGGCGATACCTTCGTTCGCTTGCTGCAGTTCGCCGGGCGCGAGGTTGACGTTCAGAACTACATCGACAACACCGGCGTCCAGGTCGCGGACGTGGTGGTCGGGTTCCTGCATCTTGAAAAGGAGTCACGTGCGGAGATCGAGCAGCTCACGCGGAAGCCGAGGTTCGATTACTACTGCTGGGATTTGTATGCGCGTGCGTCGCAGTGGTATGAGCAGGATCCTGAGAACAAAAGAGTCCGGCTGCAGACTCTGCACGAAATTGAACACGGCGGAAACGAGACGGGCGCGATTGCGGAGTTGATTTCGACTGCGGTATTGCGCCGGCATCTGGAAACAATGAACCGGCTCGATATTGAGTATGACTTCTTGCCTCGGGAGAGCGAAATTCTCCATCTGCATTTCTGGGACGCGGCGTTTGCCAAGCTAAAAGCCGCCGGGGTTTTGTATTTCGAGACCGAAGGCAAGAACAAAGGCTGTTGGGTGATGCGGCGCGCGGGAACGGAAAAATCTTTAACTGCAAAGGATGCAGAGAGCGAAGAGGAAAACACAGAGGAAATCTCTGAAGAAGACCAGAAAGTCATCGTGCGTTCCAATGGCACGGTCGGATACGTCGGCAAGGACATTGCTTATCACATGTGGAAGTTCGGACTGCTGGGGAAAGATTTTGGCTATCGCAGGTTTTGTGAGTATCCGAATGGGCATCAGTGCTGGATTTCGGCGGAGCAGGGCGAGAAGGATCATCCGCACTTTGGCGGCGTGGGAGAAATCTACAACGTGATTGATTCGCGTCAGGCCGAGGCGCAGAACACCGTGATCGAGGCGCTGCGCGGTCTCGGGCATGAAGAAGATGCCGAGCGTTACACACATTTTTCCTACGAGATGGTTGCGCTGACGCCGAGGTGCGCTGAGGAGTTGGGGTACGAGCTTTCAGAAGAGGATAAAGTTCGCTCGCACATCGAGGTTTCGGGGCGAAAAGGTTTCGGGGTAAAGGCGGACGACTTGATCGACGCGCTCATCCGGGCCGCCAAGCGGGAAGTGGACTCACGCCATACCGAGCGGCCGGACGCAGAGCGGCAGAAAATTGCTGAACAAATTGCGATTGGGGCGCTCCGGTATTTCATGCTGAAGTACACGAAGTCCTCGGTAATCGCATTCGACTTCAAGGATGCGTTGAGCTTCGAGGGCGAGACTGGCCCCTACGCGCAGTATGCTGTGGTGCGCGCGACGAATATTTTTCGCAAGGGCGGATTGGATGCGGATACCTTCGCTGCTGAGGGCGTCGACTTCAGCAGATTTCTCGCGTCCGCTGATGGCGGCTCTGCCAACGAGCTTTGGGAGCTTTGGCTGGCGGCGTCAAAGACCGCGTACGTGATCGATCAATGTATCGCAACGACTGAGCCGGCGTATCTGGCAAAGCATGTTTTTCAGCTGGCGCAGCTGTTCAACACGTTCTATCACCGCTATCCAATTTTGACCGAGCCGGACGAGGCACGAAAGAAGTTTTTGCTGGCCACGGCGGCGGTGGTAGGGCGTGAGCTGATTCGGGCGCTAGGCGTGATGGGGATCGAAGTGCCGCCAGTAATGTGAACCCTAACTTCGGCTTCTTCCACCCGCAACCATCAGCCCTCCCCCGACGGCAATCAGAATGACGCCCACATATGGCGGCAAAAGATCGCTGTGGTGCGTGTTGACGCCGACGTGGATATCGCCCGCGTCGAGTCCGTGGCGCTCGGTGTGCGAGATGGGAACGAAGAAGGACAGAATGCCGAGCACAACGATGATGAGGCCTATTACAAGTAGGGCTTTCATAAGTTCCTCCTGGTCGCGCGCGCAAAAAAGCAGGTTCCTTAACTGTACGGGGCGCCCGGAACAACAAGTGCAAAAGGCATATCCTCAGAACAACTGAAATCGTGCCTCCCTGATCGCGTGTTTCTCCTTCTCTCTGGGTCTCCGTGGTGAACTAAGCCTTTTCAAGATCACGCGCGAATTCCACCAGGCTACGAACCGCGATTCCTGACGGCCCTTTTGCAATCCAAGGCTTATTGTCCTCCATCCACGCGGTTCCGGCGATGTCGAGATGGATCCACGGAGTTTCTTCCGCGAACTCCTTGAGGAAGGCGGCGGCAGTGCAGGCGCCACCCCAGCGTCCGCCAGCGTTCTGCAGATCGGCAATCTGCGAGCGCATCATTTCCAGATATTCGTCGCCGATCGGCAAACGCCACATCTTTTCTCCGGCTGTTTCAGTCGCCGCTTTGAAGCGATTGTAGATGCCGTCGTCGCTGGCGAAAATTCCGGCATTCGCGTATCCGAGAGCAACGACGACCGCGCCGGTGAGCGTAGCCGCGTCGACCAGGTGGGTGCAGCCGAGCTGGCGAGCGTAGCAGAGGCCGTCGGCAAGCACGAGGCGGCCTTCGGCGTCGGTGTTGATGATCTCGATGGTTTTTCCCGACATCGCAGTCTGAATATCACCTGGTTTTTGAGCTTTCCCCGACGGCATGTTTTCCGTGGCGCAGACAATTCCGATTACTTTGACTTTCGCCTTCAGCAAGGCGATGGCGCGCATAGCGCCCAGCATGGTGGCGCCGCCGGCCATGTCGTACTTCATTTTTTCCATGCCGTCGGCCGGCTTGATGGAAATGCCGCCCGTGTCGAAGGTGATGCCTTTGCCCACCAGTCCGAGGACGGGCTTCTCCGGTGCGCCAGCCGGTTCGTATCGCAACACGATGAGTGCTGGAGGCTCATCTGATCCTTGCGCGACTCCCCAGAACGCGCCCATTTTCAGTTCCTGGATTTTGTCCGCGCCGTAAACCTCGCACTTCAGCCCCGTTTCTTTTGCCATCTGCTCGGCGCGCTTTGCCAGGATCATGGGCGTCATGCGGTTTGACGGCTCATTAATGAGCTCGCGAGCGAAATTCTGCGATTCGGCGACGGTGCGCGCTTCATCCAGTGCGCGCTGAAGTGACGCCTGATCGCCGGACGCGACGACGGTCATTGATTCGATTTTCTGGTCCTTGCGGTCGCTCTTGTAGGTGTCGGGATCAAAATCGCCGACTGTGGCGCCTTCGACGATGGCTCGCACCGCTTGCTCGGAGGGAAGCTGCTCGGGTACTGCAAAGGCAAGGCTGCGCAGACTACGCGGCTTCAGCGCCCGAACGGCAGCGCCGGCGGCCTTGCGGAGCTCTGACGAGGTGAACTTCTTCGCCTTGCCTCCGCCGATCAACAACAACCGCTTGGCTTTGAGACCAGCAGGCCTGTGCAGCCAGGAAATCTCGAAAGTTTTGCCGGTAAGGTCGCCGGCGGAGATCAGATCGGATGCGGCTTGTTGAACGGCTTTATCCGCGCAAGAAACGAGCGGTTCGCTTTTGTCCTTTTCGCCTCGGTCCAGAACAACTGCGACCAGGCATTCCGTTTCAAGTTGAGAGGGAGCAGAGAAAGAAAGTGTGTTCTTCATAATCTCGCGAACAAACAGTATGGAAGGCGGGAAGGGAATTGCGCAAGCCATTGCTAGTTAAAGATGAACCGGCGTTACGTCGACAGTGGCATCCGCAGTAGCAAAACAGTGAATTTCCATGCACGAGAGTCGCATCGGCGAAGTCCCAGGAAAGTCAAGCGGAGCCTGTAAAATGGCAGTTTTGTTGGGGGTAGTCCTCATGCGGATATGGTTGGGCTCACAAAAAATGGGGCTTGTAGTTTGCCTGCTTGCCACTTCATTGGCCTGCCTGGGCCAAACGTTACCTCGAGAGAAGATCATCATCGATACTGATATTGGCGATGACATCGACGACGCCTTTGCAGTGGTGTTGGCGCTGCGCAGCCCTGAGCTGCAGATTCTGGGGATTACGACAACGTTCGGCGACACCGAGACTCGTGCCAAGCTGGTGGATCGCATGCTCGGCGAAGCCGGGCGGCAGGACATACCAGTAGCGGTGGGGGTGCATACTGATGCAAAGACAGGATTCTCGCAGCGGCCGTACGCCGAAGGCGGGCACTTTGCGCGGGCATCGCATCCTGCCGCGGTCGATTTCATCCTCGATCAGATCCGGCGCAACCCCGGCGAGATCACGCTGGTTTGCATCGGCCCGCTGGTGAATGTGGGCGCGATGATCGATCGCGATGCGCAGGCTTTTCGCAAGCTGAAACGCGTCGTCATGATGGGTGGATCGATCGACCGCGGGTACGAAGCTGATCCGTACTCTCCTCCGACTCCTCCCGAGCCGGAATGGAATATCAAGAATGATCCGGCTTCCGCCCGAAAGCTGTTCGCTTCGGGCGTGCCGATTTATGAAATGCCGCTCGATTCGACTCAGCTGAAGATGGATGAAGTAAAGCGCGCGTTTCTATTCCGGGAGGGCACGCCGCTGACCGACGCGCTGGTGATCCTCTACCACCAATGGGGGCAGCTGACACCGACGCTCTACGATCCAATGACGATTGCATTTATTGATGACCCGCAGCTGTGCCCCGTACAGGCCATGAGTATCCAGGTTGATGATCGGGGAATGACTCTGCGCGGGACGGGCGCGCCGAATGCGCAGGTGTGCTTAAAATCGGATTCGGAGGCTTTCTTTCGGTTATACCTTTCGCGGGTGGCAGGACGCTGATTCCATTTCTTGGAGTCCCAGCGTCCCCGCCCGCGCGTGAACGTTTCCGCACGAAAACAGGGCGGGGAAGGACGCCCCGTTGCTCCACAAACGAGCAAGCGTAAAATAGAACAATGCGGCGGGTTTACCTCGACAATAACGCCACCACGCCTGTTCTGCCGGAAGTGCTGGATGCGATGCGGCCATACTATGGCGAGCATTTCGGGAACGCGTCGTCGATTCATCATCATGGGCAGGAGACGCGGGGGGCGGTCGAACGCGCACGCGAATCGGTAGCGAAGCTGCTGGGCTGCCGGACCGCAGAGGTGGTTTTCACCAGCGGCGGCACCGAAGCGGACAATCTCGCAATTTTTGGACTGCTTCGGCCTGGCGATCACGTCATCACCTCGACGATTGAACATCACGCCGTGCTGAATTCGTGTAAGCAGCTGCAGGAGCGGGGAGTCGAGGTCACCAACGTTCCGGTTGATGGCCGATGCGTGGTCAATCCGGATGACGTTCGGCGCTCGCTACGCCCAAATACCAAGCTGGTCACGATCATGATGGGCAACAACGAGACTGGCGTGATCCAGCCGATCGAGGAGATTGGGAAAATCTGCGCTGAGGCCGATGTTTACTTCCACACTGACGCGGTGCAGGCGGCGTCGAAGGTGCCAATCCGGGTCAATGAGATTGGCTGCGACCTGCTTTCTATCTCTGGTCACAAGTTTCATGCGCCGCAGGGAGTCGGGGCCTTGTTCGTTCGCAAGGGAACGGTTCTCGAGCCGCTGTTTTATGGCGGAAGCCACGAGCGCTCGCGTCGGGCGGGGACTGAAAACGTTCCGGGAATCGTAGGCTTGGGCAAGGCAGCGGAGCTCGCTATGAAAGCTTTTGAAAACCACGAGAATCGCGAGATGGAAGCTTTGCGAGATCGGCTGGAAAAGGCCGTTCTGGCCACAGTCGACGCTGCGGGAGTGAATGGCGCTGGTGCGGCTCGCGTACCGAATACGACGAACGTATATTTCGATTACATCGAGGGCGAGGCGCTGGTGATTGCGCTGGATCTAAAGGGACTGTCGGTCTCAACCGGAGCCGCGTGTTCATCCGGCGCGATTGAGCCCTCCCACGTGCTCACAGCGATGGGCTTGCGCCCGGATCGGGCGCGGGCAAGCCTGCGATTCAGCCTGGGCAAGCAGAACACCGCCGACGATGTGGAGTTTGCGATTCAGCTGATTCCCGCGTCGGTTGAGCGGTTGCGCGAGCTCTCGCCTCTGTACAATAGAAACGCAGCTGTTAGCTCTTAGCTTTTAGCCTTCAGCACATCTGGATCTGCCGGGTGGCTCCTGATCATGTCCAATCGCCTAAGTGGCATTTGGTTTTGCTAACAGCTAAAAGCCAAAAGATCAAGAGCTGGGCAGAGTAAATCAGTTCAATGTCGACACGCAAAAAAACCATTGCCGTAGCTATGTCGGGAGGGGTTGATTCCTCGACCGTTGCGGCCATGCTGCGCGCCGAGGGGTACAACGTCATAGGGCTGACGATGCAGTTGTGGAACCAGCGCCGCCTCGCCGGGCATGCCGGCATGCCCGAAACAGTGCAGGGGCGCTGCTGCTCGCTGGACGACGTGTACGATGCGCGCCGTGTTGCCGAGACAATCGGTATTCCGTACTACGTGGTGAATCACCAGGACCGGTTCGAGCGCGATGTGGTGCGGCCGTTTGTGCAGGAGTATCTGTCGGGCCGCACGCCGATTCCGTGCAGCCTTTGCAACAATCATCTGAAATTCGATCAGTTGCTTACGATGGCGCAGCAGATTGGCGCCGATGCGGTCGCAACCGGACACTATGCGCGCGTCGAACTCAATGACGAAAACGGTCGCTGGCTGCTGAAGCGTCCGACGGACCGTTCGAAGGACCAGACGTATTTTCTTTTTGGACTGACGCAGGAGCAACTCGGCCGGACACTCTTTCCGCTGGGTGGAATGACGAAGCCTGAAGTACGAGAGCTGGCGCGCAAGTATGGGTTGGCGCTGGCAGAGAAGCCGGACTCGCAGGAGATTTGCTTCGTTCCCGGCGGAGATTACAAGAATTTTCTGGATGCATATCTCGCCGAGCAGGGCGACTCGCTTCCCGATACCGCAGGCGAGATGGTCACCAGCGATGGCCGCGTAATCGGCGAGCACAGCGGCATTCACAACTTCACGGTTGGCCAGCGCAAGGGGCTTGGCGTGGCAACGGGATCGCCCCTCTACGTATTGCAGATCAAGGGCGACACGCGGCAGGTGGTCGTGGGCGGGCAGGAGAACTTGTATTCGCGCACTCTGCTCGCAAAGCGGACCAATCTGATTGCAATGGATGATTTGCGCGAGCCAATGCAGGTCACGGTGAAGATTCGTCATCGACACGAGCCCGCGGCGGCCACCATTGAGAAGACAGGCGCGGACGAGATTCTCGTCACTTTTGACGAGCCGCAGCGCGCAATCACCCCAGGCCAGGCTGCCGTCTTCTACGATGGCGACGTCGTGGTCGGCGGGGGCTGGATCAGCTAATCACCTTCATTTCACATTGACCAATCCAAATTGCTGAACCACACTAGCCCGTATGGGAGTATGGGGCACCGCGATATTTTCCGACGACGACGCAGCAGATATCCGCGAAGAATATCGCAGGCTGCTCGGCGAAGGCATAAGTGGGCCTGAAGCGACCGACCGGCTGATCAAAGAGTGGCAACCGTCGATCGGTCGCGATCCCGATCTGGCAGCAGTTTTTTGGCTGGCCTTGGCAGTAACGCAGTGGAAGTATGGGCGCCTGGAGGAAGGGGTCAAGCAAGAAGCAATTCAGGTCATCGATAGCGGCGCAGCGCTGCGGCTTTGGAAGGGAAGCGGCCAGGAACGCAAACGCGCTGGCGTCCTGCAGGCAACTCGCAAGCTGTTAAACGAGCCGCCGCCTCCGGCGCGAAAAATTGCGAAGATATTCCGCGCATCTTGCCATTGGGAACCGGGCGATTTGGTGGCATACCGGCTGCTCTCCGGGTCCTACATCGTTTTTCAGATCACCGATCTGCATACCGACAAAGGAGGCACCGGACCGGTCTGCGAAATCTATAACTGGCAAGGCGAGGCGCTCCCTTCGCCGGCAGATTTAGCGGACTGCCCAATGCGCGCGCAAACTCCGCCGTGGGAGAAGGCTGCTGCGAAACCGGGCCGTCCGCCACGCTATCGAATGATGATCCTTCAGGCCAGCAAGCGCGAATTCCCGCAGGCGCGCGTTTTTCCGCTCCATCAGAAACTACCAGTCCAGCATCCGCCGAAACCGAAGGGAATGGCAAATCCCACTCTGGTTTCACTTTGGCGAGACCTCGACGCGATTTTGAAAAGCCACTACGGCTTGTACTAGGGGTGCAGTCAAATTCGCAGGAAAGGAATATACGCGGGAACTCTGTTTTTGTAGTCCTGGAATGCTGGCCCAAATCTCAACTCCAGCAGCTTCTCTTCGGTCCGCACCCGAATTTCCGTGCCAATCACGAATGCCGCCAGCGCCGCCAGGAACAGCTGCCACGGGGCGACTACGATCGCAATCGCACACAACAGCAACAGCATCGACAAGTAGATCGGGTTGCGAACCAGGCTGTAAGGGCCGGAGCTGATCAATCGATGGTCTGGACCGAGGGCAGCGTCGGCACGCAATTGTCCCACAAGAGCACGCGAAGAGGTCCAAGAAAGGGCAATGGCCAGTGCAAATAACAAAACTGAGATCAGCATTCGCCAGAGCGGCAGCGGGCGAGTCCAGAACTTGCCTTCCCAGAGCAGCGTGAAAGCAAGGAACTGGAGCAACATACCCCAGCGAGAGCGCCGATTCACAACGGATGCTGGCCCGGTTTTCTGATGCGCGGGTACGAAGGGGTAAAACCAGACGACAATTCCCATGACGATGATGAAATACGAGTATGCGGGCATTCGAGAGAAAGAAAAAGCAGAGATCGCGAATGGGCGGGCGACACGCCCGTCACTGCAAAACGATTTACATCGAAATCCCGAAGTTAGAAGCTAGAGGTCAAGAGCCAAGAGCCAAGAGCCAAGAGCCAAGAGCTATATAAACATCTCGTCCTGCTGGACGGACGGCGAATTGCGCCCGCGTCGACGATTGAAGAATGCCTCTACGCCGACTGTCAGGCCATGCATTAAACCGGAAATCTGGCGAACAGGAGAGACGACCGTTCGCTGGACGCTCTCGCGAGTTTCTTCCAGCTTGTCCATAGTGCTCGTGACGAATTCATCAGCGCGAATCACCTGAAGGCGAGTGCGGTCCACGATGTCGGTCAGTGTCGCATCTATACGTTCCATCTGCGTGCGCAGCACGGTGGTGGATACGCTGACGTTGTCGACAAGTGTCTCGATCTTAGGACGCATGTCGTTCAACATCGAATGCGCGAGTTCCGCAGTGGGCAAAACCTTGGTTTTGACTTCCTCAGCCAGCGATTCAACTTTGGCGCTGGTTTTGCGCAGAGCAAGAAACATCCCCGTGAGAATGCCAGCTTGCAGGAGCACCGCACATCCCGTAACGACGATGAAAATGATCAGTAAATTCTGCATAAGCTCGGATCACTTTAGTCCGAACTACAAGTTCTCGGCTTCGCTGGCACTGCCGGCAGTGGTTTTCTCGCGATAAGCCTGGCGTCCAGCTTCGACCGCAGAACGAATCTGCTCTTTCTGCGCGTTGTAAGCTTCCTTGCCGCGCTGTGCCCATTGTCCCGCTTGTTCCCGTGCCTCGCGGCTGCGTTTGCGGACATACTCTCGTCCTTCTTCCGCCTTCGACATCAGGATCTCGCGCGTTTCTTCGCCAGAATGAGGCGCGAACAATATTCCCACTGCAGCGCCAATGCCAATCCCGGCCAAGAACCAGAGGATCCCACCACCACCGTTTCGTTCTGACATAAAAGACCTCCCGCAATGATTGCAACAGACGAATGCTAGCACCCGCTATGGGGAAATACAATTCCGCGAATAGGTTAGAAGGCGGCGTTTCCCACATCCGGATTTTCGGCAAAGTCTTGTGCTTGAACCCGACAAGCGAGACAATGATGGGTAACAAGTCCCTCACAAGGAACTGATTCAGGAGAAAATTTGTCCGATCGCAAATACCGCCAGCGCGGATACCAGGACACCGGGGCTGAAAAGCAGCACACACCCGCGGAACGCCCGGTCCGGAAGGACACCTTCGGCCCTCGCCCGGTGCATATGCCGGGTACGCATACAGTGTCGCGGTGCGCGCAATGCGGGAACTTGCTGACATTACTTTCCGAGCCGCTAGCTCAATGTCCGAAGTGCGGATTTGAACTGCACTCGTGCAAGCAGTGCGCGAATTTCGACCCCTCCAGCCGATTCGAATGCATGCAGCCAATACCCGAGCGAATCGCCAAAAAAGACGCGCGGAACGACTGCAAGTTTTTTTCCATAAGCGTGCGCGTAGAAAAGCAGACATCCACAGGCAGCGCTGCACGACCCAATGACGCGCGCCGGGCCTTCGACGATCTGTTTAAAGACTAAGAGAAGGCAGCAGGTCACAATTTAGAGTTTTTTAAGGTTTCTGCGTTGGCCGCAGGAGAACTTCGCTGGCAAACGAACGCGGTTCTTGGGTGACCAGCATCGCGACCACGTGGGCGACGTCCTCGGACTGAAGCATTTTGTTTGGATCCTTTCCCGTGTGCGGTCCAAGATCGGTCTCGACGGATCCCGGACATATTACGGAGACGCGAATCTTGTGCGCACGCAACTCTTCGGCGACCGAATAGCTCAATCCGTTCAACCCCCATTTCGAAGCGGCATACGCGGCGCCATTGGGCAGCGCGTTCTTGCCGGCCAAAGACGAGATGTTCACAATGTGACCCGACTCGGCGCGAATCATCATGGGCGCAAACGCGCGAATGCAAAAAAATACTCCGCGCAAATTGGTGTTCAGGATCTTTTCCCATGCCTGCGGTGTCATTTCATGGAGTGGGCCGGCGAATGAGCCCACGCCCGCGTTGTTAACCAGAATGTCGAGCCTGCCGAATGTTTTCTCGACCGAGGCGGACAGATTCTGTACTGAGTTCAAATCGGTCACGTCGCATTGCTCGACCTGGGCTTTGCCGGCAGCGGAACGAATTGCGGCGGCGGTCGACTCCAGGGTGTTGCGAGTGCGGCCGCAAAGCACAACCCTGGCCCCCAGCGCCGCCAGCTTTCGCGCGATGGCTGCGCCGATGCCGCGTCCAGCGCCGGTTACCATAGCAACTTGATTGGCGAGAGGAGTTACTTCAGGCATTTTTCCATGCTCCGATCCGCAGTGCTGGTTCAAAACTACCGAGACCATGAACTTTAGCATCAAACTTAACAGCATGCGTTGGGAGCAAACCTGCTTGCGTAACTTAGAGAGCAAACTTATAATCCGGCTGACCGGAACAAAGCTTCTGCTCCGGGGTCTTCAGCCGAACGTGAATGTGACCTGGTGGGCGGAAGAGGTGCAGGGCAGTCCCAGCAGCTGTATCCGGGGGAAGCACCGCGCTGAAACCATCCACGTCTTAGATTCAGGTTGGGCGGCCGACCGGTATCCTGAGTTTCGATTTCCCTAGAATCCTAAGGAGCGATGGAATGAAAACAACCCTACTGGCGATTCTGCTAACGTGGGCAATTGCTGCCGGCGCGCAGGGAACGACACCAAGCCAGCCTGCAGCCCCCGGCTCGCCAGCCTCATCAGCCTCGTCCGCCTCATCCGATCAGGCGCCGACGATCAAAGATCCAGCCGAATACAACGCCTATGTAAATGCCGTGCAGCAGACCGACCCGAATGCCAAAATCAGCGCCATGGAAGCATTTCTGACGCAATATCCGAATAGCGTCATGAAAGCGAGCGCCCTGGAACAGCTGATGGGTGCCTATCAGCAGGCCGGAAACCAGGCGAAGGTGGTGGATACGGCGAAGCGGCTGCAGACAGCCGATCCCAACAACCTTCGCGCGCTGGCGCTGTTAACCTTCCTGGCGCGGCAAGGCGTCATGAGCCAGCAAAACACGCAGCAGAACCTGGCCGACCTTCAGCAGTACTGCTCGAAGGGGCTTGACGCGGTCAAGGCTAATCAGAAGCCGGCAGGCATGAAGGACGAAGATTTCGAGAAGCTGAAGAAAGACACCTCACTCATCTTCAACGGCGGTTGCGGATTTGCTGCTCTGCAGAACAAAGATTACTCGCATGCTCAGGAATACATGAAGGCCGCGGTCGATCAGGAACCCAAGGACCTGCAGAACGTATATCCGCTGTGCACGGCGTACTTGCAGGCCCAGCCGCCGGACACGGTGAACGGTTTATATTGTTTGGCGTACGCAGTATCCATCGCTCCGGACGGATCGGCAGCTCAGCAACAGATTCAGAAATACTTCCAATCAGTTTACAAGAACTATCACGGGTCCACTGACGGTGCAGATCAGGTGCTTTCAACCGCAAAAACTTCTGGTCCGAACAAGCCCGCAACACTTGACATAACCAAATACGTTCCGCCGACCCCCGCGCAGCAGGCCCACGATCTGGTCAAGGACAAGACTCCCGACCAGATCAAGCAGCTGAGCTTCGGTGAATGGGAACTGGTGTTATCGGCAGGCGCGCCGGAAGATCAGGCGAAGGTATGGGATGTTATCAAGAATGTCCCTCTACAGATGGAAGGCAATGTCATTGAGACCACCAGCGACACGGAGTTGCACATCGCTGGCAGCCAAGACGACATCGACCAGAAACGGACTGACATCACATTGACCATGTCGGGTCCAATTCCCAAACTTCGCATGCCCAAGGCCGGCGACACCTTCGACTTCGAGGGAACGCCTTCGGCATACACTCCCACGCCTTTTATGATGACGATGACGGATGGCAAGCTGTTGAAGAAGGCAGGAGCGGCCCCGGCAAAGAAGGCGCCAGTACGCAGGCGACCGGTTCATCGAACGCCTTCGCAGTAATTGTTCAATCGGCTCTGAATAAAAGGGCAGCCCCCGGGCTGCCTTTGGTCTTTGAACTGGTATTTGCTGCTCTTTACCGGGCCATTTTCTTATCGTAAACAGCAGGACGGGCAGCTCGCGGAGGACGCTTGCCGCCGTCGCGAAACTGGCGAACGTCAATCTTCAGTTCGTCCACGGTACGGCTAAGCGTGTTGCGGTGCATACCGAGCTGTCGTGCGGCGCGGCACTGGTTCCCCTTGTTCTCTTCCAAAACCGTCGAAATGAAACGCCGCTTAAATTCACGGACAGCCTCGGAGTAGAGAATATTGCTGTGATACATCTGCTGTACGAGCGCTTCGAGTTGATCTTTCACGGGATCTCTCTTTTCTGTGAGGGCGTTCCGGCCAGCCGCAACCGGAAGCCTGCAGCAATCTGATTCTGGAGGCGAGGCCTATGCCTCAGTGCCCCTGGGACGAATTCTGCGACTTACGCAGATAATCCAAACCTTTGTAAAACTCCATCCGCAACTCGGCGGGCGCTACCCAAATCGCAGCCCGGCCCACAACCAGAAAATAAGGCGCCAACGCCGAGCCTTGCAGCCATCTTGATGTCGGGGTAAAAGCTGTCATGCTCACCAACACGATAGCGACCACCAAACATCCTCGAAGCAGTCCGAGCACGCCGCCAAAAAACCGGTCCACTACCGTAAGCCCGGCCTCCTTCATAATCCAGCGAACAATCTTGCCCAAGATTCCCGCCAGAACCATGACGGCGAAAAAGATCGCGAGAAATGCCACGATCTCTCCCAACCATTTCGAACTGATGTAAGCGGAGAAATGCTCCGCCAGATGCCTGTACTGCCAGGCCGCCACCAGATATCCAACAACCAACCCGGCAATTCCGAACGCTTCCTGGAAAAATCCGGAACTCGCTGCCTGAATCACTGAGAGCAGCAATGCAAGCAGAATAATCCAGTCTGCGATGTTCACGCCGCGTCCTCAAGCCGCGCGGCTTGAAATGTCCAACTCACGCCCGGTAAGCCGCCGGTACGCTTCAACGTACTTTTCACTAGTCCTCTGCGCCACTTCCGGCGGAAGCGCGGGCGCCGGCGGTTGCTTGTTCCAGCGAATCTCTTCTAAGTAATCCCGCACATATTGCTTATCGAAAGATGGCTGCGACGTGCCCGGCTTGTACTGATCCGCAGGCCAAAAACGCGACGAATCAGGCGTAAGCACCTCGTCCGCGAGAGTAATGCCCGCCGCAGTGCGTCCAAATTCGAATTTCGTGTCGGCAATGATGAGCCCCTTATCGCGGGCGTAATCAGCGGCCTTCCTGTAGATGGCCAGGCTCAAATCGCGCAACTGGCGCGCGTCTTCAGGGTCAACCAGCTGAGTCATTTGCTCAAATGAAATATTCTCGTCGTGGCCGGTTGTGGCCTTGGTGGCGGGAGTGAAAATAGGCTCCGGAAGCTGATCAGACTCGCGTAATCCGGCGGGCAATTTGATGCCGCACACGCTGCCACTGGTTTTGTACTCTTTCCATCCTGAGCCGGAAAGATAGCCGCGAACAACGCACTCGACGGGGAACATTTCGGCGCGCTGGACCAGCATCGAGCGGCCGCGAAGGTTATTCGCATAGGGCCGCACTTCCGTCGGATAGCGATTCACGTCGGCGGTGACCAGATGATTCGGAACAAGATCCTTGAGAAATTCAAACCAGAACAGGGAGAGTTGAGTGAGTACGCGGCCTTTGTGCGGAATTCCGGTCGCGAGCACATAGTCGAATGCCGAGATGCGGTCGGTCGCCACGAACAGCAGGCGATCGGTGCCTATACGGTAGACATCGCGTACCTTGCCGCTTGCGAACAGCTCCAGGTCTGAAAAATCGGTCTGCAGCAGAACGTGATCGAGAGTGTCAGTATTCATGAAGAAGTTAGATGAAAGAAATCGTGGCGTATTCTAGCCGCCCAGAAATTTTTGTCAACGGGTGAAAATGATAACCGATTTTGCGCGGCCAAGTTTTCCACCTTTGTGCGATTGACAAAGCACAAGTGCTTGAAATACCGCATGGCCCAAGGAGTTGCCGTGAGGAGAAACTGTGGAAATGTAAGCAGGAATGCATAGCCTCGAAGCGGTGTCATCCTGAAGCTCATTCGCGCGGCGAATGATCTTCGCCGAAGGATCTATGTTCAAGAAAGGCGCCGAAAGGTGCGGCACGCATCACGCAGTTGCGCCGAACCGCACCGACACCAGCTTCGAAACGCCCGGCTCTTGCATCGTTACTCCATACAGTACTGGCGCGATGCTCATCGTCTTCTTGCTGTGAGTGATGAGCACGAACTGCGTTTGCACGCTCATTTCGCGCACCAGTTCCGTGAAGCGGCCGATGTTGGCCTCATCCAGCGGGGCGTCGACCTCGTCAAGAATGCAGAACGGGCTCGGCTGATATTGGAAGATGCCGACCAGCAACGCCAGCGCAGTCATGGCTTTCTCGCCGCCGGAGAGCAGCAGCACATTCTGCAGCCGCTTGCCGGGAGGCGAGGCCACCACGTCAATGCCGCTTTCCGCGCTATTTTCCTCATCGGTGAGGCGCATTTCGGCATGCCCGCCGCCGAACAGCTTCTTGAAGGTGACTTGGAAGTTCTCGTTGATCTTGCTGAACGCCTCCTCAAATTTCTGCCGCGAGAAGGTTTCGATCTCCTTGATCGTGTTCTGCGTGTTCTCGATCGACTGGATCAGGTCCTTGCGCTGAGTGTCGAGAAATTCCTGGCGCTCGGCGGTCTCTTTATATTCCTCCAGAGCCATCATGTTGACCGGACCCATTGCGTCAAGCCGCGACCGCATTTCCTGGCACGCCTGTTCTTCTGCGGCCAGTTCGTCGCCCGAGACACGAGGCAAAGTAGAATCCGCCATCAGATCTGGCCGCGACACGCCAAGTTCATTAAGACAAGTTTGGCCAAGATACTCGGCATCGGATTGCAGCTTCACTGCGGTAGTCGATAGCTCGGCCTTGCGATCACGCGATGAATCGAGCGCCTGCCGCGCCTGACGAAGCAGGCCGTCAATTTCCGCTAAGCGGGCGCGAAGCTGTTCCGACTCAACCAGCAAAAGACTGGCGCGAAGTTCGCAAGCATTGCGCTCAGCGTCGAGATCAATCAGCTTTTCGCTGATGGCGAGATTATCGAGTTCCTTCTGCGCTTTTTCCGCCGCCGCCGCCTGAATCTGCGCCAGCAGGGAAGCGGATCGTGCCTGCATCTCGCCGACAAGTTGGTCGATTCGCTGCAGCGCCGCAGCAGCCGAACGATGCCGTTCCTCCAGCGTAGCCACGTGCGCTTTGCGCTCGGAAACCATCTGCGCCGTTACATTGCGGTTCTCACGCAGAAGCGCGAGTTGCGCTTGCGCGGAGGCGGCCTGTTGTTCCAGCTCGATTCGCTTGGCCTTGAGGGAATCGACACCTTCCTGCCGTTCGCGAATAATTTCCTGTTGAGTGGCTCGTTCCGCTGCCAGACGCGCCAATTCGCGTTCGCAAACATCACAACGCTCGCGCACGCGCGCCATCTCGGCATCCATTTGATGAAGCGCGTGGCCTGACGTCATGGCCTCTTTTTCCGATTCGCGCTTGTCGGCCTCCAGCCGGTCGAGCAGGGAAGTGAGGTCTTTGATTTCGCGGCCAAGCGCAAGCACGCGCGTTTCTTCGCTGCGCAGCGCCTTTTCGAGTTCCGACAAAAGCCGCAGCGCATCGCGCAATTCGCGTTTCATCGACAGCGGGCCTTCGGCACGCTGCTTGCCGCCGGTAACGGTCACATTATGGAAACACTCGCCGCTGTGGGACAGGAAAAATGCGTCTGGATTTTCCAGTGCGAGATCGCGCGCGAAGCCCGGATCGGGAACGATGTAGCCGTCGCGCAGCTTCGGCAAGATTACTTCCAGCGACTTGCCGAATCCATCCAGCACGCGGATGGTGTTCTTCAGCGCAACAATTGGCGTATTTGGCGGCGGGGGAGGGCCGTCGGGCACTTCGAACGAAAAGCGGGCCTGCGAATCATCGGGATGGACGAGGAAAGTTGCGCGGCCATCGACGTCGGTGCGCAACAGGCGGAGCCCCTCGTCGGCGGCATCCCAGGACTTCACGACGATGTAGTTCAGTTCATCGCGAAGGAAATCTTCGACCACCGCCTCATATCGTGGTTCCACTTCGAGAAAATCGGCTAGCACGCCGACCGGTGCGCGTCCGCCTTGCAGCGACCCCGATTGAAAGAGCCGGCGCACCGATTCGGTCGAATAGCCGTGTTCGGCAATCAGCGCTTCGAGCGAGCCCTTCTTGCCCAGCGCGGTTGCATATTCAGCGCGCAAAGTGTCGAGACGAGCCTTGCCTTCCGTTTCCTGGCGGCGCTTGGTTTCGAGCAGCTCGCGAGTGCCGGCAATTTCCTGAGTCAACGCCGCCACTCGCTGTGAAACGGTTTCGAATTCGATTGCCAGCTGGCCGCGTTCTCCGCCGAAAGTTTCCGCTTGCGCCTGGGCCGCGGCCATTTCAGACTTCAGCCGCTGCGCTTCGCGGTCTGAAGCCGCCATGCGCTCTTCCGCTTGGGTGAGCTGATTGCGCAAGTTGGAAATGGACGCGACCGACTCCAGGATCGCGACGCGCGATTGCTCCTGCCGGCTTTCGAGTTCAGCGAGCGACTCCGACGCCGACACCGCTTGCTGTTCGCCAGCGACGAGTTCCTGCTGGGCGGAGGCAAGGTCGGCAGCTGCCGAATCCAGGATCTGGCGATTGGAACTGAGTTCTTCTTCGAGTGTTGCCAGGCGAATTCGCGCCTGCGCCAACTCGGCATCAGAAGCGGCGGAACGGATGGTCAATTCATTGCAGCGTTCCTCGTTGTGGCGGCGCTGCGCCTGGTTGCGATCAACTTCGAGTTTGATGTCGCTAAGACGTGAGCCGTTCTCCCGGATTTCGGATTCGATCGCATAACCTCGCTGCGTTCGTTCCCCAAGTTCCGCTTCCATTTGCTGCACGGTTTCGGCCTGACGGTGCATTTCCTCGGCGATCGTATTGATCTGCGCATCAAGTTCAGTGGTCTGCCGATCAAATTGCGTGAACTTGCTGGCCAACACGATCCGCAATTTCCCGCGCATCTCGTCACGCAGCCGGGCGTAGCGCTCTGCTTTTGAGGCTTGCCGCTTAAGCGAGTTCATCTGCCGCGTGACTTCATCGAAGATATCGTTGACGCGCGCAAGATTCTGCTTGGCGTCTTCCAGCCGGGCCTCGGCCAGGCGCTTCTTGGTCTTGAATTTCGTAATCCCGGCAGCTTCTTCGATAATTGCGCGGCGGTCAGTGGGTCGGCTGCTGAGAATCTGCCCGATGCGTCCCTGCTCGATCAGGGCATAAGATTCGGGACCCAGACCCGTCCCCATGAACAGCTCTTGAATGTCGCGCAGGCGGCAGAGTTTTCCGTTCAGCAGATATTCGCTGTCACCCGAGCGGAACAGGCGACGCGTTACCACGATCTCTCCGCTGCGAAATTGCTGCTGGTTGAATTTGCGGCGGCGGATTTTCAGAACTACGCCGGGACGTGGAGGAGTTTCTGACTGTATGGGATCGAATCTCGCGAAAATTGGCTCGTCTTCTGGGAAGGCAATTACGATTGCAGTGATTTTGTGGTGCGGAACGACGACTTCTTCCTCTCTGCCCGGCTGCGCGTCTTCTGTGATCCGTTCAACTTCGTCGGCGGCACGCGCCCGAATCCCGGCTTCGTCCCAGTCTTCGAGCGGCATTTCGTCCTGCAGGTCGAGCTCAGTCGGATCGTTCTTGTCGGCGCCGTCGTAGACGTCGGGGTCGATCAGCGTAAGCGAGACTTCGGCCATGCCGGTCGGCTTACGGTCGCGCGTGCCGGCAAAGATCACGTCTTCCATGCGGGAGCCACGAAGGGTTTTCGCGGACTGCTCGCCCAGCACCCAGGAGATGGCGTCGGCGATGTTTGACTTTCCGCAGCCATTCGGACCAATGATTGCCGCGACGCCGTCGCCATGGAACTTGAGCTCGGTGCGGTCGCAGAAAGACTTGAAGCCGAGAATCTGAAGGCGTTTCAGTTTGAGCAACGTGCCACTCCTTCTGTGCAGCCCCGAATTGCTGATAATTCCGAGCCTGCTCGGGCTACTGCGGTTGTATCGCGCCCGGGAAAACTGACCTCCCGTGCGCGTTTACCAGTCGGATTCCCTGATCGCTGGAAATCCAAACTTCTGTCCCCGGCTGGATGGTGGCGGCACAAATTAGAGCTACTGTACCGACGAAATCTCGGCGGGGTCAAGTAATAAAACACCATATCTTGTGGGTAACCGGTCATAAATACAGCATTTTGCACCTGCTATGCAGCTGATGCGCGGTCAGATGGTGAGGACAAGGAGGGACGGGAGAATCGGCGAGAGCGAAAACAGGCTAGCGCAGCTTTCGCCAACACGCAATGGAATAAAAGGAACCCGGCAGCAGTCTTTTAACTGGCACCATTCCGCATTTTCCAGGACAGCTAGTCTCATTCTGAGTAAATCGTTTTACTGGCCGAAAATTTCTCTTGCGTTCAAGGTAAGTTCCTGAATAATATTTCGCAACCTGTTGCAGTGCATCCGGGCAGCAGGGTTTCCTCCGAACTTGCAGTGGAAAATGTCGTGCCGCGTCGTGGAACCCGCAGGAAACCGAGGCCGTGAGGCTCGCGTAAACGCTTTCTTACGCTGAGTCGCACGGTGTTTTTTTTGCGGACAAGCGGCGCATGTTCGTTGGGTTGAAGCTCACGCACTTTGAGGGGGTGCGGAGGCGAAAGCCTCGCAAGGGGCGGGAGCGAATCTATTCTCAGAGGCGAAAGGAGTTATTTGTGAGAGAGAAGGGTACAGTGAAGTGGTTTAACGGGGCAAAAGGTTATGGATTCATTCAGCGGTCAACCGGCGAAGATGTTTTCGTCCACTTCTCCGCGATCCAGGAAAATGGCTATCGAACACTCAACGAGGGTGAAACGGTTGAGTTCGACCTGCTCAAGGGGCCGAAAGGCTTCCAGGCCGCTAACGTAGTTCGCGGATAAACCAGTCCCCGGACCACTTGCAGACCCTTCCAGGCAGCTGGAAGGGTTTTATTGTTTCTGAAGCAAGTTCCCATAGCGCAGTTAGGAAATTCCCGACTATTCGTGCCGCAAGGCTTCAATCGGGTCAAGCCGCGACGCACGAAACGCAGGGATCATACCGCTGACCAAACCGACAGCGCCAAGGATGATCGTGGATGCGATCAGTGTTCCGGGCGCGATGATCAGGCGGATGTCGCCAGCTTCGCCATTCTTAGCGAAAGCGCTGTACAAGGTGAGCCTTCCCACAGAAAGTGCCACGACGTAAGACAGGATGACCCCGAACACTCCGCCGATAAAGGTAATGGTCAAAGCCTCAGCGAGAAACTGCACCAGGATGTAGCGACGACGCGCACCCAGCGCTTTTTGCACACCAATCTCTCTCGTGCGTTGTGTAACCGAAACCAGCATGATGTTCATCAGGCCAACACCACCAATTCCCAGTGTCAGGGTGCCAATGAAGCCCATCAGAATCTTCAGCCCGAGCGTGATGATCTCGAACTGGTGCACCTGGGTCATGAGGTTGAACACGTGCACGGCTTGGTGGTCGTTCTGGCTGAACTTGTGCTGCGTAGCCAGGATTGTGCGAACTGACTGCTCCAGGCGCTCGTACTCGGGAGTCTGGTAGGTGAACCAGATGGTGTCGAGATAGCGCGTACTTTTCAGGTCGCTCATGGTCGTGAACGGGACGTACACCGTGCGATTGATATCATCGTTGCCCTCCTGCATTTTGGCGCTCAACACTCCGATGACTTCAAAGCTGATGCCATCCAGGCGAATACGCTCGCCGACAGCGTTGCGCCCCGAGAACAACTTTTCCTTAGCCTCCGAACCAATCACTGCCACCCGAGCGCGTTGGATCTGGTCTTCTGGATTGTAAAAGCGGCCCTGCTCAAGCTTGAGCGAGCGAATATCAAACACATTCGGATCATTGCCGGTCACCGTCCAGGTGAAAACGCGTGTATCGTATTGGACGCTGCACTGCTTATCGACGGAAGGCGTAATGTGGCTGATTTGCGGGAGGTTGGTGGTGAGAATATCCACGTCATCTTTGGTAAACCGAACCAGGACGCCTGCTTTTTGACCGCCCGCTTGCATCGCGGTGCGGTCGGGAACGACAATGACCAGCCGGTTGCCGAAATTGGCGAATATATTTGCGCAGGCCTGACCGAAACCGTCGCCATAAGCAAGCAGCATCACCACCGTGGCGATGCCCCACGCCATTCCGAGCATGGTGAGCGCGGTGCGGCGGCGGTTGTGGCGCATGGCCGCGTACGCTTCCTGGAGCAGGTCACGCATCATTTCGCATTACTCCTGCCTTAGGGCCTCGACAGGCTGCATCAGCGCCGCTTTGCGCGCGGGATAAAGGCCAGCGATCACTCCGGCGAGCGTCAGACTTCCGATCGCGAGAATTGCCGACATGGGCACGAGCTTTGGTGGATCGAACCCGCCTGGGCCATGAACGTTGCCGACGAGCGCCATCAACCCTGCTGCCAGCGTCATCCCGATCAGGCCACTACCCAGCGTAAGCAGCAAACCCTCCAGAAAGAAGTGATAGAGAATGCTGCGATTGGTTGCGCCGAGTGCTTTTCGCAACCCGATTTCACGAGTACGCTCACTGACTGCGACCAACATAATGTTGATGACGCCGATAGCGCCTAGCACTAGGGTGACCATTCCCACCGCACCCAGGAACATGTTCATGACGTCGAAGATGGTGCCGACCATTTTCGATTCCTGGATCGAATCCCATTCGTCGAACGCGTTTTGATCGCTGGAGTCGAACCCATGATTGTGCCCGATGATTTTATGGACCTCATCCTGCGCCAGCTTGTGCTCGGCGGTCACGTGCGGCTGATATTCAATGAAAGAAATTGCGCCCTGGTGGTTCTCTCCCTTAATGGGGAAATTCTCGGCCATGACCGGAAACGGGATGTAGCCGCGCATGTTCAGCCAGGTATTCTCGCCGCGGCCGATATGCGGCATGCTGCCGATGACCTCAAACCTGAGCCCGTTGATCAAAACGAACTCGCCAATTGAAGGACGGCCAGGAAAAAGCGTTTTCAGCAGTTCGTTCCCTAGGACGATGACGTTTCGGCGCTGCGCGAGATCCATCTGGTTGAGCCAGCGGCCCTCTTTCAGGGGAAGATAGCTGATCTCATTCAGTTGAGGCTCGACACCGAGAATCTCAACTCCAGCAGTGGCGTATTCGCTGATCTGGTGCAGGTCAGATCGCGTAATGATCGGACAAGCGTTGCGGATGACGGGCGAGTTTTTGATATCCCTGTAATCCTCGTAGGTGAGCAGGTAGGGACGGGCAGAATTCATACTTCCGGCTACTGCCGGGGCGCGGCCGGGAAAGATGAACATAATGTCGCGGCCGAATTCGGCCATCTCGCGCTTATTACCGGAGCGGAAACCTTCGCCGACGCCGACGAGCAGAAGCAAGGACCCTACGCCCCAGGCAATCCCGAACATGGTGAGGAACGAGCGCAGCTTGTGGGCCCATAGGTTGCGAAAGATCTGCGCGAAGATGTCTGACAGTGTGCGCATTTCCGAGGCTTAGGCTCTAAACATAGGATGCAGGATTATTCCTGGTGTGCCGCTATAGTTTAGTACGGGCGGATGGAGATCGGAGTTCCGTAATTCGGGAACGACTGCTGGCCAGCCGAGTCTTTGCTGATCAGTCCTCGAAGATTGGGTGACGGCGGTTTCGCGTCTCGCTTCACGGAAAAGCGTCTAACCGCAAAGGACGCGAAGGTCGCAGAGAAAAAACCTTTAACTGCGGACTTCGCCCAAACGACTGACACTCAGCGGACCGTTAGTGTCACCTGGGCCCTGTGCGTGATCGAGCCGCAGGCCGCAGTGACAGTGATGTTGTAAGTCCCTTTGGGGGTGCCTGGGCTCCCGCTTCCGGCCCCTCCAGCGTGAAGTCCGCCCTGGCATGCGACGCAAGAGAATGCGATGAGCAGCAGCGTCAGTAGACGTCGAACCGAGCGGCCATTTGTAGTCCAGAGCAGTCCAAATATGGGCAAGGACAGAACCAGCACTGCGACTGCGGTGCTCGCAGCCGCGGGTGCAGTCGTGGTGATCGTTAACGAAGCCACGGAATTCCCGCTTCCTGCTCCCACTTGGGAAGGATTGAACGTGCAGATCGACAGGCTTGGCAAATTCGTGCACGCGAAGGTCGCGTTGTTGGGAAAGCTCCCGGTGTTGGGGTTGACGGCAACGCTAAAAAGCGCTGATTGTCCGACGGGAATGGAGGTCGACGTCGGAGTTGCGGTGATCGCAAAGTCGAAGCTCTGGACTGGAATCGCGGTCAATGTGACTGGAGCCGAGTGCGAGGTCGCGACGGAATCGCTGCCCGCAGCGTTAATGTTGAAGTTATAAGTTTGCGCGGTGGGGCTGCTTGCCGTCACTGTGAAAGAGGTCCCTCCACTCGGGGGGGTGACGCTGCTTGGGTTCACCACGCAACTTGGAGGCGCCCCGGTGCCGCAACTCAATGCGACGGCGCTGTTATATCCATTGATTGCAGAAAGTGTGCCGTTGAATACAGCCGGTGTATTAACTTGCGTTGTGAGCGACGAATTAGCAATTGAAAGCGCGTAATCGGCTGTCGTAGTTACGATCAACGTGAGAAGTTGTGTCTTGGCCGGCTCTCCGGTGGTCGCGGCGTTGATCGCGATCTGTGAGGTTCCGGATGGCGTGCTGGAAGTGGTGGTTACGTTCAGAGTCACGGCAACCGGACTTCCCTTGTTTGGCGTCACTGTGCTCGATGGCTGAAAGGCGCAGCTTACTCCCGCGAGCAGCCCGGAACAGGAGAGCGTGACGGAATCGTGAAAGGATCCTAACGCCGAAATGCTGAGAGATATGTTGGCGCTGGTAGCGCCAGGAGCAACAGTGACGGAGTTCGGCGAGGGCGCTCCCAGCGCGAAATCCACGATGTGCAGCGTGAGTGCAAAGTCCTTTGCAATGGACGGAGGGTCTCCGACTGCATGCACGTAGAAGAAGTAATCGCCCACCGGCCCGCTCGCGGTGACAGTGAAATTTGACCCACTGGACGTTACCGAACAAACAGCGGGAGCAGGTGTGCTTCCGCGCATGCAACTCAGGCTTACGCTGCCGCTGTATCCGTTAAGCGCAGTGATTGTGCCATTGAAGGTTGCAGTTGATCCTGCAAAGATCGTCTGCGGATTGTTCGCAATGTTCAGTTGGAAATCGGGAGTGGTGATCAGATTAAATTCCCAGATACCACGCCCGTAAGTGGCGGCGCGAAGGCGCTTGAGGCCCCCGGAGTTAAAAATCTGCAGCGATGTTGCGGCAACGTTTGGAAGGAAACCGGTTTGGCCCGACGCGGGGCCGACTTCGGTCCAACTGGGGTTGCCAGCGCTGCTAGAAAAAACCCCGACGTCGGTTCCAACGTAAATTGTGCTCGCGCCTCCGGAAGTGCCGCGATCAATCGCAATCGAGTTCACCGGCGCGTCAGGCAAGTTGGCGCTGAAGTCGGTCCAACTCGCGCCCGCGTTCACAGTTTTCCAGACATGCGGCGCATGGAACCCCATGATCGCAACGTAGGCTGTCTGTCCGGTTGCGTCAGCACGATCGAGCGCGATGGAGGAGATCGGGAAAGCATTCGGATTTATCACGCCTGTGCGATCGACCCAGGAAGTTGCACCAACATCCGCGCTGGTCGTGACCCAAAGGTGACCTCCACTCGGGGTGGTTGGGACTAGCGGGCCTTTGCCGCTTGTCCCAGCATAGATCACCTGCGAGTAGCCAGAGGAGTCCGTAGAACCGCCTGCGTCTAATGCGCGCACCATATTCGTTTCAGTTCCGCTACAGGCGCCGGTGCCGCCAGTTTCAAAATCCGGGCTGAGCACTGAGAAACTGCCGCCAGTCGAGCCGCCGCGCCACACCCGGCAGGTGCCGATAAGCAGCGTGCTCGAACTGGCGGGATCGAGAATAAATGGAAAATAAAACGCGCCCGTATCACCTCCGAGCGCGTTGCTGTCGGCGACCTGATCGTTCGCGAAGTCCTGCGTCTGGCAGTTGGCGCCGCTGGCACAGCGGAACAGGTTCACGCCCGATTGCGAATCCGGCGGTGAAGCTGCGAACCACTCGTTGTCATCGCCCGGATTTATGCCCGGATTGATTGCGGTGAAGCCTACGTCCCCGGAATTCACATTGGCCCACAGTGCATCGATGACCCACAATCCAGTGGTTTGCGAAAAGGAACCGCTTTGCGAAAAATCCGTTGCGGGCGCGCCGTTGTCTTGCGTGCCTCCGAACAGAAGATTTACGTCGATTGATGACTGCGCCACCGATACGAACTGCGCCATCGTCCCGAGCGTCGCGTTCAAGCTGTCGAACTGGTTGGTGAGTCCGCAAGTGCCTGTAGTCATGCTGGTAAAGCCGTCGAGCGCGCGATAGATGCCGCCGTCGTTCGCGAAGTAGAGCAGCGCAGTCCCGTTCGATACCAGGAAGTCGATAGCGTGCTGGTCGGGATGAACCTTCGCGATGTCGCTGCAGCCATACACGTGGGTGAGATTGAGAAACGAATTTTTGCCGGTTCCGTTGCAGGTGGGGAAAGCGTTGGTGATCACGCATTTGTACAGATTGATTGCGCCGGCATAGAGATCGGTCGCTGTCCCATCCGGAACTGCGGCCAGCGCAAGATTGTACGACCCCTGTTCGGTTCCGCATCCTCCGAAGAGATCGCCGCAGTTGGCAATTCCGGAGTCGTTGATTGGGATCCAGGTGGCGCCGCCGTCGAGAGTCTGCCAAATCCCGCCGTCCCGCTCATTGGCATCTACAAACCAGACGTACATTTCTCCGAGATTTGAAGAACCGGAACGATTGGGAACAATAGCAATCTCTCCGCGATAGATTGGACAAGTGCTCGTCGCGGTTGAGGGTGGGCAGTTGGCGGCGGTGAGTGCGATCGCCGGCTGGGAGGCGAGCCTTGACCAATTGATGCCATCAGGCGATGAATAAAACCCGTGAAATCGAATCACAGCGTAAAACTTGCCGGTGGCGGCGTTGTAGATGACCGAGGTCGCAGAGGATGGAGCCGTGCTCACGCCCGCATCGGCAATGCTGGCGGCGTGCCAGGTGATTCCGGCATCACTTGAATAGTAAAGACCGCGGTTTGCTGTGATGGGGGTTTCAAGAGCTTCGATGATCCCCTGGGTTGCCGAAGAGGCCGCCGCAACAACCAGGTTTGGATTCGTGGTGCTGAAGGCAATCTTGCCGAAGCCAAGTCCGGCAAAAGAATGTGTGCCGCTCGCGTCCTGCGAGATTAGTGTCCAGGTGTTGCCTCCATTAGCGGAGCGGAGAATACCTAGTCCGTAATATGAATCGGCCGAGCTGTTTGTTTCACCGGTCCCAGCCAGAACGACGCTTGCGCTCGCGGTCGGATTTGTGAGCTGGGGCTGGACCGCGAGGGCTCCGATTGCAAGCGTCGCCTGAGCATCGGTGATTGCAGTCCACGTGACGGAGGCGGGATTGATGTTCAACGCGCCCGCAGTTGTCGATTTCCATACACCGCCGTATGCGCCACCAACAAAAACCGTGTTGCCGGTTGTATCGTTGGGATCAATTGCCACTGCCGTTGCTCGACCTGATACCCAGCCATAGTCTTGCAGTCCGATGCCGCTGGCATCGGATGGAAGTGGAAGGGGGCCGAGCGATCTCCAGCTCCCGCCAGAAGTGCCGGACAAAGCCGCCATAGCTCGCATCTGGAGCTTCTGTCGGAGGGCGCGGTCCCTTAAAATTGCAGAGTTGAAGCCGGGTATGCGGCGGCCTTGCATTTGCCAATTTTCGCGAGCGACGACCCGCTGATGCACTTCCGCTGAGTCGCCCTGCGGCAGCCGATGCTGCGCGGCGGAATTCGTTATTCCAGCGACAAGGCAGGTCAAAATGAGTGCTTTGGTCAGCCTTGCATACATACCTAGGCGCTCTTTCGTTGCGCTGCGGCGGAGATTTTTCCCAGCCGAATGAGGCGGGCGACGATGGAGCCGACGGTGCGGCCGTGGCCGCGCGCGATCTCCTGGAAATTGATCCCGCGCCGAAGTTCATCGCAAATCTGCACATCTTCATTGGTCGACCACGGCTTGCCGGCGTTGGCTGGAAGCGAGTTTCTGGCGCGCTCGCGTTCCTGCTGAAATTCGAGGGCTGACACCGCACGGTTAAGGGCGCGAACAGTTGGAGGACTCTGGAATGGAGAGCTGCCTTCGAGCGACACCCCGGTTTCCGGATGTACGCCGTTGGCGAGTTTGCGAATGATTTCGAGCGCTTCTTGAAGTTCCATACACGCTTCCCTCGACGAGATCAAATCGTACGGGGGGAATCGTGCAGTCCAGTGTGATTAGTGAACATCAATGCTGTGACTATGCCCGAAACGGAATTTGAGTCAGTTGTGCAGGCGACTGGAAGAAGGAAGGAGATGGCTCTGGTTTTATATTCTCCACTTTGCCAAAACCGCGCAGGAGTGCGCCCATCGACTTAGTCTCTGCGTCTAGTAAGCCCGAAATGGCTCGCTGGAGGTTACACTCTCTTTCATGGATTGGCAGGCGTTCTGGCTGACGATCCGATTGGCGCTGGTGGTGACGGCCGTGCTGGTGATAGTCGGGCTGCCACTCGCGTATTGGATCGCGTTTTCAAAATGGCGCTGGAAGTTTGTGGTGGAGGCAGTGGTGGCCCTGCCAATCGTCTTGCCTCCGACCGTGCTTGGTTTTTATGTTCTGGTTGCGCTGGGGCAGCGAAGCCCGCTCGGGCGCTGGTGGCAAGCTCTGACCGGGCACACGCTCGCTTTCACGTTTGAGGGCCTGGTCATCGGATCGGTGTTGTATAGCCTTCCATTCGCGGTTCAGCCTTTCGCGGCGTCTTTGGCCGCGGTGGATTCAAGGCTGATTGCGGCATCTGCGGTGTTGGGAGCTTCAAAATTTCGCACCTTCAGGCGAGTGATGCTTCCGCTCTCGGTTTCAGGCTTGATCACAGGAATTGCGTTGAGCTTCGCCCACACCATGGGCGAATTTGGCGTCGTGCTGATGGTGGGCGGCAACATTCCTGGCATTACGAGAACGCTCTCGATCAACATTTACGACCAGGTACAAAATCTCGACTTTGCCGCTGCGAATACGACAGCGCTGGTTTTGGTGGCGATCGCGTTTGTGCTGCTTTCACTCATCTATTCGACGAACCGGAGATTCTGGAACGTATGGCCACGGCCCTGAAAAACGCGAGTCCTGAGCTCCAGGTTGAGGCCTCTGGCCTGAAAGTTCGCATCCGCAAGCGGTTGACGCAAACTTTTCAGCTGCAAGCTGAGTTTGCGGTGCCTGCGGGCATCACGATTCTGTTTGGACCATCGGGAGCGGGGAAAACCACGCTCCTCAACTGTATTGCCGGACTGAGTGCGCCGGATGGAGGAAGGATTTCGTTGGGAAACAGGGTTTTCTTTGATTCCGAAAAGCACCTCGATGTGCCCGTCAGGCGCAGAAAAGTCGGTTACGTGTTTCAGGACCTGGCGCTGTTTCCGCATTTAAGCGTGGAAGCAAATGTTAGCTATGGGATCAGCGAGATCGAAGGCAGGGAACGGGCAAAGCGGGTCGAAAAGACCTTGGGATCGCTTGGAATTGCCGGATTGCGGAAGCGGCGTCCGGCGGAGCTTTCCGGCGGAGAGCGTCAGCGAGTAGCTCTAGCCCGCGCGCTGGTGACCGAGCCGTCGATTTTGCTTCTTGACGAGCCGCTCGCTGCGCTGGATCTGCCGGTGCGAATGAAGATAGCGGACGATTTGCGGCGCTCGGTCCAGGACCTGCCGATTCCCGTCCTTTATGTGACGCATAGCCGCGACGAGGTTTTCATGCTGGGCGAGAAGCTACTGGCGTTCGAACAAGGCCAGATTGTTGCGGAAGGAACTCCGCACGAAGTTTTATCGGCTCCGCGTGGTGAAACGGTGGCGCAGCTTGCTGGCTTCGAGAATATTTTCGATGCGCAAGTATTTTGTGTTCACGAAGAACGCGGAACTATGACGTGCCGGATTCAATCTGCGAATACCAGCAGCGGAGCGGGGGGCGGCGGAGCGAAGGTGGAGCTGGAGACGCCGCTGGTTCGAGCATTGGTTGGCGACAAGTTGCGGGTGGGTATTAGTGCTGGAGATATTCTTTTGGCCACATCCGCGCCGGTTGGCTTGAGCGCGCGCAATGTTCTACCTGGACGATTGCTCTCGCTTGCGCAGAGGGATGCAATCATTATTGGGCGCGTGGATTGCGGGGTCGAACTGGCTGTGCACTTGACGCTGGGCGCGCGCGATTCACTCGGATTGGCCCCTGGACGCCAGGTCTGGGTCATCGTAAAAACACACTCATGTCACTTGCTCGACGTCGGTGCTTGATCGCGTGAAGCGCGACTTTCCCAAGCACCAGACCATCCTTTACCATGGCTGCTCGTTAACTTTTGCTAAACCAAAAGTCTAAGGTGAATATGCGGAAGACAATTGCGGCGCTATGTTTTTGTTTCTTACCTGGTTTCGTCGCTGCGCAGAATGCCACACCCGAATCATCGCAGCCCTCGATGCCATACACGCCGAGCCTCGATGTAAATTCGATGGACAAGTCTGTCGACCCGTGCGTGGATTTCTATCAGTACTCGTGCGGCGGGTGGAAGAAAAACAATCCGATTCCTCCCGATCAAAGTTCTTGGGAGGTCTACGGGGAGGTCTACGAGGACAATCTGAACTATCTGCGCAGCATTCTGGAGCAGGCGGCGAGCGAGAAGCAACGTGACGCGGTCACCCAGAAAATCGGCGACTTCTACGGCGCGTGCATGGACGAGAGCGCAGTTGAAAGACGTGGCGTATCGGCCGTGCAACCCGACTTGGAGGCGATTGGCGCAGTGAGTTCTGTCCGGGCGCTTACGCCCCTGATTGCACACCTGCAGTTCAAATACGGCGACAAAATTCTCTTCAATCAGGGATCAACTCAGGATCCCGATGATGCAGAGCAGCAGATCGCGCAAATCGACCAGGGCGGGCTGGGACTTCCGGATCGCGACTACTACGTCAAGACCGACGCGAAATCCCAGGAGATTCGCCGGCATTACGTTGAACACGTGCAGAAAGTATTCGAGCTGATGGGTGAGACCGCCGCCGCGGCGAAAACCGATGCCGACACCATCATGCAAATGGAAACCGCCCTGGCCAAGGCGCAATTGACGCGAGTGGATCGCCGCGATCCCTATAAGCTGAAACACAAGATGAGCTTTGACGACCTTCGGCAGCTGGCCCCACAGATTCAATGGAAAGATTACTACGAGGAATTACAGTATCCAGGATTTGATACGTTGAATGTTGCCACGCCGAATTATCTGAAACAGGTGAACAGCGAGTTAACCAGCGAGCCGCTAGCGAATTGGAAGACCTACCTGCGGTTCCATGTCGTGGATTCATTTTCGCCGTTTTTGTCAGCGAAGTTCGTGGATGAGAACTTCGATTTTTACCGCAAATATTTGCGTGGCGCGAAAGAGCAACAGCCGCGGTGGAAACGCTGCGTGCAATACACCGATCGAGAGTTAGGCGAGGCGCTGGGCCAGGTTTATGTCAAAAAGACTTTTTCGCCAGAAATGAAAGCGGCCACACTGGACATGGTTAAGCGAATTGAAGACGCCATGGGCGAGCGCATTCGCGACTTGGATTGGATGAGTGACGAAACCAAACAGCAGGCGCTGAAAAAGCTGGAGGGCATACGCAATAAGATCGGGTATCCCGATAAATGGCGCGACTACAGTTCGGTGCAAATTGCGCGTTCAGATTTTGCCGGAGATGTGTTGCGGGCCAGCGAATTTGAGACGCGGCGAGACATCAACAAGGTCGGCAGGCCGGTCGATCGTGGCGAGTGGGACATGTCGCCGCCAACTGTCAACGCTTACTACAACCCGCAGATGAACGACATCAATTTTCCTGCGGGAGTGCTGCAGCCACCGCTTTACGACCCCAAGATGGACGATGCGCCGAACTATGGCGATACCGGCGGAACGATTGGGCACGAGTTGACTCACGGTTTTGACGACGAAGGCAGCCAGTTCGACGCTAACGGAAACCTGAAAAACTGGTGGACGAAAGCAGATCGCGAGAAGTTTGAAACGCGCACGAAATGCGTCGAGGACCAGTACGCACAATACGTCGTCGTCGATGATATTCACATCAACAGCGCACTGACGCTTGGCGAGGACGTGGCGGACCTTGGCGGCGAGATTCTGGCCTACATGGCGTGGAAAGATGCGAACAAGGACAAGGATCTCAAGCCAATCGACGGCCTGACTCCCGAGCAGCGCTTCTTCATTGGCTTCGCGCAGTGGGACTGCTCGAACGATCGTCCCCAGGAATTGCGCATGCGGGCGGCGGTTGACCCGCACTCGCCTGCGCAGTATCGCATCAACGGCGTGGTGGTGAACATGCCGGAGTTTTCGAAGGCATTTTCGTGCAAAGAAGGCCAGCCAATGGTGAAGCGGGCGGACAAAATCTGCAAGGTGTGGTGAATAGAACTCTCAGGTCTGGTCGCCAATTATGAGAGTTCTAAAAATCCTTCTTATTGTGTTCGCGGCGATTGTGGTGCTCGCAGCTCTCGTGGTGGGCGCCATGATTCACCGTGGTTTCCGCGCGAACGCTAACCCCACAGTTGCTGAAACAGTCACGGCTCGCTGGTTGCGCAACTTCGCGATACCGCCCCATGAGCGCCGGGCGAAAAATCCGCTGCAAGGGAATTCTTCTGCTCTGGCGCAAGGGCGTGAATATTTCATGGCCCAATGCGCGTCGTGCCATGGCACTGACGGCAGCGGAAAAACGCAAATTGGATTGAATCTCTATCCACGCGTGCCAGACCTGCGATCGCCTGTCACTCAAAACCTCTCCGACGGTGAGATCCACTACATCATCGAAAATGGCGTTCAACTCACCGGCATGCCTGCATGGGGCAGCGCACATCCGCATTCGGAACGTGACAGCTGGGAGCTTGTGCTTTTCATAAGAAGCCTGAGGCCACTCACAGAACAGGAAAAGGCCGAGCAAGAAAAGGTCAGTCCCAGCGCGCACTACGTCGGGTCCCAGGCATGTGAGAAATGCCATCAGGAGATCTACGCGCGGTGGAAGAAGACGCCGATGGCCAACGTGGTCCGTGATCCACGCGCCTATCCGAATGCAGTCATTCCAGATCTCGGTACCAATACGGTTGCGAGGTTTTCGCTGAATCGAGTCGCATTCGTTTATGGAAGCCTCTGGAAGCAGCGCTACTTCACGAAAGCCGGTGACGACTACTTTCCTTTGCCGGTCCAGTGGGATGTTGGAACTCGCCAGTGGCTACCTTACCACGTGCCGGCGAAAGCCGACTGGTGGGCGGCGCACTACCCTCCGGACAACATGCATCGCCCGACGGGACCAACCTGCGACGGTTGTCACTCCGTGGGTTATGACATTCACACCAAGCAGGTCGCGGAGTGGAATGTTGGATGCGAGCGCTGCCATGGGCCAGGCAGTGAGCATGTGGGGCGGCCAACCAGCTGGAATATTCTCGACCCCGCGCACATGGACTCAATCGCCGGGAACGACACGTGCATTCAATGTCATTCGCAAGGAAGGCCGACGACGATCCCAATTGAAGGGAAGTATTACGATTGGCCGGTTGGATACCGCGTCGGACTGCAGCTTCAGGATTTCTGGAAGTTGGAGGACTGTACGCTGGGGCAGACCGATTTTTATCACTTTCCGGATTGCACGGCCCACAAGAACCGAATGCAAGGGAATGATTTCGCGCAGAGTGTTATGTTCCGTCGCGGAATTACGTGCTTCTCCTGCCATGACGTTCACGGGACGGAGAATTATGCGCAGCTGCGGAAGCCGCCGGAGCAGATTTGTCTCGACTGCCACGGGCCTGCGTCGCCCAATGGACCGCATACCGCCTCCATCGAAGAACACACGCACCACAAAGGTGGGAGCACGGGCAGCGAGTGTGTCGCTTGTCACATGCCGCAGATCGAAAGCGAAGGAGTGCCGGGCGCCTTTGTGCACGCCCACACCTTCCGCTTCATCTCACCGGAGATGACGGACAAGTACAAGATCCCGAACTCATGCAACTCCTGTCACAAAGATAAATCAACCGCGTGGGCGGAGCAGGCGATTAAGCAGTGGTCCAACTATTCGCCCTGGCGGCTGTGAGCAGGTGTGACGTTTAGCTCGCGGCCTTTGCTGCGAAGACTTCTTTGCGTGGCGCCGCCTCGCTGAACAGCGCCCGATAAATTCCGCCGCCCACAATTCCGCCAATCAGTGGCGCGACCCAAAATAGCCAAAGCTGCTGCAGTGCCCATCCGCCGACAACCAGTGCAGGGCCAGTGCTGCGTGCAGGATTGACCGAAGTGTTGGTGATTGGAATTCCAACCAGGTGGATCAGCGTCAAGCACAGGCCAATCGCTATCGGAGCAAGACCTTTTGGGGCGCGCTCATCGGTTGCTCCCATAATCACGAACAGGAAGAACGCGGTGAGCACAACTTCGGCGACGAAACCCGCGAGCAGCGAATAACCTCCAGGGGAATGGGCTCCGTAGCCGTTCGAGGCAAAGCCGCCGCTGAGGTCGAAACCGGTTTTTCCTCTGGCAATGATGTAGAGGACGCCTGCGGCGGCGATTGCGCCAACAACCTGAGCGATCACGTAAGGAACGAAATCGGAGATGGGGAACCGCTTGCCAGCGACCAAACCCGCGCTAACGGCGGGATTAAGGTGGCAGCCAGAGATGTGTCCAATGGCAAAAGCCATGGTCAAAACGGTTAGACCAAAGGCAAGAGCGACCCCGGCGAATCCGATGCCGAGGTTAGGAAAGGCTGCGGCCAGCACGGCGCTGCCGCATCCGCCGAAAACCAGCCAGAAGGTTCCGAAGAATTCTGCGCCTGCGCGTTTTGCGATGCTCATACGGCCTCCATCTGGAAGAGTGGTTAACTAGGGGGCGCGAGTTGGAACGTACTCAGCTTGCCGCGGAACATTACCACAGCGGATGCGGGAAGGGAAGGCTCTCGCTTGGGGGTCGGCGTTCTTGAAAAAATCTAACTCGGAATATCAGAAAAATGGAAAAGGCTGCGACATTGGTTATGCTCCAGCCACCAGCTTCTGCGAGGAAGCTAACAGCGTGGATACATGCACCGTCGCAGCCCTTGATGTGATTACTGCTTTCGCAGTTCCAAACCCCAACGGTCCCTCGCAGGATTCGTCGGTTTTTTCGGGTCTGGATGCCCTTCAGGTTGCCCTGAGTGGCTTATCACCCAGCTTACTTCGGACTGGCGAATTTTATTAAGCCAACCCTTTCAGCCGTCGACGTGAGTAACGTTAAATTTTCGCTCGAAATATGTCAACGATGTTTTCACGCTAAATTACAGATTTCTGTGAATGTTTTTGTGGAAAAGACGGACTTATTTTGGAAATTTTTCCAAATGCCGCCAAGGCTATGTGAACGAACCAATTCAATTCCTTGACTGCAAAGAATATGTAAAGCATTGTTGTTCCAGCACCGTTTTATGTCGAATTTAATTGCGCATGTAGATGGCGGCTCTCTGGGGAATCCCGGCCCGGCGGGAATCGGCGTGGTGATTGACGGCTCAGCAGACGGGACGATCAAGATCAAGAAATGGATCGGTCACCAGGACAACAACGTCGCGGAGTATGTAGCGCTTCTCGAGGCCCTGCAATTTGCTTTGGAGCTCGGCGCCAAAGCCCTGCACGTATTTTCCGATTCCCAGGTCGTGGTTAAACAGATGACCGGCGAATACGAGTGTCGCAGCTCGCGCCTCTATTCACTGCATTGGACGTGCCGAAAATTGGCGCGCTCGCTCGATTTTTCCATCTCCCACATCCCCCGCGAACGTAATGCCGAGGCCAACCGGCTGGTGAGCTCCGTGGTACGGAAACGGCCTAAATAAAAATTATCGGTAGACGGTTTCGGCTCAGTGCGGTGAACCTGGGCGGCTTTGCCGTCTTCTCACGCTTCCGCGCTGCGTGTTGCCAGCAGTGTGAGCGCCAGATTTATCGCGAAAACTGTAACTGCGCATAACTCGATGATGGCGGACGCCGGCAGCCACGACCAGGCCGAATGCAAGAAGTTCTGGTATGCCAGGATCTCCGAGCCGACCCGAAGCAGGCATCCGGTGGACAGCAGCGCCAGCGAAAAGAACATCAGCCGGGTACTGAACAGAATCCGCATTCCGCAGAATGCGGCAGCACGCGCTGCCCGATGGCAAAGACCATGAGAGCAACGAATCCGACGGTGAGCGCATGGCGCGAAGCACCCCAGATTCCAATTGGTTCGGCGCTGACGGCTGCCCAAACTGCAATCGCCGATGACAGCAGGGCCCACGCATAGGCGAGGCGAACGAAGGCCGGAAAGCTCGCATGCACGCCCTTGATTTTCGCGCTGCGCTCGGCGGGCTCGAACAGCCTGAGCGCATAAATCGCGGTCGCAAGGCCGGCAGGTAGCAGAAGCACAGACAACAATGTGACGCCGAACAAGGCTGCGATCACGCCTGCGGAGTTCAGGCCGACGCCCCATAGCAGAACTCGCGGGCGTAGCGAGCGAAGTCCCAGGAACACAGGCAGCCATCTGGCACTGAATCCCCAGACGAAGGGAACCAGAAATCCCCAGGTCTGCAGCACGAGAAATCGCTGATCGAAGCCGTGCGGCAGAACGGGAGAGAGGCCGCGCCACGCGAGAAAAGCAGCGCTGAGCAAATTGATAATCAGCGCGGCGAGCCAGCCAATCGATCCCGCGATGACTACGAGAATCCATTCATCGAATTTTGTTTTTCCCGTGGTTGCTGCCGGCCGGTGCCCGGAAACTACGCGGAAGAAGATCAGAAAGGCGACAACTTCCAGGGCCGCGGAAAGCGGCATGAGCGTACGCCAGTGCCATTCGTAGACGCCGGCAGTCCAGCGCAAAAGCACGCCTGACGCCCACATCACAAAAGAAGTCCAGGGCGCCCACAGTGCGAATGGCTGGGTGCGTCGCAGCTTGGGAATTGAGTAGTAGCCGATACCGAGAATGAAGGTTCCGATCCAGCCGAAAATTTGGGCATGGCCATGGGCCTGTATCCAGGCCGACGCAACCGTTCCCGGGGACTGATGGCTGCTGATCGCGATCAGGTTCCACACGCCGAGAAAAGTCCCCGGCAGCAACATGAAGATAAGCCCCGCCGCGATATAGGCGGCCAACACGCGTGAGAGCCGGACCTCGCGGCGCGCAATGACTTCGAATGTCGAATCCGGCGTCTCTGAGGAGCGGGGAGGTTCAGCAATGGTGATGAGGGATGACATTATTTTCCTTTTTCCATCTCAATCGCTCGTGGAAATAGAATGTTGTTTTCAAGATGAATATGCTGATGGAGGTCGTGCTCGAAATCAGCAAGGGCGGAATACAACGTCTTGTAGCTCAGGCAGGCGTCGGCTGGAGGCGTGTATTCGTTACTGATTGCCCGCATACGGCGCAGCAAGTTGCCGGCCGAATCGTGTTCATGCACCATGTGGGCAACCGGATTGTTTACCGTTCCGAAAGGCGCGGGCAGAATCGGGTCGCCGGCAACGACCGCTTCCTCCATACGCTCGATGTAAGGAAACAGCACCATCTCCTCTTTCATCATGTGGGTTGCGAGCTCGCTGGCCAGTGCACCAAATTCAGCGTGAAGCTGGGACAACTCTGGATGTCGCCCAGCATGCACGCCGCAAACTTTCTCGAACAGCGGATTGAGGCGCGCGATTTCGGCGCGGACGTATTTGTGATGGGTATGTTTGATATGCGAAATCAGGTCCGCGAGGGGCGAAGTATTCCATTCCTGCTGGCTTTGTCCCGCAGAGTTTTTTTCGCCACTTTGCGCCAATGTGGCTGCGGATTCTAAGGACCGCAACACCTGCTCAACCGAGATACTTGCCTGATTGCAGGCTTGTGCGAGCGACTTGCCGCCGCCGCAACAGTAATCGATGCCTAGCTTTTCGAAGACCCGCGTCGCTGCTGGAACAGTAAGGGCAAGCTCGCGCACGGTCTGGGTGATATTGAGGTTCATCTTTGTCTCCAAAGCAGCCTGGCTCGTGCCTGCTGCGTATGATCTCCACTGTAGAGAAACTTTGCCGGCCTGCCGATGACTTTTGTCACAGCCTCGCGGGCGGTAATAGCTCGCCCGTCGAAGCGCTAGAATGGCGCCGATGGCATTAACCGATGCGCAAAAGCAGATACTCTCAAGAGTGCCGCTCTTCTCTGGATTGGCCGAAGGCGAGATGGAGTTTGTCGCACAACGGGCGGTTTCCAGAAAGTACGCTACAGGGCAGATCGTTTTCAACGAAGGTGACGCGTGCAGTGGGCTTTACGTAGTGGCGACCGGCCACGTACGTATTTTCAAGACATCGACCAGCGGAAGGGAGCAGGTGCTGAGCATCGACGGTCCGGGAAGCTCAGTGGCGGAGCTCCCGGTGTTTGATGGTGGCAATTATCCGGCCTCGGTGGCAGCAGTGGATGAATGCACCCTTCTATTTATAAGCAAGCAGCACTTTCAAGAGTTGTGTCTCACGCATCCGCAGGTTGCGCTGAAGGTTCTGCGCGTCGTGGGGGCGAGGCTGCGGCGCCTGGTAGGAATCATCGAAGAACTTTCCTTCACGACCGTGAGGCACCGTCTGGCGGCGCTACTTTTGCGGCTGGTTCACCGCGAAGGGAAGAAGAGCGGCAATGGGGCAGTGGTCGCCTTGCCGGACAACAACCAGGAAATCGCGTCGCAGATCGGAACTGTGCGGGAACTTGTCTCGCGCAACCTGAGCAGGATGCAAGCAGAGGGGTTGATTGAGATCGAGGGAAGAAACGTGACCATCCGGGATCTTAAGGCAATTGAAGCGGAAGCTAGCACGGAACAATAGCGTGGCTGTCTACCTGGTAGCTTTTCTGATTCCGACTATTTCAAGTTTACGGCCAGCGAGGCGGCGTCGGGCGCGTGAGGGGCTTGGACGCGTTTGTAGAGGCAGTTGCGCTTGACCCGACCGCGGCGGCAGCTTTGGCGGGCGTTGGGATTGGTTCATCTTCGAGAATGGCGGTGTCGTCATCGTCATTCTCGGTGAGTAGAGGCGCGACTTCACGCAGTTTTTCGGCCGCCTGTTGCAGCATTTCGATCTGCTTCCCGAGCTGGGCGTACTTGGCCTGCTTCCGGCGCAGGACTTCGTGAATGTCCTTCATACAACCCCCTAGGGGGAATTTAAGGAGTATGAGGTCGGGGGTCAACGAGTAACCGAGCTGCTGGGTTACTGGGGTAATGATGTTCCAGCAAGGAATGGGTAGCAGCCTGCACAATGGAACGTGCAGGCGGCGTGGCCGGGACTGACATCGTTCGGCTTCGTACCGGCCCAGGGCGGGGAAACGATAAAAACCCGCGCCACCGTCTGCTCTGGGGGGATTGGATGCGGCCTGCCCGCCCCACTTTCGCCTTCTACTCTGGAAAAACCTTGAAAAAACGTGAGCCTCTGGATATCCTCCTCTGCCGAGCATCCTCACGCAGTCTTCAAACCATGTATGCATGAAAGGGAGAAACCACTGATGGCATGGTGTCAGCATCTTTCCGTGGTCGACTCTTCCTTTGAACTTGACCGATTGCCCGCGCTCGCGAAAGCCGGCAAGCGGCAGCGCTCATCACCGGAAACACGGAACTCGACGGCGGCCAAGCAGAGCAAGTATGGCGACGCGGGAAGCCGAGTGCTGCTTCTCGGACGGATTCAGGAACTGGCAATGTACCGGGCGGAAGTTCTACGTGACCGCGGCTTCGAAGTTCGCACTTCAACCGACAGAGAAGAAGCACTGAAATTGATTCGCCGCGGCGATTTCGACGCGGTGGTGCTGAGCTATACCCTCTCCAGCGACATGGTGGAAGAACTCGCGGACGAGATCCGCGAGAATTGTCCGCAGTGCCCCCTGGTTGTGATTGCCAGGTCACTGAAGCTGGACCGGAAAGTTGCTCCGGACGCAGTCGCTTTGGCCGACGACGGTCCGAAAGCTCTGATATCGGCGTTACGCCGGGTATTGCAGCGGCACTGAGAACACTGAGTCCGAACTCAGGCGGCTTCAGTTCGTGCTAACGAGGCCCGCTTCTTATCTATCGCCTCGATCAGCTCGTCATATGACTGAATGAATTTTTCCACTCCTTCATCGGTCAATTCCTGCCCAATTAACGATAGCGAGATGCCCATGCTGACCAACTGCCCGATCACATCTCCTGCGCCAGTATCGTCTTCTTCGAAGGCATTACGTACTCTGCCGTGATCGCGAAAGGCTTCTAGGGTCTCAGGCGGTACTGAGTTGATGGTATCTGGTCCGGCGAGGCCTTCGATGTACATGACGTCGGAGTAAACCTTATTTTTGGTGCTGGTGCTCGCCCACAGGGGTTTTTGAATGCGCACGCCGCGCTTTTTCAGCTTCTCGAATTCCGGGCCAAAAAAGATTTCTCGGAACCTGCGGTACGCGAGCTTCGCATTTGCGATTCCTGCTTTGCCGCGCAAGGCCAGAGCTTCCGGTGTGCCGATTTCCTCAAGCGCCCGATCGACCGCGGTGTCGACGCGGCTGACGAAAAATGAAGCGACAGAAGTGACTCGTTGGGGATCGGGAGTTCGCTCCACGCCGCGCAGATAAGCCTCGGCAACCGACTCATATTGCCGCAACGAAAACATGAGCGTGATGTTCACGTTGATGCCTTCCGCCAGAAGGTGCTCAATTGCTGGAATGCCTTCCGGCGTCGCCGGAATTTTCACCATCAAATTTTTGCGATCAACTTCCGCCCACAAGCGACGCGCCTCGGCGATAGTGTCGTACGCCAGATGTGGCGAGACCTCGATACTCACGAAGCCGTCGTTTCCATCGCTCTGATCGTAGATCGGGCGGAGGGCGTCGGCGGCCATGCGCAGGTCTTCTGCCTCAATCTTCTCGAAGATTTCAGGCGAAGCCAGGTCCGGCGAGTCACGCAGAATTGCGCGAATTGCTGAGTCGTACTCGCTATCGCCGGCAAGCGCCTTGGAAAAAATCGTGGGATTGCTGGTAATGCCGCTAAGGCCGTCTTCGCCGATCAGGCGCTGCAGTTTACCGCTGGTAATCAAATCGCGGCGAATGTAATCGAGCCAGATCGATTGACCCAGCTGCCGGAGTTCCTGCAAGGGATTCATTTCTATACCTCGTTCAGTCGGATGGAAATGACGGAGGCATGGTTGTCTCCATCAAGCACTCAGCGCAAATGATACAGCGAGCCCAGGATCGCCCCAAATACGGCGTGCGCCAGGAAAATCGAAATTGGGGTTTGATATCCGTAATTCAGCGCCATAAATCCCGGCGGCTCGAGTTGCCGGACCGCAGTTGGCCCGTGCCGCTCGCTGGCCATCCGTGGATGCAATGACGGAAGCAGCGACATGCCCACGGTGAGCACGAAGAGCGCATGGACGAGGCCAATCAAAAGGCCGAACCACCAGCTCACCAGACACAGGTCTTGGAAGAGAAGGACGTAGAGTATGGAAAAGGCCCACCCATTCAGGAAATGAGCGAAAAAGCCGAACAGCCGCGCTCGATCCCGGTCGTGAGTGACGATAGTGCCAAGCAAGTACGGGACGTTCATGCGCGTGAGGCCAAGGCCCTGGCTGGTCGAAAGCATGCCGGAGAGAGCCAGGGTGGCAATGAATCCGGAAAAAATCCAACTCAACCAGTTCATTCAACTCTCACGTCTACGCTACCATTTGATGCGGTTCCTGCTCGCCGGCGCTTTCGGCTCGATGTCCAAGCTGCTGCTCGCCTTTTTGCCGCTGCACCAGCGAAAGTGCAGCGCCAATCAGTCCCACGTGGGTGAAAGCCTGGGGAAAATTCCCAAGAGTCTCGCCGGTTTTGGCGTCGATTTCCTCGCCGTAGAGCCCAAGATCATTTTTGTATTTCAGCAAGCTTCTGATCAGAGACTCACTTTCCTTGATTGTGCCGCCACCCAGTGCAAGATACTCCGCTTCCCAGAAGCTGCAGATGGCAAATGTGCCTTCCTGCGCGTCGCTGTTATAGCGATAAAGCAGTCCCTCGCCAGTGCCAAGCTGGCGGCGAATCGCCTGATAGCTGGAGCGCATGCGCGGGGAATCAGCCTTTTCGAATCCATACCAACACATGAGGAGAAGACTGGCGTCAAGTTGATCGCCGTCGAGTTCGCTCACGTAACTTTGCAATTTTTGGTTCCAACAACGGCTGGTGATCTCGCGCTGAATGGCTTCGCAGTTCTTGAGATACTCCTCGAGGTTGATGCCCTTCAGTTTACCTTGCTCGCATAACCTGACCAGCCGGTCAAGAGCCGTCCAGCAAAGCAAGCGCGAATGGGTATGGTTCCGGCGGCCGTCGCGCGGTTCCCAGATGCCTTCGTCGGGAAGGCTCCAATGCTTTACGACGTAGTTGCCGAATCGGACGAGCACCTTCTGCATTTCGCGATCGAGGTATCCTCCGCGAAATGCGAACTGGGCGGCGGCATCGATGACCTCACCGTACACATCAAGCTGCAATTGGTCCCGCGCCGCATTACCGATTCGCACCGGGGCCGAGTCCTTGTATCCGCGCAGCCGTTGGGACTCACGTTCCTTTTGGGCCGGATTGCCAAACACGGTGTAGAGGATTCGCAATTCAGGTTGGGTAAGCCGCGTGGCGTGGAGCATCCAGTCGAGGAAGTGCGTAGCCTCCTCCCAATACCCCAGCTCAAGCAGCGCGCGCGTAGTGAGGGCCGAGTCGCGCAGCCAGCAATAGCGATAATCCCAATTCAAATTGCCGCCAATCCGCTCGGGCAGGGAAGTGGTGGGTGCGGCGACAATCGCGCCGGAAACCGAAAAGCACAGCAACTTCAGGGTGAGTGCGCTGCGCAGAACTTCATTCCGGAAGTCGCCGTCGTATTGAGCCTGAGCCGCCCAGTCCTGCCACCATTTCACGCACTTCGCGATTCTCGCCGGCAGAAGCCCGAGTGCCGGCAGGACAGCCGGAGCATTCTCCGAATAGGTGAGAGAAAACAGCAGCTCGTCCCCGGCTTTCAGTGAGGTGCGCAGGGACGCTGACGAGCCGGAACCATCGATTTGCAAAGGCAGGTTGCTGCGCAGCCAATAGACACCGCAGGCGCATGGCATGCGCAGCCCGAGTTTTCCAACCTGGCGCAACGAAGCAGGCTTTTCGCCGTAGCTCTCGCGCGGCGCGAAGACCACTTCAATTTCAATTTCGCCAGATTCGCAAACCAGACGCCGTATAACTTCGTGATCGGGCACCAGGCCGGAGTTTTCCCCCGCAGTCATCAGATCTATGAGCGCGACGCGCCCATTAGCTGTGTGGAAAGTGGTTCTCAGCACATTGGAGTTGGGAAGGTATTCACGCGTGACGGAACACGATCCCGTCGGGCTAATTTTCCAGAACCCTCCTTGGTCGCGATCAAGAAGGGAGGCGAATATTGGCGGTGAATCGAAACGAGGCCAGCAGAGCCATTCCAACGAACCCTGTTTCGATACCAACGCGGCGGAACGGCAGTCGCCTATGATTCCGTAGTCTGAGATTACCGGGAACGGACCAGGATTGGGGGCTTGCGTTTCGGGGATCGCAGGAGCTGGCATCGGTGCAAAAACCGCTAATCGTCGACTTTCCCGTGCTTTCGGCTGTAAGTAGATGAGAATACGGGAGAAATGTTTGTCTTCGAGGGCGAGACGGCCCCAGCACGGCCCAGAAACTAAGCGAAAATACAACTAGAAAATACAGTATTATCCCGATAGCGCTACGTGGTTTTCGTCCTATAAATATAGGTCAGCCCCAACGCGAAGGAGACGGAAGGCAGGCGTTGGTCGTACCTCCCCTTTATCCGGCGCCTGCCACCTCCCTAAAATTGGTCCTTCGCTATCCCAACATATTGAAAATTGCGCGACGCTGACTCCTTAGTTGCACTGTCTTACAGCTCGCAACCAGGAAGAAGCAAATAAGCGCTATGGTTCTTAAACAGTTTCAGTTTTCGGGACTGGCTACGCCGTGGCTCGTGGTTTTACGATCACGCCCTTGAAGATGTCGAAGGCCAGGGTGAGAGTCGACGCACAACGGCCACACAACCAGAAGTGAGACACGCTGCGAGACAGTCTTCTGGGAACTGAATCCGAGTGCGCCTTGATGGCAGGAGCAGGCTCCGGCCTCACTTCAAACTGGAATAGCCGTCCATCCCTCAGGAGGCGAAGCGGGATTGCGCATGCTGGATTGGCGCACTGCGACGTCATTGTTGAGATGAGGGTACAGCATACTGACAGCAGGCTCTCTGTATCTCATGTGCGAGCTGGTTTGGGAATCAGGTAAAAAATGTAGGCTGTTGAACTTTTTCTCTGCCGGCGAAGTCAGTTGCTGACCGCTGAAGATTTCTCCGGGAAAAAAGTGCCACCGTTTAGAACGGACCTGACGGCGTGCAGAAGGTCCCTCGCGGCTTCACTTTTTGCCACCGCGCCGCGAATGCTTCCGCTCTTGAAGCGCGTGATGACGTCTCCGGAAAGGTGCAGTGAAAACAGGATGACGGGAATATCGGGCCGATTAACAGCAATCTTGGCGGCCGCCTCGAGGCCGTTCATCTCAGGCATGGTTATGTCCATGATGATAATGTCCGGAGAGGAAAGGAGAGCGAGATCGACGGCCTCGGTTCCATTCCGCGCTTCGGCGTAAACCGACCACCCAGGCACGGCTTCAAGCAGGTTGCGAAGGCCCATTCTCATGACCTCGTGATCGTCGGCTACGAGAATTCGGACCGGGCGCTCTCCCAGCTTGGCGCTAGCTGGATCGGCAGCAGTCATAGACGAAGAAATCATAGGATACACCTTTAAAGTGAAAGGATTGCGCGTTTTGCGGGTATGGGTGCACTAAAAGAAGAGAAAGCCTGGTCGCAAATCAGGAGCAAGTTTGAGAGTGTAGATGCGTGTTTACGACTGAGGCAATCCGGAAAAGTCTGTAGGCGAGCTAAGTAGCTGTTTTCGGCGCGACTGAGTCTCACGCGACATACTTCAGGCGGGACCCGGTACCGGCAAGTTGCCTAAGCAGCTCTGCCGCTATCGCACGATAATGCTGATACGCTGAGCGGAGCCGCTGTTCCTCAGCAGATCCGAGCACTGTTGAAATTCCCATCTTGCAAAATCCCAGGCGGAACACCGAGTACGCCAGCAGATAAATCGGCAGATTCGAGACAGTGGCACTACTCTGGCGCTGAAATTCTGAGACCAGGTATTCTCGCGCCTGGGAATCCAGTCCCCACTCCACCGCGATTCCAGCCAGGTCCCAGGCGATGTCGCACGGGCCGGGGAAGAAGTGGTCGTCGCCGTGGCTGATGGCGTCTGTTTTTGTGCAGGGGCCGTCGCTGGCAATCCATTCGTAGGGCTGCATGCGTCCATCGCAAAGAGTCGGCGCCTGTGAGGCAAAAGCATCTTGAGGCAATTGAAGCCCGGCGTCGAATTCCTGGCGCACGTTGTATTCCAGCATTTGCTTAAGCTCCGAGGCCGATGCAGGTTGAGCTGCGAAGTTGGATCGACGAAACGCGCAATACCTGGCCATGCGCTTCAGTAAGGCTGTAGTGGGGCGCTGCGGGCCCGCGGGCTTTCCCTGCAGCAACTCGTATTCCAGAAAGCCATCTTCGACATCCTTAACGGGCGGGCAGAAACCGGCATCTGCCAGCACAAACGCACGCTCGCGGACCTTGGCTCCCAGCGGACCCATTCCTTCGAACTTAAAAAGGGTCTTGTGGTTCGGCGAAATGAATTTCAGGCGCTCCATCTGCGTCCAGCTTTCGGGCCACGCTGCCGCTTCCGGGAGCATGAATTCACGCCACTGCCCACCGCCCACATAGGTGCAGCGTTCAAATCGGGTATTGACCGAAGGCGTCGTGGACAAAAAATGAAAGGCTTTCCAGCGCGACGCCGCGTCGTTTGCGCAAAGGGATTTCGGATCGGGTTCACGGCTGCCTAGTAGGGCGATGCTCTGGTTCGGCACTCCTGCACGAATCAGGGCTTCTGCAACAGAAAGAAAGGTCGAGCCGCTGCGCCCTGGACCTTCATCCACGACTAGGAACTGCGCACGCACTTCGAGCTGCTGGCCAATCCACCTGATCTGCGAATCGCTGAACTCGGTTTGACGCGAATAAGGATGTCCGGTGGGCCGCACAGTAATACGAGAGACCGCACGGCCGGCTTGTTTTAATGCGGCGCCGCACATCGCGCTCAGAGTAGTTCCGATGCTGCGAACCCCGATCAGAGCGCAGGCGCGAGGCTCGTCGGGAATGCGGGACACCAGATGCGCGAAGTCCAAAGGATGAAGGGCGTAATACGTGAAGCCTTCAGGCGGAGAAATGCTGATCTCACTGGGCGGATGAAGTTGCTCGACGAGCTGCATGGCGTGCTTTGCGGTGGATTCGCCGGCGCAGACGGCTGTCGCAAGTTCGTCGGTGATTTTGGAGGCTGTGGCTGCATCAGAACTGTTTGTGTCCGCAAGCGCCGCTTCCAGTTCGCCCGCTTCTATGAGTGCATCGAGCAGCGACCGGCCGGTTTGCGCAGGTGCACAAATCTGCCGCTTTAGGTCGAGGACTACGCCGGGACCAGAGACCAGACATTTGCCGTCGCGAAAAATCCACAGGTCAGTTTGGGCAGGGGAAGCGGTTTCGGCCTCGTTCTCCGGGGCAGGCGTCGGATCCGGATTAGAAATTAGTGTGGTACCGGCCATCGACCGCGAATCCTCCGCTCTCATCTCGTACCACGCTCACTGACCAGCGCTTGTTCAACTGGTATTCCCCTTGGACGATTTCATTCTGGGGCTGGGTCACATCTGTGGAAAAAGTGAAGGTGAAATTCTTGGTCACGCGTTTCTGCATTCCCACCCTTGCCGACGGGTTCGTATTGTTACCGCCGATCAGTGGATCAATCTGCAGTCCCGCGACCCCGGTCAACTTACTGATGTTGCTTCCCACGGTGCTTTCTGCCGCGCCCAGGCCCTTTGCCAGGACGTCGCTCGCGCCGAAGCTTTGCGGCGCTCCCGGCGAGGTGCCAAATGCAAGCAGTTTGATGATGTCGGTCGGCGGGAGTGGAGGATCAGAAATGAAGCTGGTTTGCGCTTTCTCGATCGGTCCGGTGAGCCGAATACTGATGTTGTATTGATTGACAGTGGTGGTCACGAGCAGGTTCAGCACCGGCTCCGTTTCATTCGGATTCACGAAATTGATGACGCCCTGTTGAAGGTGATACTCGCGTTTTTGAAAGAACAAGTCGCCGGAGGCGATGTCGGTGCGTCCCACGATCACAGGATTGGATGCCGTGCCGATGATTCTGAGATTAGCTTGTCCTTCGATGCCAAGTTGCGCTGAGCTCGCGTTCAGCTGGCTGCTGGACTGGACCGCGATTTGCAACTTCAGGTTGTCGGCAGGACTTTGGCCAGTTGGCGGCGAACTGACGCCGGTAAACTGGCCCATGAAGGTGGAGAGATCGAAATCAGAGGTGAACGACAGCGAATCGATCAGCACACGCCCTTGCAACGTCGATGCCTGGGAATTACCGGTGAGCATCAATTCAGTGTCGAAGACGGTGCGCATGCCTTCGGGATAGCGCAGGCGGACTGACTTCCCGGTGAGGCTGAGATTCGCCTGCAGCTGCGGCCGGTAAATTACCGATCCGCCGAATTTCACCTGGCCGCCGCCGAGGTCGCCAGTCGCATCGGTGATCTGAATGCCGGTATCAGTAACTTCCATGTTCGCGTTGAGCTTACTGATTCCGATCGGCGCGGCCTCCGTCGCAAACATCGCGTTTTGGATCTTGATCTGGCCATGCACACCTGGGGTTTTAAGCGTACCGCCGGCGTTTACATCCAGATTGATCTTGCCGCCGCTTTGAATGTCAGGGCTAAGCAGTTGCGCCAGCCGCAGGTCGATCGAACCCTTGGCGGCGACGTTCATTCTCGCAGGCCCTGCCAAGGGGATGCGGCCCTGGAGCTGAAAGGCAGTGTCGGTGCCCTTGAATGCGCTAGGCTGCAGAGTCACCACTGAATTTGCGTAGTCAACCCGGATCGGACCGGTGGTGGCCAGCTGCAACGACTGATATCTGGTTTCAAAGGTTGGAATGGTGAGGTGAGCCTCGACTTTATTTTTATTGGCAAGCGGCCCGCGCAATGAAACGTGCAACTCCGTTTCGGCAGTCAGGCCGTTCGGTCGCGAAGGCATGTACATCGCAAGCAAGGGATCTAGCGGGAACTTGCCCGTGTCAATAGAGGCTTGCGTGTAATAACCCGGCTCGAGCCGTACGGTCCCGTTGCCGCGCAGATCAGCCGGCCCGCCGCTGGAATTCAGGGCGAATTTCGCGTTGTGATTGGCCACGTTCAGGTCCAACTTCACTTGTGCGACATTCGTCCCGCGCAATTGCAGCTGCTGCATTTGAACGCTCGCATTCAGCTGCGGATTGTCGACGGTCCCTTTGCCGTCAGCAGTGATTGAAAGTTGCCCTTTGATACCCAGATTTCTAGCCTGCACAGCATGCAACTTGCTCACTTCCTGCGGGGGAATGTCCAACTTAACTTCGTAGGCTTTGGTTTTCGGAGTGAAGTTCAGCGTCGCCTTATTGGATCCTTCGGTGACTTGCGAGTGGACTGTGCCTCCAGCAGCGCTGAACTGCAAAACCACGTTCTGCAGGGGCTCGTCTTGAACCCGGGCCTTCGTGATTTGCAGCTTGCCTTGTCCCACAGGATTCAATTCAGAACCCTGGAGCTGAACGTCGCCGTTCAGATCTCCGGTAATGGGATAGGACTTGGTTGCAAGCTGATCCAGCATTGCAAGCGGCATCTGTCGCACCTGCAGCGAGGCCCTAATCGGTCCTGACGGAACATACGCCCAGCGATGCAGACCTGCGCGGGCGGTGAAATGTACCTGGCCACGGGGAAGCGCGTTCAAAGATCCATTCTGGATTGAGATTTCCGACGGGCTCGCGGCCAGCGCCAATTGCAGCGAACTGAATTGTCCCTGATTCACCTGCAGCTTGGTGGCAGCCAGTTGCGCGGTGATTTGTGGATTCTGCAACGTGCCTTGGACCAGGGCATTCAAAGTCATTGCGCCCTGTACATTCGCCAGCGAGGATGATGAACCAGACTTTTGGGAAGGTTGCAAGCCGTTGGCCAGCAACATCAGTTGATGCAGATTTGTGCTGACCGCCTTGATAACCAGGTTGGAGTGATTTCCGACTTCGCCTTGCGCATTGATGGTGGTGGCAGGAAGCTGGATGTTTCCTGTCGGAATGCCAATGAGATTCTTCGGACCGTCATAGTTCACACGAACGTTGGCGTTCAGGGGATATGTTTGCTGCTGGGACGAATTGGTGGCTATTACCGCTCCATGCATCGCGATGCTAGAGGACGCTCTCAAGTTCTTGACGCTTCCGCGCCATGCCGCATCGGCTTGAGCGTTAAGCGTTCCCGTCACTGGCATCGATTGGTTTGAATAAGAACGCAGCGAAGACTTGAGAGCCTGCAGCGAAACGCCTGCCAGGGTCAGATGAAACTGGGACTCCGGCGTCGAATCAAGATGGCGAACTGTGCCGTCAGCTTTCAGCGTGCCGTTCAGCAAATTGAAGGCAAATCCTTCGGCTTTGAAATTGCCATCCGCGAGCTCATACCGCCCCGAAAGCTTCTGGATCTTCATGACAGCTTGATCGGTAACAATGGTGAGGCCGTTGCTGTTCAGGTCTCCATGCAGCGTCGCATTTTTCAGCATCGGCTGGTTAGGGACGTCGCGATAATCCAGTTTGCCAGCTAGCCGGATGTCACCTGAGGTGCCGGCGGTCGAAAGGCCGGCGAAGTCCTGCGTATGCAGCAGAACGTCATAGCGGCCGTTCGCGACGGGAGCGCTGTTGTAATTGTGAACGGTTGCATCGAGCAGCACGTGCGAGCCGCCCACTTTAAGCAGCAGAGATTTCAAGTTCAGCTCAGACGGACTCGCATCGAACTTCGCATCGAGCGCGTGTGGAAGCGGTTTCAGCGCGCCATACTGGATGGTGCCACTGTCGTATCCCATCGTCCCGCTATATTGTTTCGCAAGCTGGCTGAAGCCGATTTCAGTTCGCAGTCCGAAAAGGTTGGCGTACACCGGAATCTTTTGATCGCGCGCGTAGATTGCGCCATTCGTAAGCAGCACATGACCCACGGCGAGATCGAAAACGTTGGTCGAACTTTTCTTGTTGGAAGGCGGCGGAGTGGGGAGATTGCTGCGTCCGTCTTTATTGACGGTAAGGTTTACCAGCGGATCATAAACCAGAAGCTCGCTTAAGTTCACCTTGCGGTGCAGGATTGAAATGATTTTGAGGCTGACGGTCGCCTTTTGGATCTGCAACAAAGGTTTTTCGCCGGCTGATTCCGTGCCGTGGATGGTGAGCCCGTAAATGTCAGCAGTCAGGGTGCTCAGGTGCAAATCAAAATTCTGCAGTTCGACTCGCGCGCCAGTGGATTCGCTGGCTTGCTGCACAATTTCTGCCAGCACCCAGCGATGAAATGCTGGAATTCGCGGCACGAGCAAGACCGCGCCAACCACGATCAGCAAAAGCGCGCCAACGGCGACAGCCGTCCAGCCAACCCCCTTTTTCCAGTTCGCCATAGCTTTGGTCCCCGCCCTAAAATGCTTGCCCTAGTGTGATGAAGAATTGGTTAGCGCTGATGCCACGAGCAGCATCGAGATTGTGGCCGAAATCAGCTCGGATTGGGCCAATTGGGGTGGAGTAGCGCAGTCCAATTCCAACTGTATTGGTGTAGTTGTTGATCAAGTCGGGAAAGTTTATTCGACGATAAACGTTGCCACCATCGTAAAAAACAACACCGCCCAGATTTTTAATGATGGAAATCGGATAACGAATTTCCGAGTTGAAGATGAAGAGCTGATTGCCTCCGATCGGCACCGGAACCTGCGGGCAACTTGTGCTCTGGCCCGGGGCGCAGAAAGGCACGTAGCGAATCGGTCCAGCTTCGTCGATGGGAAAGCCGCGCAAAGTGGTCCCACCACCGGCGAAGAACCGCTGGCTGGTGGGGACGTTCGCGCCGGCGAACGGCGAAGCCAGCCCGAGTCGAACGCTGTTGGCAAAAATAATTCCGTGCACCGGCTTGTAATAGGCGGCCTGCCCGAGGAAACGCGTGAAGTTTGTGCTTGATCCAAAAGCGCTGGGCACAATCCGCAGATCGACCGTTTGGAAAACTCCCTGGTGGGCGTCGAGCGGCTTGTCACGGGTGTCGCGAATGATAGTGCCGGAAACGTAGGACAAATCTACGTTGCGGTCCGACGGGAGCACGAGCTGCGGCACCAGAATTTGCGTGAGCCGCGTGCGATTGAAATCATACCGGGCCTGAAACTGGGTAGTCTTTTTGGAATCGATGAAACGCTGGAACTGCAGGGAATAGTCAGCGAGCCGGGCTTCGAAAAGAGGATTTTCGGTGGTCCGCTCTCCCGAAATGCTGGTGAGTGCCTGCCAACTCGAGCGCCTGAAGTGCGGGTCCATGTAGGTGAACAGAAGTTTCTGATCGAGCCGGGCTGCAAGCACCGAAATCGCCGCTGTTTCGCCCTCGCCGCGCATGTTCCTGCGGGTAAACTCGACCGATCCACGTGGGCTGACGAAGGTCTTTTCATTTGGAAAAAGTTTCGCCCCCTTGGTATTTACGGTCGGCAGTCCAGGAACTGCGACGGTTCCCGTGGGAATGTTCCCGCCGCGGCGCGAGATTTCGAAGCCGAAGCCGTAAGTGATTGTGTTTCGTTTTGCTTCGTGCACCTTGACCAGCGTCTCTTCCTGATTCTGATTCGTTATCTGTTTGCGCGGTCCGATGCTGGCCCAATCGAAGATGCCGAGGTCGTAAAGATTGCTTTCGCCGGCGAGTAATTTTCCTTCGCTGAGCGGTTCTTCCTGATGCAGATTTGTGCTGATGCGGATCAGGTCCAGCTTAGTGTGCTGTTGTCCGAGATTGAGAACGCGGCTGATGCGAACCTGCTGGTCTTCCGTAATCTGGTAGGTCACGTCAATCTGGTGAGGGTCATCGGGATGACGCGAAACGATGGTTTTCACATCGGAGTTCAGAAAGCCTTGGTCGAGATATTTGGCCGCTAATTTGTTGCGGTCATCAGAGAGCCGGCGCGGCGAAAACGGCTTGCCTTCTTGCAGCTCAAACCCAGTTTTCGGGCGAAGTTGAGAAAGCGGAATGTGATTGTTGCCTGCGATCTTCAGCGAACTCACGACTGTGCGATCGCCTTCAGCGATGTTGAAGGTGATGTAGAGCTTGGGCTCGCGATCGACGACATCGGGCGTGACCTTTACTTGTTCGAAGCCATTGTCTTTGTAAAGCGCCTCAATTCCATTCACGCTGGCTTTTAACAATTTGTTGCTGAACGCCCCTCGGGAGATGAGCGGAAGATGCTTTTTCTTTATTACGACTTGCTGCTCCAGGTCGTCTTCCGACAAATGATGATTTCCGCGGAACGAGATATCTTCAACCGTGTGTTTCCGGCCTTTCACGATCTGGTAAACAAGCAGCACCTTTCCGCTTTGCTGCTGAAAATTAGTGTTCACCTTCACGTCGAAGTAGCCCTTCTGCTGGAAGAGGCTGGTCAGATTACGTTGCCCCTCGGCAACCAGGTCGGGATCGACGGAGGCTTCCTCATAGACAGGTATGTTGCTTTTCTGCTTTCGCGATGAAACAAAAGGAATCCAGGAGAGCCGCGCTCCCACGATGCGAATGTCGACCTTAGGCCCAGTGTTGACCTCAATGGAGACGTCGGCGCGGTTGGTGTCGGCGTGATATTTGGGAGGATCTACCTTGATCGAGTTCGCTAGATACTGGTGCTTCCCCAATTCTTTCTTGATCAGCGCGACGGCGTATTTGATTCTGTTGGGGCTATACGGCTTGCCGGACTTAAGCAGGGCACCGGTGAACCGGGCGCGCAGGGAGCGAACTGCGCGTTCAAGCTTCTGGTCTTCTGCAGGCGGCGCTCCTGTGATTTCGACCTTTCCGACTCGCGCATGCCGGCCGAGGCGAGTGATGAAGGCAATATGTGCGAGCTGGTTCTGATCGTCGTTCCTGACGCTCGTTTCAACCTTCGCCTGAAAGTATCCGTGGTTGGCAAAAAAATTCTGCAGCGCCGATTCCGCATCCCGGACCTGGTTCTGCTGGTATGCGCTCTCGTCCTGCAAGTTCACCACTTGTAGCAGGCGCGTGTAAGTAAAACGCTTGAGTGCGCCGGGAAAAGTAATCATCCCGATGTAATAAGCAGGCTCGAGAACGAAGGTGAGTTTGAGGCCTGATGGATCGGGTTTGACCTGTGGCTCGACCTTGCTGAAGGCCTGGGTGTCCTGAAGCGCTCTTACTGTGGCTTGAACTTTTGCAGAGGAATAAGGCTCACCCGCTTTTTGCACGACCAGGGACTGGTATCGGGAAACATCAATCTTTGGATTCGCGACCAGGTCCACGGACCCGACCTTTTGTCCATCGTACGAAGGCTGCTTTGAGACACTCTGCTTGGTCTGGGAAAACCCGCTTTGTAATGAGACTAAAAGAGCGAGAAGTAAGGCGATCCAGCGCATGATGACTGATGTGCAGCCCCAGACACCCATTGCGTCAGAGGAGGACGGCTAAGCTCCCGCCATCCATGGGCGAAGACCGGCAACGAAGCTCTGATGCTCCGCTCAGAGAGTGAGATGTCCTTGAACACTGTGTCGTTGGATTCAGCTCTGGAATACAGCGTTGGTTCCATTGTTGGCATCGAAGTCTTGGGCCAGAAAACCTGTGCTCCGGCGGGATTTGTGGAACCGCTCCCGGATTTTCCATGAAGCTGGTGATATTTGGTTTAACGGTCAGCTCTTCCTGGGGCAATGGCCATGCCACGCTGTGGCGAGGGCTGTGTAACGCTTTATCGGCGCAGGGGCATCAGATTGTTTTTTTTGAGCGGGACGTTCCGTACTACGCAAACCACCGCGATTTGACCTCGCCCGAAAATTTCACCTTGCGGCTTTACCAGAGCTGGGCGGAAATTCGCGCCGAGTCGGAGCGGCAGGTCGGTGAAGCCGAGGCCGCAATCGTAACTTCCTATTGCCCGGATGCGGCGGTAGCTTCAAATCTTGTGCTCGAATCATCCGCCACAAAAGTGTTTTACGACCTGGATACGGCCGTGACGCTGGACAAACTGCGTCAAGGCGAAAATGTGGATTACATTCCGTCGTATGGCCTGAGTGGGTTTGATCTGGTGTTGAGTTATGTCGGTGGCCGCGCGCTCGACGATCTGCAGCGCCTGCTTGGCGCGAAGCGAGTAGCTCCGCTCTATGGAAGTGTCGATCCCGAGTTGCACAAGCCGGTGCCGCGGTCGAGTCACTACGATTCGGATCTTTCATACTTAGGGACCTATGCATCGGACCGCCAGCAGGTGCTGGAAAAGCTCTTCATCGAACCCGCAAACCGGCTGCCAAAAAAGAAATTCTTGCTCGGCGGTGCTCAATATCCTGAGGATTTCCCCTGGAGCGAGAACGTCTGGTTCGTACGCCATGTTCCGCCGGCCGAACATCCGGCTTTCTATTCTTCCTCGCGAGCAACCCTGAATGTTACGCGTGCGGCGATGGCCAGCTACGGGCACTGCCCATCAGGGAGATTGTTTGAAGCTGCCGCTTGCGGCACTCCTATCGTTAGTGACTATTGGGAAGGGCTCGACGAGTTCTTCCAACCTGAACAGGAGCTGCTGGTGGCCCGATCGGCTGGGGATGTTGTAAGCGCCCTTTCTTGCGGTCCTGAGGAGTTGCAGCAGGTAGGCAAGGCGGCTCGCGAGCGGGTGCTCGGAGCGCACACTGCCCGCCATCGAAGCCGGGAACTACTCGGATTGCTGGAGGCTGCGGCATGAGCCTTCGATGGGGAATTGTTCCCGCAGCCGGGTTGGGAACACGAATTCAGCCGCTGGCATTCTCGAAGGAACTATTGCCGGTCGGCACCAGGCAAGACGGCGCAATCGAACGGCCTCGCGCCGTGTCTGAGTATCTGATCGAACGCATGTTGGCCGCAGGCGTGAATCGGATTTGCTTCGTGATTTCGCCGGCCAAGACTGACATCGTGAGCTATTTCGGGGGTCGAATCGACGGCGCGGCAATTTGCTACGCGGTTCAGCAAAACCCGCATGGCTTGTGCGACGCGCTATTCAGCGCCTTGCCTTTTATCGCCCCCGAAGATGAAGTTCACGTCGGACTGCCCGATACCGTGTGGTTTCCGCTAGAGGGCTTCAAATTACTTCCTGATCGCCAATTCTCATTCCTGCTTTTTCCCGTAGCCCGACCGGAACTGTTCGATTCCGTCGTGACCAACCATTCGGGGCAAGTCCAGGAAATTCAGGTCAAACAAAAGAACGCCGCTTCAGATTGGATCTGGGGCGCTTTCAAGTTAACCGGGAGGCATTTCGCGGAGTTGCATGAGTTGTGGAACGAACGATCGCGCGCCGACGAATATCTGGGCACGCTGGTTAATGCCTATCTCGCTCGCGGTGGAACCGCTTACGGCGTGAAGCGCGGAGATGTGTATGTGGACGTCGGCACGTTGCACGGATATCGCGAGGCCGTTCGTGTACTCTCAAGCCAGGCATCGTTGCATGAACTGGCAAGCTGATCCGGTGAAATCGCGGTTGGAAACGCTGCAACTTGCTTTTGATCCGCCGGATTCCTCGCTCCGCGTCGTGATCCTGGCGGCGCATCCCGACGATGAAACCATAGGGGCATCAGCGCTGCTTGCGCGGTTTCCATTCGCTCACGTCATTTTTCTGACCGATGGCGCACCCCGTGATGCAAAACTTTGGCCTCCCGACATGCGCGGATCACGCGAGGATTACGCGAACACTCGCCGTGAAGAAGCCGAAAGGGCGCTTGCTTATGCCGGCCTCTGTGGCGAGCAGATTTCCTGGCTTGGAGGCATGGATCAAGACGCGGTCCTGGAAATTCGGAGTCTTGCGGCAAGGCTCAGAGAAAGCCTTCGCGACTATCGTCCGCAGGTTCTGATTACACATCCCTATGAGGGCGGGCACCCGGATCATGATTCGGCAGCGCTGATCGCACGGCTCGCGATCGCCGGTCTAGCGACGGTGGCTCCGGACCTTTGCGAGATGACTTCCTACCATGCGCGCAACGGCCAGTGCGTCACGGGCGAGTTTCTAAATTCCAACAGCTCAGCGGAAATTTTGTTCGACCTCACCGAAGCGGATCGCGAGCGCAAGCGCAAGATGATGGACGAATACAAGTCGCAGCGGCTTGTACTTGAGAATTTTCCGATTGGCGGCGAGAAGCTGAGAATCGCGCCGGAATGCGATTTTTCTCAGCCTCCGCACGAAGGCAAGCTCTGGTACGAATGCATGGGCTGGACGATGACGGGAGCGCGTTGGCGAGACCTTGCTTCTGCCGGTTGTTCGCAAGCGCAGGAGTGCTCATGCGGTTGACCGTTCTGAATGTGAGCTATCCTCTCGCCAAAGTATCTCCGGGCACGGCGGGCGGAGCTGAGCAGGTGTTGGCGACAATCGACCGCGCACTGATTCGCCAGGGGCATTGGTCGACTGTGCTAGCCCCTCAAGGCTCGCGATGCAGTGGGCTGCTGATTCCCGCGCAGATTCCGTCGGGCGAACTCGACGAAGCGGCTAAGGCGCAGGCGCGCCGCACCTTTAAAGGATTACTTGAGCATGCGCTGTCGGCGCATCCCGTCGATGTCGTGCACATGCATGGCTTGGATTTCTGCGAGTATATGCCTGACAGCGATGTGCCTGTAGTGGTGTCGCTGCACTTGCCTCTGAAGTGGTACCGATCGCTTGAATCGGACCGGCCAAACACCACTCTGGTTTGCGTCTCGCAAGATCAGGCTAGAACGGCGCCTCCCGACTGTCAGATCGATGGCGTCATCTCTAATGGCGTCGAGCTTGATCTGTACCGTCCTGCAAACCGGATCGGGAACTACGCTGTCGTTATGGGAAGAATCTGTCCGGAAAAAGGTGTGCACCTGGCAATCGATGCCGCTGAGCGTGCGGGAGTGCAGCTGGTTATTGCGGGAACGGTTTTTAACTATCCCGAGCATCGCAATTACTACGATTCGATGATTGCGCCGAGGTTAGGCAGCTCCACCCAATTTGTGGGTGCTGTGGGAGGCTCGCGCAAACGAGCTTTGCTCGCTGGTGCGAAATGTCTGCTGATTCCGAGCCTGGTTCAGGAGACTAGCTCCCTGATTGCGATGGAAGCAATGGCGGCAGGAACTCCGGTGATCGCGTGGCGCAGTGGAGCTCTGCCGGAAATCGTGGCTCACGAGCAAACTGGATTTCTGGTTTCCTCGATGGAAGAAATGGCGGATGCCATCGTCCGCGTGCACGAGATCGATCGCCAGCAATGCAGAAGGGAAGCCGAGCGAAGATTTGACGCAACGAAGATGGTGTCTCAATATCTTGCGCTCTACCAGCGCATTGCGGCCGGGACTCCCATTATGGAGTTACAGGCGGCATGATGAGCTCAACGGAATTTCGCAAGCGTCTCGATACGCGCGTGCTAAGGACAGTACCGGAGCTAAAAGAAATTTGTTGGGAGTGGCGGGATCTGTTCCAGCGTTCCGGCGCGACTGCCTTCCAGAGTCCTGACTGGCTGCTGCCCTGGATCCAAATCTTCTCTCCAGAAAAAATAGCGGCGATTGAAGTCAGAAGCTCAAGCCACTTGGTCGGCCTCGCGCCATTGCTGATTTATCGGAGAGATTCTGAACGCGTGCTGGCCTTCATGGGCGGTGGCGTTTCCGATTATCTCGATCTGCTGGCCGATCCCGCTTTCGAAACACAGGTCGTTTCCGAGATCGTTTCCGCCATGCTCGCTCTCCAGGACGATTGGGCAGTTCTCGATCTCACCGACATCCCCGGTCACTCATCGTTGCTGAGTTTCAGCTCATGGAAAGACCAAGTAAACGAGCACGATTGGTGCTCTGGGCTTAGTCTTCCGGACACCAGCGAGGAGCTGCTGCATCTTTTCTCGAAAAGGCAGCGCGCCAATCTACGAAATGCACGGTCTCGCCTCGAGCGGGCGGGGGGAGGGCAAGTCGAAGTCGCCACCTCTGAAACAGTTTCCGAATTCCTCGACGACTTGTTCAGACTCCATGGCGACCGCTGGTCTCAGCAGGGTCAGCCAGGAGTTCTCGATAACTCGCGGGTCCAGTCATTTCACAAAACCTGCGCGCCACGGCTGCTGGAAAGCCGCGTGCTGCACCTATGCCGACTGAGGCTGAAAGATCGCACTCTCGCTGTCATCTACTCGCTGAACTCGAACCATACGGCATACTGCTATCTGCAAGGCTTCGATCCGGAGTTCTCATCCCTGAGCCCGGGGACATATCTGATGTTTTCAGCTATCAGTGAGGCTTTAAGACAGGGGATGAAGGATTTTGATTTTCTGCGGGGCCAAGAGCCTTACAAACAGCACTGGCGCCCGCAGAGCAAGCCGACATACAGGATTTCGTTGTGCCGCGAACAACTGTCTCAGATTCACGCCGCAAAAGCCACGCCGCCTCTCGCTTTGCCCGCGGCATAAGGCCCACCTACATGGAATCCTGCAGAAGTTTTTCAAGCGAATCCTTACAGGATGCTACGCCAAACCCTAGGTTATGAAAGGGATAGCCGGACTATACGCAAGTCTTTAGAGTGCAGAAGTAGTCATAGTCAAGAACCGAAATTTATTGGCGGTGAACGCAATGATGAAACTGGAAACAGCAAACCGGCGCGATTGGCAAGGGTTCACACGCATCTTGGAAGTCATGTCGTTCGTTGACGAGCTAGGCGAACGGGACGAACTCGGCGAGCGTTCTGTTGAAGATACTCGAGAAACGGTGGAGAAGCTGTGTGAGTTGCCGCCAAATCCGAGCCAGACAATGAGTTTGGAAGAAGTGGTATTTTGGGCGGGCGTCGCCAGTGGTATGGAATTCTGGCGGCACGCTGAAGAAGAAACCGTCGACCCCGCGACAGCAGAGAAGATGCTGGTGTTCTCTTCCGTTTTCGGCCACTCGATGAAAAATGCGATCGTGGACCTCGCACTCGGGGAGCTAGAGCCGGAGCCGCAGCAGCGATGGCCAAAACTGGGCAGCCGCTCGCGATTGTGACTCTGAGATAGCGAAGCTGAGTCAGGCTGCCCATCGGGCCGATGATAATATCCGCTTGCGCCCTTGCTTTCGCCCGAACCACCATTCGTAGAGAATGCCGCCTGTAAAGGCTGCAGCGCCTACCAGCACTGATGGCCGATGCATCTGCAGCCACAACTCAGATGACCTCCGCGCGGCGCGGTTATCAAAAGCCCCATGTGCTGCATAATTCCCCGGCACTGATTCCCACAAATTATTCGGTCTGTTTGGATCTTCCGAGCCATTGTACTGCTGGGAAGCGTATCCATTTTTGCCCAAATACCAGTCGAGGAAGCCCGGCACAAACTTCTGCCCGACGATCGCCGCCACGGTCGATCCTCCTACCCACAGTTCACGCCGGCGATGATGCGCAGCCCAGTAAATTGCACGCGCAGCAACTTCGGGCTCAAAAATGGGTGGAACGGGCTGTGCCTTTCGCGGCAGGCGGCTTTTCACCCAGCCAAACTGGGGCGTGTTCAACGCCGGCATCTGGACCATGGTCACCTGCACGCGCGATTTTTGATGGATCAGCTCGCAACGCAGAGAGTCGGTGAATCCTGCGATCGCGTGCTTGGCGGCGCAGTATGCGGACTGCAGGGGAATGCTGCGATATGCGAGCGCCGAACCCACTTGAACAATAGTTCCATGATCGCGCTTACGCATTCGCTTCAATGCGGCCAGCGTGCCGTAAACGACACCCAGGTACGTCACGTCCGTGACGCGCTTGAACTCTTCAGGCTGCATGTCCTCGATTTGCGAGAAGACCGAAGTCATCGCATTGTTGACCCAAACGTCGATGGGGCCGAATTCAGATTCCACCTTTTGTGCGGCATTTTCGACCGCGACGGCATCGGCGACATCCAACGGGAGCACCAGGGCGCGGCCGCCACTCTCCTCGATCTCTCTTTTTGCAGCTTCGAGCCGTTCCTGATTTCGTGAAATCAATCCGACAGACGCGCCATGGCGTCCAAATTCGCGGGCGGTGGCTCGGCCCACGCCGGCAGAAGCGCCGGTGATAACCACGACTTCGGCTCGTTTTTTGTGCATGGGTCTCATTCACTTTCTGCGCTTCGGCTAGATTGTCGTCTTTCCAAGCTTTTGGGCTAAGAGTCTTTTGAAACCTTGAAACCTGGAATCTGAAATTCAGATGCGGCAAATGCGAAGCTCGTTTCCCGTCTCCCGCCGACTGGGTGATTGCATCGCATTGCGATATGCAACGCGTTTTGCGCCCCGGGCCATCTCTAATCCAGTCGCACGCGAAAAGTCTCCCTATCGTGCAAAGCTCCGTCATCATCCCGGCCCACGAAACCACTCGAGTCCCTATTACCGGAATGCAGGCGTCCGCCTATGAAATACCGACCGATTTCCCGGAATCGGATGGGACGCTGAAGTGGAATAAAACCACCCTCGTGCTCTCAGAAATTAGCGCCGGCGGGCACACCGGAATCGGCTACACCTACGCGGATACTACGGCGGCAGCGTTTATCCGCCAATTTCTCGCGCAGAAGATGGTTGGCGAGAATGCCATGGAGGTGTCCTCAATCTGGAGCAGAATGCGTCGCGAAGCGCGGAACCTTGGCACGACCTCGATTGTTGCCATGGCGATCTCAGCCGTGGATTGCGCGCTCTGGGACTTGAAAGCCAAGATCCTCGACGTCTCCCTGGCCACGCTGCTCGGGCCTGTGCGCGAATGCGTTCCCGTCTACGGCAGCGGCGGTTTCACCTCGTATTCAATGAAGCAGCTTGAGAAGCAGCTGTCCGGGTGGGCGGAGCAGGGAATTCCACGAGTGAAGATGAAAGTGGGCCGCGATCCGGCCGCGGATCCAGGTCGCGTGAAAGCTGCACGTGAAGCGATCGGGCCTGGAGTCCAGTTGTTTGTCGATGCTAACGGCGCCTACTCACGAAAACAGGCGCTGGCGATGGCAGAAAGATTGGCTGAGCTTGACGTGAGCTGGTTTGAGGAGCCGGTCATCGCCGATGATCTTTCCGGATTGCACGCGCTGTGCGATCGCGTTCCAGCCGGAATGGAGGTTGCAGCAGGCGAGTATGGTTACGATCTCGGCTACTTTCACCGCATGCTTGACGCTCAGGCCGTTGATGTCCTGCAAGCTGACGTTACGCGCTGCTCTGGAATCACGGGGTTCCTGCAAGCGGCTGCTTTATGCGACGCCTACCACCTGCCACTGTCAGCCCATTGTGCTCCCGCGCAGCACGCACACGTGGGATGCGCAGCTTTGCCGCTGAAACACATCGAATATTTCCACGATCACGTCCGCATCGAACGCATGCTGTTCGATGGCATGCCTGAGCTGGAGAAGGGGGCGTTTCGTCTCGATCTGTCGCGCCCGGGTTGCGGACTCGAATTCAAGCACGCTGACGCCGAAAAATTCAGCGTCTGAAAGGATCTTTATTATGGCTACACAGCGGTTGCCGGAACTCCCAGTAGAGGATTTGCGCGCGCTGAAGCCCCAGCCGGTTGTTGATGCCGACGCGTTGCGGGCCGAACTGGCGCGCTCGATCGAAGGCGAAGTCCGGTTTGATGCCGGCAGTCGCGCCATGTATTCGACCGATGCTTCGAATTATCGGCAAGTGCCGATCGGAGTGGTCATCCCGAAAACTATAGACGATGTTGTGCAAACGGTCGCGGCTTGCCGGAAGTTTGACGTTCCCGTGCTCTCGCGCGGCGGTGGCACCAGCCTTGCCGGGCAATGCTGCAACGTTGCGGTGGTGATGGATTTTTCCAAGTACCTGAACAAAATCCTGGAAATCAATCCCGACAAAAAATATGCCCGCGTTCAGCCCGGCACCGTGTGCGACCAGCTGGTGTCCGCCACAAAAAAATATAATCTGACGTTCCCGCCCGATCCCGCCACTCATGACCATTGCTGCTTTGGCGGAATGCTCGGCAACAACTCCTGCGGGGCACACGCCCAAATGCACGGCCCAACCGCCAACAACACGGAAGCTTTGGAAGTTCTTCTTTACGATGGTACGCGCCTGAACGTCGGCTGGATGACTGACGGTGAGTGGGATCGCAAAATCTCCATTGGCGGCCGCGAGGGCGAAATTTACGCTAAGCTGAAATCGCTTCGCCAACGCTATCAGCCGCTCATCGAGAAGAACTACCCTAAAATTCCGCGCCGCATTTCCGGATACAACCTCGATCAGCTGATTCCCAACGAAGACGGCAAAGTGAATATCGCTCGGGCGCTGGTCGGCTCCGAGAGCACCTGCGTCACTATTCTCGAGGCAAGCGTCACTCTCATTTACAACCACCCTGAGCGCGTGGTGCTGGTGCTCGGCTACCCCGACATCTTCGAAGCTGCCGATCATATCATGGAGGTGCTCGAATACAAGCCCATTGCGCTGGAAGGGCTCGATCACCGGCTCATCGAAGACGTACAAAAAAAGGGTGGTCCGGATCGCGACAATTTGTCCGTTCTCCCTGAGGGCGGCGGATGGCTGATGGTCGAATTCGGTTACGCGACTCGGAAAGAAGCCGCAGAACAGGCGCATCGCCTAATGAACAAGCTAAGCGGCCGCTCGAACGCCCCCAGTATGAAACTGCTCGAAAGCCCCGAAGATCACGACAGAGTCTGGAAGTTGCGCGAATCCGGACTGGGCGCGACCACGTTTATTCCCGGTGAGCGTGACAGCTGGCCCGGTTGGGAGGATTCCGCCGTCGCTCCAGAGAAAATTGGCGGTTATCTGCGCGACCTGCGCAAACTATTCGACAAGTACGGCTACAAGCCTTCCACCTATGGCCATTTCGGTCAGGGCTGCGTGCACTGCAGCATCGATTTCGATCTGTTCAGCGAAGGCGGCATCAAGAAATACCGCGCTTTCATGGAGGAGGCGACTGATCTGGTGGTGAGCTACGGCGGCTCGCTTTCCGGCGAGCACGGCGACGGTCAGGCCCGCGCCGAATTCCTCTACAAAATGTTTGGCTCGGAATTGATCGGCGCATTCCGCGAATTCAAATCGATCTGGGACCCCGACTGGAAGATGAATCCGGGCAAGGTGGTTGATCCATACCGGATTGATGAAAACCTGCGCTACGGCGCGAGTTACCACCCGCACGAGCCGCAGACACATTTTCAGTTTCCTGAGGACAATGGCAGTTTTGCGCACGCCACCATGCGCTGCGTTGGTGTTGGCGAATGCAGAAGAAAAGAAGGCAAGCCTGAAAACGACACCATGTGCCCGAGCTACATGGTCACTCACGAAGAGCAACACACAACTCGTGGCCGTGCGCATACGCTCTGGGAAATGCTGCATGGCGACGTCATCACCAAGGGATGGCGCGACCAGCATGTGAAGGAAGCGCTGGACCTGTGCCTCTCGTGCAAAGGATGCAAGGGGGATTGCCCGGTTAATGTTGACATGGCGACGTACAAGGCAGAATTCCTGTCGCACTACTGGGAGGGACGAATTCGGCCGCGATATGCGTACGCCTTCGGGCTCATCGACAAGTGGGCGCGGCTGGCATCGATTGCGCCGGGATTTGCCAATTTTTTTACCCAACTGCCGGTGATTCGTAAAGTGGCAAAGGTTGCGGCTGGCATGCCACAAGAGCGGCAAATTCCTGCGTTTGCGCCGGAAACATTCCAGTCATGGTTCAGAAAACACAAGGATGGTCATGGGACGGGCGCCCTCGCCCGTTCGGCGGCGCGACAGCCTGGCGCCGCTAGGCGCGTTATTCTTTGGCCTGACACTTTCAACAACTATTTCTTTCCTGAGACGGCAATTGCTGCAGTGGAAGTGCTTGAAGCATCTGGATACGAAGTCCTCGTTCCTGAGCAGCATCTCTGCTGCGGACGTCCGCTCTACGATTACGGGTTCCTGGATATGGCGAAGACGTATCTAACGCGCGTTATGGATGTGCTGGGGCCGGAGCTTGATGCCGGAACGCCTATCGTCGCGCTCGAGCCAAGTTGTTGCTCGGTTTTTCGCGATGAAGTCAATGCCTGTTTCCGCATTCCGCTCGTGCGCACAAGCTGATGGAGCATACCGTGACCTTCGCTGAATTCTTGGACAAAGAATCCGCCAAAGACGGCCTCAGTTTTCCAACTCTGAAGCGGGAAGCGATCGTGCACGGCCACTGCCATCACAAGGCGATCATGCGACTGAAAGAAGAAAAGTCTGTTATGGACAAAATGGGCCTCGATTATCGACTACTGACTTCCGGCTGCTGCGGAATGGCCGGATCTTTCGGTTTTGAAGCCGAGAAATATGATGTCTCTGTCAAAATCGGTGAACGTGTGCTTCTCCCGGAGGTGAAGAAAGCAGGACTAAGGACCTTGATCATTGCGGATGGTTTCAGCTGCAAAGAACAAATTCAGCAGCAAACCAACCGTCACGCGTTGCACCTGGCTGAGGTAATGGCGCTGGCGCAACGTCACGGGAAACATGGGCCGGAGGGGATTTATCCTGAAGCAGAAATGGCCGAGCACCGAGTTCGGGAGCAGAAGCGTTCCATGCTGCGTGCTGGAATCATCGCTGGCGCTGTGCTTCTAGGGGTGGGTGCCTTGGCTTTCTGGTCTAGGTCACGCGTGAATAATCTCCGATAGGCCAACTTTGCTTACCGCCGCTTGTTCCAAGTCAATCGCGGAACTTTTCTGCTCACCTTTGCGTAACCTTTCACGTCTCTAGATTGGGAGGTGACGTGTGCGATATGTCAGCCTGGCATTTCTCCTGGTTTTTTCTTCTGTGTTCGTGCGGGCAGACGAGTGGGAACACAGTTATCCGGTTACCGGCAGACCGGAAGTCGTGGTCGACGCGAATGATGGCGAGGTCGAGGTCGCAGTGGCTTCGAGCCAACAAGTCGGCGTGCGAGTGATTGCGCACGGCTGGAAGATCAATGACGACCTGAAAGTCACGGGCACGCAATCAGGCAATCGGATCGAGATAAGGCTGCACCGTTCCGACAAGGTGTGCTTCGGGTTCTGCTTCCAGAGCATTAAAGTTGAAATCCGGGTACCACGCGATTCTGATCTGGACTTACGCAGCGGCGACGGCAATCTGCGGATCAATGATGTGCGAGGTAAGTTACAGCTGGAAACCAACGACGGCGACATTCGGCTAGACAATGCCGAAGGCCAGTTGCATGCTAATACGCACGATGGAAATGTCGAGGTCGAAGGCCGCTTCGATATGGTGAACGTGCGAACCGGAGACGGCAACATCGATGCCCACGTTAGCGCATCCCAGACGCCGCAGCCGGGATGGGCGCTGCGCACGGGTGATGGCAATATCAGGCTGACCCTGCCGGAGAACTTTGCCGCCGATATTAATGCGCACACCGGCGACGGCTCGGTGAAAGTGGATTTTCCGCTGAACTCGTCGGGAACGGCCCGTGAAAGCGATGTTCGTGGGAAGATCAACGGCGGTGGCATCTCAATCGAGCTGCAAACCGGGGATGGCGACGTGAGCGTCGAAAAAGGCTGAACCGGAACTGTACGCGACTTCCAATCCTGGAACTAACCATTGCCATTTCAGCCTGGAACGCTGAACATTTAATTATGACCCCGCCTGCCGGCGGTTTAACCCCTGCGCAATGGAATCCACTATGACCTTGCTTCCACGGTTGGACGAAATTCATGAAGCTCAGAAGTTGATTTACTCGGTGATGCAGCCGACGGCCCAAATCTCATGGCCCTTGCTGAATCAGCGCCTCGGCGCAACCATGTGGGTCAAGCACGAGAACCATACGCCCATTGGCGCTTTCAAGGCGCGGACGGCGGTGGTGTACGCGGCGGAGCTGTTTCGGAAATCCAACGGCATAAAAGGGCTGATCACCGCGACCCGAGGAAATCATGGTCAGTCCGTCGCGTTGGCGGGGCAACGATTTCGTGTTCCGGTCACGATCGTTGTGCCGGTTGGAAACAGCCCAGAGAAGAATGCGGCCATGCGGGCGCAAGGTGCGAAGGTGATCGAGCATGGCAGCGATTATCAGGAGTCGCGCGAGCACGCGACGAAGCTGGCGGCGGAACAGGGGCTGCACGTTGTGCCTATCTATCATCGCGACTTCGTGAAGGGAATCGCCAGCTATTGGGTCGAATTTTTTACGGCCGTAGACAATTTGGATCTTGTGTACGTTCCAATCGGAATGGGGTCGGGGATTTGCGCGGGATCGGCAGTGCGCAACGGAATGGGACTGAAGACAAAAATTGTAGGTGTCGCGGCAGACGGGGCTCCCGCGTATGCCCTGTCGTTCGAGGCGGGCAAAAAAATCGAAGCGCCGGTGACGACGAAAATTGCAGACGGAATGGCCTGCCGAATTCCGGATGACGAGCCGCTGGAGATCATGCGGCAGAACGTTGAGCGCATGGTGCGCGTGAGCGAGGACGAGATCCGGCGCGCGATGAAAATCTATTTTACGGACACACATAATCTAATAGAGGGGGCCGGGGCAGCGTCACTGGCGGCGGCGCTCAAAGAAAGGGAACTGCTTAAGGGCAAACGGGTTGGCGTGATTGCAACCGGAGGCAATGTCGACCACGACGTGTTTGCCGGCGTTCTAATGAATGGAAACGATTGAATGGAAACGATTGACGAGGCAGCAGGATTGCGCTACAGTCGCGCTGAATAGCGGGAGGGGTTATGCGCAAATCAATTTTGTTCGCGTTAGCTGGAATGGCGGCATTTTCCGCGAGCGCTTTTGCGCAGGCAACTCTCGAAACCTTGATGACGCATTCGGTGTCTTCCGCAGTCGGGACGCATGCGGGAACGGTTCTGGGCCGCGCGACCAACGCGATGGCGAATAAGGTTGCGCAGCAGACTCCGTCAGCGGCCTCTCATGCGACATCTGCCTTCACACCAAAACGAGCGGGCACAGCGAAGGCCCGAACGACCCAGGCGACGACCCCCGTCACCGCAGCTCCCGCAACGGCGTCGGGCAATGGTTCGCTCATCGCATCGATTCAAGGTGGCGAACCCCGAACAAGAGGTTGCACCGCCTCAGCCAAGGCCGGCGACACGAAAAATGTTGCAGCGGCATCGCACAATGCTTGTGCGCCGGTGACCAGGCAGGCTGCCGACCATCCCTCGGTCGTCAATCTGCCGGCGCCGCAATAGAATGGAGTGGTACCCGCAACCGTTTTGATTCTGCCCGCTCGCGTGGTGTGCCCATCCTTGTGTGACCGCTAACTACTGCCGGACAAATTCCGCAAAATACCCGATAATAAACTTCCGACATGACGTCGGCAGCCATGCAAGGAAATTCAATTCTGGTTACGGGCGGGGCAGGATTCATCGGCTCGAATTTCGTGCTGCAGTGGCTCGCGACCGAACCGGCGGGTGTTGTCAATCTCGACAAGCTGACGTACGCGGGAAATCCAGAGAATCTTGCGACAGTGGCGTCAGACCAGCGCTACAAGTTCATGCAGGGTGACATTTGCGATCGCGAAATGATCGCGGAGTTGCTGCTGATGCACCGGCCGCGAGCCATCGTTCATTTTGCCGCGGAGAGCCACGTGGACCGCTCGATCCACGGGCCCGATGATTTCATCCGCAGCAACGTGAATGGGACTTTTAGCTTGTTGGAAGAAAGCCGCGCGTACTGGTCAGGACTCGATGGCGCGGAAAGAGACGCATTCCGGTTCTTGCATGTTTCAACGGATGAAGTTTACGGCTCGTTGAGCGCGGCTGATCCCGCGTTCACGGAAAGCACGCGCTACGCGCCGAACAGCCCGTACTCGGCATCGAAGGCGGCGTCTGATCATCTGGTGCGAGCGTATTTTCACACGTACGGATTGCCGGTGCTGACCACGAACTGCTCGAACAACTACGGACCGTTTCAGTTTCCCGAGAAATTGATTCCGCTGGCGATTTTGCACGCGGTGAGCGGAAAACCAATTCCGGTTTATGGGGATGGGCAGAACGTGCGCGACTGGCTGTTTGTCACGGATCACTGCGAAGCAATCCGGCTGGTGCTGGCCCGGGGGAAGCTGGGCGAGACGTACAACGTTGGCGGTCAAAATGAGCTCAAGAACCTGGCCGTGGTTAATACCATCTGCTCGACGCTGGACGAGTTGCGTCCCAATGATCCGGTAGTGCCGCACAAAAATCTGATCACATTTGTGAAGGACCGCCCAGGTCACGACCGTCGTTATGCGATGAATATCGCGAAAATTGAGTCGGAGCTGGGTTGGAAACCGCGAGAGACTTTTGAGAGTGGAATTCGCAAGACCGTGCAGTGGTATCTGGATAACCAGGAATGGATCCAAAACGTGACCAGCGGAAAATACCGGCAATGGATTGCCCAGCAGTACGCGTTGTGAAGTATCTCTAAACAAGATTCTGAAAAAATCGCGAATAGCATGAAAGAAAGCAATAAATACAAGGGCATCATTCTGGCAGGAGGATCCGGGACAAGGCTCTATCCGGTGACCCATGCCGTAGGCAAAAGCCTGCTTCCGATTTACGACAAGCCCATGGTCTATTACCCGCTCACCACCCTGATGCTGGCTGGAATTCGGGACATTCTTCTGATTTCTACGCCTGAGGATGTACCTAAATATCAGCAGTTTCTGGGCGATGGATCGAGGTTTGGATTAAGTTTTTCGTATGCGGCGCAAGCGAAGCCTGAGGGGATCGCCCAGGCGTTTCTGATCGCTCAGAAATTTGTTGACGGCGGCTGCTGCGCACTCGTGCTCGGGGACAATATTTTTTACGGGCACGATCTGGCGAAGAGCGTGCAATCAGCAACTGAGTGCGACAAAGGCGCCCGCATCTTTGCGTATCCGGTAAATGACCCTGAGCGCTACGGCGTGGTCGAATTTGACTCGCAGGGCAAGGCACTAAGCCTGGAGGAAAAGCCGCGCGCGCCCAAATCGCGGTATGCCGTGACCGGGCTTTACTTCTACGACGCGCAGGTGGTGCAGATTGCCAAAGGGCTGAAGCCTTCGGCGCGCGGAGAACTCGAAATTACGGATGTGAATCGCGAGTATCTCAAGCGCGGCACATTGGACGTGGTGGTCATGGGCAGGGGAATGGCATGGCTTGACACTGGGACCCACGAAGCCATGCTGGAAGCCTCGCTGTTTATCCAGACCATCGAGACCCGGCAGGGGCTGATGGTAGCGTGCCCGGAAGAGATTGCCTACCGTTACGGTTACATCACTGCCGGACAAGTGGAGGAAGCGGCTGCTGCAATGAAAAACAACCGCTACGGAGCATATCTACTGCAAATGCTCAAAGAGCGCGTATTCTGACGGACCTCCGCGATGAAAGTCTTTGAAACTCCTCTCGTCGGCGCGCTGGTAATAGAGCCGAAAGTCTTCGAAGACGACCGCGGGTTTTTTCTCGAGAGCTACAGTGAGAGAGCATTTGCCAAGCTTGGCATCCCCGAAAAATTCGTTCAAGACAATCATTCGTACTCCAAGCAAGGTGTTTTGCGCGGCCTTCATTACCAAGTTGAGAAACCGCAAGGAAAGCTGGTGCGGGTGGTCAGCGGGGAAGTCGTTGACGTTTTAGTGGATTTAAGAAAGAGCTCTCCAAGCTTCGGCAAGGCGCACGCGGTGAACCTTTCCGGCGATAACCGGCGAATGGCATGGATTCCGGTCGGGTTTGCACACGGGTTTTACGTTGTTTCAGATTCGGCGCATGTCCTCTACAAGGCCACGGAGTTTTATTTCCCGGAACGCGAAAGGACGATTCTGTGGAACGACCCGGACTTGAAGATCGACTGGAGTGTGGTTGGCGAGCCCCTGCTTTCGGAGAAAGATAGGCGGGGTGTGCGGCTTCGAGATGCTGAAGTTTTTGAGTGATGTTACAGGCCCATGCTTTTAGCTAGGGCCATGCGCCCCGACTCAGAAGCCTTGGCAGCCTCCTGCTTAATCCATTCGCCGAGGCGCTTGCGAGCAGAGGTGGCCATATCCAGAAAGCGAACGCCGCCGGCGCCCTCGCTGTCCTGCCAAACCAGCTCAGCGGTGACGTGAATACGGTCCGGATCATCGGGCAGCGAAAAATCCAACTGAAGATTGCCAGTAGGAATCTCTCGCCCGTTGCTTTGGATTGCCGCTCCCGATTCGCTGAGGTCGGAGATGAATAGTTTCTGGGGGGAGCCACGCCCGTGGCGGGCTCTGGCGTTGATCATAGTAGGGATGCGCTTCATGCCTCGGCGGCGATCACGCGCCATCAAATTGCGAACTGCCCTCAGTCCATGACGCACGCGTTCCGGGGAAAGAGGCTTATAAATCACCACCTGTGTCTTGCCTTTGAACTCCGCATTGGAACCAGCGAGCGGATCAACCAGCAGAATGCGAACGGATTTGCTGTACCCCGGTGCCTCCAGCAATTTGCCTAAGATCGAAGCCGCTTTTTCGAGGGCATCGTCAATCACAACTGCGTCGAAACGGCGCTTAGCGATAGCCTGCATGGCGGCAGCCGATTCCGAGCTGTGCTCGCACTCCACGTCAAGGTCCTTGAAAATACGGGTGATAACGCGGGCCGCATTCTCATCGCCACTGATGAGCAGACTGCACAGCATACGATTCGATGCTAGGCAGGCTGGTAAGTACCCGCAAGTTACCGAAGTGACTCTCGAAGCTCGGTCACCAGGGTGCACGCGGAATCAATCCAAGAGGAGCTTCCCCATCCGCGCCCGCAATCGGTCAGACCTTGACCCAATTGCCCGAATCAGCCGATGCTTGGACCGCTTCCATAAGCTGCTGAATGCAAACAGCATCACGGAAATCGGGGTGAAAAGGCTGATTAGCAGCGAGCGCTCCTAAGAAATCGCCCAGCGTCGCGATAAACGTGTGCTCGTAGCCGACGAGATGGCCTGGCTTCCAGAAATTCGCCGAGTAGGGATGATTGGGGCCGGTCACAAGCAAGTTGCGAGTGCCCTGTAGCGGGGCGGGATCGGTGGCGTCGAAGAATTGCAGGCGGTTCATATCTTCGAGGTCGAAGACCAAGCTCCCTTTTGATCCGTAGATCTCGAAACCGCTGCCATTCCGGCAGCCCACACCGAAGCGACTGGCCTCAAGTGTCCCCACACTTCGGTTGGCGAAGCGCGCCATGAGCATCACGGAGTCATCGACATCGCGACCTGGAACAAAGGTGTGGGTGGCGGCGCAGAGTTCTTTGATCTCGCCATTCAGGTACCTCGCGGTGTCGAAAGAGTGGGAGAGCAAGTCTCCAAGCGCGCCGGAACCTGCCTGATCGCGCTGATAGCGCCAGGTTTTGCCTTTGGCCGGATCGATTCCGGATTGATTGAAGTAGTACGAGCGATAGTGGAAAATCTGGCCAATGCGCCCTTCATCGATGATCCGTTTTGCAAGAGTAACCGCTGGAACTCTGCGATAGTTAAACCAAACGAGACTTGGACGTCCTTGCACGGCATTCGTCATTTGCTCCGCCTCGGCGACTGACAGCGCAAGGGGCTTCTCGCAGAACACTATTTTTCCCGCCTGCGCCGCGGCGATAGCTATCGGAGCGTGCAAGGCGTTGGGTGTGGCGATGTCCACAATGTCGATATCGGAACCAGTGACCGCGGATGGCCAATCGAGACTAGTTTCCTCCCACCCCCATTGCTCGGCGAAGGCTTTGAGCTTCGCTGCCGTGCGGCCGCACACGATTTTCTTGCGCAGCTCGAAGGGAACATCGAAGAAGTGCGTTACCTGATGGAAGGCGTTTGAATGGGCGCGGGCGATCGATCCGCTGCCCACCATCGCAATATTCAATTGCCGCTTGTGTTCAGGCATACAGGTCAGGCGCGAATACCGACTTTTGCTAATTCCTGCTGCAGTTGCTGCCTGTCTTTCACCAACACGGTTTGCAGGCCAACTTTGGCGGCGGCCTCAACGTTTACCGGCCGGTCGTCCATGAAGCAGCACTGGTCTGGCGTGGCCTGAATGAGATCAAGCGCCAGATGGTAAATCTGCTCGTCGGGCTTGCGAATTGCGACGAAGCACGAGCTGACGAACAGATCGAATATTTTGGTGAGCTCGAATTGCCTGATGCGATAGGCGTTCAGCTCGCGCGATTCGTTGTTGATGGTGCCCATCAGATATTTCGTTGAGAGGCTGCGTGCAAACTCCACCATCTGTGGCTTGGCCTTCGAAAGGGAGAACATGAAGCGCTTGAAGTCGTCGCGCGAGAAATTGCGAGGCTCGTAGAAAACTGTTCGATCGAGGTATTCATCAAGCGTGATTTTGCCTTCCTCGAATGGCCTAAGGACCTCGTTATGACGTGCCTCGAATGCGGCTTTATCAAGATGAAAGTGTTCGAACGCGAGTTTGCGCTCCTCGTGGTCCCAGGCATTGGAAAGAAGTACTCCACCAACATCCCAGAAAAGCGCGCGAATTTCTGACATGAAGTCTCCCGCAGCACTTCTTCAATCATACGGGAACTGAATGAGAGGAGCTAAAGCGATGACGAGGCTTTAGCGGCGCGAGCTGTCTGGCGGCGTGTGCTAGGGATGTAAACGCAAGAGCGAAAGTCATAGTGCTCGGCAAGGCAGGCGCCACAAATGTGAACATTGTGAACGCGGCAGAGGACTACCGGCGTTTCTGATTTGCATAGCGCACAGCCACCCCGACTGCGTTGATGAGGAGCAGCTCTTGGGCCGCCGTAGGCTTGGAGGGCCCGCGCTTTCAGGTAGAAACCGGCCGCGGCAAGCAGGGAACCGAACGCAATGGCACAAATCCCAACGCCTAAAATGGTTTGGTCATGCCGCTCCGAAAAAGCGGCCGGGACGAAACAAACTCCGAGCAGTATGAAAATGGCACCGCAGACCAGCGCCGTGCTGCCGAGTTTTTGCCCCATCAGTACACCTTCTTCAAAGAATGCCGGCGTTTTCTTATTGCCGACCGAAATAGGGTCCATCGTGGAAGATATCGGCTTCTGGTCACAAACTCCAGATGACTGAAGTAATGCCGTCCTTAGGGGAGTTTATCGGGTTGCGGATGTTTTAAGGTTTCAGAGGTTTCAAGGTTTCGCTTTGCGACCTGACCTGAAACTTCGAAACCTTGAGGCTCAGGCGCGCGTCGCGCTTTCGGCAGCGACTGCCTCGCGGAAGTAATCGAGTGACATGCGCAGGCCGGTTTCGAGGTCAATCCTCGGTTCCCAGCCGAGCAGGGTCCGGGCCTTAGTAATGTCGGGACGACGCTGCTTGGGATCATCCTGGGGCAGGTTGTCGTAACGAATCTGGCTCTTGGAGTTGGTTATCGCGATAACCCGCTTGGCACATTCGAGAATCGTGAACTCGTCAGGGTTCCCTATGTTTACGGGAAAGTGTTCGTTCGATTCCGCAAGGCGCAGGATGCCCTCGATTTCGTCGCTGACGTAACAGAAGCTGCGGGTTTGGCTGCCGTCGCCATAGACGGTAAGATCTTCGCCCCGTAAAGCCTGCTTCATGAAGTTGGGAATCACACGGCCGTCATTGAGCTGCATGCGCGGGCCATAAGTATTGAAAATTCGCACAATGCGCGTGTCTACGGAGTGATATCGGTGACAGGCCATGGTGAGAGCTTCGGTGAAGCGCTTGGCCTCGTCGTAAACCGAGCGCGGCCCGATCGAATTCACGTTGCCCCAATACGTTTCTCTCTGTGGGTGTTCAAGTGGATCTCCGTAACACTCAGACGTTGAAGAGACCAGATATTTGGCGTGATATTTCTGTGCGATCTCGAGGGCATGAAACGTTCCGAAGGAACCCACTTTGAGGGTCTCGATGCCATGGACCATGTAATCCACCGGGCTGGCCGGCGAGGCAAAGTGAAAAACGTAATTCACCTCGCCACAATCAAAATGGCGGTTAATGTCGAGTTGAAGGAACTCAAATTGTCCTTCACGGCGCAGATGCTCGATGTTCGATATGCGGCCGGTCAGAAGATTGTCCACGGCAACCACCGAGTAACCATTCGCCAGCAAGGCGTCGCACAGGTGCGAGCCGAGAAAGCCGGCGCCGCCAGTGACCAATGCGCGAGGTCTCATGAACGAGTGCTCTTCTTGACGTTGGGGAGGGACGTGGCGGAAGGCGCGAGCTCTGGGCTGGCCGCAGCTCTGCCCACGCTGTAGTAAGTGAAGCCGTTGGCCGCCATGATTTCGGGATGATACAGGTTCCGGCCATCGATTACGATGGGATATTTCAACGCAGCCCGCAATTGCTTGAGATCGAGGGTGGCGAATTCCTCCCACTCGGTCAGAATGAGGAGCGCGTCTGCGTCCCGGGCCGCCTCATAAGCGGTTTCAGCCAGCCGAATGCTCGATCCCAGCGCTTCTTTTGCGCGTTCGTGGGCCGCGGGATCGTAGGCGCAAATCTGACAGCCTTCTTGTTGCAGCGCCTGCACCAGAAGAATGGCAGGCGATTCGCGAATGTCATCGGTCCCGCCTTTGAACGCCAGGCCCAGGACCCCGAGTCTTTTCCCGCGAAGCGTCCAAAGCGCGCTCCGAACCTTACGGATGAAACGCTGACGTTGCTCTTCATTGATGCGAATTACTTCATCTAACAGGCGAAAATCGTAGCCGCACTCGCGCGCGACCGCCCGGAAGGCCATGAGGTCCTTGGGGAAGCACGAGCCTCCATAACCGATGCCCGGATTCAAAAAACGCGGACCGATACGCGTGTCCGTACCAATCCCCTGGCAGACCTGCTGCACGTTTGCCCCTACACTTTCGCAAATGGAAGCCACTGCGTTAATGAAAGAAATCTTCATGGCGAGGAAGGCGTTCGAGGCATGTTTGATCAACTCGGCGCTCTTGGCGCTAGTAACAATCAACGGCGGTGGAATCTGGGCACGGTCGGGACGCGGAATTGCATCTGGGCGCAGGTAATATGTGCCATCCACAAGCGGCGCGTAAATTTCGCGCAGCACGGAGGCGCAACGCTCGGTATCCGCGCCTACCACGATGCGGTCGGGATATAGAAAATCGGTCACCGCTGTACCCTCGCGCAGAAATTCTGGATTGGAGGCCACATCGAATTCGCAATCCTCGACGCCATTGCGCAGAATGATTTTGCGCACCCAGTCGCTGGTGTAAACCGGAACGGTGCTCTTCTCCACGACGATCTTGTAATTGTTGATGGCTCCAGCGATGCCACGCGCAACGGACTCGACGTAGGAAAGGTCGGCTTCACCCTGTTCGGTGGGAGGGGTGCCGACTGCGACGAAAACGCCGGAGCTCGCGCGCACCGCACCCTGCAAGTCGTCCGAGAATTGCAGCCGGTTGCCGCGGTGGCGTTGTAGTAATTCGGGGAGGAAGTTCTCGTGGATCGGAGTCTCGCCGCGGTTCAGGACCGCAAGCTTCTTTTCATCGTTGTCGACAACAATGACTTCGTGCCCTAGATCAGCGAAACATGCGCCTGCAACTAATCCTACGTAACCCGATCCAACGACCGCGATTTGCATCCATTCCTCCGGTCAAAGTGCAGCAGACTAAGTATTTACTCTAGCAGCTTCTCGGAAAGGCGAAAATCCGAATTAGACGTGTGGAAGGAATGAGATAGTAACGGGACTTAAAAGTAACCCGCCGGAACGGTTCCCTCACGAAAACAGCTCCGACGGGTAAGGGGAATGGACGGGACTCGAACCGAGAAGAAAACAAGCCCCGCCACTTTGCCCCAAATACGAAGGTGTATCACGAAGAGGATACACTGCGTACCCCACTTTGGTGGGGAGACCACCTGGAGCAATAGAATCCGATTCTCTAGTGGTAACCGGCCTTAACGTCGACGAAGCGCCGGCCTTTACTCTCCGTGCCCAGCGCGATAACGAAAGTTAGCAGCACGATATTAGCAGCCTCGAATCCTGCCAGCGCCCAGGCGTAACCGAACTTTGCCCCGAGAGCAAACTCAATGGTGTTGATTGGCGCGGCAACAAGGATTCCTAGTTGATAGGCGAGGCCGGGCAATAGGCCGCGGGTTTGATCCGGAGAAAGTTCGTTCAGGTGGGCAGGAATCACTCCCCATGCCCCTTGCACCCCAGCCTGCATGATGAAGGCAGCAATAGCTATCACAGTCAAAGATCCGGCGAAGGCCCAGGCGGGAATTGTAACGAGCGACAACACCAGGGCGGCGATCATGCCGTGCCGCCGGCCGATAACTTCCGACAGGTGTCCAAAGATGATCGCACCAAGCACGGCGCCGACATTGTAGAGGATCGCGATGTATGAGACCGTGTGCGGCTTTGCAGCGTGGGTGGTCCTCAGAAAGTCGGGATAGAGGTCCTGCGTCCCGTGCGAGAGGAACATCATCAAGGTCATCATCAGCACGAGGTAAAGCGCCGATTTCCAATGCTGTTTTACGACCAGCAGGATGGCGTCCGTCGTGGGGGCGCGGTGCTGCTGCCAGGCTTCTGATTCGGGAACGGTGGAGCGAATGTAGAGCGCGAGCAGGGCCGGGGCGCCTCCCGCCCAGAACATGGCACGCCAGCCGAAGTGTGGCTGGATAAAGCGGGCGGCGAGCGCGGCCAGAAGATAGCCTATCGAGTACCCGCTCTGCAGGATCCCGGAAAGAACGCCCCGCCACTTACCCGGCGCGGCTTCCATGGCGAGCGATGCGCCCACTCCCCACTCGCCACCCATGCCGATCCCGTAGACGGTGCGAAGGACAAGGAACACCGTGTAATTCGGGGCAAACCCGCAGAGAAGTTCAACGATGGAGAAGAAGATCACATTCGCCATCAGCGGACGCCGGCGGCCATAACGATCTGCAAGCAGGCCAAAGATAATTGCGCCCACCGGGCGCATCGCCAAAGTCGCGGTCAACGTCAGGATGATGTCCGATTTCTTCACCCCGAACTGCCCAGCCAGGGTATCCACAAGAAAGACGAGAACAAAGAAATCAAAGGCGTCTAGGGTCCAGCCGAGAAAGCCAGCGGTGACTGCGTGCCAGTGGCGGGAAGGTTGGGACCCGGTACCAGGGTTCGAAATGTCCGCAGACATGTGGGCGAGTCAGGAGAACACGAGTGGGGCGGGAATTGCAATCTCGATTTGCAAATTCAGCGTGTAATTTGAACAGCATACAACGCCTGAGTTGCCCAATTTCATCGAAGTGGCGATGAACAAAGCACTCGCCGTAGTTGTACTCGCTCTGGCAACTGGTCTGACCGGCTGCGGTGGCCTGATCGGCAACAACACGTCATCCGCCTCGAGCAATAACACACCGCCGCCTCCGCCGCCGCCGCCCACGGCTGACATTACGGTAGTGAATCACATCATTTACATGATGCAGGAGAACCGGAGCTTCGATGAGTACTTCGGGCAGCTGAACGCGTACCGGCAGTCGCAGGGACTAGGAGCCGACGTGGATGTGACCCCCGCGAACGCATCGCAATTGGCCTTCGATCATTCCACTTCGTTCACGCCGTTCCATATGAAATCGATGTGCGTCGAGGAGCTGAGCTCATTCTGGAATGAGAGCCATAACGACTGGAACCACGAAGCGCCAACCTCCGCAACCCCCGCGATGGACGGCTATGCAAACTCGGCCGGCAATGATTCGCGAAACAGCACGCCTCCCGGCTTCGACATCAATGGGCAGCGGGTCATGGGGTACTACGATGACGGCGATTTGCCTTACTACTATTTCATGGCCACACAATTCGCCATGTCGGACCGGTGGTTCTCGCCGGTCATGACCAACACACCGGCAAGCCGTTTGTACGCGATGGCCGCGACGTCTCATGGTGTAATCAACAAGCCGCTAACTCAAATTAATGTGCCGACGATTTTTGATGAATTGCAGCAGGCAGGCATCACCTGGAAGGACTACGTGCAGGATTATCCCAATGGCAGCTCGCTAAAGTCGTTTCCGGCGTTTGCAAAATATGTGGGAACTAATATTGTCCCTGCGTCGCAATACTTAACCGACGTGCAGAACGGAACGCTGCCGCAGGTGGCATTCATTGAACGCGACTCGAAAGACGGGCTGGATGAACATCCGGGGCAGGGCATCAGCGTGCAAAAGGGTTCCGCTTACGTTGCCAGCCTGATTAACGCGCTGATGAACAGCAGTTCCTGGAAGGACTCAGTATTTTTCCTGACCTATGACGAGGGCGGCGGATTCTACGATCACGTGCCGCCGGTGCAAACAGTTTCACCGGACGGCATTCCGCCGACGCTTGCGACGAACGATATTTGCGCGACAACTCCCGGGCCGATGTGCGATTTCACGTATACCGGCTTCCGGCTGCCGAATATCGTGGTGTCGCCGTTTGCGAAGGCCCACTACGTCGACCACACCCCGATGGATACGACAGCGATTCTCACCTTCATCGAAAAACGGTTTCAGCTGAAGCCGCTGACCAAACGTGATGCCGCTCAACCTGACATCAGCTTCTTTTTCGACTTTGGCGGAGTGCCAAACGCGACACCACCCAGCCCGCCGCCGCAGCCGACGAACGGGCCGTGCTACATCACATCCCTGCCATGAGCCAGTCGTGTCTACTGCGTTCGAATGCTCCCCTGAATACTTGAACCGGAAACAATCGGCGCCGCCCACCTGACACGCGCCCGCCTAAAGCGGGCTGACTTTGAGCTCACCCTTGCGATTCTTGGGGGACACTACTTCACTCGATTTCGAGCTGCGGCCCGCCGGACGCTTCGACTCGCTTCGCAAAAGTCTGTACGCCATATTCGGCCGCCGGAAAACCTAGTAAATTCAACCAATGCGAACCCATGTGCTGGCCTTACTTCTGCTCTTCATTTCTGTGCTCGCTATAGCGCAAACGCCGCCGCAACTTCACTTGATGCCGATGCCCTCGAATGTGCAACTCGGCTCGGGGCAGTTGCTGATTGACCGGTCGTTCTCGGTTGGAATTTCCGGCCATCGCGACGCGATACTCGATCGCGGCGTGCGACGGTTTGTTTCGAAACTTTCCACGCGAACCGGAATGCTTCTGGACGCAGCTTCCGACAAGAAGAATCCGACTCTCTCGATAAGAGTCGAACGCGAAAGTGATCCCGTGGAGAAGCTTGGAGAGGACGAATCCTACCAACTCCGTGTAAGCACGTCCGGCGCGACACTGTCGGCGGCAAATCCGTTGGGCATTCTGCACGGTCTCGAAACCTTTCTTCAGTTGATGCAAACCGGCAAAGATGGATTTTCCGTTCCCGCGGTTGTCATTCATGACCAACCACGCTTCCCCTGGAGAGGATTGTTGATTGACGTCGGCCGTCATTACATCCCCGTCGACATACTCAAGCGCAACATTGATGGGATGGCCGCCGTGAAAATGAACGTTTTACATCTGCACTTGTCAGACGATCAGGGCTTCCGGGTCGAGAGCAAGCGTTACCCAAAGCTCCATGAAATGGGTTCCGATGGGTTGTATTACACGCAGGCTGAGATTCGCGACTTGATCGCCTATGCACGCGACCGGGGTATCCGCATTTTGCCCGAGTTCGATATGCCCGCCCACAGCTTGTCCTGGTTCGTCGGCTATCCGCAATTGGCCAGCACTCCCGGTACGTACAAGATTGATCCGGCCGCGCCATATACGGTTATGGACCCTACCAAAGAGGAGACTTATAAGTTCCTGGATAAGTTCATCGCCGAAATGGCAAATCTTTTTCCCGATGCCTACTTCCATATCGGAGGAGACGAAGTAGGCGATAAGCCGTGGAACGACAATCCGAAAATCCAGGCCTTCATGCGTTCTCATGGCATGAAGAACAACCAGGAATTGCAAGCGTATTTCAATCAGCGGCTGGAAAGAATTTTGCGTAAGCACCACAAGATCATAGTGGGATGGGACGAGATTCTTCGTCCGGACTTGCCGAAGACAATCGTTGTGCAATCATGGAGAGGACAGGAATCGCTGGCCACGGCTGCGCAACAGGGTTACAGCGGAATTCTTTCGTTCGGCTACTATCTCGACCTCATGTGGCCGGCCTCGAGATATTACGCGGTTGAACCACTTTCTGGCTCAGCGACGGCTCTGACCACCGAGCAAAAAAGCCGCATCCTTGGCGGAGAGGCATGCATGTGGGGAGAATGGCTCAGCCCTGAGAACATTGATTCGCATATATGGCCGCGAGCCGCTGCAATCGCCGAACGCTTGTGGTCTCCTCAGGACGTTACAGATGCCTCCTCTATGTACGCGAGGCTCGACGAGTTGAGCTGGCGGCTTGAATGGATCGGCCTCACTCATCGATCGCATGAAATACCGATGCTGCACCGAATGGCAGGAACCGATGATATCGAGGCACTGCGCACGCTGGCCGCAATTGTTGAACCAGCAAAGGACTACTCTCGCATGGAGAACATCAAGGGCAACTGGGATTTCAGAGCGCCATTGAACCGCCTGGTTGATGATGCCAATCCGGAGAGTGAAATCGCAAGAAAGTTTCGAAACCTGGTGCAACAATACATCGAGAGCAAGTTTCAGGACCGGATTGCGGAAAACTCAATTCGTGAATTCCTCACAACATGGAGCGAGAACGACGCGAAACTTGAGCCAATTCTGCAAAAATCGTTCCTGTTGGGCGAAGTTGAGCCTCTTTCCCAAGAGCTTGCGACGATCGGAAAAACCGGCCTACTTGCCTTGGACTACTTAGAAAGATCTCAAGCATCGCCGGCAGCGTGGAGGACGCAACAACTCGCCCAACTCGATGCCGCGAACACTCAGAAAGCCGACCTTTTGATCATGGTTGTTGAACCCGTCAGGCGACTCGTTCAGGCGAGTGCCGGTCCGTTTTAAGAACACCGCCGAGTTTCCGTGCGATTGAATGCTCAAAATCCTGTTTGCAAAAACGATTTGTAGGGTCACCAGATCCTGACGCGGTCGTCAGGAGCGAGGTAAAGCTTGTCGCCGCGCTGGACGTCGAATGCCTTGTACCAACCGTCGTTATTGCGAACCGTAAGGCCGCGGTATCGGCCCGGAGAATGCTCGTCGGTCATGACTTGGCGGCGTAATGCGGTATCGCGTGCCTTCGAACGTTCCGACTGGTCGTAGGCGATAAAAAACTGCTGGTCGCCGGTAAAGCCATCTACGACCGGGGCCGTATTGCTACCAACCGCCGAGTGATATCCGTCGAAAGAGGCCGCCACTCCGCCGAGATCGGCGATATTTTCTGCCAAAGTTTGCTCGCCATTCAGGCAGAGATCTGAAAAAGGACAATACTTGCTGTACTGATCCGCCAGCTTCTTGGTTGCTCCGTTGAAGTGCTCGAGGTCGGTGGGCGTCCACCAGTTGCGCAGGCCGCCGTGTGAATCGAAGGCGCTGCCCTCGGAATCGAAGGTGTGGCTGATCTCGTGCCCGATGATAACGCCAATGGCGCCGTAGTTGGCCGCGTCCGGGGCGTTATCATCGAAGAACGGCGGATTGAGAATGGCGGCGGGAAAATTAAGAGCATTCTGCAGCGGAAGATTGACCGCGTTAACCGTTTGCGGAGTCATCGCCCACTCCTCTCGATCCACGGGTTTTCCCAGCCGTGAAATTTGGCGCTGGTATTCAAAAAGGCTGCTTCGCCGGATATTCCCGAAAAGATCGTCTGGTTTTATTTCGAGGGCCGAATAATCTTCCCACTGTTCGGTATAACCAACACCGATATAGAGCGCGCTTAACTTCGCCTGCGCCTCGGCCTTGGTGGCAGGAGTCATCCAGTCAAGCGCCTCGATACGCTTGTGAAACGCCTCCACGATGTTGGCGACCATCTTCTGCGCGCGCGCCTTCGCCTCAGGTGGGAAGTAATGTTGGGCGTAAAGCTTGCCGACCTCGTCGCCGAGAATCTCGTTAACCAGCCCAACGCCTTGTTGCCAGCGCGGAGAACGTTGCGGCACGCCGAATACAACTTTTCCGAAAAATTCGAACTGCTCGTCGGCGAAGGCCTTGGGCACACCGCCGACATATGCCCCTGTGACGGACCTGCCTTTTGACAGCGAACCAGCGGAATCCTCGATCAAATGGTACGCAAGCCAATCCTTCCAGGTGTCGAGCGGCGTTGACATGACCAGCGCCGACTCGCCTGCAAAAGCGCTGGGCTGCCACACGATGAAGGTCTGCTGCTGAGCCAGGCCGGCGGCTCGAAAATATTCGTTCCAATCCAGGCCGGGCGCTTTGGTAGCGAAGTCGGACTGCTTCCAGGGATTGTTGGCCTTGTGGACGTCCTGGTCTTCGGCAAGAGTCCAGTGCTTCTCCGCAATGGCGTGCTCGAGCTCGAAGATGCGCGCCGCTCGGGCTTCTGGCTCGGAGAAGCCGGCAAGCTTCAGCATAGTGGCAATGTGTTTCTGATAGTCAGCGCGCAAGCTGCGCATGCTTTCGCTGTTGCTGAGGTAATACTCGCGATCGGGCAGTTCGATGCCGCCTTGCAACAAGTAAGCAGTGTAATGCTCGGAGCCGCTGAAATCGGGCGCGACCCATAATCCAAAAAGATTTGCGCTGTGGAAGTTGGTGTTGTTAAGCGGATCCTCGTCGGCTCGTAGGCCTTCGCCCAGTACGCGAGCGAGCTCGTGCTTGTCTTTGATTACAGCGATCGCCTCAAGATGCGGTTTGAGCGGCGCAAGGCCTTTCGACTCGATGGCGGCCTCGTTCATATACGAGTTGTAAAGATCGGCGATTTTGCGCAGCCCGGAACCTGGCGCCGGGCTTGATTTCGAGACCTCCTCAATCAGGCCTGCGGTGCGCTTACTGCTGACGTCGGCGAGCGCGGCGAAATTGGTGACACTCCCGCGGTCGGACGGGATCTCAATTCGTTTCACCCAGCCGCCATTGCAAAACTCGTAAAAATCGTTGCCAGGTTTGACCGAGCGGTCCATATCGGCAACATCGATGCCATGCGTCTGCTGGGCCAATGATTGCTGGGCGCGTGCTCCGAGAAGAGAGATGAATGCCGTACACAGGGCGAAGTTTATTACGCGCAAGCTGCGAAGTGTTCTCATAGAGCTCCATCATTGCCGGACAAGGCGGATATTAGACGAAACAAACAAGAGAGCGTAACACGACGGCTTACAAACAACTTGACGGCGACAGCCGCCCTGAACTGCTAGGACGACACCGATGGTAGTTTTTCTGAAGGGGCCTGGACAGCAAGATCGAGCAGGTCTTTGGCCATGCGGTCTGTGTTGTGCCGGGCAACGCCGTCTTCGAACAAATAGTCGCCGAAAACCGGGCAGACTCCCATGGCTTCGATAGCTTCTAGGTCAGCAACGATTTGAGAAGCACCTTCAAGCGCATATTTCGCCTTCAAGTCGTCGGAAATCGGCGTGCGATTGATGAGCGCGTAGTCGAAAATCTGGCAGCCCGCGTGATCGTTCAGGGCGCGCAGGTGATCGGCGGCGGTGAGCCCCAGGCTTTCGTTGGCCTGGGTCATGAGATTGCAGACGTACACCTTGATCGCGGAAGATTCGCGAATGGCTGGAGGAATGCCCCGCACCAGAAGGTTGGGAATCAGGCTGGTGAAAAGCGAACCGGGTCCGATGGTGATCACGTCGGCCTGTGCGATCGTTTCCAGAGTTTGCGGGTGAGGCTCGGGATTCGGCGGTACCAGCGACAGCTCGCGGATACGTCCCTTGCTGGCGGTGATTTTGGTTTCGCCGCGTACGCGCGTGCCGTCCTGCATCAGCGCTTCGAGTTCAATATTGGCGGTTGTCGCCGGGAAAATGTGGCCACGGGTCGCCAGAATTTCCGAAGACAGACGAACCGCCTCGCTGAAATCGCTGGTGAGCGAAGTAAGTGCGGCCAGAAACAGGTTGCCGAAGCTGTGCCCTTCGAGGCCGCTGCCTTTTGCGAAACGGTGTTGGAAAAGTCGTGCCAGGAGCGCTTCGTCCTCGGAGAGTGCGACGATGCAGTTGCGTACGTCTCCCGGCGGGAGCATGTTGAGTTCCTTGCGCAGGCGGCCGCTGGAGCCGCCGTCATCGCTGACCGTGACCACCGCGCAGAGATCGGAAATGCAGGGAGAAGCGGACTGACGGCCAGTGACGTACTTCTTCAATCCTTTGAGTACTGTCGAAAGCCCGGTGCCACCACCAATCGCAACCACACGCAACTCGCGTGCATCGGCGGAACGCAGCCGTGAACTGGAGTCTGGCATGGAAGCCTAACCGATCTCCTCGACTCCTTCTTCAGGCGGCAGCGTGATCTCGGCGCCGGGATCGGGATAAAGCAATTCGGTAAAACGCGGGTCTTCGGAAAGATTCTGGAAATCAGAATCATTGCGCGCCTGGAAGCGCAATGTGGCGTTCAGGCTGATCGCCCGAGACAGATTGCGCAGCGAATCCTCAACGTGACCCGTCAGGCAATCGAGCGCAGCAAGACCGTATGCCACGTAATCCGCCTTGGGCGCCTGCTTGGAGAGCTTTTCCAGATGCTCGCGTGCGCTGACGTAATCTCCGACGTTAATCAGCGAGACGGCATAGTCGTAATGCTCTTCGGGAGACTTGAATTGCGTGCTGCCGCGCTCCATCTGCTGGTTGCACGCGTTAATGTGCACGTTGGCGCGATCGGCGAGCTCGCGGTTCGCGCCCGCGACGACTTTCTGCAGAAGCGTTTTCGCCTTGTCGTACTTGTGCTCCTGCATTGCGCGCAGGCCGCCCTCGTAAGCCTGCAAAAGTTGCGTCAGTTGAGGGTCACTCACGAGCGTGTGCTTGGCTGTAGGTTTTTGTGCCATGTGAAGAATTTTTCCTGATTGAGACATTGAGCCATGAGATTGAATCCTGCAAGATTGAATCATTGAAGCCCGGAAATCAATATGCGGCGTGGTTCAATGACTGGCGGATAGAATCTCAATTCACCGTTGCTGCCGACTGCAGATCGATCTGCTTCCAATCTCCTGCAATGATGCCTTTGCGGATTTGAGCCGGGGTCTTGTGCTGCTTCGTCATCTGATAAGAGTAATAAACTTCCTTCATGCAAGTGGAGCACTGCGCGCCGTGAGTTTTTTCGAAACAACTGTGCAAGCTTTTGTGTCCCATGCGGTCGCAATAGCAATAACACGGCTGCTGATAGATGACATTTGGGATCTTGGCGGCCAGCTCATAAGCGTGCGTCTGAAAAGGATACTCGGCGTTATCTCCCCACAGCTGCTCTTTGCCCAGGATCGGGGGCAGCTTCTCGCTCTTTGCCGGCGGGCCTGAGTTGAAAGCAGGCACGCGGTTTTCGTCCTGCTCGGACGAAGCCCAGGGCGCTGAAACCAGCAGCAGGGAAATCGCAAAAACCAGCATCAATCCGCGCTTGAACATGCCGAACCTCAAGGGCGTATTGTAACCCGAATCGCGCGATGCCGCACGGGCGCGGGTGCGCCGTTCAGTTCTGCTCGAGCATCTTGCGCACCGCATTCACAAGAGCGTGAGGATCGCCGGCGTCGATCGACATCGCAGCTTCGCTAACCGGCGATTCATACGGCCGCAACAAGGCCAGGATCGCGCAATCGCAACTGTCGCGCAGGTGGCTGATGATCGCTTTCTTATCGGCTGGCGGAATCGAGTGGCCGAGTATGATCAGGTCAAACTTGTTCTCGGGGTTTTCGGCGGCCTCCCAGGCCTGGGAAAAACCTTCCGCGGATAAAACCTCGAAACCCAGCTGCTCGAGCAACAACTGACGGGTCCAGAGAAGGGCGCGATCGTACGAAATCGAGAGAATGCGTTTGGTCATTGTTCTTATAGGCATTCAGCGCTTCCAATATACTTCCAGAGTTGCAGAAAGAAAACATTGATGCGTGGCTGTTTAGGAGAATTTGTTATGAAACTGATGACGATTTGTATCATTTTGACGATGCTGTTGCCGGCGTGCGCGCAGGAGAAAAAAACCGCGCCCACGCTGAAGAGCATTTTGCTCGGGCAGCTTCGCTCGACGCACAACCAGGCGGAATGGTTCGTACCCGCCAACACTGCGGTCGAAGGCTTGACTGCGGAACAGGCCACCTGGACGGACGGGAAGGGCAACCATTCGGTCGGGCAGCTGGTGAACCACTTGATTTTCTGGGACCGGCGGGAGTTACAGAAATTCAAGGGCGAGCCGCAGGAAAAATTCAGCGGAAACAACGACGAGACGTTCAATAGCTTTGATGCCAAGCAGTGGGATGCGGCCGTGAAGCAGATGGATCAGGTTATGACTGATTGGGAAAACGCGGTGGAAGCTGCGGATGAGAGCAAGCTGAAGGATTGGTATTCCGATATCGCGCACATCGGTGCCCACAATGCGTATCACATCGGGCAGATGATTTATGTGCGGAAGGAGCAGGGAAGCTGGAACCCGGAGAAAGGGGTGAAGTAGAACAATCCTGAGAAGGGCGAAATAGAACAAGTCCTGCTCCTTGTTCATTCCGGAAATCCCCAGTATCGTTGAGGCATGTATTGTTCTTTTCGCGGGGGTCTGGCGCGGCTTCTTTTCTTACTGACCATTGTTCTCCCATGGGCAGTTTGGACGGTGGCGGAAGAGCCGCAAGGCTTAACCCAAACGCCATCGACAGCGACGGATCCTGGAAACCGGACCGCGCAAACGCCGGGTGAAGAGAAAAGCTCCAAGCCTCAGGCCAATAACAACTCTGAAAACGGCAAAAGCGAAACCAAGATCACGCCGGAGCAGGCGGAGCAGCTGTTTCGCGATGTGGATACGATTCTCGATTTCGCCAGCAAAGACAGTGCTCTCCCGAAAAAGCATGATGTGAAGCGGCGCCTGGCCAGCCGCGACGAGGTGGTTAGTTACCTCAAGAAGAACATGGCCGAGGACAAGGACGTGCAGCGCCTGCGCCGCACGGAACTGGTCCTGAAAAAATTCGGGCTGCTGCCCAAGGATTTTGATCTGCAGACGTTTCTGGTCAACCTGCTGGAGGAGCAGGTCGCCGGCTATTACGATGCGAAAACGAAGACGGTGAATCTGCTGGATTGGGTGGTGCCGGATTTGCAGCGTCCGGTGCTGGCGCATGAGCTGACGCACGCCCTGCAGGACCAATCATTTGGTCTGGACAAATGGCTGAAAAGGGGAGAAGAGGATCTCGACACCAAGCGCACCCTGAAGCCCGAGGATTTCACCAAAGATGAAGACAGCGAGGCGCGGCAGGCAGTGGTCGAGGGACAGGCGATGGTGGTCCTGCTCGATTACATGCTGGCGCCGATGCACCGCACGGTGGCGGATTCTCCAGAAGTTGTCGAGACGTTGAACGCGGATATGGCGAACGGCACGCCGGATTCGGTGCAGTATAAGAATGCTCCGGTCTTCCTGAAGGAATCGCTGACGTTTCCTTACCGGTATGGAATGGAGTTTGAAGCGGAGGTCCTGCGCGCGCAAGGAAAAGAGAAGGCTTTTGCAGATCCATTTCAGAGCCCGCCCCGCACCAGCCGCGAAATCATGGAGCCGAAGACATATCTTTCGGGCGAGCATCTCGCGCCCCTGGAGCTGCCAGACTTCAAGAAAATTTTTAAGGATTACAGTCGCTTCGATGTGGGCGCGATCGGCGAGTTCGACGTAGATGTTCTGGCCGAACAATACGCCGGCCAGGATGCGGCGAAGCGAATTTATCCCAATTGGCGCGGCGGATGGTATTACTCGGTGCACGCGAAGGGAAATCCGTCGGGGGAACTGGGCCTGGTTTTCGTATCGAAGTGGGCGAGTCCGCGCTGGGCGGAGGAGTTTGCGGCAATTTACGCGGGTGGCATGCAGCAGCGATACAAGAAGATCGACGCTCCGGCAGGAAGTGATTTACCGGGAGATTTGAAAAAGCTGCAGAGCCTCGGCGGCGACCACACCTGGAACACCGAGGATGGAGCGGTAGTCATCGATGTGAAAGGCGATACGGTGCTGATTACCGAGAGTCTGGCGCCAGGGATCACGGACGAGTTCCGGCGGGCTGTCCTGGGAACTGGCGAAACCCAGTAACCAGCGAAGGCACAGAGGGTTCACAGGCCCGTCCGAACCACATCAGCCTTCATTCGTTTGGCAGAAAATCTCTTCTGTATAATCAGCCTTCGCTACTGATCTCACGAGGCAGAATTGGCGCAAGCAGAAATCGGAATCATCGGCGGCAGCGGGCTGTATTCGATGCCGGGATTCACGAACATTAATGAAGTCTCCCAGAAAACCCCGTTTGGCAAGCCTTCCGACCCCTATGTGTTGGGCACGCTGGCGGGACGAAAGGTCGCATTCCTCGCGCGCCACGGACGGGGGCATCGCATTCTCCCCAGCGAATTGAATTTCCGCGCAAATATTTACGGCTTCAAACAGCTTGGAGTGGAGCGGATCATTTCTGTTTCCGCCGTGGGTTCGCTGAAAGAGGAGCACAAGCCAGGTGAGTTCGTGGTTGTCGATCAGTTTGTAGATCGCACTCGTCATCGCGTGGACACTTTCTTTGGCGACGGCGTGGTGGCGCACATTGCCCTGGCGGATCCGGTCTGTGGGCAGCTTGCCGAAGCTGTGACTGCGGCGTGCAAGAAGGCCGGCGTAACGGCCAAGCGCGGTGGGACATACCTGTGCATGGAGGGGCCGCAGTTTTCGACCAAGGCCGAGTCGAATCTGTATCGATCGTGGGGCATAGACGTGATCGGCATGACGAACCTGCAGGAAGCCAAGCTGGCGCGGGAAGCGGAGATTTGTTACACAACGGTCGCCATGGTGACCGATTACGACTGCTGGCATCCGCATCACGACTCGGTGACGGTGGACCAGATCGTGGCGGTGCTGGTGAAAAATGCGGAGAACGCGTGCAACGTCGTGCGCGAGGCGGTGGCGGCGATGCCGAAGGAGCGCGCCTGCAAGTGTGGATCGGCGCTGAAGCACGCGATCCTTACGGATAAAAAGAAGATTCCGGCGAAGACGAAACAGAGATTGAAACTGATTCTGGGAAAGTATGTTTAAAAACAGGTTCCTCGACCGTGAGGATCATTCGCAAGCGAAATGATCTCCTTCGCTCGGAATGACAGGGCTCACTAGACACGCATGAGCATAATCGCGGTAGGTTCAATCGCCTTCGATACCGTAACCTCTCCATCCGGACACGCGGACAGCGTGCTGGGCGGGGCATGCACTTACTTCTCGCTGGCCGCCAGCTATTTCACGCAGGTGCGCATTGTGGGTGTGGTAGGTGAAGACTTTACTGCGGAAAATGAAGATGTCCTGAAGAAACGAGGAATTGACACGCGCGGCATCGTGCACGCAAAGGGGAAGACGTTTCGCTGGGGTGGGCATTATGCCGATAATCTCAATGAAGCGAAGACTGACTTTACCGAGCTCAACGTGTTCGAGAATTACCAGCCGCACATTCCATCGGAGTATAGAGATTCAGAGTTCCTGTTTCTCGGAAACAATCATCCTACGATGCAATCAGCGGTGCGGCTTGAGCTTTCCAATTTGAAGCTCACCGGCGGCGACACCATGAACTACTGGATCAACAATACGCCCCAGGAATTACGCGAGACGCTTCGCCTGGTGAATATTCTGATGATCAACGACACCGAAGCCAAGATGCTGGCGCACGAAACGAACCTGCCGCGCGCAGCGCGGAAAGTGCTGGCCATGGGGCCGCAGGCGCTGGTCATCAAGCACGGAGAATATGGCGCGACGATTTTCTTTCGCGAAGGCGCGTTCGGAATTGGCGGCCATCCCTTTCGCGCGCCGGCGCTGCCGATTGAGGAGGTCAAAGATCCTACCGGCGCGGGCGATTCGTTTGCCGGAGGATTCATGGGATACATTGCTTCCCAGGAGGAGTTGAACCGCGAAGTGATCAAGCGGGCGCTCTTCTATGGCGGCGTGATGGGGTCATTCGCCGTCGAACGCTTCGGCACGGAGCGCCTGCAGCACCTGACGCGCGACGAGATTGATGCGCGCTTCCAGCTATTCCGCGAGCTTACCCACCTCGAATGAAAAGGCCAGGCAACCTGCAACGCGACGTGTTTCTGGTCGCGCAACTGGCGACGGCAATCTCCGTAATTTCATTTTTCTATTTCCTTCAGCACGGCGATTTGTTGCTATACGGCGACGCAGTCGCGCACATCAATATTGCGCGGCGGGTGTTTGATTCGCGCACGCCGGGGCTTTTGCAGCTGGGAACGGTGTGGCTGCCGCTGCCGCATCTTCTGATGATTCCGTTTCTTGTGTCAAGAAAGTTGTGGCAGACGGGACTCGGCGGATCGATTCCATCGCTGGTTGCGTACGTGCTGAGCGTGGTCGGGATCTTAAGGCTGATGCAAGTTGTCCTTCCTGCGGAGTTATCCGAGACAAAGGACGGACGGTTTGCAGGGTGGCTCGCAGTCGGGATTTTTGCGCTGAATCCCAATCTGATCTATTTGCAAACCACGGCAATGACCGAGCCGATCTACCTGCCGTTTTTCATCTGGGGGATTCTGTTTTTTTCGGAGGCACTGCGGAGTTGCAGGAACGGCGAGGTGGAAGCCGGGAACTCGGCTCTTGTGAAATGCGGACTCTGCCTGCTTGGCGCTTGCCTGACGCGTTATGACGGATGGATGCTGAGCGGCGTGATCGTCCTTGTCGCGGTGTTGCTGGCATGCGTGGGCAATTTTCGCGCGCTGCGACCCGGGGTGGCGAAATTGGTGCTGCTCGCAGCAGTAGGGCCGGCAATTTGGTTGGCATACAACGCTGCCGTGTATCGGAATCCTCTGGAGTTCGTGAATGGCCCTTATTCGGCCAAGGCAATCGAACTGAAAAGCAGCGCGCCGACACATCCCGGCAAGAATGATCTGCCGGTTGCGTTTCGATATTTCCTGAAATCGGCGCAGCTGAACCTTGCGCCGGGCGCAATGAAGTTTTTCTGGGTCAGCGCACTGTTGTTGGGCACGGCAATGGGGTTGCTGTTCCAGCGAAGGCTGTGGCCGCTGCTTCTTTTGTGGACGCCAGTGCCGTTCTACATGCTCTCGATCGCGGATGGCGGAGTCCCATTGTATGTTCCCGCGTGGTGGCCATTTTCCTTTTACAACGTGCGCTATGGAATTGAGATGCTGCCCGCATTCGCAGTGTTCACGGCGGCAGGGGCGTACGGTTTGATCCGGTTCGCGAGCGGGAAGAAGGCGCAACTGGCGGTTGCAACGGTTTTCACAGTCCTGTTCGGGATCAGCTACGTGCAAGTGTTTCTCGCAAGCCCGTTGAGCTTGAAGGAAGCTGAGGTGAACTCGCGGACGCGAGTGGCGCTGGAGAAGCAGCTGGCGTCCATTGTAAGCACGTTTCCAGAGAATTCTACATTTCTCATGTACCTGGGCGACCACGTTGGCCTGTTTGAGCGCGCCGCCATTCCCCTGTCGCACGTGATCAATGAGGGGAACCATCGTCCCTGGAAGCGGCCGACCGACCCTGACGGCCTTTGGGAAAAGGCGCTGGCGCATCCGGCACAGTACGCGGATTTTGTGATCGCGTTCGATCAGGATTCCATAGCAACTAGCGCAAATCACGCTGAGATGGAGTCACTGCTGGTTCTGCACGTGACGGGGCAGCCACCGGCGATTATTTATCGAACCCTGAAGAGTAATCAGGCGCGTTAACGGCATTCGATCGCTGCCCCGCGGCGAGCCCACATCGCGATGTTAGAATCCGAGAAAATTCTGGTGGTGGAATGCCTGCAGCGAGAACTGATTCGGGAGTTCGTATTTTTGCAACTGCACTGGTTCGGGTGCAGACACAATGATTGTGATTCCATTCATCAAGGCGAGCGCCTGCGGGAACGATTTCCTGATCATTGATGGTATGCATGCGCCGCCTGATCTGATTTCCTTCACCCGCCGAATCTGCGATCGTCACAACGGCGTCGGAGCAGACGGCGTGGAATGGTTGTTTCCGGCGCAGGACGCGGACATTCGCGCCCGCCTGCTGAATGCGGACGGATCCGAGGCGGAAATCTCGGGAAACGGAACGCGCTGCGTGGCTGCGCACTTATGCTCGCAGCAACCGCACGAGAAGGTCACGGTGCGAACGGGCGCGGGCCTGCGGACATGCGTTTTGACCTCGCACAGCGAAAACCTATTCGAGTTTGAAACCGCGATGGGTGAGCCGCAGGTTGGCGATGAATTCTCCATCAGAGTGGCGTTTGGTGAAGCGCGGGGAATTCCGGTGTCCATGGGGAATCCGCATTTTGTGGTTTTCGTCGAAGATTTTGCGACGGGATGGCAGGGCGATGCGGCGGAGATTGGCAAGCATCACGATTTCAAGCACGGCATCAACGTGGAGTTCGTAAAAGTGCGCGACCAGGAGGACATCGAGGTCAGGTTCTACGAACGCGGCGTCGGGGAGACGCAATCTTCGGGCACTGGATCGTGCGCCGCGGCGGTCGCTGCAATGTTTGCGAAGAAGGCGAAATCGCCGGTGCGCGTGCATGCGCCTGGAGGCGCGCAAACGGTGCGGTGGGAAGGCGTGGTTTTTTTGCGGGGTCCGGCACAGCTTGTTTGCCGGGGAGAATTTCTGGCATAGATGGCCTCACGTCGAAAATCTCAACGACTTAAGCCGCCCGCCTTGCGGCGCGGAGACACGGTCGGAATTGTGGCCCCGGCGAGCTACTTCAAGCGCGATGACTTCGAAGCTGGCTGTAAAGCGCTGCGCGAGATGGGTTATAACCCGGTTTATGACGGATCCATTTTTGAGCGCGACCTGTATTTTGCGGGATCGGCGGAGCGGCGGGCACGGGAACTGCAGGATATGTTTCTGCGTGATGACGTGAAAGCGATCCTGTGCGCGCGCGGAGGTTATGGCGCGAATTACTTGTTGCAGACTCTTGACCTGAAGGCGATCGCTGCGAATCCAAAAATATTTATGGGCTACAGCGACCTGACCAGCCTGCTAACCTACATCTTCGATTCCATCGGGCTTGTCGCCTTCCATGGGCCCATGGTGGCGAAGGATTTTTACCGGCCTGATGGAATTGATGTGAGCTCCTGGCAGGCTGCGGTGGACGGCAGGGAGAACTGGGTGTTGAATTTTGCCGCTGACTCTGGAGTGAAGCCGCTGGCGCAAGGATCGGCGGAGGGGCTATTGTATGGCGGTTGCCTGTCGATGCTTGCTGAATCGCTGGGCACCCCCTACGAAATTCAAACCGAGGACACGATCTTATTTATTGAGGACCTCGCCGCGAAACCCTACCAGGTCGATCGTATGTTGATGCATTTGAAATTGGCGGGCAAACTGGCGGGGGTAAGCGGGATCGTCTTTGGCGAAATGCTTGATTGCGTTTCGGCGCCGAACCAGGGATTCACGTTAGAGGAGCTTGTCATGCGAGTGATTGGCGACTTAAACGTTCCGGTGGCATACGGTTTGAAATCGGGGCATGTTTCGCGGGAGAACATTACGTTGCCCATGGGAGTGCGGGTATCGTTGAGCGTCGGAAGTTCCGCAGTGTCGTTGGAGTTTCTCGAAGCTGCGGTGACGCAAGGCCATTGACCAGAGCACGCAAACTGCCGGGACGATTAACCACGAAGGACGCGAAGGTGCACGAAGAAAAAATCATCGATCGATTTATGAAGCACATTCATCTTGTCGGAATTTGCGGAACGGCGATGGCATCGCTCGCTGGAATGCTCAAGGAGCGAGGCTTTCGTGTGACTGGTTCTGACGCAGCCGCGTATCCGCCGATGTCGGATTTTCTCGAATCGCTTGGAATTCGGGTTTCCCAGCCGTTCGCGCTCGAGAACCTCAGCCCAAGGCCGGATTTGGTCGTGATTGGAAATGCGATTTCGCGAGGAAACTTGGAACTGGAGCATGTGCTCGATCAGCGGCTTCCGTTCTGTTCGCTACCGCAATTGCTCCACGATGAATTTCTTCAGGGCAAAGAAGTGTTGGTGGTTGCAGGTACGCACGGTAAAACGACCACGACATCCATGCTGGCGTGGATTTTCGAAGTGGCCGGAACGCAGCCGTCATTCCTGATCGGCGGGATCGCAGAAAATTTTGGGCGCAGCTTTCAACTGGGTGACGGAAAGTATTTCATTCTGGAAGGCGACGAATACGACACAGCATTTTTCGACAAAGGCCCAAAATTCCTCCACTACTTTCCCGATGCGGCCGTTCTGACGTCAGTCGAATTTGATCACGCCGACATTTACGAAGATCTGGACGCGGTGGAGACGGCGTTCAAGCGGCTGGTGAACCTGGTTCCACGCCGCGGGAAAATTATCGCATTTGATAGCGGGAACAGCATCGAGACGTGCATCGCGCGCGCATTCTGCCCTGTAGAGCGATATGGGAGGAGCGATCGCGCAACCTGGCGCGTTGCCGATTTGCAGCTGCGGACAGACCGTACCAGCTGGTCGGTTGTTCGTGATGGAGAACGCTGGGCAGAGTTCGAGTTCTCGCTCGCAGGAGAATACAACGTGTGGAACGCGACGGCGGCAGCGGGGATGGCTGCGGCATATGGAATTCGGCCTGAGGTCATCGGCGAGGCGCTGCGCACTTTCAAGAGCGTGAAGCGGCGGCTCGAGGTCAAGGCCGAAGTGAACGGCATTACCGTCATAGACGATTTCGCTCACCACCCCACTGCGATAGCGGTCACTCTGAACGCGTTGCGGTCGAGGTTTCCGGGGCGGCGCTTGTGGGCAATTCTTGAGCCGCGCTCGAACACGCTGAGGCGAAACGTCTTCCAAAACGACTTGGCGAGCAGCCTGGCGATAGCCGACGAAGTCGTGATCGCAAATGTGTTTAAGTCGGAATCGATTCCAGAGGCCGAGCGACTTGACATTGCTGCCGTTGCCGCGAACATAGGGAAACTGGGCCGGCGGGCGCGGGTCATTGCCGATGTGGATAGCATCGTTCGCCTGACCGCGCCAGAAATGCGCCCCGGGGATGTGATTGGCATTCTTTCAAACGGCGGGTTTGGTGGAATTTACGAAAAGTTGCCGGAACGATTGCAGGAACTGACGAACCCGGTGCATACGGGAATTCGCTGAATCCGTTTTCGCGAAGGATGGGAGTGGTATCAGGTCAGGTACACTCCTGTTCGTGCTCTTCATATCGTCGCCTGTCCCCTAGAGCCAACAATGAGCCGACATTCACAGCATTTCCGATTCTTGGCTGTAAATGCCGCGTTGATGGTCTGCCCGCTTGTGGCGCGCGCAGGCGCGGCGGATGTTCGTTACATAATTTCTTTGGCCGATCTCGATAAGCATCTGGTGCAGGTCACGGTTGAGATTCCCGCCGGCGTGGATTCACACAAGCTGCAACTCCCGGTGTGGAATGCGCTTTATCAGGTGCGCGATTTTTCGCAATACATGAACTGGATTCGGGCGGAGACTGCGAGCGGAGATGCACTGGCCATGGTGCAATTAAACAAGAGCCGGTGGCGAATCGACGGCGCGGAACATGGGGCGCGAGTTGTTTACGAGATGTTCAGCGACGGTCCTGGGTCTTATGGCGCGCAACTGAATTCGCATCACGCGTTTTTCAATCTGGCGGAGATCCTCCTGTACGCGGACGATCTACGACGTCAAAGTGCGGAGATCGAAATTCGCGGCCTGCCGGCGAATTGGAAGATTGCGACGCCGCTTTCGCAAAAAGGAGCCGTGTACACAGCAGAAAATTACGATCGCCTGGTGGATTCGCCGGTCGAGATCGGAACATTCGCAGAACAGGACTTCACGGGCCGTTGCGGCCAGTATCGAGTGATTCTCGATTGGGGGATTAATCAAGAAGAGCAGGGCACAAGCGGCAAGTCCGATGGCGTATTGAACAGACTTATTCCACCGCTCCGGCAAGTGGTCTCCTCGGCAACCGAGTGGATGGATGACTGCCCGTTCCAGAGCTACATGTTCATCTATCATGCTTCCGATTCGCCCGGTGGAGGCGGAATGGAACACGCCTACGGCACGGCGATCGCGCTACCCGCAAAAGACTTTGACGATATTTCCGACAGGCTGCTGAGCTTTTCGTCGCACGAGTTTTTTCACCTGTGGAATGTGAAGCGCATCCGGCCGCAGTCGCTGGAGCCGGTCGACTACACCAAAGAGAATTACACGCCGGCGTTGTGGTTCAGCGAAGGCGTCGACAGCACGGTTGGAGAGTACGTTTGCCTGCGGGCGCACGTGTTCGACGAGCGGCAATACCTGGCACATCTTTCCGAGGAGATCACCGAGGTCGAGAACCGGCCCGCACATCGGACGCAATCAGTAGAAGAGTCGAGTCTGGATGCATGGCTTGAGAAGTATCCATATTACGGGCTGTCGGTCCGCAGTATTTCGTACTACATCAAGGGTGAGTTGTTGGGGGTGCTGCTCGATTTGACGATGCGCGAGGCCAGCGATGATCGTTCATCCTTGCGCGATCTTTTTCGCTGGATGAACTCGCACTACGCAAAGCAGGGAAAATTCTTTGGTGATTCTACGGCAGTACGCGAGGCCGCAGAAACAATCAGTCATGCAGAGTTGGCGGAATTTTTTCGGAAATATGTCAGCGGTACGGATCAGATTCCCTGGGACAGGTTCTTCGCGCGTGTTGGTTTGCATGTGGTGCAAAGCGTAATCACGTCAGCCGACCCGGGATTTGAGGCGGTACAGAAATTCGATCAGCCGCCGATTATCGTGCAGGTTGAGCAAGGCAGCGAGGCCGAACGCGCCGGGCTGAGAACGGGAGATGCCATCGTCCGAGTGAATGGGCAAGCGGTCGGGAGAGAGTTCGACAAGGCAATCGCAAAACTTGGGCCGGGAGAGGAGCTGCGAATGTCGGTCCAGCGCGCAGGCGCCGAGCACAACTTCGAATGGCGGCTTGGGAGCCGTAAGCAAGCCGTGTTTCAGCTGCGCGATTTGCCGGGCGTGACTCCGCAGCAATGCGAGCGGCGAGCCGCATGGCTGTTCGACGAAGGCGAAAAGAGCCCTCGATGATTCGAACCATTCTCATGCTCAGCTTCTGGGCAGTGGTTCTGCCGATTGCGGCTCTCATCTTTTTTCCCTGGGTGTTTATTACCGGCGACATTCGGCCGCTTTATCGAGTAGGCATGTGGGGCGCGTGGACAGGAGTGCGGCTTGCCGGCGTGCGCGTTAAGACCCTAGGGCTTGACGAGCTGGATCGCACGCGAACCTATATTTTCATGTCGAACCATGTCTCGAATATCGACCCACCGATTCTAATCCCACTGATTCCGGGGCGAACATCGGTCTTAGTGAAACAGGAGCTGTTCAGCTACCCGATCCTGGGAACGGCGATGCGGATGGCGTCGCTGGTTCCGGTGGATAGAGGAAATCGGGACGCGGGAATTGCGGCGGTGCGCGCGGCCGAAGAAGTGGTGAAGCAGGGAATTCACATGACGATTTACGTCGAGGGACACCGCTCGTTTGACGGCAAGCTGCTGCCGTTCAAGAAAGGTCCGTTCTATCTCGCTGAGCAATGCGGGGTGCCGGTGGTTCCGGTGACGATTGTGGGCACGCATTATGTCATGCCGAAAAAGCGTTTTTCGATTAAGCCCGGGCTGGTTACGCTGCTTTTTCATAAGCCGATCGAACCGGCGGAATTTGGCGGCCGAGAAGAGTTGACCGAGAAGGTCAGGGCGCTGATTAACAGTGGATTGCCGGAGGAATATCAGAGCTGACTGCAAGTTGATCAAGCGCACACCGGACCTGCCGGACCGGCGTGCTACGTATAACCTGTCATCGTATAACCTGTCATCCTGAGCGGAGTGAGAACTTCGCGAAAGCGAAGTTCTCACGGAGTCGAACGACCTCATGCCCATGTGTACTCGCACAGGCTTAGAAAAGCGTTCTCACTACAGCAGCTTGGGAAGAACTCCTTGAAACGCTCACGGTAACTTGAGTTGCATGCGGTCCTTCGACTGCGAACGAGGACTCGCAAGCGAGTCCTCGTTCTTCGCTCGGGAAACTATTTGTTCCGAAGGAGCTTGGCAATTTCGGGCAAGCGATTAAAAACGGCGACGCAGCGCAGCCAGAGCTTGTTGTCGATCGCGGGATAGCCGCTGACCACAGCGCCGGCGGGAACGTCATTGGGAATGCCGCTTTGGGCGGTCGCGATTACGCCATCGCCAATTTTGCAGTGCCCCGCAACCCCGACCTGTCCAGCCAAAATTACGTTCTTGCCGACGTCGGTTGATCCTGCCAGCCCAGCCTGGGCGCAGAGGAGGCTATCGGCGCCGACTTTGGAGCCATGGCCGACCTGCACGAGGTTGTCGATCTTCGCCCCGCGCGAGATGCGGGTTTCGCCCACGCTGGCGCGATCGATACAGGCATTGGCCTGAATTTCCACGTCATCTTCGATCACGGTGGGGCCGGACTGGACGATTTTTTGCCAACGCCCCTGCTCATCTTTCGCGAAGCCAAATCCGTCGCCGCCGACTATCACCCCGTTCTGTAGCACGACATTGTTGCCTAGGCGACAGAACTCCCGCACGACCGCGTGAGAGTGGGCAAGCAAGTTGTCGCCGATTGTTACGCCGCCGTAGATCACCACGTGGGCGAGTAGCACTGCATTATTTCCGATCCGGACGTCTTCCTGGATCACGACGTAGGGTCCAACGTGTGCACCTGGTCCGATCTTCGCGGATGGGTGAACAACTGCTGTGGGGTGCACTCCGGGAGTGTATTGCGGCGGCTGGTAGAACAGCGCGAGCGCGCGGGCGAAATCCAGGTAGGGGTTTTTGCTGCGGAGCATGGCCGTTGAAAGGGCGGGGAAGTCTTCACCCAGAATGACGGCCGACGCCTTCGTGCTGCGAGCGGCGGCCGCGTACTTCGGATTTGCGATAAAGGCGAGTTGTCCGGGCCCGGCCGTGTCGATCCCGGCGACCCCGGTTATCTCGATCTCAGGGGAGCCGTTTTCGAGGCGAGCGCCCAAAGTCGAGGAGATTTGGCCGAGTTTCATGGGAAGCAGATGATTGTACCGGACGAACGAACTTTAACCGAAAAGAGCGCAAACAGACCGCAAAGCACGCCCAGAGCGCGTGCTCACACAGAGGCAGCCAATCCAATTTCACGGTGCAACTAACTAATTAGTTGACGTTTTTAAGGCTCATTCGTCCATTCAGGAAGGAGTCGTGGGTTGCCGCGCAAACAATCTCCAACATTGACCGAAGCCGAACTGCGCATCATGAACGTGCTCTGGCAAAAAGGCCCGGGAACGGTGCAGCAGGTCCTGGAGTGGCTGCCGGAAAAGCCCGCGCTGGCGTACAACACCGTTCTGACTACAGTTCGGATTCTGGAGAAAAAAGGCTATGTCGGCCACGCTAAAGACGGGCGGGCGCACCTCTATGAGCCGCTGATCGAGCGGCAAGAGGCGACGCGGTCTGAAATTCGTCATCTGGTGAGCCGGTTTTTCCGCAACTCGCACGATGCGCTGGTGCTGAACATTCTTGAAGACCAGGAGATTGAAGGCGAAGAAGTCGCGAGACTGCGAAAGATGCTGGAAAGGAGTCAGGGAGAGTAATGGCTCTCGATTTTCAGACCCTGGCGCAGGTTTCGGCGGCTCGAGCCTTGAACACGATTGTTGAAGGTGTAGCTCTGGCCGGATTGAGCTGGCTAGTGCTCCGGTTCAGCGGCGGGCGAAGTGCGGTGACTCGGTTTGCAGTGTGGTTTTCTACGTTGCTCGTAGTTGTCAGCTTGCCATTGTTCGTCAGGGCGAGTGGGGCGGGAACCTGGCACAAGCCGGATCTGGAAATCCCGAGCGCATGGGCAACGGATTTGTTCGTCGCCTGGTCAGTCATTGCCGGGGCGATGCTGTTAAGACTCGCAGCATCCCTGCGGCATGTCTGGCGGTTGCGGCGGCAATGCGTGGAAACAGACTTAGCAGGGCACACAGAGCTGGCGGAAACGGTACGTCAATGTGCGGGTGCGCGAAAGGTAAAGTTGCTTATCTGTGATGACGTTCGAGTTCCCACCGCACTTGGCTTCTTCCAGCCAGCGGTCGTTCTTCCGGCGTGGACGCTGAGCGAGCTTTCGAGCGAAGAGTTGAGGGTCGTCTTGCTGCACGAGCTCGCCCACCTGCGCCGGTGGGACGACTGGACGAACCTGGCGCAGAAGGTGCTAAAGGCGATTTTCTTCTTTCACCCGGCAGTCTGGTGGATTGAGGGACGGCTGGCGCTTGAACGAGAAATGGCGTGCGACGACCTGGTTCTGGAACAGACGGAAAATCCGCACAGCTATGCCGCGTCCCTGGTTTCGCTGGCTGAAAAGGCATTCGCGGGTAAGGTTCGGGTGGAAAAGGCTCTGGCGCTGGCGCAGAGCGCGCTTGGCCACATGCGGCAGACTTCACGCCGGCTTGCGCAGATTCTGGATCCGGGCCGGACGCAGACCAAGCACGGCTGGCGGCCTGCGCTGGCGGTGATGGCGTTGGTGAGTGTCGTGGTTTTCCTGGTGACGCCATATGCGCCAGAGATGATTGCGTTTCAGCGGCCCGGACTTTCCGCCCCTCGCTTCGTGAACTCATCTGCAGTAGCGAGCCATACCACACAGGCGGCGGCAATAAGGGCATCGCTCTTTTCAAAGCAAGTAGAAAACCGGCAGGTATTCACGGGCGTTGATGGCCAATCTTCTGCCTTCGCGCGGCGTGCAGCCCAGAGCAGGCTACGTGCGCCCCAGCCTCGAATGGTGCCTGCACGAGCAAGATCGCGTATTTCGAGCAAGCCAAAGTTAGTTTTGGCGAAGGCTTATGCCGTGCCCAGAGCAGAGCCAATACTGCTGATCGTGCAGTCATCGGAAACTGATGCCTCCGGATGGACGAAGTGGACGCTATGTGTTTGGCGCACACAGCCCGGAAGCGGCCAGATGAGCAAGGTTGAAGAGATCGTGATGACTGCGATCTGAGATAAATTTTTTTTGCACTCAACAACTAATTACTTAGTTCCACAAGGAGAGACAATGAATATCAAGTTTCAACAAATTAAAACGAGGCTGGCACGGCGATTGATTGTGCCGGTGATCGCGGTAGGGGCGATCGTTTCGCTCGGCACCTACGAAATCATTAAACCGGCGAATGCGGTAGCGTCTGCGCCAGCACCTGCTCCCGCTGCAGCAGCGTTGGACTACAACAGCGTGAGCGCACTGCTCGCGCTTGATCAAGCAATGGAAACGGTGGCAGCGCGGGTCACGCCTGCGATCGTCAACGTTACCGTTACCTCAAAGGTTTCGCCTGACCGCGGCGACACCGCCGAGCAGGACAACGGCCAGAACGGAAACGACGACGACAATGGCTGGCAGCAGTTTTTCGGCCCGGATTCTCCGTTTGGTAAGCGGTTCTTCCAGATGCAGCCGCAACGGCCTCAAATCGAGCATGGCCTCGGCAGTGGCGTCATTATTTCGCCCGACGGCTACATCGTTACCAATAACCACGTTGTCGATGGCGCAACGGATATCCGGGTCACGATGAACGATCGGCGTATCTATCCGGCAAAATTGGTCGGGCGCGACAAGCTGACAGACCTAGCCGTCATAAAGGTCAATGCTTCCGGTTTGCCAAGTGTTCCCTGGGGCGATTCGACCCAGCTGCATCCTGGGGAAACGGTGTTGGCGTTCGGCAATCCGCTCGGGTTTAGCTTTAGTGTGACCCGCGGAATTGTCAGCGCTCTAAATCGCCCGAATCCGTTTGGCCAGGATCGCCGGGCGCCAGGTGAATTCATTCAGACCGATGCGGCCATTAACCAGGGCAACTCTGGCGGGCCATTGGTGGATGCGCGCGGCCAGGTTGTCGGAATCAACACGTTCCTGGTTTCGCCCTCGGGCGCATTCGCAGGCATGGGGTTTGCAATTCCCACGCAGATCGTGCGGCCGACAGTCGATGCCCTGATCCGCAACGGAAAAGTTGAGCACGGCTACATTGGAATTGGCATCAGCGATGTAACGCCCGATGAAGCCAAGTTCTTCAACGTAAACAATGCTTCGGGAGCGGTTGTGACGCAGGTTGAGCCTGATTCTCCAGGAAGCAAGGGCGGGCTGAAGGTCGGCGATGTGATCACCGGGCTTGACGGCAAAGAAGTCACCGACGCCGGGCAGCTTCAGGTCGAAGTTGGACTGAAGCAGCCGGGCACCACCATTCACTTGAACGTCATGCGGAATGGCAAGAACGAGAATGTTCCGGTCACGCTCGAGGCGATGGGAAGCCGCGACAACAACTACGAATCCAGCAGTGCGGAAAACAGCAAGCCACGCTGGGGACTCGGCCTGGGTGACCTGACTCCGGAAATGCGCCAGCAAATGCAGCTCGGCAGCAACGTGCAGGGAGCGGTGGTGGAACGCGTGGTTCCCGGCAGCTCAGCCGACGATGCTGGATTGCAGCGCGGAGATGTCATCACGGAGGTGAACCGTCAGCCGGTGCACTCGGCGTCCGACGTGCAGAAGGAGCTTGCCAATGTGCCGAAAGGCCAGGACGCGCTGATTCTGGTCTGGTCCAATGGCGGGAGCACGTTCCGAGTTTTGCATCCGACGCAAGGGTAATCGCTAACTTAGAAGGCCAACGCCGCTGCGATGAAAATCGGGCGGCGTTTTTTGCGATTATTTCGTGCCAGTCTTCCTCGACGGAAGATACTTCTTGTCGATCGAGGCTACGATCACGTAATTGGGATCGACCATCTCATCGAGGTGGATTTTCGCCGCCTGGGAAAGCAGTTCATAAGCATCCGTTTCAGAAAGGCCGTAGTCGCTGTGAATCCATGAGACCAGTTCGGTGAAGGCTATGCGCAAGGCATCATCCAGAGGCCGGTAAGCGCCAACGGTCATAATGGCATGGTCGTTCTCAAAGCGTGGCCAGCCGATCTTTTGTCCTTTGATGACGTCGACCGAAATGCGCGCATGCAGCGGAACTTCGATGGCGGTGCCGGCAACTTCTCCGTCGCCCATAGCGGCATGTCCATCGCCCATATAAAGCAACGCTCCGGCAACGTTCACCGGCAAATACAAGGTATTGCCGGCGCTGGCTTCGGGGGCGTCCATGTTGCCGCCGAACTCTGCAGGTACGACCGAGCTGCGAGACTCGCCATCGGCGGGTGCTACTCCTATGCAGCCAAAGAAAGGATGGAGAGGAATTTTGACGGAGAAATCCGAGTCCAGCGCCTTGAAGGTCGCGGTATTGTCTGCATGATCGACGGGAAAGAACCAGATTTTTTCTGACAATGACGGATTCAGCATCGGCGTGTAGTTGGTTTCGTTGAGCGCGCCGAAACCCGGCGCAAATGCGCCCACTCCCTGGTTGCCATCTATCTGGAGATCAAGAATCTTGACGACCAGCGTGTCTCCGGGCTGTGCGCCCTCGATGTAAAACGGGCCGGTGAGCGGGTTGTCACCTTTAGCCATGGCCAGCGTGTCACCTGGCTTTTTGATCGTGTTGCCGAAGCAATCGAGGGTGTTGGTGTCGAGAACGTCGCCCGGTTTGAGCCGTAGCACAGGCTCAGCAGGGCCGAAGAGATATTTCACGTTATCGATCGTGGCCCGATAGGTTACGGTATGGTCCGATTGCGCAAAGACCGGAGCGCACAGAATTGCGAGCAGAGCCGTCGAGCGGCAGAAAAATTTCATGCATTCCCCCGTCAAGTGGACTGCAAGAGTGCGAAACGCCTGAGATAGGCGGTTTCACACTCAAGTCCGAACCATGATACTCAGTACGAATACTTCAGCGAGAACTGGATCAGCCTGGGCGTTCCCACCGTCGAAGTAATCGGCGCCGAGCCAGAGCCGGGTGTCGAGCCGACCGCGCCACCATCATTGTTCACGGACTGCGGATTCTGGAACGATGGATGGTTGAACAGATTGAAGAAATCCACGCGGAAGCGCAGGCTCTGGCCCTCAATTACCTTAAAGGCTTTGGTAAGGGTGAAGTCCACATCTTTTTGCGGTGGGCCCACCAGACAGTTCCGCGGCGTGTTTCCGTACAGAGTCGCGTCGCTGGGCGCACCACTGGAAAGCGTAGGAGCGAGAGGATCTGGCTGATAGGCCGCGGGATTGATCCAGTTTCCGAGGCGTGAGGTGATGCTGCCGTGGCTAAGCGCATTTCCGCACCTGAAGCCGGGCATGAAGGTTGCAGTCGCCGATGGACTGGCAAGAGCGAAGGCGCTGCCGCCCGCGGGATCAAAGATGGAAAAGGGTGTTCCCGACTGCAGCGTGATCACTCCGCTTGTCTCCCATCCGCTTAGCGCGGTTTTCGTCCAACCACCAGCGCTTGAGAAGAACGGAAGCTCATACACTCCACTGGTCACGAAGCGTTGACTGCGATTGAAGTCAGACAGGCCGCGGGAAGCCCGCGCATCGGTTTGATTGTTGACGCGAGTGACGAAGGCCACGCTGGCTGTCGACACATCGTCAATCGATTTGGAGAAAGTGTAGGCGCTCTGGAAATAAAGTCCTCGGGAGAAATGGTGGGCCACGGTGGCCTGCAGAGCGTTGTAATGAGAATCCGAATTGGGCGCGAAGTCTTCGAAATCCGCCGGGGCAATTCCCAGGAACGGTGCGCGGGCGCTGGCATTCTCTGCGGTGGTGTCGACGACCTGGCAGGAAAGGCCTTGTGCCCGCAGATTTGCGCACGCCGTTCCGGTCAGCGTAATCGGGTGTTGAACGCTGGCGATCCGCGCCTGGTTGGGATCATAGGTGGAACGCAGACGTGAGCCCTTGGTGCCCACATATCCGATTTCGGCAAACCAGTCGCGGGCGAATTGACGCTGGATCGTGAAGTTCCATTGCTGGGTCGTACCCGCGATCCAATGCAGCGGGACCGAAAGTTGAATCAGGCTGTTCACGTTGCCGGTAAAGCCGGCGATGCACTGATCGGTATTTTGTCCAGTAGTGAAAGAACTCGGGCAGAAAGGAGGTCCGGCCGGGACGAGTGGAGGGGCCAAGAATCCCGTGAAAATCGCCGCCGTAGGCACGAATGCTTGCGTCGGCTGCGCGCCTAGAGCAGGAATTCCCTGGAATGTAGCGCTGGGCTGGAACAAGTTCGCCAGACTGTTCGGTCCCGGCAGGAAATTGACGCCAAACGGGTACGTCGGAGGCGTAATGGCCAGATTGTCCACTGCGCCCAGATCTTCGCGCACGCTATAAATTCCGTAGCCGCCGCGGATGGAGGTGGTGTGATGGCCGCCCACATCGTACGCGAAACCGAAGCGCGGTTCCCAAACCGTGGCGTACTCATTCTTCAGCCCGGCGGAATTAAGCGTTCCGGAAATTCCGCTGAGGTGGAACTTGTTGATGCATGAGGGATAGACATATGGCTGGCCGGTGGTGTTGGCCAGCTCGGGGTTCGTGTTTCCCGTATGGCAAAGCAGATCGTAAGGAGCGCCAAGGAACTCGTTCCGGAAGCCGAAATTCAAAGTCAGGTCCTTACGCACACGATAGTCGTCCTGGGCGAACCATGCGTAACTGGGAATCCGGTAGTCGTGATTTCCAAGTCCGCCACCGGCTTCGCCGAAGAACGGAGAACCCGCCAGGAAGCTCTGAAAATCTGTCGGCAGCGTGGGTGGAGAGAAGAACACGAGACCGTTATCCGCGATCGGCAGGCTGCGGCGCATGGCGATGCGATCGATCTCGCCCCCGATTCGCAGTTCATGTTGTCCGTGCGTCCAGCCGAGGGTGTCCATCCAGGTGTGATTATCAGACAGCGCCGACTGCAACTGGGTTGGGTAAGCCCCAAAGGCCCACGTCCCGAACTGCAAGCGGTACATGTTGGGATCTAGATTTGCTGTGGGGAGATTGATGCCGATATCGGCTCCGGTAATTGGCGCTTTGTTGTCTAGTTTGTCGCTGATGATGTTAATTCCGTAACGAAACTCATTGACCAGCCGGCTGCCAAAGACGTGAGTTTCAGTGATGCTGCCGAAGCGGCTGTGCAGAGGTATGTCCAACGGGAAATTCAGATTATTGGTGCCGGGTTGCCCGCCAGTCTGAATGCCGAATGAATCTGCGCCAAACGGCTGAAAGGTATCCGAGTCAGACCAGAAGAAGCGAACGGCCACACGATCGCTGCCACCGCGGAAATCGCGGTCCCAATTGGTAGTGAACTGATCATCCCGGAATCGCCCGGGATTCGTCAACTTCAGGGGACCGGTGTTCAAGGTGGAGCTGCAGGTTCCTGTGGCCGGGTTGAACGTCTGCGTCACACCCGGAGTTCCCGGCACGGTGGGAAGCAGAAATCCGCCGGGGCTTTGGCCAAATTGAGTGCCCTTCTGGTTCAAAAGATTTAAGGCCACCGAATCGATGGATGTCAGATTGACCGCCGGGCATCCAGCAACCGCCGGGCTGCTAAAGATGGATTGAAGATTGGCAGCAGACCGGTCCGTGGGAATCACCGGAATGGCGGTGTTGATGAATGTTCCCGGGGAATCGCCGCTGCGCTGACGAGTTCCCTGATAATTAACATAGAAATAGCCCAGTTGAGCTTTCTTTCCAACCGCTCCGCCGAGATCGCCGCCAAAGATGTTTTGCTTGATGACGACCTTGCCGAGGAAGTAATCGTTGGCATCGAGCGCTGTGTTGCGGAAATATTCCCACAAATCGCCATGGAAGTTGGCGCTCCCGCTTTTGAGGGTGGCATTGATGTTGCCACCACCGTTGCGTCCCTGGGAAGCGTCATACAGGCTGGTGGAGACCTTGAATTCCTCAATCGCGTCGGGGTTGGGCAGTGGAGTATAAGTTAATTCTCCAAAAGCGTAGTCAGCGGCAGAAATACCCTCGATCAGATAATTGTTGTTGTCTTCGCGGCCGCCATTGACATGAATGAAGACTGCGCCGCGCCCCAACTGGGCCGCGTTATTGATATCAGAGGAAGCCCCCGCCGAGAGCGTCAGCAATTGTTGAAAGTTCCGCGTGGCCAGCGGCAACGACGTGATCGTAGTGTTGAGCAACGATTCGCCGGTGGTGGCATTCGTAGTCTCAACGGTTGCCACCTCGGCTTGTACGTCCACGACCTCTTGCACCGTTGAAGGTTTCAGCACAGCGGAAATTCGCGTTGTCTCAGTAATGTTGACGGCAATGTGGGGAAACTTTGTGTTAGCGAATCCGCGGGCGCTCACTTCGAGGGAGTAGGTGCCGATCGGCAAAAGCGGGACGGTAAAGTTTCCCGACGAATCTGTGGTCATTTGACGTATGGACTGGCCGGTTGCTTCGCTGACGACGTTTACGGTAGCCCCGGCAATCACCCCACCGGCGGAATCTTGTGTTGTGCCGGTGATAGCGCCGGTCGCGCCACCCTGAGCGTGCATAAAACTCGCCAACAATACGATAACCACAAAAAGCGAAGCCAATCTGTTGCCAGAGATCATGGTCTTCTCCATAGTTTTTCCTGAAGCTGCTGGCTAAGGTTCCGCTTGGCCGGAGGTTCCAGGGCCGTTCAGGGGAATGTTCCTGTTCTCATATCAAAGCTGCTCGTACATTTTCAAGTCCAGGAACGGTTCGATGTGTCTCGATTCTGTAAAAAGGAAGCGCTGCCGGGCGGCGGCTCTGGTTGAGCAGGACGATGCGACGTTGCTATTCGCCAAACATGGGGACTTGTCGGACATCGGCAGGGCGACGCTGGCGGCGGCTAGCGCCGATCACAGCTAGGACATTCAGCGACTCAAGCGCGGTGCGTGGCACGAACATGCGCTGTACATTCGAGCGCAGATCCGGTGGGTTGATCAGAAAACCTTCGGCGGTGGTCAGGCTCAGGTCGTTAGGCATCAAACCCTCGAGAACCTCTCCGTCTTTAAACTTGATTCGCACCCACAGGCCCTCTGCGCGGGGACGGGTAGTAAACGTCTTCCGCGACATGGAATCGGAGTCGCTGAATTCGCGCACGAAGAACACGCACTTGATGTCGGAAAGATCGATGCCGACGACATTTCCGGTGGTGTTCAGGAGCTCAAGCTTCCCATCATGGACAAAATGCGACGGCGAGACGTAGCCGTTGACCGTGTCGCGGTCGGTCTTGCGGACGATGACTTTTTTGTGAGTCGAAGGCAAAGCAATTTTGTAATTGGGATAATTTGGTAATTTTGTAATTTGAAAAACCGCAGCCAGGCTTGCTCGATTCAGCTTCAGGCGCGTGCTTTTAATTACAAAATTACCCGATTGCCAAATTGCCCAATTCTTCCCGATTGTCGCATTTCATAGGCGAAAAGCATCAGGTATCCAGCTTCGCAGTAGCCAAAACATAAACGTTGTGTTATTTTCTTGTAGTTCACCCAGCCCTGAGCATGAGCGTAAGTTACTCATATTTAATGACTTACATTCAATATTCTAATGATTTCCACAGACTGTGGAAATCTCATCGACTAGGCGACCCCTGTTCGTGTTACGGCGAAAGGCTGATCTCGTTGTAGGGCAGCGGTTCACGACCAAGAATGGCTGACTACATCTACACCATGGAATTGCGGCTGACGCCCAATCAGCAGAAGGGCGTCACGATGGTTCAGGACATTGCGCGCGCGGCCGGCATGAACGTTTACCTGACCGGCGGGGCGGTGCGCGACATTATCAGCGGACATCCGATCCGCGATTTGGATTTCACTGTTCAGGGAAATCCCCTCAAACTGCAAAAGGAATTGGAACGCGCGGGCGCGGTGATTGGCGGCGCCGAAGAGGACCTGCACGTAATTTACGTGACCCTCCCGGGCGGCGTGCGGACCGAGATCAGCGGCGCACGCATCGAGCGCTATGAGAAGACGGGGAAGCCGCCGGTTATAACCCCGGCGACGATTATCGAAGACTTGCGGCGGCGCGATTTCACGGTGAACGCGATGGCGCTGTCGTTGAACCCGGGGTCGCGTGGGCTGCTCATGGATCCGTTCAACGGCGCAGCGGACATTGAAGCGAAGCTCCTGCGGATTCTGCACAACTACGCCTTCGTTGAGGATCCTTCCCGCCTGATTCGAGCCACGCGGTTTGCCGCAAGATTCACCTGGACGCTCGAAGAGCGCACGCAGGCGCGCTATGAATCCGCGAAAGAGAACAACTACATCGATTACATAACCAATCGCGCGATCGGATATGAAATCGAGCAACTGGCGTACGAAGATGACGCGTTGAACGCGGCGCGCATGCTGGAAAAAGAGGGCTGGCTAAAGGTCCTGCATCCCCACTGGTCGACCGCGAAGATTGACACCAGTGGGCTGTCGCAGTTAATGAAGGCGCGGCAGCAGATGAACGAGTTCGGATACCTGCCGGACCCGGCAGCCGCGGTCCTGCATTTCCTCACGGACCGGCTCAGCGAAAAAGAAATTTCCGATATCCGGCGAATGATCCCGCGGCGCGATCTGGCCGAGGCCTGGCGTGACCTTGAAGATAACGCAAAAGATCTAGCGAAGCGGCTGATGGGAAAAGAAGCGGCGACCCCATCGCGGACCTGGAAGCTGCTCTCGAGCGCCCGGCCGGAAATGATTTTGTTCTTGTCGGTGACGGCGCGGCAACAGTCGGTCGCACAGAAGATCAAAAATTTCTTCACCAAGTGGCGGCAGGTGCAGCAGAAGATTCCGCTTCCGGAAATGACAGAGTTGCTGATCACGCCGCAGCTGCCCGAGTATCCCAAGATCGCCGAAGAAGTTTTCATGCTGCTGCTGGATGGCAAGTTGCGGTCGCGCACCGAGATTCTGAAGTTCCTGAAGCCGCTGGCGCCGCCACCGCCTCCGCCGCCACCCCCTCCCCGACGAGGACGAGGCGCGAAGGCAGCGGCCGCTGCCCAAGCCGCTGCGCCGCTCCCGCCTGCTGCCGCCGGCAAAAAGAAAGGAAAGGGCGCCCAACCTGCTGCGGTTGCGGCGAAAGCTGCAGAGCAGGTTAAGGCGCAAGCTCCCGTCTCAAAGGCTGCGGTCAAGCCCGCCGCTGCCGCGCCTGCGAAATCAGCAAAGAAGGAAACGCCGAAAAAGCCTGCGACAAGGCAAAAGCCCGCGAAGAAGTCCCCTTCGAAGAAGAAGAAACGCTAATCTTAGTTTCTGCCCCTGCTTGATCGAACTGCAGATTCATTGCCCCTAGAAACTGGGAATGACAGGGGATTAGTATCCTTATTCTGAGATTCACATATCCAGCCCGAAGCTCGGTTTGGTATAAGTACCGCCGATTTTTACCGGCACTACGGTGACGTGAGGCCTCTTCTTGAAGAAGGGTTCGAGCACCTTGGCAAACACCGCCGAAATGCCTCCGTGGGTGGTTTTCGTCAAGCTGGTTGCGGTCTTGAGTTGTCCGAACATCCTGACCTTTTCATTGACCAGGTTGTAGCTGCCATGGAAACGCGCAGCCGCGCCCTGGTCTTCGACCGAAAGTGACGAGAAATAGGCTACGCCGTGATGGATAGCCACCGATCCCTGAAAATCTGCGAGCGTCTGGTCAGGCTGTTTCTGGCCGGGATTTTCCGCGATTGTATTTAGTTCCTGCTGAGTTTTGTCGCGTGTGAATTGCGCATGCTGGATTTGAAAATTACTGACCAGTTCAAGCTTTTCGAGAAAGGGTTCATGTCCTCCCGGAATTGTGATCCGCATTGTGAACGCGACGTCTCCCACCAGCGGAGATCTGGGATTGTGGGTGAACGGATAAAAAGCGTCTTCGATTCGCCCACGTTCGCACTGTAAGTCCAGAATAGCCGCTCGCTTTCCATTCGGGCCGCGGCCTACTGTCCCCTTGACAGTAAGGTCGCTGTGACCGAAATGCGCCAGCACTTTATGCAATAGGACATTCCCGTTCCCCGCATCGACGGAAGCGGTGAAGCGAGTATTAAGCGGCAGATGATGGTGGGTCTTAGTAACTTCGAATTCGGGTGTGTCGGTCGATCCGTCAATGTCAATTTGCTTGAAAGTTCCACGGAAGTTTCCACTGGATGCGAGAATGCCTGCGATACCATCGAACGCGCTCAGGTCGGCGTGCTGAAAAGAATATTTGCCTGACACGGGGGTGTCCTGCCAGTGCGATGAGCCCCACGGCCCAAATTGCCCGAAGATGCTGACCAAACCGGGGGGAGAGGGATTGTCGAAAACCGCGGAGGAACTCACCGGGCCGGTTCCGCCGAGATTTTTCAGCATGAACTTGTGAAAGACGAAATGCAGATTCTGCTGTGGATTGCTTCGGCGGATTTCGAAAACCGCGTCATCCGCAATCAGGCGATCGACGATGTGCTGCTCTCCGGTTGGGTGCGTCTGCGAAACGTCAGCGCCCGTCACGAGGATATGCACGCCCTCGGCGCGCACCAGGCTGACATGCTTACGGAGAATGCCGGCAAGATAGGAGCGAATCGTCAGTCGGCGGATGGTGATCAGCGGTGCAGGTGAATTGTCGCGCTGAAAACTCACGTTCTCAGCTACGCAGCCAGGAGGAAAGTACGTGTCGCGAAACTTGCCGAACGTCACGTGCGCGGAAGCATCGTCAGCCAGAGCGGAGCGGACCGCGCTTTCGGTGAACGGCCAGTAGTGATGCGCCACCACAATCGCGACGATCAGAACCCCAACAATAAAACCGGCAACTGTAAGTAAAATCCTTTGCCTTCTAGCGCGGCGAGGCGGAGGTGCGACCTGAGTATCCATAGTGGCTGAACTCGCGGCACACGCTGACCGCAAATGCCCTGCATTTTGATTCGCACGTTCTGCTTTCGTTGCCTGACGCAGGGCTGAATTCGGAAGTATGTCTTGACGGGGCAAATCGGCCTGAAGAACGGATTGGACCTCGTCCACATCTAACGAGGTAATCCGCTATGGCAGACCTCATTAATATCAACACTGCTAACGCCAAACGATTGACCCAACTGCCCGGAATCGCAAAGAACGTGGCGTATCGGATCGTCAACCATCGCAAGCGCCATGGATATTTCACGCATTGGGAAGAACTCCTGGAGGTCAAAAGATTTTCCGGAAAACACGCTCGTCAGCATCAAAAAGCGTGCGGCGCTGCTTCCGGTTCCAGGAGTGCGACCGGAAGAGTTCGGTCCACGCCGAATTAAGCGCTAGCATCTGGAACGAGCGGGCAAAAAGCCGAAGGGCTACGCGAAAGCGATCCGCGCCACCCGCAGCCCAGACAGGCTTAAACGCAGCGCCTGAACCGCCTGAATCCTGGGCCTACCCTTCCAGAGCCGATATAATTGAGGCAATTGCGGCAGGCTCGTGCCGCCTCGCGTTTTTCCACATGTCTATTATCTGGTTGCGAGTTGCGCTCGCTTTGTATGGACTGGGACTCGTCTACGTCCTGGTGGGGCTTACCCGCACAAAAGAGCTGCTGAACCGGCTGGCCCTGCATGCTGCGTACCTGGGCATGGTCTTTCATTTCGTCGCCATCGTCGAGGCGGTCCGGCAATCCGGAGAACTCAGTCTGGCGTCGCTTTCGGTTGCGGCTTCGGTACTCGGGTTTCTGATCATGGTGCTCTTCCTGATCGCCTACATGATCTATCAGACAACGTCGCCGGGCGTCGTGGTGTTTCCGCTGGTATTTCTGCTGACCTTTGTGGGGGCGACGCGGCAGGAGCCATTTGTACTGGCCTCCGCCGGCGCACGCCAAGGCTGGCTCATTGCCCACGTCTCGCTGATCTTTGCCGGATACGCGGCGCTGGTGCTCAGTTTCAGCGCCAGCCTGATTTACCTGCTGCAAGAGCGCGCGCTGAAATCGAAGCACCCAGGTAGCCTGCTTTCACGGCTGCCCGCCCTGCAAGTAACCGATGAAATCGGTTTCCGTTCACTGTTAATAGGGTTCCCGTTTATGACGGCGGGACTTGTGGCCGGCATGGTGATTGCGCAGGCGAACTTCGGGCGCGTAGATTTTCGCGACGCCAAGATTTTTCTTTCCCTGCTCACGTGGGCGGTTTACCTGATTCTGCTTTATACCCGCTGGAGCGCAGGATGGCGCGGCCGGCGGGCGGCTTACCTGGCGGCAGGCGTTTTTGCGATGGCCATCGTCGCCTGGGCGGCGAACTACTTCAGCACCATTCACAGGCTGGCCCCATGAATTTCCAGCTGATCGGCGTGAATCACAAAACGGCGCCGATCGAGGTGCGCGAGCAGCTCGCAATCCCCGAGCGCAAGTTAACAGAAGCATTGCGAACGCTGGTGGGAGTGCCGGGAGTTAACGAAGGATTGATTGTCAGCACGTGTAACCGGGTGGAAGTCCTCGCCAATACCGTGAACGGAAGCACGGACCTGCGGCAGTTCCTCACCCGCTACTTCAAGGTTGACGCCGGCGTATATCAGCCGCACTTGTACGAATACCGCCAGCGCGAGGCCATCCGGCACGTGTTCCGCGTGGCATCGAGCCTGGATTCCATGGTGGTCGGCGAGCCGCAAATTCTCGGCCAGGTGAAAGAGGCCTATGCGACAGCCAGGGCGGCGGGCGCCGTGCAGTCGTACCTCGATCTGTTGCTGACGCGTGCCTTTGCCGTGGCTAAGCGCGTGCGCACGGAGACCGGCGTAGGGTCGTCGTCCGTTTCAATTGCCTCGGTTGCGGTGGAACTGGCGGGGAAAATCTTCGGTTCACTTGAAGGCAAGCACGTTTGCCTGGTGGGCGCGGGAAAAATGTCCGAGCTGGCGGCCCGCCATTTGCTTGCCCAGGGCGCGGGGCCAATCTTCGTTGCGAATCGTACTTACGAGCGTGCGCAGAAACTTGCGCACAGGTTTGCCGGGCAGGCGATCCGCTTTGATCAACTTTACGAGCACTGCGAACAAGCAGACATTGTCATCACGTCAACAGGCGCCCCGGTCGCGATTTTTCGCCGAGAACATGGGGAGATGTTTCTGGCCAGGCGGCGCAATCGCCCGATGTTTTTCATCGATATCGCGGTGCCGCGCGACGTCGATCCGGGGATGAACAAGCTTGACGGCATCTTTGTCTACGACATTGACGATTTGCAGGAAGCGGTTTCGTCGCACGTGGAGGGGCGGAAAAAAGAAGCAGAATTGGCGGAAACCATCATTGAGACCGAGGTCGAACGTTTTCAGACCCGGCTAAAGACTTTGCACGTGGTCCCTACGATTGTTTCGCTACAGGACCAGTTCGAGACGATTCGGCAGGCGGAACTGGATCGTGTGCGTGGCCGCCTGGGGAAACTGACCCCCGAGCAGGAGACGGCGATCGAGGCGCTGAGCCGCGGGATCGTGAACAAAATCCTGCATACACCGATTCGCAGCCTGAAAAGCGCGGCGGCCGGGCCGGAAATGACAACACTGATCGAATCATTCCATAAAATATTCGATTTACAGGCGAAAGCTGCAGTATCGCTTCAAGGTGGTTTGGGCGACGGGCAGAAAGACGACGACTCGGAGCAGGAGAGCTAGCGCTTGCGCCTCAGGATTGGTTCGCGCGGGTCGCAGCTGGCGCTTTGGCAAGCCAACCATATTGCCGCAAAATTGCGGGACCGTGGGCACGAAGTTCAAATCGAAAGAATTCACACGACCGGAGACAAGATTCTGGATGTGGCGCTGGCCAAAGTCGGCGCAAAGGGAATGTTCACCAAGGAGATCGAGGAAGCGCTGGCGGCAGGGCGGGTGGATCTTGCGGTCCACAGCCTGAAGGATCTGCCGACAGAGTTGTCGGACAAATTTGAGATTGCGGCAACGCCAACTCGCGAAGACCCGCGGGATGCATTTTGCTCCGCGCGATTTGCTTCGATAGACGATTTACCCCAGGGCGCGCGTGTCGGGACGAGCAGCCTGCGGCGGGAAGCGCAGCTCAAGGCATTACGGCGAGATTTAGTAGTTCATCCGCTGCGTGGAAACGTTGACACACGGCTGCGCAAGCTGGAGTCGGGTGAGTTTGATGCAATCATTCTGGCGTCTGCGGGGCTGAGGCGGCTTGGAAGAACGGAGCTGATTCGCCAGATCATTCCAGTTGAGACCATGTGTCCGGCAGCTGGGCAAGGTGCGCTGGCGATTGAAATTCGGGCTGGAGATAGCTCTGTGCAGAAAGCAATTGTTTTTCTCGACGACCGGGCTACTCGCGCGGAAACCGATTGCGAGCGCGCGCTGCTCCGCAAGATGGGCGGAGGCTGCCAGGTTCCGGTCGGCGCGAACGCGAAACAGCGAGATCGCAAATTGCAACTGGAAGCAGTGGTCGCGAGTCCGGATGGTAGTTTGCTTCTGCGAGAATCGGAGAGTGGTAATGATTCGCAGCATCTCGGCGAGGCCGTTGCGGAAAAACTTCTGCAACGTGGCGGGGCCAGGATTCTGGAACAGATTTATGGACGCGAAATGGCCCAGCCGCAGCAGCCGTAATAGATTCGTTTACGCGTGCCATAATCATTGAGTTTTTCTTAACGAAGGTTCCTTCGTGCCCTTTGTCGTGAAAAAGAATTACCACGAAGGACACGAAGTCGCACGAAGTAAAACAATAAGGTTCTGCCTGCGAGTAGGGGAGAAGGCGTGTATATTCCGGAATTCAATCGGATTGAAGATCGCGAAATTTCGCTGGACTTCATGAAAGCAAATCCGTTTGCGATTCTGATTTCTTCTTCGGCAGAAGGCCTGGTGGCGACTCATCTTCCGGTGCTGGTTCAACACGCAGGGGACGACTTAATCCTGCGCGGACACTTTGCGAAAGCCAATCATCACTGGAGCACGATCGAGGAAAAAGAATCGCTGGTGATCTTTCATGGGCCGCACGCCTACATTTCCCCGAGCCTGTACGAAGTCCGGGAGAGCGTGCCCACGTGGAATTACGCGACTGTCCACGTTTACGGGAAGGGAAGAGTGCTCAAAGATGACGCGGATGTGAGGCAGGTCCTGATCGACCTGACTTCGCGCTTTGATCCATCGTACTACCAGCAGTGGCTGACGTTCAGCGAAGACTATCGCGAGAAGATGGTGCGGCGCATCGTTGCGTTGGAGATTCGCGCCACGCGCGTGGAGACGAAGTTTAAACTCGGCCAGAATCGCACGAAGGCCGAGCAGGACAATCTGATTCGAGCGCTGGAGCGAAGTTCGGATTCGAATGTTGCCGGTGTCGCCGCGCTGATGAAGCAAGAGAAACTGGGCTCGTCATGAGCGCGCCGGTAACTGGTTCGCTTGCAGGCCTGCGCGTGCTGGTAGGCAGGGCGAAGCATCAGGCGAGCGCGCTGTCTGCCGGGTTGAAGGCTCTAGGGGCAGAAGTGATCGAAGTTCCGTTTATCGAAATTCGGCCGCCCCGGTCTTATTCGGTGTTCGATGCGGCGCTGAGGAAGATCGCGGTATATGACTGGCTTATTCTCACCAGCGTGAATGGAGTTGATGCGGTGGCCGCACGCCTGCATCGGCTGCGCATCGCGATGGAAAACCTGCGGCATCTTCAGATTGCCGCCATTGGGCCGGCCACCCAAAAGCAAATCGAGAAGCTGGGATTGGCCGTTGCGGTCGTGCCTCCGCGTTACGTTGCGGAATCGGTGGTCGAGAGCCTGCGTGGCAAAGTAGAAGGGAAACGCGTGTTGCTGGCGCGGGCCAAAGTGGCACGTGACGTGATTCCACGTCAGTTGCGAAAGATGGGCGCTCGCGTCGATGTGGTCGAAGCCTACGAGACGGTGCTACCGGAATCATCAGCAAAACGGTTGCAGGCGGTAATCAGGAAAGCAGAAACGCGACCGCATGTCGTTACATTTACAAGTTCTTCGACTGTGAGGAATTTTGTTAAGCTGCTTGGCGCGCGAGGGCGCTCGCCCCGCACGATCCTGGATGGAATCCAGATAGCATCGATCGGGCCGGTAACGTCAGCAACGCTGAAGGAATTAGGCCTACCTGTAGATATCGAAGCCAAGGAGTACACGATTCCGGGTCTGATTCAGGCAATTGTGCGTCAACCGGACAGAAACAATGAGCCGCGTTCTCTGTGACTCTGTGTCCTGGCTAAGACGAACTATTCATTCAGCTTGCAGCCGCAATCCGAGGGCGGCACATGAGCCTTTAGGAAATTCGTGACCCGCTGATAGGCATCGATCTGGTTTTCTACGCGGGCGAAGCCGTGGCCTTCGTCTTCGTAAATTTTCGCATCGGCAACGCCACCGTGTTTCTTGATCGCTTCCACGACCTGAATCGTTTCTTCTTTGGGGCAGCGAGGATCGTGCCCGCCAGCCAGCAACAGCAGCGGCGCCTTGATTTGATCGACAAAAAAGAACGGCGAACGATCGCGAAAGAAATCCGGGTTCTTCTCGGGATCCCCCATGGTGGCACGGTCGGACTGCTGCAGCACCGGATCTTCGTTCTGCATTTCCGTGAACCAGTTCACGAACGGCACCATCGGAACACCTGCAGCCCACAGTTCTGGCGCCTTCGTGACCGCCATCATGGTCAGATAGCCGCCGTAGCTGCCTCCCACCACGGCGAGCTTCTTAGGATCGGGATAGCCCGTAGCTTTCAGAAAATCAGTTGCGGCGAGAACGTCCTGCAAATCGCCTCCGCCCATATCAAAAAGATTCGCATTCTGAAAATCTTTGCCGTACCCCGTCGACCCGCGGTAATTGGGCGTGATCACCATGTATCCCTGGTTCACAATGTGCTGGATGAATCGGTTGAACAAATTCACGCTTTGTGAAGCGGGGCCACCGTGGATGTATACGACCGCAGCATTCTGCCGATTACGCTGCATGTTTCGCGGAACATAGAGCAAGGCAGAAATGGTCCACTTGCCGTCGCGGCTGGGATAGTGCACGAGAAAAGGTTCTACTAAGTGCGATGCCGGAAGTCCCGCCATCAGCGAATGCGTAAGCTGAGCGGACTTGCCAGTCCCCAGCTGATAGACCCAAGCGTCCTTCGGGGCGTTCGCACCATTGTGGTAATAGAGCAGGCGTGAGCCATCGCGGGTGAACGACGATTCTGCTCCGCCGAATGAATTTACGCCTTCTGGCAAAGGCAGCCTCTCAGTTTTCGCCGACGCCAGGTTGTGGATGTACAAGTCAATATTGCCATCCAGGTTGGCGCTCCAGGTGATGGATTTCCCGTCAGGCGAGAAATAACCGCCTGAGACTTCCCACTTTTCCTGCGTAACCCAGCGAATTTTTCCTGGACGCAAGACTCCGGTTGCCGAGGCTCCTTTGTCGCTCACATCAAGCACTGCGGCGTTCTGGTATCCATTTGCCGCGTTTGAAGTCAGAAGAACGGATTCGCCATCAGGATGCGGACGCGAGACGTCGTTTGCTTCGTACAGTTGTTCGCCCTCATGTGGCGTAAGCAGAGTGATCTTGCCACTCTTCAGGTACGCAACAAAGATGTTGGAGTCAGTCCCCTTTGCCTGGGCCTGCGTGTAGTAGAGGTACTCACCACCTGGCGACCAGATGGGATTGGTGTTCAGCTTATCCGGCGGCGTCTTGGTGGTGAGGTGCTTCACCTCGCGCATCAGCGTATCGAAGACGTCGATCTCGTATGACGATGACGTTTTTGGTTTCACTATGTACGCGAGATAACGTCCGTCCGGCGACCAGACGGGATTCTCCTCGGAAATTTCGCGGGTCTTGGTGATGTTCACGACTTGGCCGGTATCGGGGGAAACAAGAAAGATATCCCACTGCTCATCGCCGTCGTAGTCGGATTGATAGGCGATCCACTTTCCATCCGGCGACCATGCGGGATGCGATTGCCGCTGATCGCTGACTGTGAGCTGGGTTGGCCAGCCTCCCTCTGCCGGCACGAGCCACAGATTGTTTCTCCCCGTGATATTCGCAACGAAGACTAACTTTTTTCCGTCCGGCGACCAGGCGGTGTCGCCGATCTGGCGTGTCATGTAGAGGCGCTGCAGCGAAAGGCTTTCTTCGCCTTGCTCGACGTCGGCATCCGGCTTGGAGGTAATTTGCTTGGGCTCTGTGATCGCGTGAGCAGGCGTCAGGGCTTGGGGAAAAGCTAGAGTACTCATAATCAGAACCAGCAACGATGGCAGAAGAATTCGCATCACGGCTGAAGCAGCTTTATCGCACCATGATCGCGGTGGGCTGTCCCGAGACCAGGATCGGCCCGCTACTCAATGGCGTCAAACGCCCCGCGGAGATGCTGAATGCCGATATGCTCGAGGCACCGGCGTTCGTGACATAAATCCAATTGGTGTTGGAGGTGTTGGCGGTTATACCGCTGGAAAAGGGCGAGACGCCGGTCGAGGGCACGGTTGTGCTCAAGGCCGTGAGGATGCCGGTAACAGGGCTGTAAGTGTACTGTCCGACTTCTGCAGAGCCACGGTCCAAAACGTAAACAAAATTGCCCGCCGGATCGATCATAAAGTTAGCGGGCCCGCAGCAAGCCGCGACCGTTGCACCCGAGGGAATTGCGGTCAGCGTCCCGTTAGCAGCTGCGCAGGCCGCCGAAGTCTGGATGCACGCGGAAAAAATGCTGATGTTGTTCGACCCAGAGTTCGCCACGAACAGATTATTATCGTCCGCCGTGGGGCACGTGGCAGAAGCAGAACTTATGCCAGCGCAGCGCGAAAATGCTAGGCCGGCAGGATTCGCTCCGACCGCTATGCAATATCCCGGTGCAGTGGCACAGGGATTGGGGTTAGGCGCCGGCAGAGGCGAAAGCGCACCGTTGCTGTCGTAGGAGAATCCGAGAACGGCGTTGGTCGCGCTGTTCGCAACGTACAGAAAGCTGCCACTGGGAGAAACGGCCAGCGCAGATGGGTTGCTCGAAGGAGACCCTTGGGTTTGCGTGGGAGTCGCGCCGACCGAAGTCAATGAAGCAGAACTTATCGTGTAGGCGGACACATCTCCCGATTGCTGATCAGCGGCAAAAAGAAACTTTCCGCTGGGATCAATTGCCAGCGCGATGGGGAATTGACCGGCAGTCGGGGTCGAGCCCTGGGCTTTGAGAGTACCGTCGGAATTCACGGAATACGCGCTGATGGTATTGTCCCCGCTGTTGGCGATGAATAGCGCCGATCCGTCCGGAGTGATGGCCATGGCTTGCGGCTGAACGCCGGTGGCAACTGCGTCCCCGGCTTGCGAAACAGCGCCAGAAGACAGGTTGACCTTATACGAACGCACCGTTTGATCGCCCGCGGTGGCGACCCACATAAAGGAGGTGGAGACCTGGGCCGAATTACTAGCCTTCGCGCAGCCGATCTCGCCAGCAATACACGCCCCAACCAGCACAGCCAGCCCCCAACGAGACTTCATTTGCATTCTTGGTCCTTGGAAGAAAACTTTCAAAGTTTCAGAGGTTTCAACGTTTCAAGGTACCCAGCGGACCGCGCTCCTCACCGTCAGGATCAAACCTAAAAGCAAAAGTAGCCATCATCACTCGGTCTGCGATCCGAGCAAGCGAAACCTTGAAACCCGAAACTTTGCTTGAAACTGTGAAACCTTGAAACTTTGTTCTGAAAGGCTTACCCCAATTGTGTATCAGGAATGGACAGAAAAGAGCAAACCGCTGTCCGGCGATCGACAAGCGCTAAGAGCTCTCGTCGACGGCCGCCACCGGTTGCTTTTGCGTTTCGGCGTTTCCATCAAGTCGCAAGGGCAGCCGGATTTCGACGCTCAACCCGCCCTCAGGTAAGTTGGATGCTTTGACCGTGCCACCGTGCAGCCTGACTGCTTGCTCAGCAATGGCGAGTCCCAGGCCAACCCCGCCGGTCGAGCGAACACGGGCGTCGTCGACGCGGTAAAAAGGACGGAAGATCTTGTCCAGTGCGTCTTCTGGAACGCCGGGGCCGGCATCACTGACGCAAACGACTGCTTCCGGCTGCTTCCAGCGCTCGGCTTTTTCCGCTCGAATCTTTACCGTCGTGCCCTCCGCCGTGTAGCGAGTGGCATTTCTAACCACGTTTTCTATCGCGCTGTGCAATAGGGCAGGATCGCCCAGCACTGGCAGTTCATCCACAATCTCCACTTCGACCTGGCAGTTTCTGGCTTGCGCCTCAAAGGCGGCATCGCGTGCCACCTCGTCAATGATTTCCTCAAGTTCAACGGGCACTTTTCGAACCGTGCCGGCGCGGCTCTCCAACCGCGAAATCGTCATCAGGCTGCCAATGAGCTCATTCATGCGGCTGGATTCGAGGCTGATGCGGTCAAGCACAGCCCGGGCGTCGGGACCGGTGCGCTGGCGCGCGAGTTCCAGTGCCACGCTCAAGCGTGCCAGCGGAGAGCGAAGCTCATGCGAAATGTCCTTCAGCAATCGCGATTGCGCATTCACCAGGTTTTCGATCTGCTCCGCCATCTTGTCGAAATCGCGAACCAGCTGCGAGATTTCATCGGTGGAGGATGATATTCGGCCGCCGACCCTCGCAGAAAGATCGCCTGAGGCCAGTTTCTGGGTCGCCTGCCGAAGACGAACGATTGGGCCAGTGAGATAGCGCGCCAGAAAATAGCAGACAATGCCGGAACTGAGAATGCCGATGAGAATCCCGAGGCCGGGTATGCCGTTTGGTCCAAACATCGCTGTCTGGCCCGGGGGCAATTCTGTGACCAGCGTGTAGCGATAACCGTCCGAGCCGGTCATCGTCGCCTTCAGCATTTGAAAATGAGGATTCAGCCGGCCGAGCAGGGTGTCGGAAGTGTGCCGCTGACCTGTTGCAACCTCGTTGAACCACGGGGGCACAAAATGTCCAACCAGGCTGCCATGCTCGTCGTACAAAACCGCCCGAATATGTTGCGTCTCGTGCAGAGTGCGCAGGTACTCGCGAAGCTTGGGCGTACCGCCGCTCTGATACGCCTCGACCGCCTCGCTCAAGAATTTGGGCTGCAGAGCTTCCAGCTCAGAAATCTGTCGCGTAGGCCGCATGGCCGCCGTGGCCAAAATCGCCAGCACCAGAAACATCGCCAGGGCCAGCCAGAACGACAGGAAAATTCTTAGAAAAAGGCTTCTCATCGAGTTGCGTTTTTAGTCTTCGGTCTCGCCAGCGCAAAAATGTAGCCGGCGCCGCGAATCGTCTTGATGTGATCTTCGGAATCGGAATCCCCAAGTTTCTTCCGGACTTTGCTGACGTGCATATCAATACTGCGATCGAACGGCGAAAACTTTCGCCCTAGAACTTCGTCAACCAGCGCTTCGCGTGTTACCACGCGGCCTGCCTCGCGAAGCAGGACCTGCAAAAGGCTGAATTCCACGGAAGTTAGTTCAACCGGCTTTCCGCGGTGTTGCACGGTCCGTGTCGCGGGATCGAGCTCAACATCTCCCACCCGGATTACATCAGGAACCGGCGCTTCTCCCTTGGCTTGCGTACGGCGCAGGATAGCGCGAATCCTGGCGACCAGCTCACGCGGATTAAACGGCTTCGGCAGATAATCATCGGCGCCGATTTCAAGCCCGACGATGCGGTCGACGTCCTCGCCGCGGGCCGTCAGCAACAGCACGGGAATGCGAGAGCTGTCGCGGATTCGGCGCAGTACATCGAAGCCATTCATCGCGGGAAGCATGACGTCGAGCACCGCCAGCAGGTGATCCCCGCTGAGAGCGCGTGTCAAACCCGTTTTGCCGTCGTGCACAGCCTCCACCTGAAAGCCCTCTGGGCGCAGGTATTCGCTGACCAGCGAGCACAGCTCGACGTCGTCATCCACCACCAGAATTCGATCCACGTTCCTCATTTTAGTTGTCGCTAAGTAGAGCGGGAGTAAAGATTCGTCAAACGTTTGCTGTCTAGCATTTACAAAGATTTACTCCGATTGACGCACTCTTTACTACCAGAACTGCCTGGCCGTGTTTCTATTCTACGTAGAACCAATTCCCCAAAGAAGCAGGTTCGGGAATTCTGATTACCGAAGGAGGTTTTTGTGAAAAGTGTACGTTCAATGTTGATCGTGGGTACTGCCGGACTGGCTCTGGCAGTTGGATTGGCTTTTGCGCAGACTGAAGGCGGCGCACCGATGCATCACGGCATGGGCATGCACGCGCACATGATGGGCGGAGGCGAATTCGGAATGTTTTTGCACCAGCTCAACCTGACCGACGATCAGAAGGCGCAGGTCAAACAGATTTTCCAGAATGAAAAGTCCACCATGCGGCCGCTGATGCAGCAGGAAGCTCGGGCGCGCCTGCAGATGATGAAGCTAATCACCGGCGGCGAAAAACTGAATGAGGCAGCAGTCACCCAACTTGCTTCGCAAGAGGCGCAGACTCACATCCAGCTTGAGGTCGAGCACGCCAAGATCGGTTCCCAGATTTACGGCCTGCTGAATTCCGACCAGAAGGCCAAGGTTGCTGACATGATCTCGAAACATGAGCAGATGATGCAGCAGCACTTCAGCAAAGAGCAATCGGCGCCTTCCGAGCAGCAGTAAAGCGACATGGGGCGGGAACCCCGGGCCTGCCTCGCCAAGAGATGCGTAGAGGCGGGCGTAAGCGCCCGCCAACGCTTCGCAAGTAATTCGACAAGGAGTGCGCATGGCAGACCGAGCCAATAAGGCCGAATTCACGAGAATGGTCGCTCAGGAAATGGCCTCAGGCATCGACAGGGCGCTGCGTTATTGGCTGGGCAGGATCGAGGTCGAACTGGTTGACCACAGCCTCTCGACCGGCGAGCGCATCTCCGCGATCGAGGAGATCATCCTATCGGCTTTGAGGGCGGGTTGAATGTATATCGTTATGCTTTCGACAGCCCCACGAACGTAAGCGACGCTTGGGGTCTGAAACCGGGAGACAAGTATTCTAGTGCTAGGTGCGCAGGCTGGCATGCAATCTGGGATTTCGGTAGTGTCCTGAACTTGCGTTGAAGAAATTTTTCGCGGAATTGAATCGCGCTTGCGCTGATGCTACTTTGTTTCTGTGGCGCGGCGCAATGACATTCGATCACTGCGAAACATGATCGCGGAAGCGCACGATATTCTGCGAACGACAACTCTGCCCGAGTCCCGCTCCGAACGCGCTTACGAACTTCTCACCGCTGCACTCTCTCTCACCGATCACCTGATGGAGCAATCCCCCGCTGTTACACTTACGCGCAACAACTGAAAGACCTCAAAATGGCAACTGCATTACTGAGTTCGAGATCATTCACATTCTTCTAAATCAATAGTGCGGAGAGGAGTCGAGGGGGCATGGCGCGAAGCAAAACCTTAGATCAACTAGTGCTCCGACAACGATTCGCATTTGAGCGGAATTTGCTACGCGTTGAATTCGAACCCGGTGGGCGTGCTGAATTATGGCTACGATGCTTTGGGAATGAGAGCTTCGGTGTCGGGTTCGATGGCGCGGACCGGACTGCCGCAGCCGATACCGACTGCCAGTTACGACGGCGGAAACGAACTGCTAGCGTGGAACGAGTCGGTCTTAAGCTACGATTCGAACGGGAACATGCTGAGCGACGGCATGCACAATTATGCCTGGGATGCAAGGAATCATCTGTCCACTATCGATTCCGGGAGCACTGGCAGCTTTGTGTACGACCCGGCAGGCCGGCGTGCAACTAAGGTAATCTCGGGCACGGGCACAAACTTCTTATATGATCTGGCGAATCCCGTGCAGGAACTCTCTGGAACGACGCCAACCGCGAACCTGCTTACTGGCGGGCTGGATGAATACTTCACGCGCACGGATTCGAGCGGCATGTCTAGTTTCTTGACAGATGCGCTCGGAAGCACTGCCGGATTGGCAGACGGGACAGGAGCTGTTCAGTCACAATACACCTTCGACCCGTTCGGGAACACAACCACGTCAGGCAGCTTCAACACGAACACCTTTGCGTACACCGGGCGAGAGAGCGACGGTACAGGACTCTACTACTATCGCGCCAGATACTACAACCCAGCTTTCGGACGCTTCATCAGTGAAGACCCCATTGGTTTGGCGGGCGGCATCAACGAGTACGCGTATGCGTATGACAACCCAGTAAACAACAGTGATGCTTCGGGGCTCTGCTCCGACCCAGGTGGGAGCGGAACGCGCTATTGCATCGAGGCTTATATTCCCGATGCGACGGCAAACGCCGTCATTCCCAGCCCTATAGGACCGATTACCATACCTTTTAGTGGCGACGACCGTGGCCCTGATCCCAGCGGCGGCACTTACAGGTTTCACCAAGACTTCGGTTCACTCGGGGCACACTCCAAACCTGGCAATTCGTTGTTGCTCGGAGTATTCCCTCAGAGAGCCGCAATGAAACAGTGCGACATCACACCAATGGCGGGAAGGAAGGGTAAGAAGACGTTCAGAGCGCAGGCGAGCGGGAGCGACGGATGGCTTTTTGGTGCGGCTCCTAACGCAGCTTACGATCTCACGATCACAGAAACCGACAGCGGGGTGGACGTAACCGGATCTGCCACCCTGTATCCGTCGCTGGAGGTATGGCAATACTCTGATGGCGGCGGTCCAAATTTAGTTTACTCGAACCAATCAGGCTTGGGACCGTATCTCGGGCCACCAAGCCTAATTCTGCCGAAGTTCCCTCTGCCATGAAGACCCGCAACGGATGCACTTGCGAACTTGAGAGGCTGATTCCATGACGAGACGAAGCGGTCTAGTTATTGCAAGTTGCGCAGTGAGCGTTTGTTTAATAGTTGTGGTATTAGTGTTTTTCTCGGTACGTTTTATGCGGGAGCGAGGCCTAATATATGAGATTCCTGGAGGATACAAGGGGTGGGTCTTCGTCCAGTTCGGAGATGCCTCCTGCCCGCCGCTGCAACGAAAAGGTGTAGTTCGCGTGGTGAAAATCCCGCCCACCGGACGCGTATGTACTTCCAGCGTGGTCCCAGTGGGAACGGGTTACGCCCAGTTCGAGTATGTCTATGGAGATGGCAGACACGTCCGACTGCCCGCAAGTTCTAGTAGTGGTGGCGACGCTCTCGTGCGAACGCTTAGCTATGACCCAGAAGACAAGTCAGAAATCGATTTCGTAGGAAACAAGGACGAGTTTATGCACGCCGGCAGTCCGCCGTATCCTTGGCGTTCCAAGACGGCAAACGATCAGTGACGGCCTGTGCCGTACTACTATCGCGCCAGATATTACACTTCGAGCTTTGGACGGTTTATTTCCGAGGACCCTATTGGCATCAAAGGCGGACTCAATGAATACGCGTATGCTGGATCATCACCAACCAACTTTAAAGACCCTTCAGGAGAGGACTATGTAGTAAGTCAGTCGTCAGACGGTTCGATAACTATATCGGCACCAATTGCGCTCTATGGAGGAGGTGCTGATCTTAACACCGCCCAGTATTGGCAGCACGGCATCATGACAGCTTGGAATGGACATCAATGGCGAGGATGCAATGTGTTTGTTGCTGCGCCCGTGTATGTAGACCGGGATATCGATAATCTTACCGGGCGAAACTGGGTAAACTACGTATACGTTGTTCAAGGCGATTACTTCAGAAGTAACGTCCAGGATCTCTTGCTCGTCCCAGTGACCTGATCCCCTCATTCCGAACAAAGCTGAGTATGATTCTCAGCGAAAGGAAGGGGAAGGAGCATGTCAAAGAGCAGGCACACGGAAGCGCAGATGATCGGGGCGCTGAAGCAACTGGAGGCAGG